>Ga0155000_124_pt1 | contig 620088 bp, 531 predicted proteins | sample RifCSPhighO2_01_FD_105968 | JGI IMG/M metagenome (GOLD analysis project Ga0155000, IMG submission 105968) | Burkholderiales bacterium RIFCSPHIGHO2_01_FULL_64_960 | reverse complement strand
AGCAACAGGGCCTAGACCCCATCATCGCCCACATCTTCAGCGTCACCACATTTCTGCAGAACCGCCTCAGTAGCGAAGCCCTCGACTATAGCACTAGTTTGGAGGGCAAGAAGAATTTTCGAGAGAAATCTTTACACTCCCCTCGAAAGACCGATAGCCCGGCTTTCACACTCGCCACTTTTCCAACAGCTTCTCGGGACTCAAGCTATCGTAACCCTCAAACGGTTGATGGATCCAGGGGTTGGTCGGCAGGAATTCCACTGAATAGTCTGGCGTGAACGTCGACAAGCCCTTTGTCCAGATGACAGCGCTGCGCAGTTCGGTGATGGGTGCATAGTTGGTCTTCAACATGTTGATCACCGCATGCAAGGTGTGACCCGAGTCCGCAAGGTCATCCACCAGTAGCACCTTGCCTGCGATCTCACCCTTGGGCGTCGTGATGAACCGCGCGATATCCAGATGCCCCTGCACCGTTCCAGCCTCGGCACGGTAAGAACTTGTGGACATGATGGCCAAGGGCTTGTCAAAGATGCGGCTCAAAATATCGCCAGGACGCAACCCTCCCCGGGCAAGGCACAGGATCGTGTCGAACGCCCAGCCCGATTGGTGCACCTTGAGCGCCAGCTTCTCAATAAGACTGTGGTACTCGTCATAGCTGACGTAAAGGTGTTTGCCGTCTTCGGTCAACATGCGGTCGCTCCTGGATAGATAGCTGTGGGTGCGGAAGTCACGGGAAATTGCAAATCATCAACCAGCGACATAAGGGTGACGCATCATGATGGTGTGATCACGGTCGGGGCTCGTGGAGATCATATCGATAGGCACACCCGTAACCTGTTCAATACGCTCCAAATAACGGCGAGCGCTCTGTGGCAATTTGACGTAGTCCGTCACGCCAACGGTGGACTCACTCCAGCCTGGCAATGTCTCATAGATAGGCTTGCAGCGTGCGATATCTTCCGCGCCCATGGGTAGAAGATCGATGTGTTCACCGTCGAGCTCATACCCGGTGCAGAGCAATAGTTCTTCCAGCCCGTCCAGAACATCCAGTTTGGTGATACACAAACCGGAGAGGCCATTGACCTGAGCGCTCCGCTTGAGCAGCGCAGCGTCGAACCAACCGCATCGACGACTACGCCCCGTGGTCACACCCTTCTCAGCGCCCACCGTACTCATGTGATACCCAGGCGTACCAGGCACTTCCCAGTCCAGCTCCGTCGGGAAAGGGCCGCCGCCAACGCGGGTGCAATACGCTTTGGTAATACCGAGTATGTAATGCAACATGCCGGGACCGACGCCCGAGCCGGCCGCTGCGTTCCCGGCTACACAATTACTCGATGTGACATAAGGGTAGGTCCCATGATCCACATCGAGTAGCGTACCTTGTGCGCCCTCAAACAGAAGATTGGCACCATCTCGATGGGCGTCATTGAGCTCGCGCGATACATCAGCCATCATGGGCTTGAGCAACTCTGCGTGCCGCATCGCTTCTGCATAAACCACATCGAACTGAACCTTGCCGTCCTCGATATAAGGCTTGAGTGCATCACCAAACGCGAAGGCGCCCGAGCGCAGATAGGTCGTAAGGATATGGTTATGCAGATCCAGCAATTCACGAAGCTTGGCAGCAAACCGCTCGGGGTACTTCAAGTCTTGCACCCGCAGGGCACGACGGGCAATCTTGTCTTCATACGCGGGGCCAATACCGCGACCAGTAGTTCCGATTTTTTCCGTTCCACCCTGTTCACGAGCAGCTTCACGCGCCACATCAATGGCTGCATGGAACGGAAGAATCAGCGGGCAAGCTTCGCTAATTCGCAAGCGTGAACGCACTTCGACGCCTGCTTTTTCAAGGCCTTCGATTTCCTCAAACAGCTTGGCTGCCGACAAGACAACACCATTGCCGATGTAGCACTTGACGCCTGGGCGCATGATGCCACTAGGGATCAGATGCAGCGCCGTCTTGACGCCATTGATGACCAGTGTGTGGCCCGCGTTGTGCCCACCTTGAAAACGGACGACACCCTGTGCACTTTCGGTCAGCCAATCAACCAGCTTGCCTTTGCCTTCGTCACCCCACTGGGTTCCGACCACTACTACGTTGCGACCTTTGGTTGCTTTCATCTCAAACCCAATTCAATTGTCAATTGCTTAAACAGCCTGCACGACCCAGCGGCCCGCAATCTGCACCAGTTCCCGATCACAGTGGAACTCGTCCACTTCGCTCTCATGCCCAGGCAAAACACAAACCACCGTCTCACCAGACGTGCGGAGTTCCGCGATGGCTGCATTCACTTCATCCGACTCTCCCCAGGGAGCACGGATAGCAGCTTTCAATGCCCGTGGAGAGACCACGCCCACTACCTGCTTGATATCCAGACTAAACCCCGCTGCGGGACGATTGCGGCCGAACACAGCCCCCACCTCGTCATAGCGGCCACCTCGAACGAGCGCATCGCTTGCGCCCGGGGCATAGATCGCAAAACGTGCGCCGCTGTAGTAGGCATAGCCACGCAGATCGGCCAGATCAAAAGTGACAGCAGCCCCCTCAAGGCGGGATGCCAGCCAATTCAAATTTGATAGCACTTGAGATATGCCAGGAAAGCGCTGGAAGGCTTTTTGAGCCTCAATCAACACACCCTGGTCACCATAGAGCTGAAGCAACACCAACAAACCCTCGCGCGACTCCAAAGGGAAATCTCGGGTCAATGCCGCGAGTTCAGCCGCGTCCTTGGCTGCCAGTGCCGCATGGATACCGCTCAACACCTGGGCATTCACGGACACGCCCGCCAGAAGATTGCGCACGATGCGCACATCCGCCAGATCAATCGTGGTGCTGGGCACATTGGCAATGCGCAAGCATTCCCGGGCGAGCTGCAACGCCTCAAGATCAGCTTCCAGCCCAGCATGTCCGAAGATTTCTGCGCCGAACTGGAGCGGCTCGCGGGTGGCATGCGGACGATCAGGCCGGGTATGCAACACTGGCCCGCAATAGCAGAGGCGAGTCACGCCCTTGCGATTGAGCAAATGCGCGTCAATTCGAGCGACCTGGGGGGTAGTGTCCGCTCGAAGCCCCATGGATCGCCCTGAGAGCTGGTCCACGAGCTTGAAGGTCTGGAGATCGAGGGCCTCTCCCGTACCTGTCAGCAGGGATTCAAGATGCTCCAGCAACGGGGGCATGACCAGCTCATAGCCGTAGCAGCGGGCTGTATCAAGCAGCCCGCGACGCAATTCTTCGATGTGCCGTGCTTCGGACGGCAAGACATCGGCAATGTGATCCGGAAGGACCCAAGCAGACATGGAAAAAAGGGGAGGCTGTTAAAACCGTGATTCTACCGGGAGCGGCGAAGAGCCCAGAGAGACTCCACCCGCTACCGGCTCTGGCGCTGTTCAGAACCAGAGCATCAACACGCCAGCAACGATTGCCAGCAAACCGAAAAACCGAATCTGGCCATCCTGCATCAGCGCAATCTGAGCGACTGCACGTCGCCAACTCTGAGGCGAAAGAAATGGCAGCAGTCCCTCAATCACCAGCACCAAGGCGAGCGCTGCCCAAAGGCTTTCCGAATCCACAGCGGCAGGATGTCGAAAATCAGCAGGGGACTACTTCCGGGGTGCTGCAGGCATAGCCGCAGAGTTTCCACCTCGGAATGTCTTGAAAAACTCTGATGACGAGGGGTCCAGAACCATTACATCGCTCTTCTTGTTGAAGCTGGATTTGTAGGCTTCCAAGCTCCGGTAGAACTGCGCAAACTGCGGGTCCCGCCCAAACGCCTCGGCATAAATGCGCGCGGCTTCGGCGTCACCTTCGCCTTTGATCTTCTGAGCATCCCTGTAGGCATTGGCAATAGTGATCTCACGCTGGCGGTCTGCATCAGCACGAATTTTTTCACCTTCCGCCGCGCCCGTAGAACGGAGTTCATTGGCCACGCGTTTGCGCTCGGCCTCCATGCGCCGATACACCGATTCCGTAATCGCCTCTACGTAGTCGACGCGGGTAATGCGAACATCGACAACATCCACACCCCACGGTTTGGCGCCGCGAACGGTCTCCAGCACTTCACGCTTCACATCCGCCATCAGCGCTTCCCGCTTCAGGGAAAGAAGTTCCTTGACGGTGCGCTTGTTGATTTCCTCCTGGAAAGCATTGCGCACCACGCGATTGAGTTGCATCGCTCCGGCACTCTCATCCAGTCCAACGTTGCGAATGTACTCCGTTGGCTCGGAGATACGCCACCGCACATACCAGTCGATGACCACCCGTTGCTTCTCCGCAGTCAACATGGGTTCCGTGTCACTGCTATCCAGTGTCAAAAGGCGTTTGTCGATGTACGACACGTTTTGAAAAGGCGGGGGCAGCTTGAAATTCAAGCCTGGCTCTGTGATCACTTCCTTGATCTGCCCCAATGCGTAAAGCACACCAAACTGGCGCTGGTCCACCACAAAAAGCATGGAGCTCATCAGGGCCAGCACCACCAAGAGGGTAGATGCAATAAATCCGACTCTGTTCACGAGTTGCTCCTAGCGAGATTCACGATCGCGTGTGCGACTGCTGTCACGCGCGCGGGGGTCATTCGAAAAAGTGGTCGAAGGGGCTGCAGGCACTGCAACGGGGGCCGTAGTATTTGCAGCGGGAGCATCCGATGCCCCCCCTCCGCTAGCGACGCTTTGCATGATCTTGTCCAGTGGCAAATACAACAGGTTGGAACCCTGCCGTGATTCAACCAACACCTTGGTTACGTTGCCATAAATCTGCTGCATCGCCTCCAGATACATGCGGTCGCGGGTCACCTGTGGTGCCTTCTGATACTCCGCCAGAATCGAAGAAAACCGCTGCGCATCACCTTGTGCCTGGGCAACAATCCGAGCCTTGTAGGCTGCAGCTTCTTCGTTCAAGCGCGATGCGGACCCCACTGCACGCGGAATCACATCATTGGCATAGGCTTGGGCTTCATTCTTGGCCCGCTCACGCTCCTGCCCCGCTTTGAGGACATCGTCAAAGGAGGCCTGAACCTGCTCAGGTGGACGGACACCACCTTGCTGCAGATTGATACCTACCACCTCGACACCTACCTTGTAGCGATCCAAGATGGTTTGCATGAGTGTGCGGACACGGGGAGCGATCTGATCACGCTCTTCGGCCAATGCCGTATCCATGCGCATCTTCCCGACCACCTCCCGAACTGCCGTCTCCGCAGCTTGAACCACCGCATCCGAAGGGTTCTTGCTTTCAAACAGCCACGCGCGGGCGTCACTCAAGCGGTACTGGACCGCGAACTTGATCTCGACGATATTTTCATCTTCCGTGAGCATGGCCGACTCACGCAGACCGGTGCTCTTGATGATGCTGTCTCGCCCCACATCGGCTGACCGAATCTGGGTGACAAATACCAGTTCGTGGCGCTCGATGGGGTACGGCAAACGCCAGTTAAAACCTGCACCCACGGTGCTTTTGTACTTCCCGAACTGGGTAATGACCGCCTGCTGACCTTCCTGAACAATAAAAAACCCTGTTCCCATCCAGATCACAAAGACAATCCCAGCGATCAGCCCCACGCCCACACCAGCGCTCTTCATATCTGGCTGGAAGCCCCCCCCCGAACTACCACCGTTGCCCGGACCACGGCCACCGCCGTTCTTGGAGCCAAAAAAACCTCCGAGCTTCTTGTTGAGGTCGCGCCAAAGCTCATCAAGGTCGGGCGGCTGTCCATTGCTAGGCCGCTGATCACCGCCCCGATTTCCGGCTGGAGGAGGCGCAGCAGGACGCTCCTCCGGACGTGCACCGTCGTCTGCCTTGTTATCGTCGCCGCGCCCCCACCGAGGGTCATTCAGATTGAACATGCCCCGAATACGTTCTGGCAGCGAAGCCCAGCGTAGGGTGCGATTTTGAAAATTCATGCGCAAAGTCTCTGGTTCTCTGGATGGCATTGGTAATGCTGGCATTGTGCCCAATCAGGGCGCGGCCCCTGGCAATTCAATGGCGGCATCAGGGGTCATGCATTTTTGAGCGGCAAGTACCCTTAGCGAGAGCGCATGGCGCAGGGCATCCAACCCCTCACCAGAACGAGCACTCACGAACAAGCGCGGGAAGACATGCCCATCCACGTCGTACTGGTCTTCAAGAAGCGGGGGGCGCTGCTCAGCCTGTAGAGAATCCAACTTGTTGAACACAAGTATCTGGGGGATCTCAGCTGCACCAATCTCGTTCAAGACCTTTTGAACCTGAGCCATTTGTTCAGGAAAGCCCGGATTGGAGGCATCCACTACGTGGAGTAAAAGGTCCGCATCAATGGCCTCTTGCAACGTTGCCTGGAATGCATCCACCAAGCCATGAGGAAGGTCTCGAATGAACCCTACGGTATCCGAGAGGGATACCGATCGCCCAGCATCGCCCAAATAGAGTTGCCGTGTAGTGGTGTCCAGTGTTGCAAACAATTGGTCTGCAGCGTAGGCGCGAGCCTTCACCAGCGCATTAAAGAGCGTGGACTTACCAGCGTTGGTGTACCCCACCAATGAAATATTGAACGTATCGCGTCTCTCACGCTGCCTTCTCTGGGTGGTCCGCTGGCGCTTGACCTTCACGAGGCGCTCACGCGTGCGCTTGACAGCGTCGCCAATCATCCGACGATCCAGTTCAATCTGTTTTTCACCCGGGCCGCCGCGCGCACCAATGCCCCCTGTCTGGCGCTCGAGATGCGACCAGCGGCGCACAAGGCGGGTGCTGAGATACTGCAATCTTGCCAACTCCACCTGAAGTTTGCCCTCGTGGCTGCGGGCACGTTGCGCGAAGATTTCCAAGATCAACAACGTTCGGTCATTGACTGGAAGCTCAAGGTGACGCTCCAGGTTTCGCTGCTGCGCCGGACTGAGAGACTGATCGAACAAGACTTCCGCCGCGCCATGCATTTGTGCCAACGTACGGATTTCATCCGCCTTGCCACTACCAATAAACAAGGCCGCATCCGGTGCCTTGCGTTTGCACGTCAAGCGGGCGACAGGCTTCATACCAGCTGTCTGGGCAAGCAATCCCAACTCTTCGAGATCGGCGTCGAAGTGAGGAAGACCAAAATCAACCCCAACCAGAAGCACCGGGGTGCCATCTCCCGACGAAGCGGTCATCGATTGCAAAGTGGATTGCCCCCTCGCCCGATCAGGGCAAGACGCGAAAATGGCAACACAAACAACAACTTAAGCGTTGTTGCTATCTGCATCAGAGGTGTCGGCAGTAGAGAAGTTGACCGCGCGGCCCGGCACGATGGTGGAAATGGCATGCTTGTAGACCATCTGGGTGACTGTATTGCGCAGCAACACCACGTACTGATCAAACGATTCGATCTGCCCCTGCAGTTTGATTCCGTTCACGAGATAGATGGAAACAGGAACATGCTCCCGACGCAAAGCGTTGAGGAAGGGGTCTTGCAAAAGCTGGCCTTTGTTGCTCACGATATTCTCCGTGTTCAAAAATGTTGTTGTAAACCAGCACCTTACCACAGCACGGAGCACAACCCCGCCTCAGGATGCATGGCCCTTTAGGAACCCAGCCTTTGACTTACGCTTCCTCTTTATCAGCGAAAGGGTTGTGCGATGTCTTCATCTCTATCCGGAGCGGTGTACCCACCAAGTCGAATTCTTTGCGGAAGCGGCCCTCCAGAAAGCGCTTGTAGGCATCTGTGACGTGTTCCAACGAATTACCATGGATGATGATCACCGGGGGATTCATGCCCCCCTGATGGGCATATCGCATCTTTGGCCGGAACATGCCTGCGCGTTTCGGACTCTGAAATTGAACAGCTTCTAGCAACAGGCGCGTCAATACTGGCGTTGACATCTTGCAGGTTGCCGCCTTGTGGGCTTGGACAATCGATGCCCACACCGGCCCCAAACCCTGCCGTTTTTTTGCAGAAATGAAATGCAAGGACGCAAATTTCAGAAATGCGAGCCGGGTCTCGATAGACCGCTCCAGCAACTGACGCTGGTAGTCATCAACGGCATCCCACTTGTTAACCGCAACAACCACGGCTCTCCCGCTCTCCAAGATGTACCCCGCAATGTGCGCATCCTGATCAGTGACACCCTGGGTAGCGTCGAGCAACAGCAGCACCACATTGGCCGATTCAATGGCTTGGAGCGTCTTGACGACCGAGAATTTCTCTATCGCCTCGAAAACTTTTCCCTTGCGGCGCAATCCCGCCGTATCCACCAATTCAAAGCGCTGCCCATTGCGTTCGAAGGGTACCGTGATCGCATCACGGGTCGTTCCCGGCATATCAAACGCAACCAGACGCTCTTCGCCGAGCCAGGTGTTGATCAGCGTCGATTTGCCAACATTCGGCCGACCTGCCACAGCAAGTTTGATGATGCCTTTGTCAGATTCAACATCAGAGTCGTCGGGGTCAGGAAGCTGAAGCTGCTCCAGCGCAATCTCCACCAGGCTTCGGATACCCTGCCCATGGGCAGCAGACACAGGGTAAACCTCGCCCAGACCCAGCTCATAGAACTCGGCGAGTTGCACGCCTTCCAGCATGCCTTCTGCCTTGTTGGCAACAAGTACACAAGGTTTACCAAGGCGGCGCAGATAATTCGCGATGTCATGGTCTTGCGCAGATACACCTGCGCGCGCATCCACCACAAAAATGACCACATCAGCTTCGGCAACGGCCTGCTGCGTCTGCTTGGCCATTTCCTTGTAAATTCCGCTCGATGCATCAGGCTCAAAACCGCCGGTATCGATAACGATGTACTCGTGCTTGCCCTGCTTGCCATTGCCGTAATGCCGGTCACGCGTAAGCCCTGCAAAGTCCGCAACAATGGCGTCGCGGGACTTGGTCAGGCGGTTGAAGAGCGTGGACTTGCCGACATTCGGACGCCCCACGAGGGCGATAACTGGCTTCATTAAATAAAATCCATCAATCTGGACGGAATCCGTAGACACCACCATTGCGAGTAACCACCACCAACGTATCTGCGGCCACAGCGGGTGCTGCGGCGATGCCAGATCCGTCCGTGGCGATGCGGTTGAGCGGAGAACCATCCGTGCGGGATAGCAGGTGAACGAGGCCTGTGTCGTCCCCGACTACGACGGAGCGGCCCAACAACAAGGGCGCCGTCAGTTTGCGGTGTTTGAGCCTGTCGGTGGCCCACAGACGCGAACCATCGCTGCGACGCCACGCCATGACCGTGCCATTGCCCTCGGCACCGAACAGGGCCTCCCCGTCTCCATGCACGCCATCGGCACCACTGGCGGGTTGCGTCCAAGTCACTGCGCCTCTGGCAGCATTGACACAACCCACAGCCGTCTGGAAGGCACGTGCACAGATGGAATCACCTACTCTGCTGGTACGCCCAACCAACTCCACCAGTCTCTCAACGTCGTTGGTGCCCCGCGCACTCGCCAAAGGAGCCTCCCAACGAACGCTGCCATTGTCTGGATTCAGACCTACAACACGGCCGGAAAACCCCGCAACCAAGGTATCACCAACAGCCAGCAAAACGCCCGCCTGGCGTAAAACCAGAGGCTCACCGGGGCGCTGCTGACTCCAGAGTTTGCGGCCCGACACCGCATCAAATGCCGCCAAAGAACGATCGGCCGAAAGCACAAATACGCGTCCACCCGCAACGAGAGGGGGGGTGAATACTTGCGCAGCCAATGATTGGCGCCACCGCTCGCGGCCAGCATCCAGAACGATCAAGGTGTTGCTGCGGGAAACAACCGCAGCCGATTTTCCGTCGCTACCCACCCCCGCAGACAAAGGCTCTGAAAGCGCTACACGCCAGACGTCGCCACCGGTTCGGGCGTCGATGGCCGCCACAACCCCGTCGGAGGAGGCAACAGTCACCACATTGCCTGCGGAATGGACATCAAGCGGCAATCCAGCAACGCTGCCAATGCGCGCAGTCCAAGCCTGCCGCACACCCAGCACCGCAACATTGGCCCCCAGATCTGCCGGCATCGGCTTGGAGCTCCCGCTGTTCCACAGCGAGCATCCAGCCAATGTGACAACCAGGACCGCTGAAGAAATGCACCGCAGGCCGAACACTCTGCCCTTTGCGCCGTCTTCACAAATGAATGCCATGGCTATTTCACCCCATCAATGGATCCGGCGACAGCTACTGCAACACCTTGTGGAGAAACACCCAGAGCACCGAGCTTTACCTCGACAAGACGACGGTACTCCACCCCCTCCTCGAAGGACTTATAGGCCTTGGCATACTCCGCAATAGCTTCCGCACGCTTATCCTGCAGCAGATAAATGTCTCCCTTGCGATCTGCAAAGACCGCTTCAAACTCCAAGGGAGCGCTTCCAGACAACTGCTTGAGGGCGTCGTCGTAGTTTTTTTGATCCATCAGCACGCTGGCCAAGCGGACCTTGGCCAATGCCTTGAGACCATCATCTCCCGACTGTGCAGCCACCCAGGCAAGCGCCTCCTTGGCGCCATCAGCATTGCCTGCCTCAACCATTGTCTTGGCCAATGCAAGCCCCGCCTGACTGGCCTGGGTAGTGCCCGCATACTTGGCCTTGAGGTCGGCAAACGCCTGAGCCATGCGCGCCTGGTCACCCGCTCGGGCAGCCACGTCTACAGCATCGTAGAGCGCTGCGGCCTGGCTTGCCTGCCGGTTCTGCCAATACTGGTATCCGTTCCAGGCGACCAAGGAGCCTGCCACCAAAATCAGCACGGAGCTGATGAGGGTGCCCCAGGTGTTCCAGAAATGCTTGAGCTGATCAAGCTGCTCTTGTTCTTCGAGATCAAGGTGATTTGCCATGGAATGTGTTCTGTTTAGCGGTTGGATTGTAGGTTGGAGGCCCAATCGGCCAGGGAATCTAGCGGATGGTCAGCCTGTGCGCCCACACCATCGCGCAATGACTTGACGACAACCATCCCCCGGGACAGCTCATCCTCCCCAAAGACCAGCGCGTGCTGCGCGCCACTCCCATCTGCCTTCTTGAATTGGGATTTCATGCTGCCCATACCCTCGCCCCCTGCAGGCGCGGCATGCATCTGCACACTGAGGCCCAACTGCCGCAGGCGCTCAATGGTGGTCACAGCCACGGGCAGCGCCGCCGCAGAGGGAATCACAGCATAGACATCTGGTACAAGAGCTGGGACCGTGCTGGCCTGCTCCTTGAGCAGTTCAAGCACACGCTCAACCCCCAGCGCCCAACCCACCGCCGGGGCCGCCTTGCCACCGATCTGCTCTATCAGGTAGTCGTAGCGACCACCGCCACAAATGGTGCCCTGCGACCCCAGCTGATCAGTGACAAACTCAAAGACCGTAAGGTTGTAGTAGTCCATGCCCCGAACCAGCCGGGGGTTCACTGTCCAGGCCACACCGTTGGCGCTCAGAATGGACTTCACAGCATCAAAGTGCGCGAGCGACTTTGGCCCCAGAAAATCAATCAATCGAGGCGCAGCCTCCACCACGGCCTGCATAGCGGGGTTCTTGGTATCCAGAATGCGCAACGGATTGCTATGCAAACGCCGACGCGCCTCCTCATCCAGCACCTCGACATGCTGTTCCAGGTACGAAATCAGCGCCGCTCGGTGCGCCTTGCGTTCATGCGGTTCACCCAGGCTGTTCAGTTCCAGGCGCACGTTCTGCAACCCCAGTTCGCGCCACAGCGAGTGGGCCAGAAGAATCAACTCCGCATCGACCTCCGCACCAGGAAAGCCGAGCGCTTCAGCGCCAATCTGGTGAAATTGGCGATACCGCCCGCGCTGCGGACGCTCATGGCGGAACATGGGCCCCATGTAGTAGAGGCGCTTGCCTCCGTCATACAGCATGGAATGCTCAGCAACTGCGCGAACCACCCCTGCAGTCGCTTCGGGACGCAAAGTGAGATGCTCGCCATTGAGACGATCCTCGAACGAGTACATCTCTTTTTCGACGATGTCCGTGACCTCACCGAGGCCACGAACAAACAGCGCCGTGGGCTCAACAATCGGCGTACGGATGTTGCGATAGGCATATCGAGCCATAAGGGTGCGGACCTTGGACTCCAGCCACTCCCATCGGGCGGATTCAGGAGGCAGGATATCGTTCATGCCTTTCACGGCTACCAGCTTTTCCGGCTTGGTCGACGAAGCGCTTTTTTCGTTACTCACAACAGTTCTTTTCTCTATCTGGCAACTATTCGAAGGACATCACCGACCATCTCAAGATAGCGGCTCAGTATCAATCAGGGTAAGGCGAGCAACGCTCAGGCCAAAGTCACAGCGGCGGCGCCAAAACGCTTTTCGATGTACTGCTCGACAATTTGGTGGAATTCATGGGCGATGTTGTCACCCCGCAGCGTCATCGCCTTCTCGCCATCGATGAACACAGGGGCTGCTGGCGCCTCCCCCGTACCAGGCAGGCTGATGCCGATGTCCGCGTGCTTGCTCTCACCAGGCCCATTGACAATGCATCCCATCACCGCAACACGCAAGTTTTCGACGCCAGGATAGCGAACGCGCCATACAGGCATCTGGGCACGCAGAAAATCATCAATCTGCTTGGCGAGGTCCTGGAAGGTGGTGCTGGTAGTGCGACCACAGCCAGGACACGCCGTGACACTGGGAACAAATACACGCAAGCCCAGAGCCTGCAGTATCTCGGAGGCCACCACGACCTCCTGTGTGCGCGCTTCACCGGGCTGGGGCGTCAGAGACACGCGAATGGTGTCACCAATACCTTCCTGCAGCAACACAGACAACGCAGCAGCCGACGCTACTGTGCCTTTGGTTCCCATGCCTGCTTCCGTGAGTCCCAGGTGCAAAGGGTAGTCGCAGCGGCGCGCCAGTTCACGGTACACAGAAATCAGGTCCTGCACACCGCTAACTTTGCAGGACAAGATGATTTGGTTGCCATCAAGGCCCATTTCTTCGGCCCGGCGCGCAGATTCAATGGCCGAGGTAATCAACGCCTCGTACATCACCTGGCGTGCTTCCCAAGGAGTAGCACGGCGGCTGTTGGCATCCATCAAATCAACCAGCAAGTCCTGGTCAAGGCTGCCCCAATTCACACCAATACGCACGACTTTGTTCCAGCGAATGGCTGCATCGATCATCTGGCCGAACTGCCGATCCCTCTTGTCGCCCTTGCCTACGTTGCCGGGATTGATGCGGTACTTGGAGAGCGCCTGTGCGCACTCAGGAAAATCCGTAAGAAGCCGGTGCCCGTTGTAGTGAAAGTCCCCCACCAAGGGGACGCTTTCTCCCATACGGTCCAATTGTTCACGAATGTAGGGTACTGCCGCTGCGGCCTCAGGGGTGTTCACCGTGATCCGGACGAACTCCGAGCCGGCCTGCGCCAGTTCCTTGACCTGAATGGCCGTGCCAATGGCATCCACGGTGTCTGTGTTGGTCATGGACTGCACTCGCACCGGAGCATCCCCGCCCACGGTCACCACGCGCGATCCCCACACAATCCTGGCTTGGCGGGACCGTCGTGGCAAGGGGAACGCCACCGCAATGGGCTCCATCTCACAAGGTAACCGTTCCATTATTTCACCTCGAAGCGAGCTACGTTCTCACGGGACACAGGCGCCAAGTCAAAAGGCTTTCCGCGCACGAATACCTCTGTCACGTCGGCACGACCAATCACCACGGCCAGCGGCATTTGGCCTGCGACAGACACCGACTCACCCGCCGCAAGATTCCTTTGCAACGCCACGGTGCCTGCGGAATCACGCACCTGCACCCAGGATTCGCTGCGCGCGCGCAGCACCAATGCCCCGGCTGGTGGCGTTGTAGCGCTTGCCGCCTCCACTGGGGCTGACGCAGCGTTGTTAGTAGCGGCAGCCGCAACGGCGGGAGCCGCGTCTGTGCGACCTGCCACTGACGGCAGAGAAACGTCGGGGATGCGCTGGGCAGCAGCGGGGATTGCATCCGACGCACCCGTGACAGCAGGGGCGGCCTGCTGCTCGACCACATTGGCCGGCGGTTGGATCGATGCGGGGGCAACAAGCGGGCTCGTTACACCGTCCTGCTGCCTGGGGAAAAAGACCAGGATCAGTGCCCCCACCAGCAGCGCCAAAACCACCACCGTTACGGACCGTGAGGTGGAGCCGGAGGAAAAGGAAGCCGATGAGGAAGACGATTTCCCGATACTGCCTTTCACCGGAGCGTTCAATCCCGCACTGTCTGTAGCCAAGCGAGGGCTTTTACTTTGTGGCAACAGCGACAGAATGGGGGCTGGGTCCAACTTGAGCGTTCTGCACATGCTGGAGGCAAGCGCACGCACAAACACTGTATCGGGCAAGGCCTCATAGTTATCCGCCTCAAGCGCCTCCAGCTTGCTGACTGGCACTTTCAGTGCCACAGCCAAGGCAGCGATGTGCATACCAGACGCTTGTCGCGCCTCCCTCAGCAAACTACCCGCTGTCACCCCACCACTTTCCAAAACCTCACTCATTGAAAGCCCCACGCTCGTATGCACCCAACTCCCGTGAGTCCGGGAAACGCTTGCGCAACTGGTCAGCCAGTTGCTTCATGGCCACGGAATCACCCAAAGCGCGCTCAACCTTGATCCCCAGCCACAACGACTCGGAATTGGCGTACTGGCTGTTGTTGAGCCGCCGGATATAGAACTGAGACCGGGTCAATTCATTGCGACGCAACAAAAGTGCCGCGAGGTGATAACCGACCACGGGGTTTGCCGCATCCAGTTCATAAGCTTTCAGCAGCGACTGCTCGGCCTCCGCAAACTGGCCAGCGCCTGATTGGCACAGGCCTTGGGCCATCAAGGTCTTGCTGCGTGCTGTGTATGCAGGATTTGCGAGAGCCCGACCAAAGTGCTGATTCGCCTCGGCGTACTTTTGCTGCTGGCACAACAACCAACCGTAGTTGTGCAGCAGATTGGGATCCCCGCCCCGCAACGCCAATGCTCGGCGAAAACTGTCGTCCGCCTGGGCAAAATCGCTCAACCTCATGTAGATGAGGCCACGGAGATTGAAGGCATCGGCGTAGGTGGGATCAGCTGCCAGCGCCTGCTTGACTTCATCGAGCGCCACGGCTGTCTGACCATTCTCAAAATAGTTGGAAGCAAGCTCCAGACGGATACGGGCGCGGCGCCGCGTCTCTGGCTCATCAGAGGGGGTGATCATTCCCGCGTTGGCGTCGGCGGTCGGCATGCCGCTATTGGTTGCACACCCTTGAAGCGCAGCCACGCAGGCCACCACGCCACATGCCGTGAGAGTCCAGCGGCCCCATTGCTGCCAGCGTCCAACCAATCTCACCATGTAGAGCCTCCTTGAAGTATGCCGATTGCTTGTTAATCAAGTCACCGGTTTGAGCACGATTGTCCGCTGCTTTGCCATGCGCTCGGCAGCCCTTGTGCGGTCCTTGACATCGCCTGCGAGCTGACCGCACGCAGCGTCGATATCATCTCCGCGGGTCTTGCGCACGGTCGTGACGATACCCGCTTCGCTCAAGACTTTGGCGAAAGCCAGCACCTGATTTTGTGGCGAACGCAACAGCCCTGACGCGGGAAACGGATTGAAAGGAATCAGGTTGAATTTGCAGCGCACACCCACACCACGGGCGGGCTTGACAAGTTCGATCAGCTGCCGTGCGTGCTCAACCTGGTCATTGACACCATCGAGCATGCAGTATTCAAACGTAATGAAGTCGCGCGGCGCATGCGCCAGATATCGATTGCAGGCAGCCAGCAATTCCTCAATTGGATACTTGCGGTTCAGCGGCACCAAGTTGTCGCGCAAGGGGTCATTCGGCGCATGCAGAGACACCGCGAGAGCCACAGGACAATCCACGGACAAGCGGTCCATCATCGGAACCACACCCGACGTTGAAACTGTGACCCGCCTGCGTGACAAACCATACCCATGGTCGTCCAGCATGACCCGCAAGGCCGGAACGAGGGCCGAGTAGTTCTGCAGCGGCTCCCCCATCCCCATCATCACCACGTTCGAAATGACGCGGTCCTCAGATTGGAGGCGCTGGCGCAGGGAATGCTCAGCAAACCAAAGCTGTGCAACGATCTCCCCCGTGGTGAGATTTCTGCTGAAGCCCTGGTGCCCCGTGGAACAGAAGCGGCAACCCACAGCGCAGCCAGCCTGCGAGGATATACACAGGGTTCCGCGATCATCTTCGGGAATAAAAACCGCCTCGACCGCATTGCCATCCCCCACGTCAAACAGCCACTTGACCGTGCCGTCTGAGGAGACATGTTCGGAGATGACGGGCAAGGCCTCGACGCGAGCACAGCCCTTGAGCTTGTCGCGCAAGGCCTTTGCCAGATCACTCATGGCGTCAAAGTCACTGGCGCCGCGCTGATGAATCCACCGGAACAACTGCGTGGCGCGAAACCGCTTTTCACCCAACTGCTGGCAGAAAGCCGCCAGACCGTCGAGATCAAATTCCAAAAGATTGGTGGTCACTGCGCCCTCCCCGGGGTGGGCCGAACGCAGTCGTCCCCATGGCGCAGGTATCCCACGTGTGCGGGAACAGGCATGGGGACACCCATATCAGCGCGAGTAAATGTTCAGGCCAGGGAAGAAGAAAGCCACTTCTGCCTGGGCGGTTTCCGCAGCGTCGGAGCCATGCACTGCATTGGCATCGATGCTGTCCGCGAAGTCGGCGCGGATGGTGCCGGCTTCTGCCTTCTTGGGGTCCGTGGCGCCCATGAGTTCGCGGTTTTTCAGAATCGCGTTTTCACCTTCCAGGGCCTGGATCATCACAGGACCGGAGATCATGAAATCCACCAGATCCTTGAAGAAAGGACGCTCTTTGTGCACAGCGTAGAACTGCTCGGCCTCCAGGCGCGACAGGTGAGCCATACGTGCAGCCACGACCTTGAGACCAGCCGCTTCGAAGCGTGCATAGATCTGACCGATGACGTTCTTTGCCACTGCGTCGGGCTTGATGATGGAGAGAGTGCGTTCGATTGCCATATTGATTTCCTGAATTGATGTTGCTGTGATTCGTTTGTCCACCGGACAAAGCCCTCGATTCTAACCGGGGAGCCCGGGGCAGCACAGCGCCTAGCGCCCGCCCCCGCCCCGACGTGGACCTCCGCCACCAGGGCGGCGTTTGTCCTGGCGATGCCGCGAGAGACTGTCCATGCCGATATAGCCCACCGATGTTTTCATCGGATCGGGCTGCGCCGCGCCGCGCGGGCGGTCTCCACCACCTGCATTGTTGCCACGGTCGAACCCTTGCCCCCCATCACGGCGGGGTTTCCGCCCTCGGGGACCACCGGGCGCACCCTGCGACATGTCGCGACGCGGCCCGTCGCCCACGCGGGGACCATTGCGCCCCCGGTTGCGCTTGTTGCCACCCCGTCCGCCGCCAGCGCCCGACCCGTCATCCGAACGAGCTTCCGCTGCTTCCGGACGCCCGGCGCCCGCCGCCTGCACCAGAGCCCGGATGTCGCCCTCATCCAGTTCCAGCCAGGCACCGCGCTTGAGACCCCGTGGCAGCACCATGGCACCGTAACGGATGCGGATCAACCGACTGACCGCATGGCCCACAGATTCGAGCATGCGGCGCACCTCGCGATTGCGCCCTTCGGAAATGGTGACCCGGTACCAGCAATTGGAACCTTCGCCTCCACCATCTTCGATGGAACCAAACGACGCCATGCCATCGTCCAGGCGCACGCCATCGAGCAGCTTCTGCTTTTCCTCATTGCTGAGGGCGCCGAGCACACGCACAGCGTATTCACGCTCCAGCCCAAAACGAGGATGCATGAGCTTGTTGGCCAGCTCTCCCGAGCTGGTGAACAGCAGCAGGCCTTCGGTATTCAGATCCAGGCGCCCTACCGACTGCCACTTGCCCTGCATGAGCCGGGGCAGCTTGCGAAAGACGGTGGGCCGGTTCTGGGGATCGTCATGGGTCACCACCTCCCCCACAGGCTTGTGGTAAGCAATCACCCGCGCTGGCGGCGGGTCTATGCGGTAGCGGATGGGTTTGCCATTGACCTTGACCTGATCGCCGAACTGGATGCGCTGGCCGATGTGGGCTGGCTCGTTGTTGACGGAGATGCGCCCTTCCAGAATGAGTTGCTCCATCTCCAGGCGCGAGCCAAGTCCCGCCTGCGCCAGCACCTTGTGAAGCTTGGGGGTTTCCACCTGGGGCAGAAGCACCCGCTTAGCGGGAACCATCTCTGCGGAGGCATCATCCTCATCGAAGCGCCCCGACACCACATCTTCAAACTGGTATCCCTGAACCGCAGGAGCACCTGCCTTGCGCTTGTCGCGCCCAGCGCCGTCGAGGCGCGGCTGCCGAGCCCGTCCGTCCCCACGATTCTGGCGCTCGCCATGGCGAGGTTCGGAGGTGGCGTCAGACGCCCCCGCCTCTGCCTCGGGAATTGCAGGCTCATTCGCAACCACAGGAGCGACAGGTACATCCTGCTGGCTCAACCCATGCGGCAACTCCCCGGCCAGGGCAGGTGCCTCAGCAACATCCAAAACGCGCACGTCCACAGCATCCTGCACTTCCACGGCTTGCGCTGGCTCGACTTTTTTCTTGCGCGGGGCACGTTTGACAGCGGCTTTTTTGGGCGCTGCGGCTGTCGCTGAAGGATCAGCATCCGGCAGATCGGCCGGGATTTCGGGGGTCGAATCGTTCATCAAGTATTTCCCTGGATACCACCCGGGGTATCGGCATCGTCATCACGGAGATCCGTCTCCGCACTCTGAAAAAAATCATCCACACGCAGCAACTGCCCACTGGCGGCAACAGCCTCCAAAGACGCTGATGGCTGACTATCCATCGCCACAGCCAGCAGTTCAGCCTCGGCCTCAGGCGTTGATTCCGGCTCTATCACTCCTTGCGCTGCAGCGGCCATTGCTTCCAGCACATTCGCATTGCCCGACGGGTCGTCAAGCACCGGCAATTGGTCCAACGACTGCAAACCCATGTCATCCAAGAACTGCCGGGTGGTTGCAAACAGCGCGGGGCGCCCCACCGTTTCCCGGTGACCAATGACCTCGACCCAGCCCCGGTCTTCCAACTGCTTGACGATCAGGCTATTGACCGTTACCCCCCGGATGTCCTCGATGTCGCCGCGCGTAACCGGCTGGCGATACGCAATGATCGCGAGTGTCTCCATGGTGGCCCTCGAATAGCGCGGAGGCTTTTCGGGGTGCAACCTGTCGAGGTATTCACGCATTTCGGGACGGCTCTGAAAACGCCAGCCCGTGGCCACCTGCACCAGCTCTACACCCCGCTGCGTCCATTCAAGCTGCAACTCCTGCAACAGCAACTTGAGCGTGTCCGACCCCAGAGCATCATTGAAAAGTACCCGCAGCTCACGCAGGGGCACAGGCTGCTGCGCGCAGATCAGCGCAGTTTCGAGGACCCGTTTGGCATCCACCGTGTTCATGGTTCAGCGATTCCTGGAAAAGTGCCACGCGTTGCAACGGGTGGCACATCAACAGCAGGGGCAATCAATGGCGCGCTGTGCAAGGGCGCTGGCGCGACGCAGAAGCCCGGCGGGATTCCGTCTTCGGGCTGGGGCCAGTCTGGCCGTCAGGGCGCATTGTAGCCCAGCCCCCACAAGGAGAGGGCTTGGCGCATGTCTTCGGGCACAGGAGCATGGAATTCCAACGCCTGGCCCGTGACGGGATGCACAAAGGCCAGGCGGTAGGCATGAAGGGCCTGCCGCTGCATCGCCCCGAGCGGAGCTCCCCCGTAGAGGCTATCCCCCACCAGCGGGTGCTTCAGAGATGCCATGTGCACCCGGATCTGGTGGGTGCGCCCCGTGTGCAGGGTGCATTGCACCCAGCAACCGTCGTCCGTACCAGCCAGGCAGCGGATATCGGTCCGTGCCAACTTGCCAGCATGGAGTGCCAAGTCCACCACCGCCATGCGCAGGCGGTTGCGTGGATCTCGGCCGATGGGAGCATCCACCGTTCGCGTCTTGGGTCCCGACCAGGCGCCGTGGGCCATGGCCAAATACTGGCGCTGTACCTTGCGCTCCGCAATCAGTGCAACCAACGCGTCCATGGTGGCACGATCACGGGCAACCACCATCAAGCCACTCGTATCCTTGTCGAGCCGGTGCACGATGCCAGCGCGTGGCACGGTCAATGCCTTGTCGTCGCGGGCGAGCAAGCCGTTGAGCAAGGTGCCACTCCAGTTCCCCGGCGCGGGGTGGACCACCAGACCAGCGGGCTTGTTCACCACCAGCAGATGCGCATCCTCATGGACGACCTCAATGTGCATGGGCTCGGGCCGAAACGCCTGGCTCTGCAGCGTGGGCCGCATTTCCAGCACCACCTGATCGCCCACCTTCACCCGGGCCGCCGACTTCGTGACCGGTTTGCCATTGAGGCTGACCAACCCCTGCACCAGCAATTGCTGCAGATAGCTGCGGGAGAACTCGGGCACCAGATCGGCCAGCGCCTTGTCCAGCCGGGCGGCGTGCTGCCCGGCGCCGATCTGCGTGGAGCGAAGCTCGCTCCCGGATTCGTCCGCCAGTCCTTCAGACTCCTCGCTCAGCAAGTCATCTGCGGCTCCGGCCGGTTCATCCGCACTGCCAGATGCGCCCAGAGGCGGTTGAGCCACAGCCGGGCTCAACGGGGAGGCAGGTAACGCGATGGATCCACCGGCTTGCCCTGGCGGCGGATTTCAAAGTGCAGCTTGACGCGATCGGCGTCGGTGCTGCCCATCTCGGCGATTTTTTGCCCCTTGCGCACGGCCTGATCTTCCTTGACGAGCAAGGTCTGGTTATGGGCATATGCCGTCAAAAACGTGTTGTTGTGCTTGAGGATGACAAGGTTGCCGTATCCGCGCAGCCCAGCGCCCGCATACACCACGCGGCCATCGGCGGCGGCCAGGACCGGGTCACCGGCCTTGCCAGCAATGTCGTAGCCCTTGTTGCGTGCCTCGTCAAAGCCGGCAATCAACGAGCCAGGCGCAGGCCAGATGAACGCCATGTCATCCTCGGCCGCTGCAGCGGGTGCGGCAGGCGTGGCGGGGGCAACGGCCACCACAGGGCCAGAAGCCGCCGATGTTGCAGGTTTCGCGGCACTGGCCGCAGGGGCTGGCGTGCTCGCAGGTGCTGCAGGCGTGATGGAGGAAGACGTGACAGGACGGGTGACCACGCCGCTGTCCGACGCGACCGCCTGCGAAGCAGCAACCGGTGGCACTACGCGCAGAACCTGGCCCACTTCGATCAGATTTGCGTTGTCAAGGTTGTTCCAGCGCGCAATGTCTTTCCAGCTCTGGCCGGACTCCAGCCCGATTCGGATCAGGGTATCCCCAGGCTTGACTGTGTAATAGCCAGGTTTGCCCGCATTTTCAGCACCCGGCAGTGGCTTGATGGGGGTGCCAACCACCACACCTGGCTGTGCAGAGGATGAAGGAGCAGAGGAGGAGGATGTGCCTCGGTCTTCCACTGGAGCCTTGTTCAGCCGGGTGCCGCAGCCACTGAGCGCCAAACCCGCCAGTGCCACAGTAAACCCAACCACAAGACCACGCGATACGAACATAAGCAATTCCCTTCAGGCAATCCCCGATTTTAGAGGGACAAAATGCACAGGCTCCAGCACGCTTTGTTTCAATCCGTGTGGGGTTTTGTCGATCACAAGCAACATCTGCTGCCCCCCCGCAAGCGCCATGGGCGCAACCAGCCTGCCGCCCACGGCTAATTGGTCGCACCAGGCCTGGGGCACAGCGTCACCACCGGCTGCGGCGATGATGGCCGCGTAAGGCGCACCCTTGGCATAGCCCAGCATGCCGTCACCGAACAGCAGGTGCACATTGGCCAGCCGAAATGGGCGCAGGTTGTTGCGCGCCTTGTCGTGCAGGCCACGCAGGCGCTCCAGGGTGTAGACCTCGCGCGCCAGGTGGCTCAGCACGGCGGCCTGGTAGCCGCAGCCCGTACCGATTTCCAGCACACGCCCCAGCCCATCGGTGCGTGCGCCTTCGGCGCCCAGGAGCAATTCGCACATGCGGGCGACGACATTGGGCTTTGAGATGGTCTGCCCCAGACCAATGGGCAGACTGGTGTCCTCATACGCCTGGTTGACCAGGGCGCTGTCCACAAAACGGTGGCGTTCCACGGTGCCCATGGCCTGCAGCACCGCAGCCGATGTGATGCCCCCTGCCGCCAGCTTTTGCACCATGCGCGCGCGCACCGCCGCAGAATCCAGCCCAACGCCCACAGGGGGTGCCGCCACTGGATTGCGCGCAGCGGGAGCCACCGGCGTGGGCCGGACTGCCGCAGGACCCGATCCGGGCAGCCGGGCCGGGAATCCAGGGCGGCGCTGCATCAGAGCTCCGGGGCGCCAGCCGCCCCTGCCGTAAGCCGGGACGCCGTTTGCGCCCAGTAGCCAAGGTTGTCATGGTCGGTCAGGTCCACCTTCAGTGGCGTGATGGACACATGGCCCTGCGCCGTGGCATGGAAATCCGTGCCCTCCGCATCGTCCTTGGCGGCTCCCGCGCCACCAATCCAATACATCGCCTCACCCCGGGGGCTTTCCTGCACGATCACGCGCTCGGCCGCGTGGCGGCGTCCCAGGCGGCACAGCTTGATGGGCTGCAGCGCCGCAAGCGGCATGTTGGGAATGTTCACATTCAGCAGCCAGGGTGTATCGGTCACCAGGTTCTGGGCGCGCATCTGCTCCACAATCTCCCGCGCCTTGGCCGCTGCAGCCTCGATCTCGCCCCAGCCCTTGTCCACCTGCGAGAAGGCAATAGCCGGAATGCCAAACAGATAACCCTCCATCGCGGCGCCCACGGTGCCTGAATAAATGGTGTCGTCGCCCATGTTGGCGCCATTGTTGATGCCCGACACCACCAGATCGGGCCGGTAGCCCAGCAGCCCCGTCAGGGCGATGTGCACACAGTCGGCCGGCGTTCCGTTCACATAGCGGAAGCCGTTGTGGGCCTTGTGCACATACAGCGGCGAGTGCAGGGTCAGCGCATTGGACTTGGCACTGTTGTTGTGCTCGGGCGCGACGACTTCAACCTCCACCCCGTCGAGGGTTTTCAGGGCATCGTGCAGCGCCACGATGCCCGGAGCCTGGTAGCCGTCGTCGTTGGAGATCAGAATTTTCATGGGTTGCGGTAGAGCTTGCAACGGATTGTAGGTGGGGCACCCGTCCACACCCAACGGCCCGCCCTCCGTCGCTCGTGGGACATCGTGCGCCCGGGTGCCCCGCCTATCATGCAGACCACATTGACAGGAGACTTTTCCCATGCACGCTTGGCTTTGCACCAACCCCACCGGCGTTGACGCCCTGGCCTGGACCGAACTGCCCACGCCCACGCCCAAGGCGGGCGAGGTGCTGATCGAGATCAAGGCGGCCAGCCTGAACTTCCCCGATCTGCTGATCGTGCAGAACAAGTACCAGATGAAACCGCCCCTGCCTTTCGTCCCCGGCTCGGAGTACGCAGGCGTGGTGGCAGCCGTGGGCGAAGGCGTCACCCACCTCAAGGTCGGCCAGAACGTGGCCTGCCTGTCGGGCACCGGCGGTTTCGGCACCCACACCATCGCCCCGGCAGCCCTGTGCATGCCGCTGCCGGATGGCTTTTCGCACGTGGACGCTGCGGCGTTCATCATGATCTACGCCACCTCGCACCATGCCCTCGTAGACCGCGCACAGCTCAAGGCGGGCGAGACCGTGCTGGTGCTGGGCGCCGCCGGGGGCGTGGGCACGGCCGCCATCCAGATCGCCAAGGCCATGGGCGCGCGCGTGATTGCAGCGGCCTCCAGCGATGAAAAATGTGCGCTGTGCACCTCCATCGGGGCCGATGCCACCATCAACTACAGCAAGGACAACCTGCGCGACGCCATCAAGGCGCTGACCGACGGCAAGGGCCCCGACGTGATTTATGACCCTGTGGGTGGCGATTTTGCCGAGCCCGCGTTCCGCTCCATTGCCTGGCGCGGCCGCTACTTGGTGGTGGGTTTTGCCTCCGGCCCCATCCCGGCCCTGCCCTTCAACCTGGCGCTGCTCAAGGGCGCCTCCATCGTGGGCGTGTTCTGGGGCGACTTCGCCAAGCGCGAGCCCAAGGCCAACGCCGCCATGATGGGCGAGCTGGCACAGTGGTACGCCCAGGGCAAGATCAAGCCCGTGATCGACCGCACCATGCCCATGGCCGAGCTGCCCGCCGCCTACGCGCACATGGGTTCACGGGGGGTGATGGGCAAGCTCGTGATGGTGAACTGATGCCTGCGCCTGCCAGGCCACAAGGCTTGGCAGAGCCAGCCCCTCAGAAAGCGGCCGCTGTGTCACACTCGCACCTCCTGCTCTCCTCTGACACTGGTGTCCGCACATGGCCGACCGACCACCTTCCGAAATTGCGCGCGAGACGCTCAAGCAGCTAGCCACCCGCCGCCTGCCCCCAACGCCCGACAACTACCTGGCGCTGTACGACGAGATCGCAGGAACCCGCAGCCCCCAGCCGTTCCCGGACGGCCAACTGCACCACATCCTGCGGGTGCTGCCAGGGCAGACACCGGCCCAGAAGCGGCTCTTGGGGCAATTTGAGCGCGCCGTCAACAACAAAGACTGGACTTCGCTACAAAGTGTGCTGGTCGGTTACGCCAACCTGGGGCTGAGCCCGGCGGCGGCTGCAGCCCCGGTAGAGACCGCTGCAAGCACCACCGCCCCCGGCAACCCCGGCGTCCTGCCGGACGAGTTTGCGCAGATGCTCGCCCGCCTGATCGACAACACGTTGCCCGCGCTGGGCGAAGACGATGCCCGCGTGATCGAGATGGCGCAAAAGCTCATCGCCTTTCTGAAAGAGCCCGCACCGCCCATCTCCACCGTCCAGCTCATGCTGGGCAACTTTACCTACCGGTTGTCTTTTGCCACCGAAGACCAGGCCGCCATCCGCTCCAGCCTGCTGGAGCTGCTGCACATGGTGTTCGAGAACATCGCCGTGCTCAGCGTGGAAGACCGCTGGCTGCACGGCCAGGCCGAGGCGCTGATGGCAGCATCCACCCCGCCGCTCACTTTGCGCCGCCTGGACGATGTGCAGCGCCGGCTCAAGGACGTGATCTTCAAGCAGACCGAGGCCAAGGCGCGCACCGTGGAAGCGCAGGAGCAGATGAAGGACATGCTGGCCACCTTCATCGAACGGCTGGCCAAAATCACGGCGTCCAGCACCACCTACCAGGGCACCATGGCACGCTGCGCCGACCTGATCGGCAAGGCCAACACCCTTGAGGAAATCGCCCCCGTGCTGCAAGAGGTGATGACCGCCACCCGTTCGATGGCGCTGGACAGCCGTGTGGCCCACGACGAGCTTCACGACCTGCGCGAGCGCACCGAAGCCAAGCGCGCCGAAGTCGCCAAGCTGCAGGAAGAGCTGGACCGCGCCAGCGCCCAGGCCCGGCACGACCCACTCACCGGCTCGCTCAACCGCAAGGGCCTGGACGAAGCCATGGAGCGCGAAATCGCCCGCGCGCGCCGCCTGGGCTCGCCGCTGTGCCTGGCGCTGCTGGACGTGGACAATTTCAAGACCATCAACGACCGCCTGGGCCACTCGGGCGGGGATGCGGCCCTGGTGCACCTGGCCCAAGTCACACGCGAAGTCATGCGGCCACAGGACCTGCTGGCGCGTTATGGCGGCGAAGAGTTCGTGCTGGTGCTGCCCGACACTTCGGTAGAAAGCGGCGTGGCCGCGATGACGCGGCTGCAGCGCGAGCTGACCACACGCTTCTTCCTGCAGGGCAGCGAGAAGGTGCTCATCACGTTCAGCGCTGGTGTGGCCCAGCTGCACGACAGCGAAGGCAGCCCCGACGCCATCCGCCGCGCCGACCAGGCGATGTACCTGGCCAAGCGATCGGGCAAGAACCGGGTCATGGCGGCATAGGGTGAAGCACCCCCTGAGTCGCCTTCGGCGCCTTCCCCCTCTCCTTCGGGAGGGGGACGCCACCAGCGCACGCAAGCGAAGCGCCGCATCCGCAGCTTGGCGGCCCTTGCGCGGTGGCCGCTGGCCTGGGCCGCGCCGGTTCTAAGCGCAGCGCACCTATCCAGCGCCCCGCAATGAATCCAAAGCAGAGACGCGCATTTTTGCGGAAGGCCATCCTGGCCGCCGCTGCCACCCAACTGCCCCGCTGGGCATGGAGCAACGCACCAGCACTACAGAGCAACCCCTTCGCGCTGGGCGTGGCCAGTGGAGACCCGGCGCCTGACGGCGTGGTGCTGTGGACACGGCTGGCGCTAGCAGACCCGGCGCTGATGCAAGCGGCCCACACCGTGCGGTGGGAGGTGGCGCACGATGTGCGTTTTGCACAGATCGTGCAAAAAGGCGAAGCCACCGCCCTGCCTGCGCTCGGCCACAGCGTGCATGTGGAGCTGCAGGGCTTGGCACCAGGCCGCTGGTACCACTACCGCTTCATGCTGGGCGATGCCATCAGCGCCACCGGCCGCACGCGCACGGCCCCGGCCCCCGGTGACCTGCCCGCCACGCTGCGCATCGGCTTTGCCTCCTGCCAGCGCTGGGAACACGGTCACTACGCCGCCTGGCACCATCTGGTGGCCGACCAGCCCGACTTGGTGCTGTTTCTGGGCGACTACATCTACGAATACGCGACGCCGAAAAACACCACCGACCTGACGCGCACCCACAACCTGCGCCACGCCACCACGCTGGCGGACTTTCGGGACCGCTACGCACTGCACAAAAGCGACCCCGCCCTGCAAGCCGCCCACGCTGCCTGCCCCTGGGCCGTGACCTGGGACGACCACGAGGTGCAGAACGACTACGCCAGTGGTACCGGTAAGGGCGACGATGGCAGCTTTCTGACGCTGCGAGGCGCCGCATGGCAAGCCTTCTACGAAAACATGCCGCTGCGCGCCGCCAGCCTGAACGGCCCCGCCTCCGGCACCCGCTGGGATGCCCTGCAGGTCTACCGCCGCCTTCGCTGGGGGCGCCTGGCCCACATCCACCTGCTGGACAGCCGCCAGTACCGCACTTGGCAGGCCTGCCGCACGCCCCAGTCCACCAGCGCGGGCGCTGTGCGCGCGGCAGACTGCGCCGACCTGGCCAGCCCCGCCCGCACGCTGCTGGGCGCAATGCAAGAGCAGTGGCTGGACACCGGCCTGGCCGCCGACGCACACACCGAAGACGCCACCCACTGGAGCGTGCTGGCACAGCAAACCCTGTTTTCGCCGCGCCACTACCCTTCGGGCGTTACGTCCGCCGACAGCTGGGACGGTTACCCCGCAGCCCGCGCGCGCCTGCTGCAGGCCGTGGCACAGCACGCCCCGCGCAACACCGTGCTGCTGGGCGGCGACATCCACCAGAACTACGTGTGCCGGGTGCACGCCAATCCCGATCGCCCGGAGTCGCCCGTGGTGGCCAGCGAGTTCTGCGGCACGTCCATCAGCTCGCGCTCGGGCACCACACAAGATAAGGTGGACGCCATCGCCCGGCACAACCCGCATGTGCTGCTGGCCCGCTGCGACCAGCGCGGCTATGGGCTGGCAGACATCACCCCCACGCGCTGGACCACCACCCTGCGGGTGCTGGACGACCCGCTGCGCGCGGACAGTGCCGCCACCACGCTCGCCCGCTTTGTGGTGGAAGACGGGCGGCCCGGGCCCAAGCCAGCATGACGGCTGCTTGATTGCTATGCTATTTATAGCTATTAGCGCTTGATGAATAAGCGCTAGAGGCTAAAAACACCCAAATTTTCGGAGCCTGTAGCGCGATGTAACGCCCCGGCGTCGCTCCGGCCGGTCCGCGTACCATGGCCACTTCTTCGCCCCTTCGCTTCTCGCCACCCAGGAGTTGTCCATGCCCAAAACCACCACGCACCCCCTGCCCTCCCCCCGCGCCATCACCTTCAGCCTGAGCCTGCTGGCCTCGGCCGTGCTGCTGGCAGGCTGCGCAAGCGCCCCGTCACAGTTCGCCTACACCGTGCCCGCCCAGCCCGAAGGCTCGTCGGGCTACACCGAAAAGCCCGGCTGGGCCACCGAGAAATTTGCCGTGGCCGCCGCCAACCCGCTGGCCACGGATGCGGGCTACCAGATCCTCAAGGCCGGGGGTTCTGCCATCGACGCAGCCATTGCCGTGCAGATGGTGCTGACCCTGGTGGAGCCGCAATCGAGCGGCATCGGCGGCGGCGCCTTCCTGCTGCACAGCACCGGCAAAACCGTGGAGGCCTACGACGGCCGCGAGACTGCCCCCGCCGCTGCGGACGAAAAACTCTTTCTCGGCGCCGACGGCAAACCCGTGCAGTTCTACGACGGCGTGGTGGGCGGCCGCTCGGTCGGCGTGCCCGGCACCGTGCGCATGCTGGAGATGGCGCACAAGCAGCACGGCAAGCTGCCCTGGGCCACGCTGTTCCAACCCGCCATCACCCTGGCCGAAGGCGGCTTCAAAATCAGCGCACGGCTCAACACCCTGGTCAAGGCCGACCCGCACCTCAAGAAGGACCCGGTGGCTGCCGCCTATTTCTACAAGGCCGACGGCGACGCGCGCGATGTGGGCGTGAACCTGCGCAACCCCGAGCTGGCCGCCGTGCTGCGCAAGATTGCCGCCGAAGGCAGCAAGGCCCTGCACGAAGGCGAAATCGCCCAGGCCATCGTGGACAAGGTGCAAAAACACCCCACCAACCCCGGCAAACTCAGCATGGCCGACCTGGCCGGCTACCAGCCCAAAAAGCGCGAGGCGCTGTGCCACGACTACCAGGTGCAGGCCAAAGACTTCCGCATCTGCGGCTTCCCGCCGCCCAGCTCGGGCGCCATTGCCATCGGGCAGATCCTGGGCATCCTGAAAAACACCGACGCCGCCGCCAAGCCCCTGCAAGACGGCATCCCATCCGCCGACTGGCTGCACCTGTACACCGAGGCCGCCCGCCTGGCCTTTGCCGACCGTGCGCTGTACGTGGCCGACCCTGACTTTGTGCAGCCCCCCGGCGGCAGCTGGACCAGCCTGATCGCCCCCGCCTACCTGGCCGAACGCGCCAAGCTCATCGGCACGCAAAGCATGAAGGTCGCCCAGCCCGGCAACCCGGCCGCCGTGAAGACCAGCTACGCTCCCATGCCCGACCAGCCCGAATACGGCACCAGCCACATCAGCATCGTCGATGCCTTTGGCAACGCTGTGGCCATGACCACCACCATCGAAGACCAGTTCGGCGCGCGGCAGATGGTCAAAGGCTTCTTGCTGAACAACGAACTGACCGACTTCAGCTTTGCCCCCACCGACGCCCAGGGCCAGCCCATTGCCAACCGCGTGCAGCCCGGCAAACGCCCCCGCTCCTCCATGGCGCCCACCCTCGTGTTCGACAAGGCCACCGGCGAGCTGCTGATGAGCGGCGGCAGCCCCGGCGGCGCGGCCATCATCCACTACACCGCCAAGACGCTCTACGGCGTGCTCAACTGGGGCCTGATGCCCCAGCAGGCCATCAACCTGCCCAACTTCGGCTCGATGAACGGCCCCACACTGCTGGAAGAAAAGCGCTTCCCCGCCGCCACGGTGGAAGCCTTGCGCGCCCGCGGCGCCGAGGTGCGTGAGATGAATATGACGAGCGGGTTGCAGGCCATCACGCGCGGGCAGGCGCATGGGAAGAAGCTGTGGATGGGCGGGGCCGACCCACGGCGTGAAGGGGTGGTGATGGGGGATTGAGCGGCATCGTCTGACCTGGGTCCTTCAACCAGAGTCAAATCGGCCGCCAGCGCTTATCCATAAAGCGTTGGTAGCTATCAACTGAGGAGCGCCGCTGGCGGCGCGGCCGGTCACCGCGCTACAGTCCTGCCCATGGACCTGAGAAGCCTGCGCTATTTCATCGCCGTGGTCGAAGCCGGCAGCCTCTCGCGCGCGGCAGGCAGCCTCTACATTGCGCAGCCCGCGCTCACGGCACAGATCAAAAAGCTGGAGTCGGAGCTGGGCGCGCAGCTGCTGGAGCGCTCCCACGCGGGCGTAACCCCCACGCAACCCGGCGTTCAGCTGTACCAGGACGCGCGGCGCCTGCTCAGCGATGCGGCGGCCATGCGCGAGCGCATCCAGCGCCTGCCTCAGGGGCCTGAAGGCTCGGTCACCATCGCCGTGCCGTTTCTGCTGTCGTCGCTGCTCATGGGCCCGCTGCTTGCGCACCTGAAGGACACCCATCCGCGCATCCGCGTGTTCGTGCTCGATGACCTCAGCCTCATGGTCAAGAAAGCCATGCTCGACCGGCGCGCAGACATCGGCATCCTGGTCGACACACCCCATGTCGAGGGCCTGGCGTGCCGGCCCTTCGCGCGCGAGTCCATGTATTTCTGCGGGCATGATGCGAGCGGCCGCGTGCGTGCGCTGCTGCAAAGCCCTTCGGCGTCTACACCATCCGCGCGCCCCGATATCGACTTCGCAGCTGCCGCAGAGCAGCCCCTGGTGCTGCAGTCGCGCCGCTACTCGATCCGCCAGCAGGTGGAAGACGCTGCGGCCCAGCGCGGCACTGCGTTGAACATCGTGCACGAACACGACTCGGCCCGTGTGATCCGCTCGCTCTACGCCTGCGGCGCGGGCTTCACCTTCACGCCTGCTTGCGCCATGGGTGACACGCCCGCCATAGGTACGGACTGGCTGGTCGCACGCGTGGTGAACCCGCAGATGACCCGCGCCTACACCCTGGCCGCGGCGCCCGGACGGGACGGAGACGCTGGCGGCGATGGCGTGATGCTCGCTGTAGTGCAAGCCTTGACCGAGGTTGCACAGCGCCTGGTGTCCACAGGCCGATGGGACGCCGAAGTTGCCGACGACCCTGACCCTGGGCGCGACAACCATCAACCTGACTAGCCATCAATCGGATTGATGGCCACCGATCAGCAATCGGTATTTCCCTGATACCCCGTCTTCTGGAACAGTGACCCCATGCCCCGCGCTCGACGGGGCCGGTGTTCCAGGAGACAGCCATTACCACCTCACCCCCTAGCCCCCCGCGCGTCGTCGCCAACGTGGGCGCCCTCGTGGCGCGCAGTGCGCGCGCCCATGCCCGCCGCATCGCCGTCAAAAGCGCCGCGCGCAGCACCACCTACGCCGATCTGGAGCAGCGCTCCAACCGCTTGGCCAACACCCTCCTGGGCCTGGGCCTTTCGCGCGGCGACCGCGTGGGCATCTACCTGCCCAACTGTGTCGAGGTCATCGAGATCGAGATCGCCTGCTACAAGGCCGGGCTGATCAAGGCGCCGTTCAACGCCCGGCTCTCGCCCACCGAGGTCGGCGCCATTGCCGCCAACAGCGGTGCGGCGCTGATCGTGACCACTGCCGAGCGCGCCGAGACCATCCGCCCACATGTGGCGCAAAGCATGCCCGACGCCATGCCCCAACTGCTGCTGACCGACGATGCGGGCCCCGCAGGCTACGAAGCGGCACTGGCCCAGGCCAGCGACAGGTTCACCCCGGTGGTCGTGCGCGAGGACGAAGTCGCCGTGCTGCACTACACCTCGGGCTCGTCCGGCGTGCTCAAGGCGGCCATGCAAACCTTCGGCAACCGCCTTGCGCAGCTGCGCAAGTTCCTCACGCGTTCGGACGGGCAGCAGCCCGGCCACATCCTGGGGCTGGTGGGCCCGATCACCCACGCATCGGGCATGCAGATGGTGCCGGCGCTGTGCCAGGGGGTCACCATCCGCCTGTTCAACGGCTTCGAGCCCCCGCGCTTCATCGCCGACATGCGGGCCGACCGCGTGACCCACACCTTCATGGTGCCCACCATGATCAACATGCTGCTGACCGAGCTGGAGGGCCAGTACCGCCCCCTGCCCGACCTGCTGCGCCTGGGCTACGGCGCCGCCCCCATGGCGCCCGCGCGCATCCTCCAGGCCATGGATGTGTTCGGGCCCATCCTGCAGCAAGGCTACGGCGCGGGCGAGACGACCTCGGGCGTGTGTGGCCTGTCGGTGGAAGACCATCTGTTTGCCCGCGCGGCGCGGCCAGAGCGCCTGGCATCGTGCGGGCGTCCGTTTCTGGAATGCGATGTGCAGATCCTGGGCGACGACGGCCAGCCCGTGGCCACCGGCAAGATCGGCGAGATCGTGGTGCGTGGCGACGACATCTTTGCGGGCTACTGGCGCGCGCCCGAGCTGACGGCCGAGGTGCTCAAGGACGGCGCCTACCACACGGGCGACCTGGCCCGCATGGATGACGAGGGCTATGTCTACATCGTAGACCGCAAGAAGGACATGGTGATCAGCGGCGGCTTCAACGTGTACCCGTCGGAGGTCGAGGCCGTGCTGTACCAGCACGACGCCATTGCCGATGCCTGCGTGTTCGCCGTACCCGATGACAAATGGGGCGAGGCCGTGGCCGCGCACGTGGTGCTCAAGCCCGGCCGTGTGGCCGGTGCCGACACCACCGCTGCGATCGACGCGTTCTGCGCCCTGCACCTGGGCGGGTTCAAGCGGCCCCGGCGCATCGAGTTCGTCACCACCCTGCCCAAGAACCCCAATGGCAAGGTGATGCGCCGCGCCGTACAGGCCCCGTACTGGGAAGGGCGTGGGCGGATGGTGAATTAGAGGGCATCCCCCTGAGCGGCTTTGCCGCTTCCCCCTCCTCTCTTAGCGCTTCGCGCTGCGGGAAGGGGGACGACGCCCTCGCTGCGGGGCGGCCCTTGCTCGGCGTCCCTGGCACGGGGCGCGCCAGTTTCCAGCGGCAGCAGGTAGCCGCCAACCACAAGGAATACCGACCATGAACAACGACATCACATACCCCCTCCCCGCGCCGCTGTTTCCCGGCATGCCTTTTGAAGGCTCGCCACAGGCGGCCGAACTGATCGCGCGCATCAACGAGTTTCTGTATGGCGAGCTGGCGGCGCTGGCGCGCGAGCATGGCATCGACCACGAGAACGCGCCCGACAAGGCCTTGCTGCAGCAGGTGTGGAAACGCTCGCACGCTTTAGGCTTTTACGGCATGACGCTGCCGCAGAAGATGGGCGGCCTGGGCCTGTCCACGCTGGACCATGTGCTGGTCAAAGAAGCCATCTACGCCAGCGGCTCGCCGTTCGCTCCCCATGTGTTTGGCGAGCTGAGTGGCCCGCCACGCGTGGGCGCGCTGGCGCGCATGGCCACGCCGCACCAGATGCAGCAGTTCATCCTGCCGGTCGCGCGTGCCGAAATGGCCATCTGCTTCGCACTGACCGAGGCCGAGGCCGGATCGGACGCTGGCAACGTGCAGACACGCGCCGTGCGCGAGGGCGACGACTACGTGATCACGGGCGCCAAGCGCTTCATCTCGGGCTCGCCGTTTGCCGATTACGCGGTGCTGATGGCGTCCACCGCCACACACGACGACCCCGATCCGAAAAAGCGCGAGGTCACGGCCTTCTTTGTGGACCTGCATGCACCCGGCGTGCGCGTGGAGTCGGGTTACAAGACCATGGCCGGACAGACGAGCACGGGCAACATCGTGCTGGAGGGCACGCGCGTGCCCGCCGCCAACCTGATTGGCGAGCCCGGGCGCGGCCTGGCGATGGCACTGGGCCGCATCAGCGTGAACCGCCTGCTGCACTGCCCCGCCATGCTGGGCCTGGCGCAGGTGGCGCTGCGCGATGCACGCGACTACGCGCAGCAGCGCCACCAGTTCGGCCGCGCCATCGGGCAGTTCCAGGCCATCCAGCACATGCTGGCCGACATGGCGACCGACTGGGCCGCCGCGCGCGGGCTGATGCTGGCCACGGCCCGTGCCATCGACGCGGGCGCCGAGCCGCGCGCCGAATCGTCCATGGCCAAGCTGTTCTGCTCGGAGGCGGCCTTCCGCATTGCCGATCGAGCGGTGCAGATCCACGGCGGCGAGGGCATCGTGCAAGGCCGTCGCGTGGAGTTCCTGTTCCGCATGCTGCGCATGTACCGCGTGCTCACCGGCACGAGCGAGATCCAGCGCAACACCATCGCGAAAGAGCTTTTGGCATCCCCCTGAGCGGCTGCGCCGCCCACCACGCGCCAAAACAACCCTCATAGAAAATGACAAGGAGACAAGACATGACAAAGCAACTCATCCCCCACTTGCGCCGCCGCGTACTGATGGCTGCGGGCCTGCTGCCACTGCTGGCCAGTACATCCGCCATGGCCGCCGAGCCGTGGCCCGCGCGCCCCATCAAGTGGGTGGTACCCTACCTGGCCGGCACGGGCCCGGACACCACGGCCCGCATCGTGGCCGAGGCTGTGTCGAAGGAGCTGGGCCAGCCCGTGGTCATCGAAAACAAAGGCGGCGCAGGCGGCAACCTGGGTGCGCGCCAGGCGGCCAAGGCGGCGCCGGACGGCTACACCTGGGTCTACGCCGGGTCGCCCATGGCGGCCAGCATGCGCATGTACAAACAGCCGGGCTACGACGCACTCAAGGACTTTCGCCATGTGATCGGGCTCACCAGTTCGGACACGGTGGTCATCGTCAACGCGCAAAGCGACATCCGCAGCTTGGCCGACCTGCTCGCGCGCCTGCGTGCGCAGCCCGGCAAGCTGGACTACGCCTCGGGCGGTGTCGGCACGCCCTCGCACCTGGGGGTGGAGATGGTGCTCAGCGTCAGCCAGGCGCAGGCCACGCATGTGCCGTACAAGGGTGCATCGGAAATCGTCAACGCGGTGCTGGGCCAGCAGGTGGCCTTTGGCGCGCCCATCACCGCCGTGGCGTATTCGAACATCGTGGCGGGCAAGCTGCGCCCGCTGGCCGTGACGGGACCCGCGCGCAACCCCAAGCTGCCCATCGTGCCCACACTGGCCGAAGCGGGCCTGCCCGGGGTGGAGCTGACCTCGTGGGGCGGTGTCTCCGTGCCCACCGGCACACCCGATGCCATCGTTTCGCGCGTGCGTGCCGCATTCGAAGCCGCCCTGCGCCAGCCCGCCGTGGTGGCGGCGCTCGAAGAGCAAGGCGGCATGGTCCACCCACAAGACAGCGAGACCTTCACACGGGCCTTCGGCAAGGAAATCGGCTTCACCGAGGCCATGATGAAGCGCATCAAGCTCGAACCGATGTGACGGCGCCGGGTATACGCCAGCAGATGACTCGCTTCAATTTTGATAGCTGTCAGCGCATATCCATCAGGCGATGGGGCAATTTTTAATTCTCAAACAGTTAGCTTCTCCATGCGAACCCTCTCCCTGTGCGCGGCACTCGCCCTGCCGCTTTGGCTGGGCCTGGCCACCGCAACCTTTGCCCAGGTGGCCGACGTCCGGCAGGACGCAACCGCCGCTACGCGTGCGCGCCAGGCCGCATCCCTGGGCACGCTGGACGTAAATGCGCCCGCCAGCTTCGAGGACGCTCGCCGGGGCCTGATCGCCACACCCAGCGGCCAGGTGCGCAACGCCCAGGGCCAGGTGGTGTGGGACTTTGATGCGCTGCGGTTTGCGCAGGGCGAGACGCCGCCCACCGTCCACCCCAGCCTGTGGCGCCAGGCGCGCCTGAACCAGACGCCCGGCCTGTACCAGGTGCGCGAGGGCATCTGGCAGCTGCGCGGGTTCGATCTGGCCAACCTCACGCTCGTCCAGGGCCGCACTGGCTGGATCGTGGTGGACCCGCTCACCACGCAGGAGACGGCGGCCGCCGCCCTCGCGTTCGCGCGCCAGCATCTGGGCGCACAGCCGGTGTCGGGCCTGGTGTTCACGCACAGCCATGTGGACCACTTCGGCGGCGCCCTGGGCGTGCTGACCGCGCAGGACGCCCAGGCGCGCGGCGTGCCCATCGTGGCGCCCGTGGGTTTCATGGAAGAGGCCACCAGCGAGAACGTGCTGCTCGGCCCCGCCATGTCGCGCCGCGCAGGCTTCATGTATGGCAGCCAGCTGCCACGCGATGCGCGCGGCGTGGTGGACAACGGCCTGGGCATGGCCGTGGCAGCCGGGCGCATCGGCATCCTGCCGCCCACGGTGCTCATCGACCAGCCCACGCAGGCGCTCAACATTGACGGCGTGCGCTTCGTGTTCCACAACGTGCCAGGCTCCGAAGCCCCGGCCGAGATGGTCTTCGAGCTGCCCGACCTGCGCGCATTCGGCGCGGCCGAGCTGGTCTCGCAGACGCTGCACAACCTCTACACCCTGCGCGGCGCCAAGGTGCGCGATGCGCTGGCCTGGTCGCGCTACATCGACGGCGCCATTGCGCACGCCAGCCGTGCGGATGTGGTCTTCCTGCAGCATGGCTGGCCGGTGTGGGGCCGCGAGCGCATCGACACCTTCATGACCACGCAGCGCGACACCTACCGCTACCTGCACGACCAGACGGTGCGCCTGCTCAACGCCGGGCTGACCCCCGGCGAGATCGCCGAAGCCGTGCAACTGCCCTCCACGCTCGCGGCGCAATGGGCGTCGCGCGGGTACTACGGCACCGTCAAGCACAACGTGCGCGCGGTGGCGCAGTTCTATCTGGGCTGGTTCGACGCGCACCCCGCCACGCTCGACCCGCTGCCGCCCGTGGAGGCCGCACGCCGCTACGTGGCCCTGGCAGGCGGCGCGGACGCTGCGGTGGCCGCCGCGCGCCAGGCCTTTGACGCGGGCGACTACCGCTGGGCTGCCGAGCTGCTGCGCCATGTGCTGCTGGCCGATGGCGGCCACGCTGCCGCGCGGGACCTCATGGCGCGCAGCTTTGAGCAGATGGGCTACGCCGCTGAATCCGCGCCCTGGCGCAACTTCTACCTGACCGGCGCGCAGGAACTGCGGCATGGCACTGCACAGCGCAACGCATCAGGCCCGCGCGCTGCGGTGGCCGACATGCTCATGCAGACCCCCATACCGCAGTTTCTCGATGCAATGGCCGCCTCGCTCAACGGCCCGCGCGCGGACGGCGTGCGCCTGGCGGTGGCACTGCGCTTTACCGACGCCGAAGAAAACCATGGTCTGTGGATTGAGAACGCGGTGCTGCACCACCGCCCGGGCACACCACCCTGGCCTGCCGACGCCACGCTGCTGCTCACCAAACCCGCCTTCCTGCGCCTGATGAACGGCCAGGCCACACCGCAGGAGCTGGCCGCCTCTGGCGCGCTGCGCATGGAAGGCGATGCGCAGGCCCTGCGGCAGCTGATGGGCATGCTGGACAAGCCGGTGCGTGACTTTCCGATCATGACGCGGTGATTCGAATGAAACAGGCCGCTAGCGCCAATAGATAAAGCGCTCAACGCTCCCGAATGATGAGCAAAACACCAGAGCCATCCCTCGATGGCTGGCTCCTCGTCAGCCGGGTGGACCTGCAACACCGCCATCGGCCAGCGGGCTCAGTGCGGTGTCGATGCTGAAGCGGTTCTTGCCTGCCTGCTTGGCCGCATACATCGCAGCATCGGCCTGGGCGAGCAGCGCATCGGCATCGGTGCCATGGCGCGGGTAGAGCGCCGCGCCCACGCTGGCCGAGATGTGGGCAACAGCCCCCTCCAGCACAAAAGGCTGCTCCATCGCGGACAGCACCTTGCCGGCCACGACCTCGCAGAGGTCTGCCCGCTCGATGGTGGCCAGCACGATGCCGAACTCGTCGCCGCCCAGGCGCGCCACGGTGTCTTCGGCGCGCACGCAGTCTTCCAGCCGCCGTGCCACCTGCTGCAGCAGCAGGTCGCCTGCTGCATGGCCCCACTGGTCGTTGACGGACTTGAACCCGTCCAGGTCCACATAGAGCACTGCGGCGTGCCGCCCGTGGCGCCGGGCCGTTTGGAGCACACGCGCCAAGCGGTCGTGGAACATCACGCGGTTGGACAGGCCCGTGAGCGCGTCGTGCAGCACATCGTGCGACAGGCGCATCTCCAGCTCCTTGCGCGCGCTGATGTCCTGCGTCACCACCACCAGAAAGTCCGGGTGACCCTGGGCGTCCTTGACGAGGCCCAGCGCTTCGTACACCCACAACAGGCCGCCGTCCTTGCGCCGGTAGGCCTTTTCCATCTCGGGGGAGAACACGGGTGAATGCGCCACCAGGCGCCGCGCCAGAAAGCGGCGCAGGGCTTCACGCTCGCCCTCGTCGCTCAGCGCAAACAGGTCGCGCTGGCGCAGCTCCTCCAGCGAATAGCCCAGCATGCGGCAGAACTTGTCGTTTGCACGCAGGATGCGGCCTTCGGGCGTGATGTGAGCGATGCCGGTGGCCGCCTGGTGGAAGGTGGCGCGGAACAGGCCCTCGCTGGACGCCAGTGCATCGGCCACGGCCCGCTGGCGTGCCAGCACCACAATGAGCAGCGCGCCAAAACACAGCAGCGCCACACTGGCCCCTGCCGCCAGGGCGAGGTAGTCAACGCGCCGCTGCATCACCGGCGCCAGCACCTCGTCGGAGGTCGACCCCACCGTCACCATCAACGGGTAGCCCGCCATGCTGCGGTAGCTGAGGATGCGCGGCACACCGTCCACCGCGCCGTTCTCATCGATCAGTTCTCCTTCAGGGTCTTGCGCGCGGAGCTGAAACCAGGGCAGGCCCCGCGCATCGCCACCAAAGCTGATCTTGCCCCCTGCCTTGCGGCCGCGCACCACGCCGTCCAGCCCTGTCAGCTCCAGCAGCCCCTGTGCACCCAGGTCGGCCTGGCGGTAAAAGTCGGTGAAGTTCGTCGGGTCCACCGACATCACCACCACACCACCAAAGCGGCCTCCCTCGCTCACGATGCGCAGCGCCATCGGAATGCGCCACTGCCCCGACACACGGCCCAGCACAGGCTCGCTCACAAACAGGTCATCGCGATCGCTGGCACGCAGCGCCTTGAAAAAGGCGCGGTCGCTGTAGTTGACGGCCCCGGTCTCCTGGCTGCTGCTGACGATGTCGCCCTGCTCGTTCACCACGCTGATGATGGTGAACATGGGCTCGCGGATCACCCCCCGCTCCACCCAGTCGCGCAGGTCGATATCGGTGCCCTGCTGCAGGTACTGCTCGCGCACAAAGGCGGCGACCTGCTCGGCCGCCTTGAGGGTGCGGAACACCTGCTGCTCGAAGGCGATGGCCAGGTTGGCATTGGACTGCATGGCGGAGGCCACGGCCTGCTCGCGCTCGAACGCCACACGCTGCAGCGTGACCAGCCACAAGCCCGCCACGGCAACGATGCAGCCCAGCGCAATCGCCAGGCTCAGCGGCGTGACAAGGCGATAGCGGCGACGCGGGGCCCCGGCCTCAAGACGGTCGTCCGCGTCCGGTGGCCGCGTGGTGTCATCTTTTTGGTGCATGCCCCTCCCAATGTAACGGGGCATGTGCGGCAAGTCGACAACAGGATGGCCACCGGGCGCGGCCCACGCAAATGGAACCCTACGCGAGCCGCGCCAGCACCTTGGGCAGGCTGGCCACCAGCATCGCCACGCCCGACAAGGTCAACATGCCCAGCACGATCTGCCGGAACCGTGCATCGCTGATACCGTGGTACAGCCGCGCTCCGAGCAGCACGGGCACCAGCATGGCGGGCACCACAATGGCCAGCAGCGGCAGTGCTTCGCGGGTGACCAGGCCGGTGGCCAGGTAGGTGATGAAGGTCACCAGCAGCATGGCCAGGTTGAAGTTCTGGATGATGGCGCGCTGCGCGTCCTTGTCCAGACCGCGCAAGGTGCACCACAGGGTGGGCAGCACGCCGGTGAAGCCGCCCAGGCCGCCCATCACGCCGCCCGCCATGCCCACCAGCGCGTCGGCGACGCGCCCGCCGCGCGTGATGCGGGGCAACTGCTTGGCCATCAGCATGGCCGGGCACCACAGCACCAGCAGCGTGCCCAGGATGACCTTGAACGCGTCCATGTCCAGCCGGGGCAATACGGCCACGCCAATGGGGATGCCCACCAGGCCACCCAGCACAAAGGGCAGCAGGCGCACCCGGTCAAACCCCCGGCGCACCGTGGCCGCCGCCACCAGCTGGCCGGTGAGCGCGCCGCACACCGCCAGCAGCGCGGCCAGGCGGGGTTCCAGCGTCCAGGCCCAGAACGACATGGCCACCATGCCAAAGCCGAAGCCCGACAGGCCCTGCACAAACCCGGCGGCCACGGCGCCCAGGGCTACGATCAACAGCACGGAATCCATTGCACCTCCACTGCTATCGGCTGCGTTCAACAATCCGCTCACGCTGAGCTTGTCGGAGCGCTGCACAAGGCTTCGACGAGCTCCGCCTGAACGGCTTCGGTAGATCGCAGACACGCAATTCGTTTTAAGGGGCTGGTGAGCCAGCCGTGTCCATTGTGCAGGTTGGTTCGCAGGCGCACTCGGGCACAGGAGCACCTTGGCCCGCACACACCTTGTCCATCAATACAACGTGGCTTGCTGGCGCGCGGGCAGTTCGCGGTCGTAGGTGGCGCCGTCAAACCGGCCCTGCGTGATGGACGCGAGGATGGCACCAGGGGTCGGCACCGTGCGCGGGGTGCCAGGCGGTACAGCGCTCCACAGGCGCGAGCGTTGGATGGCGCGGGCGCACTGGAAGTACACGGCTTGCACATCAACGACGATCACGCATTTGGGCGGCTGGCCGTTGACCGCAAACCGCTCCATCAGATCGGGCGCCACGCTGATGCGCGCGTGGCCGTTGACGCGCAGGGTTTCGCCCACGCCGGGGATGAGAAACAGCAGCGCCACGCGCGGGTCTGCCACGATGTTGCGCAGGCTGTCGGCGCGGTTGTTGCCACGGCGCTCGGGCAGGAGCAGGGTCTTGTCGTCCTGCAGCTGCACAAAGCCCGCCGGGTCACCACGCGGCGAGGCGTCCAGCCCGCCAGGGCCGGTGGTGGCCAGCACGGCAAAGGGCGACGCCGCGATCATGGCGCGGTAGGCGGGGTGCACATACGGGAGCTCTTTGTGGACGGAGGCGTCGCTGAGTGGGCCCAGCAAGGCCTCCAGGCGTGGCAGGGTGTCGATGGCATGCTCGTCGCGGGTGGGGGTCATGGCGGTAGCTTCCTTGGGGTAGGGTGGCAAGGGAACGGCCATGGTGCGGCAGGCCCGCCGCCCCGACAAACGACTTTGCGGCAGGTCACGCGTGCAAAAAGCGCACACATGGAGTCCGGCACGTGGGAGTGCCGGCCCCACTGCCCTGCCCCCAGCGCATGGCACTGGCACGGCACATGCCGCGCCAGGGGGCAGCGCGCAATCCGGCCCGTAGGCAAGACACGCGCCGCTCCTTTGTTCAGCGTGCGGGACGCAGCTTGACGCCGGGGAAATCCACCGGCACCGCGAGCGCCACGTTCACGTAGTTGGTGAACAGGTTGAGCGCCACATGGGCCACGATCTCGACGATGTGCTCGTCGCTCCAGCCGTGGTCGCGCAGCGCCTGCACATCGGTGGCATCCACCTGGCCACGTTCATTGACCAGCTTCAGCGCAAAGCGCAGCACGGCGGCGGTGCGCGGGTCGGCGGATTCGCCCGACTGCGCGGCGGCCAAATCGTCGCCGCTCACGCCTGCCTTGCGGCCCAGTGCGGTGTGGGCGGCCAGGCAGTAGTCGCAGGCATTGCGGTTGGCCACGGCCACGGCGATCTGCTCGCCCAGTGCGGCACCGATCACGCCGCCACCCAGCGCACCAAAGGCGGCCCACATGTTTTGCAGCGCGGCGGGCGAGTTGGCCACCGCGCGGAACATGTTGGGGGTGGCACCGAAAGCGCCGTGGATCTGGTCGAGCACGGTGCGCACGGGGCCGATGGCGGCGGTGCGGTCAACGAGGGGGACGCGGGCAATGGAAGAGGAGTTAGCGGACATGGTGTGGATTTCCTTGAAGGTCATGAAAGACGGTTTGGTTTAAAGGGCCGGTGCTTGGTTAAGGGGTTAAGCACCGGGTGCCTGTTCTCAGCACCCCTGCAGTGTCCAGCGTCAGCGAGTACCATTGGGCACATAAAATCCACCATTCATACCAAATCATCCAAAATCACCATGAATGCCCGCGACACCTGCACCACGCCTCTGCCAACGCAGGCACCCGCTCCGTTTGACCGGCTGTCGTCGCTGCTGGAGCGCTTTCGGGTGCGCGCCCACCTGTTCCACAGCGGCCCGCTGTGCGGCGTGACCCACTTTGCGGCGGCGCCCGGGCGCGGGTTTCTGCATGTGCTGCGCCGTGGCGAGATGGTGGTGACGCACCAGCCCCAGGCGGGGCCACCGGAGCGGCTGGAGGTAGCTGAGCCCAGCCTGCTCTTCTACGCCCGACCGCTGGAGCATTTTTTTCACAACGCGCCCACGGAGGGCTCGGATTTCACCTGCGCGGCGCTGGACTTTGACGGTGGTGCCAGCCACCCGCTGGCCCGCGCCCTGCCCCCGCTGGTGCTGCTGCCCCTGGGCAAGGTGGACGGGCTGCAGCAGTCGCTGGACCTGCTGTTTGCCGAAACCGACCGCCTGCGCTGCGGCCACCGCGTGCTGGCCGACCGGCTGTTTGAAGTGGTGCTGCTGCAGTTGCTGCGCTGGCTGCTGGACCACCCCGAGCAGGCGCACATGCCGCCCGGCCTGCTCACGGGTCTCGCCGACCCTGCCCTGGCCCGCGCCCTCACCGCCTTGCACGATGCGCCGGGCCAACCATGGAGCCTGGCGCAGATGGCTGCGCAGGCAGGCATGTCGCGCAGCGCGTTTGCGGCCCGCTTCAAGGCGGTGGTGGGCGACACCCCCGCCGACTACCTGGCGCACTGGCGGCTGACGCTGGCACAGGCCCATCTGCGCGGCGGACGGTCGTTGAAGTCGATTGCCAACGAGCTGGGTTACGCCAACCCCTCGGCGCTGTCGCGCGTGTTTGCGCAGAAGGTGGGCATGTCGCCACGGGTCTGGCTGGAGGGCCTTGCAACATAGCGAGCTAAGCCGCCAGCTCCTCTGCCCGGCTGGACGCGCGGCCCACGGTCCGCCACAATTTCCTGCGCCGGCTGCGCAGCGCCAGGATTTTGATAAAAACAGGCCCTGGCGCTTATCCTGATTACGCAAACAGCTATTTAATTGATAGCAAAACTCTGTAAATGGATCAGCCGCTGGAAAGGACTCACACCATGAACGCCGCTCTCACCCAACTGGCAGCCGACTGCGGGCTGGCCAGCGACGCCCACACCCCGCTGCGCCTGGCCTTTGGCCTGGCCTGTGTGCAGCGCGTGCGCCATCTGCTGGAAGATCCGGAGGCCATCGCTGGCCTCGACGTGCTGGCCGCGTTCACGGCGGGCACGGTGGATGCGGCCACTTTGACCAACGCAGCAGAGCGGCTGAAAGCGGTAGCCTCGCACCACCGGGGCTCGCAGTCGCTGGACGGGTCGGCCCATGCCGCCGTGTCGGCCACCTACGCTGTGGCCAACGCGCTGGCGGGCCGGGCGCTGGAGGCCGCCAGCTACGCGGCCTATGCCACGGTGTATGCCTATGGCGGGTATGCGGTGCAAGACCTCTCTGCGTTTGAGCCAGAGCACCAGTGGCAGGTGCAGGCGCTGCAGCGGCTGCTGGACGATGCGGCGACCCAGCGGTCGGCGAGGCCCCTTGCCGCCAGCCAGCCCTGCGCATGAGCCGCCAGCAGGTTCTCGCCGCGCTGGCCGCCCCGCTGCGCGTGATCCTGGAGGCCGAACTGGCGCAGGGCAACGTCATCGACGAGGTGGCGGACTGGCCGCCCCGGTGCGAGTTGCTCGTGATCCTGCGCCGCCCTTTCGCGAAGGCCTACCCGACCGGGCCTGGCGTGGAGTTCACCGCCATCGAAGACCGGCACTACTGGAAGTCCGAATACAACCTCGATGGCGGCCGGCAGACGCTGGCGTGCGGTTTTGGCTGAGCCGGGTGATCAGACGTTGATGGCGGCCGCCGAGCCGGCCTGCTTGCGCAGCTCGAACTTCTGGATCTTGCCGGTGCTGGTCTTGGGCAGCTCGCCAAACACCACGGCACGCGGCACCTTGAAGCCCGCCAGGTGCTTCTTGCAGTGCGCCACGATGTCTTCGGGCGTGGTCTGCGCACCGGCCTTCAGCTCCACAAACGCACAGGGCGTCTCGCCCCACTTGGGGTCGGGCTTGGCCACCACGGCGGCGGCCAGCACGTCGGGGTGGCGGTAGAGCACGTCTTCGACCTCGATGGACGAGATGTTCTCGCCGCCCGAGATGATGATGTCCTTGCTGCGGTCCTTGATCTTGATGTAGCCGTCGGGGTACTGCACGGCCAGGTCGCCGCTGTGGAACCAGCCGCCTGCAAACGCTTCTTCCGTCGCCTTGGGGTTCTTGAGGTAGCCCTTCATGGCGATGTTGCCCTTGAACATGATCTCGCCCATGGTTTCGCCGTCCTGTGGCACGGGCAGCATGGTCTCGGGGTCGAGCACGCGCACATCGCGCTCCAGGTGGTAGCGCACGCCCTGGCGGGCGTTGAGGCGGGCGCGCTCGCCAATGTCCAGGGCATCCCAGGCTTCGTGTTTGGCACACACGGTGGCGGGGCCATACACCTCGGTCAGGCCGTACACATGGGTCAGGTCGAACCCCATTTTTTCCATGCCCTCGATCATCGAGGCCGGTGGCGCGGCGCCCGCCACCATGGCCTTGACGCCTGCGGGGATGCCCACCTTCATCGCATCGGGCGCGTTGACCAGCAGGCCGTGCACGATGGGCGCGCCGCAGTAGTGCGTGACACCGTGGTTGCGGATGGCGTCGAAGATGGCCTGCGCGTCCACCCGGCGCAGGCAAACGTTGACGCCAGCACGCGCCGCAATGGTCCAGGGAAAGCACCAGCCGTTGCAGTGGAACATGGGCAGCGTCCACAGGTACACCGCATGTTTGGGCATGTCCCACTCCAGCACGTTGCTGATGGCATTGCTGGCGGCACCCCGGTGGTGGTAGACCACGCCCTTGGGGTTGCCGGTGGTGCCGGATGTGTAGTTGAGCGCAATCGCATCCCACTCGTCGGCGGGCAGGCTCCAGGCAAAGGAGACGTCGCCGCTGGCCACAAAGGCCTCGTAGTCGGTGCCGCCCAGGCTTTGAACGGCGGGGCCATAAAGCGCGTCCTGCACCTCGATCAGGCGGATGGGGGTAGTGCCCGTGCGCAGGGCCAGTGCCTTGGCCATGGTGCCGGTGAACTCCGGGTCCACGATGACGGCCTTGGCCTCGCCGTGGTCGAGCATGAAGGCGATGGCCTCCGGGTCGAGCCGGGTGTTGAGGGTGTTGAGCACCGCGCCGGCCATGGGCACGCCAAAGTGCGCCTCCACCATGGGTGGGGTGTTGGGCAGCATCACGGCCACGGTGTCGTTCTTGCCAATGCCGGCCTTGGTCAGCGCGCTGGCCAGCTGGCGGCAGCGCGCGTAGGTCTGTGCCCAGGTCTGGCGCAGCGTGCCGTGCACGATGGCCAGACGGTCGGGGTAGACCTCGGCCGTGCGTTCGATGAACGACAGGGGGGACAGGGCAGCGAAGTTGGCTTCGGTGCGGGGCAGGTGCTGGTCAAAGATGGAGGTCATGGGTCGGTGCTGAGAGGTAAACAGAACGCAGCCTACCGCCCCAGGCTGACTCAAACCCTTCGGCGGCGACTCTGCTTGATACGGTACATCGCCGCGTCGGCGCTGGCCAGCAGCGTGTGCGCGTCGTGCGCGTCGCGCGGGAACAGACTCACGCCGATGCTGGCTCGCACCGGGAAGGGCTGGCCTTCGATGTCGAGCGGAGACTCGAAGGCCTGCTCCAGCTTGGCAGCGATCTGCAGGGCCGCATCTTCGGAATCCACGTTCTCGCACAACACGGTGAATTCGTCGCCCGCAAGCCGGGCCACGGTGTCGGCCTGGCGCACGGCGCCTACGATGGTGCGGGCCACGGCCTGCAACACCAGGTCGCCCACGGCATGCCCCCGCCCGTCATTGATGGCCTTGAAGTCATCCAGGTCCACAAACAGCAGCGCGCAGTCACGCCCGCTGCGGCGCGACAGCTCCAGCGCCTGCGCCAGGCGCTGCTCGAACATGCGTCGGTTGGGCAGGCCGGTGAGTGCGTCGTGGTGTGCCAGGTGGGCCATGGCATCGCGGCTGGCGTTGAGTTCGGTCATCTGGCGCAGGATCTGCTGCTCCATGTCTTGAAAGCTGCGCGCCAGCTCACCCACCTCGTCCTCGCGATCCACCGGCAGCACGCCGTGGGGACGGCCCTGCGGCAGTGCCTGCGTGGCGCGCACCATGGCTTTGAGGGGCTGGGTGACCACGCGTGAAACCAGCGCCGCCAGCACCACCCCCACGGCACTCAGCACCAGCAGGATCTTGAGGATGCTGTTGCCCAGGTTCACCACCTCGCCCTGGACCGCCGCCAGTGGTTGCGAGAGCCCCACCACCATGAACCGCTTTTCCTCCTCGCGCCCGAAGGGCATGCGCACGAACGAGAAGACGCGGGCCTCTTCGTCGTCAGTGCCCGGCAGGCTGAGCACCACCTCTTCCTGGTGGCCCCCGACCAGTGCGGCCACGGGCGCAAAGCTGTCCTGGATCAGGATGCGCTGGCCCCGGTCGAACCCGAAGGTCTGGCTGGCGTCCGGGTGCACCAGAAAATCGCCCCAGCGGTTGCTGAGGAAGAAACCATAAGGAGCGGGCAGCGCTGTGTTGAAGCTACGCAGGAAATGCTGCGCCGCCACACGCACCACCACCACGCCACGCACCTGGCCCCCCCGCACCACAGGCGAAGCCATGCTGAATACGGGCAGCGGCTCAGCATCGGCTGCGCCTTCGTGGTTGATGCCGAACTCCGACACATAGACCTCGCCCGGCGCCAACGCCAGGGTTTCGAACACAAAGGGGAAATGGGCCTTCTCCTGCAGTTCGTCCTCGCTGGCGCGGACCCAGGCGTCGCCAGTCCGGTCGATGCGTACGAGCTCCAGGCCAAAGTCCTGCACGCCGATGAAGCGGATCTGCAGGTAGCTCGGGTGGGTGATCAAGCTGGCACGGAACACATCAGCCAGCACGTTCTTGTCCTGCTCTATGGCCGCCACACTGGCCAGAAAAGCCGTGTCGCGCGCCACGGTGCCAAAGCCGGCTTGCATGTGGCGCGCCAGCACCTGCGTGGTGGCCAGCAACGCCTGTTCGGCCCGCCCCTGCAGGCGCGCGCGGCTGGAATCAAAGGTGTAGTAACCCGCAAGAATGGCCGCAAACACACTGAAGGACGCGAGCAGCATCCCCAGCCGCAGCGCAATGCCCCATTTCATGCGGGTTTTCATGGCTCAGAACCGGTTCGGCCGGTCGCCCGACAGGATGCGCTGCCACAGCTGCGCGCGGCGTGCCTCGTCCTCCACGGGCTCCAGCCATACGATGGCGCCTGCGGGGGCATCGCCCGACAGCGCGGGCGGCTCTTCGAGCGTGTTGGCCAGGCCCTGGCGCCGGGTCAGTTCGCGGCTGACGGAGGGGTCGAGCATGTAGTTGATCCACTCGGTGGCCAGCGCCACCTGGGTGGACCGGCGGGTGATGGCCCAGCAGTCCAGCCAGGCCAGCGCCCCTTCGCGCGGTACCACGTAGCCCACATCCAGCCCCGCATCCCGCAACTGCTTGAGCTGCTGCTGGCCATAGTTGGCATGCATGACCGCAATGCGGTGTTTGCGAAACAGCTCCAGCGACTCTTCGGGAAGGCTGTAAAACGAGCGCACGTTGCGGCGCAGGGCCACCAGATCCCGCGCCAGCGGGCCAAACTGCGCGGCGGGGATATGGAACGGCGCCATCCCCCGGTACATCGCAGCCAGCGAAAAACCGTGGCTGCTGCCGTCAAATGCCAGCACGCGCCCGCGCCAGCGGGGGTCCCACAGCACGGCAATGGAGGCAGGCGGGGTAGTGATCTGCTGGCGGTCGTAGATCAGCCCCATCTCTGAATAGGTGTAGGGCATCGCATACACGTCCGAACCCTGCGCAATGCCAGCGATGGCATGCAGTTGCCGAAAGCGCGGCAGCTGCCGCTCTGTGTTGGGGATGTTGTGCACAGGCAACGGTGCGAGCAGCCGGCGGGCCACCAGCCGCGCAATTTCGGCCGTATTGGCGGCCACCAGATCAAAACCGGCTCCCTGGGGGTTGGCCAGCTTGGCACGCAGCACATCGTCAGAGGCGACGGTGGTGATCTCCACCTTGGCGCCATGGCGCTTCTCGAAAACCGCCACGATATCGGGATCGGCATACCCGGGCCAGGACAGCACACGCAGCACCGGCGCCGCATGCGCTGCCGTGGGCCACAGGCCTGTTGCCACCAGCGGCAGCAGCACAGCCACATCCCGGCGCCGCAGCATGTGCTGCGCCGAGGTGCCTGCCCCACCCACCGCCTGGTGCCGCAACGTGACTGCCATGCCGAAAGCCCCGCTTCTGCAATATCTGGTAACAAATAGTTTACGCGGACAATACGGGGTGTGACGATCCCACAGTCTTTCATTCAGGAGTTGCTTGCCCGCGTCGATGTGGTCGACATCGTGGGCCGCTACGTGCCATTGAAGAAAGGTGGCGCTAATTTCATGGGGCTGTGCCCCTTCCACGGCGAAAAATCCCCCTCGTTCAGCGTCAGCCCCGCCAAGCAGTTCTACCACTGCTTTGGGTGTGGAAAAAACGGCAATGCCATCAGTTTCCTCATGGAACATGCGGGTATGGGGTTTGTCGAGGCGGTACAGGATCTGGCCCAGCAGGTGGGCCTGCAGGTACCGGACGACGACATCTCCCCACAGGAAAAAGAGCGCGCCGCCGCCGCCCGCCAAAAGCAGGCCACGCTGACCGATGTGCTCGAAAAAGCCGCCGACGCCTACCGCCGCCACCTGCGCGAGTCACAACGCGCTATCGGCTACTTCAAAGGCCGTGGCGTCTCGGGCACCGTGGCCAAGCGCTATGGCCTGGGCTACGCACCGGAGGGCTGGCGCAGCCTGGCCAGCGTGTTCCCGCAATACGACGACCCGCTGCTGGAAGAAAGCGGGCTGGTCATCGTCAACGACGAAGATGGTGGCAAGCGCTATGACCGGTTTCGCGACCGGGTGATGTTCCCCATCCGCAATGTCAAGGGTGAATGCATCGGCTTTGGGGGCCGGGTGCTGGGCGATGACAAACCCAAGTACCTCAACTCGCCCGAAACACCGGTGTTCCACAAGGGGCGGGAGCTGTATGGCCTTTTCGAGGCGCGCACCGCCATCCGCGAGCACGGCTACGCGCTGGTCACCGAGGGCTATATGGACGTGGTGGCGCTGGCGCAGCTGGGCTTTCCGAATGCGGTGGCCACGCTGGGCACGGCCTGCACGCCTGAGCACGTGCAAAAGCTTCTGCGCTTCACCGAATCGGTGGTGTTCAGCTTCGATGGCGATGCGGCAGGTCGGCGCGCTGCGCGCAAGGCACTCGACGGCGCCCTGCCCCACGCCACGGACACGCGCAGCATCAAGTTCCTCTTCTTGCCTGCAGAGCATGACCCCGACAGCTTCATCCGCGAGCACGGCACGGACGCTTTTGCCCGGCACGTGAGCGAGGCCGTGCCGCTCAGCCGCTTCCTGGTTGAATCAGCAAGTGATGGCTGCGATCTGGCCACCGCCGAGGGCCGCGCCCACATGGCCAGCAACGCCCGCCCGCTGTGGACGGCACTGCCCGATGGCGTGCTCAAGCGCCAGGTGCTCAGCGATCTGGCGGACCTGACCCAGCTCAAGGCCCAGGACCTGGCCGACCTGTGGGGCCAGGCCACGTCGCGCGAGGCACCCCGGTCCTCCCACTCTGGCTACTCTGGTCACCCCGGCGCAGGCAGTGCGCCAGCCCGGCAGGCCCCGGCGGCCTACGATCACGAACCGCCGTCCTGGGACGCCCCGCCCGATGCCGGAACGTGGCCGCCCCAAGGGGAACCGGCCGGAGGATATCCAGGCAGCTATGGCAATGGCAACGGCAGCGGCTACGGCAACAACAGGCCCGCATTCCGCAAGGGTGGCGACTGGAAGAGCAACTGGAAGAAAAAGGACAAGGACTCCCCCTGGCCACCCCAGCCCCGCCTGCCACGCACCCCCACGGCCAGCCGAGCGGACCATGCTGCGCGCCTGCTGCTGTCGCACATGGCGTTTCTGGAGGAGCTGACCCACGACGACCACACCACCCTGTGCGCGCAGCCCGCCCCCCACGGCCCGCTGTTCAGCTGGCTGGAAGCGCAGTTTCATGAACATGGCCCCTTGGCCTGGGCTGTGCTGCGCGAAAGCCTGCGCGAGCACGAATGCGAAGCGCTGGCCGTCAAGGTGATGACGGGCTCGCACGCCCAGACCGAAGGCGCAATGCAGGAGCTGCGACTGGAACTGCGCGACCTGCTCAACCGCATGCAAATTGAGGACATCGAGGCACAGCAAAAGCTATTGATGCTCCAAGCGGCTGATGACCCGACGGCCCTGGAGCGTTACCGCGGTTTGGAACAAAAGCGCAGGGTTTTACTCGGCGTGGCTGCAAAGGCGGCTTGAAATCAGCGCCAAAGGTATAATGTAGGGTTAGTTATTGGCAAGAGCGACAGCAGCACCTCCGAGCCGGACCACCGTGACAAACGCGCACAACCGTCCAACCATCGCAAGGACTGCACACCAAATGATCGCCCAGACATCTTGCCCCTGAGGGCCTCCCCTCAAAGCGCAAAGCCCTCGTAGCTTTGCGTTGCCACCCGCGCCGGGACCTGAGGCGCTTGCGTTTTCTTTGTGTCCGTTTTTGATCCTGAGGTTGTTCCATGCCCGCTCAAAAGTCCGCGAAGCCACTCAAGTCTGCTCCAGGTACCGCCGCAAAGGCTGCCACCAAAACCGCTGCCAAAGCCCCGGCCAAGGCTGCTTCTCAAAAAGCTGCCGCCGCGCCCGCCCCGGTTGCCAAGAAAGTGAAAACTGTGCCTGTGAAAAGTTCTGCCGAGCTGACCAAAGCTGCCGATGAATTGCTGAAGAAAAAGCCTGCCCGCGCCAAGGCTGCAGCATCCGACGACGAAGAAACCCCGAAGAAGCGCCCAGGCCGCCCTGCCAAGGCCGCTGGTGCCGCCGAAGCCAAAGCCCCCGCCAAGCGCGGACGCAAGCCCAAGGCTGCGGCCGCTGGCGACGAAGGCGGTGACGACACCGACCTGTCCGACATCGAGGCCGACCTGGAAGGTGAAGTCGAAGAAACCACCGAAACCGCAGCCACGGTTGAGAAGGTCAAGCCGCTGCGCATGAAGATCAGCAAGGCGAAGGAACGCGCCTTGATGAAGGAATTCGGCCTGGACGAAACCGTCCTGTCCGAAGAGGACATGGCCAAGCGCCGTGCGCGCCTGAAGGCCCTGATCAAGCTGGGCAAGACGCGCGGCTACCTCACCCACGTTGAAATCAACGACCACTTGCCCGACAAGCTGGTCGATGCCGAAACCCTCGAAGCTGTCATCACCACGCTGAACGACCTGGGTGTGGCGGTGTACGAGCAGACGCCCGACGCTGAGGCGCTGATCATCACGGACAACGCCCCCGCAGGCGCCACCGAAGAAGAGGCGGAAGAAGCCGCCGAAGCCGCGCTGTCCACGGTGGACTCGGAGTTCGGCCGCACCACAGACCCGGTTCGCATGTACATGCGCGAAATGGGCACCGTGGAGCTGCTGACCCGTGAAGGCGAAATCGAAATCGCCAAGCGCATCGAAGGCGGCTTGATGGCCATGATGGAGGCGATCAGCGCATCGCCCGCCACCATCGCCGAGATCCTGAACATGGGCGAAGACATCCGCGAAGGCAAGGTCGTGATCTCGACCATCGTGGACGGCTTCTCCAACCCCAACGAGGCCGACGACTATGTGGCCGAAGAAGACTTCGACGAATTCGACGAAGCCGATGACGACGACGGCAAGGGTGGCTCCAAGGCGCTGACCAAGAAGCTCGAAGAACTCAAGAAGCAGGCTCTGGAGCGCTTCGACAAGCTGCGCGAGCTGTTCGAAAAAGTGCATAAGGTGTACGACAAGGAAGGCTACGGCACCCCTGCGTACGTGAAGGCCCAGCAGGCCCTGTCGGCCGAGCTGATGACCATCCGCTTCACCGCCAAGACCATCGAGAAGCTGTGCGACATGGTGCGTGGCCAGGTGGACGATGTGCGCAAGAAGGAACGCGAGCTGCGCCGCATCATCGTGGACAAGTGCGGCATGCCCCAAGAGACGTTCATCAAGGACTTCCCGCCCAACCTGCTGAACCTGCAGTGGGTCGAAAAGCAGGCCACTGCTGGCAAGCCCTGGTCGGCCGTGATTGCGCGCAACATCCCGCCCATCCAGGACCTGCAGCAAAAGCTGATGGACCTGCAGTCGCGCGTGGTGGTGCCACTGGCCGAGCTCAAGGGCATCAACAAGCGCATGAACGAAGGTGAAGCCACCTCGCGCGATGCCAAGAAGGAAATGATCGAGGCCAACCTGCGCCTCGTGATCTCGATTGCCAAGAAGTACACGAACCGTGGCCTGCAGTTCCTCGATCTGATCCAGGAAGGCAACATCGGCCTGATGAAGGCGGTGGACAAGTTCGAATACCGCCGGGGCTACAAGTTCTCGACGTATGCCACCTGGTGGATTCGCCAGGCCATCACCCGCTCGATTGCCGATCAGGCGCGCACCATCCGTATCCCGGTGCACATGATCGAGACGATCAACAAGATGAACCGCATCAGCCGCCAGCACTTGCAAGAGTTTGGTTTTGAGCCCGATGCGTCCATCCTGGCGGCCAAGATGGAAATCCCCGAAGACAAGATCCGCAAGATCATGAAGATCGCCAAAGAGCCGATCTCCATGGAAACGCCGATCGGGGACGACGACGACAGCCACCTGGGCGACTTCATCGAAGACGGCGCCAACACCGCGCCCATCGAAGCCGCCATGCAGGCCGGCCTGCGCGACGTGGTCAAGGACATCCTGGATGGCCTGACCCCGCGCGAAGCCAAGGTGCTGCGCATGCGCTTCGGTATCGAGATGACCAGCGACCACACGCTGGAAGAAGTGGGCAAGCAGTTTGACGTGACGCGCGAACGCATCCGCCAAATAGAAGCCAAGGCGCTGCGCAAGCTCAAGCACCCCAGCCGCTCGGACAAGCTGCGCAGCTTCATCGACTCGCTGTAATCCCTGCCCAGCCAGCGGCACACTGAACCCCAGCATTCGTTCAGCACAACGCCCTGCCCCGCAATTGCGGCGCAGGGCGTTTTTCATGGCCAATCCGTTGCGCAAGGCCCAGCGCGTTTACCCTGATACTCCCGACAGCAGACTGACAGCTTGGATGGTGACCATTGCCACCACGTCCAATCAAAAATTGGGAGACTTCCCTGCAGCGTTGCAAGCCGCCCTCTTGCGGCGAGGCTGCGCAGAGAAGCCGACCCTGCTGTCCGGTTGCGTGAAGGACATGCTTTTCACCCCCGCGTTTTCACGAGGTACCCCATGACCCCCCTCAGCCGCCGCAAGGCACTCGCACATGCTGCACTCGCCGCTACGGCGTGGACCGCTTTGACCCCGGCCGCATGGGCGCAAGCCAGCGCCACGGCAGCCCGCCCCACCGCCCCCAAGGCCCCCAAACTGGCGGGCACACTGCGCATCGTGATCCCGGCCAACCCCGGGGGCGGCTGGGACCAGACGGGCCGCGCGCTGGGAGTGGCCCTGGCTGCGGTGGGCGCGGCGGACCAGATCGAGTACGAGAACATTGGCGGCAAGGGCGGCACCATCGGCCTGGCCAAATACGCCGAAAAATACGGCAACGACCCCAACACCCTGCTGATGGGCGGCATGGTGATGGTGGGTGCCGTGGCGCTGCAAAAGCCCGCCGTCGACATGAGCCACATCCAGCCCATTGCCCGGCTCACCAGCGATTACCTGGTGGCAGCGGTAGCCGCCAAATCCCCTATCAAGAACACCAAGGACCTGGCCGATGCCATGCGCGCCGACCTGCGTGCCCTGCCGGTGGCGGGGGGCTCGGCCGGTGGGGTGGACCACATCTTCGCCGGGGTGCTGGCCCGTGCCTCCAAGGCCAAGCCGGAAGACCTGGTCTACAAACCCTTCCCTGGTGGCTCTGAAGTGGTGGACGCCCTGGTGTCGGGCAACGCGGCGGTGGGGCTGTCGGGCTACAGCGAATTCAGTGATGCGATAGCCGCAGGCAAACTGCGCGCCATCGGCGTGTCGTCCCGCCGCAGCGCCTTCGGCCTGCCCGCCTTCCGCGAGCAGGGGCTGGATGCCACCATGGCCAACTGGCGGGGCGTGTTCACCGGCAAAGGGGTGCCCAGCGCCCGCATGGCCGAGATGCTGGCCGCCGTGGAGGCCGCCACCGCCCATGAATCCTGGCTGCGCACGCTCAAAAGCAATCGCTGGGAACCCTCTTGGCTGACAGGCAAGGATTTGGCAGAGTTCATGGAACTGGACCTCACCACGGCACGGGTGATGGTGTACCTGCTCAAGCTGAAGGCATGAAGTGCAACAAGGCCTCTGTGCGGCTGCGGGGCGCCACCCTCGGGCCATACCGGTTTCAGGTTGCAGGCGACGTGCAGCAAGATGGAAAACCGAGATCAACCTTGGGAGCTGACCGATGAAAATGTCCAACCACTCCATCGGCGCACGCATGGCCACCGCACTGGGCCTGGTGCTCGCGCTCCTGCTGGGCGCTGCCCTGTTCGGCATTGCGGCCCTGTACAGCAGCCTGGGCACCTACGAGACCACGGTGCAGGAACGCGTGGCCCAGGAACGTGCGGTGAGCCGCATGGAAAACGAGTTCAAGACCCAGGTGCAGGAGTGGAAGAACACCCTGCTGCGGGGTGAGGATTCGCGCAAGCGCGAACTGCACTGGGCAGCGTTCCAGGCCAGTGAAAAGCGGGTGGCCGACGCCGCCAAGGCGCTGGAGCCGCAACTGACCGATGCGCAGGAAAAGGCAGCGCTGCAGAAATTCACCCAAGCCCACGCGCAGATGGCACAGGGCTACCGCAAGGGTTTTGAGGTGTTCCAGTCGCTCGGTTTTGTGCCCTCTGCGGGTGACGCGGACGTGGCCGACATCGACCAGGGCCCGGCCAAGCTGCTCACCGCACTGAGCGAGCAGGTGGCCGCCAGCAGCGCGACCATTGCAGAGCAGGCGGCCCTGAGCGCGCGGCGTGCGCTCATCAGCAGCCTGGTAGCGCTGGCACTGGTCACGGCCCTGGGCGGCTGTGCGGGCTGGCTGCTCACACGCTCGGTAGTGCGCCCGCTGCGGGTGGCGGTCTCGGTGGCCAACAAGGTGGCGGCCGGCGATCTGACCACCACCATCGAGGTCGATGGCAAGGACGAACCCGCGCGGCTGCTGGAAGCCCTGCGCACCATGCAGGAGAACCTGGAAAACGTGGTGTCGGGCGTGCGCAGCAACGCCGAGGGCGTGGCCAGTGCCAGCGCCGAGATTGCCCAAGGCAATGTGGACCTGAGCATGCGTACCGAAGAGCAGGCCTCGTCGCTGGACGAAACCACGTCTTCGATGCAGCAGCTGCAGGCCACCGTGCAGCAAAACGCCTCCAACGCCCAACGTGCCAGCGAGCTGGCCAAGAGCGGCGCATCGGTGGCCCAGCGCGGTGGCGACGTGGTAACGCAGATGGTGACGGTGGTTCAGGGCATTCAAGACAGCTCACGCCGCATTTCCGACATCATCGGCGTCATCGACAGCATCGCGTTTCAGACCAACATCCTGGCGCTCAATGCTGCCGTGGAAGCAGCACGCGCCGGCGAGCAAGGACGCGGCTTTGCCGTGGTGGCCAGCGAGGTGCGCAACCTGGCCACCCGCAGTGCCAGCGCCGCGCGCGAGATCAAGGCGCTGATCCAGACCAGCGTGGAGCGCGTGCAGGCCGGCTCTGACCTCGCCCGCAACGCGGGCAGCACCATGGGTGAAGTCGTCTCGTCCATCCAGGGCGTGAGCGCGCTCATGGACGAAATCAGCCAGGCGAGCGCGGCCCAGACCTCCGACATGCTGCGCGTCACCCAGGCCATCGTGCGAATGGATGAAACCACCCAGCAAAACGCTGCCCTGGTGGAAGAAAGCGCCGCCGCCGCCGGCAGTCTGAGCGGCCAGGCCCGCCAGCTGGTGGAGGCCGTGGAGGTGTTCCGCCTGCGCCACCAGCAGCCGCAGCTTCAGAACCTTCACCACCACCCGGCAGGGCAGCGCGCCCTGACGGCACCGCAGGGCTGATGAATAGCTATAAAAAACATAGCTACCAGCGCTTGTCACATAAGCGCTAGCGTCCAAAAATATTCAAATTGCGGCTCGGCCGAGCGCAGCCTGACCCGGCAGACGACCTCATGCGGGGCGACGGCGCGTTACGCCCTTCGGGCAACCGCACCCCACACGGCAGCCCCGCGTCAATCCATCGTCACGTTGGCGTTTTTCACGACCTGCGCCATGCGCGCCACCTCGGATCGAAAGAACGCGGCTGCTGGCTCCGGAGGGGTGAGCTTGATTTCGTAGCCCTGCGCGATGAGCGCATCGCGCGCCTCGGGCATTTCCATCGCGGCTTTGAAGGCGGCATACAGGCGTTGCAGCTCGGCCTTGGGCAGGCCGGCAGGCCCCACCGGGGCGATCCAGCCGTCGAGCTCGTAGCCCGGCAAGCCCTGCTCCGCAATGGTGGGCACACCGGGCAACGACGGCACGCGGCTGGCCGTGGTCACGCCCAGGGCGCGCAACGCTCCCGACTTGATGTGCGCTGCCGCAGGCGCTACCGCCACCACGGCCAGCTGCACCTGGCCGCCCAGCACATCGTTCATGAGCGGGCCCATGCCCTTGTAGGGAATGTGCTGGATCGACACCTTGGCCTGGTCCACGAACATGGCTGCGGCCAGGTGCAGGATGGTGCCGTTGCCCGACGAGCCGTAGTTGAGGACGCCGGGTTTGGCCCTGGCCAGCGCGATCAGCTCCTGCACGGTCTTGACGGGCACCGAGGGGTGGGCCACCAGCACGAAGGGCGTGGCGCCAATGATGGTGATGGGCGTGATGTCGGCGAGCGAGTCGAACGGAATGTTCTTGTACACGCTGGGGTTGACCACGTGGTTGTTGGACACCACGCCGATCACCGAGCCGTCCTTGGGCGCCCGCACGATCTGCGTGGTGCCGGTGATGCCGCCCGCGCCCGGCAGGTTCTCGATGACCACGGGCTGGCCCAGCGCCTTGGCCAGGCTGGTGCTGATGGCACGGATGGCGCCGTCGGCCCCCGAGCCCGCCGACAGCGGCAGGATCACGCGCAGCGGCTTGCCATCACCCTGGGCACGGGCCAGGCGGGGCAGGCCCCAGGCCACAGCCCCCAGCGCGGCGGCGCCGGTGGCGAGGGCCTGGCGGCGCGTGAGCACGCTGCGGGCGGCAGGCGTGTCGTGGGGTGAAGCGGGGGCAGTGGTGGTGCGTGGCATGGGTTTGTCTCCGGTCGTGGTCAGGGAACCCTGGGCGGTGGTCTGCGCCACATTGCTATGCCCGGGGATGGTTTCAAAAAATCAGGCGATGGCCCCGGCGGCGTGCAACGCCGCCACCTCATCGGCCGTGTAGCCCAGGCCCTGCAGCAGCTCGGCCGTGTGCTGGCCCAGGCGGGGCGGGTCGCAGCGCACATCGAGCCGCTGGCCCGCCATGCGCAGCGGCATCAGCGTGATCTGCGCCGTCTGGCCCGCGCGCTCGCCGTCAGGCAGGGTGATGTCGGCCAGGCCACCGGTGGCTTGCAGGTGCGGGTCGTCAAACAGCTCTTCAGGCCGGCGGATGGGTGCAAACGGCAGGCCGTGGCGTTCGAAGATCGCGGCCAGTTCGTCGGCCGTGTGCTGCGCCAGCCGCTCGCGCAGCACGGGCATCAGCGTGGGGCGGGCGCGTACGCGGTCGTTGTTGGTGGCCAGGCCGGTGTCGGCCTTCAGGTCGGCATAGCCCATGGCGTCGCAAAAGGTCTGCCACTGCGCATCGCTCACGGCGGCCAAAAAGATCTGCCCGCCGTCCTTCACGCTGAACACGTCGTACACGGCCCAGGACGAGATGCGGTCGGGCATGGGGGCCGCGGGTTTGCCGGTGACGGCGTACTGCATCATGTGCTGGCCGACCAGGAAGACGTTGTTCTCGAACAGGGCCGAATCCACCTCCTGCCCGCGCCCGGTGATGCCGCGCTGCATCAGCGCCGCCATCGCACCAATCGCGCCGAACATGCCGCCCATGATGTCGTTCACGCTGCTGCCTGCGCGCAGCGGGTCGCCAGGGCGGCCGGTCATGTAGGCCAGGCCGCCCATCATCTGCACCACCTCGTCCAGCGCCGTGCGGTGCTCGTACGGGCCGGGCAAGAAGCCGGTGTGGTTGACGTAGATGAGGCGCGGGTTGACCTGGCTCAGCGCGGCATAGTCCAGGCCGTATTTGGTCATCACGCCGGGCTTGAAGTTCTGCGCCACCACGTCGGCCGATGCGGCCAGCTTGCGCGCCACCGCCAGGCCCTCGGGGCTGCGCAGGTCGAGCGCAATGCTCTTCTTGTTGCGGTTGAACATGGGGAAGAAGCCCGCGCCCGCACCCAGCAGGTGGCGCGTGCGGTCGCCGTCCACGGGCTCGACCTTGATGACCTCGGCACCCAAGTCGGCCAGCACCATGCCGCAGGTGGGGCCCATGACCATGTGGGTGAACTCCACCACGCGCAGGCCTTCGAGCGGCAGGCGGGGGGATGGTGGGGTGGCGGGTGTGTCGTCGTTCATGTTCAGGGCGTTCCGAAAAGGGGTTCAGGCGGTTGCTGCTTCGTGCAGCGCGGCAGGTGCGGCATTCTGCGGCAGCCCTGCCTGCCACAGCGTGCCATGCAGGGTCTCGCCCGCCAGCCATCCGGCCACGCGCTGGCGCAGTGCGAGCAGCGCAGTCACGTCGATGCCAGTGGCGATGCCCATGCGATCCAGCATGAACACCAGGTCTTCGGTGGTGACGTTGCCACTGGCGCCCGGCGCGTGGGGGCAGCCGCCAATGCCGGCCAGGCAGGCGTCAAAGCGGGTGATGCCCGCCTGCCAGGCGGCATAGACGTTGGCCAGGCCCATGCCACGCGTGTCGTGGAAGTGGGCACAGCAGAGGCGGTCCCCCACCAGGGCCCGCGCTTTTTCAAACAGGCGGGCCACGGCGGCAGGGTCGGCATAGCCCACGGTGTCGGCCAGGCTCACGCGGTCGGCGCCCGCATCCAGCAGCGCTTGCATCAGGCGCAGTACTTCGCTCTCGGCCACCTCGCCCTGCAAGGTGCAACCAAAGGCCGTGCCCACGCCACCTTCGATCAATGTGCGGGTGCCGCTGGCGTCGCGCAGTGCGCGGATGCGGGCCACCTCGGCCACCACCTCGTCGGGGGTCTTGCGCAGGTTGGCTAGGCTGTGTGCGTGGCTGGCGGACAGGGGCACCACCATCAGGTCAGCGCCGCATTCCAGCGCACGCTCTGCCCCCTTGAAGTTGGGCACCAGCACCGAGGCCACCAGGCCCGGCAGGGTTTTGGCGTGGGCCAGCACCTCGGCCGTATCGGCCAGCTGGGGCAGCAGCCGGGCGGGCACGAAGGAGCCCACCTCGATCTCGCGCTGGCCAGCGGCGTAGGCGGCGTTGATCCATTCGATCTTGTGCGCGGTGGAGACCACGGTGGCAATGCTTTGCAGGCCGTCGCGCAGACCCACTTCGCGGACGGTGGCACGCGCCGGGGTGGTGGAAGCGATAGAGGGGGTAAGCACTGCGTTGTCTCCGGCGGGTGGTGTTCTGCCGTCGATTCTAGAAATTCCCAACAGAATCAGAAAATACATTTTGGAAGCCATATGATTCCAAGCAGGAATATCAAACACCTGGAGTCAAGCCCATGCGCGATCTGGACCTGCAGACCCTGCGCCTGTTTGCCGCCGTGTGCGAGCAGCGCAGCATCGCGCGCGTGGCCGAGCAGGAGTCCATCGTGGGCTCGGCCATCAGCAAGCGGCTGGCGCAGCTGGAAGACACGGTGGGCACGGCGCTGCTACTGCGCAAACGCCGTGGCGTGGTGCCCACCCCGGCGGGCGAAACCCTGCTGGAGCACGCGCGCACCATGCTGGCCAGCATGGGCCAGATTGAACGCGACATGGCGGCCTATGCCACCGGCACGCGGGGCCATGTGCGCATGCTGGTCACGGCCTCGGTGATGGCCGAATCACTGGCAGACGACGTGGCCGCTTTTCTGCAAGACCCGGCGCACCGCGACATCCAGGTAAGCCTGGAGGAGCGCGTGAGCCCGGACGTCGTACAGGGCATCCGTGACGGCAGTGCCTCCATCGGCATCTGCTGGGACGCGGCCGACCTGACAGGCCTGGAAACCTGCGGCTACCGTACCGACCACCTGGCCGTGGTGGCACATGCGCTGCACCCGGTGGCCCAGCACCAGAGCGTGCGTTTTGCCGACGTGCTGGACCATGAATTCGTCAGCATGCCCGCACTGAGCGCCGTGCAGGTGTTGCTGGCGCGCGCTGCGGCCGTGGAGGGAAAGATGCTGGCGCACCGGGTGCTGGTGTCCAACTTCGATGCGGCACTTCGGGTGGTGCGGGCCAACCTGGCCATCAGTGTCGTGCCGCGCGAAGTGGCCCTGCCTTTTGCCCAGACTGCGCCCATCCGGGTGGTTCCACTGAGCGACCCTTGGGCCCGACGGCGCTTCGCCATCTGTTACCGCTGCGCCCAGATGCTGGCCCCGGCCGCACAGTTGCTGGTCAGCCACCTGGCAGGGCTGGGCCGTCAGGAATGACCGTCTAGGAGCCTGTCAGGCATGGCGAATGGACCGCAGCGGTCCATTTTTGGCTTCGCCGCTCTTCGAGAACACCGCCTTTTTTGCCCCATAGCCGGGCTATGGGGCTGCAAATCCGGCAAAAACTGTCCTCGCTGGGGCCAGTTTTCGCTTTCGACGCTCCAAGTCCTACAGGCTCCCAGAACCGTGGCCCTACCGCAACAGTTTGACTTGTAACACAGGTTTTTCGGGGTGTAGCGCATGTGTGGTGTGCGTTCTGAGCTACCAAACTTGTAGCAAAACGGGTTCCGCGCTATAGTCTCAGCGCATCACCGGGCCCGGCATTCGCCCACCCGAATGAATATTTGATCCAACACTTGCGCGAGGAGAAGCGTCCATGAGCTCCAAAGAAAATGCCGCCATCAACCAGTTGTTCGAGCGGCTCGAATGCCGTTACGCACTGCGCGTGCTGTGGGCCCTGAAGGACGGTCACCCCCAGACCTTCCGCCTGCTGCAGGACAGCGTGGGGGGCATCACCCCCAACACGCTCAACACCCGCATCAAGGAACTGCGCGAAGCCGGTTTTGTAGACCACGGCAGCGACGGCTACACCGTCACCCCCTCGGGCGCCGACCTGCTCAAGCGCCTGTCGGACGTGCAGGCCTTCGCCACCCGCTGGGTCGCTGGCCGCGCCAAAAAAACCTGACGCCAAACAGCCCCCCCCCCCGCCCCACTCAGGGAAAAGCCCCGCCGGACCTCCGCGCGGGGCTTTCGTTAAAATGGGGTTCAAAAATGCTGCTAGCGCTTAACCATCAAGCGCCAATAGCTCTTTTTTTAATAGCAAACAAGGAATTTCACCCATGGCACTGACCACCACCGCATCCGGCCTGCAATACGAAGACACCACCGTGGGCGAAGGCGCCGAAGCCACCAAGGGCCAGAACGTGTCGGTGCACTACACCGGCTGGCTCTACAACAACGGCGAGCAAGGTGCCAAGTTCGACTCCAGCCGCGACCGCAACGACCCCTTCGAGTTCTCGCTGGGCGCGGGCATGGTCATCAAGGGCTGGGACGAAGGCGTGCAAGGCATGAAGATCGGTGGCCAGCGCACCTTGATCATTCCTGCCGCCCTCGGCTACGGCGCACGCGGCGCGGGCGGCGTGATTCCACCGAACGCCACGCTCAAGTTCGACGTGGAACTGCTCAAGGTCGGCCGCTGAGCACTGCGCCCTGTGACGCACTAAACACAAAGCGGCCTGGGGGCCGCTTTTTTGTGCCAGCACTTCACGCGTGAAACTGGTGCGCCTCCCGGGGGAGAGGATCCGGGCGCCTCAATCAAAAAGCGCTTCGTCCAGCCGCTTGAATTTGGCGTCACCCACCGCCTCGCGGATCTTGGGTGCCAGCGCCGCCAGATCCTCAAAGCTGCCCGCCCCTTCCACCGCCAGATTCAACCGGAACCCACGCAGCCCCAGCCCCGCTGTCAGTTCGGTGGCGATCGGGTAGGCCGCCTGGTAACGCTCCTTGGGTGAGCGCCCGGAGCCCTCCAGCGGCGACGCCACCGTCCCCAGATCGATGGCCGGTGCAGGCTCTGCCGTCGCATCAGGCGGGGTGGCAAAAGCTGCAGGCAGAGACTGCCCCGGCAGCGGAGCCAGCAGTCCCTGCGCAATCATGGCCTGGACATCCTCCTGCGTGATCCCCATGGCTGCCGTGGCCGCCAGTATTTCGCCCGTAGAGCGCTTTCCGTCAAAAAGAATAAAAGCCGAGCGCTGGCGTGAGCTGAGGCTACCGCGCCGATCCTTGAGCGCTTCCTGCCCTGCCTGCGTTTTGACGAGAACCATGAATCTCCTTGAGCTGAACCATTGTGGTGTGACCGAAGCTCACCCCGACAGGTAAGCTTTTACGCCCCAGATTCTCACGTTTGCGCAGGCTTGGTAATCGGGGTTTACGCATAACCCATTAGCAGGCGCACGGGCAGGGTACTCCAGCCTGCCAACGCAAGTCCCCCTACATCTCGGACCGGATGCGCGGCAGCGCCGGGGCAGGCCGGGTCAGCCAGCTCACCACCACCGTCACCGCCAAGCCGGTGGGCACGCCAAACACCCCGGCCGAGACGGGCTGAATACCAAACCAGAGCCCGTCTGCCAGCATCCAGCTGGGCAGCGCGCGCATGGCGGGCACATGCGACAGCAGGTAGTACACCGCCACGCCAAGCCCTGCCAGCATGCCCGCCACCGCCCCCTGCCGCGTGGTGCCGCGCCAGAAGATGCCCAGCACCATCACCGGCACAAAGGCCGAAGCCGCCAACGAGAACGACGCCGACACCATCGGCAGAATCTCAGAGGGTTTGAGCGCCGCTACAAATGCCGCCGACAGGGCCACGGACAGCAAGGCAAACTTGCTCAGAATCACACGCTGCTCCGGCGACGCCTTGCGCTTTGCGTCCTGAAAATACAGGTCGCGCACCAGGGCGTTGCTGATGGTGAGCAACAGCCCATCAGCGGTAGACAGCGCTGCCGCCAGCCCGCCAGCCGCCACCAGGCCCGAGACCACATAGGGCAAGCCCCCCAGCTCCGGCGTGGCCAACATGATGAGGTCGGCCCCCAGCCGGATCTCTCCAAACTGCACGATGCCGTCAGCGTTCACGTCTTCCACCGACAACAGCGAGCTGTCCACCCGCGCCCATTGGGCCATCCAGGTGGGCAAAGCCTCGAAACTGCTGCCCACCAGGTTTTGCATGACCTCGAATTTCACCAGCACCGCCAACGCGGGCGCACTCAGGTACAGCAAGGCGATGAAAAACAGCGACCACGCCACCGATGCCCGCGCCGCCGACACCGTGGGCGAGGTGTAGTAGCGCGTGAGCAGGTGCGGCAAGCCTGCCGTGCCCACCATCAGGCAGAACATGAGCGCCAGGAAGTTGCGGCGAGTCAGTTCGTAGTCGCGTTGCTCATCGGGCGTGCCCTGCGGGTCACCCACATACGCCTGGCTGTGCAGGGGCAAGCCGCCCAGGGGGCGCGCACGTTCGTAGTTCTCGCGCATTTCGCGGGTCCAGCGTTCGCGCGCCGCTGCGGCATCGCGCGGCAGGGCCGCCAGCTCGCGGCTGGCCGTGACGATCAAACCTACATCGGCGTTCTGGGTGCGCAGCGCGCGAATGCGTTCCCGCCCTTTCTCGCGCTCACGCTCCAGGGCGCCTTCCACATCACGCAGCCGCGCCTCAAAATCCTGGGCGCGCCGCAGGTAGGTCTGCACCACCTGATGCTCTGCGGGGGAATCGAGCAGCTGCGCTTCCAGGTCGGCGATCTTGCTGATCTGCGCGCCATAGACTGCGGGCGCCAACGGGTTGCCCAATTGTTTGTACGCCAGCCAGGACACCGGGATCAGGAACGCCAGCAGCACCACCACATACTGCGCCACCTGCGTCCAGGTGATGGCGCGCATGCCACCGAGGAAGGAGCACAGAAGCACCCCGCCCAGGCCCAGCATGATGCCGATCTCGAACTGCACACCGGTCAGGCGCGAAGCGATCAGCCCCACACCGTAAATCTGCGCCACCACGTACGTGAACGAACAGAGCACCGCCGCCAGCGCCGCAATCACACGCGGCCACCGGCCGCCAAAACGCACATGGAAAAAATCGGGCACGGTGTACAGGCCCATGGCGCGCAGGTGCGGTGCGATCAGCATCGCCACCAAGCAAAAGCCTCCCGTCCACCCCAGCAGATAGGCCAGCCCCCCGGCCTGCCCCGGTGTGCCGGAAAAACCCTGCAGGTAAAGCGCCCCCGACAGACTGATGAACGATGCGGCACTCATCCAGTCTGCCGCTGCCGCCATGCCGTTGTACATGGGCGGAATGCGCCGACCGGCCACGTAGTATTCCTCGGGGTCGGTCGTACGGCCATAGACACCGATGCCCGCGTAGACCATCACCGTGAGGAACAGAAAAATGGGCCCGATCCAGTGCCGCGAAAGCCCCTGGTGCTCTGCCCAGGTCATCAGCGCCAGAAAGGCCAGCACACCGGTCACATACAGCGCCAGGATGCGGTGCAACCGCCACAGATAGGCCCGGTCGGTGTCGGAAGAATTGTTTTCAGCCATGGTCAGCCGTGGGGGCGGTCCGCGTCGTCCGAAAGGGCGACGGCATCCGCTGCGAGGCGCTCCGCATCCTGCCGCTCGAAGCGGTTCATGGCCCAGCCATAGACCACCACAATGCCAATGAACACCAGCACTGCCCCCTGCGCCGCAATCCAGTAACCCAGGGGCCAACCGCCAAAGACCAGCACTTGCAGGTCCCGGGCGAAGTAGGTGGCACCGAACGACACCAGCGCCCACAGCAGCAGCAAGCCGGCCTTGAGCTTGAGGTGCCGCACATCGTGCAGATCGGGCGGGAACGGGCCCGCCATTTCGGCATCTGCAGAACGCCGGTGCTGCTGCGGGGGCTGCATCACAGGCACAGCATCAGGGACGCAGTGGCGGGTGGTGCAGTCGGCACATGGCAGCCCGGTCGGAGCGTCAGCCTGCCAGTTGCTGCCAGGTGGCGATCACGCTGTCGGGGTTGAGCGAGATCGACGAGATGCCTTCCTTGGCCAGCCACTGCGCAAAGTCAGGGTGGTCGCTGGGGCCCTGGCCGCAGATGCCGATGTACTTGCCCTGGGCCAGGCAGGCCTTGATGGCCTGATGAATCAGTGCTTCGACAGCGGGGTCGCGCTCATCAAAGTCCTGCGCCAGCAGCTCCAGGCCCGAATCACGGTCCAGGCCCAGCGTGAGCTGGGTCAGGTCGTTGGAGCCGATGGAGAAGCCGTCGAAGAACTCCAGGAAGCGCTCGGCCAGGATGGCGTTGCTCGGCACTTCGCACATCATGATGACCTTGAGGTCGTCCTTGCCGCGCTGAAGGCCATGGGTGGCCAGCAGCTTGGTCACGCGCTCGGCCTGGCCCAGCGTGCGCACAAACGGCACCATCACCTGCACGTTGGTCAGGCCCATGTCGTTGCGCACGCGCTTGAGCGCCTCGCACTCCATGGCAAAGGCTTCACCGAAGTCTTCGCTGATGTAGCGGGCTGCGCCACGGAAGCCGAGCATCGGGTTTTCTTCCTCGGGCTCGTAGCGGCTGCCGCCGATCAGCTTGCGGTATTCGTTGGACTTGAAGTCCGACAGGCGCACGATGACGGGCTTGGGCCAGAAGGCGGCGGCAATAGTGGCCACGCCTTCGGCGACCTTATCCACATAGAACGCCCTGGGGCTGGCATGGCCACGGGCCACGGACTCCACGGCCTTCTTCAGGTCGGCATCGATCTGGGGGTAGTCCAGGATGGCCTTGGGGTGCACGCCAATGTTGTTGTTGATGATGAACTCCAGCCGGGCCAGGCCCACGCCTTCGTTGGGCAGCTGGCAGAAGTCAAAGGCCAGCTGGGGGTTTCCCACGTTCATCATGATCTTGGTCTTGATGGGGGGCATCGCGCCGCGCTGCACTTCGGTCACTTCGGTTTCAAGCAGGCCGTCATAGATCTTGCCCGTGTCGCCCTCGGAGCAGCTCACCGTGACCAGCGTGCCGTCCTTCAGCCGCTCGGTCGCGTCGCCGCAGCCGACCACGGCCGGGATGCCCAGCTCGCGCGCAATGATGGCGGCGTGGCAGGTGCGGCCGCCCCGGTTCGTGACGATGGCGCTGGCGCGCTTCATCACGGGTTCCCAGTTGGGGTCGGTCATGTCGGTCACGAGCACATCGCCGGGCTGGACCTTGTCCATCTCGGAGATGTTGTGCACCAGGCGCACCGGGCCGGTGCCGATCTTCTGGCCAATGGCGCGGCCCTCGGCCAGCACGGTGCCATGGCCCTTGAGCTTGTAGCGCAGCTCGGCCTGGCCCTTGGCCTGGCTCTTCACGGTTTCAGGGCGGGCCTGCAGGATGTAAAGCTGGCCGTCGGTGCCGTCCTTGCCCCACTCGATGTCCATGGGGCGCCCGTAGTGCTGCTCGATCACCAGCGCGTAGCGCGCCAGTTGCTCCACGTCGGCGTCGGTCAGCGAGTAGCGGTTGCGCTGCTCGGTGGGCACATCAATGGTCTTGACGAGCTTGCCGCTGGCGGCCTTTTCCTCAGGCGTGGAGAACACCATCTGGATCAGCTTGCTGCCCAGGTTGCGGCGGATCAGCGCCTTCTTGCCTGCCTGGAGCATGGGCTTGTGCACGTAGAACTCGTCGGGATTCACGGCGCCCTGCACCACCGTCTCGCCCAGGCCGTAGCTGCTGGTGATGAAGACCACGTCCTCAAAGCCGGACTCGGTATCGATGGTGAACATCACGCCGGCGGCGCCCAGGTCGGAGCGCACCATGCGCTGCACACCGGCCGACAGGGCCACCACATCGTGCTCGAAGCCCTTGTGCACGCGGTAGGAAATGGCGCGGTCGTTGTACAGCGACGCGAACACTTCCTTCATCTTGTGCATGACTTCGTCGATGCCCACCACGTTCAGGAAGGTTTCCTGCTGGCCTGCAAACGAAGCGTCGGGCAGGTCCTCTGCCGTGGCCGACGAGCGCACGGCAAACGAGGCGGCGGGGTTGCCAGCGCTCAGCTTGGCAAATTCATCAGCAATGGCCTTTTGCAGGTCGGCCGGGAAGGGCTGGGCCTCGACCATGGCGCGGATTTCTGCACCGACTTGTGCAAGCGCGCGCACGTCTTCGGTGTCCAGACTCTTGAGCTTGGCGCTAATGCGGTCGGCCAGGCCGTCATAGGCCAGGAACTCGCGGAACGCGTGGGCGGTGGTGGCAAAGCCCGTGGGCACACGCACGCCCTGCGGCAGCTGGGAGATCATCTCGCCGAGGCTGGCGTTTTTACCGCCAACGACCTCGACATCGGTCATTCTCAGGTTTTCAAACGGTACGACCAGGGCGGTCGGGCTGAAAAGTGCAGACATGGGAAAGCTCCAGAAGTTGAAACCGGGTCTGCGTGCCGGGCCCTGGATGGCTCCTGGCAGGCGGCCATGCACGGCCTGAGGCTTTGTCGTTGTGGTTGTGGGCCGACGCGGTGCATGGTGAGAATTGGATAATTGTGACAATTGTAGGCCCGAGCATCTGGCAGCGGGCTGACGCTTTCACGCGACTTACGCAAATCGGGCAATCACCACTTCTTTGTGGTGGCAACCCGGCTGGCGCAAGCCGCATCCAAAAAAAGGGGCTCCATGCACTCGCGCACCGTATTTTTTGTCTCTGACGGCACCGGTATCACCGCCGAAACCTTCGGCAACGCCATCCTGGCCCAATTCGAGATGAAGCCGCGCCATGTGCGCCTGCCCTTCATCGACACGGTGGACAAGGCCCACCAAGCCGTGCGGCAGATCAACCACACCGGAGAAGTCGAGGGCAAAAAGCCCATCGTCTTCACCACGCTGGTCAACATGGAAGTGCTCAAGGTCATCCAGGACGGCTGCAAGGGCATGCTGCTCGATATGTTCGGCACCTTCGTCCACCCGCTGGAGCAGGAGCTGGGCATCAAATCGCACCACCGTGTGGGCCGCTTCAGCGACGTGAGCCGCAGCAAGGAATACACAGACCGCATCGAAGCCATCAACTTCAGCCTGGCCCATGACGACGGCCAGAGCAACCGCGACCTGGCAGGTGCCGACGTGATCCTGGTGGGCGTGAGCCGCAGCGGCAAGACCCCCACCAGCCTGTATCTGGCCATGCAATGTGGCCTGAAAGCCGCCAACTACCCGCTGATCCCCGAGGATTTCGAGCGCCGCCAGCTGCCCCCTGCCCTGGTGCCGTTTCGCAGCAAGATCTTTGGCCTGACCATCAGCCCCGACCGCCTGGCCGAGATCCGCGCCGAGCGCCGCCCCAATTCGCGCTACGCCAGCCTGGAGAACTGCCGCATGGAGGTCTCCGAAGCCGAGGCCATGATGCGCCGCGCAGGCATCCGGTGGTTGTCCACCACCACCAAGTCGATTGAAGAGATTGCGACGACCATCCTGCAGGAGATTCGGCCGGAGAGGCTGGTGTATTGAGCAGCGTTGCATGGCAAGTACGACTCAACCTCCCTCGGGGGCCATGGCAGAATTTATGCAAAAACAGGCTCTACCGCCCTACTGACAAGCGCAACACGCTATAAATAATATAGCAATGTTCTCACAGGACCGGTGGTGCAGTCTGGCTTGCGCCGCAAGCCCCGCCCGCAGATCACGGCAGACCACCTCCTGCGGGGCCATCGCCCCCAAACAATTCAAACACCATGCTGCGCAGCCATTGGTTCACCGGCTCGCGGTGCACCTTGGCGTGCCAAAACACGCTGATGGGCGCGTCAGGCAGTTTGACGGGGTGCGTGCGCACCACTAGGCCAAAGGGCTCGACCAGCTTGAGCGCCAGCCGCTCGGGCACCGTCGCCACCAGCGCCGTGCTTTGGAGGATGTGGCCCACGCTCACAAAGTGCGGCACGCTCAGCCGCACCAGACGGTCGATGCCAGCCTTCTGGATAAGCTCGTCCACCTTGCCGTGCCCCGTGCCCGCTGACACGATCACCAGGTGCTCTGCCGCCTTGTAGTCCGACAACAGCAGCTTGGGCCGGTCCAGCGCGTGGCCCTTGCGGAACAGGCACACATAGCGCTGGCGGAACAAGCGCCGCTGGAAGAACCCCGCTTTCAACTGCGGCAGCAGGCCGATGGCCAGGTCCACCTTGCCAGCCTCCATGTCTTCGCGCAGATGGGTCGCGTTGTTGCGCACGGTGTTCAGCGTGACGCCCGGCGCCTCCCGCCCCAGGCGCTCCAGCAGCGCGGGCAGGAAGACGATCTCGCCAATGTCTGTCATGCCGATGGTGATGGTGCGCTTGAGCGTTGCGGGCGTGAACTGTGTGCGCTGGTTCAGCCCGCTGTGGATCATGCCCAGCGCATAGCCCACCGACTCGCCCAGTTGTTCGGCAAACGGCGTGGGCACCATGCCGCCCGAGGTGCGCAAGAACAGCTCGTCGCCAAAAATGCGCCGCAGCTTGGCCAGCGCGTTGCTCACGGCAGGCTGCGTCAGCCCCAGGTTGTCAGCCACCTTCGACACGCGCCGCTCGACCATGAGTTGCTGAAACAGCACCAGCAGGTTCAGGTCGATATCCGATAGCTCCATCGCCACTCCATCAGCTCGGGTGATATGAAGTGGCGATGGTATTGCAGCCAGTGATTCACAGGCGCTTTCGTGGGCACAATGGGCTGGATGAAATCGAACGCAGCCCGCCATGGACATCCTCGTTCAGCCGCTTAACCGCGTGATCCGCGCCGAGCCCGGCGTGAACCTGCTTGACGCCCTGCGCGCGGCGCAGGTTCCGATGTCGTATTCATGCCTGTCGGGCCGCTGCGGCATCTGCCGCTGCCGGGTGCTGTCTGGTGAGGTGCTCGATGGCGGGCGCGAGCAACAGCGCCCGCTGGACGGCGTGGACGGTGCCGTGCTGGCTTGCCAGACCTATGTGACCGAGCCCTGCACCATCGAAGTGCCCGCCCCCGAAGAGGCCGTGGTGCACCGTGCGCGCGTGGCCAAGGCCACCGTGGTGGCCATCGAGCCGCTGGCGGCAGACATCCGGCGCCTGCTGCTCAAGGTGGCAAAACCCATTGCGTTTTCACCGGGGCAGTACATGCAGCTGGGGTTCACGCCAACGCATGTGCGCCCCTACTCCATGGCAAACCTGCCGGGCGAACCGCTGCTGGAGTTTCATGTGCAACTCATGCCCCAGGGCCGGGTCAGCGGCTACATCGCCGGGCAGCTGAAGGTGGGGGACAAGGTCAAGGTCAGCGGGCCGCTGGGTGCGGCGTATCTGCGCCTACAGCACACGGGGCCCATGCTGTGCGTGGCTGGGGGCACCGGGCTGGCATCGGTGCTGTCTGTGGTGCGCGGCGCAGTGGCTGCGGGCATGCGCAACCCCATTCACCTGTACTTCGGTCTGCGCTCGCCGCGCGAGCTGTATGGCCTGGCGTGGCTGGACCATCTGCGCAGCGTGCACCCTGCCCTGCAGGTGCATGTGGTGGTGGCCTCGGGCGCCGACCCTGCCACGCAGCGGCGCGGGCTGGTGACCCAGGCCATCGAGCAGGACCACGCGAGCCTGCAAGGCTGGCAGGCGTATCTGTGCGGATCGCCGCCGATGGTGGAGACCACCACACTGCTGGCGCTGGGCAAAGGCCTGGAGGCGGCTCACCTCCATGCCGAGGCTTTTTACATGCAGGGCGACTGATTCCGTCTCCAAATCATCCGTGTCGTTGTTGCTTCGCCTTGCCGTGCTACAGCACTGTCTGCGGCTTCGCGCCTAGACACGAATGATTTGGAAACGGAATGAGGTTCTTGGAGTCGCCTGAATCCACTTGAACCGCTCACTCAGCGCGGTCGAAGCGCCGCAAGAGGCTTCGACAAGCTCAGCCCGCATCCGGCTGCGCGCTGGGCGCCGCCTTGCGGAACGCTTCCAGCTGCGCGCAGGCCGCGTCCACCGCCTGGATTAGCGGCCAGCGCGACAAGTCCACCTTGAAGCGGCGCGCGCTCTCCACCTGCGGCACCAGGTACACATCGGCCAGCGTGGGGGTACTGCCAAAGCAGAAATCACCGCGCTGCGGGTCCTTCGACAGCAGCGCCTCGATGGCGTCAAAGCCCGCGCTGATCCAGGTGCCGCACCAGTCGTTCACCGCCGCCTCGTCGGCACCAAAGCGATGGCGCAGCGCCTCCAGAATGCGGCGGTTGTTGATGGGATGGATATCGCAGCCCACGATGGCCGCCAGGGCGCGCACCTGGGCGCGATCGCCTGCATCGCCGGGCAGCAGCGGTGGGGTGGGATAGCGCTCTTCGAGCCACTCGATGATGGCGGGCGACTGGATCATCAGGCGCTCGTCGGCCTCCAGCACGGGCACCAACTGCTGCGGGTTGATGGCCTTGAAGGCATCGCCCAGATGCTCCTCACGCCGCAAATCGACCGCCACCTGCTCGTAGGCCAGCCCCTTGAGGTTGAGCGCGATGCGCAAGCGGTGGGAGGTTCCGCTGCGGAAGAAGGAATAGAGCTTCATGGTCAGTCTCTGTGTCAGTCCCTGTGTCAGTCCAGGGCGATCTTGGCGCGCTTGACGACTTCACCGAACGTGCGCGAATCGCGTTCGATGGCCTTGGTGAGTTCAGCGGGCGGGCCGATGTAGGGCTCAAACCCGAAGGTCGCCAGGCGCTCCTTGACCTCTGAAGTGGCCAGCACCTTGCCCACGTCGGCATTGATCTTCTCGATGGCGGCCTTCGGCGTGCCAGCAGGCGCGAACAGGCCCACCCAGGTCTTCACTTCAAACCCGGCAGGGCCGCCCGCTTCGCCCATGGTCGGAATGTCGGTGAAACCCGCCAGACGCTGGGGCGCAGCCAGGGCCAGAAACTTCACCTTCTTGGCCTGGTACATGGGCCCGGCCGTCGCTGCCGTGCCAAACGCCCACTTGATGTCGCCCGTGGCCACAGAGGTGTAGACGCTGCCCATGTCCTTGTAGGGCACATGCATCATCTTCGTGCCCGTTGCTGCCTCCAGACTCGCCGCGCCCACATGGGCCACGCTGCCGATGCCCCAGGAGCCGTAGGTGATGTCGCCTGGCGCCGCCTTGGCCGCCTTGATCAGATCGCCCACATCCTTCCAGGGCGAGTTGGCCGCCACCACCACAAAGAAGTTCGTGAAATACACCGGCGCCACGGGCTCGAAGTCTTTGACGGGGTCGTAGGGCAACTGCTTGAACACATGCGGCTGCAGGGCCATGTGCGTGTTGTCTACCTGCAGCAGCGTGTAGCCGTCGGGTGTTGCGCGCTTGGCATCGCCGATGGCGATGAAACCGTTGGCGCCGGGCTTGTTGTCGATGACGAGTTGCTGCCCCCAATTGCGCGACAAGCGCTCGCTGAGGATGCGCATCACCGCGTCGGGGCCGCTGCCGGGCGAATACGGCGCGACGGAGCGGACGGGCTTGGCGGGGAAGGTCTGCGCCACGGCGTTGGGCACGCTCGCGGCGGCCACAAGGGCCAGCGCGCAAAGCGCCAGGGCAGGTCTAAAAATCTGTGAACGAATGGCGGTCAGCATGGGGGGTGTCTCCTTGGTTTTATGAAAGCCGAATTCGGCTTGGGGAGTGATGGATCAAACAGTGACTTGCACACGGTGGCTGTGCAGCGCCTCAAAAATCGGCGCGTCGCTGAAGCGGAACAGGTCCAGCGCGCCAGCGGCCGATGCCTGGGCCGAGAACGGCTGCCACGACGGCACCACAAACAAGTCGCCCCGCGCCACCTGCCAGGTGCGTTCACCCACCGTGACGGTGCCGCTGCCGTCAAACACCTGGAACACGGACGAACCCACCTCGCGGTGCACCCGCGTTGCACCGCCCGCACGCACGCGGTGCATTTCGGTCCGCATCGTGGGCAACACATCGGCGCCGGTGGTGGGGTTGGTAAAGCGCACCGCTGCATGCCCGGGGCTCAGCGTGCCCGCCTGGCCTTCGTCTTCCAGCGCCAGCTGATCGGCCAGCGCACGGTCGGTGTCCACCCAGCGGTAGGCCAGCAGGGGCGTGGCGGGCTGCGCCTGCACCATCGACACCGGGCGCAGGCCCGGGTGGCCCCACAGCCTTTCGGAATAAGAACGCTCGGCGGTGGTGCGCTCGGCGGGCGGGAGCTTCTCGCGCCCCACTTCGAAGAACTGGCTCTCGGTGTAGTACGAGAACGGAATGTCCAGGCCGTCGATCCAGGCCATGGGCTCGGTGGCAGCGTTGTGGTGGGCATGCCAGTTCCAGCCGGCCTGGGGCAGAAAGTCGCCCCGCGACATGCGCACGGCATCGCCATTCACCACTGTCCAGACGCCCTCGCCTTCCACCACAAAACGAAACGCGTGCTGCGTGTGCCGGTGCTCGGGGGCGTCTTCGCCGGGCATCAGGTACTGAATGGCGGCCCACAGCGTGGGCGTGGCAAAGGGGCGCCCACCCAGCGCCGGGTTGGCCAGCGCAATCGCACGGCGCTCCCCGCCACGGCCCACGGGCACGATGGCGCCCGCCTGTGCGGCCAGGGCCTTCAGCCGGTCCCAGCGCCACAAGTGCGGCACGGCCTTGGATTGCGGCTGGCGGGGCATCAGGTCGCCAATCTGCGTCCAGAGCGGTACCAACAGCTCTTGCTCAAAGCCCCGGTACAGCTGCTCCAGTTCGGGCGTCGGATCGGGCTGGCCTTTGCCCGCAACGGCGTGCAGCCGCACGGGGGAAGGCGTGAGGTCGGTGGTCATGGTGGGTTGTCTCCTGGATTTGGTTTTTTCTTATTCCGCCGGGCCAACGTGGAGCACGATGCTGCCCACGCCTTCAATGTGGCCTTCAATGCGGTCGCCTGCCAGCACGGGACCTACGCCCTCGGGCGTGCCGGTAAAGATCAGGTCACCCGGCTGCAGGTGGTAGAACTTGGACAGGTCGGCAATCAGCTCGGGGATGTTCCAGATCAGCTTGGACAGGTCGGACTTCTGGCGCACGGTGCCATTGACCGACAGCTCCACGTCGCCCTGGCCCAGCACCACCTCGGGCAGGTGCACGATCTCGGAGACCACGGACGACTGCTCCACATCCTTGCCCAGGTCCCACGGGCGGCCCTTGTCGCGCGCCACCAACTGCAGGTCGCGGCGCGTCATGTCCAGGCCGCAGGCATAGCCGTAGATAAGGCGGGGCGCATCCGCCTCGCTCACGCGAAAGCCGGGCGCACCAATGGCCAGCACCAGTTCCATTTCGTGGTGGTAGTTCTGGGTGCCGGGTGGGTAGGCCACGGTCGCGCCCGACTCGACCAGCGTGGACGGGCCCTTGGTGAAGTAAAACGGCACCTCCACCGCCTTGTCCACCGGGCGCCCCATCTCCACCGCATGCGCGTGGTAGTTGCGGCCCACAAAGAACAGCCGGTGGATGGGCAGGCGCTCACTGCGGCCACGCACAGGCAGCGAATAGACGGGGGGCGGGGTCCAGAGGTAAGTGGTTGACGTGGTTGCGGTCATCGGTGGTTTCCTTAGCGGGTTGTCGTGTTCGGTTCTGGTGGGCTTGGGTGCGGGTGCGGGCTTCTGTGCTGCTCGGCATCCATGTGGGTTCACAGCTTTGCCATCGGCGTGTTCAGGTCGGCCAGCCGCTCGGCATCTACCGGCTTGTGCTGCTCGATCAGCCTGCGGGCAAACCGCAAATCACGCGCTGCGTTGGCCCCTACGGCGGCCTGCACCACATCGCCCGCCAGGTAGAACAGCACAAAGCTGCCGCTGGCCGGGTCGCCGCGCTGCACCACGCGGTGCGCAGGCGTGGGCATGCCGTAGATCTGCAGGTTCATGCCGTACTGGTCGGACCAGAACCAGGGCAGCGGCTGGTAGTCCACGGCCTGGCCCAGGGCCGAGCGCGCAGCGGCCATGCCCTGCTCCTGCGCGTTCTGCCAGGACTCCAGACGCAGGCTGCGCCCAGCCCACGGGTTGGGTGCCACGGCCACATCGCCCGCAGCCAGAATGTCGGGGTCGGACGTGCGGCACTGGGCATCGACCCGCACGCCACCTTCGCAAGCCAGGCCCGCCGCGCGCGCCAGCTCGTCGTTGGGTACCAGGCCAATGCCCAGCACGATGGTGTCGCACGCCAGCGCGCTGCCATCGGCCAGCAAGACTTCCAAGCGGCTATCTGCGCCGTCTGCGCCATCCGCAGCGCGAGCAAAGCCCCGCACCCCCGCGCCCAGCAGCACGCGCACACCCTGGGCGCGGTGCAGCGCCAGCAGGTACGCCGACACCTCGGCGGGCACGGTGCGCTCGCACAAGCGGCTTTGCGTCTCCACCACCACCACTTCCGCGCCCTGCTGGCGTGCTGTGGCCGCCACCTCCAGGCCGATCCAGCCACCGCCCACCACCACCACGCTGCGGCCAGGCCGAAGGGCCGGGGCCAGCGCCTGCGCATCTTCAATGGTGCGCAGCGTGTGCAGCGGCACCTGGTCTGCGCCGGGCACGGCAAGCCGCCGGGCGCGCCCCCCGGTGCACAGGATGAGCTTGTCGTAGGGCTGCACCGTGCCATCCGACAGCAGCACCTGCTTGGCAGCGCGGTCAATGCGGTGCACCTGCACGCCGGGCCGCCATTGCACCGCCAGGGCGTCAAAGGCCTCGGGCTTCATGAGGCGCGTGCTCTCCGGCGCTGCTGCGCCCGACAGCACCGCCTTCGACAGCGGTGGCCGCTCGTGCGGCGGATGGACTTCGTCACCGATCAGCACCAGACGGCCCGCAAAGCCTTCGCTGCGCAGCGCCTGCGCCGCCCAGCCGCCCGCCTGGCCCGCACCGACGATCACGATGGTGGAAGCCTGGTGGGCTTTTGCGCCTTCATGCGGCAATGCAGCGGCCTCGACCTCAGGTCGTTCGGCAGTCATGGGGGGTCTCCTTGAGAGGGGGCGCTGCGTTCAGTCCAGGGCCAGCCACACGCGGCCGCCCTCGATCTTCACGGGGTAGCTGCGCAGCGGCTCGGTCACTGGCGCACAGGTGGGTTTGCCGTTGCGCACGTCAAACTTGCCTTGGTGCAGCGGGCATTCGATCTCGTGCCCTTCCAGAAACCCATCGCACAGGCGTGCATGGCCGTGGGTGCAGATGTTGTCGGTGGCAAACACCTCGCCGCCCACGCCATACAGCGCAATGTCGCGCCCGGCCACGGCCAGACCGATCACGTCATCCTCGGGCACATCGCCGTGCGCGGCGGCGTCAATCCAGTTTGTCGTCATCGTCGTCATGGCGGTTCCTCAGATGGGGTAGATCAGCGAGTTGGGGATCATCTCGCTGTCGTAGACGACGAGGCGCGATGCGAACTTCAGGCCCTCGGGCGTGGGCACCACCTCATCCAGCGTGCGCCCTACGTTGAACACCGTCGATTCCTTCGACAGGCGTGTGCGCAGCACTGCATAGTTGGCCTCGCAGTGGATGCGGCCATCGGCATCCACCTTGTGCACCAGCGGCACACCCACCACATGGCGCTGGTAGTAGGGGTCGTGGAACAGCGTCTCGCGAATGCCGTAGACGCGGTCTTTCAGCATGCCCTTGCTGTCAAACGCCAGCGTGGCCAGCGGGAACCCGCGCTCGTGGTTTTCGCGCGGCTGCAGCTTGTACACGCAGTGGTCGATGAAAAACTCAGGCCACGCCTCCCAGTCCGCTGCGTCGAGCGCGCGGGCGTAGCGGGCGTAGAGCTGGTTCAGTTCGAAGTAGGTCTGGAAGTCCATCATGGTCATGCCTCCGCCTCCATCACCTTGCGCCAGTATTCGTACATGCCCCGGATCAGCGTCTCGGTCACCATGTGGTCCGTGTCGCCCACCTCACGCCCGCCCAGCTCGGCCAGCGTGCGGTGCGCAGGCTTGGTCTCAAAGCCTTCTTGCGACCACTCGATCACCTCCCCATCGTCGGCCGACACAAAGCCCGCCGGGCCGAACAGATTGGCCTGGCGCAGGCGGCGCTGCGTCATTGCTTCGCTGTCGTCTTCAAAGCCGAAATGCGTCCAGACAAAATCAAAAGCCCCCTTGCCATCCGGCTGGATGTGGCGCGTGGACACGCTGTTGACCTGCTGCTGAAAGATCACGCTGGGGAACACGGTCATCATCACGGCCGTGGGCACCGATGCTGGCGCGCTGGGCACTGCTGCATCACCACTGCTTGCAGCCGGGGGTGGCCCCGCCCACCAGTCCTCCTGCGCAATGTCCAAAAAGCGCGGGTCGTTCAGCGACATACTGGCCTTGAAGCTGGACACCTGCGTCACATCCGCCGCCTTGCCCGCCGCGCCACGGGTCGAGACCATGGCCGCGTGGCGGTGCTGCGCGTCCATCAGCAGTTGCGACTTGTTGTCGGCGCGCCAGAGCCCAAAGGTAACGAACCAGGTGTGCAGCAGGCCGGGGTGGTACGGGTCCTTGATGTTCTCTTGCATCAGCTTCCAGTTGCCCGGAATGCGCTGGCGGTTGTAGCCCAGGATGGTGAGCTTGCGGCCATTGAACAGCCGGTCAAAGTAGCCCAGGATGGTGGGGCCCAAGAATTCCTCCAGCGGCTCCACGCTGTGGTCAAACGACGCAAACACCACGCCGCCACGGGTGGCCACCTTGAGCTTGGTCAGCCCATGCTCTGCCGGGTTGAAATCCGCAGGCATGCCGCCATTGACCTTGCCATCCTGCTTCACGCCGCGCCGAAACGGCACGCCCTGCAAGTCGCCCGACAGGGTGTAGTTCCACTGGTGGTACGGGCAGGTCAGGCTCTCGCGGTTGCCATGCCGCTCGCGGCAAAACGCCATGCCCCGGTGGGCACAGACGTTTTCCACCACATGGATCGAAGCATCCTTGTCACGCACCAGCAGCACCGAGCGCTCGCCAATCACCGTGCGCTTGAAATCCCCCGCGTTGGGAATCTCCGCCTCCAGGCCGACATAACACCAGTGCCCGTTGTAGAACAAACGGTCCAGCTCCCTGCGGTACAGCGCCTCATCGGTATAGGCCTGAAAAGGAATGCGGCTGGTGCCATCCGTCTCCCAGCGGATCTGCTGCGGGAATACGGTCACGGGGCATTCATGCATGGGCGTCTCCTTTTTTTTGTCATTGCCAATCAATCAGTCGATCCATCGATCCATCGATCCATCGATCCATCGGTCTTTCAGGGCCGGTGCGGATGCACCCAGCGCCTGGGGACCGATCATTCGCGCTGCAGCAATATCAGTCAATCGAACGCTGGTGATGACTCACATCACTCAGGTGAATATAACTTTGACGACGGGGCAGGAAATTGCGGCGCCATGTGGCGGCGCTAAGTGCGCAGGGCCACGTTGCATGCAGGTGGCGTGAGCGAGTGAAACGGAAAGTGGTCTTGGGGAAATCGGTCGGTCGAGAACTTCTACCGATGGGCTTAGCCTGGCGGACAGCCTGTGTGGCAGGGAGGTCGCACGGGGCAATGCACAGCTAACTGAAAGCCTAAGGGCATGCGGAGGCATTTCAAATCCGTTCGGATCTGCAGGGGCGACCTGAAGTCAGCTTTTGCAACGTTTGCAGCCATTGACCCCTTCAGGCGCCCCAAAATCAAAGCGGTCATTCGGCAGTATCGAGTCCGGTCATGTGAGTTTGGATGGCACGCGGCCTCTTTACAGCAGGGCTCCACACAAGACTCGCTTATGCTTTTGCCAATGCGTTCACTCCTAAAGAAAATTCAGAGCGTCTATCTAACGCCTTGGTCTCTAAAGACGGTAATCAAACGAGATGAAGCCGAATGGTTTGGACAAAACGCAACTAGGCGCCGGCTCTCCCTGTCCCGTTTGGAGCGTGAATTGCTGTTCGCAGGTGAACATCCCCTGCGATTCGCTATCTCGTTGCTCACACTGCAGGTAGCTCTGCTCGTTTTTGTATCGTTGCTTCCGCCAGATTGGTTCGCTCCCGCTTGGTCGTTCGACTGGAAGGCGGCAGAACAGATTTCACACTTCTCCACTATTTGGACCATCCAGGCGACACTGGCGGCGCTGGTGTACCCGATCGTGATCTCCTTCGTCGCGGTGTACCTGCAGCGTCGACCGGCCGCAGAGGCGTTCGTCCACCTTTACATGCTCGACTCGGGGGCGCTTGCGGCGGGCCTTTCCTCCTTGACCCTTGTGGTGGTGATGGGGGTGCAGTACATGATGCTGAGCACCTGGGGAACCGAGTTCCTGCCTGGCTGGGCGTTGATAGATACGGCTTGGTTTGTTCTAAATGCCGTGCTGACGACCTTTTTCCTTTTCCGAACGGTAGAGTTCCTCCGGCCCGAGGTGCAGGCCATTGTCATCCAGAGATACACCGTGAACGTGGCGCTGCCCAGAGATGTGCGGCGCTTGAACGCGTTCCATGTGCTGGCCGGAAGCAGTTCGAAGGGCTGGTTTCCGGTTCCTTCATATGCCGATAAAAACGCGCCCGACGGACCTCGCCTGTTGATCGGCCGGTTAGGTATTCGTGAAGGAGATGTGCAAGGAAAAATTCCCCTGAAGGCACCGGCGCGCTTGGTCGACGTACGCCTCTGGCTGGTTCGCTTGGTCGTCAGCACTTGGTACCAAAAGGCTCTGACATGGTCGCGCCCGGAGAAGACCAAGTCGTTCGGTAACGAACATTCCTGGCCGCTATTGACTATACCCATGAGCCCAGGTTCCACTTATGAAGGCGATTTCCCTTTGGCACATGTTACGGACGGCCCTGCGCTCTCTGGTTGGCAACAGCAGCTTCTACGTTTGTCGGTTACGCTGCGGCGCACTTCGCGAGAGAGGTACGGCATTCGGGTCGACGCCATACTCGATGAGCTAGCGGCAGACACTCGCAGTACTGCAGGCAGGTCTGAAAACGAGGGTTTTGAGCGTGCCTATAGCGCCCTAATCGAAATGCACGGCCTGCTGCTTGCCGCGTGCTTGGACACGACGGATTCCGGGGAGCAAGGCAGCTGGGCCCAGTTACCGGACAGGGAAAAATTCTTTAGTCGCACGCTACATGAAAACTGGAGCGAAGCCTACAGGGGCGTCTTCCAGTCTGCCATTGAGGGCATGGTGAGGGACCAGCGGCCTATACGCCGTTTGTGCCATCTGCTTCAGCACCTAGATAGGGCCGAGCTTCGATCTTCGCCAGTCGCGATTCGAGAAAACCTCCAGGACCTGCCGCCGCTGATGATGTACCTGCTGAGCAACTGGTGGGCATCCCGAATCGAGGAGCAAGGAATCATCGAACATAGTCACATGCAGATGGTGATGTTGCGGCCTCCATTAAGCCGAGTCTACGAGGAGGTGCTCGCGGCTTTCGTTGCGGGATGGGAAAACGGGCGGCCCTACAAGCCAAGGCTGAGGCGCGATGAGCAAACGGTGAAATGGGCAGCGCTGCCACCGCTGGCCCGTTTGAGCGTCAAGCACATCGAAGAAACGGCTCGGATGCTGCTTGCGGCCGTGATGCGCGGTGATCAAGCTGCTGCCGAGTGGCTAGCTGATGTTTTGAGCAAGTGGTGGGGAGCGCTGGACGCCGATCACGAGCACTACAAGCTATACGACAAGACGTCCTTCATAACGATCGACGATCTTGCGCTTCCGTGGCACGCCTTCTGCGCCAAGTTCAGTCTGGACGACGGAGATAACGAGCGGCTGTGGACTACCCTGCAGCAGGGAGCCTTTCAGGCCGCTCTGCGCAACTATTGGACCGATGTACGCCTTCTGTCCATCGAACTGATGCTCGACTGGGTTCGCGCTGTGCCGATCGCCAAGGCTGCCGACTCATTGGCCCTCGAAATCGCCTGCGGATTCCTAACTGGCAAGCAATGGAAGTCCGGCGGTCAGGCCATCGATTCTTTCGGGAATCTCTCATCACCCGAATACCTTACCGCCAAGGTGCGCCAGTTCGCTGCCTCTGGAGCATGGCGTGGAGGCTATATCGGGAGACTGGACCGCTTCGTCGAGCGCGTGAAGGATATGCACAGGCCCAATATGGTCAGCTCCCGCATCTACTCGTTCGGCGGAGCGGACGACGTGGGTTCGTTGCAGGAGTCACAGTTGGAACTGCTGGCAGTGCTGTCTAACTCAGATTGGGCGTTGCCGCGATCGCTGCAGCGCCAGTTGGATGTTTGGTTCGACCCTCAATTCGAGCAGTACAGTAGCATCGAGATACTTCGAAGCCGACTGCAAAGCTGGATTGATCGGATGGAGCAGGATCCCGGCATTTCGGCAGATCACATCGATCTGCTGAAAGAGCGCGTCAGGCAAAGCGTGACTGCACAGGCTGCGATCGAACACGTTAAGGCAAGCCTTCTGGCAACCCAGCAGGCTCTAGAGGGACTGCGCGAGGAGACTCTGGAGGCGCAGCCAATCGACCCGAAGCGACTTCTGGAGATCGGGCGCTTCGCATCGTCAGGGGGGTTCGCTGCGAACAAGGCGCGCTTCCCCGTTAATCTGTTCCCCATTGAGAGCACAGCGAAAAATTTGGAAGACTTCACGCAGACGTTCAAACAGGTTCGCCGCGGCGAGCTGACACAGATGCAAATGGAGCAGCGCGCTGTCAATGAGGATGAGTACTTCGCTGACGCCATGGCACAGCAGGTTGCGATCGTTGTGCTGAGTGATATTCTGAATCGATCGGACATCAAGGAAGTCGCGGTTCAGGAAGCCGAGGCCTACTGGAAGGCATTGAAGGCAGAGTCGCAGCAGATTTTGGCAAGGGGAGGCAAGCCGATCCTTCTGCTAGACAACTCGACCCGTCCTGACTGGGTGTGGGACTGGCAGCACGCTGACTTTGGCGCAGAGCGCAAGCGTCCGGATGATCTACAGGTCAGGCGCCGTGAAGGCCAGGGAGCCGGATACGTATGCGACTTCAACGATATCGAGGTCTATGTGGCGCCCTTGTCGATTGGGCAGTCGATCCTGCTTTCAAAGGATGCGTTCCGCCTGTTGACCTTCACGAACTTTGGCGAGGGGCGGTTTGTCAAGGTCGAGGTAGATGAATTGGAGGGCACCAAGAACCTGGTCGACCTCAAGCTCACTTTCTCGCGTAGAACGGAGCTAGGGGAGTCACGCGCGGTGAGGCTGATCTATGCGCAGTAGTAGGCTCTGCGAACTTAGGAGGGTGTCTTACCTGCCTTTCTCATGACTCAAATTGTGGGAACTACCCAAGGATCGCGTCTGAGTCGGTTGCGACTGATTCTCCAAAAACTGTCGAAATCATTTCGGACCGATTAAAGCTTTCATTTAAATCCGCCTTCTCTTTGCCCGATTTCAGAGGCCCCTGTCAAACCAAAACAGCCAGACACTCTGCCCAAAAAAATTCCCGATTTCCGCCCACGGAAGCTCAGCACCTTGCGCCCAGCATCAACCATTTCACTACCAATTTGATAGCTATAAGTGTTTTACAGACAGGCGGTAGAGCCCAATTTTCTTCAAATTTCAGCACACCGCACTACTGAAACCACGCACGCACCTATCTCGCCGGTGCTCAAGGCGCACTGCCACTGAAACAGACAACACACCGCCACGCCAGCAAAAGCCAACGCGGCGGCGCATGGTGCACAACGCTTTCTTTCTCTCTCCAGCAGCGGCCTACTTCACCGCAAACCGCACATTCGCCGCCTTCTTGCCCGGCAGCGTCACCAGCGCCACCACCTTGGTGCCGGGTGCGACCTTGAAGATGCCTTTGGTTTCGAGCCTGCCCTCGCCTGCCGGTACAAGCACAGCCTCAGATTTCTCGGTGCTGTTGAGCAGGGTGAGCTTGGCGCTCACGCCCTCGGTCTTGGCGGGTTTGCCGTGGTCGCGCAGGTGCAGGGTCAGGGTGTCGGGCTTGGCGACGAGTTCGTAGTCCATATCGTTAGCCTCGGCCACGATGCCGCCGTGTTGGGGCTTGTGGTCGTGGCCCGCGCCGTGGTCGCCAGCGGCATGGGCGGCGGTGGTGGCCAAAGCAGCGAGGGCCAGTGCGGCGAAAAGTTGGCGGGTGGTTTTCATGAGAGTCCTTTCAAAGGGTGAATAAAAAAGCAAACGAACAAATAAAGAGAACAAATACAAAACAAGAAAAGCTCAGAACGCCTCGGCGTTCTTGTCGTCCAGCAGGCGTTCGGCGTCTTTGCGGCCAAACAGCCAGAACAGGGCCGGGGTGAGGAAGGTGTCGAGCAGCGTAGAGCTGATGAGGCCGCTGAAGATGACCACGGCCACCGGGTGCAGGATTTCGGTGCCGGGGCGCTCGGCCTCCAGCAGCAGCGGGGCCAAAGCAAAGGCGGTGACCAGCGCGGTCATCAGCACGGGGCTCAGGCGCTCCAGCGAGCCGCGCACGATCATGGCGGTGTCAAAGCGCTCGCCCTCCACGCGCATCAGGTTGAGGTAGTGGCTCACCTTCAAAATGCCGTTGCGCACCGAGATGCCCGCCAGCGTGATGAAGCCGATCAGCGCCGCCACCGACAGCGGCTGCCCTGATATCCATAGTCCCAGCACCGCACCCACCAGCGCCAGCGGGATGTTGGCCATGATGAGTGCCGACAGCGTGGCCGAGCGGTAGCGCGTGTACAGCACCACAAACATCAGCACCAGCGAGACGATGGCGAGCAGGCCCACCAGGCGGCTGGCTTCTTCCTGCGCCTGGAACTGGCCGCCCAGGGTGATGAAGTAGCCCTCGGGCAGGCGGGTGTCACCCACGGCCTGGCGGATGTCGGCCACCACGTCGGACAGCGCCCTGCCCTGCGCGTTGGCCGAGAGCACGATGCGGCGCTTGCCGTCGTCGCGGCTGATCTGGTTGGGGCCGTCGCCCTCTTCGATGGTGGCCAGGCGCGACAGGGGCACGGGGCCACGGGGCGTGTCGATCAACACGCGCGCCAGGCCGTCGATGGAGCGTGCGCTGTCGGGCAGGCGCACCACCAGCGCAAAGCGGCGGCTGCCTTCCACCACCTGGGCCACTTTTTCGCCCTCTACCAGCGTTTGCAGCGCGGCCAGCACCTGGGGTGCGGGCACGCCCATTTGTGCAGCGGCGGCGTAGTCCACGCGCACGGTGATCTGCGGCGCCAGCACCTGCTTTTCCACCTCCAGGTCGGCCAGACCGGGGATGGCTGCCAGCCGCGCGCGCAGGGCCTCGGCCTGGCCGCGCAGGGTGTCCAGGTCGTCGCCAAAGAGCTTGATGGCGATCTGCGAGCGCACGCCCGAGAGCATGTGGTCGATGCGGTGCGAGATGGGCTGGCCGATGGCGATGGCCGCAGGCAGGTGCGCGAGGCGGCTGCGGATGTCGGCCTGCACCTCGGCCATGCTGCGTTTCAGCTCGGCCGCAGGCAGCAGGCCCACATCCAGCTCGCTCACGTGCACGCCTTCGGCATGTTCATCCAGCTCGGCCCGGCCACTGCGCCGGCCCACGTGCGTGACTTCGGGCACCTGGCGCACCAGCACCTCGGCCTGGCGGGCCAGCGCGCTCGATTCGGCCAGAGTGACGCCGGGGTTGAGCCGCATGCCGACGAGCAGCGTGCCTTCGTTGAACGGCGGCAAGAACGTGGTGGGGAAGAACGGCACCGCCGCTGCCGACAGCGCCACCGCCGCCGCGCTCACGGCCAGGGCCGTGCGCGGGCGCGCCAGCACGGCCGAGAGCCCGTTGCGGTAGCGCGCCTTGAGCCAGGCCACCACGCGCGTGTCGCCATGGTCGAGGTTCTTCATGCGCGGCAGGAGGTAGAAGGCCAGCACCGGCGTGACGGTGACCGACACCAACAGCGAGGCCAGCGTGGACACGATGAACGCAATGCCCAGCGGCACAAACAGCCGCCCCTCGATGCCAGGCAGAGCAAACAGCGGCAGGAACACCAGCACGATGATGGCCGTGGCGTACAGGATGCCGGAGCGCACTTCCATGGACGCGAGCTTGACCACCTCGATGGGGTGCAGGCGGTGGTGGGGGTGTTTGGCGCGGTCCATCTTCAGGCGGCGCAGCACGTTTTCCACATCCACCACCGCGTCGTCCACCAGGCCGCCAATGGCAATGGCCAGGCCGCCCAGCGTCATGGTGTTGATGGACAGGCCGAAGTACTTGAACACCAGCGCGGTGATGAAGATGGACACCGGGATGGCTGTGAGCGCAATCACCGTGGGCCGCAGCGTGCCGAGGAACACGAACAAGATCACCGCCACAAACACCGAGGCGCCCATGAGCTTGCCCTGCAGCGTGGTGACCGAGGCCTCGATGAAGCTTGCCTGGCGGAAGGTGACGCGCGGTGCCTCCATGCCTGCGGGCAGCGAGTTCTTCAGGTCCACCAGCGCGGCCTCGATGCTGCGCGTGAGCCCGATGGTGTCGGCCGTCGGCTGCTTCTGGATGCCCAGGATGACGGCGCCCTGCCCTTCAAAGCCCGCATCGCCACGTTTGGTGGCGGCGGCAAAGGTGGCTTCGGCCACCTGGCGCAGCAGCACGCTCTGGCCGTTTTTGGCGGTGAGGGCCAGGTTCTGCAGGTCTTCGAGCCGTGAGGTGCGGCCCAGGTGGCGGATGAGGTATTCGCGCCCGCTCAGCTCCAGAAACCCGCCCGAGGTGTTGGCCGCAAAGCCCTTGAGCGCGCCCGTGAGCTGGTCGTGTGTGATGCCCAGCGCCGCCATGCGCGCCGTGTCGGGCAGCACCTGGAACTGGCGCACCTCGCCACCGATGGGGATCACCTGCGCCACACCGGGGATGGCCATGAGGCGCGGGCGCAGCACCCAGTCGGCGTATTCACGCACGGCCATGGGCGTGGTCTTGCCTGCGTCGATGGGGATGGCCACCTGCATGATCTCGCCCATGATGGAGCTGATGGGCCCCATGCGCGGCGTGATGCCGCTGGGCAGGCCCTCTTCCATGGACGACAGGCGCTCAGACACCATCTGCCGCGCGCGGTAGATCTCGGTGCTCCAGTCAAAGGTGACGTAGATGAACGACAGGCCCGCACTGGAGGTGGAGCGCACGCTCTCCACACCGGGCAGGCCGTTCATGGTGGTCTCCAGCGGGAAGGTGATGAGCTGCTCCACCTCTTCGGCGGCCATGCCACCGGCCTCGGTCATGAGGGTGACGGTGGGTTTATTGAGGTCAGGGAACACGTCCACCGGCGTGCGCGAGAGCGTGAAGGCGCCATAGGCCATGAGCACGGCGGCGGCGATGAGCACCAGCAGCCGGTGGACCAGGCTGTTTTCGAGAAGCCACTTGAACATCGTGACTCCTTAGCGGACCTGGTTGATGAGCGTGGCGCCCTGCGTGGCCACGCGGTCGCCGGGCTGCAGGCCCGAGGTCACGGCCACCGAGGTGCCATCCAGCGGCACCGCCGTGACCACCCGTGGCGCAAAGCGCTCGGGCGCTTCTTTGACCCACACGATGGTCTGGTTGGCCGGGTTGCGCAGCAGCGCGGCAGCGGGCACCTGCACACCATCGACCTTGTCGGTGGACTGCACGAACACGCGCACGGGTTGGCCTATTGCAAGATTTCCGAGCACGGTGGAGTCGCCCGCAAACTGCAGCGGCTGCGCCTGGTCGCGCAGGCTGCGCGCCGCGCCCACAAAGCGCAGCGGCACGCGCTGCCCGGCCACGGCCAGCGTGGCACCGGCCACGCTCTGGGCCTGTGCCGGGTCGTAGGCCAGGGCCTCGATGCGCAGGCGCGATGGGTCTACCACCTCAAACACCAGTTCGCGCGCATCCACCACCTGCCCGGCCACGGCATTGGCCGAAGCGATCACGCCCGACACGGGGGCCACCAGCGCATCGCGTGTGGCCAGGCCCGCGCCCACGGCGCCCAGGCGCTGGGTGAGGCTGTGCAGCTCACTCTCGGCGGCCTCGATGTCTTTGCGCGGCACGGTGTCGGCCAGCTCTTGCAGGCGCGCCACGCGCCGTGCGGCCAGGTCGCGGGCGGCGCGCAGCTCGGCCTGCTGGGCCAGTTGGTTGGAGCGCTCGATGGCGCCCGCCGTGGGCACCACATAGGCCAGCACCTCGCCCTTGCGCACCGCCTGGCCCACGCCCGGCAGGCCCTTGGGCCCGGCCTCCAGCCGCCCGGCCAGCACGGCCTGCACCTTGCCGCCTGCGTTGGGGTCCATCACCACGGTGCCTGCCAGTTCAAAGGCCTTGGCGTGCTGCCCGGCGGCCACGGTCAGGGTGCGCACGCCCAGCTGGCGCTGCGCGGGTTTGGGCAGAAACACGCTGCCATCGGGCTGGCGGCTGGGGCCGTTGCCGCTGGGCGCAGGTGGTGCATCGCCATGGTCGTGGCCGGGGCCTGCCAGGGCTGGCACAGGGGCGCTGAGCACGGCGGCCATGAGCAGAGCAAGCAAGGAGGGCATGGGGTGGAAGCGCTTCATGCTGCACCTCCCACGCGCTGGTTGTTGCCCATGCGGGCAGCACGGCCCCGGCGCAAGCCCCACGCGGCGACCAGCGCCAGCAGCACGGCGGCCAAGGCGCCTGCGATCAGCACAGTGCGGCGGGCCAGCCCTGCCGGTGCGGCATCGGTGTGAGCGGCGGGGTGCAGGTCGATCTCGCCTGCGAGCAGGTCGGTGTCAGTGCCTGCGGCCACGGTGGCGGTGACGGGGCTCACACCCTCGGCCAACGGCGCGGCCAGGGTGGCCTGGAACTCGCCCTCGGCCACGCGGGTGACAGGCACGCTGGTGCCTGCAATGTCCAGCTCCAGCCGGGCGTCTTTCACGGGGCTGTTGTCGCCCGCATGGTCCAGGTAGAGCGCGATTTTTTGCCCGTCGAGCACGCCCACGAGTTCAAACAGGTCGGAGGTGGCGGCAAAACGCGGCAGGGCTGTGCCCGCTACGGCTGCGGGGGCTTCGCCATGGTCGTGGCCGGGGCCAGCCAGGGCGGTGGGCGGTAATAGGCCCAGCAAGAGGCCCAGCAGCAAGGCCAGGGTGGGGAAAGTGGAAGATCGTTTCATGGTGATCATCAAAAAGTGGTGGTGCCCCGAGGGCGTCATTGCGGCAGCAGGCCCAGGGCCTGGCGCAGAGTGGATACAGCGGCAGCAGCGTCAATGCGAGCACGGGCCAGTTGGCGTTCGGCCTGGGCGGCTTCCAGCTCCACACGCAGGCGTGTGGGGCCGTCGGCTTCACCCAGGCGGAAGGCCTTGTCGATAAAGCCGCGTGTGCCCTGCGCCAGCGCCGCGTGCCGTGCCAGGGCCTCGCGCTGGGCCTGGGCGGCTTTGACGCGGGCCATGGCGGCGGCGATGTCGGCAGCCAGCCGGTCGCGCTCGGCAGCGGCGCGGGTCTCGGCGGCCAGGGCTTCGGCGCGGGCGGCAGCCTGCTTGGCCTGCGCACGGTCGCCCCCGCCCAAGGGCACGCGCAGGCCCACGGTGAAGGTCTGCTGGTAGCGGTCGCCCGCCTGCTCGCGGCCGCGCGTGGCGGCCACCGTCAGCTCGGGGTTGGCACGGGTTTGCACAGCGGCCAGGTCGGCGGCGCGGCGCGCCACCTCGGCCTGGTCCTGCCAGTCGGCCGCCGCAGGGTGCTGGGCTGCGGCTGCCGTGGCATCGGGCACGGGGGGCTCGGGCTCTGCCCCGTCCGCCAGCGCCAGGGTGGGCGCGGCCTGCACGCCCCAGGCAGCCAGTGCGGCCTGCGCTGAATCCAGTGCGCCCTGGGCCTCGGCCATGGCGGCTTCGGCCTGGGCCATGGCGCCGTCGGCCTGGGCCTGGTCGGCACGCGACAGGTCGCCTGCACGCACGCGGCGCGCCACGTCGGCGGCCAGGCGCTGCGCGTTCAGCAGCCGGTCTTGCGCCAGGGCCCAGTCGGCCTGCGCGCGCTGCGCGGCCCACCAGGCTTCGCGCACGGTGGCGGCCAGTTGCAGCTGCGCGGCGCGCTGGCGGCTGTCCAGCGCCTGCGCTTCGGCATCGGCCAGCGCTGCCTTGCGGGCGCGCTCGCCGGGTAGCCACAGCGGCAGGGCCAGGCCCACTTCGGCTTCGCGGCTGCCCTGGTTGCTGTCGGGGCGGTCGGTTTTGGTGGACAGCTCCAGCGCCACGGGCTCGGCCGTCCAGGCTGCCGCCGCGCTGCGTGTGGCCTGCGCGGCCTCGCGCCGCAAAGCTGCGGACTGCGCTTCAGGCTGGCGTTGCCAGGCATGGTCAAACAGGGCCTGGAGTGTGAGCGGCGCTGTGCCGGGGTGTGCGGTCTGGGCCTGTGCGGCACTGCCCAGCAGTGCCCAGCCCAGTGCCATCACCACCAGCGCGGCAATGGACGTGTGTTGTCGTTGTTTCGTTGGTTGCATCCGATTCCTCTGCAGTGGCCGGGGCCACAGGTTGAAATCGGCGAGGCGCGATGGATGGAGGAGACGGTCAGCGGTGCACGCACGCCAACAGCAAGACGCGCACCGCTACTGCCAGGGAAGGCAGGTCTCCAACATCATCAGGAAAAGAAACGGAGCCACCTAAGCCCCCGCCTCGCCGCTCAGGCGAGAGCAGGCCAGTTGGGGCGTTCGGGGCGCGTAAGGGGCGCGGGTGGCCAGGCGGGTGCGGCCTGGCCCGGCGGGTGCGCCACGGCCACTACGATGGCCTGGGCGCTGGCACTGTGCGCCAGGCCGCCGCCTGTGCCGTGGCAGGCATGGCAGTCCATGTCGGCCAGGGTGCTGGGGCTGGCGCCCGGGGCCGAGTGGTCGGCACCTTCGTCGCCATGGTGCTCGTGCACATGGTGGCCAAAGTGCGATGTCTGCGGCGCTGCCTCGTGCCCGCAATAGGGCGAGGCCGCCGCCCAGATGGACTGGAGCGGCATGAACACCAACAGAAAGACGAGCAGCAAGCGGCGCATGGGCAGCGGGATTCTAAGCAGGCCGCGCCACCCGCCCCGCCAGATAGCCTGACGGGTTGAGGGGCCTACCTCCATGGGTTGCGCAGGCACACCATGCAGACGCTTCACTTTTTATAGCAAACTTTGAGACCCATAGAGCGGTAGAGGCTATTTTTGCCATAAGAATGCCATTCACTGCGCTGCCACCAGGTACTGCGGCACCCCGTCGGCGGCCAGCACTGGCGTGCTGTGCACGCCCCACACCTGCGCGATGGTGGCGGGGGTGAGCAGGTGGGCCGTGGCGTGCACGCTGCGCGGGCCTGCCAGGCCCGGGGCGAGCAGCAGGCTGTCGTGGGCGTAGCGCAGGGCCAGGTTCAGGTCGTGCAGCACCGCGACCACGCCCACGCCCTGCTCCACCGCCCAGCGGCGCACCAGGGCCAGCGTGTGGTGCTGGTGCGCCAGGTCGAGCGCGGCGGTGGGCTCGTCCAGCAGCAGCCAGCGTGTTGCGCCATCGGGCAGGGGCTCCCAGATCTGGGCCAGCGCGCGGGCCAGGTGGCTGCGGGCGCGTTCGCCGCCCGACAAGGTGTTGATGCTGCGCCCAGCCAGGTGGGCCACGCCGGTGGCCTGCATCGCCTCGGTGACGATGCGCGCCTCGTGGCGGCTGGGCTGCTGGCGGTGGGGAAAGCGCCCCATCTCCACCACCTCCTGCACCGTGAAGTCGAAGGCCACGGCCGTGTCCTGCGGCAGCACGGCGCGCTGGCGGGCCAGGGCCTGGGCGCCTTTGCCAGACACCGGCTGCCCGCCCATCCACACATGGCCCGAGCGCGGCGCGCGCTGGCCCGAAAGCATGGCCAGCAGCGTGGACTTGCCCGCGCCGTTGGGGCCCAGGATGGCCGTGACGCGCCCGGGCACGAACTGCGTATGCACGGTGGCCAGCAAGGGCCTGCCGGGCACTCCCACGCCCAGCTGGTCGCACACCAGCAGATCGGCGGTGGTGGTGACCGGGGATGCGACGGCGGCATTCATACCTTGCTCCGAAACTGGCGCAGCATGGCCAGAAACAGCGGCACGCCAATGAAGGCCGTGAGCACGCCCAGCGGCAGCTCTGCAGGCTGCACGATGGTGCGCGCCACGCCGTCGGCCGCCAGCACCAGCGCAGCGCCCAGCAGGGCCGAGCCCGGCAGCACCACGCGGTGGTCTGGCCCCGCCACCAGGCGCACCCAGTGCGGTGCCACCAGGCCGATGAAACCGATGATGCCGGTGGCAGCCGTCACGGCGCCCACGGCCAGCGCGGTGACCAGCACGGCCAGGCGCTTGGTGCGTTCCACCGGCACGCCCAGCAACGCGGCCTGCGCCTCGCCCAGCGCAATCGCATTGAGCGGGCGCGCCAGCGCCAGGCCCAGGCCGCAGGCCACCGCCACGATGGCGCCCACCAGCGCCACGGCGCTCCAGCGTGCACCGCCCAGGCTGCCCAGCAGCCACATCTGGAGGTTGCGCAGCTGCTCGTCGGTGGAGATGAAATTGAGGTAGCCCAGGCCCGCCAGCGCCAGCGCATTGACCGCCACACCCGCCAGCAGCATCAGCCCCATGCGCGTGCCGCCATCGGCCTGCGCCAGTGCATAGATCAGCGCCGTGACCAGCAGGCCGCCTCCAAAGGCCATGCCCACCAGTGTCCAGCTGCCTAGGGTGCGCGGCAGGTCGGGCAGCCAATGGATGCCCAGCACGATGGTGACGGCCGCCGCCAGCGCGGCGCCGCTGCTCACGCCCACCAGCCCGGGGTCGGCCAACGGGTTGCGGAACAGCCCCTGCATAAGCGCACCGGCCAGCCCGAGGCCAGCGCCAGCGGCCACACCCATCAGCAGGCGCGGCAGCCGGATGTTGATGAACACCAGGTATTCGGGCGCTTGCTCGGCCGATGGCGCTGCGCCCACGGCCTGCAGCAGCACCTGCCACAGCTGGGCGGGTGCAATGGCGTAGGCGCCCCGCGTGCTGGCCCACACGAACGCGAGGCCCACCAGCGCAATGCCCCACAGCAGCGCCGCGCGGGGCGACAGGCGCCGCAAAGACCAGCGCGCACCCGGCTGCGCCACGGCCACGCTGCTCACGCGGTGATCGCCTGGGTGCGGGTGTGCAGCTCGCGCACGGCAGCCGGCAGGCGCGGGCCAAAGCCCAGCAAGTGGCTGGCCTCCATGACCACCAGGGCCTTGCGGCGAAAGGCGGGCGTGAGCGCCAGCTCAGGCCGCTGCCAGAAGGCCGCCTCGCCGCCCAGTGCCTCGATGCCCTGCGTGCTGTTGAGCAGCACCTCGGGCGCGGCGCTGGCCATGGCCTCGGCCGTGAGGGGCCGGTAGCCCGCGAACTGGGTGATGGCATTGGTCGCGCCCACAAAGCGGATCAGCGCATCGGCCGCCGTGCCGGTGCCCGCCACCATGGGGCTGCCGCCGTGCGACAGGATGAAGATGGCGCGCGGGCGCCGCGTGGCGGCCGCCACCACTTTCTGCACCGCCGCCCACTGCGAATCCAGGTCCGCGTGCAGGGCCTGGGCCTCGCGCTCGCGGCCCGCTACGCGGCCCACGGTGGCGACCTTGCGGCGCACTTCGTCCCAGGTGTGGTCGGCCTGCACCAGCTCCACGCGCACACCGGCGCTGCGCACCTGGTCCAGCACCACGGGCGGCCCGGCTTCGGTGGTGCCCACCACAGCGTCGGGCTTGAGCGACAGCAGCCCCTCGGCCGAGAGCTGGCGCATGTAGCCGACCTTGGCAGTCTTGAGCGCGGCCTCGGGGAACAGGCTGGTGGTGTCGGTGCCCACCAGCTGGCCTTGTGCACCCAGCAGGTAGACCACCTCGGTCAGCGCGCCGCCCAGCGAGACGATGCGCGCCGGGCGGGCGGCCCAGGCGGCCCCGGCCCCCATCGCAGACAACCAAGGCAAAGCCACCACACCGCGCAGCAGCCGCCGACGCGTGCCACCTTGCCCCCAGCTTTGCACGGCCATCGGATCACGCAGCATGGGCCAGCTCCTGCACGCCAGGCAAGCGTGCCACCAGGTCGCGCCAGCCCTGCAGTTCGGGCTTGCCGGGCTTGCGTGCACCGAAGAACATGGCCATCAGCTCGCCCGCGCGGTCAAAAGCCTCGACCGATGTGACGACACCATCGGCCGTGGGCTTCTCCACCACCCACACGCTGGCAATCATGTCGGTGCGCAGGTGCAGGTTGAAGCCTTCGTCCAGCACGTTGATCCACTGCGCACGCGGCGTATCGAGCGGCTGGATGTTGCGCACCGGCCCGGTGTGGATCTGGATGCAGCCGCCGCTGCCCACAAACACCATGATGGGCAGGCCGTCCACCGCCGCTTCGTCCAGCAGGCGCGCCACGGCCTGCGGTGCGGCGCGCCAGGCAAACTGGCCTTCGACCAGGCGAAAGCTCTGCTGGCGCTCCACGCCGAACTTTTTGATGAGGCCAAAGAATTCGTGCGTGTCCTGCATGGCGGCCCAGGCCTCGCGCAAGCCCTGGGAGTCGATGTCGGTGTCAGGCAGCACGGCCGCTGGCGCGGGCTCCGGACCAAACACGTAACCGGCGCTGGGTTGCACGAAGCGGCTCACCACGGCGTCGAACGCAGCCAGGTCGGTGGCATCGCGCGTGAATATCTTGTGCACAGCACGGCCCTGCGCGTTGTAGAACTGCAGGCTGCGCGATGGCGGTTTGGCGGGGTCGTTGGCCAGCTCGGTCACCGCAAAGCCCGCATGCCACTGCGCGAAGAAAAGACGCAGGTCGATGTCTTCGCCCAGCGCAATGCCCACCGGGCCTGTGGCCGACACATGCGTGTACACGCCGGTCTTCTCGTGCACCGTGCCTTCGTTGCGCGTGAGCGCCATCAGCGGGCCGCAGGCTTCGAGCGACTGCAGTAGTTCCAGCCACGAGCCCTGCAGCGGCTGGGCCTTGAGCGGGTGGCCATGCTCGCCCGCATGGGCGGCCACGGCGGCGCCTTCCGACAGCCCCAGGCTCTCGGCGGCGTCCTTGGCACGCTTGCCCGCTGCGCGGGCTGCGGCGAACCGCTCACGGATATCGGGGGCGGCCTGCGGCGGATGGGCCGGAGCGCTTGGGGGGTTCGTTGCAGCGGCATTCATTGCACGGCCTCCGGTGCGGTGTGCCACAGCACACGGCGTTGTTCGGCAGCCACCATCGCGGCGCTGGCGGCCACGTCCTGGCGCGCCTTGTTTTGCTGGTCCCAGCGGCCTTGCAGGCTCCAGACCACGGTGCGAAAGTGCGGCGTGAAGCCCTGGGCGTCGGCCAGCATCTGCAGGTTGGCCGCGATCTTGCGGCCCATGGCGTCGCGGTGGCTGTCGCAGCAGGCTTGCACATAGCCCGTCATCAGGGCCAGGGTGCCCGCCAGCAGCGCCTCGGCGCAGGGCAGGCTGTATTCCTCATCGCAGTGGGCGCCGGATGTGGGCAAATCGGGCATGTCAGGTGCATGGCTCATGGTCTGTCTCCTTGATGGGGTTCATCGGGATGGGCTGTGCCTTAAAAGTCCGCCACCAGCGAAACGCGCACTGCGCGGCCAGGTTGGCTGTAGGCGTCGATGAAGCTGGCGTTCGCGGCCAGGCCGCGCACGTCGGCCCAGCGCCAGTGCTTCTTGTCGGTGAGGTTGTAGATGCCCGCGTTCAGGCGCAGGTCCTTGCGGATGCGCCACTGGGCCGACAGATCCAGCACCGTGTACGACGGCGTGAGGAACTGCGTGCTGCCGGTAGCCACCGTCACATCGCTGGCCTTCTTGGCGGCGGCGTGCGTCATGTCTAGCCGGGCCATCCAGCCGCCGCTGTCATAGCGCAGGCCCGCCGTCAGGCGCGATGGATCCACGGTGTTCACCGGCTTGCCGGTGGCGGTGTCGCGGCCGCGTGTCTGGCCGTAGGCAAACGGAGAGCTCCACTGCCCGCCCGCCCACTGGCCCCAGCGCATGTCGCCCTTGACCTCGAACCCGCTCAGCTTGACGCGGCCGATGTTGACCGACTGGAACACCAGCGGGTTGCCCGGTGCGCCTGTGCCGCTGACCTGGCGAAGGTCTTCGATGAAGTCCTTGTAGCGGCCAGTGAACGCGGCAGCCTCGATGGACAGGCGCTCCAGGCGCCCGCGCACGCCCAGCTCGAAGTTCTGGCTCTTCTCGGGCTTGAGGTTGGCGTTGGGCACCGTGCGGTAGTTGCCCACCGGGTTCTCGAAAAAGGCGTTGACCTGCCCCGCATTGGGCGCACGGAAGCCCGCCGCGTAGTTGCCAAACACGCTCCACTGCTCGCTGGCACGGTACAGCACACCGAACTTGGGCGAGGTCGCATTGCCCGACAGCGACACCGCCTGCGCGCCAAAGCCCGCCTGGTCGGCCTTGATGCGGAAGGTGTCAAAGCGCACGCCGGGCGTGATGCTCCAGGGCCCGCTCACGAACTCGTCCTGCACATACAGGGCCGTGCTGGTCTCGGTGGTGTCGGGGAATCGCTTGAGCGGGAAGGTCTCGCCCGTGGGCGGCGTCACGCCGGTCTGCAGGTTCTCGACTTTGGCCGCCGTGTAGTCCAGGCCGTAGGTGATCTTCTGCACCCACGGCCCGCCATTGCGCAGGACCTTGCTGCCCTGCAGGTTGGCCTGCCAGGTGCGCTCGTCGTAGGTCACGTCGCGCACGCGGTCGGCGGCGGTGTTGCGGTCTTCGGTGATGTACTCGCGCGAATGGGCGTCCTGCAAGCTCAGCGTGGCCTTCACATCATCGGCAAACGCGGTGTTCACGCGCCAGTTGCCTTCCCACGTCGCACGGCTGCGCTGCATGTCGGTGAACGAGGTGGAGCCCAGCACCGAGGTGGCGGCCAGCGGCGGCTTGGAGCGTGCGGTGAGCAGCTCGTAGTCGGACGTCTTGTCCACATGCTCCAGCGTGAACACATGGCGCTGGCCGCCGCCGGGCGTCAGCACCACCTTGCCCAGCAAAGCGCCACTTTTGTCTTTCTGCGGATTGGGCTTGGTGCGATCGGCATTGGCCGCATCGTTGGTGCCCATGTTGTCCAGCTCGCTGGCGCGGGTGACGTTGCCGCCCAGCAACCACTGCACCGTGTCGCCCGCCTTGCCTGCCACCGTGGCGCCCACGCGCTTGCCGTGCTCGTCGCCGTCATAGCCCAGGCTCACCCGGCCGCCGATGCGCTTGTCACCGTCGAGGAAGGCCGATGGGTCTGCCGTGATGAAGTTGACCAGGCCCGCCATGCCGTCAGAGCCATACAGCGCCGAGGTGGCGCCGCGCACCACCTCAATGCGCTGCAGCAGCCCGATGTCCAGATAGTCGCGCCCGAAGGCGTTGGCGCTGAAGACATAGCTGCGCGGCAGGCGGATGCCATCCACCATCATCAACACGCGGTTACCGTCCAGCCCCCGGATGTTGAAGCCCGCGTTCTGCTCGCGCCCGGTGGAGCCACTGGCCAGCGAGAAGCGTGCGGGCGAGCGCGTGACCGACACGTTGGGCAACTCGCGCGCCACGTCGCGGATGTCGCGCACCTGGCCTTCCTCGATGGCTTGCGCATTGATCACGTCGATGCTCATGGGCAGCTCGTCGCGGTCCTGTTCGCTGCGAGAGCCGCTGATGACCACTTCTTTGAGCTGCGGCGCTGCAGCCACCAACTGGGCCGCATCTTGCGCATGCGCGCTGCCAATGGCCACACATGCACAGGCCACCAGCCATGCAAGCGGCCGCAGACGGCCTTGCAGCCATTGATCGGAGGGGTGCGCCTGTGCGCGCCGGGAAGAAAACGGAGGGGAACGGAATGCCTGCGCCACGGAGGGGAATCCTTCTCTGAAACGACAACGAATACAGAGCTGGCTCCATGCAGACGGTCCTGGCTTCTGCGCGCAGAAGCATGGGCCGTTGTGGCTGGCTGATGGGATGAAATTATATGAGAATAATTCTCAATAGCAGCAATTTAAAACCCTTCTTGATGGTGCTTTACAGGCCCAAGCACAGCCGCTTTCTCCGCAAACGTCGGCGCCATCCAGCCCTCCAACGCAACACCGCCTGGGCGACTCCAGCCCCTCCCGGACAGCCACCCCAAAACAAAGCGACTGGATGCCGAAACATCCAGTCGCTCTTATTTTTATAGCTAATAGCACTTATCCATCAAGCGCCAGGGGGCAACTTTGTTGGAATATTCCCCGCATCACTAACCCTACCTTTGCGGGAAAGGGTTGGGGAGAGGGGACGTGCGGTGCAGCTTTACGCTGCCACGGCTTCGCGCTGCGCTTCGGGAGCCTTGGCGCCTTCGGCCGCAGCCACCACCGGCATGCGGATCAGGTGGTCAAACGCGCTCAGCGCCGCCTTCGATCCATCGCCCGCAGCAATCACGATCTGCTTGAAAGGCACCGTGGTGCAGTCGCCCGCTGCGAACACGCCGGGGATGTTGGTTCGGCCGTGCGAGTCGACGATGATTTCGCCGAACTTGGACAGCTCCACCGTGCCCTTGAGCCACTCGGTGTTGGGCACCAGGCCGATCTGCACAAACACGCCTTCGAGCGGCACCAGGTGCTCCACGTTGGTGGCGCGGTCCTTGTACTTGAGGCCGTTGACCTTGCCGTCGGCGCCGGTGATTTCGGTGGTCTGCGCGTTGGTGTGGATGGTCACGTTGGGCAGGCTCTTGAGCTTGTTGACCAGCACGGCGTCGGCCTTGAGCTGGTCGGCAAACTCGATGAGCGTGACGTGGGCCACGATGCCAGCCAGATCGATGGCAGCCTCGACACCCGAGTTGCCGCCGCCGATGACCGCCGTGCGCTTGCCCTTGAACAGCGGGCCGTCGCAGTGCGGGCAGTAGGCCACGCCCTTGTTCTTGTACTCGGCTTCGCCGGGCACGTTGACATTGCGCCAGCGGGCGCCGGTGGACAGGATCACCGTCTTGGACTGCAGCGTGGCGCCGTTGGCCATCTGCACGCTGATGAGGCCACCTGGCTCGGCCGCGGGGATGAGCTTGTCGGCGCGTTGCAGGTTCATGATGTCCACGCCGTAGGCGCGGGTGTGGGCTTCGAGTGCGGCGGCAAACTTGGGGCCGTCGGTTTCGAGCACCGAGATGTAGTTTTCAATCGCCAGCGTGTCATTGACCTGACCGCCAAAGCGCTCGGCAGCCACGCCGGTGCGGATGCCTTTGCGGGCGGCGTACACGGCGGCGGCTGCGCCTGCGGGGCCACCGCCGACGATGAGCACGTCGTACGGTGCCTTGGCGCTGAGCTTGGCAGCGTCACGGGCAGCGGCGCCGGTGTCGAGCTTGGCCACGATTTCTTCGACGGACATGCGGCCGGAGCCGAAGACCTGGCCGTTCAAAAACACCATGGGCACGGCCATGATTTCGCGCTCGGTCACTTCCTGCTGGAAGGCGCCGCCTTCGATGACGGTGGTCTTGACCTTGGGGTTGACGATGGCCATGAGCGACAGCGCCTGCACCACGTCCGGGCAGTTGTGGCAGGTCAGGCTCATGTAGACCTCAAAGTTGAAGTCGCCATCCAGGGCCTTGATCGAATCGATCACGTCCTGCTCCACCTTGGGCGGGTGGCCGCCCGTCCACAGCAGGGCCAGCACCAGCGAGGTGAATTCATGGCCCAGGGGCAGGCCGGCAAAACGCAGGCTGTTGGTGGCGCCCGCGCGCTGCAGGCTGAAGGATGGCTTGCGCGCATCGTTGCCGTCGGTGCGCAAGGTGATCTTGTCGCTGCGCAGGGATTGGATGGTTGTCAGCAGCTCGCGCATGTCGCGCGCAGTCTCGCTGTCGTCCAGGGATGCCACCAGCTCAAACGGCTGCTGCACGCGCTCCAGGTAGGCGGCGAGTTGGGTCTTGAGTTGTTCGTCGAGCATGGTGGCGTCCTTTGAATTTGGAGTTGTATGTGGGGAGCGTGATGGCAAGCGGGATTCAGATCAAGCCTGCGGGTCAAACTCCGGGCGTAAAAAAGCCGGACGGCACGGCGCACAGGCGCCATGACGCTGTCCGGCTTCAGAGGCCGAGAAAAGCGGCTAGAAGGTGGGAAGGGGCCCGGCGTGCCAGAGCGGGCCGCACAAACGTGCTCCGTCTAGGCGCAAAGCGCAGGCATAGCTTGGGCTATGGCGAGCATTTGCAACGACGAGGGTGCGCGTTTTTGCGGGACGAGCGGGCATGGCGGGCTCTTTCACACCTTCTTAAATCTTGCCGACCAGGTCCAGCGAAGGCGTCAGGGTCTTGGCGCCTTCCTTCCACTTGGCGGGGCAGACCTGGCCAGGGTTGGCGGCGGTGAACTGGGCAGCCTTGAGCTTGCGCAGGGTTTCCGACACGTCGCGGGCGATTTCGTTGGAGTGGATTTCCAGGGTCTTGATCACGCCATCGGGGTTGATCACGAACGTGCCGCGCAGTGCCAGGCCTTCTTCAGGGATGTGCACGCCGAAAGCGTTGGTCAGCTGGTGCGTTGGGTCGCCAACCAGGGGGAATTTGGCCTTGCCCACGGCGTCCGACGTTTCGTGCCACACCTTGTGCGAGAAGTGGGTGTCGGTGGTCACGATGTAGACCTCGGCGCCGGCCTTCTGGAACTCTGCGTAGTTGTCGGCAGCGTCTTCGATTTCGGTGGGGCAGTTGAAGGTGAAAGCTGCGGGCATGAAGATCAGCACGGACCACTTGCCCTTGAGGGACTGCTCGGTCACTTCGATGAATTCACCCTTGCCGTCACGGTTGACGAAAGCGGTGGTCTTGAAGGGCTGAACTTGCGTATTGATCAGGGACATTGCTGTTTCCTTAGTGGTTGGTTAACTGAACAGGACTGAAGTCTAGGCCTTTCGAGACCATCAATCCAATTAATTGATTTGATTGAATCAATTGCCTGTGACTATACAGTGACACCTTGCCCTCAGGCCGGGGCGGGCATTTTGCCCCCTTTTAAACCCCCAAAAACCGCCACGAAGCCGCTGCACAAACCACCGCCCACCTGGTCAACCCTTGCGGCATATCAAACATTTAAATACAACTGATTCGCGTTTAGTTTTATCATCTATCGCACCGCAGCAACACCACCCAGGCCACTTTGCTGCAGTGGGCCAGCCAAAGCTCGACGCCTCTGAAATATTGGTCAAAACGGCCTGTAGCGCTTTATTGATAATCGCAAGCAGCTCATAAATTTATAGCAAAGACCTCAAACACCATGTTCCAAACACTTCTGATCTGTTTCCGCGAAGGGCTGGAAGCCCTGCTGGTGGTGGCGATTGCCACCCTGTACCTGCGCAAGACCGGGCGCCTGCACCTGTTGCTGCCACTGCGCGCGGGCGTGGGCGTGGCAGCCCTGCTCTCGCTGGTGCTGGGCTGGGTGCTCTCGCAGGTGGGCGCGCTGTCGCCCGCAGCCGAGGGTGGCATGGCGCTGGTGGCTGCCGCCACCGTGGCCTGGTGCGTGGTGCACATGCGCCGTGCGGGCCAAGGCATGGGCCAAGACATTGCCCAGCGCATGGACCGCGCCAGTGTGCTGGAAGGCCCGCGCGCCTGGGCGGCGGTGTTCCTGTTTGCCCTCTTCATGGTGGGCCGCGAAGGCGTGGAAACCGCCACCATGCTCGCCGCCCTGGCCCGGAGCGCCGAGCTGGGCTACATGGCCTGGGGCGGCCTGGCGGGCCTGGCGCTGGCCATTGCCATCGCCTGGGCCTGGACGCGCTACGGTCGCGCGGTGAACCTTGCGCGGTTCTTCCGGGTCACGTCGTGGTTCATGGCGGTGTTTGCGGTGCAACTTGTGGTGTATGCGTTCCATGAGTTCACCGAAGGCGCAGCGATACCCGGCATCGACAATGCTTACTGGCATGCGGCCACCGAAGACCTGGCCGAAGGCACCATTGCCCAGGCCATCTCGCTGGCCCTGGTGCTGGTGCCCACGGTATGGCTGGGCCTGGCGCACTGGCGTGAGCGGCGCACGGCGCCATCGTCTGCAGCCGCAACCGCCATGGGCACACAGGCCGCCGCGCCACGCGCCGCACAATAGCCCCGCGCACGGCCTGCGCAGCCCCATCGGGCCTACCGTGCCGGATAGGGTCGACCGGGGTGAACGCGAACGCCTATCAACCTCACACGCAGCCAGCGCGCTCTAGCAGGGATATGCCTTGCGCGTGTTGATATGGCTCACGACAATCGGGGCCGAATCAACACAACACAACAAGGAGTCCCCATGAAAGGTGACGCACAGGTCATTGGCCATCTGCAGGCCCAGCTCAAGAACGAACTCACGGCCATCAACCAGTACTTCCTGCACTACCGCATGCTCAAGCACTGGGGCTTCGACAAGCTGGCCAAGAAGGAGTATTCGGAATCCATCGGCGAGATGAAGCATGCCGACTGGCTCATGGACCGCATCTTCACGCTGGATGGCCTGCCCAACCTGCAGGACCTGGCCAAGATCCAGGTCGGCGAAGACGTACCAGAGATCCTGGCCTGCGACCTGCGCGCCGAACAAGGCGCCCAGGCCACCATCAAGGATGGCATCGCCCACTGTGAAACGGTGCGTGACTATGTCTCGCGCGACCTGCTGCAAAAGATCCTGGACGACACCGAAGAGCACATCGACTTCCTGGAAACCCAGATCGATCTGATCGGCAAGGTGGGCTTGCAGAACTACCTGCAATCGCAGATGGGTGACGTGGAGTAACGCCAAGACTGCACCAGAGCGCTCCACGAAAAGTACCAAGAAGAACAACAAAAAACGGGCCGAGGCCCGTTTTTTTGTGCCCACGCCATCACCAAGCTCCCCCGATTGCACGGGGCTGCGAAGCACAGCCCTACCCCCATGTCACAAGCTGTTGCAAGCACACATCAAACCAGCGCAAATAGCATTTTTATAAATGCGAATGCTTCTCAACAAAAGTAGAATGCGTTCTTACGACCAAGGCCATTCCTTCTTGCAGCTCCCGATCTGCAAGGGCAGGTCCCGTGATTCCCTTTAACACCTAGCCAGCCAGTCAGCCGGGCTCTCCGCTGCTGCAGCCAGCGTTTGTACGTTTGCCGTACGACACCTACTGCCTGGAGCCTTTCTGATGCCGCGCAGCACCGCCAGCCCCTGCTCTGCAGGAGTTCTGCTTCTCTCCTTTTTTGAAGGCCGCACCGCCCTGGGTGCCGCCGCAGGTCGGCCATGAAGGCGGCCCGCGTTGACTGGCGCTACCGCCTGGTCATCACCTCCCGCGCCATGGCGGCCATCGCTGGCGGCTATGCGCTGGCGGCAGGGTTCACCGCTGCGCTTTCGCTGGTGTTGGCGCTGTGGATGCCGCGCGTGGAGGCCGTGCTGACCGCCACCATGCTCGCCTGGCTGGCCTATGCCATGGCGGCGGGATGGGCGTTTTATGCGCGCACGGCCTGGGGCGCCTGGGGCGGCACACTGCTGCCCGCCCTGGCAATGGGCGCGTGCGCCATGGCGCCGCAATGGATGAGGGGCACGCCATGACAACAGCGACCTCCACCGTGCGCAAGAGCGCCGACCGCGAAGGCTTTCGCCAGGCGATGTCGTGGCTACACACCTGGGCAGGGCTCATCCTGGGCTGGCTGCTGTTTGCGATCTTCCTCACGGGCACGCTGTCGTTCTTCAAGAACGAGTTCAACCTGTGGATGCGGCCCGAGATGCACGGGCTGCCGCGCACCGACGCGGCCGATGCGCAGGTGGCACAGAAGTCCGTGGACGCGCTGGTGCGCAAGGCCCCTGACGTCACCCAGTGGATCCTGCACCTGCCCGATGACCGCGACCCAGCTGTCAACATGCTCTGGCGCGGCACCGGCAACGGGCGCTTTGAAACGCTGCGCATGAACCCGCAGACGGGCGAGCCCATCGAGGCGCGCCAGACCATGGGCGGTGATTTTTTCTACCGCTTTCACTTCGAGCTGCGTACTGCGCAAAAAGGCCGCTGGACTATCCAAGGCCGCTGGTTGGTGGGCGTGGCCACGATGCTGATGTTTGTGGCGCTGATCACCGGCGTGATCACACACCGCCGCATCTTCAAGGACTTCTTCACCTTCCGCCCTACCAAGGGCGGGCAGCGTGCCTGGCTGGATGCGCACAACGTCAGCGGCGTACTGGTGCTGCCGTTCTATCTGATGATCACCTTCAGCGGGCTGATGATCTTCCACACGCTGTACATGCCTGCGGGCATTGCCGCCAACTACAAGAACGAGAAAGGCGTGGACTCCAACGCGTACTTTGCCGACCTGCAGGGCGAGAAGCCCGAAAGCCGTCCCCGCCGGGGTGCGGGCGACAAGGTGGAACCCCTGCCCGCCATCGCCCTGCAGCCCATCATCGACGCGGCCACCACCCGCTGGCAGGGCGGGCGCATCGGCAGCGTGCAGGCGCGCCGCGATGCCAACGGCCGCGCCGTGGTGGAGGTAACGCGCCACGAAGGCGACCGCCTGCAGTACCGCCCACCGCGCCTGCTGTTTGATGCCACCACCGGCGAGTGGCTGGACCATGCCGACGCCACCAGCCCCGCCGTCAAGACCTACGGCGTGCTGTATGGCCTGCACATGGCGCGGTTTGCCGATGTGGGCCTGCGCTGGGCGCTGTTCGGTTTTGGGGTGCTGGGCAGCCTGATGATTGCCACGGGCATGGTGCTGTGGTCGGTCAAGCGCAGCGCCAAGTCGCAGACACAGGCCAGCCGCAAAGGGGCAGCCACAGCCACCGCCACCAGCACCGCGCCCGCTGCGCACCCCAAAGCGCCGTTTGGCGAGCGCCTGGTGGCTGGCATCAACATCGCGACACTGGCCGGGCTGCCGCTGGCGTGTGGCGTGTACCTGGCCGCCAACCGCCTGATCCCTGTGGGCATCGAGGGCCGAGCGGATGCAGAGCTGGCCTGGTTCTTCAGCGCCTGGGGCATCACGCTGCTGTGGGCGCTGGCCTGCGCGGTGGTGCGCCCGCACCGCCTGGGCTGGACGGTGCCGCTGGCCGCTGCGGGCCTGGTGTGGGTCGCGCTGCCGCTGATCAACGCGCTGACCACACACACCCACCTGGGCGTGAGCCTGCCCGCGCGCGAATGGGTGTGGGCCAGCATGGAACTGTCGTTTTTGGCCACCGGGCTGCTGCTGGGCTGGCTGGCGTGGCGTGTGCGCCCTGGTCGCACGCCCCGGCGCGGTGCACCTGCACGGAGTGCCCGACCCGCGCGGCCTGCCCCGTCGGTGCCCGGGGCGCCTGCCGAAACCTCCACCTCGGGAGCCTGAGCCATGTCCGCCTTTCTTCTGTGCTTTGCCGCCTGGTCGGCCATTGCGCTGGGCATGGATCGCCACCACGAAGACGCCCTGGGCCAGGAAGGCGCCGTGCGCCGCCTGGTGGCGTTGCGCCGCTCGGGGTGGCTGCTGCTGGTGCTTTCGCTGTGGCTGGCAGCGGCGCACCCGCCAGGGGGCGTGCCTGCATCCCTGGGCGTAACGGCATGGTCCGTGGCCCTGTCGGTGGCCGCCGTGGCGGTCACGGCCACCGTCACCTGGCAGCCCCGGCGCACGCCCGAACTGGCTGGCGCCGCCCTGCTGGCGGGCCTGCTGGCGCGGGCGCTGGGGTGGTGATGGCCAGGCTCCACGCTCCCGCAACCGTGCGCTGAGCCGCTCGGGCTCGAACTCGCTTTTCTGTTTTCACGGCCCCACCACATCCCAGACAGCGGGCCTTTGCGGCGCGCGCCAGGCCACGAGGTGCAAGGGCTTTTCGCCAACCGCGTTGCGCTCACTCCAAGGAAAACCATGCACGCTTACACACCAACCCCCTATCGCCTCCACCCGCTGGTGGCCGCCCTGCTTGCCACGCTGTGTGGCACGGCACTGGCGCAGACGACGGCGCCGCCCGCTGCAGTTGCGCAGACCACGCCGCAGACGCTGGGCGAGGTCACCGTGCAATCCAGCGCGGACGACGACGGCTATTCACCCGCCGCTGCCAGCACGGCCACCAAGGGCAGCGCGCCGCTGCGCGACGTGCCCCAGGCCGTGAACGTGGTGCCCGCGCAGCTCCTGCGCGACCAAGGCGCGCGCTCCATGGAAGACGCGCTGCGCAACGTGCCCGGTGTGGCCATGAGCCACGGCGACGGCCAGCGCGACCAGGTGGTGATACGCGGCTTTACCGCCATTGCCGACCAGTTTGTGGACGGCGTGCGCGACGATGCGCTGTACTTCCGCGACCTGGCCGACATCGAGCGCGTGGAAGTGCTCAAGGGCCCCGCCGCCGTGCTGTACGGGCGCGGATCGTCGGGTGGCCTGATCAACCGCGTGACCAAGAAACCCAAGTTCGGCGAGACCTCGGGCGAGGCATCGCTGGGCCTGGGCAATTTCGACTACCGCCGCGCCACGGCCGATGTGAATGTGGGCATCAACGACACCGCCGCCTTCCGCATCAACGCCGCCGTGGAAGACTCCGGCAGCTATCGCGACCAGCAGTTCGTCAAGCGCCACAATTTCGCGCCGTCGCTCGCGCTCAAGCTCGCGGCGCAGACCGACCTGCTGCTGCAGTACACCAACGCGCGCGACAAGCGCCTGACGGACTTCGGCATCCCCGCGCTCAACGGCCGCCCAGTCAACGTGCCCGCGAGCACCTACTACGGCTCCAGCAACGCCGCGCAGGACGACACCACCACCAGCACCATGCAGTCGTTCGCGGCCACGCTGAACCACCGCTTCAACGACGACTGGTCGGTGCGCAACGTCACGCGCCTATACGACTACGCGCTGGACCGTTACAACACCTTGCCCGGCGGCACCACCGACCCGGTGAACCTGACCGTGGGCCGCACGCGCTCGTTCATCCTGCGCGATGAAAAAGGCTTCTTCAACCAGACCGACGTGACGTGGCGCAACCAGCTCGGCGGCTTGAAGCAGGAGTGGCTGATGGGTGTGGAACTGGGCCAGCAAAAGAAACGCTCCGAGTCCGTCACCGGTGGCGCAGACCGCGTGCCACTCTTCAACCCCGGCAACCGCCCTGCCCCCGCCATCCCAGCGGCCAACTACAACGCCGACAGCTCCATCCCCAGCCACACCACGCAAGACACGGCCGCGCTGTACTGGCAAAACCAGATCACGCTGGCGCCCCAATGGAAGGCGCTGGTGGGCGCCCGCTACGACGTCTTCGGGCAAGAGACCACGTTCGACCGCAAGCTCGCACCGCTCTCACGCACCGACAAGAAGTTCAGCCCTCGCGCGGGCCTGGTGTGGCAGCCGAGCGATGTGGTGTCGTACTACGTGTCGTACAGCAAGTCCTTCCAGCCCTCGGCCGAAGCGTTTGCGCTGGCCGCCAACAACACCGGCGCCGAACCAGAGATCACCGAGAACAAGGAGATCGGCGTGAAGCTCGACCTGCTGGATGGCCGCCTCAATGTGACCGGCGCGCTCTTCAACCTGGAGCGCACCAACATCAAGAACACCGACCCCGCCAACCCTGGGCGCCAGATCAACGTGGGCACCCAGCGCACCAACGGCCTGGAGCTGACCGCCAACGGCCGCCTGCCGGGCCGCTGGGACGTGAGCACCGGCTACGCCTGGCTGGACGGCCGCATGACGAAGTCACTGGCCACCACCACATCCACACAGCTGCCCACCGCCGCTATCGCCGCCCAAGGCAAGGTGCCCGCACTCACGCCGCGCAACTCCGCCTTCCTCTGGGCCATGAAAGACCTGGGCCACGGCCTGCGCGTGGGCGGCGGCGTGAACTATGTGGGTGCGCGCTTCACCTCGCTGACCAATCTGGTCACCCTGCCCGGCTACACCACGCTGGACGCGGCCCTGCAGTACACGCTCGGCCAGTGGGATGTGGACGTGAACATCAAGAACCTGGCCAACCGCAAGTACTACGTGTCGGCCCACGGCAGCAACGACAACCTGATCCTGCCCGGCTCGCCGCGCGCGGTGCAGGTGACGCTGCGCACGCGGTTCTGATGCTGCGCCTGCAGGCGCAGCACGCAAATTTGAAGAATTTTGGCTGCTAGCGCTTGATGGATAAGCGCTAGAAGCTATAAATTTAATAGCATATATCAAACACCGAGGAGGAGAAGCACCATGCAAATGCACCCACTGGCCCTTGCCGCCCTGCTGGCCACCGTGGCAACGGCGCAAGCACAGACCAGCTCCAGTCCCACCACGGGCAACCCCACCACGACAGCGCTGCCCGAAGTGAAGGTGACCGACGAGGCCAACAGCGCGGGGACCGAAGGCTCGGGCCAGTACACCGCCCGCGAAGTCAGCGTGGGCAAGCTCCAGCAGGCACCGCGCGAGACGCCGCAGTCCCTCAGCGTGGTCACGCGCCAGCAGCTGGATGACCGCAACCTGACCAAGGTGGAAGACGCCATCAAGCTGAGCACCGGCATGACGGTCACGCGCTTTGATGGTGCGGGCAACTACAACACCTTCCAGGCGCGCGGGTTCGATCTGGGCTCCATCCAGCTCGACGGCGTTCCGATCCCCCAGGGCAACTACAGCACGCTCGACACGGCCATGTATGACCGCATCGAAGTGCTGCGCGGCCCGGCCGGCCTGCTGCAGGGCGCGAGCGAGCCCGGCGGCACCGTGAACCTGGTGCGCAAGCGCGCCCCGGCCAAGCTGGCCATTGGCGCCGATGCGGCGGCGGGCTCCTTCGGCCTGCGCCGGGGCACCGTAGACGTGGGCGGCGGCCTCAATGCCGAAGGCACGATCCGCGCGCGCGCCGTCGCGGTGGTGGAAGACAAAGACAGTTTTGTAGATACCCTGTTCAACAACAAGCGCCTGGGCTACGGCACGCTGGAATGGGACATCGCGCCCTCCACCACCGTGTCGGTGGGCGCGGCGCAGCAACGCGTGCGCGCCGCCATCGACCAGGGCCTGCCCACCTATGCCAATGGCCGCCTGGCCGACCTGCCCCGCGGCGCCTTTGCCGGCCTGCGCGCCAACCGCCAAGACCTGGAGACCACCGACGTTTTCGCAGAGCTGGAACACCGGCTGGATGGCGGCGGCTTGGTGCGCCTGTCCGCGCGCGACATCGACCGCACGGCGTTCTACCGCTCGGCCCGCGCCAACAGTGCCCTGGCCGCCGACGGCAGCTTCACCATGGAAACCGTGGACGGCGACTTTCACGTGCGCACCCGCAACTACGACGCCTTCCTGGCCACACCGGTGCAGGTGGCAGGCCGCACCCACAAGCTGCTGGTGGGCGCGAGCCATAACGAGGGCAAGAGCTGGGACGGCAACTACGCCTACGGCCCCAGCCTGCCGTTCAACCTGCTGCAGCCCCACTACGACCTGGCCTACCCAGACATCCGGTTGCCGGGCTTCACCTCGATCGTCACGCGCCGCGAGAACGCGCTGTACGGACAGGCGCAGATCGGCCTGACCGACACGGTCAAGCTGCTGGCAGGCGGGCGTCTGTCGTGGGCGGAGGTGGTGACGCGCAGCACCAGCACGGGCGCAGTCACCGCATCGGCAGACCCCGGCCGCCAATTCGTGCCGTCGCTGGCTCTGATGTGGGACTTCCACCCGCAGTACACCGGCTACGCCAGCTATGCAGAGACCTTCGTGGTGCAAAGCCAGCTCAACGCGGCCAAGCAGTTGCTTGCCCCACGCACAGGCAAGCAGGTGGAGCTGGGCGTGAAGGGCGAGTTTTTGCACAAGCGCCTGCAGGCCCATGCAGCGCTGTTTCGCATCATTGACGAGAACCGCGCCATCGCCGACCCGGTGGTGGCAAACGCCTACATCGCCGGCGGCAAGGTGCGCGCGCAAGGCTTCGAAACCGAGATCAGCGGCCAGCCCCTGCCCGGCTGGGACATCTTGGCGGGCTACGCCTACAACGACACCCGCTACCTCCAGGCCCCCGTGGCGCAGCAGGGCCAGGTGTTCAGCCCCGTCACGCCGCGCCACAGCGTGAACCTGTTCACCCGCTATGCCTTCACCAGCCCGGCGCTGCGCGGCTTCAGCGTGGGCGGCGGCATGACCTACCGCAGCGAGTTCTTTGCGCAAAGCGGTGCGTTGCGCATCAACGCACCGGGCTACGCAGTGTTCAACGCCCAGGTGGGCTACCAGGTCAACGACCACCTGTCTCTGAACCTGTCGGTGGACAACCTGCTGGACAAGACCTACTACGAGAAGGTGTCAGGCATTTCGCGCCAGAACTTTTATGGCGAGCCCCGGCGTGTGACGGTGGCGCTCAAGGCGCGGTATTGAAGCTCGCGCCCGACACACCCCGCGCCGAGTGTCCCCGGCCGGGCGGACCTCTCATGAGGAGCGCCTGCACGCTCAGCACTTTTCAGCTCGCCTTGGCGAAGGTCGGTCAGGATGCGCCGGCTGGTGCAGTACCTCCAGCGCAGCCGCCGCTGGAGGCTTGGACACAACCCAATAGGCTTCTGAGGACGGACAGTGCGATTCACGGTTCAACGCCGCTCAGCGGGCGTCGAAGGCCGTCGGATGCCGCGGCTTGTCATGCCGATCTTTGGCAAGCGTCATGTGAACACCGTCGTGATACTGACCATCAAGGCATACAGCTTCAGACTCGACGCCGTACTCCACAAAACCTATTGATTTGTAAAGCAGGATGGCCGATTCGTTGGGCAGGTACACCTGCAGGTTCACCCGGTGCACGCCGTTGTCGAAGGCGTGTTGAAGTGCGGTTTCCACGACTTGCCGGCCTAGTCCCCGGCGACGGTGCCGAGGGGACGTGAACACGCCCCACATCACCATCTTGTGGTGCGAGGATGGGAACTGGCCTGCGCGGCTGACGGCAGCTGTCGCGGCAAGCTCACCCAGAACAAAACAACCGAACACAGCGTTTGGAAGCGGTGCGGACAGCTGGGCTCGAAAGCCTTCCAACGTGCGCGTGAGTTCTTCCTCGAACGTCAAACCCATGGGCACCGGGTTGTCTCGCGTGACCTCGCGCCGCAAAAAAGAAAACGCTTCAGCGTCGTCAGCAACGAGACGACGGACCTCCAATGGATGCGCAAATTTGCTCATAGGGCAGGTGTAAGGGGCGGCTTGCACCTGGGGCGGGACGCTCCCTAGGTGAAGGGATCAAACGCTTTGCGGGAGGGGAGAAAAGACATACCTTTGTGTCAATTTTCCATCAACCTTGAAGCGTTTTTCACGCACGCCAACCCGCACAAAACCATTCCCCGCACCATGGGACCGGCTTTTTTCCAACACCCCCATCTCCGCATCACAACAAATACAAACAATTCCCATTTGCAATGTAAAATTTAGGCTTCCGCAAGCCACAGCCTCCCCTTTAGACCTGCTCTAAGGCTGCAGCCAGCACCCACCGTCCTTCGATGTTTTCGGGTTGTCTGGCTTGAACCACTCCTCCCTCTGCCCCCTGTCTGTTGCCGCCATGCCCGCTCCGGGTGCCGGCGAGGCGGGTGTGCGCCAGCCCAGCCCCTGCCAACCCATCCCCACACCATGCTGAGCCCCACCGCCCTGCGCCGCTGGAGCTGGACCCACAAGTGGTCCAGCCTGGTGTGCACCGTCTTCATGCTGCTGCTGTGCATCACCGGCCTGCCGCTGATCTTTCACCACGAAATTGGCCACCTGCTGGGCACCGAGGTGGAGGCGCCTGCGATGCCCGCCAACACGCCGCGCGCCAGCCTCGACAAGGTGCTGGCCACTGCGCAGGCGCTGCACCCGGATCGTGTGGTGCAGTTCGCGTCGCACGCGGAGGACGATGACAACGTGTGGTTCGTCACGCTCACGCCCACACCGGCGCCCACGGACGATTTCCGCTCCGTGGCGGTGGATGCGCGCACGGGCCAGGTGCTGGCGCAGCCACGGTTTGACGAGGGCTTCATGTACGTGATGTTCAAGCTGCATGTGGACCTGTTTGCGGGGCTGCCGGGCAAGCTGTTTCTGGGCTTCATGGGCTTGTTGCTGCTGGTGGCTATCGTCACGGGGGTGGTGCTGTATGCGCCGTTCATGCGCAAGCTCGCGTTTGGCGAGGTGCGGCGTGATCGCTCGACCCGCGTGAAGTGGCTGGACCTGCACAACCTGCTGGGCATCGTCACGCTGGTGTGGGCGTTTGTGGTGGGCGGCACGGGCATGATCAACACGTGGGCCGATCTGCTCATCAAGTACTGGCAGTACGACCAGCTGTCGGTGCTGCTCAAGCCCTATGAGGGCCAGCCCATCGTGCCCGCCGCAGAGCGCGGGCCGCTGCAACAAGCGCTGGAGGTGGCGCAGGCCCAGGCGCCGGGCACCAAGCTGTCGTTCATTGCGTTCCCGGGCACGGCGTTTTCCAGCCCGCATCACAACACATTCTTCCTGCGGGGCAACGAGCCGCTCACCTCGCGCCTGCTCAAGCCCGTGCTGGTGGATGCGCGCACGGCGCAGGTCACAGCAGCGCCCCAGCTGCCGTGGTACCTGACTGCGCTGCTGGTCTCGCAGCCGCTGCACTTTGGCGACTACGGCGGCATGCCGATGAAGATCCTCTGGGCGCTGCTCGACATTGCCACCATCGTGGTGCTGGGCAGCGGGTTGTACCTGTGGTTGCGCAAAGGTGCGCAGGCGGGCAGCGCCAGCAACGCCAGTACCAGCACCGCCACGGCGGCAGCCACCGTGCACGGCCACACCGGCCTGCCGCCAACGGCTGCCGCATGCACTGGCGGCGCGCTGCCAAGCACGGAGGGCCGCGCATGAAGGCGAGCCCTTTCTGGTCGCTGTGGGGCTGGCCCATCGTGATGGGTGTGCTGACCACCACCGGCCTCATCACGGCACTGGTGTCTGACACCTGGGGCGACTGGTGGTCGTGGGTGGGTCTGGGCATTCCGGTGGTGGTGATGGGCTGGACCTGCTGGCCGCGCACCACGCCAAGGGCCACTGCGCAACGCGCCCATGACAAACCCCACACCGATGCCGACGAAGCGGGCACCAACGCCAACGCCACGCCACTCTGAAAATTCCCCGCACCTTCACCACGCCATGCGCAATTCCCATTCCCCTCGCCGCCCTACCCTGACCCCAGCCGCACTGGCCGCCGCGTTGCTCTTCACACTGGCCGCGCCCGCCGCTTGGGCGCAAGCGACGGCCAGCGGTACCGAGCCCGACGGCAAAACCCTGTCCACCGTCACGGTCAACGCCAGCGCCGACGCATCGGCGCAAGGCCTGTCGCCCGCCTACCCCGGCGGCCAGGTGGCCCGTGGGGGCCGTGCGGGCATCCTGGGCACCAAGGACGCGATGGACACGCCGTTTTCCATCACCAGCTACACCAACGAACTGATCCAGGACCGCCATGCCCGCAGCGTGGGCGATGTGCTGCAGAACGACCCCACGGTGCGCGTGGCACGTGGCTTTGGCAATTTTCAGGAGGCGTTCTTCATCCGGGGGTTCATCCTCGATTCGGACGACACGGCCTACAACGGCCTGTACAGCCTGCTGCCGCGCCAATACATCGCCACCGAACTGTTCGAGCGTGTGGAGGTGCTGCGCGGTGCATCGGCCTTTTTGAACGGCGCCAGCCCCAACGGCGGCGGCCTGGGCGGCAGCATCAACCTGCTGCCCAAGCGCGCGCCCAACGAGCCCTTGAACCGCGTGACCTTTGGCGTGGCCAGCGGCGGCCAGACGCAGGTGGCGGCCGACATTGCCCGCCGCTTCGGGCCGGATGGCAACGCTGGCATCCGCGTGAATGCTGCTGCCCGCAATGGCGGTACGGCGGTGGACCACGAAGACGTGCAGCTCGGCCTGCTGGCCGTGGGCCTGGACTGGCGCAGCCGCGATGTGCGCCTGTCGGGTGACATCGGCTGGCAGGACCACAAGCTCAAGAACACCCGCACCAACGTTACGCTGGGCAGCGCTGTGACCACGGTGCCGGGCGTGCCCGACAACCAGACCAACTTTGCCCAGCCCTGGAGCTACTCCAACGAACGCGATGTGTTCGGCACGCTGCGTGGCGAGTGGGACCTGTCGCCCAGCACCACGGCCTGGGCTGCGGCGGGCGCGCGCCGTGGCGAAGAAGCCAATTCACTGGCCAACCTCACGGTGACCAACGCCGCCAGCGGCGCCGCCACCACCTACCGCTTTGACAACACCCGCAAGGACAGCGTGAACACCGGCGAGCTGGGCCTGCGTGGCAAGCTGCAGACCGGCAGCGTTGGGCATGAATGGGTGGCGGTGGCGTCGCACTACGACTTCGAAAAGAAGAACGCCTACGCCATGGATTGGCGCAACACGCACGCCACCAATCTTTACAACCCCATAGCCACCAACCTGCCCGGCTTCAGCGCCAACACCCTGTTTGGCGGCGACCTGGCCAATCCCCTGCGCACCGGCAGCACGCGCCTGTCCAGCTTTGCGCTGGGCGACACGATGGCGTTCATGGACAACCGCCTGCTCTTCACCGTGGGCTTGCGCCACCAGAAGATGGAGATCGCCAATTACGACTACGGCACCGGGCTGCAGACCGACCGCTACGACCAGAGCCGCACCAGCCCGCTGCTGGCGGCTGTCTACAAGGTGGACAAGGGCCTGTCGGTGTATGCCAATTATGTGGAAGGCCTGAGCCAGGGCCAGACCGCGCCCAGCACGGCGACCAACCGGGGCGAGATGCTGGCGCCCTATGTCTCCAAACAAAAGGAAGTGGGCATCAAGTTTGACGCCGGCCGCGTGGGCGGCAGCGTGGCGCTGTTTTCCACCACCAAGCCGCGTGCGTTTTTGAACGCGGCCAACCTCTTCAGCACCAGCGGCAAGGACCGCCACCAGGGCATCGAGCTGGCCGTGCAAGGCGAGGCCACCAAGGGCCTGCGCCTGCTGGGCGGCCTGACCTGGCTGGATGCCAAGCAGCAGACCACCGGCGCTGCCGCCACCGACGGCCAGCACGTCATCGGTGTACCCAAGCTGCAAGCCAACCTGGGGGCGGAATGGGACGTGCCCGGCGTGCCGGGCCTGGCCGTGGACGGCCGCTGGGTGCACACCGGCGCCAGTTATGCGAACGCGACCAACACCCTGCGCGTGCCCGGCTGGAACCGGCTCGACGTGGGTGCCCGCTATATGACGGAAGTGCAAGGCAAGCTCGTCACACTGCGCGCCCGCATCGACAACCTGACCAACCGCAACTACTGGGCCTCAGTCGGCGGCTACCCCGGCTCGGGCTACCTGGTGGTGGGTGCGCCGCGCACCTTGTCGCTGAGCGTGAGCGTGGACTTCTAGAGCGGCACCCCGCGCCACACAGGCACTGCCAAGACCCGTTTCAGGGTCAAAAAGCCACCCAGAGCTTATCCAACAAGCGCAGGCAGCTATCAAAAAATGAGTTTTTTCCCCCGTAGCGCCGGGGGTGTGGAGCACTGCGCTCCGCTGTTTTTTGCTGTCACTAAAACCACCGAAAGGAAAACGTCCATGTCCTCGAACCAACGCCTCCAAGCCCCGCTGCTGTCCGCCCTGCTGGCCTGCGGCGCCCTCACCGCGGTGAACTCCGCCCAAGCCCACCAGGTCTGGCTCGAAAACGCTGGCGGCCAGGCGCGCCTGCACTTTGGCGAGTTCAACGAGAACCTGCGCGAGACCTCGCCCGGCCGGCTGGACCAGTTCAAGGGTGTGCCCGCACTGGAACAACAACGCGCAGGTGCCGCCGCCCAGCGCGTGGAAGGCCAGCTCGCCAAAGACGCTTTTGTCTACACCACCACGGGCACGCCCGACACGCTGTTCGCCGCCGCCACCTACCCGCTGATCGACCGCAGCAAGCGCAACCTGCCTGCCATGATCTGGCAGCCCTCGGCCCGCTGGGTGGCCAGCCTGGCCAAGCCCGTGGCACCCACCGCGCCGCTGGACCTGGTGCCCACCGGCAAGCCCGGCGAGCTGAAGGTGGTCTACAAGGGTGCGCCGCTGCCCAAGGCCAAGGTGCAGCTGGCCGCCCCGTCGGGCTGGACGCGCGAGGCCGAGGCAGGTGAAGACGGCACGGTGACCTTCGTCACCCCCTGGAAGGGCCAGTACGTGGCCGAGGTGAAGCACAGCGACAAGACCCCCGGCGAAGTGCAAGGCGAGAAGTACGGCGAAGCCAGCTACGTGACCACGCTCACGTTTGTGCTGGCCGACGGCATGGCGTCGCCCGCCCTGCCCGAGCCGCCCAAGGCCCACTGAGCCCCGGCTGCCGCCACCGCCGATTCGCTAGCCGCACAAATCACCGCCCTCTCGCGGCGCGTGGTACTGCCTTGGCACGCCCCGGCGGTCGGCATTCATATCAAACAAAAAGGGCTGTAGCGCTTTACCGACAAGCGCCAACAGCTATTAATATGATAGCGCCATGATTCACCCCAATCTCTTGCGCACCGCTGTGGCGCAAGCCGCACTGCTGGCTGTGTGCGGCACCGCGTTCGCGCAGAACAGCACAGCACCCGCACCTATACCCTCCGACGCTCCAGCAGCCGCCCCCTCCTTGCGCCAGGTCGATGTCATCGACTCCACGGCAGGCGAAGCCGCCACGCCCGCACGGCGCGCGCAAAGCAGCTCGCGCCTGGGCCTGTCGGTGCTGGAGACGCCGCGCTCGGTCAGCGTGATCGACAACGCGTTGCTGGAGCAGCAGATGGCCACCACCGAGCGCGATGTGCTGCGCAATGCCTCGGGCGTTTCGTCGCGCAGCGAGTACTACGGCTCGTACTCGCAGTTCTCCATCCGGGGGCTGTGGGCCAACAACACCTACAACTTCCTTCGCGACGGCGCCAAGTTCATCCACCTGCTGGACCCACCGCTGTTCAACATCGAGCGGGTGGAAGTCATCAAGGGCCCCGCCGCGCTGGAGTTTGGCCAAGTCGCGCCCGGCGGCCTCGTCAACTACGTGAGCAAGCGGCCACAAGCCGATCCGCTCCGCACCGTGAAGATCGGCGCCGGCAGCCATGGCTGGCGCAGTGCCGAGTTCGACCTCACTGGCCCGCTCAACACCGATGGAACGCTACGCTACCGCCTGGACGGCGGCGCCAGCCGGGGCGGCAGTTTTGTGGATGGCAACACCCCGCGCAAGCAAGGCATTGCGGGCAGCCTGGAGTGGCAGATCACGCCCGACACCGTTTGGCGTGCGCAGGCCGAGACCCAAAGCATCGACGGCACTTCGACCTCCGGTTTGGCCGTGCCCGACCCCAAGAATCCACGCAGCGCGGATGTGCTGCCGGTGGGCGCGTTCTACGGCGAGCCCTGGTTGAAAACCGATGGCCATCTGCGCTTTTATTCCACCGAGCTGCAGCACCGCTTTTCGGACCGGGTGGAAGGCCGCGTGCACCTGTCGCGCAACGAGACCTTTCGCAACGTGAACATCGTGTCGCCCATGGGCCCAGTGACCAACGGCCGCGTGGCGCGCGGCTACTGGATGGCGCCGGGGCAAAAATACACGTCGGACACGGCTCTGGCCGAACTGCGCGCGCAGCTGCAGACCGGCGCGGTCAAGCACACGGTGCTGGCGGGCCTGGACTGGCGCGCCATTGCGGGCTTCTATGGCGCGCGCACCACAGGCAACCTGGGCGCTATCGACCTCTACAACCCCGTTGCAGGCCTGGTGCCACCCGTGGCCTCCACCGGCGTGGGCAAGCTCTCCTCCGACGCCCGCAACACCGGTGTGTTTGTGCAAGACCGGATGGTGCTGGGCGATTTCGGCCTGTTGCTGGGCCTGCGCCACGACCGCTTCAAAGACGCCTACACCACGCCCGTCACCGACGTGAGCAAGACACAGCCGAGCGCGGCGATCAGCTGGGAGCCCCGCCCGGGCAGCATGCTCTACGCGAGCCATGCGCGCTCGTTCCAGGCCAACTCGGGCACGCTGGTGTGGGGGGCGCAATCGGCCCCGCCCTCGGAAGGTAAGCAGCTGGAAGTGGGCTGGAAGCAGGAATGGCTGGACCAGCGCCTGATGACCACCGTGTCGGCGTTTGACCTGGAACTGACCAACGCCCCCGCCACCGACCCGGCGCACCCCGGCTACTCGGTGCTCACCGCGCGCCAGCGGATCAAGGGCATCGAGCTGGAGCTGCAGGGCCGCATCACGCCCGACTGGACGGTGACGGCCCACGCCAGCTTCCACGACCCCAAGGTGCTGGCCGACACCACGGCCGGTGCCAACGTGGGCAACCGCGTCGAGCGGGCCACGCGCCGCACCGCATCGCTGTGGACGCAGTACCGCCTGCCCCAGCTGCCCGGCCTGTGGGTGGGTGGTGGCCTGGTGCACCAGGGCGACAAGTTCACGGCCAACGACAACAAGTGGCGCCTGCCCGGCTACACCGTGGTCGACCTGGCCGTGGGCTACCAGTTTGCGGGTGGCGTGCGGCTGCAGGCCAACCTGAAGAACGCGGGCAATCGCCGCTACTACATCGACGGCACCACCACCGCCGCCGGCTTTGGCGCCGTGGTGCCCGGCACGCCACGCAGCCTGCAGGTGTCGCTGGACTACACGTTCTGAAGACCTGCGCCAAGGCTGCGCCTGGCCCATCGCCAGCCCCAAAGCCAAGCGCTCCTGGCACTCCAGGCGCGCCACGCGCCGTGCCTGGCCTGCGGGCCCGCCCCCTTTTTTCAACCATCGGAGAAACAGCACCATGCAATCTGGCATCACCGTTTGCCGCACCGCCATCGCACACGCGGCCCTGCTTGCCCTGTGCGGCGCGGCCCATGCGCAGCAGGCCACCCCCACAGCCACCATCGCCCCCACCGCTCCCACGGCGCCCGCTGCAGAGAAAGCCCTGGCCCCCGTCACCGTGAGTGCGGGCGCCGAGCAGGAAAGCCCCACCGCTCCGGTCAGCGGCTTTGTGGCCAAGCGTGCGCTGAGCGCCACCAAAACCGACACGCCCCTCATCGAAACACCCCAGGCCATCAGCGTGATCACCCGCGACCAGATGGAGGCCCAGGGCGTGCAGACGCTGCGCCAGGTCACGGCGTACACGGCGGGGGCCGTGTCCAACTATTTCGACAGCCGCGTGGATAGCTTCAGCGCACGCGGCGGCACCGTCAGCCAATACCAGGACGGGCTGCTGCGCACCTACGGCACGTACAACACCAGCCGCCCCGACCCGTACACGCTGGAGCGGGTGGAGTTTCTGCGCGGCCCCACGTCGGTGCTGTATGGCCAGGGCAGCGTAGGCGGTGTGCTCAACCTCACGAGCAAACGCCCGCAGGCCGAAACGCTGCGCGAAGTGCAGGTGCAGCTGGGCAACAACAACCGCAAGCAGATTGCGGCCGACATGACCGGCGCCCTGGACAAGGACGGCCAGTGGCTCTACCGCCTGGTGGCCGTGGGACGCGACAGCGGCTCGCAGGTGGACCATGTGAGCGACGACCGCATGGTGCTGATGCCATCGCTGACGTGGAAGCCCAATCCCGACACGTCGCTGACGCTGCAGGCCCTGCACCAGAAGGACAAGAGCGGCTCGCTCATCGGCTTCTTTCCGTGGCAGGGCACGCAGCTGGCCAGCCCGTACGGCCAGATCCCGCGCAACACCTTCATCAGCGAGCCGGGCTGGGATGCGTATGACACCACCAACAACTCGTGGGGCTACCTCTTCAGCCACCGCCTGAATGGCGACTGGACGGTGCGCCAGAACCTGCGCCGCACCGTGAGCGAGGTGGACTACCGCACCATCTACACCAGCTTTACCGCCAACGCAGCCACGGGCCGCCCAGCACGCCCCGTGTTCAACGCGGACAACCGCACCGTCGTGCGCGATGCGGTGTGGAACATCAACACCGGCCGCATGTTGCTGATCGACACGCAGCTGGAAGGCAAGCTCAAGGCAGGCAGCACCGAACACACGCTGCTGGCGGGCCTGGACGTGCAGCGCAACCACACGGGCCAGCAGGCCTGGCGCGCCGTGGCGCCCGCCATCGACGTGTACAACCCCGTGTACGGCAACTTCACGCCGCCCACCGCGTCGCAGCTGGTGCGCCAGCCCAGCGTGGAGCAGAAGCAGCTGGGCTTTTACCTGCAGGACCAGATCAAGTGGGATCGCTTCACCGCCACGGTGGGCCTGCGCCACGACAACGCCAAGACCGACACCGAAGGCCGCCCCGCAGCTGCGGTGAACGACAAGGCCTGGAGCAAACGCGCTGGCGTCACCTACCAGATGGATGGCGGGTGGGCACAGTATGCGGGCTACTCCGAGTCGTTCCAGCCCCTGGGCGGTGTGGACGCCTATGGAACGCCTTACAAGCCCCAGCGCGGCGAGCAGTGGGAGGCCGGTGTGAAGTGGCAGCCGCCTGGCCAGGGCATCAACGCCTTTGCCGCCGTCTACCAGCTGCGCGAAAAGAACCGCAAGACCACCGACCCGGGCAACCCGCTCAACAGCCTGCAGATCGGCGAGGTCAAGGTCAAAGGTTTTGAGGCCGAGGTGCAAGCCAGCCTGGCGCGCAACTGGGACTTCACCGTGGGCTACGCCTTCACCGATGCAAAAATTGCCCGCAGCAACACCGGTGACCAGGGCCAACCCGTGGCCAGCGTGCCCAAGCACACCGCATCGGCCTGGCTGAGCCACCGCTTCGCCAGCGAAGGCCGTGGCGGCTGGACGGTGGGCGCTGGCGTGCGCTACACCGGCTCGCAGTGGAGCGGCACCAGCGCCATCAGCACCCCGGCCGCCACGCTCGCCGATGCCATGGTGGCCTACGACGCAGGCGACTGGCGCGTGGCCTTCAACGTGGTGAACCTGGCGGACAAAGTGCACGTCACGCAGTGCCTGGCGCGAGGGGATTGTTTCTATGGGCAGGCGCGGACGTACACGCTGACTTCGACGTACCGGTTCTGAAGAAGCCACGGGCCGCATCGGTGCCTGCCGCCCGCTGGGCTCGCTCCTCTTTTCAACAGGTTCTTGCCTCCGGGGCCATGGCCCAGCGATGCTCAACCGACCCACACGGCGGCGCTCAAGGGGCAAATTTTCAGATTTGTTGCACAGCACCAACACCCCCACAGACAAAAGGTGTTTACCCCTGTGGCGGACATACAAATAGGCCATTAGCATCCCCCTCCGTTGCAAAGTGCAACGATCACATCACCACAGGCACCAAACTTGCTTGTAGCGACGGCCCGAAAGCATCACCCCTGTGCGTTTTTGGCCGGTGATTATTTGTCATCAAACAAAATTTGATTTAAGGAAACCTTGCTAATGAAAACGATTAACCGCTGCGCCCTCGCCGCGCTGGCCCTGGTGGGTACGTCTGCTGCCTTTGCACAGAGCAGCGTCACCCTGTACGGCCGGGTCAACACCACGTTCGAGCACCAAAAAGAAGGCAATGTGTCCAAGACCGGCCTGTTCAACAACTCCTCCCGCTTCGGCTTCAAGGGCCAGGAAGACCTGGGCGGCGGTTTGATGGCAGGCTTCCAGCTGGAAAGCGGCTTTGACTCCAGCACCGGCGCCACAAGCTCCACCTTCTTCGGCCGCCAGAGCGAAGTGAACCTTGCCGGTGGCTTCGGCATGCTGCGTCTGGGCAACTTCACTTCGGAGTCCTACTACGCCACCGCTGACTTCATCAGCAACCACAACCACGACACCGGTTCGTCGTCGGATGCGCTGTACGCCTACCCTGCCCGCGACGCAAACAAGATCGCCTATCGCGCCCCCAGCTTGGGCGGTGCCACGTTCGAAGCCGGCTGGGCCATGCACGAGCAAGCCAGCGGCACCGGTGGCAAGAACAGCCTCGACCTGGCTGCCAATTACGAAATCGGCAAGCTGGGCCTGGGCGCCGGTTACTCCAAGCTGGACGACCAGAACCAGTTCGCGGTGCGTGCTTCGTACTCGACCGGCCCCTTCGTGGTGGGCGCCTACGTGCAGCGCGACAAGAACGTGTTCTTCGCCAACGGCGGCAACCGCACCAACGTGCGCCTGTCGGGTGCCTACATCATGGGCGTGTCGGAATTCCATCTGAACGTGGGCCGTGCCGGCAAGTACTCCAACGTGGCCGACAGCGCCGCCACCCAGTACACCGTGGGCTACAACTACAACCTGAGCAAGCGCACCAAGATCTACACGTACTACACCCGCATCAACAACAACCACAACGCCAGCTACGGCGTGGCCACTGCGGGCAACGACTTCAGCTCCTTCGCGATGGGTGTGCGCCACAACTTCTGATGGCCTGATCCCGCTGCTGCCCTAACTGGTGGGAGGGCAGACATACAGCTATTTACCCCCGCACTTCTTCGGAGTGCGGGGTTTTTTTACGCTACAGCATCCAGCTTTTTTGCAGCGGTTTTATTTGGCAATATTCTGCCGCACGAGTTTCGACGTTACGGGGTCGAAATAGGCCTCGACCATATTGCCACTCTTGAATCCGTATATTTCGTAGCAACTGCCATTGGCGATTTTGAATGTGGCGATTTTGTAGCCACGAAACTCCGCCAGCAGGCGCATTTCCGCCTCAGGCAACCACTGACTTCGCGGCTCCCGCGTACACACATCTTCAGTGCGCTCACGGCTGAAACTGGTTGGCCCCGCCGACTGGACGGGCGGCTTGTCGGCCTCCGCCGCAAGCGCGGACACAGCCAAGGCCAAGGCCCCCACCGCACTCGCAGCGGCGCTTCTCACAGCATGGTTCATCGACAGGCCTCCAATGGAATGATGGTTCCATGCTAGCCATGCCAGATTAATTTTTGCTTAATTCAATTGCTCCTGCAAAAAATATCGAATGCTTTGGTGCATTTTATTTTCACTCTTCAGAATTTCAATATCCCAAGTCCGCTTGATCCCTTTTGAGATGGCCGACATAAATGCGACGGTTTGGGATGGCGTGTCCTCAGCTGGTTTGCTGCGTTATTTTCCCAAGACAGCCACCTGCACCTCCGTGCGGATTTCAAACCCCAGGCTTTCATACAAGGCAATGGCAGCTTCATTCGTGGTCCACGCATGCAAAAAAGGCTGGTCGCCCCGCTGTTGAATGGCGTGGGCCACCACGGATGAAAGCCGGCGGGCATAACCGCGCCCTCGAAACTCGGGGTGGACACACACGCCGCTCACTTCGGTGCCGCCTTCAAAACGCATGCGTTCACCCGCCATGGCCACCAGCAGACCTTCGGACCGGATGCCCACAAAGCGGCCCATGGTGTGGGTGCGCGCAAGGAACGGGCCGGGCTCAGTCAACTGCGCCAGGGCCAGCATGGCGGCAGCATCGGCATCACCCAGCACGACGACGGCCTCCGCGCCGTGCTCGGCTGCAATAGCCCGCCCGGCCAGCATCTGCACGCCCTCGGCGCGGCGAAGGGCCTGCAGCCCCTGGGGCAGCGGCACGGGCTGCGCTTGCAGCACGAAGACCGATTCCCCTTCGGCCACCAGGCCGGCCAGCGCGGCAAGGCTGGCGTCATCGGCGTCATCCCGGGCCGATGCAAACAGGTTGACGTCCCGCCGGTAGCGCTTGGCCAGGTCGCCACCTTCTGCCAGGCCGGGAGTGGAGGTCAGCGATGCCCAGACGGGCCGGTCGAAGGGGTTGGTGGTGGTCATCGTGCTGTTTCCTTTCCTGGGGCACGGGGAGTTTTTTTGCGACGGCCTGTGGCGTGCTCTGCGGCGATGGTGGCAGCCGAGCGCTGCAACAACGAGGTGCGAGCAAGCCCCGCCTCCAGCGCCGCCAACTGGTCCAGCAGGGGCCCTTCAAGCGACGAACACACCTGGGCTACGGAGGCTTCCAGCACAGGCCAGACATCGCGTTGCGCCCGCTGCACAAGGGCCTGGCCTTGCGAGCTGAGCGCCACGCGGCGCACACGCCGGTCACCCTCCACCGCCTCCGACTGCACCAGCCCGCTGTCTTCCAGCCCTTTCAAGGAGCGCGTGACCACCGGCTGGCTGACGCCGACGGCCTGGCTCAGCTCGCCCACCCCCAGCGCACCATGCCAATCCAGCGCCGCCAACAGCGGGAAGTGCGCTGCAGGCATGTCGATGCCGTGCTGGGTCAACAGTGCCTGCGTTTGCGCCTGCAGCGCCTCGCCAATACGCTTGAAGCGGGTGCCGAGGGTGAGGAATCCGAATTCCTTGACGACATCTTGGATCATGTTTTTTCCTTGGATATATATCATGATATGTATTTCACAGATCGCGTCAATCGATTTCTTCGCGGCTGCTTTGGCACTGCTTGCCAGACTGGTTCCAACGCGCAAAAACAAAAGCCTGCGGACGATCTCGCAGGAAGGCTCCTGAAAGATCGCCCGCAGGCTTTGACTGGGCTGCACCCGCAGCCGGGCTGCACCCGCAGCCGGGCTGCGCGCGACAGCCCAGCCGCGCCAGCTCTCCGGCGTTTCGTCCTTACACGTTCATGATCGAAACCAGGCGCGTGTTCAGGTGCGCCTCGATGGCCTCAGGGCCGCCTTCCGAGCCATAGCCCGAATCCTTCAGGCCGCCAAACGGCAGCTCGGCTGCGGGCGCGGCGGCCTGGTTGATCCACAACATGCCCACTTCCAGGCGCTGCGCCAACAGGTGCGCGTTCTTCAGCGACGAAGTGAAGGCATAACCGGCCAGGCCAAACGGCAGGCGATTGGCTTCGGCAATGGCGTCTTCAATCTTTTCAAACCCGCGAATCGCGGCCACGGGGCCGAAGGGCTCTTCATTCACGATGCGGGCCGACAGGGGCACGTCGTTCAGCACCGTGGGCTGGAAGAAGTTGCCTTCGCTGCCAATGCGCTCGCCACCCGTCACCAGCGTGGCGCCCTGCTGCACGGCGTCGGCCATCAGGTCGGCCATCGCTGTGATGCGGCGGGGGTTGGCCAGCGGGCCCATCTGCGTGCCGGCCGTGAGACCATCGCCCACCTTCAGGCCCTGCGCGTACTTGGCGAAGGCAGCCACGAAATCGGCACGGATGCTCTCGTGCACCAGATAGCGGGTGGGCGAGATGCAGACCTGGCCTGCGTTGCGGAACTTGGCCCCGCTGCCGATCTTGATGGCCAGTTCCAAGTCGGCGTCTTCCGCAATGATGACCGGGGCGTGGCCGCCCAGTTCCATGGTCACGCGCTTCATGTGCTTGCCGGCCAGCGCGGCCAGCTGCTTGCCCACGGGCGTGGAGCCGGTAAACGTGACCTTGCGGATGATGGGGTGCGGGATGAGGTAGCTGGAGATTTCAGCCGGGTCGCCGTACACCAGGCCGACGGTGCCCATGGGTACGCCCGCATCGGCAAATGCGCGGATCAGCTCGGCCGGGCTGGCGGGAGTTTCTTCGGGCGCCTTCACCAGGATGGAGCAGCCTGCAGCCAGCGCGGCGGCCAGCTTGCGCACCACCTGGTTGATGGGGAAGTTCCACGGCGTGAAGGCCGCCACCGGGCCCACCGGGTCCTTCAGCACCATCTGCGTGGCCTTGAGGTTGCGCGAGGGCACGATGCGGCCGTACACGCGCAGCGACTCGTCGGCAAACCATTCAATGATGTCGGCAGACGCCATGGTCTCGACCTTGGCCTCGGCCAGGGGCTTGCCCTGCTCCTGCACCATGATGGCGGCGATGGTGTCGGCACGCTCGCGCATCAGAGCGGCGGCGCGGCGCATGGTCTTGGCGCGCTCGGCGGCAGGGATGTCACGCCAGGCCTCGAAACCCTTCTGTGCCGCATCCAGGGCGCGATCCAGGTCCACCTTGGTGGCATGGGCCACACGGCCGATTTCTTTGCCAGTGGCGGGGTTGAACACGGCAAGGGTCTTGCCTTCGGCGGCGTCTTGCCACTGGCCTGCGATGAAGAGCTGGGTGTTGGGATAGGTCATGAGCGTTGGAGTCAGCCAAAAAAATCAAAAAAACGACTATACGCCTGCAGCGACGAAATCCCCCTGAGTCGCCTTCGTCGCCTTCCCCCACCGGGGGACAACGCCAGTGGCCAGGCGAAGCCTGCTCCGCGGCCTTCGGTGCTACGTGACGACATCAGCAGGTTGGAGAATCGCTGCGATGATGGGAGAGTTGTTGACGCAAGGAGATTGCATGCGAGAAGTAGTCCAAAGCCTCGAAGAGTCGCGCATCCGCGAAGTGGCCAACGAAGGCCTGGGGCGCAGCGATGTGCTGAAGTTCTGGTTTGGCGAGAGCGACGAGGTGACGCCCGACTTCATCCGCGATGCGGCCATTGCGTCGCTGCAAAAGGGCGAGACCTTTTACGCCCACAACCTGGGTCTGCCCGAACTGCGCCACGCAATTGCGGGCTACATGCACGGTCTGCACCCGCAGCAGCATACCGATGCGTGGTTTGACCGCATCGCAGTGACATCCGGCGGCGTGAACGGCCTGATGGTGGCCGTGCAGGCCCTGGTGGACGCGGGCGACGAAGTGGTGCTGGTGACGCCCGTGTGGCCCAACCTGGTGGCGCAGCCGCGCATTCTGGGGGCGCAGGTGCACACCGTGCCGCTGGTGGCCGACGTGCACGGCGCATGGCGCCTGGACATGGACGCGCTGCTGGCCGCCATCACGCCCGGCACGCGCCTGCTGGTCGTCAACGCCCCCAACAACCCCACGGGTTGGACACTGACGCGCGAGGAGCAAGCCACCATCCTGGCGCATTGCCGTCGCACGGGCACGTGGATCCTGGCAGACGAGGTGTACGAGCGGCTGTACTACGCAGGCGACACGGCCAACGGCGCCGCACCCAGCTTTCTGGACGTGGCCGAGCCCGAGGACCGCCTAGTGGTGACGCACAGTTTTTCCAAGAGTTTTTTGATGACCGGCTGGCGCCTGGGGTGGCTGGTGTTGCCGCCATCGCTGACGCATGCCGTTGGCAAGCTGATCGAGTTCAACACCTCGTGCGCGCCGGTGTTTGTGCAGCGCGGGGCCACGGTGGCGCTGCAGCGCACGGAGGAGGTGACGCCTGCGCTGGTGGCGCATCTGAAGAGCTGCCGGGACACGCTGGTGCCGCTGCTGGCCGGTGTGCCGGGGGTGTCGGTGGCCACGCCGCGTGGGGGCATGTATGCGTTCTTCCGCATCGACGGTTACGACGACTGCCTGACGCTGGCCAAGCTGCTGGTGCGGGAGGCGGGGTTGGGGTTGGCGCCGGGCAGTGCGTTCGGGGGCGAGGCACAGGGGTGGTTGCGGTGGTGTTTTGCGAGCCGGGATGTGGGGAGGTTGGGGGAAGGGGCGGGGAGGTTGAGGGGGTGGTTGAAGGGGTGATGGAAAGGGATTTTTGAACGATTTTGGCTGCTGGCGCTTTTGGAATAAGCGCTGGCAGCTATTGTTTTTATAGTTATTGGGGCTCTCCTTCCCGTTCGCGCTGAGCTTGTCGGAGCCGGTGGAAGCTCGTTCTCTAGTTTGGGCGGCGTGCTTGGGTTGAGGGCAGAGGCCGGGATGTCGCCCCGGCGGGCGAGTCCCTTTCTTTCGCGTCGCCGAAAGAAAGGAACCAAAGAAAGGGCGACCCTACTGTCTGCGACCCCTTCGCTGCGCTGCGGGGCAACCTGGGGTGCTCGGTCACGGGGTGCACCGCAGAACTCGCTGCGCGCCTGCGGCGCTCCGCTCGGACAACTGCGGTGAGTCAGTTCACGAAGCATGCGCGCTCCGACGCGCATGCCACCCCGCGCCCTGCGCGCCCCAGGCGCATCCAGAAGGGAACCCGGGGGAGCGGACTTCCACACGGGCCATTGCTTCGCTCGGCCCCATCTCGCGGGCGCAAGCGCCACGCGCTGCGGCGGCAGGGCCGAGCGCAGCGATGGCCCGAAGGGCAGTTTGGCTGTTCGGATGTTCTGCTGCCCCACCCCTGCTGGCTGCGCCTGCGGCGGGGCGGTTGCGGGGTGGCATGGGCGTCGAAGCGCCCATGCTTCGTGAACTGACTCGCCGTGGTTGTCCGAGCGGCGCTGCGCAGCAGCAAAGCGAGTTCCACGGCGCACCCCGCAACCGCCCCGACGCAGGTTTGCCCCGTAGCGAAGCGCAGGGGTCGCAGACTGGGGGTCGCCTCTCTTTGGCTTACTTTTCTTTGGCGAAGCAAAGAAAAGTGAGTCGCCCGCCGGGGCGACAACCCGGCCTCCGCCCTCAACCCCAGCATGCTTTTCAAACCAGCACGCCCCAGCTTCGACAAGCTCAGACCGAACGGCCCAAGTCAACCCCAGTAGCTACAAAAATAATAGCCACCTCCGCTTGATAGATAAGCGCCAGCAGCCAAAATCACTCAAAAAAACTACTGCGACACCTGCGCCACCTTCACAGCAGGCTGATCCCCCCACCCGCCTCCAAGCGCCCGAATCAACCCCACCGTCGCCACATACTGCGCCGTCCGCACCTGCAGCTCCTGCCGCCGATTGCGCAACTCGCTGCGCCGCGCGTCCAGCAACTCCAGCTGGCTCACCAACCCATTGCGATACCGCACATCCGACAACTGCGTCGCCCGCCGCGCAGCCGTCACCGCCCGCCCCTGAGCCTCGGCCTGGCCGGACAACAAACGCAGCGAGGTCAGCTGGTCCTCCACGTCACGAAACGCATTGAGCACCTGGCCCCGGTGGTCCGCCAGCGCAGCCTCCAGGCGCGCCTTGGCGCCCTCGATCTGCGCATCGCGCTGACCGCCGTCAAAGATCGGCAGCGACAGCAGCGCACTCACGCCCCAGGCACGGGCCGACCACTTGAACAAATCACCCAGCTCAGGCGATGCATGCCCCGCATTGCCGGTGAGCGTGACGGCCGGGAACCACGCCTTCTGCGCCACGCCCACGCGCGCTTGCGCGGCCAGCACGGCAGTTTGCGCGGCCGACACATCGGGCCGGCGCGCCAGCACCGTGCCGGGCACGCCCGGCGGAATCACCGGCAACGCGGCATCGCCCGTCGCGGGCGGCAGCACAAAGCCGCTGGCCACCTCGCCGGCCAGCACAGCCAGCGCGTTGGTCAGCAAGGCTTGCTGGCGCTGCAAGCCAAGGGCATCGGACTCGGTGGCCGCCACCTCGGTCTGCACACGGGCCACGTCCAGCTCGGCCACATCGCCGGCTTGCAGGCGGCGCTGCGTCAGGCGCAGGGTGTCCTGGTACGCGGCCAGGCTCTCTTGCACCAGCACCTGCTCGGCTTGTACCGCCCGCAGCTGCAGGTACGTTTGCGCCACGTCAGCCTGCACCATGAGGCGCGTGCTCTGCAGCAAGGCCTCGCGCGTGTCGGCGTCCAAGCGCGCGGCGTCGCTGGTTTGCGAGAGGCGGCCGAACAGGTCCAGCTCGTACGAGGCATTGAGCCCCGCCGTGCCCAGCGTGGATGGCACCACGCTGCCCGTGCTGTTGGCACCGGCCTGGCGTGCAACGCCCGCCGAGCCGCCCACTTGCACCGAGCGCGCGGCGTCGGCAGAACGCAGCAGCGTGCGCGCTTCGGCCAGCCGCGCGGCGGCCTGCTGGATGCTGGTGTTGGCCTGGCCCGCGCGCTGCACCAGGTCGGCCAGCACCGGGTCTTGAAAGCCCAGCCACCATTCGCCGCGTGGCTGCGCCTCGGCAGGGGCGGCCACCGTCCAGGGGGCTGTTGGCAGCGCGTCGCCGCCTGCGGTGAAGCTGGTGGGCACGGGCACACCCGCATGCGGCGCGGGGGCCACGGGCTGGGTCATGCAACCGGCCAGCACCAGGGCGGCGGCCAGGGGCGCCAGCAGGCTGCGCTTGCGCGCTGCGAGGGCACCGTTGGAGGAGTTTTTCTTCAATAGCAAATCGGTCATGGTTGTTCTCCTGCCCCAGTCGTTACACCCGTTGCATTCGGCAGCGCGGAGCACGTGGCGAGGGCCACAAAGATTTTTGTTGTCACCGTTTTCAAAAGCATCATTCGTGCTCCTTGCGCGGCGCTGCCAGCACCGGGTGGGCAATGCCGCCGCTGCCCGGGGTGTGCGAGATGGGAGCCACATGCGCGCCATGCTCCACCAGCGGGCGGTTGCCAGCCAGCTTGCGCAGCAGCACGTAGAACACGGGCGTGAGGAACAGGCCGAAGGCCGTCACCCCAATCATTCCGGAGAACACCGCCACACCCATGGCGCTGCGCATTTCTGCGCCGGCACCGGTGGACAGCACCAGGGGCAGGACACCCATCACGAAGGCCAGCGAGGTCATCAGGATGGGGCGCAGCCGCAGGCGGCTGGCCTCGATGGCGGCCTGCACGGGGGTGCGCCCGGCAAACTCCAGCTCGCGCGCAAACTCCACGATCAGGATCGCGTTCTTGGCCGATAGCCCCACGAGCACGATGAGCCCGATCTGCGTGAACACGTTGTTGTCGCCGTTGCTCAGCCACACGCCGGTCATGGCCGCCAGGATGCCCATGGGCACGATCAGGATGATGGCAATCGGCAAGGTGAGGCTTTCGTACTGCGCGGCCAGCACCAGAAACACCAGCAGGATGGCCAGAGGGAACACCAGCACGGCGGAGTTGCCCGCCAGGATTTCCTGGTAGGTCAGCTCGGTCCACTCGAACGTGATGCCCTGGGGCAGCGTCTCCTTGGCGATGCGCTCGATGGCCGCCTGCGCCTGGCCCGATGAATAACCGGGCGCAGGGCCGCCATTCACATCAGCAGCCAGGTAGCCGTTGTAGCGCATGGCGCGCTCGGGGCCGAAGCTGGGCTCCATCTTCATCAGCGCCGACAGGGGCACCATCTCGCCGGTGGCCGAGCGCACCTTGAGCAGGCCCACGTCTTCAGCCCGCGCGCGGTAGGCCGCATCGGCCTGCACGCGCACGCTGTAGGTGCGGCCAAACTGGTTGAAGTCGTTGGCATAGAGGCTGCCCAGGTAGATCTGCAGCGTGTCAAAGATGTCCGTCACCGGCACACCGAGCTGGCGCGCCTTGGTGCGGTCGATGTTGGCATACAGCTGCGGCACGTTGACCTGCCAGCTGGTGAACAACCCCGCCAGCTCGGGCGTCTGGTAGGCCTTGGCCATGAAGGCCTTCACGGCGCCGTCCATGGCTTCGTAGCCCAGCGAGGCACGGTCTTCGATCTGCAGCTTGAAGCCGCCCGTGGTGCCCAGGCCCGCCACCGGGGGTGGCGGGAACATGGCGATGAACGCGTCCTGGATGCTGCCAAAGGCCTGGTTCAGCTGGCCTGCCACCGCGCCGCCGCTCTGGTCGGCGCGGGTGCGCTCGGCAAAGGGCTTGAGCGTGGCGAACACGATGCCGGCGTTGGAGCTGTTGGTGAACCCATTGATCGACAGACCCGGGAAGGCGATCGCGTCTTCGACGTTCGGGTTCTCCTTCATGATCTCGCCCATGCGGCGGATCACGTTCTCGGTGCGGTCCAGCGTGGCGCCGTCGGGCAGCTGGGCAAAGCCGATGAGGTACTGCTTGTCCTGCGCGGGCACAAAGCCGCCGGGCACGATCTTGAACAGACCCATGGTGGCACCCACCAGCGCGAGATAGATCACAAACATCAGCGCCTTGCGGCCGATGACGCGTTTGACACCGCCGCTGTACGCCTCGGAGCCACGGTGGAACAGGCGGTTGAAGCCCCGGAACAGGCCGCCGAAGACTTTGTCCATACCGCGCGTGAGCGCGTCCTTGGGCTCGTTGTGGCCCTTGAGCAGCAGTGCTGACAGGGCGGGCGACAGCGTCAGCGAGTTGATCGCCGAGATCACCGTGGAGATCGCGATGGTCACCGCGAACTGCTTGTAGAACTGGCCTGTGAGGCCACTGATGAAGGCCAGCGGCACGAACACTGCCACCAGCACCAGCGCAATCGCGATGATGGGGCCGGACACTTCACGCATGGCGCGGTAGGTGGCCTCGCGCGGGGTCAATCCCGCCTCGATGTTGCGCTCCACGTTCTCCACCACCACGATGGCATCGTCCACCACAATGCCGATGGCCAGCACCAGGCCGAACAGGCTCAAGGCATTGATCGAGAAGCCCAGCAGGTGCAGCACCGCAAACGTACCCACCACCGACACCGGCACAGCCAGCAGCGGGATGATGGACGCGCGCCAGGTCTGCAGGAACAGGATCACCACCAGCACCACGAGGGCGATGGCTTCGAGCAGCGTGTGGATCACGGACTTGATCGAGGCACGCACAAACTGCGTGGGGTCGTACGCAATGCGGTACTCCACACCTTCGGGCATGTTCTTCTGGATCTCGTCCATGGTGGCGCGCACGTTCGACGAGATGTCGAGCGCGTTGGAGCCCGGCGCCTGGAACACGCCCATGCCCACGGCCGGGTCGTTGTTGAGCAGCGAACGCAGCGAGTAGTCGGCCGCGCCCAGCTCCAGGCGGGCGATGTCGCGCAGGCGTGTCACCGCACCATCCGCACCGGTCTTGACGATGATGTCGCCGAACTCTTCTTCGGTCTGCAGACGGCCCTGGGCGTTGATGGACAGTTGCAGGTCCACGCCGGGCAGTCCGGGCGATGCGCCCACCACGCCGGCGGCCGCCTGCACGTTCTGACCGCGGATGGCGGTCACCACGTCGCTGGCCGACAGGCCGCGCTGCGCGACCTTTTGCGGGTCGAGCCACACACGCATGGAGTAGTCGCCTCCGCCGAAGATCTGCACCTGGCCTACGCCGCCAATGCGGGCCAGCCGGTCCTTCACATTGAGCACCGCGTAATTGCGCAGGTAGTCGATGTCGTAGCGGTTGTTGGGCGAGACCAGGTGGACCACCATGGTCAGGTCGGGCGCGCTCTTGACGGTGGTGACGCCCAGGCGGCGCACTTCCTCGGGCAGGCGCGGCTCGGCCTGCGAGACGCGGTTTTGCACCAACTGCTGGGCCTTGTCGGGGTCGGTGCCGAGGGCGAAGGTCACGGTCAGCGTCATCACGCCGTCGGTGGTGGCCTGGCTGCCCATGTAGAGCATGCCTTCCACGCCGTTGATGGACTCCTCCAGCGGCGTGGCCACGGTCTCGGCGATCACCTTGGGGTTGGCACCTGGGTACTGTGCGCGCACCACCACGGAGGGCGGCGCGACTTCAGGGTACTCGGAGATGGGCAGACCGCGCAATGCGATCAGCCCCCCGAGGAAGATGAGCACCGACAGCACCCCGGCAAAGATGGGGCGGTCGATGAAAAAGCGGGATAGGTTCATGGATGCAAATTCCTCCGGTCGCTCTGGCTCAGGCCGCTGGCGACTTGGCTGCGTTCTTGGCTTCCTTGCGATCACCCGCAATCTCGGCCTTGGCGGTCATGGGGACAGGCTGCGGCGCCACCACTGCACCGGGACGCACGCGCTGCAGGCCGTTGACGACGATGTTCTCGCCCGCCTTGAGGCCCGAGGTGACCACGCGCAGGCCGTCAATCGGCGCGCCCAGGGTGACCTCGCGGTACTCGGCCTTGTTGCCCTCGCCCACCACCATCACGAACTTCTTGTTCTGGTCGGTACCCACGGCACGCTCGTTGATCAGCAGGGCTTGCGTGTTGCGGGCCTGGCCCATGCGGATGCGGGCGAACTGGCCGGGGATGAGCGAGCCGTCTTCGTTGTCGAACACGGCGCGCACGCGCACGGTGCCGCTCTTGGCATCGACCTGGTTGTCGATGAGCTGCAGACGACCGGCGTGCGGCGTGCCACCCGTGGTGCCCGTGCCCATCTGTACGGGGATGCGCTCGATGAGCTGGCGGGCGCTATTGCCGCGCTGGCCGCTTTGCAGGTCCGCCAGGGCCTTCACCACGATCTGCTCGTCGGTGTCGAAGCTCGCGTAGATGGGGCTCACGGACACCAGCGTGGTCAGCACGGGGGCGCCCGCGCCGGCCGCCACCAGGTTGCCCACGGTGACTTCGATGCGGCCCACACGGCCCGCCACCGGGGCGCGCACCTGGGTGTAGCCCAGATTCAGCTTCGCGGTCTGCAGCGCGGCCTGGGCGGCGCGCAGGTTGGCATCGGCCTCGCGCTGGGCGTTCAGGCGCTCGTCATGCTCGCGCTGGGCGATGGCTTTTTCTTCGAGCAGGCGCGTGGCGCGCTCCAGTTCGCTGCGGGTGTACGACACGCGTGCCTGTGCAGCCACCACCTGGGCTTCGGCGCGGTCCACTTCGGCGGCGTAAGGGGCGGGGTCCACCGTCACGAGCAGCTCGCCCTGCTTGACCAGCGAGCCTTCGCGGAAGTGCACGGCCTGCACGGCGCCCGAGACGCGCGGGCGCACGTCCACGCGCTGCACGGCTTCTAGGCGGCCGGAGAACTCGTCCCACAGGGCGATGTCTTTTTGGAGCACGGCCGCCACCGACACCGGCATGGCCGGGGGCGCAGCAGGGGTGCCATCGGCCTGGGCGGCGGGCGCCTGGAACACAAGGATGATGGCGGCCACGGTGGCCGTCACAGCAGTGGCAAGGGTGGCCAGGCCCAGCGGGCGGCTCTTGGAGAGAGGATTGGAGTTCATGGTCGTTTCAATCATTAAGGCCGCCCTTGTGGAGCGAGCCGGTGGAGGTTTTCTGCCGCGCCCCGGTAGGTGGCGTTGTGCCGACAAGAGTCAAAAAAGGTGTCAGAACCGTGGGCAGATGGGCAGTCTCGGCAATGACACCGTGGCAAAGTCAAGGCCCCGGCAGCACACCGCCGGGACACTGAGAACCGACGTCAGAAGACGCGGCAACACTGTGTGTTGTGACAGCCGTGGCTGAAGACAGGCAAGTCGCCCAACGGGTTGTTCATGGTGTGATTTCCTCCGTATGTATCGTTGACATCAATGGCACCTGCCCGCCGTCTGCGCCCTGATGGGCTCGGCGTGCAGAAATACGTGGGCAAAGCTTCTCCCTCCGGCACGTGCGGGCCAGAAAAATCAGCGTTGATAACCAGGTGGTTGGCGGTAAGGCCGCAGTATCAAACCTCAACCAAAGTTGAGGTCAATGACTTTCTGGAGACAGCCTTGCCGGGTTCAGGGTCTCAGGAAGGCACCGGACATCGGGTGGCTTCAAAGAACAGGCGGAACTGTTCCTGCGCACCGGTTGCGCAAGGGCATTCGTGGGGGCCGGTTTGCAGCAAGGCATCGGGCCACTGCGCCGTTTTCGAGAAAACATGGCGGGTCACCTGCAGGCCCGCCGCCTCCAGCCGGGCGGCATAGGCCAGTGCCTCATCGTGCATGGGGTCGGTGTCGCCCACCAGCACCAGCGTAGGCGGCAAGCCGGCCAGACGGTGTGCTGCGGCAGGCACTGCATAGGGGTGCTCGGCATCGCGCGGGCAACGCAGAAAATTGCGCCAGCCTTCGGCCCATTTGCAGCCAGTGGCATTGCCCGTGGCTTCGCGCAGCGAGGCTGTGCCCACACACGGGTCCAGCATGGGCGAGAGCAGGATCTGCCCGGCCAGCGGCGGGTGCGACTGGTCGCGCGCCATCAGCCCCACAGCCGCAGCCAGATTGCCGCCCGCTTCTTCACCCGCCAGGTAGACCAGTGCACCTTGCCCGCCGAGCTTGGTGCGGTTGCGGTGCACCCACTTGAGCACGTCATAGCCCGTGTCCACCGGCTGCGGGAACGGGGTGAGCGGGTACGCCACCGATACCACAACGGCCCCCACACCTTCCAGCAGCGAGGCCACGGTGCAGCCGTTGTCCAGCCCCCCCGAGGTAAATGCGCCTCCATGAAAATGCACCACCACCGGCGACGCCTGGCCCGTCTTCTTGCGCCCATACATGCGCACGGCCACATCCTGCCCCTTGGTCACTTCAATAGTGGAGTCGGAGCACACGGAGGCGGCCTTGCCCCCTTCGGTGGGTTTGGCAACGGGTGGCAATGTGGAAGATAGCGAGGACGGCTGGTCGGGCTGCATGGCATGTACCCATTGGATTGACGATGGATGAAATGTAGTGGCTCGGGCCTTTCAGATAAACAGGTCAAACACCACCGCACTGTTTCCAAAAGCTCAACAATCAAATGGCAGTGCCCGTGTGAGAATTCCGCAGCACCCACTGGTGGGTGCTGACGTTCCAGATTCAAGGAGAAGCCATGGACCAAATACAGGCCATGCGCATATTCGTGCGGGTGGTGGAGGCCGGCACGTTTACCCGGGCAGCGGATTCGCTGTCGCTGCCCAAAGCCACCGTGACCAAGCATGTGCAGGCGCTGGAGGAGCGCCTGCGCGTAAAGCTGCTCAACCGCACCACGCGGCGCGTGACAGTGACGCCCGACGGCGCCGCCTACTACGACCGCACCGTCCGACTGCTGACCGACCTGGATGACATCGAGGCCAGCATGACCAATGCACGCGCCAATCCGCGCGGTCGCCTGCGCATCGATGTCGGCACGTCGGTGGCACAGCTGCTCATCATTCCGAACCTTGCAGAGTTTCATGCACGGTACCCGGACATCCAGGTGGACCTGGGGGTGAGCGACCGCATCGTGGACCTGATCGGAGATAACGTGGACTGCGTGATTCGCGGTGGCGAGCTCAGCGACCAGTCGCTGGTGGCGCGGCGGGTGGGCAACCTGGAGTTCATCACGGTGGCATCGCCCGACTATCTGGCGCGCAAGGGCACGCCCACCCATCCGCTGGAGATTGAGGAAAAACACGCCAGCGTGATCTATTTTTCTCCGCAAAGCGGACGGCACTACCCGCTGGAGTTCGTCAAGGGCTCCGAATCCATCGACATCACGGGTCCCTACCAGTTGAGCGTGAATGAAGCCAATGCCTATGTGACGTCCGTGCTGGCGGGGCTGGGCATCGGGCAGATCACCAGCTACCAGGCGCAACAACACCTGCAAAATGGCGCCCTGGTGCGGCTGATGCCCGAGTGGACCCAGCCGCCACTGCCTGTGTACGTGGTGTATCCACCCAACCGCCACCTGAGCGCCAAGGTGCGTGCGTTTGTGGACTGGGCGGCCGAGCTGTTTCAGCGCGAGACCCACCTGCAACGCACGCAGTGAAGGCATTCCACAAAGGCGGGCAGGGGCCTTTATGCTTGGGCCCATGAACGCTACCGAGTCCACCCCCACCCCTGACGCGCGCACCACCGAGGGCGGCCACACCGCGCAAGCTGCTGAGCCCACACCTCCAGCAGCTTCTGCCAAACAGCCCCGCAACCCCCTGCATGGCGTAACGCTGGAAGCCATGGTAGTGGGCCTGGCAGACTATTTTGGCTGGGACGAGCTGGGCCGACAGATCCCCATCCGCTGCTTCCAGATCGACCCCAGCGTGGGCTCCAGCCTCAAGTTTTTGCGCAAAACCCCCTGGGCACGTGAGAAGGTCGAGAGCCTTTACCTCTTCATGCTGCGCGACCAGCGGCGCAACGCGCAAGAATGACTGGCAATGCGCGCTACCACGCCCCAAACATCGCCAACCCCGAATGCGTATTCGGCACGGCTGAGCGCGCGGTATCGCAATTTTCTGGTACCCCTGCTAACGCTGGGCGTCATCGGTGGTTTCAATGCTTTGCTGGCGGCTCGGTCTGGAAGGGGTGATGCGGGATGGTGGCCTGTGGCCTGGCTGGCCACCATGTTCTTGGGGGTTTTCTTCAGTGCAGCCTTCATGGCCATGGCGGGTCGCCGCAAGCTGCCGGTGGCCTACGGCGTCGCTCTGGGTGCGACTGTAGGTCTGGGGCTCACGACCTATGGGATTCTGCAGACGAGCCTGCACGCCCCTTGGGGCGCAGTGATGCCCGACTGGCTGCGTGGCGCGCAGGCAAGAGCCTGGCTGGGCTCTCCCCGGGCACCGCTCATTCCCTACGCAGCGGGGCTGGCCTTGCATGGCGCGGCCATGCTGGTTTTCAATCGCCGGACGTCACCAGAAAATCGCGGCTGATGCCGCCGCCCAGGTCGTTGACCCGGTCCAGGAACTGCGTGAGGAACGCGTGCAGCCCGGTCGCCAGGATCTCGTCGATGCGACCGTACTGCAGGTCGGCCAGCAAGCGCCCTGCCCTGCGGCTGGTTTCGGCGGACTGCCCGTTGGCCAGCACGGCCAGGTTGTCCACCACCTCGCGCAGGCAGGCGTGCAGCGATCGGGGCATATCGCGGCTCAGGATAAGCAGGTCGGCCACGCGCCCCGGCGTGATCACATCGCGGTAGACCTTGCGGTACACCTCGAACGCCGACACGCTGCGCAGGATGGCGCTCCAGTGGTAGAAGTCGCTCTCCTGGTTGCGGTCGCTGGGGCGGCCGAAGAAGTCGTTCTTGACCGCGTGGAACTTCACATCCAGCAGGCGCGCGGTGTTGTCCGCGCGCTCCAGGAAGGTGCCCATGCGCAAAAAGTGAAACGCCTCGTCCTGCAGCATCGTGCCGAGCACCACACCGCGTGAGAGGTGCGAGCGGTACTTCACCCATTCAAAGAACTGGCCTGGGTCGCGCTCAAACGCTCCGCCTTCCAGTTGACGGTGCAGTTCCAGCCAGGTCTGGTTCTGCGTTTCCCACACCTCGGTGGTCAGCGCGCCGCGCACGGCCCGCGCGTTCTCGCGTGCGGCGCGCAGGCACGACAGGATGGACGACGGGTTGTTGCCATCGTGCACCATGAACTCCAGCACGTTGGCGGGCGTCACTTCGCCATGCTTGGCGGTGTAGGCAGGAATCAGCTCGCTGATGGACAGCAGGCCCTCCCAGCCTTTCTGCGCCACATCGGCAGCCTGGGGCAACAGGGAGGTCTCGTAGCTCACATTGAGCATTCTTGCTGTGTTCTCAGCCCGCTCGGTGTAGCGGGACATCCAGAACAGATGGTCGGCGGTTCGGCTCAGCATGCGGCCTCCTTGATCGAGCAGGGCTGAGAACCCCGCACGTGCTGCGCACGCACGCGGTGTTGTGTCGAAAGCCCCATGGCATGGGGCTTTTCAGCCCGCTCGGTGTAGCGGGACATCCAGAACAGATGGTCGGCGGTGCGGCTCAGCATGTTCAGAGGCTCCCTTGCGATTGACTTTGCGACTGACCTTGTCCCTGCGATTGCGACTGGGATTGCACGGCCTTGGGTTGCGCGGCAGGCGCACCCTCGCCCAGCACCCAGGTGTCCTTGGTGCCGCCGCCCTGCGACGAATTCACCACCAGCGAGCCCTCTTGCAGTGCCACGCGCGTGAGGCCCCCTGCGGCCATCTGCACCTCGCGGCCGCTGAGCACGAAGGGGCGCAGGTCGATGTGGCGCGGGGCGATGCCGCTTTCCACATAGGTCGGGCAGCTCGACAGGCTGAGCGTGGGCTGGGCGATGTAGCCCGCCGGGTTGGCCAGCAGGGCACGGCGGAAGTCCTCGATCTCGGCCTGCGTGGCGGCCGGGCCGATCAGCATGCCGTAGCCACCCGCGCCGTGCACTTCCTTCACGACCAGGTCCTTCAGATTGGCCAACACATACTGCAGATCCTCCTGCTTGCGGCACATCCACGTGGGCACGTTCTTGAGGATGGGCTCCTGCCCCAGGTAGAAGCGGATCATCTCGGGCACGTAGGGGTACACCGACTTGTCGTCGGCCACGCCCGTTCCCACGGCGTTGCAGATGCCCACGTTGCCTGCGCGGTAGGCCTCCATGAGACCGTGGCAGCCCAGCGTGGAGTTGCGGCGGAAGACCTGCGGATCGAGGAAGTCGTCGTCCACCCGGCGGTAGATCACGTCCACCCGCTGCAGGCCGCGCGTGGTGCGCATGTAGACGAACTTGTCCTTGACGACGAGGTCCTGCCCTTCGACCAGCTCCACGCCCATCTGCTGCGCGAGGAAGGCATGTTCGAAGTACGCGCTGTTGTGCATGCCGGGCGTGAGCACCACCACCGTGGGCTCGTCGGCCGCTGCGGGCGCGCTGGCGCGCAGGGTTTCGAGCAGCATGTCGGGGTAGTGGGCCACGGGCGCCACCTTGTGCAGGCTAAACAGCTCGGGGAACAGCCGCATCATCATCTTGCGGTTTTCCAGCATGTAGCTCACGCCGCTGGGCACGCGCAGGTTGTCTTCCAGCACGTAGTACTCGCCCTCGCCCTGCGCGTTGGGCGCGCGCACGATGTCGATGCCGGCAATGTGCGCGTAGATGTTCTGCGGCACATGCAACCCGGCCATCTCGGGCCGGTACTGCGCGTTGTTGAGGATGAGGTCGGCGGGCACGATGCCGGCGCGGATGATGTCCTGGCCGTGGTACACGTCGTGGATGAAGCGATTGAGCGCCGTGACCCGCTGCACCAGCCCCTGCTGCATGCTGCTCCACTCATGGGCCGGAATGATGCGCGGAATCAGGTCAAACGGAATCAACCGTTCATTGCCCGCGCCGCCCTCGTCCTTTGCGCCGTAAACGGCGAAGGTAATGCCCACGCGCCGGAAGATCATCTCGGCTTCGGCCCTGCGGGCCTGCATCACATCAGGGGGCTGTTTGCTCAACCACTGCGCGTAGCGCTTGTAGTGTTCCCGCACATCGCTGCCATCAAAAGGCAGCATGGCGTACATCTCGTCAAATTTCTGCATGAACTGGCCTCCTGAAGACAGGATAGCAAGTTGCGCGCCCACACTCTGCAAACGGCCCCTGGTGGCACTACGGCATCGCGCCTGCTGAGTCCGCCCGGGGCACCATCTGGTGCTGCCAGTAGCGTCGGCCCGCATCGCGTTCACACCCTATTGCTGCGGGTTTGGCAGAGGCCCAGGTCGCGGCGCCACAGCGCGAAGACTCCACCACCTCGATGTCGCGAAGGCGATAGCGCTGCAACACCTGCGGGGCTGGATGGCCAAAGCGGTTGCGGTACCCGGCTTGCACCAAAGCAGTGCGCGGCTGGACGGCATCCAGAAACGCCGGGGACGATGATGTCTTGCTGCCGTGGTGGGGCACCAGCAGCAGGTCGGCCTGGAGCGCCGCACCGCGCGCCAGCAGGGCCTGTTCCTGCGGGGCTTCGATGTCGCCCACCAGCAAGGCCGACACGCCCTGCGGCCCGGCGGAGGTGATGCGCAGCACACAGCTCAGCGCATTGGGGCGCACGCTGCGCACCGCCGCGTCGTCCGGCTGCGGGTGCAGCACTTCAAAAGCCACACCATCCCATTCCCAGCGCTGGCCCGCCAGGCAGGGCTGGACTGGGCGCAAGGCCTGCAAGGTGTTCTCTGCCTCGATCGAGCCCACCAGCTCCGCATGCGGTTGCTGCGCCAGCACCGCGGCCGCACCGCCGGTGTGGTCTGCATCGCGGTGGCTGAGCATGAGGGTGTCCACGCGCTCCCCCAGTGCCCGCAGCAGCGGCACCAGCACGCGGTGGCCCGCGTCGCTCTCGCGGCTGAAACGCGGCCCTGCGTCGTACAGCAGCGTGTGGGTGGCGGTGCGCACCAGCACCGCATTGCCCTGGCCGATGTCTGCGGCCAGCAGTTCAAACTGCCCTGCCGCCGGGCGCACCGGCTGCCACCACAGCGCGGGCCACAGGAGGGGAAATGCCAGCAGCCGCAGCCGCCAGGGCAGGCGCGTGGCCAGCAGCGCGCCTCCGGCCACGGCCAGCATGCCCGCCCACAACGGCGCGGCAGGCAGGAAGACCACGGCCCAGGGCCACAACGCCAGCCATTGCAGCAGGGCTGCCAGCGGCTGCAAACTGAGGGCGGCCAGGCTCCACAAGGGCGCCCACAGCACGCCGCCCAACGCCAGCGGGGTGACCACCAGGGTGACCCAGGGAATCGCCACCAGGTTGGCGGCAAAACCCACCACCGACACCTGGCCAAACAGCAGCAGGGTCAGGGGCGTGAGCGCCAGCGTCACCACCCACTGCTCCCGAATCAATGCATAAAAATGGTGCCTAGCGCTGGTTGGATAAGCGCTACCAGCTATTGAATTAGTAGCAAACAGAATACCCACCGCCACAAAGCTCAGCCAGAAGCCTGCCTGCGCCAGCGCCCACGGGTCTGCCACCACCACAGCTGCACAGGCCCACAGCCACACCTGCGGCCAGGGCCAGCGGCGGCCGCTGAGCTGCAGCACGGCAATGGCCGCCAGCATGATCACCGTGCGCTCTGCAGGCACGCCCCAGCCGCTGAACAGCGCGTAGGCTGCCGCCAGCACCACCCCGGCGGCCAGTGCTGCAGAGGGCGCGGGCACCGCCAGGCACAGCCGGGTGGAACGCCGCCACAGGGCACCCACCACCAGCGCGGCCAGCCAGGCAAACAAGGTGATGTGAAGCCCGGAGATGCTCATGAGGTGAGCCACGCCCGTGGCGCGGAACACATCCCAATCGGCACGGTCAATGGCGCGCTGGTCACCCGTCACCAACGCCGCCACCACGCCCGCAACGCGCGTGCGGGCCGGGTCACTGCCATCCTGGTCGCCCGCCAGGCGCTCCAGGATCGCATCGCGCACCGACTGCCGCGCCCGCTCCACCGGATGCCGCCAGCTTGCAGCCACAAACTCCGGCGGCTCGTCCTTGGGCCCTGCACGCACGTAGCCTGTGGCCTGCACGCCCTGCTCCCACATCCACAATTCGTAGTCAAAACCATGGGGGTTGCGCAGCCCGTGCGGCGCCTTCAGACGCACCGTCAACGCCCAGCGGTCGCCGGCTTTCAGGGCGGGCGGTGGACGCTGCAGGTCCAAGGTTCCGGCCGCATCGCGGAACGGGCCGCCGTACCAGGCCACATCGATGCGCGGCGGCAGCGTCACCGGGGCACCGTTCAGGCGCGCGGCCTCCACGTCCACGCGGATGCGGGTGCCAGCCTCGTTGGTCTGCGGCATGGCCGCCACCACGCCGGTCACCCGGATGTCCTGGCCCTCCAGCGCGGGCGCGAGGCCCTGGGCCGCATAGTCCACAGCGCGCAGCCCACACAGGGCGAACATCACCAGCACTCCAGCACCCACGGCCAGCGCGGTGGCAGCATGAGCGCCCCATCTGCGTCGCCTGGACGCTGCCCGCGCGCACCCGCCCACCACACACGCCGCCACCAGAACCGCCCCGTAGACCACCCCGGGCCACAACACCGGCTGCTGCAGCTGCAGCGCGGCCCCCAATACGGCCCCCAGCAGCCACGCAGGCAAGCGCCAAGGAACGGCGGCGACCATCGCGGAGCTTTCGCTGGCCACGGCGCCATCCAGGCCCGCAGGGGCGGATGAAATGGCATTAGGGGCGCTTATGGCGGGCATGGGCTGATGCTAATGCGATGCCTGGGGGCTGGCCGCTGGATTCTGCACACCAGGCTGTGTAACACTCGCGGCCATCCGGGTGCCGCCGGACCGCGAAGCCACCGCGCTGACCAGCAGGCCATGCCGGCGCACCTGCACCGGCCAGCCCCCGCCATCCACCTTCACGCCAAACCGAGGAAAGACCATGAGCGTTTACGACAAGCTGAAAGAACTCAACATCACCCTGCCCCCCGTGTCGGTGCCCGCTGCCGCCTATGTGCCCTATGTGCAGACTGGCAACCTGGTGTTCCTGTCCGGCCACATCGCACGCAAGGACGGCAAGCCCTGGGCCGCGCAGTTTGGCCGCGATATCGGCACCGAAGAAGGCAAGGAAGCTGCACGCTCGGTAGCGATTGACCTCATGGGTACGTTGCAGGCTGCCTGTGGTGGCGACCTCAACCGCGTCAAGCGCATCGTCAAGGTCATGAGCCTGGTGAATTCCACGGGTGATTTCACCGAGCAGCACCTGGTGACCAACGGTGCCAGCGAACTGCTGGGCCAGGTCTTTGGCGAAAAAGGCGTGCACGCCCGCAGCGCTTTTGGCGTGGCGCAGATCCCCCTGGGCGCCTGCGTGGAAATCGAGCTGATCGCAGAGCTGGCCTGACAGACCCCACCCCCCTCACCAAAAAAAACCCATGGCATGACTGCCATGGGTTTTTTTGTTTTCTGCGCTGGGCGGTGACGGATGCGCCCCTCCCAGCCGCCATGACACCATGGCTGCCAGTTGTCAGAGCGTCAGAAAGACTCCCAGTCCTCTTCCGATCCCTGGGCCACCGCGGGCTTGCGGCTGGCGGGTGCAGGTGCGGCAGATACCTTGGCAACAGCGGCCGCTGCAGCCGGAGCCTTGGCCACCGCAGTGGGCGTGCCGTGGAGTGCCTTCGCACCAGAACCCGGTGCGGGCCGTGCGGGTGCCTGTGGCCGCTGGGCAGCCGTGGCGCGCGCCGCACCAATGGCCGCCTGCGCGGGCCCATAGCTGGCGGCATTCACCTTGAACATGGACACCTCGCGCGCCAGGTGATCTGCCTGCTCACGCAGGCTCTGGGCGGCGGCGGCGCTTTCTTCCACCAGCGCCGCATTCTGCTGCGTCATCTGGTCGAGGTTGCTGATCGCCTTGTTGACCTGCGACACCCCCGCACTCTGTTCGGACGATGCTGCGGTGATCTCGCCAATCATGTCGGTCACGCGCTGCACCGACTGCACGATGTCGGTCATGGTGGTGCCCGCGTCCGACACCAGGCGCGAGCCCGTCTCCACCTTCTCGACCGATGCACTGATGAGCAACTTGATCTCCTTGGCGGCCTCGGCGCTGCGCTGGGCAAGGCTGCGCACCTCGCTGGCCACCACCGCAAAACCCCGGCCCTGCTCACCCGCACGGGCAGCTTCCACAGCGGCGTTCAGCGCGAGGATGTTGGTCTGAAACGCTATGCCATCAATCACGCCAATGATGTCCGCGATCTTCTTGCTGCTGTGGTTGATGTCCTCCATCGTGGCCACCACCTGGTTCACCACCTCGCCGCCCCGGCGCGCCACGCCCGTGGCGCCCGCCGCCAGGCTGCTGGCCTGCTGCGCACTGCCTGCGCTTTGCTGGATGGTGCTGGTGAACTGCTCCATGGCGGCCGCCGTCTCCTGCAGGTTGCTGGAGGTCTGCTCGGTGCGGGCCGACAGGTCGTGGTTGCCCGTAGCGATCTCGGCGCTGGCGATGGCGATGCTGTCGGTGCTCTGGCGCACCTGGTGCACCATGCGACCCAAGGCGCTGCTCATGGCATACAGCGAACGCAGCAGGTCGCCAAACTCGTCGCCCCGGGTCACGGATTCCTGCATGCTCAGGTCGCCCCCGGCAATGCGTTCGGCCAGCCCGTTGGCCTCCTCCAGGGGCCGCTGGATGCTGCCGATCAGGTAGTAGGCACCCACAATGATGGCCAGCAGCAGCAGGCCCACGGCTACGGCAGCAATCTTGACCGTTAGCATGCGCTCTGCCGCCATCTGCTTCTGAACGGCCTCGGCACCTAGCTGCTGCTGCTGAACAAACTCACGCAGCGTGGTGGTGTAGGCCGCCACCGAAGGGTTGTACTTCTGGGTGATCAACGTCACAGCCTGTTCTTGCTGCCCATCGCTCTTGAGTTTGCGGGCCTCGCCGCGCAGGTCGATCATGGTCTTGCGCGCAGCGGCGATCTTGGCCATCTGCTGCTTGTCGGCCTCTGACAGGGCCATGGATTCCAGCGACTTTTGCACTTCGCTGATCTGCGCCGATGTGGCCGTGATCACATCCTTGAACTCGGCTTCGACGGCCGGGTCGCTGCTGACGATCAGGGCCTGGGTTCTGGCGGCATTGGTCTCGGTAAGACCCGACCAGCGCAATGCCGCCTGCACGCGCGACTCCATGTCTTTGCTCACCGCATCAGCATGGGCCTGTACCTTGGCAGACCGGTAGGCCGCAAAGCCCACCACCGCCACCAGCATGACCACAATCAAAATCACCGCCAGCCAGAGCTTGTGAGCCATCCGAAGATGCTTGGGCATGGTTGCCTCCTGAAGCGTTGTGTTTGTGTACAGATGTTGCACGCTTTTTCACGATTGCACAAACTCCGTCACTGCACATCAGGGTCTGCCCTGCCTGCATGGGCCCCACCACGCCTCCCGGGGCGGGCATCATCGCGCCGCCAGAGTTCGGCCACGGGGTTTCAGCAAGTCGTGTCGCTCGGGCGAATGCCCCATTCGCATGCCATCTGTACGCCCATCGTCGACAAAAGCGCGGTGCCAGCGGCCCCTGTCGCCCGCTGCAACACCCTGAAAAAACTGGCGACAGGTGCTAACTCGCAGGCCCGGGGTGCCGGGTGCATGAGCGGGCTGTCAGGCTGCGGAGCCGAGGAAGGCCTCAAAACGCGCCAGTTCCTCGCCCAGCGCGCGCCGGAACCCCGCGTCGCGTGGTGGGCGCCCGGCCACAAAACCCAGAGCATGCTGCAGCCGACCGCGCTCCACGCGCAGGTTGGCCCAGCCCACCATCTGTTCGCCCCACAGCACCGGCAACGCATAGTGGCCCATGGTGCGCTTGGGCGCCGGTACATACGCCTCGAACCGGTACGCCCAGCCCCACAGCATCTCGAAGCGGCGTCGGTCCCACACCACGGGATCGAACGGTGCCAATAGCCGCACGCCGTTATCCGGCTGGTGGCGGCGCGATGCCGGACTTTCAGCGACAGGCCAAAGCCAGGTGGTTCCATCGACCACCGCATGGCCGTAGCGTGACGGTGCGGCCTTGGCCACCGCGCGCGCCTCGGCAGCCAGCTGCGGTGCGCCGTAGCGCAGCAGCGTGACCAGGTAGCCCAGGCTGGGGGCAGGCAACGGGGCATACAGCGCCACGATGCGATCCACCAGGGCTTCGGCGCGGGCCAAACGTGCGGCGGAGCTGACGTCCTGCTCGGGGTGCGCAACGGGTGCATACACCCGAGTGCCCGACTCGCGGCGGCACACCCGCAACCAGCCGTGGTGGTGCATCGCATCCAGCAGGCGTGTGCTGGCATTGAGCTCGCCGCCCCAGTAGCCCGCCACGCGGCCATGGTGCGCAAACGCTTCGCTCACTTCGCGCGGGTGCACCATGCCCCGCTCCTGCACAAACGCCAGCACCTCACGCGCACGTTCGGTAGTGGCGGCGTCCCACGGCCTGCGCGGCGTGCGCGGGTGCAGCAGCGTCAGCATCTCGCGGGACACAAAGCCGTAGTTAACGAAGGCGTCTTCTTCAATACCTAAGCGCTCGTAGCGGCGTTCCAGGTCACCCGCGCGGTAGTCGCGCACCCGCAGACGCAAAATCAGGTCCTGCGCCCGCGCGGGTGCTCGCATCGGGTCAGCCTGCACAAACCCCAGCTTGCGGATTGCGCCGGGCAGCGTCAGCGGTTTGAACAGGCTGCGCGCAATCGCGTAGCGGCGCAGCTCATCCAGCGTGGGTGAGCGCGACGCCACAGTCTTACTCCACGCGCGTCACTGCGTTGGGCTTGAAGCCCAGGTCCGCCGCCTTGCCCTTGCGGCCTCGCGCGGCGCGGGCGTTGTTCAGGCTGCGGATCTCCAGCGTCTCGTCGCGCTGCTTGCCACCCCGGCCAATGCCATCCAGGCGAATGCTGCGTGTGTAGGCCGCGGCTCCCGCCAGCTGGTCCTTGTCTTCGAGGTCGATCAGCATCAGGCCGCGACCACCGTTGACCATGGTTTTCAGCTCGGTGATCTCGAACGTGAGGATGCGTCCGCCCGTGGAGGCGCAGGCCACGTGCGTGGCAGGCAGCACCGGCTTGCTGCCTGTACTGCCTGCGGCATGCGAAGGCACACACACGGTTTCGCCCTCGCCCAACGTGAGGAAGGCCTTGCCGCCCTTCTGGCGCGAGACCATGTTCTCCACCGCCGCCAGAAAGCCGTAGCCACCGGAGTTGGACAGCAGCAGCGTGGCGTTGGCGGGCCCTGCAAAGTAGTGCAGCAACTGCGTGCCGGCTTCCAGCTCGATGAGCGTGGTCACCGGCTGGCCGTCACCGCGTGCGCCGGGCAGCAATGACACCGCCACCGAGTACACGCGGCCATTGCTGCCAAAGGCCAGCAAGGTATCGACCGTGCGGCATTCAAACGTGCCATACAGGCCATCGCCCGCCTTGAAGGCAAAACTGGCAGCCTCGTGGCCATGGCCGGTGCGAGCGCGCACCCAGCCTTTTTGCGAGACGATCACCGTGACAGGCTCGTCCACCACCTTCACTTCGGCCACAGCCTTTTTCTCGGCCTGTATCAGCGTGCGGCGCGCATCGGCAAAGGTCTTGGCGTCGGCCTCAATCTCCTTGACCATGGTTCGGCGCAGCGAGCCGGGGTTGTTAAGAATGTCTTCTAGCTTGCCCTGGCTTTCGCGCAGTTCTTTCAGTTCCTGCTCGATCTTGATGGCTTCGAGCCGCGCAAGCTGGCGCAGGCGAATTTCAAGGATGTCTTCGGCCTGCCGGTCGCTGAGGTTGAAGCGCGCAATCAGCGCGGCCTTGGGCTCCTCGGCCGCACGGATGATGGCGATCACCTCGTCGATGTTGAGCAGCACGGTCTGCCGCCCTTCGAGGATGTGGATGCGCTCGAGCACCTTGTTCAGGCGGTGCTGGCTGCGGCGCGTGATCGTTGTCTGGCGGAAGGCGATCCACTCTTCCAGCATCACGCGCAGCGACTTTTGCACCGGCTTGCCGTCGAGCCCCACCATGGTGAGGTTGATGGGGGCCGAGGTCTCCAGGCTGGTGTGCGCCAGCAGCGCGGTGATCAGCTCCTGCTGCGGGGTCTTGCCCGTCTTGGGCTCGAACACCAGGCGCACGGGGGCGTCTTTGCTGGATTCGTCGCGCACGACATCCAGCACGGCCAGGATGCTGGCCTTCAGTTGCGTCTGGTCCTGGCTCAGCGCCTTCTTGCCGGCCTTGACTTTGGGGTTGGTGATTTCCTCGATCTCTTCGAGCACGCGCTGCGTGCTCACGCCCGGTGGCAGCTCGTTCACCACCAGTTGCCACTGGCCACGCGCCAGTTCCTCGATCTTCCAGCGCGCGCGCACCTTGAGGCTGCCCCGGCCGGTGCGGTAGGCATCGGCAATGTCACCGGGGCTGCTGATGATCTGGCCACCGCCGGGGTAGTCCGGGCCGGGCACGATGGCCAGTAGCTCGTCCTGGCTCAGCGAAGGTGTCTTGATGAGTGCAATGCAGGCGTCGGCGATCTCGCGCAGGTTGTGGCTGGGGATTTCGGTGGCCAGGCCCACGGCGATACCGCTGGCGCCGTTGAGCAACGCAAACGGCAGGCGGGCGGGCAACTGGCGCGGCTCCTCGGTGCTGCCGTCGTAGTTGGGCATGAAATCCACGGTGCCTTCGTCGATCTCGTCGAGCAGCAGGCTGGTGATGCGCGACAGGCGCGCCTCGGTGTAGCGCATGGCAGCGGCGCCATCGCCATCGCGGCTGCCGAAGTTGCCCTGGCCGTCGATCAGCGGGTAGCGCTGGGCAAAGTCCTGCGCCATGCGCACCAGCGCGTCGTAGGCCGACTGATCGCCATGCGGGTGGAAACGGCCGAGCACGTCGCCCACCACGCGGGCGCTCTTGACGGGCTTGGCCGCCGTGTTGCGCGTCGGGCCGCTGTAGCCCAGGCCCATGCGGTCCATCGAATACAGGATGCGCCGCTGCACGGGCTTGAGGCCGTCGCACACATCGGGTAGCGCACGGCCCTTGACGACGGACAGTGCGTATTCGAGATAGGCACGCTGGGCATAACCGGCCAGGCCCAGGGAGTCGCCCCCATCGTCGCCTGCGGTCGTGAAATCCAAAGTCGGTTGGTCGCTCATTCGTTAACTACAGGTTCTTGATTCAGGTTCTGGTCGCGTGTCTGCGCGACGCGGGTGGGCGGCAGGTTGCCCCTGTTGGTGGCACCGCCCGAGAGCTCCATGCGTACGCGGCCAGGCGCTGCACGCTGTGCCAGCACGGGTGCCGGGGGCTTGAGCTGGGCATACAGGCCCAGCACGGTGCGCACGTAGCTCTGCGTTTCCTTGTACGCGGGGATTTGGTTGCCCGCGCGCAGTACCGCACCTTCACCGGCGTTGTAGGCTGCCACGGCCAGGTCCATGCGACCGGGGAACAGGTCCAGCAGGTGGCGCAGGTAACGGGTGCCAGTGGGCACATTCACCGCCGGGTCGGCCAGCTTCTGTTCCACCGTGCGCTTGGCGTCGCTGCTCACGCCAAAGCGGCTGGCGGTGGCGGGCATCACCTGCATCAGGCCCACGGCGCCCTTGGGCGACACGGCAGTGGCGTCAAAGCCGGACTCGGTCGCGATCACGGCCTGCAGCAGCTCGTAGTCCACACCGTGTTTGGCGGACGCAGCGCGCAGGTGGTGTTTGACGCGTTTGTAGTCGGGGGCGATGTCAAAAAAGGCCAGCAGGCGCGCGCCCGCTGCGGGCAGCGCATAGGGCATGGGCGACGCATTGGCAGGCGCATCGCGGGTGGAGTCAAAGTCGTTGCCGCGAAAAAACAGCTGGTAGCGCGCATCGACCTGCTCGGCCGCAAAGTGCGTCACGCCACGCTCGTCCACATGCGCCCACAAGTCCGCATGGGCCATTTGCTGCACAAAACATAGCAGCAAACCCAATACAGACAAGCGCAGGGCACTGTTTTTATTCATATTTTGCTCACAAACACCGGGCGGAGCGCGTCGATGCGGTCAGATATCGATCTCGACCGCATCGCCATGCAGCTCCATCAGCTCGCGGCGCGCGGCGGCTTCGCCCTTGCCCATGAGCTTGGTGATGAGGCCTTCGGTGGCGGCAAAGTCCATGTCGCCCAGCTGCACGGGCAGCAGGCGGCGGGTGTCGGGGTTGAGCGTGGTTTCCCACAGCTGCTCGGCGTTCATCTCGCCCAGGCCCTTGAAGCGGCTGATCTGGCACTTCTCTTTGGGCACGCCGTCCTTGGCGCACTTGTCGAGGATGGCAGTCAGCTCGCCGTCGTCCAGCGCATACATCTTTGCCGCAGGCTTCTTGCCGCGGGCAGGCACGTCCACGCGGAACAGAGGCGGGCGCGCCACATAGATGTGGCCGGTTTCGATGAGCTTGGGGAAGTGGCGGAAGAAGAGCGTGAGCAGCAGCACCTGGATGTGCGAGCCGTCCACGTCGGCGTCACTCAAGATGCAAACCTTGCCGTAGCGCAGGCCGCTCAAATCCGGCGTGTCGTTGGGGCCATGCGGATCGACGCCGATGGCCACCGAGATGTCGTGGATTTCGTTGTTGGCAAACAGGCGGTCGCGCTCCACCTCCCAGGTGTTGAGCACCTTGCCGCGCAGCGGCAGGATGGCCTGGCTTTCCTTGTCGCGCCCCATCTTGGCGCTGCCGCCGGCCGAGTCGCCCTCGACCAGGAAGACTTCGTTGTGGGCGATGTCCTTGCTTTCGCAATCGGTGAGCTTGCCGGGCAGCACGGCCACGCCGGAGCCCTTGCGTTTTTCAACCTTCTGGCCCGCCTTCTGGCGGGTTTGGGCAGCCTTGATGGCCAGCTCGGCGAGCTTCTTGCCGTATTCAACGTGCTGGTTGAGCCACAGCTCCAGCGCGGGGCGCACAAAGCCGCTGACCAGCCGCACCGCGTCGCGCGAGTTCAGGCGCTCCTTGATCTGGCCCTGGAACTGCGGGTCGAGCACCTTGGCACTGAGCACATAGCTGGCGCGCGCAAACACGTCCTCGGGCAGCAGCTTCACACCCTTGGGCAGCAGGCTGTGCAGCTCGATGAAGCTCTTGACCGCATTGAACAGGCCGTCGCGCAGGCCGCTCTCGTGCGTGCCGCCCGCGCTCGTGGGAATCAGGTTGACGTAGCTCTCGCGCACGGGCTGGCCGTCTTCAGTGAAGGCCACACACCACGATGCACCCTCGCCTTCGGCAAAACTTTCGTTGTTGCGGTCGGCAAAACCTTCGCCCTCAAACAGCGGGATTACCGGGTCGCCGTTGAGCGTCTGCATGAGGTAGTCGCGCAGGCCGCCTTTGTACTGCCAGGTTTGCGTGTCGCGGGTTTTCTCGTTCACCAGCTGCACCGTCACGCCGGGCATGAGCACCGCCTTGCTGCGCAGCAGGTGGGTGAGCTCGCCCATGGGCAGCACGCTCGACTCGAAATACTTGGCGTCGGGCCACACGCGCACCGACGTGCCCTGCTTGCGCTCGCCCGCCTCCAGCGGCCGGGCCACCAGGGGCTCGATCACATCACCGGCCGAGAACACCAGGCGTGCCGCCTTGCCTTCGCGGTAGCTAGTTGCCTCCAGCCGTGTGGCCAATGCGTTGGTCACACTCACGCCCACGCCGTGCAGGCCGCCCGAGAAGCTGTAGGCACCACCCTTGCCCTTGTCGAACTTGCCACCCGCGTGCAGGCGGGTGAACACCAGTTCGATCACCGGGGCGTTTTCCTCGGGGTGCATGCCAAACGGAATGCCCCGGCCGTCGTCCTCCACGCTGACCGAGCCGTCGGCATGCAGCGTGACGCGGATCTTCTTGCCGTGCCCGGCCAGCGCCTCGTCGGCCGCGTTGTCCAGCACCTCCTGAACGATGTGCAGGGGGTTGTCGGTGCGGGTGTACATGCCCGGACGTTGCTTGACGGGCTCCAGGCCCTTGAGCACGCGGATCGAGCCTTCGGAATATTCGCTGGCGGATGCAGAAGACGGTTTGGCAGACATGGGGCGGATTGTAGTGCGGCAACGCAGCAATAGCTGGATATAAAACCAGCCCCACCTTCGCCCCTGCTACCAACTGTATTGGTCCCCGGTGTATCAGCACGTTTCACGCAATCTGGCTACATTCCTGCGCATGCATACGAATCCTCCCAAACTGTCCATGTTCCAGGTGCTGGCCTGCGGCGCGGCCATCGTGACCCTGTCGATGGGCATCCGCCACGGCTTCGGGCTCTGGCTCTTGCCCATCACCCAGGAGATGGGCTGGACGCGCCAGTCGTTCGCACTGGCAATTGCCATCCAGAACCTGTCCTGGGGCCTGATCGGCATTTTTGCGGGCATGGTGGCCGACCGGTTTGGCGCGTTCCGCGTGCTGATGGGCGGTGCCGTGCTGTACGGCCTGGGCCTGGCGGGCATGGCACTGTCGCCCACGCCCACGCTGTTTGCGCTGACGGCGGGCGTGCTGATTGGCGCGGCCCAGGCAGGCACCACCTACGCCGTGATCTACGGTGTGCTGGGGCGCCAGATTGCACCCGAACGCCGGTCCTGGGCCATGGGTGTGGCCGCGGCGGCTGGCTCGTTCGGCCAGTTCCTCATGGTGCCGGTGGAAGGCTGGCTGATTGCCGGATTGGGTTGGCAGCAGGCGCTGCTGGCGCTGTCCTTGATGGTGCTGCTCATCGTGCCGCTGGCCTTTGGGCTGCGCGAGCCCAACTTCGCGGGAGCGGCCCCGGTCAAGCGCGAGCAGACGATCCTGCAAGCGCTGGGCGAGGCGTTCCGCTACCCCAGTTTCAACCTGTTGATGGCGGGCTACTTCGTCTGTGGATTCCAGGTGGTGTTCATCGGCGTGCACATGCCCAGCTACCTCAAGGACCACGGCCTGTCGCCCCAGGTGGCCAGCTATGCGCTGGCGCTGATTGGCCTGTTCAATGTGCTGGGCACCTATGTGGCTGGCACGCTGGGCCAGCGCATGCCCAAGCGGTTCATCCTGGCTTTTATCTACTTTGCGCGGGCTGCGGCCATCAGCGTGTTCTTGCTGGTGCCGCTGTCGCCGCTGTCGGTGTATGTGTTCTCGGCGGTGATGGGCACGCTGTGGCTGTCTACCATTCCGCCCACCAACGCCACCATCGCGCAAATCTTTGGCGTGCAGCATCTGTCGATGCTGGGCGGCTTCGTGTTCTTCAGCCACCAGATCGGCAGCTTCCTGGGCGTGTGGCTGGGGGGCTATCTGTATGACGCGACGGGCAGCTACGATATCGTCTGGTACATCGCCATCGGCCTGGGTGTTTTTGCCGGGCTGGTAAACCTGCCGGTCCGGGAAAGCCCCATCCAGCGCGGCGCAGCCCAACCTGCCTGACCATCCCCTGCAAAGCACTTCTTCATGCCCACCGTCAGCGCATCCACCCCCCCGCCCGGCAGCAGCGTGCCACGGGTATGGCGCTGGCTTGGCTGGATCACGGCGGTGGTGCTGTGCCTGGCGGTGTTTGGCATGTACACGGTGCCGGACTTCATGGTGATGCTGGCCGACCAGATGTGGGCGTGCTTCTGAGCCTGCGCCTTCCTCTTTCAAGTTTTTTGGCCACTAGCGCTTGATGGACAAGCGCTGATAGCTATATTTTCAATAGCACATGCACGGTAACGAAGCTCCCTCCGACTGGGTCCGCCGCTGGTCCCACCTGATTGCGCCGGGCAGCACGGTGCTCGACGTGGCTTGCGGCGCCGGGCGCCACCTGCGCTGGCTGCGCGGCCTGGGGCACTCCGTGGTGGGGGTGGACCGCTCTGCCGAGGCCCTGGCCGCTTGCGAGGGTCTGGGTGAACTGGTACTGGCCGACATCGAGAGCGGCCCATGGCCCTTTGCAGGCCGCCAGTTTGGTGCCGTGGTGGTCACCAACTACCTGTGGCGGCCCCTGCTGGCCACCCTGGTGGAGAGCGTGGCCCCAGGCGGCGTGCTGATCTACGAGACCTTTGCACACGGCAACGAAACCGTGGGCCGCCCGGCCCGGCCGGAGTTCCTGCTGCAGCCCGGAGAACTGCTGACCGCCTGCACGGGCCTGCGCACGCTGGCCTATGAAGACGGCTTCCAAAAAAACCCCGACCGTTTCGTGCAACGCATCACGGCCGTGCGGGAACTCCCGCCGCCTGGGGGACCCTCACGACATCTTCTGCCCATGTGGGCTAGTTAGAATGCTCTTTTACCGTTTACCACTGCGGACATGACCTCTTCCTCCGTCGCTCTCACCGGCAGCATCGTCGCCCTCGTCACTCCCATGCACGAGGACGGTAGCGTGGACTACCCGGCTCTGCGCAAACTGATCGACTGGCACATTGCCGAAGGCACCGACTGCATCGGCGTGGTGGGCACCACGGGCGAGTCGCCCACCGTCAACGTCGAAGAACATTGCGAGATCATTCGCGTGGCCGTGGAGCAATCTGCCAAGCGCGTGCCCATCATGGCGGGCTGTGGCGCCAATTCGACCGCCGAAGCCATCGAGCTGGCCAAGTTCGCGCGCGGCGTGGGGGCCGACAGCCAGTTGCAGGTCGTGCCGTACTACAACAAGCCTACGCAAGAGGGCCAGTTCCAGCATTTCAAGGCGATTGCCGAAGCCACGGGCGACCTGCCCATCGTGCTGTACAACGTGCCCGGCCGCTCGGTGGCCGATATGCAACACGACACCGTGCTGCGCCTGACCCAGGTGCCCGGCATCATCGGCATCAAGGAAGCCACCGGCAATATCGAACGCGCCCAGTGGCTCATCCGCGATGTGCCCAAGGGCTTTGGTGTGTATTCGGGCGACGACCCGACCGCTGTGGCGCTGATGCTGTGCGGAGGCCACGGCAACATCAGCGTGACCGCCAACGTCGCCCCGCGCCTCATGCACGAACTGTGTGTGGCTGCCCTGGCGGGCGATGCACGCCGGGCCATGGAAATCCAGTTCAAGCTGATGCCGGTGCACAAGAACCTGTTTGTCGAAGCCAACCCCATCCCGGTCAAGTGGGCCATGGCCCGCATGGGCCTGTGCGGTGGCACGATGCGCCTGCCCATGACGCCGCTGACCACCAGCAACGAGGCTGTGGTCGAATCTGCGCTGCGCACCAGCGGCCTGATCTAATCCGGGCTGCGCCCGCTCCCCGAGACACTCTCCAAGGATTTCCGCGTGAAAGCTGCTACCACCCGCCTGAGCCTGTTGGCCCTTGCCATGGCCCTGTCTGCCTGTGCCGCCCTGGAGGGCGACAAGATTGACTACAAGAGCGCGACCAAAGGCTCGACCCTGGAAGTCCCACCAGACCTGACCCAGCTGTCGCGTGATTCACGCTACAACGTCCCAGGCGGCGCCGTCTCGGCCGCCGCCATGCAGGCCGGCCAGGCTGCTCAGCCATCGGGCACCGCCAACGCCGCAGCCCTGCAACTGGGCGACGTGCGCATCGAGCGCGACGGCAACCAGCGCTGGCTGGTGGTCAACCGCCCGGCCGACAAGCTCTGGGAACCCGTGCGCGACTTCTGGCAGGAAAGCGGCTTCAACCTGGCGCAGGCAGACGCCAACGTGGGCATCATGGAAACCGACTGGGCCGAAAACCGCGCCAAGCTGCCGCAGGATTTCATCCGATCGACCCTGGGCAAGCTGCTCGACTCGCTGTACTCCACCGGTGAACGCGACAAGTTCCGCACGCGCCTGGAGCGCAACGCCAATGGCGGCACCGAGATCTACATCACCCACCGCGGCATGATTGAGGTATACGGCAACGTTTCCAAAGACAGCACCGTGTGGCAACCCCGCCCCTCCGACCCGGAACTCGAAACCGAATTCCTGCGCCGCCTGATGGTCAAGCTGGGCGTGAGCCAAGAGCAGTCCAAGGCAGTGGCTGCAGCCCCCGCCCCACGCGCTCAGTCGGCCCGCATGGCCACGGTAGACAACAAACCCGTGGTCCAGCTTGACGAGGGTTTTGACCGCGCATGGCGCCGCATCGGCCTGGCCCTGGACCGCACCGGCTTCACGGTGGAAGACCGCAATCGCAATGAAGGCACCTACTTTGTGCGCTATGTGGCGCCCAATGCCGAGAAGAAGGAGCCAGGGTTCTTCGGCAAACTCTTCAGCTCGTCCAACGCCACACCTCCACTCAAGTACCGCATTCTGGTGCGCAGCCAAGGGGAGTCCACCACGGTATCGGTGCTCAACGAAGCCGGCGTCCCCGAATCGTCCGCCAATGCCGAGCGCATCGTCCGCGTGATTGCCGACGATCTGAAATAAGCGACGAACCGCGCGCCTCTTCGCTCCCCCTGACTGGGCCCGGGGTCCAGGCTACAGAGGTGCTGCGCGGCAAGCGCCTTCAACCACGACATGCTGCGTTTCAAGAACCTGGGTAGCGGCAGCACGGGCAATGCCACGGTGGTGGAAGGCAGCAGCGGCACACAGGTACGCCGCCTGCTGATCGATTGCGGATTCGGCATCCGGCAACTGCAGACCCGCCTGGCGCAAGCGCAGTTGCAGATCGAAGACCTGGATGCCGTCTTCATCACCCACGAACACTCGGACCACATCGGCTGTGCACTGGCCGTGGCCGTGCGCTACCGCATCCCGGTATGGATGAGCCAGGGCACCTACGCCGCCCTCGGAGCCCCCGACTTTGATGGCATGCTGCGCATCGCACACGACATGGAGGCTCTGGACCTCGGCACCTTCAGCGCCCTGCCCTTCACGGTGCCCCATGATGCGCGCGAGCCGCTGCAGCTGCGCTGCTCGGACGGCGCATCCCACCTGGGCGTGCTCACCGACCTGGGCCACGCCAGCGACCATGTTCTGCAGCAACTACAAGGCTGCCATGCGTTGATGATTGAAGCCAACCACGACCCCGCAATGCTCGAAGCATCCCGGTATCCGACCTTCTTGAAACGCCGCGTCGGGGGACCGTATGGGCACTTGGCCAATTTTGCGACAGCCGACATCCTGCGTGCCGTGCGGCACCCTGGCCTGCAGCGTGTGGTGGCCGCCCACCTGAGCGCACAGAACAATGCACCCAGCCTCGCTCAACAGGCGCTAGGCCTTGCACTGGAGTGGTCCGCCGAGGAAATCACCGTCGCCAGCCCAACGGTGGGAACGCCCTGGCTTGCAGTTGCAGGATGAAGTGACTCCGGTCACGCCGCAAACGACCAACTCCGGGGAAGGAAAACGCCCCCAAAAAGAAAAAGCCCCGACCTTGCGGTGCGGGGCTCTCGGTCGATAGCAGGTTTTGCAACCTGCTGCGGCCTGCAGCGAATTACTTGGCTGCGGAAGCGCCAGTAGCAGCGGTGGCAGCAGCGTCAGCGGCAGCCTTGGCAGCATCGGCAGCAGGTGCAGCAGCAGCCGAGGCAGCGTCGGAAGCGGCAGGAGCGGCTTCAGAAGCGGCAGGAGCTGGTGCGGGTGCTGGAGCTGGGGCTTCCACGGCAGCTGGTGCTGGAGCAGGAGCGGGCTCTTCCTTCTTGCCACAAGCGGCGAGTGCAGCAGCGGCGATCAGGGCGGCCAGAACGAGAGAGTTCTTCATTTCGATTTTCCTAGTTGGACAGACAGAATCTTGAAAAGCCACGGCGTCAGGCTTTTTGGAAGCCCCGGTACGCTTTGGCACAATGCGCTTGGCTTGCACCTTTTCGGCGCAGCCGCTGATTATATTGGTATTTAGTCAATACAGACTAACACTGACGAAACCTTTACGCCCAATTGACAAGGCGCAAAGCGCGCATTTGGCTCATAACCCCAGCGTCGATGCGGGGAAACCGGGCGTGCTTTTGCTGCGCACCCACTCGTTGAGCGTCTCGCGCAGCAACACACGGCGATCTGGTTCAAAGCCTGCAACCCCCACGCACCGCTCCGGGTCCAGCCGTTGCATCACCCAGTGCGGGGACCACAATGCACTGGGAATATCCAGGGGATCAGCCGCCGGGCTGCGACGGCAATTGATGATGTGGTCCCAGGTGCCCCGCCAACGCACAAAACGCGCGTGCCGACGGATCACATCATCGTAGCTGCACGCCAGCATGGTGAAACGCCGACTTCCATGGGCCCAATCCTGCAAGGCCTCCACCACACTGCGTTCGCCCAGGGGCCAGTCATGGAAATTCGCATCGCTGATCACAATTTCCTTCCAGCCATCCCGGGCGGCTGTGGCAATCGCGTCGCGCACCATTTGCTGAAACACTTCACGGCTGCTGAAACGACCCACCGGGAGATCGGGCCGCGAATCGGCGGAACTGGCAGAAGTCTCGGTCATGGCGGTGTCTCCTGGCGTGCTTCGATCTATCCAGCCCAGACGTGGGCCCAGCCCGCATCACACCAGGACGACAGCAGTTCCAGCGCGTCGTCACTGGCGCGCGCAAGCTCGCGGGCGGTCAACTGACGTTCATCAGCCAGGCGGCGCATTAGCGTTGCATCGCGGCCTGCTGCGCGGTAGCTCTCGCCATTGATGAACACATGGTGCGTGTCGTACATCATGCGGCTGCGGCGGTCCAGGCGCACCCCTTCCAGCATCACGCCTGTATCGCCGGGTTCGAACCACACATTCGGCTTGGGCTCAGTCAGATACTCCCCCAGTGCGCGCTCCAAAACAAGGGGCTGCGCCAGTGCGCGGCTCAAAGCATCCCGCGCGAAGTCCTGCAAACCCGCCGGAATGGCCGCAGGTTGAGACACAGCTTCCTGCTGGGCATCGCGGTACAGCAGGGGCTTGTCTTGATCCGCAGCGTCCTCGGCCAGGCGCACCAACAATTCCTGGCCCAGTTCGGCGCGCGACGGCACCTTAAAGCCGATCGAATAAGTCATGCATTCGCCCTCGGCGATGCCATCGTGGGCATAACGCGGCGGCAGGTACAGCATGTCGCCCGGCTCCAGCAGGTACTCCTCTTCAGGCTCGAACTGCGCCAGCACTTTGAGGGGAATACCTTCGCGCAGCGTGAGATCCTTCTGGCGGCCAATGCGCCAACGCCGCGTTCCGTGGGCCTGCAACAGAAAGACGTCGTAACTGTCGAAATGCGGGCCCACACCACCGCCGTCGGACGCATAACTGACCATGAGGTCATCAAGCCGCGCCTCCGGCACAAACCTGAACTGCTGCATCAGCGCATGCACGGCGTCGTTGTGCAGGTCCACGCCCTGCACCAGCAAAGTCCAATCGGGCTGCTGGAGCGCAGGCAGGGCACGCCTTTGAAAGGGTCCATGGCGCAGCTTCCACGCCCCTTTGGCCATTTGCACGAGGCGGGACTCCACGCCCTCCCGGGAGGCCAGCGCGAACAGCTCCGACCGCAACACAGGAGGAGCAAACTGGGGAATGGCCTGGCGCACCAGCAAGGGCTTTTTCTGCCAATGGCGGCGCATGAACTGGGCGGGGGTCAGGCCACCGAGCAGGGTAAGGGGTTGCAGGATATCCATGGGAACTGGTCTGCCCCTTTGCGGAGCCGTTGGTCAAACTGCGACAATTCTCCTATGGAAATTACCCAACAATGTGTGGTCGCACTGACCTGGACCCTGAAAGACACCCTTGGCGAAGAACTGGATGTGCTCGACGATCCCGTAGAGTTTCTGGTGGGGGGCGACGACCTTCTACCCCGCATCGAAGAAGCCCTGCAAGGCCACGGCCCCGGTGCCACGCTGGCGTTGCACCTGGAGCCCGAAGATGCGTTTGGTGACTTCAACGACCAACTGCTGTTCCTGGAGCCACGCGATCTTTTTCCGGCAGAGATCGAAGAGGGAATGACGTTTGACGGCGCCGCGCTGCCCGAGGGCTGCAATCCCGATGCCCCCCGCACGGGGCTCTACACGGTCACGGAGATCTATCCGGAGCATGTGGTCCTGGACGGCAATCACCCGTTGGCGGGAATTGCGCTGCGCTTGCAGTTGACCGTACAGGCCGTGCGGGAAGCCACCGAAGAGGAAATTGGCCGGGGCAGCGCCGGCACAGGCTTTTTTCGGGTACAGCCGCAGGCGCCTGGCAGTAACCTGCTCCACTGAGCTGGGCGAAAGGAAGGCCCTGAACGGTTTTCAGAGCCTAGCCAAGCCCGAATGGTCGATTAAAGGCGTGAAATCTGGCCGTTGTACAGGCGTACACGGTCGCCAATGCGCAGATCGCCGGGGCTGCTTACGTCGTAGACGCGGTAGCCGCCGTGATCGAGTTGCACCGACAGGCGGTAGCCCTGTACTTCCTGGCTGTTGTTGCGACCTTCAATGGCATTGCCTGCTACTGCGCCTCCAACAATGCCCACGCCGGTTGCGGCGGCACGACCGGAGCCCTTGCCGATCTGGTTGCCCAGAACACCACCGACGACAGCGCCGATCACAGCACCAGCCCCGGAGGTCTGGCCTTGCGACCGCCCCTGCAGCACTTCGATATTGGAAACCCGACCGTACTCCGTGCCGGCCGGATTGTTCGGGTAGGCCGGCGCCGTTTGGTAGCCGCCCGAGTAGCCCCCCGAATATTGTGGCGCAGGGGCCGATCGGTTGTGGCCGCAGGCGGCCAACGAGCCCACAAGGACCACGGCGCCAACGATGGCGAAAGAACGGGTAATTTGCAGCATTTTCGTACTCCTAAAGTCAGAGGGTGCACACGGCTTGCAGGGAATCCGGCCTTGGTGCGCATACCTAGATTGGAACAACGCCCCAGCCCCCTGTCCCGTAGACGCAGGGGCTGCGCCTGCGTCAGTAACAAACCCATCCAAAGGTAAGCGGCGTCTTACAACCCCAACCTGCCACGACCCCATTCAGCCCGGTGCTCAGGCCTTCCCGGTTGACCCATAACCACCCTCGCCCCGCTCCGTCGCAGCAAACTCAGTCACCACATTGAACTGCGCCTGCACCACCGGAACGATCACCAGCTGTGCGAGCCGCTCCATGGGCTCCAGCGTGAATGCGGTGCTGCTGCGGTTCCAGGCGCTCACCATGAGCTGCCCCTGGTAGTCGCTGTCAATCAGGCCCACGAGATTGCCCAGCACGATGCCATGCTTGTGGCCCAGACCCGAGCGCGGCAGGATCAGCGCGGCGTACCCGGGGTCTTTGAGGTAGACGGCAATGCCCGTGGGCACCAGTTGCCAGGCATTCGGCTGCAGGGTGAGCGGAGCATCCAGGCAAGCGCGCAGGTCCAGGCCAGCACTGCCGGGGGTGGCATAGGTGGGCAATTGGTCCGCCATGCGCGGATCCAGAATCTTCACGTCAATCTTCACGGCTATTTCTTCTTTCCAGTTGTGCGCTGCTGGGCCACTTGCCGCAGCCGCTCCTGCAAGGGCTCCACGCCAGACGCGGCCCCGAAGGCTGCGGATGATAGGGCCTTGGGAGCCACGTCAATCAAACGCCCCAACCCCCACCAGGTGGCCGCCATGACCGCGAGCCCCGGCCAAGACCCTTGACTGAACATGAACAGCGCCACCCCGTGCAAGGCAATCAACACCAGCAGCACGGCGCGCACCGCACGCACAACGCCCAGCAAAGGCTTCAGAACCAGAGCGAGATCCGGCGGACCGGACTGGGGCGCCGGGCGCACCCCACCCGCCCCAGCGGGCTTCTGGGCGGTGGTGGAGCCAGGGGCTGGAGCCTGTACACCTCTGGCAGGTGCAGGCGCGGTCAGCCGTTCCACGTAGCGTGCAAAGTCGCCATCGGGCGGCGTATCCCATTCAGGCTTGGTGGCACCAGTCTTCATACGGCCTCCCGGCAAAGACCTCTAGGAACCCACAGGGGACAACCGCGCTGCAATCTCCCCGATCAGCTGCTGGGCCAGCACCCGCTTGGAAGCCCGGGGCAGCTCGCGGTGCCCTTGGGCGTCCACCAACAGCAGGGCATTGTCATCCTGCCCAAAGGTGGCAGGGCCAATGTTGCCCACCAGCAGCGGCACCCCTTTGCGCGCACGCTTGGCCGTGGCGTGGGCCAGCAGATCATGGCTTTCAGCAGCAAAACCGACGCAAAAGAGATCACCCTCCAGGGCATGCGATGACTTCGCGACCATGGCCAGGATGTCGGGGTTTTCCACGAAACCCAGGGTCGGTGTCTGGCCCGATCCGTCTTTCTTGATTTTCTGGGAGGACTGGCTGGCGGGCCGCCAGTCCGCCACGGCAGCGGTGGCAACGAACACCGACGCCGCCTGCACATGGCGCTGTACAACCGCCAGCATCTCCTGGGCCGACTGCACATTCACACGCTGCACCCCACGTGGCGTGGGCACATGCACAGGCCCAGCGACCAAAGTGACTTCGGCACCTGCCTCGCGGGCCGCACGGGCAATGGCAAAACCCATCTTTCCGCTCGAGAGGTTGGTGATGCCACGCACGGGATCGATCGCCTCAAAAGTGGGCCCCGCCGTCACCAGTACCTTGCGCCCCGCCAGGACCTTGGGCGCGAAGAAGGCAATCAACTCTTCCAGCAGCTCCACAGGCTCCAGCATGCGGCCATCGCCAGTCTCGCCACAAGCCTGGTCTCCATTGCCCACACCCAGCACCACCGCGCCATCCTGCGCCACCTGGGCCAGGTTGCGCTGCGTGGCCGGATGGGCCCACATCTCACGGTTCATGGCCGGAGCCAGCAGCAACGGCACCCGCTGCGCAGGGCGGGCCAGGCACAGCAAGCTGAGCAGCTCATCCGCCCTGCCCTGCACCAGCCGCGCGATGAAATCGGCGCTGCACGGCGCTATCAGGATCGCGTCGGCCTCACGGCTCAGGTTGATGTGGGGCATGTTGTTGGGCTCGCGCGCATCCCACTGCGAGCCGTACACCGTGCGGCCAGACAGCGCCTGCATGGTGACTGGCGTGATGAATTGTTCAGCCGCCTCGGTCATCACCACCTGCACGGTGGCCCCCTCCTTGATGAGCTGGCGGCACAGATCGGCCGCCTTGTAGCAAGCCACGCCCCCACTCAGACCCAGAACAATGTGTTTGCCAGCAAGCTCATTCATGGGGCGAATTTAGCAGACGGGGGTGACCCTGCCCGGCGGGGTGTCGCCGGGGTGCCATCTATAATCCCAATTTCCCACCACCAGGAGACCTCTCGCGAGAGGCCCCCTTCAGACATGACCAAATTTGTCTTCGTCACCGGCGGTGTGGTGTCTTCCCTCGGTAAGGGAATCGCCTCAGCCTCCCTTGCCGCGATCCTCGAATCGCGGGGACTCAAAGTCACCCTCATCAAGCTTGACCCCTACATCAACGTAGACCCGGGCACCATGTCGCCGTTCCAGCACGGCGAGGTGTTCGTGACCGACGACGGCGCAGAAACTGACCTGGATCTGGGCCACTACGAGCGTTTCATCGAAACGCGCATGAAGAAAACCAACAACTTCACCACGGGCAAGATTTACCAGTCCGTGCTGGAGAAGGAACGTCGCGGCGACTACCTGGGCAAAACCGTGCAGGTCATTCCGCACGTCACCAACGAAATCCAGGAATTCATCAAGCGCGGCGCCGGCATCGGCACGCCGGATGCCGTGGATGTGGCCATTGTCGAAATCGGCGGCACCGTGGGTGACATCGAATCGCTGCCGTTCCTGGAAGCCGTGCGCCAGATGAGCCTGCGCATGGGCCCGAACAACGCAGCCTTCGTGCACCTGACCTACCTGCCCTGGATCGCTGCAGCGGGGGAGCTGAAAACCAAGCCCACCCAGCACACCGTGCAAAAGCTGCGCGAAATCGGCATCCAGGCCGACGCGCTGCTGTGCCGCGCCGACCGCCGCATCCCTGAAGAAGAGCGCGCCAAGATCTCGCTGTTCACCAACGTGCCCGAGTGGGGCGTGATCAGCATGTGGGACGTGGACACCATCTACAAGGTGCCCCGGATGTTGCACGAACAGGGCCTCGATGGCCTGATCTGCGACAAGCTGCGTCTGAACACCCCACCCACCAGCCTCAAGCGCTGGGACGACCTGGTGTACGAAACCGAACACCCCCAGGGCGAAGTCACCATCGCCATGGTCGGCAAGTATGTGGACCTGTCGGACAGCTACAAGTCCGTCAACGAGGCCCTGCGCCACGCGGGCATGCGCAACCATGTGCGCGTGAAGATCGACCATGTCGATTCCGAGACCATCGACAGCGCCGACGCGGCCGCCAAGCTCGCCAAATACGACGCCATCCTGGTGCCCGGCGGCTTCGGCCAGCGTGGCGTGGAAGGAAAGATCGCCACGGCGCAGTTTGCCCGCGAGCGCAAGGTGCCCTACCTGGGCATCTGCCTGGGCATGCAGGTGGCCACCATCGAATACGCCCGCCATGTGGCAGGCCTGGCCAACGCCAACAGCACCGAGTTCGACCCCACCACGCCCCACCCCGTGATCGCGCTGATCACCGAGTGGAAGGATGCGGACGGCACGATCAAGAAGCGTGACGAGAACTCAGACCTCGGCGGCACCATGCGCCTGGGCGCGCAGAGCTCGGACGTGTCCAAGGACACGCTGGCCCACAGCATCTACGGCGACGTGGTGACCGAGCGCCACCGCCACCGCTACGAAGCCAACGTGAACTACCTGGACCAGCTGCGCAAGGCGGGCCTGGTGATCTCGGCGCTGACCCAGCGTGAAGAACTCACCGAAATCGTAGAGCTGCCGCAAACCGTGCACCCCTGGTTCATCGGCGTGCAGTTCCACCCCGAGTTCAAGTCCACGCCCTGGAACGGCCACCCGCTGTTCAACGCCTTTATCAAGGCCGCAGTGGAACACCAGCAAGCCGCAAAAAAAGCATAAGGGGACTCAAGCATGCAGCTGTGCGGATTCAACGTTGGCCTGGACCAGCGCTTTTTCCTGATCGCGGGCACCTGTTCCATTGAAGGCCTGGAAATGTCGCTCGACGTCGCAGGCCAGCTCAAGGAAGCCTGCGCGCCGCTGGGCATTCCGCTGATCTACAAGGGCTCGTTCGACAAGGCCAACCGCTCCTCCGGCACCAGCAAGCGCGGCGTCGGCATCGACGCTGGCCTCAAGATCCTCGATGAAGTGCGCCGCCAGCTGCAGCTGCCCATCCTGACCGACGTGCACGACACCTCGCACGTGGCCGAGGTGGCCAGCGTGGTGGACGTGCTGCAAACGCCTGCGTTCCTATGCCGCCAGACGGATTTCATCCGCGCGGTGGCGCAAAGCGGCAAGCCGGTGAACATCAAGAAGGGCCAGTTCCTGGCGCCCTGGGACATGAAGAACGTCATCGACAAGGCCCGGGCTGCAGCGGCCGAAGTTGGCCTGTCGGAAGACCGCTTCCTGGCCTGCGAGCGCGGTGTGAGCTTTGGCTACAACAACCTCGTGGCCGACATGACCAGCCTGGCCGAGATGCGCAACTCCGGTGCGCCCGTGGTGTTTGACGTCACCCACTCGGTGCAAAAACCCGGCGGCCTGGGTGCCGTGAGTGGTGGCGCGCGCGACATGGTGCCCGTGCTGGCCCGCGCCGGTGTAGCCGTGGGCGTGGCGGGCCTGTTCATGGAAACCCACCCCCGCCCTGCTGAGGCTTGGTCGGACGGCCCCAACGCCGTGCCGCTCAAGCACATGAAGGCGCTGCTCGAAACCCTGGTGGCACTTGACGACATCACGAAGAAAAGCGGATTTCTCGAAAACAACTTCAACTAACAGGACGACCCCATGCCAGCTGCCTACATCATCGTGGACATGAAAGTGTCCAACCCCGAACAGTACAAAGACTACATGGCGGCCGCGCCCGCAGCCGTGAAGGCCCACGGTGGCGAATACCTGGTGCGCGGCGGAAAGTTCGAGACCCTGGAAGGCAACTGGACGCCCGCGCGCGTGGCCATGCTGCGCTTTCCCAGTTTCGATGCCGCCAAGGCTTTCTACGACGCCGAGCTGTACCGTGCCGCGCGCAGCAAGCGCGCCGGTGCGACCGAGTTTTTCAATATGGTGCTGGTCGAAGGCGTTGACGCCCCGGTCTGACCTCTATCTATCCAAAGGAAAAAAATGAGCGCAATCGTTGACATCGTAGGTCGCGAAATTCTGGACAGCCGCGGCAACCCCACCGTCGAATGCGACGTGTTGCTCGAATCGGGCGTGATGGGCCGGGCCGCCGTGCCGTCGGGCGCCTCCACCGGCAGCCGCGAAGCCATTGAAATGCGCGACGGCGACAAGAGCCGTTACCTGGGCAAGGGCGTTCTCAAGGCTGTGGAATACATCAACACCGAGATCAGCGAAGCCGTGCTGGGCCTGGACGCCTCCGAGCAGGCCTTCCTGGACAAGACCCTGATCGACCTGGACGGCACCGAGAACAAGAGCCGCCTGGGCGCCAACGCCATGCTGGCTGTGTCGATGGCCGTGGCCCGTGCTGCCGCCGAAGAGTCCGGCCTGCCCCTGTACCGCTACCTGGGGGGCATGGGCAGCGTGCAACTGCCCGTGCCCATGATGAACGTGATCAACGGCGGCGCGCACGCCAACAACAGCCTGGACCTGCAAGAGTTCATGATCATCCCCGTGGGCGCTCCCACGTTCCGCGAAGCCGTGCGCTGGGGCGCCGAAGTGTTCCACGCGCTCAAGAAGATTCTGCACGACAAGGGCATCAGCACTGCCGTGGGCGACGAAGGCGGCTTTGCCCCCAGCGTTGAAAACCACGAAGCCGCCATCCGCCTGATCCTGCAAGCCATTGAAGCTGCGGGCTACACGGCGGGCGAGCAGATCGCCCTGGGCCTGGACTGCGCCGCGAGCGAGTTCTACAAGGACGGCCACTACGTGCTGGAAGGCGAAGGCGGCCTCAAGCTGACTGCGCAGCAATGGACGGACATGCTGGCGGCCTGGGTGGACAAGTACCCGATCATCAGCATTGAAGACGGTATGCACGAAGGCGACTGGGACGGCTGGAAACACCTGACCGAACGCCTGGGCGACAAGGTGCAGCTGGTGGGTGACGACCTGTTCGTGACCAACACCAAGATCCTGAAGGAAGGCATCGACAAGCGCATTGCCAACTCGATCCTGATCAAGATCAACCAGATCGGTACGCTGACCGAAACCTTTGCCGCCATCGAGATGGCCAAGCGCGCAGGCTACACCGCCGTGATCTCGCACCGCTCGGGCGAAACCGAAGACAGCACCATTGCCGACATCGCCGTGGGCACCAACGCAGGTCAGATCAAGACCGGCTCGCTGAGCCGCTCTGACCGTATCGCCAAATACAACCAGCTGCTGCGCATTGAGGAAGACCTGGGTGAAATCGCTCAGTACCCCGGCCGCGCTGCGTTCTATAACCTGCGCTGATCCCCATCCAGCCCGAGCGAGCCATGGGCTCCCGCCTTGTGCCTGTGATCCTGCTGGCTCTGCTGGCAGCGCTGCACGCCCAGCTCTGGCTCGGGCGGGGCAGCGTGCCGCGCGTCAACGAGATGCAGCGGCAAATCGATGTGCAAAAGGCTGCCAATGACCAGGCCAAGCTGGCCAACGAGCGCTTGTCGTCCGAGGTGCATGACCTCAAGGAAGGGCTCGACATGGTGGAAGAAAAGGCGCGCAGCGAACTGGGCATGGTCAAGCCCAACGAGGTCTACGTGCAGTTCACGCCACGCTGAGTCCTTGTGCTCGCCCCTCCGGGGTTCAGTGCCCCGGCCCCCAAAAACTGCCCTTCGGATGTCTTGATGGTGGATTGGGGACGACGCCCCACCTTCTGTCCCCCCTGCCACCGTGCCCTTCCCGCCCACCCTTGTTCTCCTCGGCGCGCCCGGCACCGGGGCCCAGGCGCTGCGCGATGCGCTCCACGCGCAACTTGCCCCCGGCTCCGCGCAAATTCTCTGCAACCCTGGCCTGCCCTCTGAGGGGGTCGTGGATGCCAGCCTGATTCTGCTCATGGGGCTGGATCTGCCCTGCCCCACCAGCGAGCGGGCCGCACAGGAAGCCGCCGATGCACGTTTGCGTGCGGATCTGACCCAGGTGGGTATGGGCTATCGCGTTGTGTATGGCCACGGTGAGCAGCGCATTGCCAATGCGTTGAATGCTATAAAAAACATAGCTTCTAGCACATACCCATCAAGCGCCAGAGGCAATTTCGATTCAGATTCTGGCTCCAGTACCCGGACAGCGCCCCGCCTGCGCGCCTGGAACTGCGAAAAATGCAGTGATCCCGAATGCGAACACCGACTCTTCACTGCACTGATGGGGCGGGACACAGGCTCCACCTAAAACCCGCGACCCGAGGCATATCCCCAAACAACGTGGAGGGGATGGAGGTAGAGGGATGAGATCAGGCCTGCTGCACCAGACCGCGCTTGAGCTCCTTGAGCAGCAGCACCACTTGGCTGGAGCCATAGCGGTAGCCGCCATGGAGCACCTGCACGGCCTTGTCCCACTCGCCCTGCTGGGCCAGCTCCACCAGCATCGCTGCCTGTTCGTGGAAATACTGGTGGCGTGCCATCAGCACCGCATACGCAGCCTGGTCGCCCAGCAATTCACCGCCCACCCCATGCAGCCAGCGCCCGAGGGCACCCCGGTCACTGCGGCGCACCTCCGCAGGGTCCAGACCCTCGGTGGTACGGCCTTCCAGGTAGTCCATGAGATGGGTTTTCCAGCGCTCGTGGGCATTGATGGCGGCGTCGATGTCGAGGGCCGCCAGTACGGTGTCCGCGCGCAGCGAATCCTGCGTGCCGGAAGCCCGGCTGCTGTCGCACAGCTCCAGGGAAGGCACAGCCTCTTGCCCCCGGGCACCCCCAAACACACGGCGTAGTAACCCCATAGCTCCTCTTGCACTTGCAGCACCACACCAAGAAAGCGGTGCGGCTGCGGGCCTGCCCCTGGGGTGGCCTTGCAGAGAACCTGCCGTGTGGAAGGCGACATCTTAGGGGCGCACAGCGTGATAAAGCGCGTGCGATTGTCAACGATGGTCATCCGCCCGGCACGCCGGCTGGCCCGTGGAGCGCAGGCAGCCGTGGCTGCGACGGGCGCCGGAAGACCTACCAGATGCCCTACTGGATGCCGGTGGGTCCGGGCGGCTGGCTGACGGTGGGTGGCACAAAAATCTGCGCGGCATCGACCGCGTCAAAGCGGTACTGCTGCCCGCAGAACTCGCAGCCCACCTCGATGTCTTCGCGTTCGGAGAGGATGCTCTCGGCTTCTTCGACGCCCAGGTTGCGCAGCATGTTGCTCACACGTTCACGGCTGCAGGTGCAGGCAAACCGCGGGCCGCTGGCGCCCTGCTGGGGCTCGAAGCGCAGCAGCTTTTCCTCCCAGAACAGGCGGCGCAGGATGGTGTCCACGTCCAGGTTCAGCAGCTCTTCGCGCGTGAGGCTGGCAGCCAGGTGGGCGATCCGGTTGTAGTCTTCGTTGTGGCCGATCTGGTCTTCGTTCTCGCGGTGCGTGAGGCCTGCGGCCAAATTGCCCTCGCCCTTGATCGGCATGCGCTGGATCAACAGGCCCGCAGCCACCTGGTCATTGGCGCCCAGCACCAGGATGGTGTCCAGCTGCTCGGACTGCAGCATGTAGTGCTGCAACACGTCGGACAGGCGCTCCAGCTTCTCGTGGCGGTCGCCATACAGCGGCACCACGCCCTGGTAGGGCTGCTGGCCCGGGTGGCGGTCCTTGGGGTCGAGCGTGATCGCGCAGCGGCCGCCACCGCCCACATTCACCATCTGGCTCAGGGCTGCGCCCTCTGGCACCTCGCTGTTCACGGTAGCCGTGGCACGCAGGCTCAGGTCCGACTGCACTTCGGCCACGGCGAGCTTTACGGGGCCATCGCCAAACACCTGCAACACCAGTGCTCCGTTGAACTTGATGTTGGACTGCATGAGCACACCGGCGGCGGCCATCTCGCCCAGCAGCTCGCTCACGGGCGCAGGGTAGGCACCCGTGCTGGTATTGCTGGCGCGGCGGCGCAGGATTTCGGTCCAAGCATCGGTCAGGCGCACGATCATGCCGCGCACGGGCAGGCCGTCGAAAAGAAACTTGTGGAGTTCAGACACGCAGGGGTTCCAGGAGAAAAGTGGACGGCAGCAACGAAAAATGGTTGCCGCCGCTCAGGCGAGCTTGTGCAGGCCGCTGTGATAGCGGCGCGCGTTGTCGATATAGTGCTGGGCGCTCTGGCGCAGGCCTTCAATCTGCTCGGGGGTCAGTTCGCGCACTGCCTTGGCAGGGCTGCCGATGATCATGGAGCCATCCGGGAACTCCTTGCCCTCGGTCACCAGCGCGCCCGCGCCCACCAGGCAATGCTTGCCGATCTTGGCGCCGTTGAGCACCACGGCGCCAATGCCGATGAGTGATTCGTCGCCGATGGTGCAGCCGTGCAGCATGACCTGGTGGCCCACCGTCACACGCTCACCCACCACCAGTGGCTTGCCGATGTCTGCATGCAAGACACTGGCATCCTGGATGTTGGAGCCAGCGCCGATGGTGATCGTCTCGGTATCGCCGCGGATCACCGTGCCGAACCAGACACTTGCGTCTTCGCCCAGCACCACATTGCCCATCACTTGGGCACTGTCCGCCACCCAGGCCGATGCCGCCAACTGGGGCACCATGCCATCGAGTTCGTAAATCGCCATGCACCACTCCAAAAAAGAGGAAAGGCCAGCGTTTGCACAGGCCCAGGGAAGTCGCCAGACGTTACAAAGCGTGCGCCGTGTTCCGCATGGCAGGGCCTAGAATTGTAAGGATGGAGCTTCGCCACCGTGCACTGCAGGTCTTGTGCCTTGCAGACCCTGAACAAAAAGCGGCCGCAGCGCTTGACCTGCAAGCGCAATCAGCTACTCTTTCGATAGCAGAACAATCCCCCACGCCCCCATCCGACGCCAGTGCACTGCCTGGCCGTCCCGAGCGGCCGGAGCTGCTTCGCCATACCGACGTCGCCCGCCGTTCGCCGGCCACTCCACAGGGGCGCGCCATTCTGATCCACGCCATTGCGCACATCGAGTTCAACGCCATCAATCTGGCACTCGACGCGGTATGGCGCTTTGACGGCATGCCCCGCAGCTACTACACCGACTGGATGCTGGTCGCAGGGGAAGAGGCCCGGCACTTTCGCCTGTTGCGCGATCACCTGCGCCGCCTGGGCCATGACTATGGCGACTTCCCGGCCCACCAGGGCCTGTGGACGATGTGCGAGAAAACCAGCCACGACATCCTGGCCCGCATGGCGCTGGTGCCGCGCACCCTGGAGGCGCGCGGGCTGGACGCCACGCCGCAGATTCAGGCCAAGCTGCGCCAAGTGGGCACGCCCGATGCGCTGGCCGCCGTGGGCATTCTCGACACCATCCTGCGCGACGAGGTGGGCCATGTGGCCATCGGCAACCACTGGTACCGCTGGCTGTGCGAGCGCCAGGGGGTAGACCCTGAAGCCCACTATGGCACCCTGGTCAAGCAGTACGAAGCCCCCCGCCTGAAACCCCCGTTCAACGAAGCCGCCCGCCGCAAGGCCGGGTTCACTGACAACGAGCTGCGCTGGCTCCAGCAGATCTGACATGGCTTGCGCAAAACAAGGCTCCGTCAAGCGGCCAGTCCCAGGGCGAGAAGGCTGGCGCATCCCGATGTATGCAAGCACTGTCTGAATTCCTGGTTACAGCGCACGCCCGCAGCGGCTCCTACAATTTGCCGCGCCAGCCCCGCCCGCTGACACTGGCCCCTCTTTCTTCGATACTCCCTCCATGACTTCACCCACTGCCCCCGGCACTCCCACCGCACCGCCCTCCGGCAACCAGTCCTCGGTCGCCATGATCGCGCGGCAGGCCATCGTGAATGCGCAGCAGGTGGTGGTCGGCTATGAGCTGTTCAACCGCTCGCGCAGTGGCGCCGCACACACGGCCGCCACCGACGTGATCCTGGTCTTCACCGCCCTTTCGCACGCTGGCACTGAAGAGCTGGTGGGCAAAAAGCTCATCTTCGTGAACTGCACGCATGAAAGCCTTTCCGGTGGCCACCTCGAACTCGTGGAGCCCGACAAGGTGGTGCTCGAAATTCCTCCACTGGGCCACACTGCGGCCGAAGAAGTCGCCACGCGCCTGCCTATCTTGACCGAGCTGCGCGACCGGGGCTTTCACCTGGCGTTCAACCACACGGTGTTGCAGTCCGCGTATGCCCCGTGGTTGCCGCTGGCGGACTACATCAAGCTGGATCTTTCGGTACTGGCGCCCGACCAGCTGGCCGTGCTGATCAGCTACGCCGGGCGCCACTGCCAGGCCGAACTGATCGCGGAAAAAGTGGAAACTGCTCAGCAGTACGACATGGTCTCCAGCCAGGGCGTGCAGATGTTCCAGGGCTACTGGTTCGCACGGCCCGCGCTGGTCGAGGCCAAGCTGCTGACCCCGTCGCAGGCCAGCATCATTGAACTCATCAACCAGGTGCGCAAACAGGCCAGCACCGATGACATCGAAGAAACGCTCAAGAAAGACGCTGGCCTGGCCTTCAACCTGATGCGGCTGATCAACTCGGCAGGTTTTGGCCTGTCGCGCGAGATCACGTCTTTCCGCCAGGCCGTGATGCTCATGGGCCTGAAAAAACTGTTCCGCTGGGCAGCGCTGCTGCTCACTGCCTCGCGCACGGGCGGCACCCCATCGTCTGTGGGCCAGACCGCCGTGGTGCGGGGCCGCCTCATGGAACTGCTGGCGCTCGAAACCCTTCCGCCCGAAGAAGCCGACCAGGCCTTCGTCGTAGGCATCTTCTCGCTGCTGGACGTGATGCTGTCCATGCCCATGGAATCCGCGCTCGGCCTGCTCAACGTGCCTGAGCCCGTGGCGGCGGCGCTGCTGCGGCGAGAAGGCTTCCTGGGAGACCTGCTGACCCTGGCCGAAGCCTGCGAATCCAGCGACGATGTGGTGTTCGACCGCACGGCGGGCCTGCTGCACCTGACCAGCCAGCAGATCAACTTTGCGCACCTGCAGGCCCTGGCCTGGGCGGACCAACTCACCGACTGAAGCTCACATTGATTGATAGGCGCACGCCACGTGCAGGTCTAGAATCATTGCAGACCCCAGCACATCACTCCAGCAGACCCCATGTCGACCACACCTGAACAAGACGCCCCCGAAGCTGCATCGCCTGCGGTTGACCCTGTAGACGAGAACATCGCCATCATTGCGCGCCAGGCCATCGTGGACGAATCCCGCGCTGTCTATGGCTATGAGCTGTTTGACCGGTCCACCGCCTCCGACGCTCACACAGCGGCCAGCGACGCTGCCCTGCTGTTCAACGCCCTGTCGTACGCCGGCACCGAGGCCCTGGTCGGCAAGAAGACGGTGTTTATCAACTGCACGCACGACAGCCTCTCGGGCGGCCACCTGGAACTGATCCACCCCGAAAAGGTGGTGCTGGAAGTCCCCCCTCTACCCGACGGCGCCACGCCCGAGGAGATCGAAGGCCGCATTCCCACGCTGGAAGCCCTGCGCACGCGCGGTTTTCGCCTGGCATTCGACCAGCAGGCCCTCAAGCGCGCCTACACCAGCTGGTTGCCCATGGCCTCCTTCATCAAGCTCGACATGCAGGCCTTCAAGCCTGAACTGGCTGGGCCGCTGGTCAAGTTCTCCACCACCCACAGCAAGGCCACGCTGGTGGCCGAAAAGGTGGAAACCGCCGAACAGTACGAGCTGATGCGCGGCCTGGGCGTCAAGCTCTTCCAGGGCTACTGGTTTGCCCAGCCTTCGCTGGTGAAGGCCACCACCATCCGCCCCTCGCAGGCTACGATCATCCAGCTCATCAACCTGGTGCGCAAACAGGCCAGCACGGCCGAGATCGAAGATCTGCTCAAGAAAGACCCCACGCTGTCTTTCAACCTGCTGCGCTTCATCAACTCCTCAGGTTTTGGTCTGTCGTGCGAGATCACCTCGTTCCGCCATGCGGTGATGATCCTGGGCCTCAAGAAGCTGTTCCGCTGGGCGGCCTTGCTCATGACCACGTCCCGCGCCGGCGGCGCGCCCCCAGCCGTGGGCCAGACCGCCGTGGTGCGCGGCCGCCTGATGGAGCTGCTGGCCGCCGAGCTGCTGCCACCCGAAGAATGTGACAACGCCTTTGTGGTGGGCGTGTTCTCGCTGCTGGACACCATGCTGGGGGTTCCGATTGAAAAGGCGCTCGAATCCGTGGCCCTGCCCGAGCCCGTGATGGACGCCCTGCTGCGCGGTACCGGTGTGTTCGCGCCCTTCCTGGAACTGACCAAGGCCTGCGAAAGCGGCGACGAAGTGGCCTTTGCCAAGAACGCCGATGCGCTGCACCTGTCCAACCGCCAGGTCAACTGGGCCCACCTGCAGGCGCTGACCTGGGCCGAGAGCCTCAACGAAGACTGATTCGTCCCAGAAACACCTTTGCCGGTACGGGCCCTGGTCATCCAGGGCCCGTGGTTTTTCAGGCGGTCATTAATTTCCCTGGATGCCCGCCGCGCGGATGATGCGCGCGTTGTTCTCCGACTCCTGCGCAATCTGGCGCGCGAATTCGGCAGCCGTGCCGCCGGTCGGCACGTTGTCCGTGGCTTCGAGCTTGTTGCGGATGTCGGGCAGAGCCAGCGCCTTGTTCACCTCGGTATTGATGCGCTCCAGCACAGCCACTGGCGTCTGCGCTGGCGCATAGATGCCAAACAGTGAAGACAGGTTGGCAGCAGGCTGGCCCAACTCTGCCAGCGTGGGCACCTGGGGCAGCGAGTCGAGTCGCGCTGGTGCGCCCACCGCCAGCGGCTTGAGCTTGCCCGCCTTGATGTGCTGCAGCACGGCAGGGCCCGCGTTGGTGGACAACACCTCGTACTGGCCGCCCAGCGCGTCGTTCATCTGCTGGCCGCCGCCCTTGTAGGGGACATGGGTGATCTGCACCTGGCTTTTGCCCATGATCTGCTCCAGCATGATGTGGCCCAGCGACGCCTGCCCCGAGGTCGCCCAGCGCACAGCCCCCGGCTTGGCCTGTGCGGCGGCGATGAGGTCCTTGAAATCCGCCGCCTTGCTGGCGGATGTGCCCAGCAGCAGCACGGGTGAATACATCACGCTCACGACTGGCGCAATGTCCTTTTGGGGATCGAACGGCGACTTGCCCAGGTGCGGATTGAGCGCCAGCGGGCTCACCGCCGCAAAGCCCAGGGTGTAGCCGTCGGGAGCCGCCTTGGCCACCGCGTCCACGCCCAGGCTGCCACTCGCACCGGCCTTGTTCTCGATGACCACGGGGGTGCCGAGTTGCACAGCCAGCTTGTCGGCCAGCGCTCGGGCCACCGTGTCGCTCACGCCGCCAGCGGGGTAGGCCACCACAATGCGAATGGGTTTGGCCGTGGGCCAAGCCTGCGCCATGGCCAGGGTGACCGTGCTCAGCAGCAACGCACCGATAAATAGTTTTTTCATGAATGTTTCCTTGGGTGAAAGGGCATGTATCCGCAGGGGCACCATAACCAGGGCGCCTGCGCTACCCGCGCGGATGGTGTTGCGCATGAAGCGATTTGAGCCGCTCGCGCGCCACGTGGGTGTAGATGGTGGTGGTGGAAATATCGGCGTGGCCCAGCAGCAACTGCACCACCCGCAAATCTGCACCGTGGTTGAGCAGATGCGTGGCAAACGCGTGCCGCAGCGTGTGGGGCGACAGTGGCACGGTGATGCCCGCCACCTGCGCCCATTTCTTCACGATGACCCAGAACATGACCCGCGTCATGCCGCTGCCGCGCTGGGTCACAAAAAGGTCGTCGGTCTGCTGGCCGTCCAGGATCGCGCCCCGGGCGTCCTGCAGATAACGGTCAATCCACTGGCGGGCCACTTCGCCAAACGGCACGAGCCGCTCCTTGCTGCCCTTGCCCATGACCCGCAGCACACCTTCGTTCAGGCCCAGCTGAAAGGTCTTGAGCGTGACCAGCTCCGTCACGCGCAGGCCGCTGGCGTACATCAGCTCCAGCATGGTGCGGTCACGCAGCCCGAGCGGGTTGCCGAAGTCTGGCGCATTCAGCAGGGCTTCCACCTGCGCCTGCGACAAGGTCTTGGGCACGCGCAGGGGCTGGCGTGCAGCCTGCAACCGCACCGTGGGGTCGACCGTTATGCGCCGCTCCCGCAGCGCCCAGTGAAAGTAGCGGCGCAGCACCGTGAGGCGCCGGTTGGCAGACGTAGCGCGGGTCTGCGCATGCCGGGCGGCGAAGTAACCCTGCAGATGGTGCTCGGCCGTGCCGTCCAACGCCTGCGGAGGCTGCTGGTCGGCCAGCCACTGCGCGTACAGCGTCAGGTCACGCCGGTAGGCGGCCAGCGTGTTGCGCGAAAGCCCGTCCTCCAGCCAGAGGGCGTCCACAAAGGTGTCGATGGCGGTCAGGCTGGTGGCAAGCATGCAAAAAACGATAGCACGTAAAAAAGCCGCCCGTGGCAACGGGCGGCTTTGACTGAGAAGTATGGAATACGGCGCTTGCTTATTCCAGCGTCAGCTTCTGCTTGGCGACCACCTGCTTGTAGACCGCGAACTCGGCCTTGATCTGCTCGGCAAACTGCTCGGGCGTGTTGCCCACCACGATGGAGCCGGTGTCTTCGATGCGCTTCTTCACGGCCGGGTCTTGCAGTGCGGTGCGCACGGCGGCGTTGATTTTGTCAACGATGTCCTTGGGCAGTCCCTTGGGGCCCAGGATGCCGTAGTAGGCCATGCGGTTCACGGGCTCCAGGCCCAGTTCCTTGAACGTGGGCACATTGGGCAGTGCGGCAACGCGCTGTGGCGCGGCCACAGCGATGGCCACGAGGCGGTTGTCCTTGATGAAGGGCAGCGCGGATGGAATGTTGTCAAAGATGATCGGCACCTGGCCGGCCACGGTGTCGTTCAGCGCCGGGCCCGCACCGCGGTAGGGGATGTGCGTGACGAAGGTGTTGGACAGGCTCTTGTACAGCTCCATCTGCAGGTGGCCAATGCCGCCCGTGCCCGACGATGCATACGAGTACTTGCCGGGGTTCTTCTGCACTTCGGCCACAAACGACTTGTAGTCCTTGGCGGGGAAGCTGGGGTTCACGGCAATCAGATTGGGCGTGGCCGCAATGTTGATGATGGGCGTGAAGTCCGTCAGCGGGTTGTACGGGGTCTTGGGGTTGATGGCGGGGTTGGCGGCCGTGGTGGACACCGTGGCCACGCCCAGCGTGTAGCCGTCTGGGGCCGAGCGTGCCGTTTCTGCCGCACCCACGATGCCGCCGCCACCGGCCTTGTTCTCCACGATCACGCTCTGGCCCAGGGCCTTGCCCAGCGGGTCGGCGATCACGCGCGCAATGATGTCGGTGGTGCCACCGGGTGCAAACGGCACCTGCAGCTTGATCACCTTGTTGGGGTAGCCCTGGGCGGCTGCGGTGCCTGCGGCGGCAGCCAGTACGGTCAGCGCGAGCCATTGACGACGATGCATGGAGTTCTCCTTCGAACGGGGGTAACAAACAGCGCTGATGGTATGCGCAATGGCTGCCTTGGAGCCCTGCGGATTCCACATAAGGGCTAACCCGCAGAGACTGACACGGATCAAGTATTCTCGGCACGTGAATTACGCCCAGCTCCTGATCCCGGACTTCTCCCTCATCCTCTGCGGGTACCTCATCTGCCGGTACACCGCCCTCAACCGCTCGGTATGGCAACCCGTGGAGAGCCTGGTGTACTACCTGCTCTTCCCTGTGCTGTTGTTCCAGTCCATCGTCAAGAGCCCGGTGGACATCGGCGCTGCGTCCGGCCTCATCGCTGCGGGCTTGACCATGGGCATCACGGGCATTGCGCTGGCCTACAGCCTGCCGCACTGGCCCTGGCTGGGCAAGCACATCGACGCACGCGACCACGCGGCCAGCGCGCAGGTGGCGTTCCGCTTCAACTCGTTCATTGGCCTGGCCATTGCCGAGCGCCTGGCGGGCGCTGAGGGACTGCTGATGATTGCCGTGCTGATCGGCGTGTGCGTGCCGCTGTTCAACGTGGCGGCCGTGTGGCCCATGGCACGGCATGGCCAGCACAGCTTTGCGCGCGAGCTGGTGCGCAACCCGCTCATCGTCGCCACGGTGTCGGGCCTGGTGGCCAACCTGCTGGGCTTTCAGATTCCGGAATGGGCCAGCCCCACGGTCAGCCGCATCAGTGCGGCGTCGCTCGCGCTGGGGCTGATGGCGGCGGGCGCAGGCCTGCAATTTGGCCTGCTCTCGCGCGGCAAGGCGCTGAGCGTGGCGGTGTTGTCCATCCGGCATCTGGTGCAGCCCCTGCTGGCGTTTGCGATGGCCCGGCTGTTTGGGCTCAATGCCGTGCAGACCACCATGCTGCTCGCGTTCTCGGCCCTGCCCACTGCCTCTACCTGCTATGTGCTGGCGGCGCGCATGGGCTACAACGGGCCGTATGTGGCCGGGCTGGTGACGCTCTCCACATTGCTGGGCATGGTCAGCCTGCCGTTTGCGCTGGGGTTTCTCCGATGACCGATTCCCGCAGAGCCCTGGGTTCCGACGCCTTGGCAAGCCGCCGCGCGTTGATGGCAAGCCTGGGGGCACTGGCGCTTGTGCCGTTGGTGGGCTGCGGGCGCAAAACCCCGCGCGCGCAATCGTTGCCGCCCGATGCCACCGTGCTGGCCCTGGGCGACTCGCTGACATCGGGCGTGGGTGCCTCGGCCGACACCGCCTACCCGGCCGTGCTGGCACGCCTGACAGGCTGGAAGGTGGTCAATGGTGGCATTTCGGGTGACACCTCGGGCGATGCGCTAGCGCGCCTGCCGGGTTTACTGCAAAAGCACAAGCCGGCGTTGGTGATCGTGAGCATTGGCGGCAACGACTTTCTGCGCCGCCAGAGCGCAACCGCCACCCGCAGCAACATCCGCCAGATCTGCGCCGATGCTCAGGCCAGCGGCGCACAGGTGCTGCTGGTGGCGGTGCCCGAGCTGACGATGCTGGCGGCGGTAGGCCGCCTGAGCGACCACGCGATGTACGAAGAGATCGCCGGCGAACTGAAAGTGCCGCTGCACAGCAAAGGCTGGTCGGGTGTACTGGGGCAGGAGCGGCTGCGGGCGGACCAGATCCATGCCAATGCTGCGGGGTATGAAGAATTTACCCAGGGGCTGGTGTTGACCCTCAAAGACACAGGTTTGCTGGCGCGGTAGCCGCAAGAGCAAAAGCAAAACGCCGCAACAAAGCGGCACCAATACTCCTATTTTGATAGCTTCTAGCGCTTATCCATCAAGCGCCAGATGCCATTTTCATTCAGAATCCAGCGCCCAGGCGACATGCTCGCGCACCAGCTCGCTGGGGTCCTCAACGCGCAATTGCAGCGCGGCACGCACAGACTCATCCCCCGTCGCCCGCAGCGCATTGCCCAGCGCCACAGCCACATTGCGCAGCCAGCGCTCGTGGCCGATGCGGCGGATGGGGCCGCCTTCGGTCATGCGCAAAAAGGTCGGCTCGTCCCACGAAAACAAGTGCACCAGCTGCTGGCCCGCCAGGCCCTTGCGCTCGTCAAAGTCCGGCAGGCGGCTCACCTGGGCAAACTTGTTCCAGGGGCAAATCAGCTGGCAGTCGTCGCAGCCATAGATGCGGTTGCCCATCAGCGGGCGCAGTTCCACGGGGATGGGCCCGGCGTGTTCGATGGTGAGGTACGAGATGCAGCGCCGCGCATCAACGCGGTGCGGCGCAATGATGGCCTGAGTGGGGCACACGTCAATGCACGCGCTGCAGCTGCCGCAATGCGCGGTGACGGGCGCGCTTTCGGGCAGGGCCATGTCCACATAGATCTCGCCCAGAAAGAACATGGACCCCGCCTCGCGGTTGAGCACCAGTGTGTGTTTGCCGCGCCAGCCCTGCCCGCTGCGCGCGGCCAGCTCCGCCTCCAGCACGGGAGCCGAGTCGGTGAACACGCGGTGGCCAAACGGTCCAATCGCCTCGGCGATGCGGTCGCTGAGTTTTTGCAGGCGCGCGCGCAGCACCTTGTGATAATCCCGGCCCCGGGCGTAGACCGAGACGATGCCCTCCCGCGGGCGCTGCAGGCGCGAAAGCTCCGCCGTCTGCCAGCCTTCGGGCGCGTCCATGGCGGTATCGCGCGGCAAGTAATCCATGCGCGCCGTGATCACGCTCACGGTGCCGGGCACCAGTTCGGCCGGGCGCGCACGCTTCATGCCGTGGGATGCCATGTAATACATGTCACCATGGAAGCCCTGTGCCAGCCAGGCCTCAAGCCCGGGCTCTGCCGCAGACAAGTCCACCCCCGCCACGCCGATTTGGGAAAATCCCAGCTCGCGGGCCCACTCCTGCATTTGAGGAACGAGTTGACTGTTGCACCACATACCGGCCAGATTGTAGAAAGCGGCAACCATGCTGCTGCCGAAACTGCGCGCCATTTCACCTGGCACAGCGAGGACGACACCACCGCCTTCGCGCAGCGCCTTGCCGCGCAGCCCCTGCTGGCCAATGCCTTTGTAACCCTGCACGGCGACCTGGGCGCGGGCAAGACCACGCTGGTGCGCCACCTGCTGCGCGCGCTGGGCGTAGAGGGCCGCATCAAGAGCCCCACCTACGCCGTGGTGGAGCCACACGAGGCCCCGGGCCTCGCCATCTGGCACTTTGACTTCTACCGCTTTGACGACCCGCGCGAGTGGGAGGATGCGGGTTTCAGGGACATTTTTGCCAACCCCGGTCTCAAGGTGGCAGAATGGCCGGAAAAGGCTGCAGCGCTTACCCCGCTTGCGGACCTTGCTATCCACATTGAAGCAATCGACGACACCGAAAGGAAAGTCACCGTGCACGCCCATACCCCCATCGGGCGTGCCTTGCTGCAAGCACTCTGAGACGCCGTGAACGAACCCACCCTGCCCGCTCATCCCCCCGCTGCCCCCCTGCCCTCGCGCCGCGCTGTGCTGCAGGCAGGCAGCCTGGTGCTGTTGCTGGGCACGCAGCAGATTGCACGCGGCGCCACCATCCTGGCCGTGCGCGTGTGGCCCGCCCCCGAGTATTCGCGCGTGACCATCGAATCCGACGGTGCGCTGGTGGCCAAGCAGTTTTTCGTGACCACCCCGCCCCGGCTGGCGGTGGATATCGAGGGCATTGACCTGAGCCCCGAGCTGCGCGAGCTGGTGGCCAAGGTCAAGCCCGACGACCCCAACATCGCTGGCATCCGCGTGGGCCAGAATGCGCCCGGTGTGGTACGTCTGGTGGTCGACCTGAAACAGGCGGCCATGCCCCAGGTGTTCACGCTGCCCCCCGTGGCGGCCTACCAGCACCGGCTCGTGTTTGACCTGTACCCCGCCGCACCGGTGGACCCGCTGGAGGCGCTGATTGCCGAACGCCTGCGCGAGGCCCCCGCCAAGCCCGCCCCCGCACCCAATCCGCCGCTGACGGCCGCTGCTGCGGCCAACGCCGCCGCAGCGCGCGCCCCCACAGCGCCCGAGCACGACCCGCTGGGCGACCTGATTGCGCAGCGCAGCCAGCGCCCTGGCCCGCCCGAGCCCCCACCCATGGTGGCCACCGCGCCGCCACCGCCAGAACCCGCGCGCCCCGGCAACCGAGCCACATCCACCCAGACGGACCGCATCATCATCGTGGCGCTGGACCCTGGCCACGGCGGCGAAGACCCCGGCGCCATCGGCCCTGCAGGCACGCGCGAAAAAGACGTAGTACTGCGCGTGGCGCACCTGCTGCGCGACCGCATCAACGCCACCACCGTGGGCGGCAACCCCATGCGCGCCTACCTGACGCGCGACGGCGATTACTTTGTGCCCCTGGGCACCCGCGTGCAAAAGGCCCGGCGCGTGCAGGCCGACCTGTTCGTCAGCATCCACGCCGACGCGTTCACCACCCCCGCCGCCAGGGGCGCCAGCGTGTTTGCGCTGAGCCAGGGTGGCGCCTCCAGCACGGCTGCCCGCTGGCTGGCCAACAAGGAAAACCAGGCCGACCTGGTGGGCGGGATCAACGTGCAGTCCAAAGACCAGCACGTGCAGCGCGCGCTGCTGGACATGAGCACCACCGCACAGATCAACGACAGCCTGAAGCTGGGCACCGTGCTGCTGGGCGAGATCGGCGGCATGGCCAAGCTGCACAAGCCCCGCGTGGAGCAGGCAGGTTTTGCCGTGCTGAAGGCGCCCGATATTCCGAGCGTATTGGTCGAAACCGCCTTTATCAGCAACCCCGAAGAAGAAAAGCGCCTGCGCAGCAGTGCCTACCAGGAACAACTGGCCGATGCGCTGATGCGCGGCATCACACGTTACTTTGCCAAGAACCCGCCGCTGGCGCGCAGCCGTTCGGTGTAAGAACCTGTTCAAGACACCCCAATGGTGACTCCCCCGCCTTGCGCGGGCCGCGAAGTGCAGGCACAGTAGCCTTCATCGTCCCAGCCCGGCGCGCACCGCGCACCGGCAGGAAAGGAGGAATGCCATGGCACTACCCCACGCCCAATCCGGCCAGATCGTCAGCATGCGCCCCCTGGGCGACCGTTTGCCCGAAACCGTCACCACCGCCATCCTCAAAGCAGGTCAGCTTGAAGTGATACGCGTGGTGCTGCCGGTGGGCAAATCCATGAAAGAACACCAGACCCCCGGCGAGGGCACCGTGTTGTGCATTGAAGGCATGGTGGAATTTGTCAGCGAGCACGGCGTTCAGCAACTGCGCGCGGGCGATTTTGTGCACCTTGCGCCCCGCGCACTGCACTCGCTCAAAGCCGTGGAGGATGCATCGCTGCTGGTCACCATGTGCCTCAAGCCTACCCAAGCAGCATAGGCCCATCAGCGGATCAGTGTCCGCTCAGCGCCCCAGCCGGAACACGCTCACAATTTCGGCCAGCTTGGCAGCCTGGTGCTTGAGGCTGTCGGCCGCTGCGGCGCTCTGCTCCACGAGCGCCGCGTTCTGCTGCGTGACCTGGTCGAGCTGTGTGACGGCCTCGCCCACCTGACTGATGCCGATGGTCTGCTCGCCCGTCGCACTCGATATTTCGCCGATCAGGTCACTCACGCGTTTGACCTGGGCGACGATGTCTTCGATGCTCTGCCCCGCGTTGCCGACCAGGTGCGTACCAGCATCCACCTTCTCCACACTGGCACCAATCAGGGCCTTGATCTCCTTGGCAGCCTCGGCACTGCGCTGGGCCAAATTGCGCACCTCGCTGGCCACTACGGCAAAACCCCGGCCCTGCTCGCCCGCGCGGGCGGCTTCCACAGCGGCATTGAGCGCCAGGATGTTGGTCTGGAACGCGATTCCATCTATCACCGCAATGATGTCGGTGATCTTGCGCGATGCGGCCGAAATGTCCTGCATCGTGGCCACCACCTGGCCCACTACCTCGCCACCCTTCACGGCCGCAGCCGATGCGGTGCCCGCCAGCACGGCGGCGCGCTGGGCCGTGTCGGCGTTGTTCTTCACGGTGCTGGTGATCTCCTCCATCGAGGCTGCGGTTTGCTCCAGGTTGCTGGCCTGCTCCTCGGTGCGCTGGCTCAGGTCGGCATTGCCCGAGGCGATTTCGCTGGAGCCGGTGGCAATGCTGTCGCTGCTGTGGCGCACATCGCCCACGATGCGCACCAGCGAGGTCTGCATGGCCTCCATCGCCCGCATCATCTCGGCCACCTCGCCCCGCCCGCTGGCATGGATGGGCTGCGACAGATCGCCCTCGCCAATGCGCTGGGCGACGGCGCTCACTTCCCCCAGCGAGCGGCGGATGCGCTGTACCACCACCCACGACAACGCCACCAGCAGCGCCAGCCCCGCCACACCCGCCGCCAGCACGGTCATGCGGTAGGACTGGATCAAGCCCGCCGCCTCGGCCGCCTGCTCGGCCGAGCGTTGCACCTGGTAGTTCACCATCTTGTCGGCCACGGCGTTGTACTTGTCCAGCACCGGGGCAAAGCTGCCCAGCGCATAGGCGCGCGCCTGGGCCATGTCGCCCGCCTTCTTCAGCGCGAGCGACTTGTCGCGCGTCTCCAGGTAAGACTTGCGGATGGTGGCCAATTCCTCCTGGATGAGCAGCCCTTGCGGGCTGTTTTCCAGCTCGGTGTAGCGCTTTTGCACCTTGCTGGTGTCAGCGGTGGTGGCCGCCACGACGTCCTTGAAGTAGTTCTGCAGGTCATCGCCCTCCGTCTGGACGATGGAGAACACCCGCGTGGAGTTGACGGCAATGTTGCTGCGCCAGCGCAGTGCCAGCTGCAGCCGCTCGACCTGCTCGGTGGCCAGGCGGTCCACCGTATTGCCCAGGGTCTGCACCCGCACCAGGCTCAGGGCCAGGATGAGCACCAGCGCAAAAACAGCCACCCCCACAATCAATCCAATCTGTTGCGCCACCGTCAGCTGCGCACCCATCCCCCGTGGTTGCTGGTCCATGGTGTCCCCTTTTGTAGATGTATGTGATGGGTTTGCAGAGAGAAGAAATGATCTTCCTGCGCCCGCCCGTTGGCAACCACCCCACGGGCCACGTAAACCCTGATCACCGGCCTCTGGCCCATGGACCAAGGACGCCTTACGGCCAAACGCAGCGCCCGCCCCACACGAGGCCCCCCTGTCCTACAGACGCTTGCCAAAGCTGCCTACGCCGGGCCCCAGCCGCAGGATTGATAGTGAAGCCACAGGTCGAGCCCCGACGCACCCGCTGCTGGGACCCCAGGCCTGACTCCATTCATAAAGGACTCCTGCCATGAAAATCCGTCACATCCTTCTTGCCACCACCTGCACTGCAGCCCTTGCTCTGGGTGGTTGCGCTTCCAATCCGTCGGGCGCCCAGGTGGGCACCGGTGTCGGTGCCGTGGTCGGCGGTGTAGCCGGCAACGCTGTCTTTGGCGGGCCCGTAGGCACCATCGGCGGTGCGGCGGCCGGTGCCCTCATCGGCCATGAGATCGGCGAAGACCGCGATCAACGCAAGCCCTACCGCCGTTAATTCCACTCGCTGTGCCTGACCCTCTGGGGATCAGGCATAAAAATAGCTGCTAGCGCTTATTTTGTAAGCGCTAGCAGCTATATTTTTTATAGCAATTGCAATCGATGCCTCAGGCCGCCTTGGCCTGCCGCCCCGCCCGCCACGCGCCAAAAATCGCGATCAGGCCGGGCACAAAAATCATCGCCCAGATGATCTTGTCCAGGTTTTCCTTGACCCAGGCAAAGTTGCCAAAGAAGTAGCCAGCGGAGCAAATGCCCAGCACCCAGATGAGGGCCCCGGCCACGTTGAACGCTGTGAACTTGGCACGGCTCATCTCGGCCACGCCCGCCACAAAGGGCGCAAAGGTGCGGATGAAGGGCATGAAACGCGCCAGGATGATGGTGATGCCCCCATAGCGCTCGTAAAAATCGTGGGCCTGATTGAAGGCCCGGCGGTTGAACCAGCGCGAGTCCTCCCACTGAAACACCTTGGGGCCAAAGAAGCGGCCAATCGAATAGTTGCACTGGTCCCCCAGAATGGCCGCCGCGATGAGCACCGCGCAGGCCAGCGGAAAACTCATCATCCCCGCACCGCAGAGGGCGCCCACGATGAACAGCAGTGAGTCGCCGGGCAAAAACGGCATGACCACCACACCGGTTTCGACGAACACGATCAGGAACAACAGCGCATACACCCAGGCGCCATAGGTTTGCACAAAGGCTTCGAGGTACTTGTCGACATGCAGGATGAAGTCGATCAGAAAGGTCACCAGTTCCATGGGGTAGCCGGTGGAGGCACCGGACGCAAAAAAGTTGCGGGCATTATCCCCATCGGCCAATAGGCACCGGCCGATACCCCTGCGCGGCCCCCGCCCTAAAATTGGCCGGGTGAACGACACCACCCCCACCCTTGCAGCGGCAGAGCCGGCCTCTTTTACGCACCTCACCACCCGCCGCCCCATCCGCGACCTGCCGGACGAGCTGATCAGCCAGATCGCCGCCGGTGAAGTGGTGGAACGCCCCGCCTCGGTGGTGCGCGAACTGGTGGACAACGCGCTGGATGCAGGCGCCACGCAAATCACCGTGCGCCTGTCGGCCGGCGGCGTGCGCCTGATCACCGTGGAAGACGACGGCGGCGGCATTCCACACGAAGAGCTGCCCGTGGCCCTGCGCCGCCACGCCACCAGCAAAATCACCAACCTGAACGACTTGGAAACCGTGGCCACCATGGGTTTTCGGGGCGAGGCGCTGGCTGCGATTGCCTCAGTGTCGGAGATGTCGCTGCTCTCCCGCCCCATCGCCCAGTCCAACGCCTTTTTGCTGGACGCCCGCAGCGGCGAACTGCGCCCCGCCGCGCGCAGCACCGGCACCACCGTGGAGGTGAAAGAGCTGTTCTTCTCCACCCCCGCGCGCCGCAAGTTCCTGAAGACCGACGCCACCGAGCTGGCCCATTGCATCGAATCGGTGCGCCGGCACGCGCTGGCCCGGCCCGATGTGGGATTTGCCATCTGGCACGAAGGCAAGCTGGTGGAGCAGTGGCGCGCCACCTTCGTGCCTGGCCAGGGGGATGCACAAGATGCGCTGGCCCGCCGCCTGTCGGACGTGCTGGGCGAAGACTTCGTCACCCAGTCCGTCGCCGTGCAGCACCGCGTGGGCCCCGTCATCGTGACCGGCCGCGCAGGCCTGCCCGACGCTGCCCGCTCGCGCCCCGACCACCAGTATTGCTACGTCAACGGGCGCTTCGTGCGCGACAAGGTGCTGACGCACGCCGCCCGGAGCGCGTATGAAGACGTGCTGCACGGCCACAAGCAGCCCATCTACGCGCTGTATGTCGAGATCGACCCGGCGCGCGTGGACGTGAACGTGCACCCCACCAAGATCGAAGTGCGCTTCAGAGACAGCCGCGAGGTGCACCAGGCCGTGCGCCATGCCGTAGAGAACGCGCTGGCAGCGCCCCGCGCCGCAGCGCTGGCGGCGGCTGCAGGGGCTGCCGCTTCAGCAGACACGGGCTCCACGGCACAGGCCCCCATTGAGAATTTCAAGCCAAATCAGCCTCTAGCGCTTAACAGACAAGCGCAAGCAGCTATCAAATTTGAAGAACGTGGCCACCATGTGGCCGACCTGCAGGCGCTGTGGGGACCAAGGAAAGAGGACGCAGCCACACCGTCTGCAGGGCTCACCGCACCGCTGGTGAACTGGGGCGCTGCGGCCAACACCGGCGAGGCAGATGCCATGCCGCAGCCCGTGACACCCACGTCATTCGCCCCCCCTGCTGCGGCCTGGGCCAACAACAGCACCGCGAAAGAAACCACCTGGCCCCAGGGCCAGGGCGGCAACGACACCGCCTGGCCGCTGGGCAAGGCCGTGGCCCAACTCCACGGGGTCTACATCCTGGCCGAAAACGCCCAGGGCATGGTCATCGTGGACATGCACGCCGCACACGAACGCATCGTCTACGAACGCCTCAAGTCCCAGGTGGACAGCGGCGCCCGAATTGCCAGCCAGCCCCTGCTGATCCCCGCCACCTTCGCCGCCACCCCGCAAGAGGTCGCCACCGCCGAAGAATCCGCCGAGGTACTGGCCACGCTGGGCATGGAGGTCGTCCCCTTCTCCCCCAAAACCCTGGCCGTGCGCGCCGTGCCCACCACGCTCGCCCAGGGCGACCCCGTGGAACTGGCCCGCAGCGTGCTCGCCGAACTGGCCGCCCACGACGCCACCACGGTCGTACAACGCGCGCGCAACGAAATCCTGGGCACCATGGCCTGCCACGGCGCCGTGCGCGCCAACCGCAAGCTCACCATCGACGAGATGAACGCACTCCTGCGGCAGATGGAGACCACGGATCGCAGCGACCAGTGCAACCACGGACGGCCCACGTGGCGGCAGCTCAGCATGAAGGAGCTGGACGCACTGTTCCTGCGGGGCCGGTAAGGTAACCGCAAAAAGATCGGCCCGAGGGCCGATGGACCACCTGCACATCAAGCCCAGGGGCCGCCACAACCGGCACAACCCCAGGCCAGAGCACCCGTGGAACCGGCCTTGCCAGCCCACCGGGTACGTCCCCCTTTGGGGGAAGGCGCGCCGGGCCTCAGTGGGCTTCAGTTATCCCGCGCCGCCTTGGCATGGTCCGGGAAGTCGCTGAACACGCCATCCACGCCCAGCTGATAGAACAGCTTGTATTCCGCCTTGGGGTCGCCCTTGAAGTCCGACGCCAGGCGCTTGGCTTCGCTGCGGAAGGTGTAGGGGTGCACCAGCAGGCCCGCGGCGTGGGCGTTTTTCACCACGTCGGTGGCGGGCATCATCACGCGGTCGCGTTCGTCGATCTTGCCGTCGCCATTGAGGTCGTCGGCCTTGCCGTCCTTGTTGGCGTCCACCTGCTTGGAGGGGATCAGGTAGGGCTTCCAGGGGCCGATGCCGTCGGCGTAGGTCTTCACTTCCTTCAGGCCCGCAGGCGTGAGCAGGCTGGCGAAGGTGCGCGTGTCTCCCGCCACGGCAAAGTCGTACGGTTTGTCGTAGGGGGCGGTCAGGTCCATGCTGCCGTCGGGGTTCACGTCGTTCGCGTCCACCAGTTGCACCAGGCGGATCTGGGTCTTTGTGCGCAGGTACTTGAGGTTGGAGACCTCAAACGACTGCACGATGACCGGCGAGCTCTTGGCGGTGTAGCTGTACTTGGCCAGGATGGTAAGCAGGCGGTCTTCGAGTGGCAGGCCCAGGCGGACGTGGTAGGTGGGGTGCTTGGTTTCGGGGTACACGCCCACGGTGCGGCCCGCCTTGGCGCCTTCGCTCTTGGCCAGGTCCAGCACTTCTTCCAGCGTGGGGATCTGGTACTTGCCGTTGTGCGACTGGTCGCGGTCGGCCAGGGGCTGGATGGCGCGCAGGGTCTTGATTTCAGCCAGGGTGAAATCCGAGGCAAACCAGCCTTCTTCTTCCACGCCGTCGACCACTTTTTTGGTCTTGCGGCTGGCAAATTCGGCGCGGGTGGACACATCGGTGGTGCCGGTGATGTTGGGCTCGTGGCGTGCAATCAGCGCACCGTCCTTGGTGGCGACCAGGTCAGGCTCGATGAAATCGGCGCCCATCTCGATGGCCCGCTTGTAGCCTTCGAGCGTGTGGTCCGGCAGGTAGCCGGCGGCACCCCGGTGGCCAATCACCAGGGGCTTGTCGCCACTCAAAGTGGGATAGGGGTTGTCATCGCTGCCACCGCAAGCAGCCAGCGTGGCCACCAGGGCCAGCAATCCCAACTTCGCACCAGAAATGTGCATGCTCTTCTCCTCGTGTGTTTATAAGAACCGGCGAACTGTGGGCGCCCCCTGTGACAAGGCGATGACGCCCGTTTTGCGAACAAATGACAGCTTCACTGCGCCATCCATGCGCACCAAAAAGTGGCAATCACCCTGCCACATTCCCCACCATTGTGCAGAGTCATGCGCATAAACGTATAACTTTTAGACATAATTCGATGTTGCAGCGCGCCATGGCGTGCCACCGCCCCTTGATCTTCTGAAAGTTTTTTGAAATATGAAACACGCGTCCGCAGGCAGCTTTCTCTCACACGTCGCCCTTCGCAACCCGGGGCAGCCCGAGTTTCTGCAAGCTGTCACCGAGGTGATGGAAAGCCTGTGGCCCTTCATTGAAGAACACCCCCGCTACGCCGAGCACGGCCTGCTGGAGCGCCTGGTGGAGCCCGAGCGCATCGTCATGTTCCGCGTGTCGTGGGTGGACGACCACGGCAGCGTGCAGGTGAACCGGGGCTACCGCATTCAGCACAGCATGGCCATTGGCCCGTACAAGGGTGGCATCCGGTTCCATCCGTCGGTCAACCTCTCGGTGCTGAAGTTTCTGGCGTTTGAGCAGACCTTCAAGAACGCTCTGACCACCCTGCCCATGGGCGGCGGCAAGGGCGGCAGCGACTTTGACCCCAAGGGCAAGAGCCCGGGAGAAGTCATGCGCTTTTGCCAGGCCTTTGTGTCCGAGCTGTTCCGCCACGTGGGTGCCGACACGGACGTGCCAGCGGGCGACATCGGCGTGGGCGGCCGCGAGGTGGGCTTCATGGCCGGCATGATGAAAAAGCTCAGCAACCGGGCCGACTGCGTGTTTACCGGCAAGGGGCTGTCGTTTGGCGGGTCGCTGGTGCGCCCCGAAGCCACGGGCTACGGCACGGTGTACTTTGCACAGGAAATGCTCAAGTCCAAAGGCCGCTCGCTCGACGGTTTGCGTGTGTCGGTCTCCGGTTCGGGCAACGTCGCGCAATACGCCGTCGAGAAGGCCATGGAACTGGGTGCCAAGGTGGTCACGGTCTCGGATTCGAGCGGCACCATCGTGGACGAAGACGGCTTCACCCCTGCCAAGCTGGCCGAACTCATGGAAGTGAAGAATCATCTGTATGGCCGCGTGAGCGACTACGCAGCCCGCACCGGCGCCACCTTTGAAGCCGGGGTACGCCCTTGGCATGTACCAGTGGATGTGGCCCTGCCCTGCGCCACCCAGAATGAGCTGGACGCGAACGACGCGGCGGTGCTGATCAAGAACGGCGTGGTCTGCGTGGCCGAGGGCGCCAACATGCCGTCGACCATCGACGCAGCCAAGGCGTTTGAGGCTGCAGGCGTGCTCTACGCCCCGGGCAAGGCCAGCAACGCAGGCGGCGTGGCCACATCGGGTCTGGAGATGAGCCAGAACGCCGCGCGCCTGTCCTGGCCGCGCGAAGAGGTGGATGCGCGCCTGCTGCAGATCATGCAGGGCATCCACGCTGCCTGCCTGCACTACGGCAAACGCAGCGATGGCACCGTGAGCTATGTGGACGGCGCCAACATCGCCGGTTTTGTGAAGGTGGCCGACGCCATGCTGGCGCAGGGCGTGGTGTAACCCCGGTTCCGAAGGCAAGGCAACCGAAGATGGGACAAGAAGGCGCGTTGCCCGCCATTTCGCTCCATTTGCAGGAAACGGGCACAAACCCTGCTTCGCCGGTCAGAACTTTCTGACGCGAAGCCGAGTCTGTCTCCACCATGAAGCGCACCCCCCTCCTGGTTACCCTGACCTTGGCCATCGCCGTGACGGCGGGCTGCGCCACCCTCGACGCCAAGCAGCGCGAATGGATCTTCCAGCCCAGCGACCGCAGCTGGGGCGGTGCACAGTCCACGGCGGACATGCAGGATGTCTGGATCGACTTCCAGTCCGACGCCAGCGGCAAGGCCGAGCGCCTGCATGGCCTGTGGCTGGCCCATGAGCGCGCCGATGCGCCCGTGCTGCTCTATTTGCACGGTGCACGCTGGAACGTGGCGGGCTCGTCGGGCCGCATCCGGCGCATGCAGGAGCTGGGCTTTTCGGTGCTGGCCATCGACTACCGGGGCTTCGGCCAAAGCAGCGCCGGGCTGCCGTCTGAGGCGACTGCCAGCGAAGATGCCCGCGCCGCGTGGGACTGGCTGGCCCAGCAGCAACCGGGCAAGCCCCGCTACATCTTCGGCCACTCGCTGGGCGGCGCCATTGCCATCGACCTGGCCCGCCAGGTGCCTGACGAACAGGGCACCATGGTGGAAGGCACGTTCACCAGCATCCCCGATGTGGTCAGCACCTTCAAGTGGGGCTGGTTGCCGGTGTCGGGCCTGATCACGCAGCGATTTGAGTCCGTCCGCAAGGTGGCCGAGATCGGCTCGCCCCTGCTGGTGGTGCATGGCAGCCAGGACAGCCTGATCCAGCCCGCCCTGGGCCGCAAGCTCTTCGAGGCGGCGCAGGAGCCCAAGCAGTTTGTGCTGGTGGAAGGCGGGTCGCACCACAACACCAACTCGGTAGGGCAACCAGCGTATCGGCAAGCCATGGCATCGCTGTTCAAGCTGAGGTAGAGACCCCCCTGAGGCGCTGCGCGCCTTCCCCCCGCTCTCGCAGCGCTGCGCGCTGTGGGCAGGGGGACGCAGCCCTCGCTGCGGGGCGGCCCTTGCTCGGCTGCCCTGGCCTGGGCCGCGCCGGTATCGAAGGCCCTGTCTGGTACGCTCCAGCGGTTATGTCCGCTCCCTCTACCGCAGCTGCTGGCGCTGCTCCCCCTGCCTCCATCAACCCAGGCATGGCCATCCTGGTGCTGGCCATGCTGCTCTCCATTCAGCCCGTCACCACTGACCTGTACCTGCCCGCATTGCCCGCCCTCACGCGCAGCCTGGGCGCTCAGATGGCCGCGGCACAGCTCACGCTCAGCGGGCTGCTGCTCGCGTTTGGCTGCTCGCAAATGGTGTGGGGGCCGTTGTCAGACCGCTTTGGCCGCCGCCCCATCCTTCTGGCGGGGCTGGGCATTTACACCGTAGCCTCGCTGGGTAGCGCCTTTGCGCCCACCATGACACTGCTCATCGTGTGGCGCATTGCCCAGGGTGCCGCCATGGGCGCGGTGGTGATGTGTGCCCGGGCCATCGTGCGCGACCTGTACACCCCGCTCGATGGCGCGCGCGCCATGTCCAAGGCACTCACCGGGCTCGGGATTGTGGCCTGCATCTGCGCACCACTGGGTGGGGTGCTGAGCGAGTGGCTGGGCTGGCGCGCGGCGCTGATGGCGCTCACGGTGTATGCCGTGGCCACGCTGGCACTGGTGGCGCTGCGCTTGCCCGAGACCCTGGCGCACCGCAACCCGAAAGCCCTGCAGCCCCGTGCACTGGTCGGCACCTGGATGCAGGTTTTGCGCAGCCCCACTTTCTGGGCGTTCTCGCTGCAGACCACAGCCACCTATGGCGGGCTGTTCACCTTTCTCGCCGCGTCCTCGTTTGTCTTCATCGACGTCCTGGGCCTCACCCGCACGCAGTTCGGGTGGACGATGGCGTCGGCCTGCGTGGCGTATCTCGCGGGCACTTTCCTGTGCCGGCGCCTGCTGGTACGCCAAGGCCTGCTGCGCACCGTGGCCATTGCTGGCGCGCTGAGCGTGAGCGGCGGTACGCTGATGGCGGCCGTGGCCTTCATGGGCTGGCACCAGCCGTGGGCGCTGCTGCTGCCCTTTTACCTGTTCATGCTGGGCCACGGCATCCACCAGCCCTGCGGGCAAAGCGGTGCGGTGGGGCCGTTTCCCAAAGCGGCCGGCGTGGCGTCTGCGCTCAATGGTTTCATGATGATGCTGGCCGCGTTCGGGATTGGCGGCTGGCTGGGCATGCGGCTGGACGGCACGGTGTGGCCGCTGGTCAACGGCATCTGGTTCTGGTCGGTGGTGCTGGCCCTGATCTCGTGGACGCTGGTGCAAAAATTTGGAGCGCCGCGTGAGCATGCCTGAGCCCCTGCTGCACGCCGCTCTGCCCGCCATCGCACTGGCAGGCCCCACAGCCTCGGGCAAGACGGCGGGTGCCCTCGCGCTGGCGGCTGTGCTGGGCAAGCAGGGCACGCCGGTGGAGATCATCAGCGTGGACTCGGCCCTCGTTTACCGGGGCATGGACATCGGCACCGCCAAGCCCACGCCCGACGAGCTTGCTGCCGTGCCGCACCACCTTATCGACATCCGCGACCCCCTGCAGGCCTACAGCGCGGCCGAGTTCGTGCAGGACGCCACGCGGCTCATCGCCGAGATCCGTGCGCGCGGCGCCCTGCCGCTGCTGGTGGGCGGCACCATGCTGTACTTCAAGGCGCTGTTTGACGGCATTGACGACATGCCCGCCGCAGACCCTGCCGTGCGCGCACAGATCGAAGCCCAGGCCGCCGAGCAGGGCTGGCCCGCACTGCATGCCGAGCTGGCCCGCGTAGACCCCGTGACGGCCGCACGCCTGGCCCCGGCCGACAGCCAGCGCATTCAGCGCGCGCTGGAGGTGTGGCACGTATCCGGTCAACCCCTGTCGAGCTTTCACACTACTAAAAAGATAGCTAGTAGCGCTTGTGGGATAAGCGGTAGAGCCTTGTTTTCCTTAGAACCTGACGACCGCGCCTGGCTGCACGGCCGCATTGCCCAGCGTTTTGACGCCATGCTGGCCAGCGGCTTCATCGACGAAGTGCGGGCCCTGCGCGCGCGCGGCGACCTGCACCCGGACCTGCCCTCCATGCGCTGCGTGGGCTACCGCCAGGCGTGGGAAGAGCTGGACTTCCAGGCGGCCAAGGGCCCCGACGCGCCGCTGAACCTCGCCTTTTTGCGCGAGCGCGGCATTGCGGCCACACGCCAGCTGGCCAAGCGCCAGATCACCTGGCTGCGCAGCATGCACGAGCGCCACACCATCGCCTGCGACCAACCCCACGCCGTCGCCCAGCTCGTGCAGGCCGTGCTGCAGCGGCTGCAGCAGCAGCCGGGCGGACAAGAATCCGCCACCCCATGACACTGCTGCGCGCTGAACAACTGGGCAAACACTACGGTGAAACGCCGGTGTTCTCGCACGTGAACTTCACTGTCGAGCCGGGCGAGTTCGTGGCCATCGTGGGCGATTCGGGCGTGGGCAAGTCCACCCTGCTCAACTGCCTGGCGGGGCTCGACACCTGGGACACCGGCCGCATCACGCACGGCGCCACCGACCTGGGCCAGCTAAGCGACACAGAGCGCGCCCTGTGGCGCCGCGCCCATGTGGGTTTTGTCTTCCAGGCTTTTCATGTGCTGCCGCACCTGGACGTAGCGCAGAACGTGGCCCTGCCGCTGATGCTGCTGGGCCAGAAAGACCCGACGCGCGTACAGCAGATGCTGGACGCCGTAGACATGGCCGACCTGGGCGCGCGGCTACCGCAGCAGCTCAGCGGGGGGCAGCTGCAGCGCGTGGCCATTGCCCGTGCCCTCGTGCACCGCCCCGCCCTGCTGCTGGCCGACGAACCCACCGGCAACCTCGACCCCACCACCGCCGCCCGCGTGATGGACCTGCTGCTGGCGCAGACACGCGGGCATGGGGCGTCGCTGGTGCTGGTTACGCACTCCGACGCGGCGGCAGCCCGGGCCGACCGCGTGCTGCGGCTGCGCAGCGACGGCATCTGCGCGGGCGGCTGACTGAGAGGCCTGCCTGTTCAGGGCTCCAGGCGGGGCGCCCGGAAGCGCCCGTTCTGGTGCAGCACCACGGCACGCACCTCGCCGCTGGGATAGCGCTCAAACTCCAGCTCGGCCCGTACCGCGTCATACGCAAACCGGTCTGGCTGCCCCGGCAGCGGATAGACCGTGAAGCGCGGCTGCGAGCCCAGGCGCACCTGCAGACGACCGTCTTCAGCCTGCACATCCAGCACATTGCCGCCCCGCAGCCGGTAGCGGCCCAGGTAAGGGGCCAGCACACCCTGGGCCTGGGGTGGTACCAGGCCGAGCACCGGCTCTTCGGACCGGGTTGCCGTCAGGCGTGCCCCAAAGCGTGTGTAGTGAAGCACTGTGGGTCGGCCTTCCGTATTGCGCTCCAAGCGGAACTGGCGGCCGGTGGCTGGCTGCGTGAACGCATCCGGCCCCAGCACCTGCAGCGGCTCAAACACCCCACCCGTGGGGCGGGCTTGCAGTTGCCCATCCACCATGGCAAGGCTCAGGGCGACGGCAGGAGATACGCGGTACACCCCTTCGTACGGGGTAAGCACGGTCGCATCGGTGGCGGGCTGACCGGGCGGCACGGGGTAACGCTGCTTCAACAGTGGCGTCATCACATCCTGCTGTGCGGCACGCGCGTTGCCCACCAAGGCGATCACCGCCTCACCCCTGTCGGGCGCCAGCAACCACACGCTGCGAAAACCCCCGGTACCGCCGCCATGCAGCCAGGTGCGCACCCCATCGCGCTCGCGCAGCATGATGGCGTAGCCGATCTGGCCACCGTCGTGGTCCGCAAGCGGTGTGAACAGGCGCTCGGCCGCTGGGCCCAAGGGCCCTTGCGCGCCCGCCAGCAGCGCGCGGCTGAGCACCAGCATGTCGGCCGTGGTCGAGCGCAAGGCACCCGCACCGGCAAAGGCATCGAACTCCCACACCGACACCGGCGCCTCGCCGTCATGCGGTGCAGCAAGGCGGGGGGCCTTGTCGCCCAGCGACTGCACCGTGTCCGTCATGCCCAGCGGGCCGGTGATGCGCTCGTGCACCAGCACCGCCCAGGGTTTGCCATAGCGCTGGGCCAGCAGCTCGCCCAGCACCGCAAAACCGAGGTTGCTGTATGCGCCAGCGCACGGCGGCGACTGGGCCAGCCGTGCATCGGCCAGGGCTTGCCACAGGCGGGGGCGGTCGTAGCGCAGATAAGGATTGGAGGGATCGGAATTGTGGCGGAAGTCCGCCGGCAAGCGTGGCAGGCAGGAGGTGTGGGTCACGAGTTGGCGCAAGGTGATGGCTGCCACCGGGGCGGGCAAGGCGGGAGGCAGCGCAGATGAGCCATTGAGCAGCCGGCCCAGCGTGTCGTCCAGCGCCAGATCGCCGCGCTCTACGGCCTGCGCCAGCAGCAGGCCGGTAAACACCTTGCTGATCGAGCCCACTTCAAACAGGGCCTGCGCGGGTGCCTCCGCCACGCGGTTGCGGGCTGTGCCGAAAAGGGCCCGCCCCCCGTGCCACACGCCCACCTCAGCCGCGCCGCGCAACGCGCCCAGCGCTGCAGCCGCCATGGCGTCCGCAGGCCCCGACCAGTCGAAACGGGGTGGAGGGGCAGGCACAGCGGGTGTGGTTGCAGCGTGCCCGGCAAACGCTATCCACAGCGCCCCGGCAGCAAGGGCTTGCCACGCAAGGCGGCGTACCGGGGCAAGGACTCCATCACTGCAAACCATTTGATCGCCTCCCTGAAAGGCACCACGGTACGGGTGCCATGGCCGGCATGGTCGCATGCACTGGCTGTGGGCAGGCTTAAGAAGTGGTTCAACATCTATTGGGGAGCGCCATCCGGCGGCGCTCCGGACGGCCATCCGACGCTCCACGGGCAACGGAGATCCCGGCCACGCAGCCCCATGGATCTGCATGCGGCAGGCCGTTGGCGGGCGACCCAACCGCCGTTCGAGGTTCGTCTTGCGCCCACGGAATCAACCAACCCACTCGCCCTGGGAGGGACGGTGGATTGCATTTTTTCGCGCAAGTCCGATGGAGTTACTCGATGTTCAACCGCTGCGCCGCCTTGTTCACCTTCTTGGGCAGGTTCAGCGTCAGCACACCGTTGTCGTATTTGGCCTTGGCTTGTGCAGCGTCCACATCGGCGGGCAACTGGAAGCTGCGGGCCACCGCGCCGTAGTAGCGCTCCGAGCGCAGCACCTTCTCGCCTTCGCGCTTTTCATCGTGCTGGCGCACCTCGGCGCGCAGGCTGACCACATTGCCTTCAAGCGAGACATGGATGTCTTCCTTGGCCACGCCGGGCACTTCGGCCAACACGGTGTAGCCGTCCTCGGTTTCCTTCACGTCCACCTTGATCTGGCCGGAGCTGGGCAGGTTGTCGCCGTGCAGCGGGCGCACGTAAAAGCCCGGTGCAATGTCCTTGAAGAAGTCGTCAAACAGACTGCCGCGTGTCACAAGAGAGTTCATGGTTTTGCTCCTGAAAAGGGGTTGAGACAAACAACTGGGCCTGCGCAGGAGGGCGGGCCCCTGAGAAGGTGTGAACGAACCCCACATGCCCGCACATCCCGCCAAAACGCTCCCGCTCGTTGTTGCAAATGCTCGCCATAGCCCGAGCTATGGCTGCGTTTTGCGCCTAGATCGGAAACGTTTTGGCAGCCTGCTCGGGCACGCGGGGCTCATTCACACCTTCTGGCTCCAAGATAGGCGCAGCCTTTTGGCACTTCAAGAGGATGCAAAACGCAAGGTTGACCTGCATCAAACGCTGCTGGGACCAGCCCCTGCGGCCACAATGCAGGCCATGCTTGCATTGCTCCGCACCTTCTCCTGGCAGGACCTGCGCCACCACCCCTGGCGCAGTGCTGCGGCGGTGGTGGCGGTGATGCTGGGCGTGGCGCTGGCGTTTGCGGTGCATGTGATCAATGCATCGGCGCTGGACGAGTTTTCGCAGGCGGTGCGCGCCGTCAACGGTCAGCCCGACCTGGAATTGCGCGCCATGCAGGGCGATCTGCCCGAGGCGTTGTATGGGCAGCTTGCCACGCACCCCCAGGTGGCGCGCGCCAGCCCGCTGCTGGAGCTGTCGGCCGTGGCGCGAGCCCTGCGGCCGCTGCCGGGTGCTGCTGCAAGCGCGCCCTCCCCCGCCAGCACCCCGCTGCGCGTGCTGGGCGTGGACGCCCTGCTGCTGCCCGCCATGGCGCCCGCCCTCATGCCGCGGCTCTGGACGGGGGCCGACCGGCTGGCCCTTTTTGCACCGGCCACCGTGTTCCTCAATGCGGCGGCGTTGCAGGCACTGGGTCTGCCCACCACGGCCCCCACACTTTCCCCTTCCACAGAACCGGCGCCGCAGTTGCTGCTGCAGGCCGGGCTGCAGCAATGGCCGGTGCAGGTGGCGGGCACGGTGGCCGCCGGGGGCGCACCCCTGGCGGTGATGGATATCGGCGCTGCGCAGGATCTGTTTGGCCGCGCGGGCCAGCTCAGCCGCATCGACCTGCAGCTGCAGCCGGGCACCGACCGCAGCGCGTGGGAGCAGGCCATGCGCGCGCTGCCCGGCTGGCCGTCGCAGGTGGTGTTTGCGCAGCCGGGCGACGCGGCGCAGCGCATCAGCAATCTGTCGCGCGCCTACCGCGTGAACCTCACGGTGCTGGCGCTGGTGGCCTTGTTCACGGGCGCATTTCTGGTGTTCTCGGTGCTGGCGCTCAGCGTGGCGCAGCGTGCGCCGCAGTTTGCGCTGCTGGCCGTGCTGGGCGCCACACCGCGCCAGCGCCTGGCGCTGGTGCTGGCCGAATCCGCCGTGCTGGGCCTGGTGGGCAGCGCCGCCGGCATCGCCCTGGGCACGGCCCTGGCCGCTGCCGCGCTGCGCCTGCTGGGGGGCGACCTGGGCGGTGGCTACTTTGCGGGGGTGCAGCCGGTTCTGCAGTGGAGCGCGCCAGCAGCCCTGGCCTATGGCGCACTGGGTGTGCTGGCTGCACTGGTAGGTGGCTGGTGGCCCGCGCGCGCCGCGCAGACACTGCCGCCCGCGCAAACCTTGAAGGGCCTGGGCACCGTGTCCAGCCAGGCGGGCAAAGGCTGGATAGGTATTATTTTGATAGCTATTGGCGCTGTACTGACGAGCGCTCCGCCCATTTTTGGCATACCACTTGCCGCGTACCTGGCCATCGGCCTGCTGCTGGTGGGCGGCATTGCCGTGCTGCCCTGGGCCATGGCCTGGCTGTTGCACCACCTGCAGCCGCTGGCCGCACGCCACGCCCTGGCGCTGCTGGCACTGGAGCGCGCGCGGCGCATGCGTGGCACGGCCGCTATCGCAGTGGGCGGCGTGGTGGCCAGCCTGAGCCTGGCCGTCGCGCTGACGGTGATGGTGTCGAGCTTTCGCGGCTCGGTCACGCAGTGGCTGGACGCAGTGCTGCCATCGCCCCTGTATGTGCGCTCGGCCCTGGGTGTGCCGGGCAGCGAGGCTGCACTGCTGCCTGCGGGCTTCGCCGAATCCGTCGCGCAATTACCTGGGCTGGCGCGTGTGCAAGCCCTGCGCGCGAGCCCGCTGCAGCTGGATGCCACGCGCCCCGCGCTCACGGTCATCAGCCGCCCACTGGGTAACGATCCGGCGCAAAGTCTGCCACTGGTGGGCGAGGCCCTGCGCGTGCCCGCGGGGCGCACTGGCGTCTACATCAGCGAGGCGGTGGTGGACCTGTATGGGCTACGCCCTGGTATGGAGTGGCCTGCACTTTCTGATGCTTTTAGCCCCCTGGCGCTTGATAGACAAGCGCAACCAGCTATCTTTTATATAGCAGGCGTATGGCGCGACTACGCCCGGCAGTCGGGCGCCGTGGCCATGGACCGCACCGTATGGCTGCGCCTGACCGGCGATGCCCGCACCAGCGACCTGGCGCTGTGGCCCGCCGAGGGAGCGGACATCGCAGCGTTGCAGGATTCGATCCGCGCAGTGGCAGCCGCGCAGGCGGGCCGTGTGCCCAAGGCCCGGGAGAGCGCCAGTGCGGCGGACGGGGCCCTGGTGGAGTTCGTCTCCGCAGGCGCTATCCGTGAACGGTCGCTGCGCATCTTTGACCGCAGTTTTGCCGTCACCTACTGGCTACAGGCCGTGGCCATCGGCATCGGCCTGTTTGGTGTGGCCGCCAGCTTCAGCGCCCAAATCCTCGCGCGCCGCAAGGAGTTCGGCCTGCTCGCCCACCTGGGCCTCACGCGGCGCCAGATCCTGGCTGTGGTGGCCGGCGAAGGCGCCGCCTGGACGGGCGTGGGCGCGGCCGCAGGCTTGCTGCTGGGCCTTGGCGTATCGGTGGTACTGGTGCACGTGGTCAACCCGCAGAGCTTTCACTGGACCATGGACCTCAGCCTGCCTGCCGGGCGGCTGCTGGGCTTGTGCGTGGCCGTGGTCGCATCGGGCACCGTCACGGCGTGGCTTGCAGGGCGGGCTGCGGCGGGGCGGGATGCGGTGATGGCTGTGAAGGAGGATTGGTAGTAGTGCGAGAAAGCGGAGGAGCCTGATTTCAGAGGTGAGAGTAGAGTGCCGCGAACACTTGCTGCTAGCGGGCTATAGTTGGTTTCGTCGCAGCTCGCGAAATTTGATAAATCCACCTCTCAAACTCAGAAGGTGATTCGCTCCGCACCGAATCCTTGCCGCCGACGTTTGCTGCAGCACACATTAAGTCTGATTGCACCATGAGCGTTCCCCAGTCCCCTGCATCTGGCCCAGATTTCGAAGCAGTCGGCAGACTTCAAGCAGAACTGCGGGCTGAGTCTCCGAGAGGTATTGTTTTGGTGTCGGCCGCGATGCTTGAAGAAGCACTCCGAGAACTAATGCTTGCCCACTTGGTTCCAAATTCATCTACCTCGGATCCCCTTTTTGATGGACCAATGTCACCCTTCGGTTCATTCAGCGCGAAGATCGACGCGGCACATCGATTGGGTTTTTTGAGTCACCAGTTCTGTCGGGATCTCCACATCATTCGTCGGATCCGCAACGAAGTGGCACATGAACCAAAAGGATTTCGCTTTGAGGAGGCAGGAACTAGCGCACGAGTTGTCGCACTTTCGCAATCACATGGAATCTTCGCGCGTAGCCCAAATTGGGTGCTGAAAATCGGGACTCCATCGCTGCAAGATCAGTTCTTGGAGGCCGCCACTTGGATGCTGTTTTACATGGCGGCAGAGCGGGAGCGGATCGTGACTCTTCAACCACACTCTCTAGAGTTTGGATACCGAGCTTCAATGGATCACGAATCGGGCCTATCACCCGATGGACTGCAATGAAAGTGCACTCATGACAATTAACAACTTCACCTTATGCAGTGTGCTTAAGGGCGCGGATATCGCAATCCAAGACTCCTCCTTATGACCCTCCACTCCCCCTGGCTCCACGAAGCCATCGCCCGCATCGAAGCCGACTACCAGCGCAGCGCCGACACGCACCTGATCCCACTGCGCATGCCTGCCTTTGCCGTGCATGGCATTGACCTGTATCTCAAGGACGAATCCACCCACCCCACAGGCAGCCTCAAGCACAGGCTGGCACGGTCGCTGTTTCTGTATGCACTATGCAATGGCTGGGTGCATGAGGGCTCGACCATCGTCGAGTCGTCGAGCGGCTCCACCGCAGTGAGCGAAGCCTACTTTGCGCGGCTGCTAGGGCTGCCGTTCGTGGCGGTGATGCCGCGCACCACGTCGCCCGAAAAAATTGCGCAAATCGAGTTCCATGGCGGGCGTTGCCACTTCGTGGACAGCGCGGGCGCGGTGTACGACGCGGCCCGCACCATTGCCGCCGAAACCGGCGGCCACTACATGGACCAGTTCACTTATGCCGAGCGGGCCACCGACTGGCGCGGCAACAACAACATTGCCGAGAGCATGTTCACGCAGATGGCGCGCGAGCCGCACCCGGTGCCGCGCTGGATTGTGGTGGGCGCGGGCACGGGCGGCACCAGCGCCACCATTGGCCGCTATGTGCGCTACCAACGCCATGCCACGCAGGTGTGTGTGGCCGACCCGGCGGGTTCGGTGTTCAGCGCCTACCACCGCACAGGCGATGCCGCGCTGACAGCGCCGGGCTCACGCATCGAGGGCATCGGCCGGCCGCGTGTGGAGCCGAGCTTTATCCGCACGCTGGTGGACCGCATGGTGGATGTGGCGGACTGCGAATCGGTTGCTGCCATGCGCGCGCTGTCGCAGTTGCTGGGACGGCGTGTGGGGCCGTCCACGGGCACCAACTTTGTAGCCATGCTCACGCTGGCCAGCGAGATGCGCGAGCGGGGCGAGCGCGGCTCCATCCTGTCTCTGCTGTGCGATGCGGGCGAGCGCTACCTGCCCACGTACTTCGACACCGACTGGGTGGACCGCACGTTTGGCGATTGCTCGGCGGCGCAGCAGAAGGTGGATGCGTTGATGGGCTGAGCGCCCTGCCCCGTCCCGCAACTCCGTCCCGTACCTTGATCCCCACACCATGCACAGCTCCACACGCCGCCAGTGGCTGATGGGGGCCAGCCTGCAGGCAGCCGGGCTGGGTGCGCTGCTCTGGCCGGGTGCGGCGCAAGCACTGCCCGCGCGCGCTCTGGCCTTTCCGCGCGACCACGGCAGCCACCCGGAGCTGCGCACCGAGTGGTGGTACATCACCGGCCATGTGCAAGCGCAGGGCCAGCCTTGGGGGTTTCAGCTCACGTTTTTCCGCTCACGGGTGGACGCCACACAGGGCCTGCAGTCGGCGTTTGCTGCCAAGCAGCTGCTGTTTGCGCATGCGGCCATCACCGATGTGAAAGGCCAGCGCCTGCGGCATGACCAGCGCATTGCGCGTGCGGGTTTTGGCGTGGCGCAGGCCAGCGAGGCGGACACGCGCATCCGGCTGCAGGACTGGACGTTGGAGCGCAGTGATGTGCCGGGCAGCACGCCCGGAGAGGCGCCGCGCAGCCGCTACACCACGCGCATCACCGGCAGCGAGCTGGGGCTAGAGCTGCAGTTCGACAGCACGCAGCCCGTGCTGCTGCAAGGCCAGCAAGGCCTGTCGCGCAAGGGGCCGGAAGCGACGCAGGCGAGCTACTACTACAGCCAGCCGCAGCTGGCCGTGAGCGGGCACCTGACAGTGGCGGGCCGCCGCATGGCGGTCGAGCCGGGCACCGGCCGCGCGTGGATGGACCACGAGTGGAGCGAGGCGCTGATGCACCCCGAGGCCCAGGGCTGGGACTGGATTGGCATGAACCTGGCCGATGGCAGCGCGCTCACGGCCTTCCGCCTGCGGCGCGCGGATGGGTCGGCGCTGTGGGCCGGAGGGTCGTGGCGGGCACCCGGGCAGGCCGTGCAGGTGTTTGGCGCGCAGGCCGTGATCTTCACCCCGCTGCGCACCTGGACCAGCCCGCACAGCGGCGCGCGCTACCCGGTTCAGTGGCGGGTGCTGACGCCCGTAGGCGAGTTTGAGGTGCGCGCCCTGCTGGACAACCAGGAGCTGGACAGCAGCGGGTCCAGCGGCGCGATTTACTGGGAGGGGCTGTCCGACCTGCTGGACGGCAGTGGGCAGCCTGTGGGCCGGGGCTATCTGGAGATGACCGGATATGCAAAGCCGCTGCGCCTGTGAGGGCGGCAGCGGCTTTTAAGCAGCATCCAGGTAGCAGCCCGCCGTTGCGGGCAATGGGGGGGTCAGTGCTTGGCCGTGTTGCCCGCCCGGCGCTGTGCCAGCCAGGCAATGATCTCGCCCATGATGCCCCGGCGGAAGGCCAGCACGCAGATCACGAAGATCAGGCCCGTGACCATGGTGACGGATTCGCCCAGGGTCTTGAACCACTCCACGCTGGTCAGCGCCGCCAGCAGGTTGCCGAATTCACCGATCTTGTTTTCGAGCAGAACCACCACGGCCGAGCCGATGAGCGGGCCCGACAGTGTGCCCAGGCCGCCCACCAGCGTCATCAGGATGACCTGACCCGAGGCCGTCCAGTGCACGTCCGACAGCGTGGCAAAGCCGAGCACAAGCGTCTTGAGGGAGCCCGCCAGCCCCGCCAGCGCAGCCGACAGCACAAAGGCCAGCAGCTTGAAGCGGTGCGTGTCGTACCCCAGAGAGATTGCGCGGGGCTCGTTCTCTTTGATTCCCTTGAGCACCTGGCCGAACGGCGAGTGGATGGTGCGCACGATAACCAGGAACGCAGCCACCACGATGACCAGCGCCACGTAGTACATGACCAGATCGTCCTTCAGATCGATCAGGCCAAAGAGCTTGCCGCGCGGCACGCCCTGCAAGCCGTCTTCACCCCCGGTGAAGGGGGCTTGCAAGCACACAAAGAACAGCATCTGGGCCAGCGCCAGCGTGATCATTGAAAAATAAATGCCCTGGCGGCGGATGGCCAGCCAGCCAAACAGCAGGCCCAGCAAAGCCCCCCCGGCCGTGCCCAGCAGCAGGCCCACCTCGGGCGTGAGGCCCCACACCTTGATGGCATGCCCCGCCACGTAGGCCGCCCCGCCCAAAAATGCTGCATGCCCGAATGACAGCAGGCCGGTGTAGCCCAGCAGCAGGTTGAACGCCGAAGCAAACAGTGCAAAGCACATGAGCTTCATCACAAAGATGGGATATGCACCAAGGAAGGGGGCGGAAATCAGGCCCAGCAGTAGCAGGCCGTAGCCGATGGTGGCAGTGTTCTTGAGATTCATGCTGGCTGCCCCTTATTTTTCTTTGCCGAACAGGCCGGCGGGGCGGATGAGGAGAACGATGACCATGATGACAAACACCACGGTGGACGATGCTTCGGGATAGAAGACCTTGGTGAAGCCTTCGATGACGCCCAGGCCCAGCCCGGTCAGGATGGAGCCCATGATGGAGCCCATGCCGCCAATCACCACCACGGCAAACACCACGATGATGAGGTTCTGGCCCATGAGCGGCGTGACCTGGTAGACCGGGGCCGCCAGCACGCCAGCGAAGGCAGCCAGCGCGGCGCCAAAGGCGTAGGTCAGGGTCACCATCACGGGCACGTTGATGCCGAAAGCTTCCACCAGGCGTGGGTTTTCAGTGCCAGCGCGCAGATAAGCGCCGAGCTTGGTCTTCTCGATCACATACCAGGTGGCAAGGCACACCACCACCGAGGCCACCACCACCCAGGCCCGGTAGTTGGGCAGGATCATGAATCCCAGGTTGGTCGCGCCTTCCAGCAGCTCAGGGGTGTCATAGCCCAGGCCCGACACGCCATAGATGGAGCGGAACACGCCTTCAATCAGCAAGGTGAGTCCGAGCGTAAGCAGCAGGCCATAAAGATGGTCGAGCTTGTAGATCCAGCGCAGCAGCAGGCGTTCGATCAACACCCCGAACAAGCCCACCACCAGCGGCGCCAGCACCAGCATCCACCAATAGTTGATGCCGAAGTAGTTCATCGCCATCCAGGTCATCAGGGCGCCCGTCATGAACAGCGCCCCGTGGGCGAAGTTGATGACGTTGAGCAGGCCAAAGATCACGGCCAGGCCGAGACTGAGGATGGCGTAGAACGACCCATTGACCAGCCCCAGAAGGAGCTGGCTCAACAGGCCCGGCAATGAGACACCAAAAATTTCCATGGGAGGCAGCGGCAGGTGGAGGGGGTTCAGGTCAGGGGGCACAACGCGCCAGGCCAGCCCATCTGGGCGGCTGAGCGCGTTGAGTCCGGCTCAGGGCTTTACTTCCAGAGCGCGCACTTGCTCTCAGCCTTGGTGGTGAACACCGTGTCGCCGGGCAGCTTCTTGACGAGCTTGTAGTAGTCCCAGGGCTTGGTGGACTCCGAAGGCTTCTTCACTTCCATCAGGTACATGTCATGCACGTAACGGCCATCGGGGCGCAGTTGGCCAGACGCAAAGAAGTCGTTCATCTTCATGCCCCGCCATGTGGCCATGACCTTGTCGGCATCCACCGTCTTGGCTGCTTCCACGGCCTTGAGGTAGTTCATCGTGGCGGAGTAATCGGCCGCCTGGATTTCGGTGGGCATGCGCTTGGTCTTCTCGAAGAAACGCGCGGCAAACTTGCGCGTGTCGTCGTTCAGATCCCAGTACCAGCTGGTGGTGAATTGCAGGCCTTCGGTGTTGCGCAGGCCCAGGCTGTGCACGTCGCTGATGAAGATCAGCAGACCCGCCAGCTTCATGCTCTTGCCAATCCCGAACTCCTTGGCAGCCTTGATGGCGTTGATGGTGTCGCCGCCAGCATTGGCGAGACCCAGAATCTGTGCCTTGGAGTTCTGCGCCTGCAACAGGAAGGACGAGAAGTCGGACGCGTTGAGCGGGTGGCGCACGGTGCCCACCACGGTGCCGCCCTTGGCCTTGACCACCGTGCTGGTGTCGGCTTCGAGTGCATGGCCGAACGCATAGTCTGCCGTGAGGAAGTACCAGGACTTGCCGCCGGTATCCACGATGGCCGAACCCGTGCCCTTGGCCAACGCCACGGTGTCATAGGCATAGTGCACGGTGTAGGGCGTGCACTGGTCGTTGGTCAGCGCCGAACTGGCGGCGCCGTTGTTGATGTACACACGTTTCTTTTCGGCCGCCACCTTGGCCGATGCCAGGGCCGTGCCAGAGTTGGTGCCACCAAACAGCATGGTCAGGCCCTGGGTGTCGATCCACTCGCGGGCCTTGGAAGCTGCGATGTCGGCCTTGTTCTGGTGGTCTGCGGTGAGCAGCTCGATGGGCATGCCCAGCACCTTGCCGCCAAAATCATCAATCGCCATCTGGATGGCCACCGCACCATTCTTGCCCTCCACGTCGGCGTACAGGCTGGACATGTCGGTGATGAAGCCGATCTTGACCTTGTCTTGCGCATGCGCGGCCGAGGTGGCCAGGCCAGCGGCGCCCAGCACCAGTGCCAGCGTTTTGAGTTTGTTCTTCATGGATTGTCTCCTGTGGGTGTGGTTGAAGAAAACGGGAAGCAAGACTTCGGGGCGCGTTCAAACGCCCAGCAGTTCGGTGAGCACGGGCATCTTTTCTTCCAGCTCCGACGCGCCAAATTTTTCGACGATGCGGCCGTGCTCCATGACGTAAAAGCGGTCGGCGAGCGGTGCGGCAAAGCGGAAGTTCTGCTCGACCATGACCACGGTGTAGCCTTTCTCGCGCAGCATCATGATCATGCGGGCCAAGGCCTGCACGATGACCGGCGCCAGGCCCTCGGAAATCTCGTCGAGCAGCAGCAACTTGGCGCCAGTGCGCAGAATGCGGGCCACGGCCAGCATCTGCTGTTCGCCGCCCGACAGGCGTGTTCCCTGGCTGTTCTTGCGCTCGGCCAGGTTGGGGAACATGGCATAGATCTCCTGCACCGACATGCCGGGCGTGCCGGTCTTCAGTGCCGGGGGCAGGAGCAGGTTTTCTTCGCACGACAGGCTGGAGAAGATGCCGCGCTCTTCCGGGCAGTAGCCCACGCCCAGGTGCGCAATGCGGTGCGTGGCCATGTGGATGGTCTCCACACCATGGATCTTGACCGAGCCCTTGCGCGCACCGGTCAGGCCCATGATGGCGCGCATGGTGGTGGTGCGGCCCGCGCCGTTGCGGCCCAGCAGCGTGACCACCTCGCCGGGCTGCACAACGATGTCCACACCATGGAGCACGTGCGACTCGCCGTACCAGGCTTCAAGGTTCTTGATTTCGAGGGCGGGAGCGGCAGCCATCAATGCGCTCCTTGGAGTTGACCGTCGGTGGTGCCCATGTAGGCTTCCATGACCTGTGGGTTGTTCGAAACTTCTTCGTAGGGCCCCTCAGCCAGCACTGCGCCGCGCTGCAGCACGGTGATGCGGTCCGCAATGGTGGAGACGACCTTCATGTTGTGCTCGACCATCAAGATGGTGCGACCGGCAGAGACCTTTTTGATCAGCTGGGTGACGCGGTCCACGTCTTCGTGGCCCATGCCCTGGGTGGGCTCGTCCAGCAGCATCAGCTCGGGTTCCATGGCCAGTGTGGTGGCGATCTCCAGCGCGCGCTTGCGGCCGTACGGCAGGTTGACCGTCACCTCGTCGGCCAAGTCTTCCAGGCCCACTTCTGTCAACAACTGCATCGCGCGGTCGTCCAGTTGCGACAGGGTGCGCTCGCTGCGCCAGAAGTGGAACGAGGTGCCCAGCTTGCGCTGCAGGCCCAGGCGCACGTTCTCCATCAGCGTGAGGTGGGGGAACACCGCCGAGATCTGGAACGAGCGGATGACGCCGCGGCGCGCGATCTGTGCGGGCTGCTCTCGCGTGATGTCGTGCCCGTTGAACCGGATGGTGCCCGAGGTGGGTGTGAGAAACTTGGTCAGCAGGTTGAAACACGTGGTCTTGCCTGCGCCGTTGGGGCCGATCAGCGCATGGATGGAGCCCCGGCGGACGGCCAGATTCACATCGCTGACGGCGGTGAAGCCCTTGAACTCTTTGGTCAGGCTGTGGGTTTCAAGAATGACGTCGCTCATTGCGCCTGGGTCGCTCCGTTGGGTGCTGGGGAAAGAAGCCTTGGCCAGCAAGGTCCTCATACATGCGTTGTGATCGCAGTGCATCGTATGCCCCCCTACCCCGCAGTAGATACTGGGACTAATGCCTATGTATAAACGCCTACGCTTTCGGACATCGCGACCTGCGGCGGTGCCCATGGCAACGGTGCACAGGCACGGCATCGCCCGCCCTTGCTGGTTTTGGAGGCGATACCCCGCACAAAGCGGTCTGTGGCTCGCCCCCGCTCACGCGTCAGCCCGCCAAGCAGAACACTGACTTTTTTCTTACATCTTGTCTTGCCAGTGCCACGATGGCGCGCCCGGCGGCGCATGGACGGTCCCTCTACACTGACCCCCATGGCTTCCACCCCCACTCAACCCTCCAGCGGCGCCCCACGGTCCCTGACGGGCCTCCTTCCCTTTCTGCGACCGTACCGCGCACGCATCGCGCTGTCGGTGGTGTTCCTGGTACTGGCAGCGCTTGCCACCCTGGCGTTCCCCCTGGCCTTGCGCAACCTGGTCGATGGTGGCCTGGTGAACCCCGACAAGGGGGCCCAAACCATGGCACTGCGCAATCATTTCGAGGCGCTGTTTACCGTGGCGGTGGCACTGGGGGTGTTCTCCGCCGCGCGGTTTTACATGGTGAGCTGGCTGGGCGAGCGGGTGACCGCCGACCTGCGCAACGCGGTATACGGCCATGTGCTGCAACAAAGCCCGCAGTTCTTTGAGACCACCCAGACCGGCGAAGTGCTGTCGCGCCTGACCACCGACACCACGCTGGTACAGACCGTCGTCGGCTCCTCCCTGTCGATGGGACTGCGCAACGCCGTGATGGGGGCCGGGGCGTTGGCCATGCTTGTGTGGACCAACCCCTACGTCATGTCGGTGGTCATGGTGGCCGTGGTGCTGGTGGTGCTGCCCACCATGTGGATCGGCAGGCGCGTGCGGCGCCTGTCGCGCGACAGCCAGGACCGGGTGGCCGATTCCAGCGCCATCGCGGCCGAGGTGCTCAATGCCGTGCCGGTGGTGCAAAGTTACACGGCAGAACCCCGCGAGACCACCCGCTTCATGCAGGCCACCGAGAACGCATTCCAGGTCGCCATCAAGCGCACCGGGGCCCGCGCCCTGCTCGTGGCCTTCATCATCATTGCAAACGCCGCACTGCTGCTCTGGGGGCTGTACCGGGGCACGGAGGCGGTGCTGGCGGGCAAGATGACAGCCGGGCATCTGGGGCAGACCGTGGTGTATGTGATCTTGCTGGCCGGTGCCGTGGCCGTGCTGGGCGAGGTCTATGGCGATCTGCTGCGCGCTGCGGGCGCCACGGAGCGGCTGATGGAATTGCTCGCGACCCGATCGCCCGTGGCAGACCCGATCGCGCCGCAGAACCTGCCAGTGTCGGAACGGGGGCTGGAGGTGGAGTTTGAGAACGTGTGGTTCCACTACCCCTCGCGCCCCGACCAGCCCGCGCTGCACGACTTTACGCTGCACCTGGCGCCGGGCGAAACGGTGGCGCTGGTGGGCGCCAGCGGCGCGGGCAAAACCACGGTGTTCCAGCTGCTGCAGCGCTTTTACGACGTGGACACCGAGGCACAGGGCCAACCCCAGGGCGCCATCCGCCTCAACGGTGTGGACATCCGCCAACTGCGCCTGGAAACCCTGCGCTTGCACACGGGCACCGTGCCGCAGGACGCCGTGATTTTCTCGGCATCGGCCATGGACAACATCCGCTACGGGCGCCCCCAGGCGACAGACGAAGAAGTCATGGCAGCCACACGTGCCGCCTTTGCACACGACTTCATCATGGCGCTGCCCGAGGGCTATGGCACTTTCCTGGGTGAACGGGGCGTGCGGCTGTCCGGCGGCCAGCGACAGCGCATTGCCATTGCCCGGGCCATGCTCAAAAACCCGCCCCTGCTCCTGCTAGACGAAGCCACCAGCGCGCTGGACGCAGAGAGCGAACGCATGGTGCAGGCGGCGTTGGATACCGCCATGCAGCGCCACACAGGTCGGCGCACCACGCTGGTCATTGCCCACAGGCTGGCCACGGTGCAGAACGCGGACCGCATCGTGGTGCTGGAACATGGGCGCATCGTTGAGCAAGGCACCCACACGGCCCTGTTGGCGCAAGGCGGCGTCTATGCCCGTCTGGCGGCGTTGCAGTTCACGGTGTAACGCCCGCACTGTCGGATCGCGGCCAGCAGTGGGGGTTTACGGAGGGTTTCCGGCTAATCCCAGGCCGCCCCTCATATTGATAGCAATACTGTCTTACCCATCAAGCGTCAGCAGCCTGAAACATTGAATATTTTGGCCCCAAGCATCGATGGCCTACTGGAGCGTTTCCTTGGCGGCGGCGGGCAGAGGCAAGGGCATGACGGCAATCCCCTCCTCCAGCAGCTCCATCGCCTCATCCGGAGTGGCCTGCCCGCGAATCGCACGCTCCTGCACCTCACCGTGGTGCATGCGCCGGGCCTCTTGCGCAAAGCGCGCACCCACATCCTCGGTATTCGCGACGATCTTGCGGGCAAGGTCCAGCCAGGCAGCCTGTAATGCGGGGGGAAGTGCCGGAGAGTTTCCGACCTGAAGACTGCCGCCCTCGGGTGCGGCAGACGGTGTAGGCACGGCTGACGGTGCAGCTGGCTCGCGCGCCCCCAGGTTCAGCCGGGGAGCACTCAAGCGTTTTTCAATGTGATCGTCCGCGCACAGCGGGCATTGCACCAATCCACGTTGCTTCTGGCCCTGGAAATCGTCTTCCGACGCGAACCAGCCTTCAAAGACATGGCCCTGCCGGCATTGGAGATCAAGCACCTTCATGGCAAACCTTGGGCACGCTGGCCATCAGCCGTGGCGGCGCAGCAGGTAACGGTAAACAAAACCTGGAAAGGCGAGTGTAAGGAACAGCGTCCCGGTGATCGCATAGAACTCCCAGCCTTGCGAAGCAATCTGCCCGGCCCTGCGCTCCAGCAACAGCGCCAAGCCACCCACCAGAAAGTACAGCAGGATCAGCTCGCCCAGGCGGCCCACCAGCGGCTTTCTCGGATTGGACTGCGGCCCTACCGCCAGCCAGCGGTGGTTGACAAAAGGCAGGTTGGCAGCAATGAACGCTGCCACGATGACCAGCCAGACGGACCCGGTTAGCGACACAGGAACAGCAGGCAGTGGGGAAGGCTTAGGTGGCCAGCGCGCGCACGACAGCGTCAGCGCAAAGGGCCATCAAGCCGCCGGGCAGAAGGCCCAGCACCAGCAGGAGCGCGCCGTTAAGGGTCAGCACCACACGCACATCCGCCGGGGCGGACACGTTCGAGGCCGTCAACGGTGCGTCGAAGTACATGACCTTCACCACCCGCAGGTAGTAGAAGGCGCCGATCAGCGACATGATCACCGCGAACACCGCCATCGCGATGTACAGGGTCTGGCCTGAGGCCACCAACGCCTGCAGCACGGCCAGCTTGGCGTAGAAACCCACGAGCGGCGGAATACCGGCCATCGAGAACAGACAGACGGCCATCACACCGGCGTACAGGGGGCTGCGCTGGTTGAGGCCGGCAAAGTCCGAAATTTCCTCGCTTTCGAAGCCTTCGCGGGCCAGCAGCAAGATCACGCCAAAGGCTGCCAGCGTGGTGAGCACATAGGTCACCACGTAGAACATCGAGGCGCTGTAGGCGTTCTCAACGGCCGTAGCATCCACATTGCCGTTCACCACACCCGACATCAGACCCAGCAGCACAAAGCCCATCTGCGAGATGGTGGAGTACGCCAGCATGCGCTTGAGGTTGGTCTGCGCGATGGCGGCCAGGTTACCCACGAGCAGTGAGCCAATCGCCAGCACTGCCAGCATCTGCTGCCAGTCGATGGCCAAGGGCAACAACCCGTCCACCAGCAGGCGGATGGTGATGGCAAACGCTGCCAGCTTGGGCGCGCCACCGATCATGAGCGTGACCGCCGTGGGAGCGCCCTGGTAGACGTCGGGAATCCACATGTGGAAAGGCACGACACCCAGTTTGAAGGCCAGGCCGGCCACCACGAACACGAGGCCAAAAACCAGCACCTGGTGGCGAATCTGGCCCGAATTGACGGCCTTGAACACCTGGCCGATATCGAGCGAACCCGTGGCACCGTAGATCATGGACAGGCCGTACAGCAGGAAGCCGCTGGCCATGGCGCCAAGCACGAAATACTTCATGGCCGCTTCTGTGGCCGTGGCGTTGTCACGGCGCAGGGCCACAAGCGCGTAGCTCGACAGGGTCAGCAGTTCCAGGCCCAGGTAGATCACGAGGAAGTTGTTGCCCGAGATCATGATGAACATGCCCAGCAGCGCAAACATCGACAAGGTGAACATTTCACCTCCGCGCATCATGCCGCGATCTGCCGCGTAGGGTCGGGCATAGACCAGCGTGATCATCATGGCCACCGTGGCAAAACACTTGAGCCAGTTGCCCATGGCATCGCTCACCACCATGTTGCCAAACCCATAGAAGGTGTTGCCGCTGCTGGCGTACATGGCCTGCAATCCAGCCACCACGGCGAGCGTGAGCAGGGTGAGCACGTAGGTGGCGGTGCGGCGGGCGCTGTGCACGCCCAGGTCGACCAGCGCGATCACGCAGGCCATGGTCAACAGCACGATTTCGGGGTAAATCGCGAGCCAGCTGATGTTGTCAATCATCTTCTTGAATCTCTTAGTTCAGCTTGGACAGCGCAACATGCTTGAGCAGTTCCGCCACCGAGGTGTCCATCACGTCCGTGAACGGACGGGGATACAGGCCCATGGCCAGTACGGCAATGCCCAGCAAGGCAAGCACCAGGAATTCGCGGCTGTCGATGTCGGTCAGGCCCTTGACGTTGTCATTGCCCACTGGCCCCAGGTATACGCGCTTGAACATCCACAGCGTGTAGGCGGCACCAAAGATCAGCGCAGTGGCGGCGGCCAGACCGATCCAGAAGTTGGCCTTGACAGCACCAAGGATCACCATCCACTCGCCCACAAAGCCGGCAGTGCCTGGAAGGCCGCAATTGGCCATCGCAAACAGCAGCGCAAAGGCCGTGAAGTTGGGCATGGTGTTGACCACACCGCCGTAAGCGGCGATTTCACGCGAATGCACGCGGTCATACAGCACGCCAATGGACAGGAACATCGCGCCCGAGACAAATCCGTGGGCAATCATCTGCACCAGACCGCCAGACACGCCCAGATCGTTGAAGATAAAGAAGCCCAGCGTCACAAAGCCCATGTGCGCCACAGACGAATACGCCACCAGTTTCTTCATGTCCTTCTGGACCATGGCCACCAGACCCACATAGATCACGGCAATCAGCGACAGGGCAATCATCAGCCAAGCCCACTCGCGCGAGGCATCGGGGGCGATGGGCATGGAGAAACGCAGGAAGCCGTATGCGCCCAGCTTCAGCATGATGGCTGCCAGCACGGCAGAGCCTCCGGTGGGCGCCTCCACGTGCACGTCGGGCAGCCAGGTGTGCACCGGCCACATCGGCACCTTCACGGCAAACGCCGCAAAGAAGGCAAAGAACAGCAGCGTCTGCGCCGTACGGCTCAACGGCAACTGGTGCCACGTGGCAATGTCGAAGCTGCCGCCTGACTGGTTGTACAGGAAGATCAGTGCGATCAGCATCAGCAGCGAACCGAGCAGCGTATACAGGAAGAACTTGAACGCCGCGTAGATCTTGTTGGGGCCACCCCAGATACCGATGATCAGGTACATCGGAATCAGCGTGGCTTCGAAGAACACGTAGAACAGCATGCCGTCCAACGCCGTGAATACGCCAATCATGAGGCCCGACAGGATCAGGAAAGCCCCCATGTACTGGTTGACGCGCTCGGTGATGGACTCCCAGGAAGCCACTACGACGATGACCGTGATGAATGCCGTCAGCGGCACGAACCAGAACGAGATGCCATCCACCCCCAGGTGATAGTGGATGTTGAAGCGTTCGATCCAGGCTGCCTTCTCGACAAACTGCATCGCCGCCGTGCCCAGCTGGAACCCATCGTACAGGGGTAACGTCACCAGGAAGCCAACCACGGCCCCCACCAGCGCCAGCCACCGCACCGCGCGGGCATGCTCATCCCGCCCAATGGCCAGCAGCAGTACACCGAAGGCAATCGGTGCCCAGATTGCAAGACTCAACAGACCCATTTGTTGTTTTCCTTATTTGATGAGCTGCAACAGAGCATCGCCCCAGACAAACCAGGTCATCAGCGCGAAGACACCCAGGATCATCACCAGCGCGTAGTGGAAGATAAAGCCCGACTGCATCCAGCGCACGATGCCGGAAACTCCACGCACCAACTTCCAAGAACCGTTCACGAGAGCGCCGTCGATGATGGCCTGATCGCCTACCTTCCACAGCCCGACACCCAGCGCACGAGCACCACGGGCGAGGATGTTCTCGTTGATCCAATCGAGGTAATACTTGTTTTCCAGCAAGGTGTAGAGCGGCTGGACACGTGCCTTGATGCCCGCAGGCAGCGCAGGATTGACCATGTACATGTAGTACGAAGCAGCGACCCCCGCCAAAGCAAGCCAGAAAGGCGCTGTCTGCAGACCATGCAGTGCCATCCCCACCGGACCGTGGAAGATTTCTGCCAGCTTCGCCATGGCCGGGTGCTTGGCCGCATCGACAAAGATCACGTCCTTGAAGAAGTCACCAAACAGCATGGGCTGGATGAACATGAAGCCCACCACCACCGAAGGAATGGCCAGCAGCACCAGCGGCACCGTCACCACCCAGGGGGATTCGTGTGGCTTGGCATCGTGCCCGTGGTGATCATCATGACCATGGTGGTCGTCATGGTGCGCATCCGGGTTCTGGTCGTAGCGCTCCTTGCCATGGAAGACCAGGAAATACATGCGGAACGAATAGAACGCCGTGATGAACACACCTGCGAGCACGGCAAAGTGCGCAAAACCGGCTGCGGGCAGTTGGCTGAAGTGCACGGCCTCAATGATGCTGTCCTTGGAGTAGAAGCCCGAGAACAGCGGTGTACCGATCAACGCCAGCGAACCCAGCAGTGAGGTGATCCAGGTGATGGGCATGTACTTGCGCACGCCGCCCATCCAGCGGATATCCTGGTTGTGGTGCATGCCCATGATGACCGAGCCGGCCCCGAGGAACAGCAGCGCCTTGAAGAACGCGTGGGTCATCAGGTGGAACACGGCCACCGAGTAAGCCGATGCGCCCAGCGCTACGGTCATATAACCCAGCTGCGACAGCGTGGAATAAGCCACCACGCGCTTGATGTCGTTCTGGATGATGCCCAGGAATCCCATGAACAACGCCGTGATGGCACCAATCACGAGGATGAAATTCAGGGCCGTATCAGACAGTTCAAACAGGGGCGACATGCGCGCCACCATGAAAATGCCCGCGGTCACCATGGTTGCCGCGTGGATCAGCGCCGAGATAGGGGTTGGACCTTCCATCGAGTCGGGCAACCACACGTGCAGCGGGAACTGGGCCGACTTGCCCATCGCGCCAATGAACAGGCAGATGCAGATCACGGTGATCAGCATCCAGTCGGTGCCGGGGAATGGCAGACCACCCAGTTCACCCGTCTTCGCGAACACTTCGCCGTAGTTCAACGTGCCAGCGTAAGCTGCGATCAAGCCAATGCCCAGGATGAAACCGAAGTCGCCCACCCGGTTGACCAGAAAGGCCTTCATGTTGGCAAAGATCGCCGAAGGCTTGTTGAACCAGAAGCCGATCAGCAGGTAAGACACCAAGCCCACGGCTTCCCAACCGAAGAACAGCTGCAGCAGGTTGTTGCTCATCACCAGCATCAGCATGGAGAACGTGAACAACGAGATGTAGGCGAAGAAACGGTTATAGCCGTCGTCCTCTTCCATGTAGCCAATGGTGTAGATGTGCACCATCAGCGACACAAAGGTCACCACGACCATCATCATGGCGGTGAGGCTGTCCACCAGGAAGCCCACTTCCATCTTCAGACCACCAACAACCATCCAGGTGTACAGCGTCTCGTTAAAACGCGCGCCATCGATCGCAACGCTCTTGAGCGTCATCGCAGACAACACGAACGCCACGAGCACGCCCAGGATCGTCAGGGTATGGCTCAGGCGTCGGCCTATCCAGTTACCACCAAAGGTCGTACCAAAGATGCCGGCCAGCAAAGCACCCGCCAGCGGAGCCAGTGGCACGGCCAGGAGCGTTGAAGCAGAGAGGGTTTGACTCATTCTTGAGAACCTTGGGAATACGGGTAGCCCATCAACCCTTGAGGGTGTTGAGGTCTTCCGCGTTGATGCTGGACTTGTTGCGGAACAGCAGCACCAGGATGGCCAGGCCGATGGCCGATTCGGCTGCCGCCACGGTCAGGATGAAGAACACAAACACCTGGCCGTGCATGTCGCCCAGGTAGTGGGAGAACGCCACGAAGTTCATGTTCACCGCCAGCAGCATCAATTCGATGGCCATCAGCAGCACGATCAGGTTCTTGCGGTTCAGGAAAATCCCGATCACCGCGAGCGCGAACAACATCGCACCCAGCGAGAGAAAGTGTCCCAATGTCAGCGTCATGCTTTTTTCTCCTCGACGGCCGGCTCTGCCTGTGCCTCGTCCACCGGCTTCTGGGTCGCTGCGACCTTCACCACTTCCAGGCGGTCCGCAGCACGGACGCGGATCTGCACCGAAGGATTGATGGCCTTGCTGTCCTTGCGCTGGCGCAGGGTGAGCGCAATGGCGGCAATCATGGCCACCAGCAGAATCACAGCTGCGATTTCAACGGGATAAAGGTATTCGGTGTAAAGCAGCTTGCCCAACGCCTTGGTGTTCGAATACGGGACCACCTGCCCCGCAGCATCCACCATGGTGGCGACGGCCTTGGGCTCGTCCATGCCACGAAACCCGCCCATCAGCACAGCGGCCATTTCCAGCGCAATCAAAGCGCCTACCGTGGCGGCCAGGGGAAAGTGCTTCCAGAAGCCTTTGCGCACCGTGTCGATGTGAATATCAAGCATCATCACGACGAACAGGAACAGCACCATCACCGCGCCCAGGTACACGAGCACCAAGGCAATGGCGAGGAATTCGGCTTTGAGCAGCAACCACACCGCTGCCGCCTGCGAAAACGCGAGGATGAGATAGAGCACGGCATGCACAGGATTGCGCGCAGTGATCACCCGGAAGGCTGCAAACAGCAGCACAACCGAGAAGAGGTAGAAGAAACCAGTCTTGGCGTCCATGAATCGGGTCTTTATAGAAAGTCTGGCAAAGAGGCTGAAGCCTGCACCGCTCAGCGGTACTTGGCGTCCGCAGCCTTGGCTGCCGCAATTTCACCTTCGTACCGGTCGCCCACGGCCAGGAGCATGTCCTTCGTGAAATACAGATCGCCACGCTTTTCGCCGTGGTATTCAAAGATGTGCGTCTCCACGATGGAATCCACCGGGCAGCTTTCTTCGCAGAAACCGCAGAAGATGCACTTGGTCAGATCGATGTCATAGCGAGTGGTGCGGCGGGAGCCATCGGCACGGACGTCCGACTCAATCGTGATCGCCATGGCGGGGCAAACGGCCTCGCACAACTTGCAGGCGATACAACGCTCTTCCCCGTTGTCATAGCGGCGCAGCGCATGCAGACCGCGAAAACGGGGTGAAAGAGGCGTTTTCTCTTCCGGGAACTGCACAGTCACCTTGCGGCGAAAGGCATAGCGGCCCGTGAGGGCCATGCCCTTAAGCAACTCCACGAGCATGAAGCTCTTGAAGAAATCCTTGAACGAAAAAGGTGCAGCAGCAGCAACAGCAGTCATTTGTGTCCCCGCTTATTTCCAGATATTCCAAGGCGAGAGCAACCACCCGCCGACAAACAACAAATACACCAGCGTGACTGGAATAAAGATCTTCCAGCCCAGACGCATGATCTGGTCATAACGGAAACGGGGGAAGGTCGCCCGGATCCAGATGAACATGGACACCACAAGGAAGGTCTTGATACCCAGCCAGATCCAGCCGGGAATCCAGTTGAACAACGCACTGTCGATGGGGGGCAGCCAGCCGCCAAGGAACATCAGTGCAGCCAGGATGGAAACGAGCCACATGCTGGCGTACTCAGCCAGGAAGAAGATCGCAAAGCCCATGCCGGAATACTCCACCATATGGCCGGCCACAATTTCCGCCTCGCCTTCCACCACGTCAAACGGGTGGCGGTTCGTTTCAGCAACCCCAGAGATCAGGTAGACCAGAAAAATGGGCAGCAGCGGGAGCCAGTTCCAGGACAGGAAGGTCAGGCCCTTATCCGCAGCCATGCCACGCCCCTGCCCCATCACGATTTCGGTCAGGTTCATGCTTCCGGAAACCATGATCACGACCAGGAAGCAGAAGCCCATGGCAATTTCGTAGCTCACCATCTGTGCGGAAGCTCGCAGCGCACCGAGAAAAGCATACTTGGAGTTCGAGGCCCAGCCAGCGATGATCACACCATAGACCTCGATCGAGGTGATGGCCATGACCAGCAGCAGACCTGCATTCACATTGGCCAAGGCCACATCGGGGCCAAAGGGAATAGCCACCCAGGCAGCCAGTGCCGGCATGATGGCCATGACAGGTCCCAGGACAAACAAGCCCTTGCTGGCCGCCGTGGGCTGGATGATTTCCTTGGTCAACAGCTTCAGCGCGTCAGCGATAGGCTGCAGCAACCCCATGGGACCCACGCGGTTGGGGCCATGGCGCACCTGCATGAAGCCCAGGAGCTTACGCTCCCACAGCGTGAGGTAGGCCACCGCACCCATCAAAGGCGCCAGGATACAAACGATCTTGATCAGGATCCAGAGCACCGGCCAGACGATGCCAGTCCACCACCCAAAAGAAAGCAGGTTCAGGCCCGCGTTGTAGATCGCGTCGATCATGCGGCCACTCCTTCACGTGCCATGCGCGCGTCGGCAGTGAGCTGCAACGACGTGGAACGGCGCACCAGGCCGTCCAGTTGATAGATGGATGCGACCACGGGTTCATCTGCTGCGGCTGTCGCAGCGACTGGCACCGTCCTCACAGCGTTCGACATCTGAGCAGCCGCCAATTGCGTGACCGTGCCCGCTGGGGCATTCGTGGCACGTGCCAGCACGTCCTGCGAGGTTTCAAAGTCGAAGCCCGGCACACCCAGCAGATTGGCCAGAACGCGCAGAACCTTCCATGCAGGACGGGTGTCACCCAGAGGGCGCACCACGGCGTGGAAGCTCTGCAGACGGCCTTCCGCATTGACGAAGCTGCCAGACGTTTCGGTGAACGGGGCAATTGGCAACAAAACGTCACTGAACTCCATGTTGGCCTTGAAGGGGCTCAACGTGATCACCATGTCTGCACCAGACAGCGTGGCAGCAGCGCTGGCGCCCGCAGCGGAGTCGTACACCGGCTCAGTATTGAGCAACAAGGCTGCCTTCAGACCACCGGAAAGCATCTGACCCGCATTCAAGCCACCATTGACAGGATGAGCCCCCACGAACTGAGCACCCACCGTATTGGCGGCTTCCGTCAGGTAGCCGACGGATGCCCCCGTGTTCTCACCAATCCAGTTGGCCAGCGCCAGCAATTGCGTAGCCTGTGCATGGTGCGCAGCTGCATTGCCCAGCAACAGCGCCTTTCGTTCGCCACCCAGCAGGGTACGGGCGATCGCCAAGGCACCCTCGGTCACTGCACCTGCCCCCGCAGGCGCAGAAGCACCTTTCTCCTGCGCCACCGCAGCAGCGATGCCGCCAAGCGCCGCCACCCATTGGGCAGCAGGCTGCAGCAGGGAGTGTTTCACCGGCATTGCCCAGTCAGCCAGGGCCGAATCGACCACACTGACCTGACAGCCGTGGCGTGCTGCCTGGCGAATGCGCTGGGCGAACAACGGATGGTCCTTGCGCAGGTTGGAGCCCACCACAAGCACACTCTGCAACGTGGACAACGAGGCAATGGACGTGCCAAGCCAGCGGATACCTTCGGGCGCTGCAAATTCAGCATTGCGCAGGCGGTAGTCAATGTTGTCACTGCCCAGACCACGCACCAATGCAGAAGCCAGGTACAACTCTTCGACCGTGCTGTGCGGACTGACCAGAGCGCCAATGCTGTTGGCGCCGTGGTCATTCTTGATGTTCTTCAAACCGTTGGCGACGTATTCCAGTGCGGTCTGCCAATCGACCTGCCTCCACACCCCGCCCTGCTTGAGCATCGGCTGGGTCAGGCGTTCGTCGCTGTTGAGCGATTCGTACGAGAAGCGGTCACGGTCGGCAATCCAGCATTCGTTGACAGCCTCATTCTCGAACGGCACCACGCGCATGACCTTGTGGTTCTTGACCTGAACAATCAGGTTGGAACCGGTCGAATCGTGGGGGCTCACCGAACGGCGGCGCGACAACTCCCAAGTACGGGCGCTGTATCGGAAAGGCTTGCTCGTGAGCGCACCGACCGGGCAGATGTCGATCATGTTGCCCGACAGCTCGGAGTCCACCGTATCACCGGTGACCGTTGTGATCTCCGAGTGCTCGCCGCGATGGATCATGCCCAGCTCCATCACGCCGGCCACTTCCTGGCCAAAGCGCACGCAGCGGGTGCAATGGATGCAACGGCTCATTTCCTGCATGGAAATCAGCGGGCCGACATCCTTGACAGGCACCACGCGCTTTTCTTCTTCGTAGCGCGAAGAAGAGCCGCCATAGCCCACGGCCAGGTCCTGCAACTGGCATTCACCGCCCTGGTCGCAGATGGGGCAATCCAGCGGGTGGTTGATCAGCAGGAACTCCATGACCGACTGCTGGGCTTTGATGGCCTTGTCGCTCTTGGTGCGCACGATCATGCCCTGCGTCACCGGCGTAGCGCACGCTGGCATGGGCTTGGGAGCCTTTTCCACATCCACCAGGCACATACGGCAGTTGGCAGCGATCGAAAGCTTCTTGTGGTAGCAGAAATGCGGAATGTAGGTGCCCGCCTTCTCGGCCGCATGCATCACCATGCAGCCTTCGGCGACTTCCACTTTCTGACCGTCCAGTTCAATTTCAACCATATGTTTTCTCGCGATCAGACGGAGGTCGCGGCCTGCGGGGCCTTGTTCCGGATCAGTGCCTCAAACTCGGGACGGAAATGTTTGATCATGGCGCGCACAGGCATGGCAGCGGCATCGCCCAGCGCACAGATCGTGCGCCCCTGGATGTTGTCTGCCACAGAATTGAGCAGGTCCAGATCGCCTTCGCGCCCCTGACCGTGCTGAATACGGTCGATCACGCGCCACATCCAGCCCGTGCCTTCACGGCATGGCGTGCACTGGCCACAGGATTCGTGGGAATAGAAGTACGACAGGCGCAGCAGACTCTCGACCATGCTGCGGGAATCGTCCATCACGATCACAGCGCCCGAACCCAGCATGGAGCCAGCCTTTGCAATGGAGTCGTAATCCATCGTGCATTCCATGATGATGGAGGCAGGCAGCACCGGGGACGAGGAGCCACCGGGAATCACTGCCTTGAGCTGGCGCCCCTTGCGCACGCCACCGGCCAGTTCGAGCAGCTTGGCAAAAGGCGTGCCCATGGGCACTTCGTAGTTGCCGGGCTTTTCCACATCGCCCGAAACCGAGAAGATCTTGGTGCCACCGTTGTTGGGCTTGCCACACTCCAAGTAGGCTTGGCCGCCATTGCGGATGATCCACGGCACGGCCGCGAAGGTCTCCGTGTTGTTGATGGTGGTGGGCTTGCCGTACAGACCGAAGCTGGCAGGGAACGGCGGCTTGAAGCGCGGCTGGCCCTTCTTGCCTTCGAGCGATTCGAGCAGCGCAGTTTCTTCGCCACAGATATAGGCACCGAAGCCATGCGCCGCATGCAGCTGGAAGCTGAAGTTGCTGCCAAGGATCTTGTCACCCAGGTAACCGGCTGCGCGCGCTTCTTCCAACGCTTCTTCAAAGCGGTCGTAGGTCTGGAAGATTTCACCGTGGATGTAGTTGTAGCCCACAGAGATGCCCATCGCGTAGGCCGCGATGATCATGCCTTCGATAACGATGTGTGGGTTGAACTGAAGAATGTCGCGATCCTTGCACGTGCCAGGCTCGCCTTCATCGGAGTTGCACACGAGGTACTTCTGGCCTGGGAACGAGCGGGGCATGAAGCTCCACTTGAGGCCGGTGGGGAAACCCGCACCGCCACGGCCGCGCAGGCCGGATTCCTTGACAGTGGCGATGACCTGGTCCTGCGTGAGCGGTTCACCGCCATCGGTGCCCAGGATCTTGCGCAGCGCAGCATAGCCGCCGCGCGCTTCGTAGTCCTTGATGCTCCAGTTCGCACCATCCAGGCCCGCGTAGATCTGCGGGTTGATGTGGCGGTCGTGGAAGCAGGTCTGGACGCCCGTGGCCTGGAACTGCGAGAGGATCTGTGCAGCGGTGGTCATGCTTGTCCCTCCGCCGCGCGCAGGCCGTCGACCAACTGGTCGAGCTTGTCGTTGTCCATGAAGCTGCACATCGTGCGGTCGTTGACCAGCATCACGGGCGCATCGGCGCAGGCGCCCAGGCACTCACACTGCTGCAGGGTGAACAGGCCATCGGCCGTGGTCTCGCCCATGGTCACACCAAGCTTCTTTTCAAGGTGGTGCAGCGCCTTCTGTCCGTCGCGCAGCTGACAAGGCAAGTTGGTGCACACGTTGAGCTTGTACTTGCCCACCGGCTGCTGGTTGTACATGTTGTAGAAGGTCGTGACTTCATGCACGGCGATCTGGGCTATACCCAGATACTCGGCAATCACCGCTTCACTTTCAGCACTGACAAACCCCTGCTCCTGTTGCACGATAGACAGGCAGGCCATCACTGCAGACTGCTTCTGCTCGGCGGGGTACTTGGCCACTTCACGCGCAAAACGCGCGCGGGTCGATTCGGTAATCATCGGTCAATCTCTCCGAACACGATATCCATGGTGCCGATGATGGCCACGGCGTCCGCAATCATGTGGCCGCGTGCCATTTCGTCCAGCGTGGCGAGGTGCGCGAAACCAGGCGCACGGATCTTGAGGCGGTACGGTTTGTTGGCGCCGTCGCTCACCAGGTAGATGCCAAACTCGCCCTTGGGATGCTCCACCGCAGCATAAGCCTCACCCTCGGGCACGTGAAACCCTTCAGTGAAAAGCTTGAAGTGGTGGATCAACTCCTCCATGTTGGATTTCATGGATTCACGAGCGGGCGCAGCCACCTTGTGATTGTCAGTAATGACAGGACCCGGATTGGCTTTGAGCCAATCCACACACTGCTTGATGATGCGATTGGATTCGCGCATTTCCTGCACGCGCACCAGATAGCGGTCGTAGCAGTCACCTGTCTTGCCCACGGGTACATCGAAGTCCACACGGTCGTAAACATCGTACGGTTGGGTCTTGCGCAGGTCCCAGGCAATACCGGAGCCACGGATCATGGGGCCGGTCATGCCCAGGTTCAGCGCACGCTCGGGCGGCACCACACCAATACCCACGGTGCGCTGCTTCCAGATACGGTTGTCGGTCAGCAGGGTCTCGTACTCGTCTACGCAACCGGGGAAGCGCTTGGTGAAGTCGTCGATGAAATCAAGCAAAGAACCTTGGCGGTTCTGGTTCATGGCCTCCAGGGCCTTGGCGTTCTTGATCTTGCTGACCTTGTATTGCGGCATGGAGTCCGGCAGGTCACGGTACACACCGCCTGGACGGAAATACGCTGCATGCATGCGCGCGCCAGAGACGGCTTCGTACATGTCGAACAGGTCTTCGCGCTCGCGGAAGGTATAGATCAGGATGGTGGAGCTGCCGCAGTCGTTGCCATGCGAACCCAGCCACATCAGGTGGTTCAGCAGGCGCGTGATTTCCGAAAACATCACGCGGATGTACTGCGCACGCAGGGGCACTTCCAGGCCCAGCAGCTTTTCGATGGCCAGGCAGTAGGCGTGCTCATTGCACATCATCGAAACGTAGTCCAATCGGTCCATGTAGGGCAGCGACTGGATGTAGGTCTTGTGTTCGGCCAGCTTTTCGGTGGCACGGTGCAGGAGGCCGATGTGCGGGTCGGCCCGCTGTACGACTTCGCCATCGAGCTCCAGCACCAAGCGCAGCACACCGTGCGCCGCCGGATGCTGCGGACCAAAGTTCAGGGAATAGTTCTTGATTTCAGCCATGGTGGTTCACATGGGGCGCGGGCGCCTTAGTGCAGGCCTCCGTACTTGTCTTCGCGGATGATGCGCGGCGTGATCTCCCGCGGCTCGATCGACACGGGTTCGTAAACCACCCGGCGCAGCTCTGCGTCGTAGCGCATCTCAACATGACCAGACAGCGGAAAGTCTTTGCGGAAGGGATGGCCAATGAAGCCGTAGTCGGTCAGGATACGGCGCAGGTCGTTGTGGCCGTCGAACAAAATGCCGAACAGATCAAACGCTTCGCGCTCGTACCAGTTGGCGGAGTTCCACAGGTCGGAGACCGAGGCCACCACCGGAAAATCATCATCGGCGCAGAACACCTTGACCCGCACACGCTGATTCAGACTGACGGACAACAGGTGCGAGACCACGCAATAGCGGGGGCCTTCACGCACGGCATCGGCATATGCCGAATAGTCCACGCCACACAAATCGATCAGTTGCTCAAAGCGGCAACCTTCAGCGTCACGCAACACGCGCATGGATTCGAGGTAATCAGCCGCATCAACGACCAAGGTGACCTCATCCAACGCCACCGTGATCTGACGCACCATCACCCCCAGGGCGGCGGCAATATTGTCTTTGAGTTTTTCAGGCCGAATGGCAACAGCGGTCATCATCAACCCTTCAGACACGAGCAATGGTGTTGGTACGGCGAATCTTCTGCTGCAGCTGGATGATCCCGTAGATCAACGCCTCCGCCGTGGGCGGGCAACCTGGCACGTAGACATCCACCGGAACAATGCGATCGCAACCACGCACTACGGAGTAGCTGTAGTGGTAGTAACCGCCGCCGTTGGCACACGAGCCCATCGACAACACCCAACGCGGCTCGGACATCTGGTCGTACACCTTGCGCAACGCAGGCGCCATCTTGTTGCACAGCGTGCCGGCCACAATCATGAGGTCAGACTGGCGCGGGCTCGCGCGGAACACTTCCGCCCCAAAACGACCGATGTCGTAACGCGCCGCCGCAGCATGCATCATTTCGACGGCACAGCAAGCCAAGCCGAATGTCATCGGCCACAGAGAGCCGGTCTTGGCCCAATTCACCACCGAGTCGTAACTCGTGGTGATGAAGCCTTCCTTCATCACGCCTTCAATCATTGCATCATCCTTGTTGAGGCTCGCTCATTCCCAATCCAGGGCACCCTTTTTCCACTCGTAGGCAAAACCCACAACCAGAATGGCCAGGAAAATAACGACCGCCACGAAACCAGCGATCCCCACCTCATGCAGCGTCACCGCCCATGGGAAGAGGAATGCAATTTCGAGATCGAACAGAATGAAGAGAATGGCCACAAGGTAGTAGCGCACATCAAACTTCATGCGCGCATCCTCGAAGGCTTCAAAGCCACATTCGTAGGGAGAGTTCTTCGCGGCATCCGGGCGGTTGGGGCCCAGTATGTAGCCGAGTACAAGGGGGACAACGCCTACGGCGATGCCGACCAAGATGAACAAAAGGACGGGGAGGTACTGATCGAGGTTCATCTTGAGGATGTGCTCACCGCTGTGGCCTTGCCCGTCAGGACCCAAGCCGGGTCATGCAGGCAGGCCTTTGTTTTGGTGCCGTCGGCGAGACTCGAACTCGCACAGCTTTCGCCACTACCCCCTCAAGATAGCGTGTCTACCAATTTCACCACGACGGCTGATTTTTGCATCTGGATGGCATGAGGAACCTTGCGGTTTTGGCTTTCCAGACAATCCAGAATTCTACTCCGGAAAAACCCTGCTTCGGCTTACGGAGCCCAATTTAGTGCAGATTATTTGGTGGGGATCTGCGCTGCACCCGAGGCGGGCACGGCAGGAGCCACAGCAGCATCCGAAGCCGACAACGAAGGCGCACCTGCAGGCACTGCAGCAGCGGGATTTTCCAGCACGCTACCCGAACTGGCAGGACGCGCATTGCCGAAATAGGCCAGTGCCAGCGTTGCCACAAAAAACACCGCAGCCAGCACCGCCGTAGTGCGCGACAAGAAGTTGGCGCTACCGCTGGCACCAAACAGGCTTCCGGAACTGCCACTGCCAAACGCTGCGCCCATATCGGCACCCTTGCCATGCTGGATCAGGATCAGGCCAATCATCCCCAAGGCCGTCAGCATCTGCACAGCCAACACCACATTCACGATCACGTTCATTCTCTGTTCACTCCTGATTGAATAGTTTGAAGGGCAGCCTCAACGGGCGGCCGCAATGATTTGAAGGAAATCGGGCGCTTTCAGCGAGGCACCGCCAACAAGGCCGCCATCGATATCAGGCTGGGAAAGCAACTGGGCGGCATTGGCCGCATTCATGCTGCCGCCGTACAGCAGGCGGATTCGATCCGCATGCTCGCTGGCCGCAGACAGCTGTGCCCGCAGCACTGCATGCACTGCCTGCGCCTGCTCAGGCGACGCCGTGCGGCCCGTGCCAATGGCCCAGACCGGTTCGTAAGCCACCACCACTTCGCTGATGCAGTGACCATTGAGGTGGATGACAGCCGCCAATTGACGCTTGACCACAACCTCGGTCTGCCCAGCTTCGCGCTCCTGAAGAGTCTCGCCCACGCAGACGATAGGCGTGATACCTGCCGCCAGTGCGCGCTGCGCTTTCTCGGCAACCACCACATCGGTTTCACCATGGTATTGGCGGCGCTCCGAATGCCCCACCAGCGCGTACCGCACACCAAAGTCTTTCAACATGGCGGCCGACACCTCTCCGGTGTAGGCACCTGCTTCGTGCTGCGATACATCCTGGGCAGCCACCGCCACCAAAGACCCCAACGCAGCAGCCTGCACCTGCGCCAGATAGGGCGCCGGCACCGCAACGGCCACGTCACAAACCGCGTCAGCCAGCCCCGCCAAGATGCCTTTCAGCAAAGCATCGTTGGCAGCCAGACTGCCGTTCATCTTCCAGTTGCCTGCGATGAGTTTTCTCTTGTTTTTCATGATTACCACGTCAAAACAATCTTGCCAATGTGCTGATTTGACTCCATCAGCGCGTGGGCCTTAGCAGCCTCTGTCGCCGCAAATGTGCTGTGGATGACGGGCCGCACACGCCCCGCCACCAGCAGAGGCCACACATGCTCGCGCAATGCACGCGCAATCGCCCCCTTGAATGCCACAGAACGCGGACGCAAGGTGGAGCCAGTAATGGTCAGCCGGCGGCGCAGCACCAAACCCGCATTGAAGTCGCTCTTGATGCCACCCTGCACCGCAATGATGACAATGCGGCCGTCCTCAGCCAGGCACTGCACCTCGCGCGCCACGTAGTCACCTGCCACCATGTCCAGCACCACATCCACGCCTTTGCCCTGCGTAATGCGATTGGCTTCTGCCACAAAATCCTGCGTCTTGTAGTTGATGGCCTCGTGGGCCCCCAGTTGCAGACATGCCGCACACTTTTCGTCGCTACCTGCAGTTGCAATGACCGTTGCGCCAAAGGCCCGCGCCAATTGAACAGCCGTCACACCAATACCACTGGTACCGCCTTGCACCAGCAGGCTTTCACCCGCCTGCAGATGCCCCCGGTCGAACACATTGCTCCACACGGTGAAGAACGTCTCGGGCAGTGATGCAGCCTCGACATCGCTAAAGCCATCAGGCACCGGCAGGCACTGCACCACAGGCGCCACGCACCATTGGGCATAACCACCACCCGCCACCAGCGCACAGACGCGGTCACCCACCCGAATACCCGCCTCGGCCATGGCTGCAGCATCACCCGACTCCACCACTCCCGCGACTTCCAGACCCGGCAGGTCAGACGTGCCCGGCGGCGGGGCGTAGTGCCCCATCCTCTGGAGCACATCGGGGCGATTGATACCGCTGGCAGCCACACGGATCAGCAGCTCACCGGCACCCGCCTGCGGCACGGGGCGTTCACCCAGGCGCAATACCTCGGGCCCGCCAAAGGAAGTGATCTCGACAGCACGCATATTGCGATTCATGGGACGGTCAATTTTTGAGTGATTTTGGCTGCCAGCGCTTTACTTAAAAGCGCAAGCAGCTACAAAATCAATAGCAAAATCTGATCAGCCGACGATCTGCCCGGAACTGCTGTCCGAAGGCAAAGATTGTTGCTGTTGCTGCTGATCCGCGGGCTGACGGCCCCCGTCACGACCATGGTCGCGGCGTGGTTCGCGGTCGCCGCGCTCTGCTGGAGCAGGACGGTCGCTGCCGCCGGCAGGACGATCGGCAAGCACCTTCATCGACAGCTTGACGCGGCCTTTCTCGTCGGTTTCCATGACCTTAACCTTCACAATCTGGCCTTCGGTCAGGTAGTCACCCACGCGCTCAACGCGCTCGTGGGCAATCTGGCTGATGTGCAGCAGACCATCCTTGCCGGGCAGCAGATTGATCAGTGCGCCGAAGTCCAGGATCTTGGTCACAGGGCCTTCGTAGATCTTGCCAATTTCAACTTCGGCCGTGATCTGCTCGATGCGCTTCTTGGCCTCGTCGGCCTTGGCTGCGTCAGTGGCGGCGATGGTGATGGTGCCGTCTTCCTCGATGTTGATCTGGCAGCCGGTTTCTTCGGTCAGCGCACGGATCACCGCGCCGCCCTTGCCGATCACGTCACGGATCTTCTCGGGGTTGATCTTCATCGTGTAGAGCTTGGGCGCAAAGTTCGACACCTCAGTCTTGGCTTCACCCATGGCCTCTTGCATCTTGCCCAGGATGTGCATGCGCGCTTCCTTGGCCTGGGCCAGGGCGACCTGCATGATCTCCTTGGTGATGCCCTGGATCTTGATGTCCATCTGCAGCGCGGTAATACCAGCCGTGGTACCCGCCACCTTGAAGTCCATGTCACCCAGATGATCTTCATCGCCCAGGATGTCGGTCAATACGGCAAAACGGTTGGCATCCTTGATCAGGCCCATGGCGATACCCGCCACATGCGCCTTCATCGGAACGCCCGCGTCCATCAGCGACAGGCAGCCACCACAGACCGAGGCCATCGACGACGAGCCGTTGGATTCGGTGATTTCGGACACCACGCGCATGGTGTAGGGGAATTCTTCCTTCGTCGGCAACACGGCAATCAGAGCGCGCTTGGCCAGACGGCCGTGGCCGATTTCGCGGCGCTTGGTCGAACCCATGCGACCCACTTCACCGGTGGCAAAGGGAGGCATGTTGTAGTGCATCATGAAGCGGTCTTCATACTCGCCAGCCAGCGCATCAATGCGCTGAGCGTCGCGCTCGGTGCCCAGCGTGGTCACCACCAGCGCCTGGGTTTCGCCACGCGTGAAGAGCGACGAGCCATGGGCACGGGGCAGTACGCTGCCACGGATTTCGATGGGGCGCACGGTGCGCGTGTCGCGGCCATCGATGCGGGGCTCGCCAGCCAGGATCTGGCTGCGCACGATGCCAGCTTCGATATCGAACAGCATGCCTTCAACCTTGACAGCGTCGAACTCGACACCCTCAGCCTTCAAGGCTGCCATCACTGCCGCATAAGCTTCGCGGCAGGCCTGCGTGCGGGCTTGTTTGTTGCGGATCTGGTAGGCAGCGCGCAGCTTGTCGTCAGCCAGGGCCACCACTTTGGCGATCAGGGTTTCGTCCTTGGCAGGGGCTTCCCACTGCCATACGGGCTTGCCAGCATCGCGCACCAGTTCGTGGATGGCGTTGATGGCCACATTGCCTTGCTCGTGGCCAAACACCACGGCGCCGAGCATGATTTCTTCGGACAGTTGCTGTGCTTCGGATTCCACCATCAGCACGGCGGCCTCGGTACCCGCCACCACCAGATCCATCTGCGAGTTCTTGCGCGCAGTCTGACCAGGGTTGAGCACGTATTCGCCGTTGATGTAGCCCACGCGTGCGGCGCCGATGGGGCCGTTGAACGGGATGCCGGAGATGGCCAGGGCTGCACTGGTAGCGATGAGGGCTGCGATGTCAGCGTCCACTTCGGGGTTCAACGACACCGTGTGGATGACCACATGCACTTCGTTGAAGAAACCTTCGGGGAACAGCGGGCGGATCGGACGGTCGATCAGACGGCTGGTCAGGGTTTCGTGCTCGCTGGGCTTGGCTTCGCGCTTGAAGAAGCTGCCAGGGATCTTGCCTGCAGCGTAGGTCTTCTCGATGTAGTCCACCGTCAGGGGGAAGAAGTCCTGTCCTGGCTTGGCACCCTTGGATGCCACCACGGTGGCCAGCACCACGGTGTCATCAATGTTCACCAGCACAGCGCCGGAGGCTTGGCGGGCGATCTCACCCGTTTCCATGATGACGGTCTTGTCACCCCACTGGAAGGTCTTGGTGACTTTGTTGAAAATGCTCATGTTCAGCTCCTGTTTTAATAGCTGGTAGCGCTCTACCAGATTGGCTTGGAGAGCAATTCAGAACACGATGCCATTCCAGGGAACCTGCACACCAACCCATGGCGGCAACTTCATTGGAATGACACAGCTTCGCTCTGTTTTGCGACTCCGAAGTAAAAAACGCCTGAGCTAGCGGACTAACCCAGGCGTTTTCGCATGCGATTGCAATTACTTGCGCAGACCCAGCTTGGCGATCAGCGCGGTGTAACGGTCAGCGTCCTTGGCCTTCAGGTAGTCCAGCAGCTTGCGACGACGGCTCACCATGCGCAGCAGGCCACGGCGACCATGGTGGTCCTTGGCATGCGTCTTGAAGTGGGGGGTCAGTTCGTTGATGCGGGCGGTCAGCAGGGCCACCTGCACTTCTGGGCTACCAGTGTCATTGGCAGCACGGGCGTTCGCCTTGACGACTTCGGCCTTGATAGAGGATGCGATCATTATTTTTCCTTGATAAGGCCCGCAAAGGAAGCTGGGCCGTGGTTTTTACTTGCGCCAGCGGCTGGAACGGCTGCAGGCGTGCGTCTTGCACCATGCAAAACCAGCTGAGTATAACCCAGCCGCATTTTCACCTTGCCAAGCGCCACCCGATCCGGAAACACTACACACATTCATTTTCGACCGAAAACCGCATGACGCAATCCGAGCGCACTCCCCACCACACCACTCCTCACCCCCTGCATCAGAGTCGGCTTGCCTTGCTGGCTGCAGGTATCTCGCTAGCACTACTCACAGGTGTCGGCCCAGCGCAGGCAAAAGGTCGCACAGACGACAAAACCCATGCAGCCAAAACCTCTCCCACGAAAAAAAGCGTGAGCAAGGTCACCTACCAACGCAGCACCTCTGAAGAGACAGCGGCCGAACGCGACCGTCGTATGTTCCGGGAATGCCGAGGACTGCACAACGCTGGGGCCTGCAGGGGATACACACGAAAGTGACAGGCTGAAGCCAACCTCTCGTCGGCGTGTAGGTGCCACCCGTCACCTGACCTGACTTCCACGCACCTTATCCTCGTAGGATGACGATATGCAAGTACTGCCCCCCTCTTTTCCACCGCAAATGCAGACACGCTCTCGGCCAAGTCGTGGATTCACGGTGATCGAGTTGATGATTGTTGTAGCCATTGTGGCCGTCCTGGCAGCTTTGGCTGGGCCAAGCTTTAGAGACTTGATGGACGGCTTCAGGGTCAGGGCTGCGACCGAAGAGATAACAAACAGTATTTATTTGGCCCGCTCAGAAGCAATCAAGCGGGGAGGGCTTATCTCTGTGAGAAAAAATTGCGCCACCGGCACCGTCCAACAATGGGAATGTGGATGGATTGTTTTTACGGATGCAAATAATGATGGAATTCTGAATGGAACAGATGCAGTCCTGCAGACGTTTCCAAGTTTGCCCAATGTCAACGTTAACCACCTTTTCAATGGTGCATTTTACAAAGTGGATCGCTGGGGACAGATCAACGGACTTGGGGCTGCCAGTTTCAGCGTCACACCCCAGCCGCTGGGCGTAGCGTCGAGGCATGCAACAGCTCTGTGCATTACTTCAGGTGGCCGCATTAAAGCAACGAAAGGAGCAACCACATGTCCGTGAAATATAATCCACAACGCGGTGTTAGCCTGATTGAATCGCTTGTTGCTATTGTCGTTACAGCGTTAGGCATTTTGGGAATTTTGGGTGTACAACTTCGTACACTCGCGGACACACAGACAGGAGTACGGCGTGCGCAAGCCATTCGACTGATTGAAGACCTGAGCGAGCACACCAAGGTGAACCCCAATGCCCTAGGAAATTTCAACAGCTATTTAATGAACTGGGGTGCAACACCTACAGCACCTGTTGATTGCAAAACTGCACCCTGCAACTCTCAACAGCTGGCCCTCTATGACGTCTCTCGCTGGCGTCAGGCTGTTATCAATGCACTTCCCAATTCGGACGTCAATGTCTTTATTGTTCCAGATGAGACCGTTGCAAACAACAATCGACAATTGGGGGTTATGGTTAGCTGGCGAGAAAATGAGAAAGATACGGGAACAGCCGCTGTTTTCCAAATTACGAACACAGAAACAGGCAATGTTTCCTGCCCGGCAAACAGCATCTGCCATCTTCAATACATTCAACTGACAGCCCGTTGCGCGCCCTACACAATGGGAGGCCCGACCTTGCCACAGACTTTTTGCCCTGGAGTCTGAACAATGAAAAATAACCATCTCCCAAGGTTCGGAAATCCAACCACTCAACATGGCGCCACACTGGTGGAGTTATTGGTTGGAATTACCATTGGCCTTATGACGATTGCCGTTGCTGCCGGTGCACTGATGATTTCGCGCGGGGTATCTGGCACTGTGACTGATGCCAGCCAAATTCAACAACAAGCCTCTTATATATTTCGCATTATTGGACAGCAACTGCGACAAGCAGGGTCGATGCGACTGGATCTAGCCGCCAATAAGGGACCTGCTGATCCCATTGACGCAGCAGATGTTGTTGCCTTCACTCCAGATATATCACTTCACTCACTGACAGCATCTACGCCGCCAATATCTGGAAAAGACTCACCAACAGCGTCTGAATACAAACTCTCTGTGGCTTATCAGAACTATGCAGAACCGAGCTTCACATCTGCATCCAGCGTGTCATTTTTCCGCGACTGCCTCGCCAACGCGCCAAATTTACCAGTAGCCCCGCTCGAACAAAACATCATTCAAAGCCAGTTCGTGGTGGAAGGCGAGGAGTTTCGCTGCAACGGAACAGGAGTGGGATCACAAGCGCTGGCCCGCAATATCGCAGACTTCCAAGTCAACTACCTTCGGCAAACAGATAGCAGCACAGGCACTCCGAAAATTCAGACCGTGAATGCAACCACGATTGGAACTGCCTGGAATACTGTTTATGGAGCAGATGTATGCATCGTACTTTATGGCGATGAGCCCATCGATATGCCCGCCGGCAGCTCCTACACTGGCTGTGATGGCACTGCCGTCAATATGAGCAGCACCGGCACACTTCCGGCCAATCGAAAAAATCGCCTTCACATGACCTTTCGCACCACATACCAGTTGCGAAGCCAAGGGCTGACGGGCTGATTACGGACGATGATCATCATGCAAAGCATGTCAAAAAAATCCCCTCAAATACAACGTGGCATTTCTCTATTCGTAGTAATAGTTATTGTCATGCTATCCGCTTTACTCGCAATGTGGGGATCCAGAACCTCTCTGTTTAATGAAATGATCGTTGGGAACGACGCCGACTATCAACGAGCTTTTGAAGCAGCGCAAGCGCTCATCCAAGATGCGGAATTCGATATCCGTGGTGAGCGGCCAGATGGGACCGCCTGCGTCCCGGCCGCAGGTAAACCCGAGGTATGCAGAGTGCCTGACGCGGTAGTAAATAAAGTATGGATACCCACTGAAGACAAGGAAATTGGGGACATCTTAAGCGAACTGGATGGTGCAACTACAAAATGCATCAAGGGAATATGCCTGAAACGTACAGGCAATCAGGATTTCTGGAATGACAAGGCCACATTGACTGCACTAATGGTGGATGGTGTTGGGGCGCGCTATGGCCAATTTACTGGCGCCGAGGCAGGCAGCAAAAGCAATCCAATCCTGAAATTAAATCAGCCAGGAGATGATGCCACCAAAGGCGGCTGGTACTGGATTGAAATTCTTCCCTACGATAACAATGCAGGGAATACTGGCCTTATCACCAATGGCTCCAACAGCCTTGCACTAAACCTCCTTCCAAGCATCGCATATCGCATCACTGCCGTAGCTCGTGGGCTTAAGCCGAGCACGCAGGTTGTACTGCAGTCAACTTTTGTTCGTCAGAAGATGAAGAACTGACAGGAGAATTTTTATGAAAAAATCGCCATTATTCAAAAAAACGGCCATCAGCGCTCTGATTGCTGCAGTCTGCACCCCTCAAGTAACGCTAGCTGACCCCCTGGATTTTTCAACACTTCCCCCGGGTTTGGTATCCATACCCCCGACACCGAATGTCATTCTGTCAGTGGATGATTCCGGGAGTATGAGCGAACAAGTAGGAGGCGGGGATACCAAGACCAAGATGTTCCGCTTGAAAGAAGCTCTCGCAACTGTATTCAATGACAAACTGCTGCTGCCCGATGGGAAGATTCGCTTGGCATGGCAGGTGATGCACAACAATGGTGGATCTCCTGGGGCAGGCAATCTGACTGCAGGTGCTGTCAACTCCATGAAAGTTCTTGACGACGCCCATCGGACCAATTTTTTGAGCTTTGCAAGCAGCCTTTCACCAAATAGCGGAACCCCATCTCACCGGATGATGAAGCAAGCCTACACCTATATGAAAGTGGGTAAGAGCTTGAATAGTCCTTGGGCCTATACACCTGGGACAAAGGAAGAACCTTACTTGGGTTGCCGCCGCTCATACCACATTTTCATGACCGATGGCGGTTGGAATGGTTATGCCGCCAGCGAACTGCCTGGAGAGGCAGACAATGTGAATTACACACTCCCTGACGGACAAATTTACGATACAGCATCTGATCAAACCAACGTCTATCGGGGCGCACAAGGTGATTTGTTAGCAGACTGGGCCATGAGAATGTGGCGAGAAGATTTGCAGACAGGGATTGACGACTTGATCAAGCCCAGTACAACTGATGGAGTTCCCTCTACAGAAACTTTTGGCTCAACCACATTACAACGGTACTGGAATCCGAAGCACAATCCAGCCAAATGGCAGCACATTGTGAACTATACCATCGGATATGGCACTGGTGCTTATTCGTGGCCAAGCGCACCCAAATGGTCGATGGCAGATGATGACAACTACGGTGCGGGCGGAGATTACTCAAAGCTCGTCGCAGGCACAACGAGCTGGGTACCCACAGTACTCCAAAATCTGAATGCCAACAACCCTGCCGAACTCTGGCATATTGCAATTAATAGTCGCGGAAAATTCTATCCTACCGGTCCTGGCCGTAAATATGACTTAAAAGAAGCATTCAAAAAGATTCTTGAAAATATTAATCTTGAAAATACGGCCGATGTAGCCAGTATGGCAGGCAGTTCCAGCACCAACATCCGAACTGATCTTCAGCGATTTACTGCAGGCTATGACCCCAAGAAGTGGTCAGGGTATGTAAGAGCCGATAAAATTGACACGTCAGGCAATACATCGCCTGATCCAGGATGGGGAGTTGTGAGCGGCAGCACCCACAAAACTACAGCCAACAAGCTGGATCTTCGGGACATTTCAACCCGGGTGATTTTGACCACAAATGACGATACCAATCAAGGCGTATCTTTTGAATGGGAAGCTGGAACGACAAAATTGAGTACAACTCAGAAGGCACTTCTTGACGGTGGCAGTCTTGGGGAAAAACGTACCAACTTCATAAGGGGTGAAAGAACCTATGAAGAAGGTACTGTCAGCAAACCCTTTCGCGTACGCGACTCACGGCAGGGAGATATTGGAAACTCCAGCATCTGGTACGTCGATAAGCCTGCCAGCAATTATTCGTTCAAAGGTTATAAATCCTTCGTTTCTACGCACAAAAACCGACTACCGATGGTCTATGTAGGCGGCAACGACGGCATGCTGCACGGTTTTTCTGGGGTGGATGGGGAAGAACAGATTGCATATATCCCTAAAGCAGTCGTTCCAGAACTCGCCAAGTTAAGCGAACCCGGCTACGTTCATCGCTATTACGTAGATGGCTCTCCGTTCACAGGTGATGCAAACCTGGCAGATAGTGCATCGCCACCAGATTGGCGAACCCTTCTAGTTGGCACCTTGGGGGCAGGAGGCAAGGGGTACTTCGTGCTTGATGTTACCCAGCCTGGTGGGAAGTCAGGCACTCCTGCAACGACTTTCGCCACTGTCAATGCCAAAGACTTGGTTGTAATGGATAAAACTTTGCACCCCAGCGCACCATTGACGGCAGGCAGCGACGATGAGGACATTGGTCATATTTTCCATCCTCCCGTCATGGATGACAACAATCCATTCAAAGCCAGCCAAGTCGCAATGATGAACGACAACCGGTGGGCTGTAATTATGGGCAATGGTTATAACAGTAAAAATGAGCGGCCCGTTCTACTGATTCAATATTTGGATGGCCTCAAGGAATTGGTGAAAATTGTTGCTACAGGGAACCAAAAAATCGGCTCCCCAATTAATGCTACTCTCGACACCAATGTCATTGCCAACGGCCTTTCGGCACCTAAACCAGTGGATATCAACAGCGATGGTAAAGTGGATATCGTTTACGCTGGTGATCTGAAAGGTAATCTCTGGAAGTTTGACCTGACCAGCCCCAATGCCAGCGTCTGGTCAGTCGCAGCATGGGGAAGTACCGATGCCACACCTTGTGCCTGGAAAACGTCTATTTGCAAACCTTTGTTTACCGCAGAGTACTCTGGAAAGCGGCAGCCCATCACTGCACCTCCCACCGTCAAGGCGAATGACCGTGGTGCGGGCGGCATGATGGTGGCCTTTGGTACCGGAGCTAATCTCACTGACAATGATCGGAGCAGTACAGATGTGCAGTCTGTATATTCCATTCTTGACAACACACACTACAAAATAGATTCTGGCAAGCTTGTCATCAATACAGATATCTCCGACGATGGTGTGATTCCTACTGCTGTCAGTGGAACCAGTGATCTGGTCAAGCAAGACATGGTCGATACCACAGGGATTGCGGGTCAAGGAGTGAGTTCTGCTCGGCGCTTCTGGCAAATGACCCAGAATAATGTCAATTACGATGCGACCAAAGGCCCAGTGAAGAAAGGCTGGTACTTCAATTTCCAAGTAACCAGTGAGCGTGTGCTGCGTCCGATGAGTTTTTTCGATGGAAGCAACAATTTGATGGTGTTTTCAGTTACTCCAGCGTACGGTGGCAACGGTTCTACTGACGAAACCTGCGAACCGGCAGGCACGCCAGAGAAAGCCTACCTTACCTTGCTCAATATCATGGATGGCAAGAAACCAGGCGTACAAGTTATGGACCGCAATGGCGATGGCTTCTACAACACCACAGACGATGGCGTATCACGGATGACACTTCCACCCGGAGCTGTTAGCAATGTAGCCGGCAAAAAGACTATTACGATCTCTGGAGGAGACAACAAGCCCGACAAGCTTGCGCGCATGCCTGAGCAACCCGCACGCCCTAGCTGGCGCCAGCTGCAATAATTAAGGCTCAACCAGGGAGCAAAACCATATGTATAAAAAGCACCAAGGCTTCACGCTGATCGAGGTGATGATTGTGGTGGCCATCGTCGGTATCCTCACCGCAATCGCCATCCCCTCGTACAGCGAGTACATCCGGCGCGGGCACCGTGCTGACGCGCGCGCTGGATTGTTACAGGCTCAGCAGTGGCTGGAGCGCGCCTCCACCGCCACCGGTAGCTACCCAACCACACTTCCAGCCACATTGACCTGGGCGGGGGATGCTACCAAGCGCTACACAATAGCCATTGGGGGGCCTGCGACCACCTCCTCATTCACTCTGACAGCAACCCCAAAGGCAGGCACACCTCAGGCAGGCGACAAGTGCGGCAACTACACATTGACCCATACAGGGGTACGAGGTGCAAACGGAAAACTTCAAAGCGATGCTGGCTTTGATGCTACGTGTTGGGTTAAATAGCGTTACGCCACTATGCTCTGCGCTATGTCCAGCAAAGAGCCCCTTTTCACGAACCAAGCGCTTGGGCTCGCCACCCAGGCGCTTTTTGTTTCCAACCCCAACCCGCGTGTTGGCTGCGTGCTCGTTTCTCGCAGCGGCGAAGTGATAGGCACAGGCTCCACACAGCATGCGGGTGGGCCACACGCTGAAGTCATGGCCCTGCGCGACGCCAGCGGCAAGGGGTTCGACACGGCAGGCGCCACAGCCTATGTGACGCTGGAGCCCTGTTCCCACCATGGGCGAACTGGCCCCTGCTGCGATGCACTAGTCCAAGCGGGTGTTGCCAAAGTGGTGGCCTCGTTGGCGGACCCAAACCCTTTGGTGGGCGGGCGCGGGTTTGACCGGCTGCGTGCGGCAGGGGTGGAGGTCGTGGTCGGCCCGGGGGCTGAAGAATCCCGAGAACTCAACATTGGTTTTTTCAGCCGCATGATCCGGGGCACGCCATGGGTGCGGCTGAAAGTTGCAAGCTCGCTGGATGGCACCACCGCCCTGAACAATGGCGCCAGCCAGTGGATCACGTCACGCGCTGCGCGGGCGGATGGACACGCGTGGAGGGCCAGGGCGTGTGCTGTATTGACGGGCATTGGCACCGTGCTGGATGACAACCCGCGGCTTGACGTCCGCGAAATGCCTACGCCACGCCAGCCCCATGTGGTGGTGGTGGACAGCCAGTTGCAGTTGCCGACCGACGCCAATCTGCTGATGAAAGGGCGCGATTGTTATGTCTACACGGCCTCTGACAACGAAACCAAGAAGGCCGCCTTGCAAGCCTGTGGGGCCACGGTGATCCACCTGCCCAACGCGAACGGCAAGGTCGATCTTTCGGCAATGCTCCAGGACCTGGGCCAACGGGGCATCAACGAGCTGCATGTAGAGGCTGGGCACAAGCTCAATGGCTCTCTGGTCCGAGAAGGCCTGGTCGATGAGCTGTTGCTGTACCTGGCACCACGGCTTTTGGGTGCGGGACGGGGAATTGCAGACTTTGGCCCGTTGACGGCCTTGGCCGATGGGCTGGCGCTGGAATTCAAGTCCGTAGAGACCTTGGGCGCGGACTTGCGTGTTGTGGCACGGGTGCAGGGACGCGACAGTTTCTAACTCCCCCACCCCACACTCCCGACAGGCACGGGCTTCGCCATGCGGAAGGTAAAAAATGGGTGGGGCAACGACCGAACAACAGCAGCTGGTGGGCTCTGCGGGCGCAGCCCAGTGGGAAGTGCCTGCAAAACAACGCAAGCCCCCAGCCGCAAGGGGCACTCACCCTCGCAGCACAAAGATGACCCGCCACCACCACCCAGCTCAGCCCACCTCCGCAGAAGACGACAGCCTCGGCAAGGCGGCTGCGTTTTGATACTAAAAAAACTCTCACAAAGACACCAGCGCCAAACTCGCTCAAAACTTGGGCTTTGCACAAGCCAGATACCTCGCAACTTTCACTGGATGGCAGTTGCGCGCTCGCGCCGTCGTCATCGCTGCTGGGCGGCGACGACCCTCGCGGCACGGCCCATTGTCACCTCTCCTCCCCAGTCCTTTCCGCACCACACCAAAACAGTGCAAAACAACGGCACCATTCTTTGGCGCGATTTTTGCTTCAACTTGGTGCAAATCTGGTGGCCAGGCTCGAAACGCACCAGAACAGATCAACCAATCGCGCGAGGACGTTATGGAAGCACTCAAACAGGGCACTGATGCCCTGTTCATTCTTCTGGGGGCCATCATGGTGCTGGCCATGCATGCAGGGTTTGCATTTCTGGAACTGGGCACGGTTCGCAAAAAGAACCAGGTGAATGCGCTGGTCAAGATCCTGGTGGACTTTTCGGTGTCCACCGTGGTGTATTTTGTGGTGGGCTACAGCGTGGCCTATGGCACGCATTTCTTCGTGGGTGCGGAATCGCTGGCGCAGCAGAACGGCTACGCATTGGTCAAGTTCTTCTTCCTGCTCACTTTTGCGGCTGCCATTCCGGCGATTGTGTCGGGCGGGATCGCGGAGCGGGCCAAGTTCTGGCCCCAGCTGATGGCCACGGCGGTCATTGTGGGGTTCGTGTATCCGTTCTTTGAAGGCATTGCCTGGAACCAGCACTTTGGGGTGCAGGCCTGGATCAAGGGACTGACGGGCGAAGAGTTCCACGACTTTGCAGGCTCCATCGTCGTGCATGCCATGGGCGGGTGGATCGCCCTGCCGGCCGTGATCCTGCTGGGCTCGCGTTCCAACCGCTACCGTAAAGATGGCGCCATCTCTGCCCACCCGCCTTCCAACATCCCGTTTTTGGCGCTGGGCGCCTGGGTGCTGGTGGTGGGATGGTTCGGCTTCAATGTGATGAGCGCGCAAACCGTGGACAAGCTCTCCGGCCTAGTGGCCGTGAACTCGCTGATGGCCATGGTGGGCGGCACGTTGGCGGCGTTGGTGCTGGGCAAGAACGACCCGGGTTTCGTGCACAACGGCCCGCTGGCCGGGCTGGTGGCTGTGTGCGCGGGCTCCGATCTCATGCACCCGCTGGGAGCGCTGGTGGTGGGTGCCGTGGCGGGAGCAATCTTTGTGGTGATGTTCACGCTCACCCAGAACCGCTGGAAGATCGATGACGTGCTCGGCGTGTGGCCGTTGCATGGCCTGTGCGGCACATGGGGCGGGCTGGCAGCAGGCATTTTCGGCAGCAAGGCGCTGGGTGGGCTCGGTGGTGTGAGCTTCTCGGCCCAGTTGATCGGCAGCAGCCTGGGCGTGGCCTGGGCGCTGGTAGGTGGCCTGGTGGTGTATGGCATTCTCAAGAGCACGGTGGGCCTGCGGCTCACGCAGGAAGAGGAATTTGACGGGGCTGACCTGTCGATCCACAAGATCAGCGCCACGCCAGACCGCGAAGTGAGCTGGTAAGCCCGGCGAGGCGCTGAGAAGGCCACTGCCAACCTGGCAGCCGCTGTGGCGGAGTTGGCGCCGCGTCTGACAAGCGCGGCCACCGCCACACGGTCACAATCGCGCCATGCTTTTATCGACACCTGCCATTCCAGCGTTTCTGGGCAACACGGCCCGCTACGGCTGGCTGGCGCTTTTGGCCGTCATCGTCGCAGGCGCAACCAGCGGCTGCGCCGGCCTGCCCAAGGACGTGGAGCGGCCGGTGTCGAGCGCCCTGGCCTCCCCCGCAGGGACGCCCCTGGGCCAACTCGTGGAGGATCGCCGGGCATCGGCAGGCGGCCGCCACCCCTCGGGGTTCCTGCTGCTCAGCGGGCCACAGGCAGCCTACAGCAGCCGCTTGGCGTTGGTAGATGCCGCGCAGAAAACGCTGGACCTGCAGTACTACGCCATCCATGCCGACGCCAGCACCGAGCGCCTGCTGTTCAGTGTGGTGGCCGCAGCCCGGCGCGGCGTGCGTGTGCGGGTGTTGCTGGACGACTTTCACAGCGTGGGCCGGGATGCGCAGGTGATGCGCCTGGCCTTTGTAGCCAACATCGAGATGCGCATGTTCAACCCGCTCACCGGGGCACGGGGCTCGCCGCTGGGGCGCATGTTCAGCGCGTTGAGCGACTTTTCGCGGGTGCAGCAGCGCATGCACAACAAGCTCTTCATCGCCGACAACGCCATGGGCGTCACCGGGGGCCGCAACCTGGGGGATGCCTATTTCGGCAATGCCGACTCCGGCAATTTTGTGGACCTGGACGTGCTGGCCGCAGGGCCTGTGGTGCAGGATCTCTCCCGCAGTTTCGACAGCTATTGGAACAACGAGCGCGCCTACCCCGTGCAATCGCTGGTCACGCGGGAGGAACTGGACATTCTGCGCGAGCGCATGCGCAACTCGGATGCCGTGCAGCGCGAGCGTATCGCGGGCCAGGGTGGCGCCCTGGCACCGGACAGCCAGCCCGTGCAAGACGGCCGGCGAACCACCGCCGCCCAGCGTGCGCGCATCTGGGACTACCAGCCCATGGACCTGGCGCAAGCGCAGTTCACCTGGGCCCCGGCAGCGGTGCTGGTGGACAAGCCTGCCAAGATTCCGCCCGATGGCACCTCCCTGGCCGCGCTGCCTGAAAAGCCCCCGTCCCGGGCCACCCCCCTCGCCGTCGTGTCGCGGGGCGCTGCGCGTGCGCCAGCCAAGGCCCCCACCGAAGCCCTGACCGTTGCTGCCGGGGCCGCTGCCCCCCCCGAATCGTCAGCGCCCAATCCCGCCAACGGCATCCCATCGGCCACTGCAGCAGGGTCTACCCCCGACCCTGCAACTCTTGATGCCCAGACCGATACCGTGGTGGATGGGCTGCTGCACCTCATGGGACAGGCGCGGCGCGATCTGCTCATCATTTCGCCCTACTTCGTGCCAGGGCCCGACATGAAGCAGGCCTTTGCAGCCGCACGCGCGCGGGGCGTTCGGGTGCGGGTGCTCACCAACTCGCTGGCCTCCAACGATGCACCCATTGCCCACGCAGGCTATGCGCGCCACCGGCCCGATCTGCTGGCCATGGGCGTCGAGCTGTACGAAATGCGCAGCGAGCTCACGGGCGTGCTGCGCGGGGCACTGGGCTCCACGGGCAGCACGGGGGGGCGTGATGGGATCAGCGGTGCGGCCAGCTCTGTCGGCAGCTCACGCGCCATGCTGCACTCCAAGATTCTGATCATGGACGGCCGCCTGCTGGTGGTGGGTTCGATGAACCTGGACATCCGCTCGCAGCGGCAGAACACGGAGATCGCGCTGCTGATCCGCAGCAGCGACCTGTCACGCCGCGCCACCACGCAGATCGAAACGGCATTGCGCGAAGCCGCCTGGCATGTGCAGTTGCGCGATGGCGGCCAACTGGTGTGGCATGCCCCCGAGGGCAGCGGCCTGCCAGATGCCACCACCGAACCCGATGCCAGCGCGCCACTGCGGCTGATGCTGCAACTGCTGGGCCCGCTGGCGCCGGATCACCTGCTCTAGGGATGGCCTGCATAACTCCCTGCGGTCGGTGATAGCGCGGTCTCGGGCGGTCCGCTGCGTTGCTTTTCTTGCCAATAGCACCGCTATTGGCTGCAAAAAGACGCCTTGCGGTCTGTCCCGATCCGCACTACCACCGACTCGCGAGGGTTATGCTGGACATCCCTAGATCAACCCTCGGCTGGCTGCAATGCATCCACCCACGCGGTGATCGCCCGCTGGTCCGTCATCGTGCGCACGTGCTGGTAGGCCACCTCAGCCTCCGGGAAGCGCCTGCGCAGGAGGTTGAGCCATTGCTTGAGCCGCCCCGCCCGCTGGCGCGGTTCCAAGTCGTCACACACCAGTTGCCAGAAGGCCGCCAGGTGCGGCAGCAGGTCGGCCCAGGCCACCGTGTCCGCGCCGGGCAGCCCCGCATCCGAAGCGCGGATGGCCCGGGCCAGGCCGGGGTCAGCCACCATGCCGCGTCCGAGCATCAGCGCATCGCAGCCCGACACTTCGCGGCAGCGCTGCGCGTCGGCCACCGTCCAGATCTCGCCATTGGCCACCACGGGGATGCCGACCGCCGCGCGGATGGAGGGGATGTGCTCCCAATACGCTGGGGGCCGGTAGCCGTCGGCCTTGGTGCGGGCATGCACCACCAGCTCAGTAGCGCCGCCCGCCTGCATGGCCTGCGCACATTCGCGCATCAGCCCGGTGTCGTTGAAACCCAGGCGCATCTTGGCGGACACGGGCAGGTGCAGAGGCACGGCGCGGCGCACAGCGGCCACCACGGTGGCGATGCGCTCGGGCTCCTGCAGCAGCGCCGCGCCCCCGCCGTGGCGGTTGACAACCTTGGCCGGGCAACCAAAGTTCAGGTCGATCCCCTCGGGCCCCAGGGCCGCCAGGCGTGCGGCGTTCTCAGCCATGCAGACGGGATCAGAGCCCAGCAGCTGCGCACGCACCGGCACACCGGCCAGCGTGCGGCTGCCGTTGTGCAACTCCGGCACGTAGCGCAGAAACACCTTGTCCGGCAGCAGCGTGCCGGTGATGCGGATGAACTCCGAGACGCAGCGGTCCACCCCGCCCACGCGGGTCAGCACATCACGCAGCACAAAATCCAGGAGCCCCTCCATGGGGGCAAGCAGCAAGGTCATCGCGAGAAAGGCCACCGGGCCCAGCACCCCAGAACAGAGCGCAGCCCGCACACAGCCAAAATATGAATCAAAAAGGGCCCTAGCGCTTGATGGATAAGCGCAAGCAGCTATTAAATATATAGCAAATACTGCTTTTGCAGCCATGCTACGACCAGTGGCAGCCCGCCATTGTGCGGCAGCGAGGTCATCACAGCGTCATGGCGGCTTGCTGCAATCACCGCCATTCACCCGTGAATGGAGAACCCCATGCTGCTACAAAAAACCGAAAAAGCCCGCCTGGAACTCTTGCCCGGCGTACGCACCCTGAGCCTGCGGGAGCGTTCTCTGCTGCTCCTGGTGGATGGCAAACCGCTGTCCGACTTGCAGGCCATGTACAACGGCATCGGCGCGCAGATTGTCGACAACCTCATGCGCCAGGGCTACCTGGCCGGCCCGGCCGAGCTACCGCCGCCCTACGCCGCGCAAACCGCTGCACACAACAAGCCATCCATCCAGCGCCCGGAGCCCGGCGATGCCCTGCGCTCGCTGGCCGGTGCACGCATGTACCTGTTCGACACCTGCGAGCGTCTGTTTGTGCGCCGCGACCCCGTGCTGGCGCAGCAGTTTCGCGAGGCGTTGCGCGCCGCCAAGGACCGCGCGAGCATGCTGGACGTGGGCGAAGCCATGTTTGAAGAAGTAGCGATGACCGCGGGGGCCGAACGTGCTGCCAGCCTGCGCGAAAGGTTCGAGCAGTTGCTGCCTTCTGCGCCTTCGGCCTCCGAGCCGTTTGACTCGACCCAACCCTCAGCACTGGCTTGAGGGGCTGGGCGGATTCTCTGAGAAAGTGATACCGTGATCAGGCCGCAGCCAGCCGCCACAACGAAGTGACCTCCGCAGCACGGGCGGCGTGCAGGGCATCCCCCGCATCGGCCGCCTTGGCGTGGTGCGGTTTCACATCGTGCCGGCCACGCACCACCAGCCCCGCATCGGCAATCCATTCGAGCAGTTGCGCGCGCGGGCGCAGGCCCAGGTGTTCTGCCAGGTCCGACAGGATGAGCCAGCCCTCGCCATCGGGCTCCAGATGGTCGGCCAAACCCGCGAGAAATCCCTTGAGCATGCGGCTGCCTTCGTCGTACACCGCGTGCTCAATGGGCGAGCTGGCGCGCGCGGGCACCCACGGGGGGTTGCACACCACCAGCGGCGCGCGGCCGGGCGGAAACAGGTCGGCCTGCAGCAGCTCGACCTGTGGCATGACACCGAGGCGCTGCAGGTTCTCCCGCGCGCAGGCCAGGGCGCGCGGGTCCTGGTCGGTGGCCACCACGCGCTGCACCCCACGGCGTGCCAGCACGGCAGACAGCACCCCCGTGCCCACACCAATGTCAAAGGCCAATGTCTTGCTAGGCAGAGCCGTGTCGGCCACCAGGCCCACGTATTCGCCGCGCACGGGCGAGAACACGCCGTAGTGCGGGTGGATGCGGTTGAGCGGTGGAGCGCCAAGCGCTGGCACTTCCACACCCTTTTTGCGCCATTCGTGCGCGCCCACCAGGCCCAGCAACTCACGCAGCGTGGCCACCGAGCGCTCGCCCGTGGCCGGGCCCCAGGCCTCGGTGCAGGCGTGGCGCCAATCGGGCGCACGGCGCAGGTCAATGCTGTAGTCGCCTTCGAGCGGGATGAGCACCGACGCCAGCACCCGCGCGCGCTGCGCCTGCGCCTGGCGGTGCAGATGAAAGGCTTCGGCGGGGGTGGCAGCAGCAGCTTTTTCGGCGGCCTTGGCAGCGGACTTGCGGGGTTTGGCCGATTTGCCCGCCTTGCCGGACTTGGCATCGGCCCGGCGCATCAGCGCCTGCAGCAGCATGCGGGCGTTCTGGAAGTCGCCCTGCCACAGCAGACCCGTGCCTTCACAGGCCATGCGGTAGGCCGTGTCGGCGGCCAAGGTATCGTCGGCGGTGACAACCCGGCGCGGGGCCGGGGCACCACTCTCGGAGCGCCACTGGGCTTGTTGAATCTGGCCCTGGCGGCTCCATTCGATCATTGAGTGCCTTTGCGTGACTACGCGTTGATGGGGCGCTTCAGGCGCACTTCTTCGATCTTGACGCCCCCCACCACAGCCGTCTTGGCGGTGGAGAGTTCGCGCTTGAAGCCCGCCAGTTCGTGGAACCGGATGGCGCGCTCGTTGCGCAGCGGCACCCACGCCGTAACGTTGGTGCAACCTTCTTCCTGCAGGCCGTCGCGGGCAGCATCCCACAGAGCCAGACCCACGCCTTGGTTCCAGTGGGTAGGTGCGGCGTAGATGGCCCAGATTTCACCAGTGGTGGGGCGGGATTTTTCATCGCGCGAGCGGTCGTAGCCGACAAAACCGACGATCTTCTCGCCGTCCACGGCCACCTGGACCTGGGGCTCGCAATATTCAATGGCCTCGCGCCAGTAAGCCTGGCGCTTTTCGACCGACATGGATTTCAACTGCTCGTCTGGCACCAGCCCTTTGTAGACCTCTTGGGCTGAGACGGTATGGATCTGGGCAATGGCTTTGGCATCGCGAAGCGTGGCGGGACGAACCTGGATACTGGACATGAAAAAACCGAACGAAAACAGGGAAAGAAAAAACGAAAGGACCGGCATTGTCGCCGCAAACGGTTTTTCCCCCTGTCCGGCCCCCTCGCAAACCCTCTGTGGGGCCCTCTCAAATGCCTGTGTACGTAGCATTGCGGCGCCGGTAAAGCGGCTGCCGCTGCGGGCTGTGCTGCAAGCAACACACAGCAGCGGGCGCCAAGCAGGATCTCAGGCCAGCGCCATGGAGCCCGAGAGCGAAGTCCCCGCCGCACCGGCTGCCGCCGCTGCACGCTGCACCAGCGCGCGCTTGTTGCGGGGGCGCGGTACATGCACGGCCGGGGGAGCACCGTTGATGACCGAGAGCCCCAGCACCAACGTGAAGGTGCGCGAACACCCTTCCTCGCGCTCGTCGCTCGCATAGGCGCGGTAGCTGCCGTTGCCTTGCCCGTGGCGGCGCTGCACCGTGTGGAAAGCCACACGCACGCCGCTGACGCGGTGGCCCCCGAAAGGCAGCACGCGCAGCCGCGCATCGCAGTCCAGCGCCAGCCCCAGATTGCCGTCGCGGTTGATGAGATCGGTGCGGATGGCACGCCATGTCTGCCCCTCGTCCATCGAAAACTGCCAGGTGCCTGCCTGGGCGTCCAGGTGCTCGATCACCACGCCAGCCGACGCCTGCGTGCCCGGGCAGTTTTCTTCCACGATCTGGGCCAGCGTGTTGCCCCCCAGCCCCGTGCTGCCCTGCGGCGAAGCGATGGCCCCCGGTCGTCGTTCGCCGTGGTGGCGGGACACATCGGAAGCGGCTGAACCTGGGTGAAGTGCATTGGCAGTCATGGGAAACCCTTTGAAAAACGAAGGTTGCGCATTGATGGATGGTTGGTACGCACCCCCTCAGGTGCTTTTCAATGCTTGACGGAAAGTCTAGAAAGTGCACAACGGAGCGTCCATCGCACAAATGGACTAGTCCGCAACAGTGTGTTGTGCGCAATACTTGCTCATGACTTACGCAAAACAGAGCTCAGGCAAACGGTTCATCCCAAGGCAAGGCGGGTGTTGCACCTCGGTTTGCGCCGGGGCTGTTGCTGTATGACTGCCCGCCTTTTGCTGGTGGACGACCACAACCTGTTTCGCACCGGGCTGCGCCTGATCGTGCAGGACCACCCCCGCGTGGGCACGATTGCCGAGGCGGGCTCGATTGCCGAAGCCTGCGCACTGCAACTGGCCGATGCCGACCTGGTGCTGCTGGACATCCAGCTGCCCGGCATGAGCGGCCTGGATGGGCTGCGCCTGTTGCGCCAGGCCTGCCCCCGGGCGCGCATCGTGCTCGTTTCGGCCAGCGTGGCGCCCGATGCGATCCATGAAGCGCGCGCCCGTGGCGCCGATGGTTTCCTGCCCAAATCCGCCAGCGCCGAAGACATCTTGGAGGCCATTTCGTGCGCCTTGTCGGGGCAGCCGTGTTTTCCGATCAACAGCGGCAACAGCGCCACCACGCGCGGGCCGGACACGCCGTCGCTGACCGCTCGCCAGCTCGACGTGCTGTCGCTCCTGTGCACCGGCAAGCCCAACAAGGTCATCGCACGCGACCTGGGCCTGAGCGAAAACACCGTGCGTGTGCACGTGGCGGCCATCTTTGCGCAGCTGGGCGTCAACAGTCGCAGCGCCGCCTTGCTGGCGGCCCAGCGCCTCGGCCTGTCCACCCCCCAGCTCCATGACTCCCTCTGAGGCCCTGCCGGTGCAGCCGGATGCCGCCCAGCCCCCCACCCGCTGGGGGTGGCCGGCGTGGGAGCGCGATGAGGTGCTGCGCGAGCAGGTGGCCCTGCTGCGGCACAACTTTCCGATGACGCTGCTCGCGTCGCTGGCCACCGCGCTTGGCACGTTGTGGGTCATGGCGCGGGTGGCCGAGCCCCAGGCCATCACGGTGTGGCTGGTGTCCCACGCACTCGTGGTGGCCGGGGTGTACCTCACGCTGCGCAGCATTGCGCCTTTCACCGACCCGGCGCAGCAGGCGGCGCGCAAACTGATCGCCTGCATGGCCGCCATGGGGCTGAGCTGGGGCAGCCTGGGGTATGTGGTGCTCTACTGGGGCACCCCTGAAAGTGTCATCTACGCCATCGGCATCATCAGCACGGTGTCGTCGGGCGCACTCGGGCTGGGGGCCCCGCTGTACCGCGCCTATGTCACCTACCTCACCTGTGCCATCGGCGGCGTGATGATGGCGGTGGCGCTGGCTGGCGGGCCTGTGATGTGGCCCGCGCTGTTTCTCACCGGTGTCTACTACGCGCTCACGGGCATGCAGGCGCGCACCGCCGACCGGGCCACACGGCGCAGCATTGCGCTCAAGCTGGAAAACGACCGGCTTGTGAACCAGCTGCGCGCCGAATCGCAACGCGCCCTCGCGGCCCAGGAGGCCGCCGAGAAGGCCGACCGCGACAAATCCCGTTTCCTGGCCGCTGCCAGCCACGACCTGCGCCAGCCCTTGCACGCGATGGGCCTGTTCCTCGAATCGCTGCAGCGCAGCCCGCTCAACGACCACCAGCTCACCGTGCTGGGGCATGCCCATGCCGCCTCGGGCGCGGCGGCCGAGATGCTGACCACCCTGCTCGACTATTCGCGGCTGGAAGCCGGTGTGGTGAAGGTGCGGCCCGATGCCTTTGCCGTGCAGCCGCTGCTGACGGCGCTGGAGCAGGAGTTCGGCGTACAGGCCGACACGGCGGGGCTGGTGTACCGCACACGGGAGACTTCGGCAGCGGCCTTTGCCGACCGCTCGCTGGTCGGGCTGGTCATGCACAACTTCATCTCCAACGCGCTGCGCTACACGGCCAAAGGCGGTGTGCTGATTGCGTGCCGCACGCGCGGCAAGCGCCTGGCGCTGGAGGTCTGGGACACGGGGCCGGGCATCCCCCGGAGCCAGTGGGACAACATCTTCAAGGAGTTCCACCAGCTCGGAAACCCCGAGCGCGACCGCCGCAAAGGTCTGGGGCTGGGGCTGGCCATCGTGCAGCGACTTGCGCGCGAGATGAACACCTCGGTCGAGGTGCTGTCGCAGCCGGGGCGGGGTTCGGTGTTCCGGCTGTGGCTTGACCGCTGGCAGGGTGCGCTGGAGGACGACACCGCGCCTGCGCCCGATACCGTCAGCCTCGTGGGCCTGAAGGTGCTGGCCATTGACGACGATGAGGCCGTGCGCCTCGGCATGCAATCGTTGCTGCACAGCTGGGGCTGCCAGTGCATCACCGCAGAGTCGAGCGCCGATGCGCTCGAATGCCTGGAAGACATCACACCCGACATCATCATCACGGACTTCCGCCTGCGCCACGAAGAGACCGGCAAGCAGGTGCTGCAGGCCCTGCGCGCCTACCTGGGCACCAGCGTGCCCGCCATCATCATGACAGGCGACACATCCCCCCAGCGCCTGCGCGATGCGCAGTCCACCTCGGCCCTGCTCCTGCACAAGCCGGTGTCCACCGGCCAGCTGCGCGATGCCATGGTGCAGCTGATCACCCAGCCGCAGCCCGTGCCACCGGACAGCATGCCGCAGGACGACGACGAGGGGACGGCTACAACCAGCGCCGCAGCATCCCCATGACCTGGTCAAACCGGGCGCCATAGGGAGGGTAGAACAGCGAGCCCATGGACCAGCGCGACTGCACCAGCACCGACTTCTGGTGGCAAAAACGCAGGAAGCCTTGCTCGCCGTGGTAGGCGCCCCAGCCGCTGTCGCCCACACCACCAAAGGGCAGGTTGTCGTGCGCAATGTGCATCAGCGTGTCGTTCACCGTCACGCCGCCGCTCACGGTGCGGCGCAGCACATCGTCGCGCACGGCCTCGCTCTGGCCAAACCAGTACAGCGCCAGCGGGCGCGGCCCGGCATTGATGTGGGCGATGGCATCGTCCAGCCGTTCGTAAGAGATCACGGGCAGGATGGGGCCAAAAATCTCTTCCTGCATGAGCTGCATCTGCGACGTAGCGCCAAACACCAGCGTGGGCAGCATCTGGCGGCTGGCGCCGTCGCCCAGGGTGCCCACCGTGTTCACAACGGGCTTGCCAGCAGCGGGGTCAATGGTCTGCACTTCGGCCCCCTGCGTCTGTGCCTGCTGCAGCATGGTGCGCAGGCGCGCGTGGTGGCGCGGCGTGATGATGGACGCGTAGTCAGCGTTGCCCTCGATGGTGGGGAACAGCCGCGCTACCGCGGCCCGGTAGGCCTGCGCAAACTCGCCCTCGCGGCCGCGCGGCAGCAGCACATAGTCGGGAGCAATGCAGGTTTGCCCCGCATTGAGCAGCTTGCCGTGCGCAATCTTGAGCGCCGCATCCGCCATGTCGCAGTGACCATCGATGATGCAGGGCGACTTGCCACCCAGCTCCAGCGTGGTGGGTGTCAGGTTCTGCGCCGCCGCCTGGGCCACCTTGCGGCCCACGGCGGTCGAGCCGGTAAACACCAGATGATCGAACGGCAGGGAGGCAAACAGGGCCGAAAGGTTGGCATCGCCCTGCACCACACAGAACTCGTCGGGTGAAAAAAACTGGGCCACCAGCAACGCCAGCTGGGCCGAGGTGTGGGGTGTCAGCTCGCTGGGCTTGAGCATCACGCGGTTGCCCGCCGCCAGCGCCGTGATGGCGGGCGCCAGGGCCAGCTGCACCGGATAGTTCCACGGGGCAATCACGCCCACAACGCCCAGCGGCTGGCGCTGGATGTGCGCACTGGCGGGCTGCAGGAAGATGGGCGTGCGAACCTTGCGGGGCTTCATCCACTTTGCCAGGTGACTCAGCGTGTGCGACAGCAGGGTGCGCAGCACAAAGAAGTCGGCCACCTCGGTCAGGCGCGGAGAACGCATGCCAAAGTCGGCCTGCACGGCCGCTGCCAGCACCGGGCCATGCTCATTGAGCATCTTGGAGATGCGCAGCAGCCGCTCGCGGCGCACCAGCAGTGGCACATCCACATGCGCTCGGCTGGCCTGGCGTTGAAGATCGAAATGGGCGTGGATATCGGCGGGTGTCATGGTTGGATCATAGAAGACACCCCGACAGGCGCGTCACGAAAAAAACAGAGGCGACACCGGTGCAGGTTCCCTGTGGCTCCGCGCTGGATGGGGCATGGTGCGGGGCAGTGCCCGGTCAGAAGCGCCCCTTCAGCGCACTTCGCGCGCCTCGACGTCGGTGACCTCAGCGGCGCCAGGCAGGATGCCACCTCGGCGCGATGCTGCGGTCTCTTCGCTGGCGTCAGGCGCCGCTGGCGCGGCGCCACGGCGGCCTGCGGACCAGCGCTCGGTAGAGCGAAACACCGTGCTGAAGCCCGTGCGCGGGTCCATGCGCATGACCCACGGGGTCACGGGGCGGCCAGTCAGGCGAGCCCAGCCCGCGCGCAACGCCCAGACCAGCGCGAGCACCATCACCGCCACCAGCAGGCTGGCAAACAGCACCAAGCCCATGGCGACGACCACTACCCGCAGCAAAAGGCGCACAACGCCCGCAACAAAATCATTCAAACGTCACCTCTCCTTCACATCTGGGAAGAGGGGAAAAGGGGTTACCCCCTTCTCCCCTGGTCCCGATCAACCCTGCGGCGCGGCGCTGAACTGGAACACCCCCGGTTCCAGCACCGGGTTCACGCTCACAGCGATCACGCTCTTGGGAGGGAACTGTCCCTCCAAGAGCAGCTTGGACAGCGGGTTCTCAATGCGCTGCTGGATCGCCCGCTTGAGCGGCCGCGCACCAAACACCGGGTCGAACCCCACCTTGGCCAATTCTGCCAAGGCAGCATCGGACACCTGCAACTCCAAATCCATCTTCGCCAGCCGGGTTTGCAGCAGTTGCAGCTGGATCTTGGCGATGGAGGCAATGTGCTGCGCATCGAGCGCGTGGAACACCACGGTCTCGTCGATGCGGTTCAAAAACTCGGGCCGGAAGTGGTTCTTGAGCTCGCCCCACACTGCTTCCTTGATGTCGTCAGAGTCCTGCCCCACCATGGCCTGGATCAGGTGCGAGCCGATGTTGCTCGTCATCACAATCACCGTGTTCTTGAAGTCCACCGTGCGGCCCTGACCGTCCGTCAGACGGCCATCGTCCAGCACCTGCAGCAGCACGTTGAACACGTCGGGGTGGGCCTTTTCCACCTCGTCGAGCAGCAGCACGCTGTAAGGCTTGCGGCGCACGGCTTCGGTCAGGTAGCCGCCCTCCTCATAGCCCACGTAGCCGGGCGGCGCGCCGATCAGGCGGGCCACGGAGTGCTTCTCCATGAACTCGCTCATGTCGATGCGGATCAGGTGGTCTTCGCTGTCGAACAAAAAGCCCGCCAGCGCCTTGCACAGCTCGGTCTTGCCCACGCCCGTGGGGCCGAGGAACAGGAACGAGCCCGTGGGCCGGTTGGGATCGGACAGGCCCGAGCGCGAGCGGCGGATGGCATTGGCCACCGCAGCAATCGCCTCTTGCTGGCCCACCACACGCTCGTGCAGCTTGGTCTCCATCTGCAAGAGCTTGTCCTTTTCGCCCTGCATCATCTTGGCCACGGGGATGCCCGTGGCGCGGCTCACCACCTCGGCGATTTCTTCGGCACCGACTTGTGTGCGGAGCAGGCGGCGCGCGGCAGGGGCGCCGTCCTTGCCCGCCTCTTGCGCTTGCGCTTCCTTCAGCTGCTTTTCCAGCTCGGGCAGCTTGCCGTATTGCAGCTCGGCCACCTTGTTGAAGTCGCCCTTGCGGGTGAATTCTTCGATTTGGAATTTGAGCTTGTCGATGGCCTCGCGCACATGCGCGCTGCCCTGCGCCTGGGCTTTTTCGGACTGCCAGATTTCGTCGTAATCGGCAATTTCCTTTTGCAGCTTGGTGATCTCTTCCTCAATGAGCGCAAAGCGTTTTTGCGAGGACTCATCCTTCTCGCGACGCACCGCTTCGCGCTCGATCTGCAGCTGGATCAGGCGGCGGTCGAGCTTGTCCATCACCTCGGGCTTGGAGTCCATCTCGATCTTGATCTTGGACGCCGCCTCGTCAATAAGGTCGATCGCCTTGTCGGGCAGGAAGCGGTCGGTGATGTAGCGGTGGCTCAGCTCGGCCGCGGCCACGATCGCCGGGTCGGTGATGTCCACGCCATGGTGCACTTCGTACTTTTCCTGCAGGCCGCGCAGGATGGCGATGGTGGCTTCCACCGTGGGCTCGCCCACCAGGATCTTCTGGAAGCGGCGCTCCAGCGCTGCGTCTTTTTCGATGTACTTGCGGTACTCGTCCAGCGTGGTCGCGCCCACGCAATGCAGCTCGCCGCGCGCCAGGGCGGGCTTGAGCATGTTGCCCGCATCCATCGCGCCTTCGCCCTTGCCAGCGCCCACCATGGTGTGCAACTCGTCGATGAAGACGATGGTCTGGCCTTCATCCTTGGCCAGCTCGTTCAGCACGCTTTTGAGGCGCTCTTCAAACTCGCCACGGAACTTGGCGCCTGCGAGCAACGCAGCCATGTCGAGCGACAGCACGCGCTTGCCCTTGAGGCTCTCGGGCACCTCGCCCGCCACAATGCGCTGGGCCAGGCCTTCAACGATGGCGGTCTTGCCCACGCCGGGCTCGCCGATGAGCACGGGGTTGTTCTTGGTGCGGCGCTGCAGCACCTGGATGGCGCGGCGGATTTCATCGTCGCGCCCGATCACAGGGTCGAGCTTGCCCATGCGGGCTCGCTCGGTCAGGTCCAAACAGTATTTGGCCAGGGCGCCGCGCTGGCCTTCGGCCTCGGCGCTGTCCATCTTCTGGCCGCCGCGCACGGCCTCAATCGCAGCCTCCAGGCTCTTGCGCGTGAGGCCGTTGTCCTTGGCGATCTTGGCGGCTTCGCCCTTGCTGTCGATCACGGCCAGCAAAAACAGCTCGCTGGCAATGAACTGGTCGCCGCGCTTGATGGCCTCTTTCTCCGTCGCTTGCAGCACGCGGCCCAGCTCGGGGCCGCCCTGCACCTGGTCATTGCCCTGAACCTGGGGCAAACGCTTGACGGCGGCTTCCGCCGCTGCCAGCAGGCCGGGCACGTTGGCGCCCGCACGCTGCAGCAGCGCCTTGGGTCCGTCGTCCTGCTTGAGCATGGCCACGAGCATGTGCACGGGCTCGATGTAGGCGTGGTCGTTGCCCAGCGCAATGCTCTGTGCATCGCTCAGGGCTTCCTGGAACTTGGTGGTGAATTTGTCGAGACGCATGTGGATGTCCTCCGAATTGCGCTGCACTTGGGGCAAATCTTCTGGAATTTCAAGACGACGCCCCAGCGCAGGCCTTGCGCCAGATCAATCTTCGCCCAGGCGCCCTGATGCCTTGAACCGATTCATTTGATCACCGCCGGCTCAGATCGCCTGCGCTGAGCCCGCTACGCAAAAAAGCGCAGGCGGAATACCGCCTGCGCTTTTTTCAGGGTCCGCGAGAAATTACTTGGCGGGAACGACGATCACGGTATCGCCCTTTTTGCCATCGGCTCCCGTATCGCCCGTGGCACCGGTAGCGCCAGTGGAACCCTTGGCACCGTCATAACCGGGAGCACCCGAAGAACCGGTGGCGCCAGTGGCACCCGTCTCGCCCGCAGGACCGGGAACGGCCACCGTGGCACCGGTCGAGCCGGTTGCGCCCGTAGCGCCAGCAGGGCCTGCCGGGCCCGGGACCACGACCACGGGGGCAGTAGCGGGAGGGGTCACAACCGTTTTCTCGCAAGCGGCAAGACCAAAAGTAACGATAAGTGCAGCGAGCAGCAGGGATTTTTTCATGGGAAGCCTTGTAGGAGATGAAGCGCACGCGAAGATGAAACTGTGCGGAGAGTTTCTTTCTGGCTGCAACTGTGGCGTTCAACAGTCACTGCCAGCGGTAGCGCTAATTTATCGATGCCCCCCTGCCGCCTTGTAGGACGGCCCGACGACTGCTTGTGGTTCCTGGCGATGCCTCACCGCAACCCACTGAGCCGACGAACTCCTGGTGCAGCCGAAACCTTCCATCCGCCCCATTCACAATCACTACAAAATTTATAGCTGCCAGCTCTTTACCAATAAGCGCTAGCAGCCAATTTTGCTCAAAATCTTGTTTGAGCCACCGCTCCAACAAACCGCGCAGACGTGCGTCGGCCGCTCCGCAACGCCAGCAACCCCAGCAGCGCGGCCAGCCCACCCAGGCCCCAGGTCGACAGGGTGGGGATGGCCGCCGGGCTGGGCGCCAGCAGCACGGGGACCACCGGGTCGTTGATGGTGCCGTCCTGCGCGCCAAAGCTGTTGTCGCCCCAGCCACCGTCCGTCACGTCGTAGGTCACGGTGTTGCCGCTGATCTGCAGGTTCACGGGGTCGTAGTAGCGGCTGGACAAGGGGCTGTCGGGTGTGGGGCCGTACTTCTTCACCGTGAAGCCCGTGAGGTCTGGAAAGGTCACCGCCACACGCACCGTCTCACCCGGCTGGCAGTTGATGAGCCGCAGGCGGAACGCCCCGTGCGGCAAAGTGGCGCCGGGGTACGGCGCCGGTGCCGCCACCGGGCCGGTGCCCGCCAGGTCCAGCTGGCAACCCGCGCTGCCATCCACCACGCCCACGTTGACCGGCCCCGACCCGGTGTTCGTGGGTGTGGGCAGGGTTTCAAAACGCGCCTGCACAGTGCAAGCGGCCGTCACCGCTGCCGTGGTGTAGGTGCTGCCCGCCAGCGTGCCGCCGCAGCCCGTGACGGCCGCAATGCGGTAGCCCGCAGCGGGCGTGACGGTGAAGGCGCCCGTTTGGCCTTCGGCCACGTTGACGGCCCCAGCCGGATTGATGCTGCCGCCCGCCCCCGCTGTGGCGGTGACCGTGTGCAGGGCGGGTTGACTCCGTTCCACGGTGAGGGTGTAGGTGCGCCGGGCCACGCCGTTCTCAGCCACCACGTCCACCTGGATGACATTGGCACCGACCGCAAGCGGCAGCGGCGCAGTCGCCATTCCGCTGGTCACCACCACACCGTTGACCGTGATGGACGCCCCGGCCTGCGCCGCCACCGGTGTCAGCGACAGCTGGGCCACCCCATGGGGCACCGTGGCGGTATACGCCGTCACGCCACCGGCAAATGCCGGGCTGAGCGCCCCCTGCGACAACGCCAGCGACGCGAGCGCGGCATTGGGGGATGGCGAGGCATTCACCAGCACGGTGATGCCCCCCAGACCATTGGCGATGGCAATGTCCAACAGGCCGTCCCTGTTGAAGTCGGCAACCACCATCTGCTCGGGCGTGCCGCCCACAAACCGCAGGAGCGGCGCACCCAGCCCACCGGGGGCGCCCTGGCCACGCACGATGGCAAGCTCGCCCGAAGCTGCGTCAGCGGCCACCAGATCGGGCCCGCCATCGCCATCAAAGTCAGAGGCGGCAAGAACGCTGGCAGAGATTCCCGCGCCGTAGGTGCCGACCATGCTCAGCGCCTGCCCGGGCGCGGCAGCCAACGAGGCAATCTGCACTCCTGCGGAGGCAAACACCCCTGCCCGGCCGGTCTGGCTCCAACCGGCAATCGCGCTCAGGGCGCCTACGCCCGCCGGCACATAGACGGGATCACCCGGATACGAGGCTGAGGACAGCGAGGTGCCCACGGTGCCCACGGACGTTGCGGCCACGATGTCGGCACGGCCGTCCTGGTCGACATCCAGCGGGGCAAACCCCTTCACGTCATCCCACGACGCCACATCCAACATTTCGATGGAGCCCTGCGGGCTCACGCCGACCCACTGGATGCCTTCGTAAACACCTGCCGTCTCTGGCGCCCAAACGGCCGCGTACGCGGGGTAGCCAGCCCCCCGGAAATTGCCAATCACCACTGACCGCGGGGCCAGGCCAATGAAGGACCGCTGCCCGGCCACCGTGAAGGTGCCCCGGCCATTGCCAAGGAAGACCATGATCGTCTTGTCAACCTCGTTCACCACGGCCAGGTCCGCATGCCCGTCCCCATTGAGATCGCCAGCAGCCACGGATCCCGCGCCCGCACCGGCATCAAGCCGGGTGCTGAATTCAAATCCACCAGCACCATCGCCACGCATGATCCAGACAGCATCATCGTCACGGTGCGTCACGGCGACGTCGGCGCGCCCGTCTTCATCAAAATCGGCGACGGCTATCGCCTGGGTGTAACGCTCTGGGATTCCGTAGGCACGTGCTGCAGCGAATCGGCCCGCGCCGTCTCCCCGCAGGTTGGCCAGGTAGCCACGCTGGTCGTCCAGTACGACGATGTCTGGATGCCCGTCGCCACTGAAGTCCGCCACTGCCGGGGGGCTGGCAGATTCGCCCACCGGGTATTCCAGCCCCTGGGCACTGAATCCGCCGCCGGCAAGGCCCGGCACAACCACCACCGTGCCGCTAAAGCGGGACAGCACCACGTCGGCCCGGCCATCGCCCGTGGCGTCCACGATCTGCCCGCCGCTGAAGCGCCCAAAGGCAGGGCCCACCCCTCTGCGCGAAAAGCCACCCTGCCCATCTCCGAGCAGGAGGACAGGGCTGGCGGAGGTGTTCTGCACCAGTGCCAGGATGTCCAGGTGGCCGTCGCCATTGGCATCCCCTGCGGCCACAAACGGGACGTACTCGTCACCGGTCACGCGCTGGGCCGCCGCAAAACCGCCCGCGCCATTGCCCAGCAGCAAAAACACACCGTCGCCCGACCCCGCAACAATGTCCACATGACCGTCCTCGTTCCAGTCGCCCGAAACAACATGGCGCCCTGCAACACCCAAACCGATGTCAGTGCGGGGGCGACCGTCAAACCGCCCGTCACCATCACCCCACAAGACGGAGACGCCTTTTTGCGCCCCGGAAAAGACGGCAATGGCCAGGTCGAGCCGCCCGTCACCGTCGAAATCCGCCACGGTCAGATCGCGCGGATTGAGCCCCGCACCAAAAGTGACCGGAGCAGACAAACCACCGCTGCCATCCCCCAGGCGGATCGTGGCGGTTCCGTTGTTGAAGCTGGTCACGGCAACATCCAGATGCCCGTCACCATTGAAATCCGCCGCCGCCACGCCATAGGGAGCAGAGCCCACGCTGAATGCTCCCGCCTCGGAAAAACCTGAAACCCCGCCTGTGTTGAGCAGGATCTTGACGGTACTGCCCAGGCGATCCACCACCACGAGGTCGGGCCGGCCGTCTTCATTGAAGTCTCCCGTCGCCATCTCACTGGGAAGCCCACCCAGGGGCAAACTGGTCGCGGCCCCGAAAGCCAGATCAGCACGGGCCTGCCCAGAGACCGCCAGGCACAAACCGACGACGGCCAGGCTCAGCCTCCACGCGCGCCACAGCGCTCGTGCTACAGATTTCATGAAGAATTCCTCCCTGTTCAGGCCCTATCTGGGCAGGAGGCGATTCTCGAAATGGACGTGGCTGCGCACAAGTCCAAACATTGCATGGATGTGAATGCCGTGCCTGGCAGGATGCGTATCCGCAACGCCGCAGGGCGCCCGCTGCAGCGACTGACTAGGCGTTGTTCGCCACAATGCCCCAGCGCGCCAGCGCCGCGTCGTCAGACACGCGGGCATCCACCCAGCGCGCGCCCTGGGCGGTTTCTTCCTTCTTCCAGAAAGGCGCCTGGGTCTTGAGGTAGTCCATCAAGAACTCGCAGGCCTGAAAACTCTGGCCCCGGTGGGCACTGGTCACCGCCACCAGCACGATCTGGTCGAGCGGCTGCAGCAGGCCCACGCGGTGGATCACGCGGGCGCCAAAAATATCGAAGCGCCGAAAGGCCTCGTCCACCATGGCTTCGATGGATTTTTCGGTCATGCCGGGGTAGTGCTCCAGCTCCATGGACGACACCTGGTCGCCTTCGTTGCGATCCCGCACTGTGCCCACAAAGCTGCACACTGCGCCGATGCCTTTGTTTTCGCGGCGCAGCGCAGCGACTTCGGTGGACAGGTCGAAGTCCTCGGTCTGGATGGAAACGCGGGGCAGGGTCATGGCAAAAAACTCTCTACGGGGCGTGTGGAAGTCGACAAAAAGAGTCTTCAGGGCGAGCGGTGCAACCGGGGCGCGGCCAGCAGGGCACGCTCTTCTTCCACCACCTTGTTCAACTGCGCCAGTGCGGGCGACGGAGGCAACTGGGCCAGCAGGGTCTGCAGGCGCGTGACGTCACCGACGGTGGGCGCGACCTTGATCTGTGCAATGGCGGCGGGCAGGTTGCCGCCCCGGACCAGCGCCAGCACCTTGGCGGGCCATTCACTTTTGTTGCGTGCCATAGATTGGTAAAAAAGTAGGACTTGCGCACATCGGGATGCAACAGCCGCCTCGCTTTGGAGTGCGCTGCTTGCCGAAATCCATTTTTACGCAAGTCATGAAAAGGTTTGTCTGTACGATTCGCCCGCACTGTACCCGCACTTGCTCGCACCACAGCCACCCCCGCACCTTAAGCCCATGGCCACACAAACGATTCAGACCGCTCACTACAAGCTCTACCCGTCCCCGCGCAATACGGTCCGCAACGTGTTCGAGCACCAGGTGTTCGTGCCCCACCCCTACGCCCTCATCGACCTGGATGTGATGGAGCTGGCGGGCAAAACCACCCTGTTTGGCGCCTGCCGCCTGTCGGACATGAAAATGGGCCAGGTGGTGACCTTTGAGTTGGCGTCCGACCAGGCCAAGTTCGAGCGCCTGTTCACGCCGGACTGAATCAGCAACCCTGCACCGCAACACGCCCCATGGACCTGCAAGAATCCTTCGAGGCGCTCGACTCCCGAGCCCCGGACACCTATGCCCAGGCCGTAGAGGCCTATTGCGACGGCATTTTGCGGCTGCACTGGAACGAGCGCCTCATCAACAAGATCTTTGGCCGGGCACTCCAGTCGCATGCGGCGGGGCGGCTGGTGGTGCAGCACTACCAATGGCAATTGCGGGGGGCCCCCCGGCCCACACTGGCACTGCTGCAGCGGCGCATGCCCGGGGGCGCGCGCACGCTGGCCACGTTCTTTGCGGTGCTGCGCCTTGCCGGTATGGTGGCGGTGGACATTGACCCCGACGACCGCCGGGTGCGCTACCTGGTGCCCACCCCCCGGCTGCTGGACGGCCTGCGCACCTGGGTGCGGCACCACCTGCACTGCGCTGAGGCCCTGGGCGCCCTGCCCCCAGGCCATGCACAGCGGCTGGACAGCGATACGGACTACTTTGCCGCCTTTCTGGCCGGGGCCGACCACATCCTGGATCGCCTGGCCGAAACCCGGGGCCGGTTTGGCGGCTGGGACTGGTTTGACCAGCGCGACGGCGGTGGCCGCATTGCCATGCTGCTGTTGCGCGAACACTGCCGGGTGCACCGCCCTGGAGAAGAAGGGTCCACGCCGTTTCCCCTGCGGGCCAGCGAGCTTGCGCAGCGCCTGGGTTTTTCGCACTCGCATGTGCGCAACCTGGTCAATGAAGCCACAGCGCAGGGCCACCTCACCCAGGACGCGCCCCGGGGCCTCGTCGCGCTCACACCCCGCTTTCAGGCGGAGCTGCAAATCTGGCTGCAGCACCTGCTGGGCTGGTTTGCAGAGACAGCGGCCATGGCGCAGCACCACCTGCAAGCCCGCTCACAAGCACCCACGCACAATAAGGCCGCTGGTGTGCACAACCCCTGACTGCACCGCTCTGGCGGGCTTTTTAACTGCCCCCGAACCGCGCCCACCACCCAACAAGCCATGTACGACGACAACCAGATCCACGTGCCGCCCTCCTTCATGGCGGTGTACACCGACACCCGAGGGCGCCTGACGGAAAAGGCGGACGGCGTGCGCGCCCGCTACGAACTGTGCGAAGACCTGGCAGGCCACCTGGTGGAGCACGCGCAGACGCTGTACCACGTGCAGGCGCCTTCCGAGACCGAGATCCTGCAGCGCATCCACGCGGGGCTGTGCACGGCCGAATCTGGCGTGGCGGTGGCCGAAGCGACATGGATCGTCACCCGGCTGGCCGAGCTGCTGGTGTGGCAATGCCCCGTGCTGGTGCCGCCGCAGCCTGAATCTGCAGCCGACGCTGCCCAGCCACCGCAGGCAGGCTGACCAACCTTGGAACACGGTGGGCGCTTGGCTATACTGCGGCCCATGTCCACGCACACCCCCTTTGCCATGACCGCCGCACCTGCGGTGGCGTTGCAGTGCGTGGGCAAAACCAAAAAACCAGAGCTCATCTGACCGGAGCTGTGGTTCCGTCCGGATGAGCGACGGAACCACCTGGTAGAGAAATTTCCTTTTCTCGTTTCACTCCCCGGCATTCCGCGCGCGCTCCCTTCGGACGGTTCTTCCCCTGGTCGAACCCTGAAAGGACGCTTCGCATGTCTGCCACCGATACCGCTACCTCCCACCAGCCGCTGTTCAGCGGGCTCTGGATCGCCTTGGTCACACCGTTCAAGGACGGCGCCGTGGACCACCCGGCCCTTGCCGCCCTCACCACCCGGCTGCGTGCCGACGGCGTTGCGGGCTTCGTTGCCTGCGGCTCGACCGGTGAGGCCGCAGCCCTCGACAAGGCCGAGCAACTGCAGGTACTGGAGACCGTGCTCAGCGCCGCCCAGGGTTTGCCCGTGGTGATGGGCGTATCGGGCTACCACCAGGGTCAGGTGCTGGAACAGGTGCGGACCCTTGCACACTACCCGGTTGCAGGTCTGCTGGTGTCCGCCCCGCACTACATCCGCCCCTCGCAGGAGGGCCTGCTGCACTGGTTCCGCACCCTGGCCGACGCCAGCGCGGTGCCCCTGCTGATCTACGACATTCCGTACCGCACGGGCGCCACGCTCACCACCGAAACGCTGCTGGCGCTGGCGGCGCATCCGCGCATAGAGGCCATCAAGGACTGTGGCGGCAACACGGCCAAGACGCAGGCCCTGATCGCCGATGGACGGCTGCAGGTGCTGACCGGTGAAGACGCGCAGATCTTCCATACGCTGGCCCTCGGCGGTGCAGGCGCCATCTCTGCCTGTGCACACTGGCAGACGCCGCGTTTTGTGGAGTTGATGGCATTGCTGCGCCTGGGCGACCTGCCTGCAGCCCGCCATTTGTGGCAGGCCTTGCAACCCTGGGTGGAAGCGTGTTTTGCAGAGCCCAACCCTGCCCCGCTCAAGGCCATGCTGGCGCATGCAGGGTGGATGCGCAGCGAACTGCGCGCGCCGATGATGCCGGCCTCGGAGGCGCTGCAGGATCGTTTGAAGGCGCTTTGAGGTGACGTGCCAGAGCGTGCGAGAGCGCCCCGGCTAACCGCCCGTCACCGGCGGGAAAAACGCCACCTCGGCCCCATCGGCCAGGGTGGCGGATTCATCGCTCAAGGTCTGGTTGAGCGCCATGCGCACGGCCCGGCCACGCGCGAGGCTGCTGGCATGGGCGCCGCCGCGTGCAATAAGCTCATCGCGCAGGGCACCCAGCGTGGTGGCAGCGGTATCGACCGCTTCGCTGCCTTGCCCAATGGCCTCGCGGATGGAGGCAAAGTAGCGCACGGTGACTGTCATGACAAAAGCTCCGAAAAGGCAATGAACCGCACCGTGTCGCCGGATGCAATCGTCTGGCCCGCCGGGTTGTCCACCACACCATCACCCCAGGCGGCCGAAGTGAGCACGCCCGAACTCTGGTTGTGAAACAGATCCAGCCCACCTGCCGCGTTGTGGCGCACGCGCAAAAACTCGCGGCGTTTATCGGCCTTGGGCCAGGCAAAATCAGCGCGAGCAGCTATGGGTTGAGGAGCAACGTCCACCACACCCTGCAGCCGCAGCACAAACGGGCGCACCAGCAGCGCAAAGGTCAGAAAGCTCGACACCGGGTTGCCGGGTAGGCCCATGAAGTGGGCGGCACCACCGTCACGCGGGATCTGGCCATAGGCAAACGGCTTGCCGGGCTTCATGGCGATCTGCCACAGGTCGAGCGTGCCCAGCGACTCGACGGCGGGCTTGATGTGGTCTTCCTCGCCCACACTCACGCCGCCGCTGGTCAGGATCAGGTCGTGTGCGCTGCTGGCTTGGCGCAGGGCATCGATGGTGGCGTCGCGCCGGTCGGGCACGATGCCAAAGTCCGTCACCTCGCAGCCCAGGCGCAGCAGCATGGCGCGCAGGAAGAAGCGGTTGCTGTTGTAAATGGCACCAGGGCGCATTTGCTCCGGCGGCACCTCGCCGGGCATGACCAGTTCATCGCCCGTGGAGAACAGCGCCACGCGGGGGCGGCAGGCCACCTGCAGTTCGTGCAAGCCGATGCTGGCGGCCAGGCCCAGCTCGGCCGGGGTCAGGCGTGTGCCGGCCGACAGCACCACGGCACCACGGGTGATGTCCTCGCCCGCGCGGCGGATCCACTGGCCCTGTGGGGGCACGGCGTTGATGCGCACCTGCCCCAGGCCGTCGCCCGTGGCGAGGGCTTCGCAGTCTTCCTGCATCAGGATGGCATCCGCCCCCTCGGGCACTGGCGCGCCAGTGAAGATGCGAGCGGCGGTGCCCGGCAAGAGCGGATCACCCGTGCTGCCCGCAGCAATGCGCTGCGAAACAGGCAAGGTGATCGGCAGCGCCACACCCACGGCCGTCACATCGGCGCAGCGCACGGCGTAGCCGTCCATGGAGCTGTTGTCCTGCGGCGGCACCTGCAGGGCCGAAATACAGTTTTGCGCCAGCACGCGGCCGTCCGCGTCAAACGTGGTAACCGTCTCGGTCCCTGGCAACGGTGTGGCCTTGGCCAACAGGTCGGCCAGCGCCTCGTCGAGCGGCTTCAGGGGCTTCATTGGGGGGCGCATGGCACCAGGCCTCCGTGCAGATCCCAGTTGTACTCAAAGCGGTGTTCGTATTGGAGCAGCCAGTCCACCACCTGCGCCGGGCTGTTGAGGTCCAGCAGGGGCAACTGGGTGGGCACAGGCAGGCCCTGCGGTGCATCGGTGGCCACGGCGACCACAAAATCGTCTTCGGGGTAGCGCACGGGCTTGGCCACCTGGCCGGGTTCGGGGGCACGCCAGACCTCGATCTTGAGCAGGTCGCTGTCCTTGAAGCCCTCCACCAGCACCCAGTCCACGCCCTGGTACAGCTCGGCCAGCAGGTGGTGCACGCTGAGCGTGGCGGGCTGCTCGAACTCGCGCACCAGCATCAGGCGCTTGTCCGATGCCGCGACCACCTCGAAGGCCCCTGCCTCGCGGTGGCGGTAGGTGTCCTTGCCCGGGTGGTCGATGTCGAAACTATGGTGGGCATGTTTGACCACCGACACGCGCAACCCCCGCAGCCGCAGCTCGGGGATCAACTGCTCGACCAGCGTGGTCTTGCCACTGCCGGAAAAACCGGCAAAACCGACAACCTTCATCCACTGCTCCTTGGTTAGCTATTGTATTTATAGCTGCTAACGCTTACCAGACAAGCGCCAGGGGCATTTTTTAGTTCAAACCCAGCATCCTGAGCCGCTCCCGCATCCGCTTCCGCAGCGACAGAGCGGCTACGGATTGCCCACCCTAGAGGGCGGGCGTGCAGTGGCGCTCGATGTATTGCTTGACCAACTGCACGTTGGCCGGCATCACCTGCACGCGCTTGGGCAGGTCTTCGATGCCCGCGAACTTGGCGGGCCGCTCGGGCGCATGGCCCAGGGCTTCGACGATGGTCTCGGCAAACTTGATGGGCAGCGCGGTCTCCAGCACGATCATGGGCACCTTGGGGTCCTGGTGGTGTTCGCGCGCCACCTTCACGCCGTCGGCCGTGTGGGTGTCGATGGTGACGCCGTGGCGCTCGAAGTTGTCCTTGATGGTGGCCAGGCGGTCGGCGTGGGTGCTCTTGCCGCTTTCAAAACCGTACTTGGTGGCGGCTTCGGCAAACAGCGGTTCGGCGCTCAAGTCAAACCGGCCATAGGCGGGCAGCGCTTTGGCAAACAACGCGTTCGTGCGCTGGCCGTTGCGGCCCAGCAGGTCAAAGATGAACCGCTCGAAATTGCTGGCCTTGCTGATGTCCATCGAGGGGCTCGATGTCTCGTGCGTGTCGGCTGCGGCGCGCACGCGGTAGGCGCCGGTGCGGAAGAACTCGTCGAGCACGTCGTTCTCGTTCGTGGCCACCACCAGCTTGTCAATGGGCAGGCCCATCATGCGCGCCACATGGCCCGCACACACGTTGCCAAAGTTGCCGCTGGGCACCGTGAAGCTGACCTTCTGGTCGTTGTTCTCGGTGGCCTGGATGTAGCCCGCGAAGTAGTACACCACCTGCGCCAGCAGGCGCGCCCAGTTGATGGAGTTGACGGTGCCAATCTTGTACTTGCGCTTGAAGGCCAGGTCGTTGCTGACGGCCTTGACGATGTCCTGGCAGTCGTCGAACACGCCTTCGATGGCGATGTTGTGGATGTTCTCGTCCTGCAGGCTGAACATTTGCGCCTGCTGGAACGCGCTCATTCGGCCGTGCGGGCTGGTCATAAAGACGCGCACGCCCTTTTTGCCGCGCATGGCGTACTCGGCCGCGCTGCCGGTGTCGCCGCTGGTGGCGCCCAGGATGTTGAGCTCTTCACCCCGGCGGTTCAGTTCGTATTCGAACAGGTTGCCCAGCAATTGCATCGCCATGTCCTTGAAGGCCAGCGTGGGGCCGTTGGACAGGGCTTCGAGCCACAGGCCGTCTTCGAGGTGGCGCAGGGGCACGATCTCGCCCGTGCCAAACACCTCGGCGGTGTACGTCTTGGCGCACAGGGCCTTCAGGTCAGCGGCGGGGATGTCATCGATGTAGAGCGACAGGATCTGAAACGCCAGCTCGGCGTAGCCTTGCTCGTGGTAAGCCTTGCGCAGCTTTGTCAGCATCGCGTCGCTGACCTGCGGGTAGTGCTCGGGCAGGTACAGGCCGCCATCGGGCGCCAGGCCTTCAAGCAGGATGTCGCAGAAATGCTTGCGGTCGGCGTGGCCGCGTGTGGAGATGTACAGCATCAGTTCAGTTCCTCCTTGCGGATGCGCGTGATGGGCGCCAGCACCGTGGGCAGGGCCTGCATCTGGGCGATCACGGCGTCCATGGTGCCTTCGCGGGTGTCGTGGGTCAGGATGATCAGGTCCGTTTGCGTAGATCCTTCACCACCGACTTCGTCAGCCTCACGCTGCAATACTGCGTCGATGCTCACACCGGCCTCGGCCAACAGGCCGGTGACCTTGGCCAGCACACCGGCCTGGTCGGCCACGCGCAGGCGCAGGTAGTAGCTGGTGACCACTTCGCTCATCGGCAGCACGGGCAGCGTGTCCATGGCATCGGCCAGCGTGTTGGCCTGGAAGGCCAGGTGCGGCACGCGGTGCTCAGGGTCGGCCGTGTGCAGGCGGGCGATATCCACCAGATCGGCAATGACGGCACTGGCGGTCGGCTCGCTGCCCGCGCCCTTGCCGTAGTACAGCGTGGTGCCCACGGCATCGCCCTGCACCACCACGGCGTTCATGGCGCCTTCGACGTTGGCGATCAGGCGCTTGGAGGGCACGAGGCTCGGGTGAACGCGCAGTTCGATGCCCTTGTCCGCGCGCTTGGTGATGCCCAGCAGCTTGATGCGGTAGCCCAGTTGCTCGGCGTACTTGATGTCGGCCGCGCCGAGCTTGGTGATGCCTTCGACATAGGCCTTGTCAAACTGCACGGGGATGCCAAACGCAATGGCACTCATCAGCGTGACCTTGTGCGCGGCGTCCACGCCTTCGATGTCGAAGGTGGGGTCGGCCTCGGCGTAGCCCAGGCGTTGTGCTTCCTTGAGCACCACATCAAAGTCCAGCCCCTTGCTGCGCATTTCGGACAGGATGAAATTGGTGGTGCCGTTGATGATGCCGGCGATCCACTGGATGCGGTTGGCGGTGAGGCCTTCGCGCAGCGCCTTGATGATAGGGATGCCCCCCGCCACGGCCGCCTCAAAGGCCACCATCACGCCCTTGGCCGATGCAGCCGCGAAGATCTCGGTGCCGTGCACGGCCAGCAGCGCCTTGTTGGCGGTGACCACGTGCTTGCCAGCGGCGATGGCTTCGAGCACGAGCGCGCGGGCGATGCCATAGCCACCAATCAGCTCGATGACGATGTCGATGTCAGGGTTGGCAATGATGGCGCGGGCGTCATTGACGACCTGGATGTCAGCACCCACTACCGCTTTGGCGCGCTCCACGTCAAGATCGGCCACCATGGTGATCTCAATGCCACGGCCAGCGCGGCGGCTGATCTCGTCCTGGTTGCGCGCGAGCACGTTGAACACGCCGCTGCCGACGGTGCCGATGCCCAGAAGGCCTACTTGGATGGGTTTCATGGGATTTTTATCAGTCAAAATGGGCTCTGGCGCTTATCCATCAAGCGCTAGCAGCTATGAAAAAATGAGTTTCTGCACCACTCAACGTGCAAGTTACGCAGCCGCCGCCATTTGCACGCGCTTGCGGTATTGCTCCAGGAAGCGCGCCACGCGGCCGATGGCGTCGCGCAGATCGTCTTCGTGTGGCAGGAACACGATGCGGAAATGGTCCGGCGCCGCCCAGTTGAAGCCTGTGCCCTGCACCAGCATGACCTTGGTCTCCTGCAGCAGCTCCAGGAAGAACTGCTGGTCGTCCTCGATGGGATACACGGCAGGGTCGAGGCGCGGAAACATGTAGAGCGCCGCCTGGGGCTTCACGCAGGTCACGCCCGGGATGGCCGTGATCAGCTCGTACGCCAGATCACGTTGCTTGCGCAGGCGGCCGCCCTCGCCTACCAGCTCATTGATGCTCTGGTAGCCACCCAGCGCCGTCTGCACCGCCCACTGGCCGGGCACGTTGGCGCACAGGCGCATGTTCGAGAGCATGTTCAGGCCCTCGATGTAGTCCTTGGCGGGCTTCTTGTCACCCGACACCACCATCCAGCCCGCGCGGTAGCCACATGAGCGGTAGCTCTTGGACAGCGAATTGAAGGTGAGTGTGAGCACATCCTCGCTCAGCGAGCCAATAGCCGTGTGTTTGGCGCCGTCGTACAGCACCTTGTCATACACCTCGTCGGCAAAGATGACCAAGCCATGCTCGCGTGCAATGGCGACGATGCCCTTGAGCAATTCGTCCGAATACAGCGCGCCCGTCGGGTTGTTGGGATTGATGACCACGATGCCCTTGGTGCGGGGCGTGATCTTGGCGCGGATATCCTGAAGGTTGGGCATCCAGCCGTTGGCTTCATCGCACACATAGTGCACGGGCGTGCCGCCCGACAGGCTGGCAGCGGCGGTCCACAGGGGGTAGTCGGGCGAAGGCAGCAGCAGTTCGTCGCCGTTGTCCAGCAGCGCATTGGTGGCCATCACGATCAGCTCGCTGGCACCGTTGCCCAGGTAGATGTCGTCCAGCATCACGCCCTTGATGCCCTGTTTTTGCGTCTCGTGCATGACGGCCTTGCGCGCCGCAAAGATGCCCTTGCTGTCCGAGTAACCCGCCGAATTGGGCAGGTTGCGGATCATGTCCAGCTGAATCTCTTCCGGCGCATCAAAACCGAACACCGCCAGGTTGCCGATGTTGAGCTTGATGATCTTGTGGCCGTCTTCCTCCATCTGCTTGGCCGCGTCCATGATGGGCCCCCGGATGTCATAGCAGACGTTGGCGAGCTTGGCGGATTTTTGGACGGTTTTCATGCGCTGACGGTGGTGCAGTGGGGTCAGGTGGCGGCCAGAGCGGCTGGCACCTTGGCGAAACCTATAATTTGACCACAGATCACAAGCGCGCCCGGGCCCTGCGCCGGGCCTACCCGCAGCGCCGCCGCCTGCAACCGACGCCAACACCCATGAAATTCCAGCCCGACCGCTCGAACGCACAAACCATCAGCGGCTACGGCCCCGGCTGGATCGGCGTGGATGCCGAGAAGATCACGCACAGCGTCATCATCGGCTCGTCGGGGCTGCGCCAGGCCTGGCCCTGCACGCGCTTTGAAGACCTGACCCCCGAACACTTCGCGCAATTGGCAGCCCTGGAGACAGAACTGGTCATTTTTGGCAGCGGCACACGCAACCGGTTCCCGCCACCGGCGTGGCTGGCGCCGCTCATCGCCCGCCGGCTGGGGCTGGAAACCATGGACACCCCTGCCGCCTGCCGCACGTACAACATTCTGGCCAGTGAAGGGCGCAACGTGGTGGCAGCACTGATTCTGGAAGCCTGAGCTGCAAGCCCGCAACCGCCGCGACAAGCTGCAAATCCGGCGCTTGCACCTATGCAAGCCCTTGCCTAAATGCCCGCCACTGCGGGCCGGACACACTGTCTTACATTTGGCCGAAGAGTGAATTCGGGGTAAAATCGCCGGTTGCGGTCGGGGGCACCACCAAGAGCAATAACACACTAGCTCCCCCGGCTTACCAACGACTACATCCTGAGAGATTGAAGTGATATGGCGATCGTTGTCAACAAACCCCTCCCTGAATTTGAAGCCAACGCTACCGGTGGACTCAAGGTCTCCAACACCTCCCACCTTGGCCAAATTCTGGTTCTCTACTTCTATCCCAAGGACAACACGCCTGGCTGCACCACGGAGGCCATGCAGTTTCGCGACAAGTACAAGGACTTCGTGAAGGCAGGCGCTGCCGTTTTCGGCGTGTCCCGCGACAACATGAAGTCGCACGACGAATTCAAGGAAAAGCTGGAACTGCCCTTCGAACTCATCGCCGACACCGAAGAAAAGATGTGCCACATGTTCGGTGTGGTCAAGAACAAGATCATGTACGGCAAGAAGGTCAAGGGCATTGAGCGCAGCACCTTCCTGATCGGCCCCGATGGCCTGCTGGTGCAAGAGTGGCGCGGCCTCAAGGTTCCCGGCCACGTGGACGAGGTCCTGAAAGCCGTCAAATCCATCAAGGCCCTGAAAAAGGCCGCCTGATCTGCACATTGGGGCATCGGCGCGACACCCCGCTTGTTTTGCCCAGGCAAGACATCCGGAGTAGGCATAATGGTTTTATGCCCCTGGTTATCGCAACGTTTGCCCTCCTCCAAAAAGCCGCCTTGGCCTCCAGGCGGCTTTTTGCTTTCTGACCCACCCGTTACCCCTTTACCGACCGAGGCCCTGCCACCATGCCCCTGCCCCCCGCCCCCAGCCGGCGCGCTGCACTCCTCGCGCCAGAAGCCTTTGAAGTCGCAGCCCGCCCCCGCGTAGCTACCACCTCGGCGAACGAAGCTGTTGCTACGCCCCAGCGCACCACCACCGCTACAGCCCCCACCCGCGCCGGACGCAAGGCAGACAGCGTGGCCTCGTCGCTGGCAGCGCCTGACACAGCTCCATTGGTCCAGATTGAGACCCGAGCACGTACACCCCAACCCTCCGCCGCCCCCGTGGCCCGCAGCACCGGCACGCGCAAGGCACGCAGCACCGGCACACCTGCCGCCGTCACCGCCAGCGCCGCCCCGGCCACCGCGACCACCACACGCACCCGCAAATCCGCACCGCAAGGCCCGACCAAGCTCTTTGTGCTGGACACCAACGTGCTCCTGCATGACCCAACCAGCCTCTTCCGCTTTGAAGAGCACGACATCTTCCTGCCGATGATCGTGCTGGAAGAACTGGACGGCCACAAGAAGGGCATGACCGAAGTGGCCCGCAACGGCCGCCAGGCCAGCCGCACGCTGGATGCCCTGGCTGCCGCCCAGGGCGCCGACATGGCCAAGGGCCTCAAGCTTGACTCCACCGGCCAGCGTGCTGCGGGTGGCCACCTGTTCTTCCAGACGGTGCCACTGGACTACAGCCTGCCCACCAGCCTGCCCCCGGGCAAAGCCGACAACCAGATCCTGGGCGTGGTCGAAGCCCTGCGCAAGCTGCACGCACCGCGCGAAGTGGTGCTGGTCTCCAAAGACATCAACATGCGCGTCAAAGCCCGCGCGCTGGGCCTGACTGCCGAGGACTACCAGAACGACAAGACGCTGGAAGATGGCGACCTGCTCTACGCTGGCGTGCTGGCCCTGCCCCCCGACTTCTGGGCCAAGAGCGGCAAGAACGTGGAAAGCTGGCAAAGCGGCGCCCACACCTATTACCGCATTGGCGGCCCCATCGTGCCGCAGCTGATGATCAATCAGTTCGTGTACTTCGAAGCCCCCGGCGAGCCCAGCCTGTTTGCGCGCGTGAGCGAAATCCGCGAGAAAACAGCGGTACTGCAGACCCTGAAGGACTACGGTTCGGCCAAAAATGCCGTGTGGGGCGTGACTACGCGCAACCGCGAACAGAACTACGCCATGAACCTGCTCATGGACCCCGAGATCGACTTCGTGACCCTGACCGGCACGGCCGGCACCGGCAAGACCCTGCTCGCCCTGGCTGCTGGCCTGACCCAGGTGCTGGACGATCGCCGCTACACCGAGATCATCATGACCCGCGCCACGGTGAGCGTGGGCGAGGACATCGGCTTTTTGCCCGGCACCGAAGAAGAAAAGATGGGCCCCTGGATGGGCGCGCTGGATGACAACCTGGAGTTTTTGGCCAAGGGCGACGGCGGCAATGCTGGCGAGTGGGGCCGCGCTGCCACCAACGAGCTGATCCGCAGCCGCATCAAGATCAAGAGCATGAACTTCATGCGCGGACGCACCTTCCTGAACAAGTACGTGATCATCGATGAGGCGCAGAACCTGACGCCCAAGCAAATGAAGACGCTGATCACCCGCGCAGGCCCCGGCACCAAGATCATCTGCATGGGCAATCTGGCGCAGATCGATACACCGTACCTGACCGAAGGCTCCTCCGGCCTGACGTATGCGGTGGACCGCTTCAAGGGCTGGCCGCACAGCGGGCACATCACGCTGGCGCGCGGCGAACGCTCGCGCTTGGCAGATTTCGCCAGCGAGGTGCTCTGAGTTGGCTGCAGGCTGGGTTGCAGCACTGAAGCTGGTGCCCTGGGGCGACGTCATCGAGGCGACGCCCCAGATTCTCCAGGCGGCCAAGAAGCTGCTGGGCACCACCCGAAAAGGGAACGCTGAAGCTGCTGCGGGAGCACTCGAAGGCGCTGGGGGCGAACCCGCCATTCCCGTGGCCTTGCAGCTGGAACATCTGCGCGAGCGGGTGGTAATGCTGGAGCAGGAACAGCAGGAATCCGCCGTGCTGATCCAGTCACTGGCCGAACAGAATGCCCAGGTGGTGCAGGCGGTAGAAGTGCTGCGCCAACGCCAGCAACGGCTCACTGTGGCTGTGGGTGTTCTTGCCGTGGGATGTGCGGGTTTGCTGGTGTGGGTGCTGCGACCGTAACGGAACTCCGACCAAGACCATCTACCCCGGTCAAAAACTCCTAATTTGATAGCTACTTGCGCTTACCCAATAAGCGCCAGTGGCTATTTTTATTAGAAATCGTCGCCCGAACCCATGGCCAGGTTCTCGAAGCGCGTCTGGTTCTTCTGGAAGAACAGCTTCACGGTACCCGTGGGGCCGTTCCGCTGCTTGCCGATGATGACCTCGGCCACGTTGGGCTCCTTGGAGTCCTTGTTGTAGTAGTCGTCGCGGTAGATGAACATGATGATGTCGGCATCCTGCTCGATAGCGCCCGACTCGCGCAGGTCGGACATCATGGGGCGCTTGTCGGTGCGCTGCTCCACCGAGCGGTTGAGCTGAGACAGCGCGATCACCGGGCACTGCAGTTCCTTGGCCAGCATCTTGAGGCCCCGGGAAATTTCACCCAGTTCGGTCGCCCGGTTGTCCGAACTGGCCGCCGAGCCCGAGCCGCTCATCAGCTGCAAATAGTCGACCACGATCAGGCCCAGCTTGCCGCACTGGCGCGCCAGGCGCCGCGCGTTGGCGCGCAATTCACCGGGTGTGAGGCCCGGGGTTTCATCAATGTGCAGCGAGACGGTGCGCAGTTTTTCAATCGCCTCGGTCAGGCGCGGCCACTCATCATCGGTGAGCTTGCCGGTGCGCAGATTGCCCTGGTTCACCCGGCCAATCGAACCGACGATACGCACCGCCAGCTGGGCGGCGCCCATTTCCATCGAGAAGATGGCGACCGGCAGGCCCTCATTGAGCGCCACGTGCTCGGCAATGTTCACCGCGAACGAGGTCTTGCCCATGGAGGGGCGCGCGGCCAGCACCACCATGTCGCCCGCTTGCAGCCCACTGGTCATGCGGTCGAGGTCTGCAAACCCGGTGGGCACACCCGTCACATCCACAGGGTTGTCTGCCATCTCCTGCACGCGATCGAGCAGGTCGATCACCAGCGTATCCAGCGACTGGAAGCCCTGCTTGGTGCGCGAGCCTTCCTCGCCAATGGCAAAAATCTTGGACTCGGCCTCGTCCAGAATCCGTTCGACCGTCTTGCCTTGCGGGTTGAACGCGTTGGTGGAAATTTCGTCGCTGGCCGTGACCAGCTTGCGCAGGATGGCACGCTCGCGCACGATTTCCGCATAGCGGCGGATGTTGCTGGCGCTGGGTACGTATTGCGCCAGATTGTTCAGATAGGCCAGCCCACCCATCTCTTGCACCTTGCCCTGGTTCTGCAGGTGCTCGAACACGGTGATCACGTCGGCCGGCTTGCTGGCGTTGATCAGTGCGCCGATGGCCGAGTAGATCATCTGGTGCTCATGGCGGTAGAAATGGCCTTCTACCAGCAGGTCGCCCACGCGGTCCCAGGCGTTGTTGTCCAGCAGCAACCCGCCCAGCACGCTGGACTCCGCTTCTATCGAGTGCGGCGGCACGCGCAACTGGGCGATTTCACGGTCGGGCACCGGCGTGAAGCCATCGTCAAGGGGCGGAAAAACAGCAGACATGGAATCCTCGGAGCTAACCCGGCATGCTAGCGCCCGTGCGGCGCGCCGTCATGGCACAAGTCTGTGGATAAAGTTGGGGCAACCAGTGGGTAACCATGTACAAACCAGAGCCGCACAAAAACAAAAGCCGCCCGAAGGCGGCTTTGCGTGAAACACCGAAGTGAATCTCAGGCGGTTTCGCCGTAGACCGACACGGTCACGTCCACCACCACATCGGTGTGCAGAGCCACACTGACAGTGCTTTCGCTCACGACCTTGATCGGGCCGTTGGGCAGGCGGATTTGCGACTTGGCAACCTTGTAGCCTTGCTTGCTCAGCTCTTCGGCGATGTCGTGGTTGGTCACGGAACCAAACAGACGACCGTCCACGCCAGCCTTTTGCGTCAGCTTGACGGTGGTGCCAGCCAGCTTTTCGCCTTGAGCTTGAGCTTCTGCCAGCTTGGCAGCTGCGGCCTTTTCGAGTTCAGCGCGCTTGGCTTCGAACTCTGCCTTGGCGGCTTCCGTGGCGCGACGGGCGCGGCCAGCGGGAATCAGGAAGTTGCGGGCGTAGCCGTCTTTGACCTTGACGATTTCACCGAGGTTGCCGAGGTTCACAACCTTGTCGAGCAGGATGATTTGCATGGGTTGTGCTCCTTAGATCTTGTGCTGGTCGCTGTAAGGCACCAGGGCCAGGAAGCGAGCGCGCTTGATGGCGGTGTTCAGCTGACGCTGGAAGATGGCGCGCGTGCCGGTCAGGCGTGCGGGGATGATCTTGCCGTTTTCGGCGATGAAGTCGCGCAGCGTATCGACATCCTTGTAGTCGATTTCTTCAACACCGGTCACCGTGAAGCGGCAAAAGCGCTTGCGCTTGAACAGCAGGGACTGGGTGTTGCGCTTTGGGCGCTTGTCTTTGTTGAACTTCTTGAACGTGGCCATTGCGGACCCCTTGAAAATTAATTTTGTTGAATATCCTGGATGTGCAGCACTGCGGTCTTGCCATTGCGCGGGTTGGCCAGAAATCCATGGAAAGTCCAGAGACTTCCGATGTTCTGCCGTGCCAGTCGCTCGGCCATCGCTCCAAAGGCAATGGCTTTCATGGCAGCCTTGACTTCGCGGGGGTGGCCTGCCTCGGTTTGCTGGGACTCGTGTTCGAGGCGCAGCGTAAGGGCAGGCAATCCGGCGGGCGTGTAGCGCAGGGGTTCAGCCTCTGCGATACAGGCGGTCAAGGCGACGCGGTTCTCCACTCCAACGGGCTAGATCAGCGCTCGGCGCGATCTGGGCGCTCGCCGCGCTCACCACCGGCCGCTGCATATTCAGCTTGGCTGGCCTTGCGGGCTTCTTCGCGCTCGACGGTCTTCATCATGGAAGATGGGCCCGTATCAGCCTTCTTCTTCTGAACCGTCAGATGGCGCAGCACGGCGTCGTTGAACTTGAAGGCGTGCTCCAGTTCAGCCATCACGGCCTGATCGGCTTCGATGTTCACGCACAGGTAATGGGCCTTGGCCAGCTTGTTGATCAGGTACGCCAGTTGACGGCGGCCCCAGTCTTCCACGCGGTGCACCTTGCCACCGCCAGCGGTGATCATGCCCTTGTAGCGCTCCAGCATGGCTGGAACTTGCTCGCTTTGATCCGGATGGATCAACAAAATGATTTCGTAATGACGCATGCATACTCCTTTTGGGTAAGACCACCCACTGCGTCTTGAAGTGGTGTGGCAAGGGAAAGCCTGCGATTATAGCCCGGCCTGCGTCGCTTGTACACTCAGTGCTTCGCCGTCCCTGTCCAGGCGTACAAAAAGATGCCATAGATGCGTCCAGCCCCTTGCAAAACCAGTGGCTGGGCCGACATGCAATACAACAATCCGCGATGCATACGGGGCCCGAGAGACCATACCCATGGTGCAGACCTTGATTTGTGGTGTCACGCCCCCAGATCCCGCGCGTACCGTTCATTTACTTCCAGACCAAGACATGTCCGACACCAGCCAAACCACCCCCGCACAGAGCGCCCCCGCCCCCGAAGAAGTCGAAGCCGCCATGGCTGCCCACGCCTCTGACGAGCTGGCACGCCTGCAGGGCGAGTTGGCCGAGCTCAAGGCCAAAAGCGCTGATCTGGCCGACCAGTTCCTGCGCGCCAAGGCCGAGGCCGAAAACGCCCGCCGCCGCGCTGAAGACGAGGTTTCCAAGGCCCGCAAATTCGGTATCGAGAGTTTTGCCGAGAGCCTGCTGCCCGTGGCCGACAGTCTGGATGCCGCCCTGGCCATCAAGGAAGCTACGCCCCAGCAGCTGCGCGAAGGCGCCGACGCCACCCTGCGCCAGCTGACGTCGGCACTGGAGCGCAACAAGGTGATTGCCATCAACCCGGCCGCTGGCGCCAAGTTCGATCCGCACCAGCACCAGGCCATCAGCGTGGTGCCTGCCGAGCAGGAAGCCAACACCGTGGTGGCCGTGCTGCAAAAGGGCTATGTGATCGCCGAGCGCGTGCTGCGTCCGGCCCTGGTCACGGTGACGGCTCCCAAGTAAGCCTCAAAAAAATCGACCCGGAAGACTTGAACCACACCAAGTTATCCACAAGTTACTAGCCATCCAAACCATTCAAGCATTCGGAGAAAAATCATGGGAAGAATCATCGGCATTGACCTGGGTACGACCAACAGCTGCGTCTCCATCATGGAGGGCAACACGACCCGCGTGATCGAAAACAGCGAAGGTGCACGCACCACGCCCTCCATCGTGGCCTACCAGGAAGACGGCGAGATCCTCGTCGGTGCCTCGGCCAAGCGCCAGGCCGTGACCAACCCCAAGAACACGCTGTACGCCGTCAAGCGACTGATCGGCCGCAAGTTCACCGAAAAAGAAGTGCAAAAGGACATCGACCTGATGCCCTACAAGATCGTGGCCGCCGACAACGGCGACGCATGGATCGAAGTGCGCGGCAACAAGCTGTCGGCCCAGCAAGTGTCTGCCGACATCCTGCGCAAGATGAAGAAGACGGCTGAAGACTACCTGGGCGAGCCCGTGACGGAAGCCGTCATCACCGTGCCCGCGTACTTCAACGACGCACAGCGCCAGGCCACCAAGGACGCTGGCCGTATTGCGGGCCTGGACGTCAAGCGCATCATCAATGAGCCTACCGCTGCAGCCTTGGCCTTCGGCCTGGACAAGCAGGAAAAGGGCGACCGCAAGATCGCTGTGTATGACCTGGGTGGCGGCACGTTCGACGTGTCCATCATCGAAATCGCCGATGTGGACGGCGAAAAGCAGTTCGAAGTGCTGTCGACCAACGGCGACACCTTCCTGGGCGGCGAAGACTTCGACCAGCGCATCATCGACTTCATCATTGACGAGTTCAAGAAGGAGTCGGGCGTCAACCTCAAGAATGACGTGCTGGCCCTGCAGCGCCTGAAGGAAGCGGCCGAGAAAGCCAAGATCGAACTGTCGAACTCGGCCTCGACAGACATCAACCTGCCCTACATCACGGCAGACGCATCGGGTCCCAAGCACCTGAACATCAAGCTGACCCGCGCCAAGCTGGAACAACTGGTGGAAGAGCTGATCGAGCGCACCATCGCTCCTTGCCGCATGGCCATCAAGGACGCTGGCGTGTCGGTGTCTGACATCCATGACGTGATCCTGGTCGGCGGCATGACCCGGATGCCCAAGGTGCAGGAAAAGGTCAAGGAATTCTTCGGCAAGGACCCCCGCAAGGACGTGAACCCTGACGAAGCCGTGGCCGTGGGCGCCGCCATCCAGGGCCAGGTGCTGTCGGGTGACCGCAAAGACGTGCTGCTGCTGGACGTGACACCCCTGTCGCTGGGTATCGAAACCCTGGGCGGTGTCATGACCAAGATGATCACGAAGAACACGACCATCCCGACGAAGTTCGCACAGACCTTCTCAACGGCCGATGACAACCAGCCTGCCGTGACCATCAAGGTCTACCAGGGCGAGCGCGAAATCGCTACCGGTAACAAGCTGCTGGGCGAATTCAACCTGGAAGGCATTCCACCGGCAGCCCGCGGTGTTCCGCAGATCGAAGTGTCGTTCGACATCGACGCCAACGGCATCTTGCACGTGGGCGCCAAGGACAAAGGCACGGGCAAGGAAAACAAGATCACCATCAAGGCCAACTCGGGCCTGTCGGAAGAAGAAATCCAGCAGATGGTGAAGGACGCCGAGCTGAACGCAGCCGACGACAAGAAGAAGCTGGAGCTGGTGCAAGCCCGCAACCAGGGTGAAGCCGCCGTGCACAGCGTGAACAAGAGCCTGGCCGAACACGGCGACAAGCTCGACGCAGGTGAAAAAGACGCGATCACTGCCGCAGTCAAGGCGCTGGAAGAAGCCTTGAAGGGCGAAGACAAGGCCGCGATTGACGAAAAGACCACGGCGCTGATGGCTGCCAGCCAGAAGCTGGGCGAAAAGATGTACGCCGAGTCCCAGGCAGCGCAAGCTGCTCAGGCAGCCGGGGGTGCTGAGGCCGCAGGCGCGTCGGCTGGTGGCGCGTCCGCCAAGCCCGCAGACGACGACAACGTCGTCGATGCCGAGGTGAAGGAAGTCAAGAAGGGCTGAGCACGCCGCCGTTGACCCCAGCCGCCGCGCGGGGCCCTTGACGGGGCTTGCGCGGCGTTCCTGTTCCAACCGGGCTCAGAATGACCATGTCCAAAAGAGACTTTTACGAAATCCTGGGCGTTCCCAAGAACGCCTCGGACGAAGAAATCAAGAAGGCCTATCGCAAGCTGGCGATGAAGCACCACCCTGACCGCAACCAGGGTGACGCAGCCAAGCCTGCCGAAGAGAAGTTCAAGGAGGCCAAAGAGGCCTACGAGATGCTCTCCGACCCGCAAAAACGTGCGGCCTACGACCAGTACGGCCACGCCGGGGTGGACCCCAACATGCGCGGCCCCGGCGGCGCGGGGGCGGAGGGCTTTGGTGGTTTTGCCGAGGCCTTTGGCGACATCTTCGGCGACATGTTTGGCCAGCAGGGCGGGCGTGGGCGCGGTGCCGGCGGCCGACAGGTGTACCGGGGCAGCGACCTCAGCTACGCCATGGAGATCACGCTGGAAGAAGCCGCGCGCGGCAAGGATGCGCAGATCCGCATCCCCTCGTGGGAGAGCTGCGACACCTGCCACGGCAGCGGTGCCAAACCCGGCACCAGTGCCAAGACCTGTGGCACCTGCCAGGGCGCAGGCACGGTACAGATGCGCCAGGGCTTCTTCAGCGTGCAGCAGACCTGCCCGCACTGCCGGGGCACGGGCAAGATCATCCCCGAGCCGTGCACGACCTGCCATGGCCAGGGCAAGCTCAAGAAGCAAAAGACGTTGGAAGTGAAGATTCCTGCGGGCATCGACGACGGCATGCGCATCCGCTCCACCGGCAACGGCGAGCCGGGCACCAACGGCGGCCCACCGGGTGACCTGTACATCGAGATCCGCCTGAAGAAACACGACATCTTCGAGCGCGATGGCGACGACCTGCACTGCCAGGTGCCCGTGAGCTTCATCACGGCAGCACTCGGCGGCGAGATCGAAGTGCCCACGCTGGCTGGCAAGGCAGCGATCGACATTCCTGAAGGCACCCAAGCCGGCAAGCAGTTCCGCCTGCGTGGCAAGGGCATCAAGGGCGTGCGTGCCAGCTACCCGGGCGATCTGTACTGCCACATCGCAGTCGAGACACCCGTCAAGCTGACCGAGCACCAGCGCAAGCTGCTGCGCGAACTGGAAGATTCGCTCAAGAAGGGCGGCGCCCGCCACTCGCCCAGCGGCGAGAGCTGGACGGACCGGCTGAAGAACTTCTTCAGCTGACCGCGCACCGGCATCCCATCGAAAACCGCTTGTGGCCTTTTGGCCCAGGCGGTTTTTTCTTGACGCAGGGCAAGAAACTCCCTAAGGCCCGCGCGATGCACGCACAGCGCAGTAGGATGGGTCTCATCGATGATCACCCGGGAGCTTGGGCACATGAACGTCAACATCACCTTCCTGGGCGGCTCCGGCACGGTCACCGGCTCCAAGTACCTGGTGCGTTACAACGGCAAGAGCCTCCTGGTCGATTGCGGCCTGTTCCAGGGCTACAAGCAGTTGCGCCTGCGCAACTGGCAGCCTCTGCCCGTCACGCCGCACCAGATCGACGCCGTGGTGCTGACCCATGCCCACCTGGATCACAGCGGCTACCTGCCGCTGCTGGCGCGCGACGGCTACACCCACGCCATCCACTGCACACCGGGCACACGCGACCTGTGCACCATCCTGCTGCCCGACAGCGGGCACCTGCAGGAAGAAGACGCGGCCTTTCTCAACCGCCACCAGCTCAGCAGCCACAGCCCCGCCCTGCCCCTGTACACCCGGCTCGACGCGCTGCACTGCCTCAAGCAGTTCCAGATCCACCCATTTCACAAGGCGTTTGAGCCCCTGCCCGGCTGGCGTGTGACGTTTTCGCCCGCAGGCCACATCCTCGGAGCAGCCAGCGTGCTGCTGGAGGTGGGAGGCAGGCGCATTCTGTTTTCGGGCGACCTGGGGCGGCCCGATGACCTGCTCATGAACCCGCCTGACGCGCCGCCCCAGGCCGACACCGTGCTCATCGAGTCCACCTACGGCGACCGCGAGCACCCGCCCGAAGGCCCGCTCGATGAACTGGGCCCCGCCCTGCAGCGCCTGGCAGCGCGTGGCGGTATTGCCGTGGTGCCGGTGTTTGCCGTGGGGCGTGCACAGGTCGTGCTGCACGCGATTGGCCTGCTCAAGGCGCAGGGTGTGGTGCCCGCATCGCTCAAGGTGTTTCTGGACAGCCCCATGGCCGTCAGTACCACGGGGCTGTTCCAGCACCACATGCAAGAACACCGCCTGAGCGGCCGCGAGGTGCAGGCACTGGAGCATGGCGCCACCATGGTCCAGACGCCCGAGCAATCCAAGGGGCTGGCCAAGCTCCATGGCCCCATGGTCATCCTGTCGGCCAGCGGCATGGCCACCGGGGGGCGCGTGCTGCACCACCTGGCACTGCACGCGGGCGACCACCGCAACATGATCATCCTGACCGGCCACCAGGCCCCAGGCACCCGTGGTGCGCGGCTGGCAGAGGGCGAAAAAACCATCCGTATCCACGGCCAGGACGTGGCCGTGCGGGCCGAGGTGGTTCGGCTGTCCTCTGCATCAGCCCATGCAGACGGCAACCAGCTCATCGCCTGGCTGCGCAGCATGGGGCACGCGCCGGGCAAGGTGTACGTGGTGCATGGTGAAATGGGCGCGGCCGATCTGCTGCGTCAGCGCATTGAACATGAGCTGCGCTGGCGTGCCGCTGTGCCAGAGCACGCCAGCACCTGCACCGCCTGAGCCACGGTAGCTTTCTGGGCCTCAGCGGTTCTACCCTCGCGCAGAAGGGCAGTGCCGCCATCGCGTATCGCGATGTCAAAGCGGTAATAATGGGGAGAAAATAGGCAACCTTCTCATTTCGAGAAGTTAAAACCCCATGAAAAGCTCTGAGCGCAGTTTTGCGCGCCGTATCGACCTGACCTCGCTACAACTGTTTGTGGCGGTGTGCGAGCTCGGCAGCATTGGCCGCGCGGCTGAGCGCGAATTCATTGCGGCATCGGCCGTCAGCAAGCGCCTGTCGGATCTGGAAACGGCCGTGGATACCGCCCTGCTCTACCGCCACAGCCGGGGCGTCACGCTCACACCCGCAGGCGAGAGCCTGCTGCACCATGCGCGCACCGTGCTGTTTGGGCTCGAACGCATGCAGGGCGAGTTGAGCGAATACGCCGACGGCGTGCGCGGCCATGTCCGCATGCACGCCAACATCTCGGCCATCTTCCAGTTCCTGCCCGAAGACCTGGGCGCCTTTGCGCGCGAGCACAGCCAGATCAAGATCGACCTGCAGGAGCACCTCTCCAGCGACGTGCTGCATGCCGTGCAGGAGGGCGCCGCCGACTTGGGCATCTGCAACATCGGCATGGCCAGTGGCAACGGTGCCCTGGAATTGCAAAGCCGCCCTTACCGCGCCGACAATCTGGTGCTCGTTGTACCCCTGGCGCACGACCTGTCTGCGCTGGACGCTATCAATTTTGAAGAAGTTCTGGACTGGGACATCGTGGGCCTGCATGCCAACAGCAGCATCAGCCTGGCCATGCGCGCCGCCGCCGCCGCCGCCGGGCGCCCGCTGCGACAGCGCATCCAGGTCACAGGGCTCGATGCCATGTGCCGCATGATCGACAACGGCCTGGGCGTGGGCCTGCTGCCCGACCGGGCGTTTGCACTGATGCGCGGCGTGGGCAACCTGCAAGCCATCCCGCTGACCGATGCCTGGGCCCACCGCGAGCTGCGCGTGGTGGCTCGCGACTTCGACGCCCTGCCCGTCACGGCCCGTTTGCTGGTGGAACACCTGTCACCCCGGCCAGACCCCGACACTAAAATCCAATCACCCACCTGAAAAGCAGAAAGAAAGCCACGCCATGGGACGCACCCTGTACGACAAGATCTGGGACGAGCATGTCGTCCACACCGAAGAGGACGGCACCTCCATCCTCTACATCGACCGCCATCTGGTGCACGAGGTGACCAGCCCCCAGGCGTTTGAAGGCCTGCGCGAGGCGGGCCGCAAGGTCTGGCGCATGAGTTCCATCGTGGCCACCGCCGACCACAACACGCCCACCACCGGCTGGGAAAACGGCTACGACGGCATCACCGACCCCATCAGCAAAGAGCAGATCACTACGCTGAACGACAACATGGCGCAGATCTCGCCCGCTGCGTTCTTCCCCTTCATGCACAAGCGCCAGGGCATCGTGCACGTGATCGGCCCCGAAAACGGCGCCACCCTGCCCGGCATGACGGTGGTGTGCGGCGACAGCCATACCAGCACGCACGGCGCGTTCGGCGCACTGGCCCACGGCATCGGCACCTCCGAGGTCGAGCACGTGATGGCCACGCAGACGCTGCTGGCCAAGAAGGCCAAGAACATGCTGGTGCAGGTGGACGGCACGCTCGCCAAGGGCGTGACGCCCAAGGACGTGGTGCTGGCCATCATCGGCAAGATCGGCACGGCCGGCGGCACCGGCTACACCATCGAATTTGCAGGCTCCGTCTTCCGCGCGATGAGCATGGAAGGCCGCATGACCGTGTGCAACATGGCCATCGAAGGCGGCGCGCGCGCTGGCCTCGTGGCGGTGGACGACAAGACCATCGAATACGTCAGGGGCCGCCCCCTGTCGCCCACGGGCGTCGAATGGGACCAGGCCGTGGCGTACTGGAAGACGCTGCACTCCGACCCCGACGCCAAGTTCGACACCGTGGTGAAGCTCGACGCCGCCGACATCGTGCCGCAGGTGACCTGGGGCACGTCGCCCGAAATGGTGCTGGGCGTGGATGCCCGCGTGCCGGACCCCGACAAGGAAAAGGACGCCAACAAGCGCGGCGCCATCGAGCGCGCCTTGACCTACATGGGCCTGCAGCCCGGCAAGGCAATCAACGACATCACCATCGACAAGGTGTTCATCGGCAGTTGCACCAACAGCCGCATCGAAGACATGCGCGAAGCCGCCGCCGTGGTCAAGAACCTCGGCCGCAAGGTGGCCAGCAACGTGAAGCTGGCCATGGTGGTTCCCGGCTCGGGCCTCGTCAAAGAGCAGGCCGAGCGCGAAGGCCTGGACAAGATTTTTGTGGCTGCAGGCTTTGAGTGGCGCGAGCCCGGCTGCAGCATGTGCCTGGCCATGAACGCCGACCGCCTGGAGCCGGGCGAGCGCTGCGCATCCACCAGCAACCGCAACTTCGAAGGCCGCCAGGGCGCTGGTGGCCGCACCCATCTCGTCAGCCCCGCCATGGCAGCAGCCGCTGCCGTGCACGGTCATTTTGTGGACATTCGCCAATTCGCCTGAAGGAGCCCGCCATGAAGAAAATCGCCGCCATCCTCATCGCACTGTCTGCCGCCTTGCTGCTGGGCGGATGCAACACCGTCAAGGGCGTAGGCCAGGACGTCCAACGGGCAGGGGGCGCACTCGAACGCGCCGCCAACAAGTAACAAGGCACCCATGCAGAAATTCACCTTACTCAAGGGCCTGGTGGCCCCGATGGACCGCGAGAACGTCGATACCGACGCGATCATCCCCAAGCAGTTTTTGAAGTCGATCAAGAAGACCGGCTTTGGCGTGAACCTTTTTGACGAATGGCGCTACCTGGACCACGGCGAGCCAGGCCAGGACCCAGCCAGCCGCAAGCCCAACCCCGACTTCGTGCTGAACCAGCCGCGCTATGCAGGCGCTTCCATCCTGCTGGCGCGCAAGAACTTCGGCTGCGGCTCCAGCCGCGAACACGCGCCCTGGGCACTGGACCAGTTCGGCTTTCGCGCCGTGATCGCGCCGAGTTTTGCCGACATCTTCTTCAACAACTGCTTCAAGAACGGCCTGCTGCCTATCGTGCTGCCCGAGGCAACGGTGGCCCAGCTGTTCGATGAAGTGCACGCCTTCCCCGGCTACCAAGTCACCATCGACCTGGAGCGCCAAGTCATCGTGCGTCCGCAAGGCGAAGAAATTCCGTTCGAGGTGCAGGCCTTCCGCAAGTACTGCCTGCTCAACGGCTTCGACGACATCGGCCTGACCCTGCGCCAGTCCGACAAGATCAAGGCGTTTGAAGCGCAGCGCCTGGCGACCAAGCCCTGGCTGGCGCACACCATGGTGTCGTAAGACACCGCAGGCATCAAAAATATCATTTAAATTAGCCTCTAGCGCTTTATCCATAAGCGGTAGCAGCTATCAAAATCAAAGCAAATTCAATGAAAATCGCAGTTCTGCCGGGTGACGGCATCGGTACCGAAATCGTCTCCGAAGCCGTGAAGGTTCTGGAAGCCCTGGACCTGAAGTTCGAGATGGAATCTGCCCTGGTCGGCGGCGCCGCCTACGAGGCCCACGGCCACCCGCTGCCCGAATCCACCCTGAAGCTCGCCAAGGAAGCCGACGCCATCCTGTTCGGCGCTGTGGGCGACTGGAAGTACGACAAGCTCGACCGCCCCTTGCGCCCCGAGCAGGCCATCCTGGGCCTGCGCAAGAACCTGGGCCTGTTCGCCAACTTCCGCCCCGCCATCTGCTACGAGCAACTGGTGGGCGCATCGAGCCTCAAGCCCGAGCTGATCGCGGGCCTCGATATCCTCATCATCCGCGAGCTGACGGGCGACATCTACTTTGGCCAGCCGCGTGGTCGCCGCGTGGCCACCGATGGCCACTTCCCCGGTGCCGAGGAAGCCTTCGACACCATGCGCTACAGCCGCCCCGAGATCGAGCGCATCGCCCACGTCGCCTTCCAGGCCGCCCGCAAGCGCAACAAGAAGGTCACCAGCGTGGACAAGGCCAACGTGCTCGAAACCTTCCAGTTCTGGAAGGATGTGGTCACCGACGTGCACAAGGAATACCCCGACGTCGAGCTGCAGCACATGTACGTGGACAACGCCGCCATGCAGCTGGTCAAGGCCCCCAAGGCGTTTGACGTGGTGGTGACCGGCAACATGTTCGGCGACATCCTGTCGGACGAAGCCTCCATGCTCACTGGCTCCATCGGCATGCTGCCCTCGGCAAGCCTGAACAGCAGCAACCAGGGCCTGTACGAACCCAGCCACGGCAGCGCTCCCGACATCGCCGGCAAGGGCGTGGCCAACCCATTGGCCACCATCCTGTCGGCCGCGATGATGCTGCGCTTCAGCCTGAACCAGGAAGCCGCCGCCCAGCGCATCGAAACCGCCGTGCAAAAGGTGCTGGCGCAGGGCCTGCGCACGCCCGATATCTACAGCGAAGGCACCACCAAGGTGGGTACGGCGCAGATGGGCGACGCGGTGGTGAAAGCGCTGACGGCCTGATCCCCCGCTCAGCGATCACAAAAAAAGCGCCGGACACTCCCGGCGCTTTTTTTTGTGGATCCGTGGTACTGCCCGTACCGCCTACAGCCACCCGTTGTCGATGAATTCGATGATGGCGTAGCGCCGGTTCTCCAGCGGCCGCTCGCGTACGGCTGCCACGATGTGCGCAACGCCCTCTGCATACGGCGCATCGCCATAAACACGGGTTTCCAGCGTCACGCTGCAAGCCCCATCCTCTATCAGGACCTGGTGGTAGGCATGGCGGCCAAGATGTTCTGGGGGAATCTGCAGCACGCGCTGCTGAACCTCGGCATGGCGCACGGACCGGATATCACTGGGTACAAGACCCAGCGCCTGCGCCATGCTCACGGCCGTGCCCGGCACCGACGACTTCTGAGCCTGGTGCGACTCGGTCAGCCCGATGCGATAGCCACGGAACAAGTGCCCACTGCGCTCCAGCATGGCAATGAACTTGAGCATGAGAAGGTTGGTGTTGGGACACAGGACCACCGGAAAATCTGCTGCCACGTGTTCCAGCGCTGATCCCGTGGACAGCTCCACCAGCGCAGAGCACGTGGATTCACAGAACGCGCTCACCGCTTGCAGCTCCCGGCCCGAGCCTGCATGCACCACCACCGATTTTTCTGCAGGCAACCCCTCGGCGGCCCAGGGCACAACCTGGCCAGCGTCCCCAGAGGGCAGCGCCCCCAACAGCTCCCTGGCCAGCTTGCCAGACCCCACAACGATGACTTGCATTTTTCCACTCTCGATGAATCGCAGACAAAGCGATAGGCAGGACTGTAGTGCGGTGCAGACCATGGGCGCAGGCTCTCCCCCAAGTCATTGGCTTTTTTCTATCGTCTATCCCGCCGATCGCTCCCCAGAGATGCCTGTTGGAACAACGGCACAGAGCCCAAAGCCCGCATCCGCTACAATCTTCGCCTATGTTTGCCGCCCACACGTTCGCCCTGAACATTGCACCCGCCGCCACGGCCGGTGTGGCTGCGCGCGCAACCATCACCAAAACCACGACCATTAAGGGCTGACTCAGCCTGGTTCGTCGTGCGCCCTTCCTGGCCAGACGAGCCAGGCGAGCAGTCCGGTCTGGCACTGTTTCTTACTTAGAAAGGGCGTTGAAATGAGCAAGTTGGTAGGGTTGGTCGGCTGGCGCGGCATGGTCGGCTCGGTCCTGATGGACCGTATGGAACAAGAGAAGGACTTCGATCTGATCGAACCCATGTTCTTCTCCACCTCGAACGCAGGCGGCAAGGCCCCTGCCCAAGCCAAGAACGAGACTGCACTGCAGGATGCGTTCAACATTGAGGCTCTCAAGCGCTGCGAAATCATCATCACCGCCCAGGGCGGTGACTACACCTCTGAAGTGTTCCCAAAGCTGCGCGCCGCCGGCTGGAACGGCCACTGGATCGATGCCGCCTCCACCCTGCGCATGGACAAGGACGCCGTGATCATTCTCGATCCGGTCAACATGCCCGTCATCAAGAACGCCCTGGCCAACGGCGGCAAGAACTGGATCGGCGGCAATTGCACCGTGAGCTGCATGCTGATGGGCGTGGGCGCTCTGTACAAGGCAGGTCTGGTGGAATGGATGAGCACCCAGACCTACCAGGCAGCATCCGGTGGCGGCGCGCAGCACATGCGCGAGCTGCTCACGCAGTACGGCACGCTGAACGCCGAAGTGCGCGCACTGCTCGATGATCCCAAGAGCGCCATCCTGGAAATCGACCGCAAAGTCATCGCCAAGCAGCGCAGCCTGTCAGCCGCTGAAACCGCCAACTTCGGCGTACCGCTGGGCGGCTCGCTGATCCCCTGGATCGACAAGGACCTGGGCAACGGCATGTCCAAAGAAGAGTGGAAGGGCATGGCCGAGACCAACAAGATCCTGGGTATGGGCGAGGGCTTCAACGCGTCCGCCATTCCCGTCGATGGTTTCTGCGTGCGCGTGGGCGCCATGCGCTGCCACAGCCAGGCGCTGACGTTCAAGCTCAAGAAGGATGTGCCCGTGGCCGACCTCGAAGCCATGATCGCCGCCGACAACCAGTGGGTCAAGGTGGTGCCCAACACGCGTGAAGCCACCATCCAGGACCTGACCCCCGTGGCGGTGACCGGCACTATGAACATCCCTGTGGGCCGCATCCGCAAGCTGGCCATGGGCCCTGAATATGTGGGCGCCTTCACCATTGGCGATCAGCTGCTCTGGGGCGCCGCCGAGCCCCTGCGCCGCATGCTGCGCATCTTGCTCGACGCCTAAGCCGGCAATCCCCAAAAAGCGCGCACGGCCCTCGCCGTGCGCGCTTTTTTACGCCCGGCGCCTTGACACACTCAGTTACGCCACGTTGGCAATTGGCAACATTTGAATGCCCCAATCTGGTGCGTCTGAACCTCGCTCAAAGCTTCGGAGCCACCTCAGCTTGTCAGTGCAAAACATTGATGCTATGGTGCTTTTTACATATTTTCACGCGCCGGGGCGGGACCAGACCATGAGAAAAAAAGCACCGCTCGACCGAGCCGCACAAAAACCTAATCAGTTGTTGGCAAACATGCATCGTTGGAAATTTTCTGTCCTGGCGGCTGCGGCCGTAGCGTCGGCTGGCTTTTACGCTGGCGACGCCTCGGCCCTGGCGTTGGGCCGCATCACCGTGCAGTCTGCCTTGGGCGAGCCTTTGCGCGCCGAAATTGACCTGCCCCAGATCACCCCCGCCGAAGCCGACACCCTGCGCGCTACGACGGCTACCCCGGAAGTTTTCCGCGCCCAGGGCATGGAATACACGCCCGCGATCAACAACCTGCAAATCCAGCTGCAGCGTCGCCCAGACGGCACCGCCGTGCTGCGTCTGACGAGTGATCGCCCGGTGAACGACCCCTTCCTTGATCTGGTGCTGGACGCCAACTGGGGCTCGGGCCGCATTGTGCGCAGCTACACCATGCTGTTTGACCCGCCAGCACTGCGCCGCGCAGCACCGAATGTGACGGCGTCCCCTCAGATCTCGGCACCTGCTGCCCCATCGGCGCCCGCCGTGCGCGCACCGGTCGCCCCGCGCGCCACCGAATCCTCTGCCGCTACTGTACCGCCAGCACCACGCCCGGCAGCAGCAGCCCCTCGTCCAACCCCCGCAGACGGCGTCAAGGTGCAGGCCGGCGACACCGCTGGCCGCCTGGCGAATGCCTACCGCCCCGCCAGCGTGTCTCTGGATCAGATGCTGGTTGCCATGATGCGTGCGAACCCGGACGCATTCATTCAAGGCAATGTCAATCGCCTCAAAGCTGGCGCGGTACTGCAGATGCCCGATGAAGTTGCGGCGCAGGCAACCCCAGCCCCCGAGGCACGCCAGATCCTGGCAGCCCAGGCCAAGGATTTCAACGAATTCCGCCGCAAGCTGGCAGGTGCCGCCCCGACCACGGCAGTGGCCGCTGCAGAGCGCTCTGCGTCAGGAACGGTGCAGACCCGCGTGGAGGACAAGAAACCTGCCACGACCGCACCCGACAAGCTGACGCTGTCCAAAGGCTCCGTGAAGGGCCAGAAGGCCGCCGAGGACCAGCTCGCCAAGGACAAGCAAGCCAGCGAGGCCGCTACCCGGATGGCCGAACTGTCCAAGAACATTACCGACCTGAACAAGCTGGGCGCAGCATCGGCCGCTGCTGGCAGTGCCGCGCCCGCTGGCGGTGCCAGCGCCCCCGCTGGCGTGGCCGTGCAAGCCCCCGCAGTCCCCGCCACGCCTACAGCACCCGCCGCGCCTGAAACACCTGCGTCGGCCCCCGTGCCCCCAGCCAGTGCCCCAGCGGATGTTGCCGTTCCTGCCGAGGCGGCCTCCGAACCCGCCTCTGCACCGGCTCCCGTCGCATCCGCACCCGCAGCCCCCGCACGGATGCCTGCGCCAGCACCAGCCCCTGTTGAAGAGCCGAGTTTCCTGTCCGGCCTCATGGACGATCCGATCCTGCCCTTGGCCGGTGGTGGCCTGCTGGCCCTGTTGCTGGGTTATGGCGCTTACCGTGTGGTGCAGCGTCGCCGCCAGAACGCTGGCGTAGACAGTTCGTTCCTGGAAAGCCGCATCCAGCCTGATTCATTCTTCGGTGCCAGCGGCGGACAGCGCGTAGATACCGCCAACAGCGAAATGACGACCGGCTCGTCCATGGCCTACTCCCCGAGCCAGCTCGATGCTGGCGGCGATGTGGATCCCGTGGCGGAGGCAGACGTTTATTTGGCCTATGGCCGCGACCTGCAGGCCGAGGAAATCCTGAAGGAAGCGATTCGCCACAATCCGGCCCGCGTGTCGGTCCATGTGAAACTCGGCGAAATTTACGCCAAGCGCCAGGACCGCAAGGCACTGGAAGCGGTGGCAGGGGATGTGTTCAAGCTGACGCAGGGCGAAGGCCCGGACTGGAACCGCATTGCCGAGCTCGGCCGCGACCTGGACCCTGAAAACCGCTTGTACCAGCCTGGCGGCCGCCCCGGCATGGCCGAGGACGAATCTCCATCGCTGCCCCCAGGTGGCTTCCCGAGCACCTTCACGGGCGGTGCTGGCAATGCGGCGGCCACGGCGGCACTCCCCCCCGATCTCGACCTGGATCTCGATCTGGACCTGCCAGATGACGCACTGACCGACGCTCCCTCGGTGGCACCAGCACCCCCAGGCGGGTTTGCAGCGGCTGCCGCTGCAGCAGCGGCCGCAGGTGGCACCCGTCGCACTACGGACGCCGATGCCAGCGATGAACCACAAACACTGCGCCCGGAACTGGATTTGCCAGAGCTGCCCTCTGCAACGGCACCAGCCTGGGGTGGTCAAGATACAGCCCCCGGCCCGATGATGGCCCCTCCGCCCGTCGCCAACCTCGACTTCCCGAGCGCAGACGACCTGAGCATGGCGCCATCTGGTCCCATGCCGCTGGCAGGCGACGCCAAGGATTCCGGCCCCATGGAATTTGATCTGGGCGAACTGTCTCTGGACCTGAACGCACCGTCCAAGCCCATGGCAGCCCCTGCGGCCAAGGCACCCGCTCCGGCACCCGAGTTCGTCGATGATGGCTCGGCTGCGGCGCAGGATGATCCGCTGGCTACCAAGCTGGCATTGGCCGAAGAGTTCAACGCCATTGGCGACACCGACGGTGCTCGCACGCTGATCGAAGAAGTGGTGGCCGAATCCAGCGGCGCCCTCAAGACCCGCGCCCAGCGTATGCTGGCCGAACTGGGCTGATGCAGCCGGGTTCTCTCACGGCGCGCTTTCCCCACCCCCAGGCCGCCCCATGATGCGGGTGGCGCTGGGTGTCAGCTACAACGGACAGGCCTACAGCGGCTGGCAAAGCCAGCTGTCGGGCAACACGATTCAGGACAAACTCGAAGCGGCCCTGGGCCGCTTTGCCACGCACCCTGTCAGCACTTTGTGCGCAGGCCGTACCGACGCAGGTGTGCATGGATTGATGCAGGTGGTGCACTTTGACACGCCGCTGAACCGCCCGCCCTCCTCCTGGGTACGGGGTACCAACACCTTTCTTCCTGCCGATATTGCCGTGCAATGGGCGCAGCCCGTGCCGGACGGCTTCCATGCCCGCGCCAGCGCGATCGCGCGGCGCTATGCCTATGTGCTGCTGCAGTCCCCCGTGCGGCCGAGTGTGGACGCCGGTCGCGTGGGCTGGGTTTTCCATCCGCTGGACCACCAAGCGATGCGGCAAGCTGCGGACTACCTGCTGGGCGAGCACGACTTCACCTCGTTTCGTGCGTCGGCGTGCCAGGCCAAGTCCCCCGTCAAGACCCTGCAGCGCATCGGCATTACGCGCCGGGGTCTGGGAGAACCACACCCGGAGCTGGGCTGGAGCCCCTGCTACTGGCGCTTTGAGTTCGAAGCCAATGCGTTTTTGCACCACATGATCCGCAACATCATGGGCTGCCTGATTGCCGTGGGCCAGGGCAACCAGCCTCCTGAATGGGTGGCGCAGGTGCTCGCCGCCAAATCCCGCGATGCGGCAGCGCCCACGTTTTCGCCGGATGGGCTGTTTTTTCAAGGCCCGGTCTATGACGCCGCCTGGGGCTTGCCCCAGCGCACGGCTGCGTATGATTGGTTGCCATGAACGCACAAGACATCTCCAAGCTGCCGCATGCACGCACCCGCATCAAAATCTGCGGCCTGACCCGCGAGCAGGACGTGGATGCCGCAGTGGCGGCAGGCGCCGATGCAGTGGGTTTCGTGCTGTATGCCCCCAGCCCGCGTGCGGTAACACCCGAACGCGCAGCACAACTGGCCAGACGCCTGCCGCCCTTTGTCACACCAGTTTTGCTGTTCGTGAACGAGCCCGCTACCAGTGTGATAGCTACCAGCGCTTTGATAGCAGGCGCTACGATCCAGTTTCACGGTGATGAATCTCCCCAGGATTGCCTGGCCGCCACCCACCAAGGCGCACGCCCCTACCTGCGAGCCGCCCGAATTCCCCTGGGCGACGGTGCGGCCAGCTTTGACCTCGTAAAATACGCCCACGATTACTCTCACGCCCAGGCCATCCTGCTCGACGCCCATGTCGAAGGTTTTGGCGGCAGCGGCAAGGCATTCAATTGGTCACTCCTTCCACCAAGCGTCAGCTCTCACCTCGTTTTGTCTGGTGGACTCACGCCTGCAAACGTGACCGATGGCATTTTGCAAGTCCGTCCGCGGGGTCTCTCGCTGGCGGTTGATGTCAGTTCCGGCGTCGAAGCCGATGGCCCCGATGGAAAGGCCATCAAGGGCATCAAAGACGCACTGAAGATCCAACGCTTCGTTGCCGCCGTGCGGACGGCCGATGCACAACTTGCAAAGAACCCCCATGAATTCCTATCAGCAACCTGATACTTCTGGCCATTTCGGCCCCTACGGCGGCAGCTTCGTCAGCGAAACCCTGACCCACGCCATCCAGGAACTGCGCGAGGCCTACGCGCGCTACCAAAACGACCCCGAGTTTCTGGCCGAGTTTCACTACGAACTCAAGCACTTCGTCGGTCGCCCATCACCCATCTACCATGCAGCCCGTACCAGCCGCGAAATGGGTGGCGCGCAGATCTACCTCAAACGTGAGGACCTGAACCACACCGGCGCCCATAAGATCAACAACGTGATTGGCCAGGCCATGCTGGCCAAGCGCATGGGCAAGCCCCGCGTGATTGCAGAAACGGGCGCAGGTCAGCACGGCGTGGCCACGGCCACCATCTGCGCGCGCTATGGCCTGGAATGCGTGGTGTACATGGGTGCAGAGGACGTCAAGCGCCAAAGCCCCAACGTGTACCGCATGAAACTGCTGGGCGCCACGGTGGTGCCCGTGGAATCGGGCAGCAAGACGCTGAAAGATGCGCTCAACGAGGCCATGCGCGACTGGGTGGCGAATGTGGACAACACCTTCTACATCATCGGCACGGTGGCAGGCCCACACCCCTACCCCATGATGGTGCGTGACTTCCAGAGCGTGATCGGCAAGGAGTGCATCGACCAGATGCCCGCCATGTTGGCCGAGCAAAAAGTGCTGGGCGACCAGCCCGATGCCGTGATCGCCTGCGTGGGTGGCGGCAGCAACGCCATGGGCATCTTCCACCCCTACATCCCGTTCGAGAAAACGCGCCTCATTGGCGTGGAAGCCGCAGGCGAAGGGCTGGAGTCGGGCAAACACTCGGCATCGCTGCAAAAGGGCAGCGCGGGCGTGCTGCACGGCAACCGCACCTTCATCCTGCAGGATGACAACGGCCAGATCACCGAAACCCACAGTATCAGCGCAGGTCTGGACTATCCGGGCGTGGGCCCGGAGCACGCCTGGTTGCAGGAAATCGGGCGTGCCGAATACGTCGGCATTACCGACAAGGAAGCTCTGGAAGCCTTCCACTACCTGTGCCGCACCGAGGGCATCATCCCCGCGCTCGAATCCAGCCATGCCGTGGCCTACGCCATGAAACTGGCCAAAACCATGCGCCCTGACCAATCGATCCTGGTCAACCTCTCGGGCCGTGGTGACAAGGACATTGGCACCGTTGCCGACCTGAGTGGCGCCGATTTTTACTGCCGACCCAGCTGCCAGGGACAGTCCGTCAAGGGCGGCGAGCAATCCATCAAGGTGGTGAAGTAAATGAGCCGTATTGCATCCACCTTCTCTGCCCTGCAAGCGCAGGGCCGCAAGGCACTGATTCCCTATGTGACCGCTGGTTTCCCGTTCGCCGACATCACCCCTGCACTCATGCACGGCATGGTGGAGGCCGGTGCCGACGTGATTGAGCTGGGCGTGCCCTTTTCCGACCCCATGGCCGATGGCCCGGTGATTCAAAAGGCGGGCGAAAAAGCCCTCAGCCTGGGCATTGGCATGGTGCAGGTGCTCGACCATGTGCGCGAGTTCCGCAAGCGCAACAGCACCACACCCGTGGTGCTGATGGGCTATGCCAACCCCGTGGAGCGCTACGACCAAAAGCACGGTGCAGGTGCCTTTGTGCGCGATGCGGCGGCCGCTGGCGTGGACGGCGTGCTCATCGTGGACTACCCACCCGAAGAGTGCGAGACCTTTGCCGCCAGCCTGCGTGAGCACGGCATGGACCTGATCTTCCTGCTGGCCCCCACCAGCACTGATGAGCGCATGGCCCAGGTGGCGCGCGTGGCCAGCGGCTACGTGTACTACGTGTCGCTCAAGGGCGTGACCGGCTCGGGCGCGCTGGACACCTCGGCCGTGGAGCAAATGCTGCCTCGCATCCGCCAGCATGTGACGATCCCCGTGGGTGTGGGCTTTGGCATTCGCGACGCCGCCACCGCCCAGGCGATTGGCAAGGTGGCCGACGCCGTGGTCATTGGCAGCCGCATCATCCAGCTGATTGAAGACCAAGAGCACGCCAAGGTGGTGCCAATCACGATCGACTTCCTGCGCGGCATCCGCAAGGCAATGGATGCGTAGACGCATAATGCAGCCCGGCGCGCCGCCCTCATCGGGGCACGGCGCGCCACAGATTCCACCCGGCCTGCCCCCTGCGGCGCCCCAGCGCCCCGGCAGGCCGAGCCACTGAAGAGGAGAACACCATGTCCTGGCTCGAAAAACTTCTGCCCTCCAAGATCCAGCAAACCGACCCCACCGAGCGCCGCCAGGTACCTGAAGGGCTGTGGATCAAGTGCCCGAGCTGCGAAACGGTGCTCTACAAGGCCGATCTGGAGCAAAACCAGAACGTTTGCCCCCATTGCAGCCACCACCACCGCATTGGCGCCCGCGCGCGGCTGGACGCTTTTCTGGACGCCGAAGGCCGCTATGAAATCGGCCAGGAAGTGCTGCCCGTGGATGCCCTCAAGTTCAAGGACAGCCGCAAATACCCCGAGCGCCTGAAGGAAGCCCTGGAAAACACGGGTGAAACCGATGCCCTCATCGTCATCGGTGGCGCGGTCAAGAGCATCAACGTGGTGGCAGCGTGCTTTGAGTTCGACTTCATGGGTGGCTCGATGGGCTCCGTGGTGGGCGAGCGTTTTGTGCGCGGCGTGGAAACCGCCATCGAGCAGAAGGTGCCCTTTATCTGCTTTACCGCCACCGGCGGCGCACGCATGCAGGAAGGCCTTCTGTCCCTGATGCAGATGGCCAAGACCAACGCAGCGCTGACCCGCCTGGCCAAGAAGGGCCTGCCCTACATCAGCGTGCTGACCGACCCGACCATGGGCGGCGTGAGCGCAGGTTTTGCGTTTGTGGGCGACATCGTGATTGCCGAGCCCAAGGCCCTGATCGGCTTTGCCGGACCGCGTGTGATCGAATCCACAGTGCGCGTGACCCTGCCCGAAGGCTTCCAGCGCGCCGAATTCCTGCAAACCAAGGGTGCCGTGGACTTCATTTGTGACCGCCGTGAACTGCGCAACACCGTGGCCAGCAGCCTGGCCATGCTGCAGCGTTTGCCTGCTGACGCAGTGATGTAACACCACCGGGTGGGTGCGTGCGCAAAGCCTCGTGCAGAGGTGATGCGCCCGCCAAAGCCGCGAAAACACTATTATTTTGATAGCTGCTAGCGCTTTATGGATAAGCGCTAGGGGGCGATTTCACTGATATTTTGGTATCAGATATCTATTGCCGCGCATCATGCGCAGCCGCCGAAACCGGCGCGGCCCCAACCAGGGACGGCAAGCAAGGGCCGCCCCGCAGCAAGGCCGTCGTCCCCCTGGGGGGAAGGCGCCAAAGGCGACTCAGGGGGGCTACTTCATTACGCTGGCCTGCAAATGGCCCAGCACGATCATCGCCACCTGCAGCAACACCAGCACGGCCAGCGGCGACAGGTCGATACCGCCCACCAGCGGGATGATGCGGCGAAACGGCCGCAGGATGGGCTCGCACAGCCGGGCAATCACATCGGCCAGGGGTGACCGCGCCTGCACCCACGACATCACGGCATAGACGATCAACAAGCCAATCAGCCCCGACACCGCCACCCGCGCGAGGCCAAACAATGCCAGCCACGGCAGCCAGGCCCATGCCGAGGCGGCGCCCAGCAGCAGGGTCAGCAAAAAATACTGCGCCAGCTGCAGCAACACGGCTGCCACCAGGCTCGACACATCCCAGCGCCCCACCGGCGGAATCACGCGGCGCAGCGGCATGATGAGCCAGTCCGTCAGCGCAAAAACCAGTCCGCCGACGGGGTTGGAAAACGGCACGCGCTGCCACTGCATGTACAGCCGCAACAGGCATGCCCCGGTGAGCAGGCCACCAACAACGTCGAGCAGGAAAGAGGCGATCTGGTAGAGCATGGATGAGACAAAAATAAGGGGCCGCCGCGAAAGCAGGCTGCGCCATGGGATGATAGCGAGCCAAGGTATCCCCCCTTTCATGACACAACCCCTCACCCTGTCATCCTTGCCCCTTTTCCCTCTGGGCTCCGTGCTGTTCCCAGGTGGTCTGCTGGCCCTGCGCGTGTTCGAAGTGCGCTACCTGGACATGGTGCGCAAGTGCCATCAGGCGGGCGCCCCCTTTGGCGTGGTCGCCCTCACGCAAGGCCGCGAAGTGCGCCAGGCGGGCGCGCCTGAAGAACAGTTCAACGATGTGGGCACCCTGGCCGTCATCGAGCAGATCGACACCCCGCAGCCTGGCCTGATCACACTGCTGTGCCGTGGCAGCCAGCGCTTTCGCATCACCCAGCGCAGCCACCTGCCCCATGGCCTGTGGATCGCCGATGTGGGGCACATCGACCCGGATCTGATGGTGCCAATCCCGCAAGACCTGAGAAAGGCATCGACAGCCCTCGCCCAGGTGCTGCACACCCTAAAGCAGCGTGACCCCGAAACTCCGACTGCGATTGTCCCCACGGCAGCCCAGCTGGACGACTGCGGATGGGTGGCCAACCGCTGGTGCGAGCTTTTGCCCGTGCCCCTGGAACTCAAGCAGCGCCTGATGGAGCTGGACAACCCGCTGGTGCGGCTGGAACTGGTGGGCGATGTGCTGGAGCGGACCGGAATTGCCCCCACACAATGAGCCGCCGAATCGCTACTGCCCCCTCTTCTTCTCATAGCCCATGCTGAACCGCATCCTGGGCTGGTCCCGCGCAGCCAAGCGCATGGTGGTGGTGGCCATGGACATCTGTCTGGGTGTCATCGCGATGTGGCTCGCCTTCACGCTGAGGCTGGAGACGCCCCACTGGCCCTCAGGCATGCAATGGCTGGCGTATGCGCTGGCGCCCGCCCTTGCGTTTCCGATTTTTGCCAAGCTGGGGCTGTACCGCGCCATCTTCCGCTACACGGGGATCACGGCGCTCATCACTACCGGCAAGGCCGTGGCCATCTACGGCGCGCTTTTGCTGGGCTGCCTGCTGGCGGCTCAGTGGGAGGGCGTACCACGCAGCGTCGGCATCCTCCAGCCGCTGTTGTTCATGCTGCTGGTGGGTGCCAGCCGTGCACTGGGGTGGCTGGCGCTGGCGGGGCGCAGCAGCCATGCGCCGTACCGCCTGCTGATCTACGGCGCTGGCAGTGCGGGCGCACAGACGGCTGCAGGGCTGGGCAGCATGCGCCAGTACCTGCTAAAGGGGTTTGTGGACGACGATGCCAGCAAGATCGGGCGCAGCATCAACGGCGTGCGTGTGCACGCCTCCAACGCGCTGCCCGAGGTGGTACGCCGCCTTGGCATCACCGACGTGCTGCTGGCGCTGCCCAGCACCACGCGCGAGCGACGGCGGCAAATCATCGAAAGCCTGCGCGAGCTGCCCGTGCGGATCCGCACGCTGCCGGGCCTGTCGGACCTGGCCAGCGGCCGGGTGACCGTCACGGACTTCCAGGACCTTGAAATCGAAGACCTGCTGGGCCGGGAGCCGGTGGCGCCGGACCCAGGTCTGCTGGGGCGCAATCTGGCGGGCACCGTGGTTCTGGTGACCGGCGCGGGCGGCAGCATTGGCAGCGAACTGTGCCGGCAGATCGTGCGCGAAGGGCCGTGCCAGTTGCTGCTGGTCGACCACAGCGAATATGCGCTGTATTCCATCCACCACGAATTGGCGGCGCTCGCGCACCAGGGCGAGCATGAATGTGCGCTGGTGCCCCTGCTCGCCAGCGTCACCCACAAGGCGCGCATGGCAGACATCTGCCGACAATACCGGCCCACATCCATCTACCATGCGGCCGCCTACAAGCACGTGCCCATGGTGGAGGCCAACGCGGGCGAAGGTATTTTGAACAACGTGTTTGGCACCCTGAACATGGTGCAGGTGGCGCTGGAGTGCGGTGCCACCCATTTCGTGCTGATTTCCACCGACAAGGCCGTGCGCCCGACCAACATCATGGGCGCCACCAAGCGTGTGGCAGAGATGGTGCTGCAAGCGATCGCAGCGTCGCCCCGCGCACCTTTCCCGCAGCTTGCCGACAGCTCACCCGCCTGGGCTTGCCCCACCCGCCTGTCGATGGTGCGCTTTGGCAACGTGCTGGGTTCCAGTGGCAGCGTGATACCGCTGTTTCGCAAGCAGATCGCGGCCGGTGGCCCCCTTACCGTGACGCACCCGGACGTCACGCGCTACTTCATGACCATTGCCGAAGCCGCCCAGCTGGTGCTGCAGGCAGGGGCGATGGCCGAGGGCGGCGACGTGTTCCTGCTGGACATGGGCGAGCCCCTACAGATTCTGGAATTGGCAGAGCGCATGGTGGCCTTGTCGGGATTGACGGTGCGCGACGATCTGCACCCCGAAGGAGACATCGAAATCGTTTTCACCGGACTGCGCCCGGGTGAAAAACTTTTCGAGGAACTGCTGATTGGGGACAATCCCTTCCCCACCGACCACCCCCGCATCCTGCGGGCGCGTGAAGAATACCGCCCATGGGAGGAGCTGCAGACCTTGCTCCAGGCATTGCAGAAGGCAGCCCATGCGGGCGACCCCATCGCCATGACCGCTCTGCTGCGACAGCTGGTGCCTGGCTACCACCCCGAAACGCAACCCGTACTGCCATGAAGTCGGGACTTGTACGGGCAACGCTGACCCTGCTCACGGGCAGCGTTGCAGCCCACGCCATCCCGCTGGTGCTGGGCCCCGCACTCACACGCCTCTACAGCCCTGAGGACTTCGGACAGTTTGCACTGCTGTGGGCGCTGGCCACCAACCTGGCGGTGGTGGGCTGTGCGCGCTATGAATTCGCACTCCCCCTCGAAAGCACCGAGCTGCGCGCCGCCCAGCTCATGGCGCTGTGCGCTCGCATCTTGCTCGCTGTCACCACGGCATCTGCTGCAGCCGCAGCCGTGCTTCTGCTGTGGCGCGGCATGCCGATGGTGTGGGCGCTGCCATTGGCGGTGTTCGCAGGCGGCGCTGTGCAATGGCTCACCCTGTGGGCAAGTCGGTCCCAACGCTTTGGTCTGCTGTCGGCGGCCAGGCTGATGCAACAAGGCGGTGGCGCCATCCTGCAATTGCTGTTCGGATTCATGAAGACCGGCCCGCTGGGTCTGGTGCTGGGCGCCACATTGGCCAGCCTGGGCGCGGCATGGATGCTGGCCAGGCCTGCCCCTGCGGGTGGCTGGGTGGGTCTGTGGCGCCAGCCGTTGGCCACACTCCGGTCCATGGCCCAACAGCACCGGGACTTTCCGTTGCTCAACACACCCCACGCTTTCATGGGGGCGCTGCAGGACACCCTGGCTCTGGTGCTGGTGGCGGCCTGGACTGGAGACGCCGCAGCGGGGTTCTGGGCACTGGCGCTGCGCTACCTCAAGGCCCCTGCGACCCTCATCGGCGGGGCCTTGTCGCAAACCCTGTACCCCCGCCTTCTGAAGGCGCAGAGCCCCAACGAAGCGCGCACCCTGGTGCGCCAGGCCATGATGGGGCTGGCCGCCCTGGCCTGCCCGCTGGCGGCAGTGCTGCTTGCCTGGGGTCCGGGCATCTTTTCCCTGGCCTTTGGCGACCAATGGGTGCAGACCGGGGAACTGGCCCGGTCCATTGCGCCGTACATCGCCGTGCATTTCATGGCATCGCCCCTCGCGGTGGTCACCATGGCCTGGGGCGCGCAGGCCTGGGCGCTGCGCCTGGCGTTGGTTGGACAATGCCTGTTTTTTGCGGGCCTGCTGCTGGGCCTCCATCTGGGCGGGCTGACCGGTGCCGGATGGGGCGTGTCAGCGAGCATGCTGGCCTACTTTGCCTACTATTTCTGGGCGTTGGCAAACTGGAAGGACATCCCCCATGAGAGCCGTGCTTAACCGCTGGCGCCGCCGCCTCTGGCAGGCGCTGTTCTACCGCATGGTGTTCGGGGAAAGCGACCACCTGGGCCGCAGCCTGCCCCACACCCGCATTGCCCCCAGCACCTGCATCGAAGGCGCCGAGGGGCTGCGGCTTTCCGACCACGTGTTCATAGGGCAATTCAACTTCATCGACGCCACGGCAGGCCTGCAGATTGGGCAAGGGGTGCAGATCACCAACTTCGTCAGCATCGTCACCCACAGCTCCCACCGCGCCATTCGCCTCCTGGGCAGCAGCTACGCAGTCCACGAAGGCCCCAAGCCTGGCTACATCAGCGCACCCGTGGAGATCGGCGCCTACACGTTCATCGGCCCCCACAGCCTGATCGAAGCGGGTACACGCATCGGCAAGGGGGTGGTGGTGTGTGCCTATGCGCAGGTGCGCGGTGAGGTGCCCGACTTCGCCATCATGGCAGGGGTCCCAGCGCGCCAGATTGGCGACGTGCGCGAGCAGGATGAGCGCCTGCTGTTGCAGCATCAGGAGCTGCGCCCACACTACGAATCCTGGACACGGACAAGCTGACATGGCCACACACCTGTGCCTGCTGGGCGATGCCACCAGCCCCCATGTCCAGCGGTGGGCGCGAGAAATGCTCCAGCGTGGCTACCGCGTTTCGCTGATCACGGCCCGCCCCGCGTCCATCGATGGCGTCACGGTGCGGGCCATCCGGCCTGTGCACCGATCACTGGACTGGCTGCTCCGTGTACGGGAAACGAGGCGCCACGTGGCCGAACTGGCTCCTGACCTCCTGCATGCCCATTACGTCACCTCCTACGGCTATCTGGCCGCACGTTGCGGCAAACATCCGCTGGTGATGACCGCCTGGGGCAGCGACCTGTTGGTGACCCCAGGCAAAAGCGCCTGGATGCGCTGGCTGACCGGCTGGATACTGCGCCAGGCCGACCTCATCACGGGCGACTCAGCGAGCCTGATGAGCGCGGTGGCAGACTTCCGCCCGCCCGGCACCGCCGAGGAAATCCATTGGGGTGTGGAACTGCAACGCTTCCATCCCGTTCCCTGGAGTCACAAGCAAGGCAGCCAGCTGGTGAGCCTGCGCGCGTGGGAACCCAACTACAACATCGACACCATCATCGAAGCGTTCGCCCTGCTGCAGGCGCGATTGCCGGGCGCCGATCTGCGCTTGCACCTGCTCGGCGGAGGCAGTCTGGAAGGTGCCCTGCGCAGCCAGGTGCACACGGCGCAGCTGGACAACAAGGTGCAGTTCCACGGCCGACTCGATGACGCTGGCATGACCCGGGTACTGGGCGAAAGCAAGATATCTGTGTCGGTGCCCAGCAGCGATGCAACATCGGTCGCCATGCTGGAGAGCATGGCGTGTGGCCTCGCCGTGGTGGCCAGCGAACTGCAGGCCAACCGGCACTGGATCGACGCTGAGTGGCTGGTTGCAGCCGGAGATGCCACAGCGCTCGCCGCCCGGCTCGAAGCCCTGATTGCCAATGACGCCATCGCAGAACAAGCCGGGCTGCAAAATGCTGCCCGCATCGCGCAAGACGGCGACCGCGCGGTGCAAATGAACCGCATGCACGCGCTGTACCAGCAACTGCTCCGTACACCTTGAACCCCATGCCCCAAGGCCTTGAATTGGACAACCTGATCAGCGTCATCGTGCCGTGCCGCAACGAGCGCCAGCACATCGACGCTTTTTGCAACTCCGCCCTGCTCCAAGAACTGCCCGCAGGCTGGCGCATGGAAGTGCTGATTGCAGACGGTGACAGCGATGACGGCACACGCGAACACCTGATGCAGCGATGTGCTGCAGACCCCCGGCTCGTGCTGGTGGACAACCCCGGTCGCATTGTGTCCACCGGACTCAACGCCTGCATTGCCCGCGCACGGGGCGGCACCATTGCCCGCATGGACGTGCACAGCCAGTTTGCCCCCGACTACCTTGCGCAGTGCATCCAGGCGCTCGAACGCACCCGCGCCGACAACGTGGGCGGCCCATGGGTCGCCCACGGAACGGGCCCCACCGGGGCCGCCATAGGCGCCGCCTTCCAATGCCGTTGGGTGGTGGGTGGCGCACGGTCGCGCGATGTGCAATACGAAGGCGAGGTGGATACCGTCTACCTCGGATGCTGGCCCCGCAGCGTGTTTGACCGGTTCGGGCTGTTTGACGAAGCCCTGGTGCGCAACCAGGACGACGAGCACAACCTGCGCATGCGCCTGGGGGGTGCACGCATCTGGCAGAGCAGCCGCATCCAATCCACCTACCACCCGCGCAATTCGCTCAGGCACCTGTTCGCGCAACAACGGCAGTACGGCTACTGGCGGCCTTTTGTGATGCGCAAACATGGGCAGCCGGGCTCCGTGCGACAACTGGTGCCCGCAGCTTTTGTGGCCGCAGCAGTGGGCGCCGCCGCTGCCTTGCCGTGGTCCGCCTGGCCCTTGGCTGCACTGGGCATCGCCTACGCAGGGTATCTTCTGGCGGCATCAGTGGCGGCAGCCCGGTCGGCCCGCAACTGGGGGCTGCTGCCCCGCCTCCCGGCGGCGATTGCAGCGTTTCATGTGGGCTACGGCCTGGGCACCTGGCGCGGGCTCTGGGACATTGCACGCTCGCGCGCGCCTTCTTCTGACTTTGCGCGCATCACGCGATGACCGACAACGAACCCCAGGCCGTCAAGGCCCGCTACGCCCGGCGTGATGCGGCGGCCGACGAAGCCCGCTACAGCCTGTATGCCAACGCGGCGGCACTGCAGGCGCAGCAGGAGCGCCTGCGCACCATGGCACGCATCTGGCAGGCCCACGGCTGGAGCAGCCTGGCCCAGCGGCCCATGCTGGAGGTTGGCTGCGGGAGTGCGGGCAATTTGCACGATCTGGTGCGGCTGGGCGCCACGCCCGCTTGCCTGACGGGCCTGGAGCTTCTTCCCGAACGTGCCGCAGCAGCGCGCGCCTCGCTGCCAGCAGGCGTGGCCATTGTCGAAGGTGATGCCGCCTTGGCCCCGGTGCAGCCTGCCAGCCAGGATGCCGTGCTGGCGTTCACACTCTTCAGCTCCTTGCTTGACGAGGGCTATCGCCGCCATCTGGCCGACGTGATCTGGCAATGGGTCGCGCCCGGCGGCGGTGTTCTCGTCTATGACTTTGTCGTCAACAACCCCGCCAACACCGATGTACAGGGCATTCCACTGCGCGAACTGGGCATCCTGTTTCCCGGGGCCCAGATACACTCCCGCCGCGTTACGCTGGCACCTCCGCTGGCACGGCGCCTGCCCGCGCCAGCGATTACGCCAGCATCCGCACTGCTGTGGTTTCTGCGCACCCACCGCCTGACCTGGGCCGTGAAGCCACGCTGAGCGCGGCCTCGCTCTGGTCCTTTTAGCACGCACCACAACGCCCATGAACTCCCCCGCCGACCTACCCTTTCTCCCGTTCGCCCGCCCCGACATCGGGCCGGCAGAAATCGATGCCGTCAGCGCGGCCATGCGCTCGGGATGGGTCACGACCGGGCCCAAGACCAAAGAGTTTGAGCAGGCATTCACCGCCTTCCTGGGCGGCGGTGGTCTGCAGAGCATCGCCGTCAACTCCGCCACGGCGGGCCTGCACCTCGCGCTGGAGGCCCTGGGCATCGGCCCCGGCGATGAAGTGATCGCGCCCACACTGACCTTCACCGCCACCGTGGAGGTGGTGCGCTACCTGGGTGCGGACCCGGTACTGGTGGACGTGGACCCGGTGACCCTCAATATCGACCCGGCCAAGGTACGCGCGGCCATTACACCCCGCACCAAAGCCATCATGCCCGTGCACTACGGGGGCCTGGCCTGCGACATGGACGCCATCCTGGCCATCGCCAAAGAACATGGCTTGAAGGTGGTGGAAGACGCAGCCCATGCCTTGCCCACCACCTGGCGCGGCACCCTGGTGGGGCAGTTGCAGTCCGATGTCACGGTGTTCAGCTTCTACGCCAACAAGACCATCACCACCGGCGAAGGCGGCATGGCCGTCACGCATGACCCGGCGCTTGCGCAACGCATGCGCACCATGCGGCTGCACGGCATGAATCGCGATGCGTTTGACCGCTTCACCTCCAAAACCCCGGCCTGGTACTACGAGGTGGTCGCGCCAGGCTTCAAATACAACATGACGGACGTTGCCGCCGCCATGGGCGTGGAGCAATTGGCGCGGCTGCCGCAATTTGTGCAGCGGCGCCAGGACTTGGCAACTCGCTACCACGATCAGCTGGCGCCGCTGCCCCTGACCTTGCCAGCCGATGCACCCCAAGGCGACACCCACGCATGGCACCTGTATGTCATCCGGCTGCGAGCGGACGCACCACTGGGGCGTGACGAGGTCATCCAAGCGCTGTCGGACCGGGGCATCGGCACCAGCGTGCACTATGTGCCGCTGCACCGGCACCCGTACTGGCGGGACCGCTATCAGCTCACGCCGGAGATGTTCCCCCAGGCCGAAGCAGCCTACCAGGCCATGATCAGCATCCCCCTGTTCACCGCCATGGGTGACAGCGATCAGGACCGTGTGATTGCCGCGCTGCACGAGGTGCTGGGCTGACATGCCCAAGCGGCTGTTCGACCTGTTCTTGGCCGCCCTCGGGCTGCTGCTGCTCGCGCCCGTGCTGCTGGCCGTGGCACTGTGGGTGGTGTGGGATTCGCCCGGCCCGGCATTCTTTCGCCAACAGCGCGTGGGCCGCGCAGGCAGGTTGTTTCGCATCGTCAAGTTCCGCACCATGCACCCGCGTGCGGAAGCTGCGGGGCCTGCGATTACCGTGGGGGCCGACGCCCGCATCACCCGGGCGGGCCACTGGCTGCGGCGCACCAAGATCGATGAATTGCCGCAGCTTTTCAACGTGCTGCTGGGCCATATGAGCCTTGTCGGCCCCCGACCCGAAGTGCCGCACTATGTGGCGCTCTACCCGGATTCCGTGCGGGACCTGGTGCTCAGCGTCCGGCCGGGCATCACGGACCGCGCCTCCATCGAATTTCGCGACGAAAGCACTTTGCTGGGCCAGAGCAGCGATCCAGAGCGCACTTACGTGGAGCAGATTCTGCCCATCAAGCTGCGCTATGCCGCCGAGTACGCCCGCTCGCACACGCTTTGGAGCGACTTGAAGATCATCGTGAAGACGGCATCCGCGCTGTGGGGCGACCGGCCGTCCAGGGGATAAGGACCAGTCGGCACCCCTTAGCCGATAAAATCAGGGGTTTGGCTGAACCCAGCCCCATTTCACGCCCCCGCACCGACGGCACCTATGTCAGACCAAAACCACGCCCCCGCTCCCCAGGACGAAAACCAGCTCATCGCAGAGCGCCGCGAAAAGCTCCGCGCTCTGCGCGAAGTCCAGGCCACTGGCGGTGGGGTTGCCTTCCCCAATAACTTCAAGCCCAGCCACAAGGCTGCCCAGTTGCACCTGGAACACAGCACTGCCACGAACGAGTCCCTCGAAGCCACACCAGTGAACGTCTCCGTGGCTGGCCGCATGATGCTCAAGCGCGTGATGGGCAAGGCCAGTTTTGCAACCGTGCAGGATGGATCGCTGGGCGACGTGGGCGGCCGCATTCAGCTCTATGTGACCCGTGACGCCGTGGGCGAAGACCTGTATGCCGCCTTCAAGCACTGGGACCTGGGCGATATCGTGGGAGCCGAAGGCACGCTGATGAAGACCAAGACGGGCGAGCTGTCGGTCAAGGTGACCAGCCTGCGCCTGCTCACCAAGAGCCTGCGCCCGCTGCCCGACAAGTTCCACGGCATGGCCGACCAGGAGCAGAAATACCGCCAGCGCTACGTGGACCTGATCACCGACGAGCACGCCCGCAAGCGCTTCATGGCGCGCAGCAAGGCCGTGAGCGGCCTGCGCGAATTCATGGTGAGCCACGGCTTCCTTGAAGTCGAAACGCCCATGCTGCACCCCATCCCGGGCGGTGCCAATGCCAAGCCGTTCGTGACGCACCACAACGCGCTGGAGCAGGAGATGTACCTGCGCATCGCGCCCGAGCTCTACCTCAAGCGCCTGATCGTGGGCGGCTTCGAGCGCGTGTTCGAGATCAACCGCAGCTACCGCAACGAAGGCATCTCGGTGCGCCACAACCCCGAGTTCACCATGATGGAGTTCTACGCGGCGTACTGGAACTACCTGGACCTGATGGACTTCACCGAGACCCTGATCCGTGAAGTGGCCCTGAAAGCCACGGGTTCGCTGCAGATGACCTACCAGGGCCGCGCGGTGGACCTGACCCAGCCGTTTGCCCGCCTGACGATCCGCGAAGCCATCTTCCAGCACACAGAAGCGGGCGCCCATGTGGACGATGCCGCATGGCTCATCAGCGCATTGAAGAAGCTGGGCATGACCGAAGAGAAGGACAAGCTCTCGGCCCGCACGCTGGCCAGCCTGCAGGTGCTGTACTTTGAAGAAACGGTGGAAGACAAGCTGTGGCAGCCCACCTTCATCATGGAGCACCCCACCGAGATCTCGCCCCTGGCGCGTGCCAACGACGCGCGCCCCGAGGTGACGGAGCGCTTTGAGCTGTACATCACCGGCCGCGAGTTCGGCAACGGTTTCAGCGAACTGAACGATGCCGAAGACCAGGCCGCCCGCTTTCACGCCCAGGTGGCCGCCAAAGACAGCGGCGATGACGAAGCCATGTTCTACGACCACGATTTCGTGCGCGCGCTGGAATACGGCATGCCCCCCACGGGGGGTTGCGGTATCGGCATTGATCGTCTCATGATGCTGCTGACTGACAGCCCCAGCATTCGCGACGTGATCCTGTTCCCCGCGCTTCGCCGCGAGTCCTGAGTCGCGCGTCCCCGATGCCCTCGGGGCATCCCGGACCCGCCCTTTGAAGGCCCCAAGGAGACACTACCGTGCCCTTCAGTTCCAGCAACGCCCCCTACCCGGCCAGCCAGCCCTTGCCCTCGGGCAACGCTTTTTCGGTGCTGGTGGTCGAAGACCAGGGATCCGTGCGCGCAGCGCTGGTGGCCGAGCTGCGGCGGGCTGGGGTGTCAGACATCTTTGAGGCGCCCGAGGGCATCGCAGCGCTGCACCTGTTCAAAACCCACCGCCCCGATCTGGTGCTGCTGGACATCCGGCTGCCCGGCCAGGACGGCTACTGGGTGGCCCAGCAGATGCGCGAGAGCGAGGCGGGCGACTGGACGCCCATCATCTTCCTCTCGGGCCTGGACAACGAACTCGATGTGTGGCGCGGTATTGAAGTGGGTGGTGACGACTACCTCGTCAAACCCGTCAAGCCCATCGTGCTGATGGCCAAACTGCGTGCCATGCGCCGGCTGCTGGACATGCGCCGCAGGCTCGTCTCCATGTCGGCCGAGTTGCATCTGGCCAACCAGCGGCTCAACGAAATGGTGGAGATCGATGCGCTCACCGGCCTGGTCAACCGCCGGGGGTTTGACCGCATTTTGCACAACGAGATCCTGGCTGCGCGCCGGGACGGTACGCCGCTCACGCTGATGCTGTGCGACCTGGACCACTTCAAGCTCTTCAACGACGCCAGCGGGCATGTGCAGGGCGATGCCTGCCTGAAGGAAGTCGGCCGCCTGTTGCGCGAGGTGTGCGTGCGCCCGCGTGACATCGCCTCGCGCTACGGTGGTGAGGAATTCGCCCTCATCCTGCCCAACACGCCACGCTCGGGTGCCATGACCTTCGCGCGAGCCCTGGGACAGCTGCTCAAGGTGCGCGCCCTTCCACACGCAGATTCACCGCTGGGCAACATCCTCACGCTGTCAGGCGGCATCACCACCTGCGTGCCTGACGACAGCACCAACGCCGAAAGCATGATCATGCGTGCCGACCAGGCGCTTTATGCCGCCAAGGCCCAGGGCCGCAATCGCTTCTTCAGTTTTGAAATGCAGATGGACACCGTGGAGCAACTGCGCAATTGAGTTTCTTTTCTGCCCTCACGTTTGACGCCACCGAGCGCAACGCCCGCACCGCCGTTTCGCGCATGCAGCTGCTGAAAACCCGCCTTCCCGACTGGGTACAAGACTGGCTCGAAGTCATCATCCCCGGCACGCAGATCCTGCTGATCCTGTTTGTCGCCTGGCTGCTGCAACGGGTGCTGCGCCGAATCGTGCGCCGCGCCAGCGCGCACTACCAGGTGCCCGACGAACTGGTGGTGCCCATGAACGGGCTGATCCGCTGGCTCATCATTGCCAGTGCGGCGCTGCTGGTGCTGGAACGCATGGGGGTGTCGGCCACCGTGCTCTGGACCGCGTTCACCGGGTTTGCCACTGTCGGGGCCGTGGCCTTTTTCGCGGCGTGGAGTGTGCTCTCCAACCTGTTTTGCGCGCTGCTCATCTTCACCGTGCGGCCCTTCAAGATTGGCGACTACATCGAGGTGCTGGACACCGCCGAAAAGCCCGGGGCCAAAGGACGTGTGGTGGACATCAACCTGCTCTACACCACGCTCGAAGACCATGGCGCTGCGGCGGACCAGGTCGCGTGGCTGCAGATTCCCAATGCGCTGGTATTTCAACGCGTGGTGCGCAGGTTTCAGGGGGTGCCACCACCGCCTGCACTACCCGCCAACGCTGCAGAGGCCGCAGAAAGTGCACCGGCAGCCCCGCCTCCAGTCACGCCAGGGCCTTTCAACACGCCCTAGTCCACTGAAGCCGAGAAATCGGCTGTGCGTGAGGGTCTGGCAGGGTCGCACGCTAGGCGGCGGGCGCAGGCGGGTTGCACACCCGGCGAGCACGGCAACGACGAGGGCGCCGCACCAGACTCCGGGCCAGGGGCTCTCACGGCGTCAGGGCAACAGGTCCAAGGCCTGCAGATAGGCGGGCTGGTACATCAGCTCATCCCAGGCCTGGGGAAGGGTTTCGGGCAGCAGCGCCAGGCGGCGGGATTCGCTGTCCACACTCGGCTGCCAGCGGCCCTGGTTCTGGGCCTGTTCCAGGCCGTCGATGAGTTCATCCACGGCCTTGCCATCGCCCACGCTCTGGTTGCACAACAGCACCAGGTCGCAGCCTGCCTCCAGCGCTGCCACGGCGGCATCGGTGTAGCTGACGACCTGGCCGTCCAGACGCCGAGCGCCTTCCATGCTGAGGTCGTCGCTGAAGATGGCGCCGTCAAAACGCATCTGCCGCCGCAGGATGTCCTGCAGCCAGCGCTGCGAGAAGCCTGCGGGGCGGCTGTCCACCTTGGGGTAGATCACATGGGCGGGCATCACGCTGGTGAGCGTGCTGCTGAGCCAGGGGTATGGCGCGGCGTCGTCGGCCAGGATGGCCTTCAAGCTGCGCTTGTCCACCGGCACCTCGGTGTGCGAGTCGGCTTTGACAAAGCCGTGCCCCGGGAAGTGTTTGCCGCAGTTGGCCATGCCGGCCTGCAGCAGACCGTGCATGAGGCTCTTGGCGAGTAGCGCCACCACACGCGGGTCGCGGTGAAAGGCACGGTCGCCGATCACACTGCTTTCACCCCAATCGAGATCGAGAACGGGGGTGAACGAGAAATCAACCCCACAGGCGCGCAACTCCGCACCCAGCACGTAGCCCGCCGCCGTGGCTGCATTGGTGGCGCGCAGCGCGCCGCTGCCAGGCACGACCTTGGCGCCCTTGCCGTCATCCATCCACATCTCGCCCAGGGCGCGCATGGGCGGCAGGTGGGTGAAGCCATCGGTGCGAAAGCGCTGCACACGGCCGCCCTCATGGTCCACGCAGATCAGCAGATCGTCACGCACGGCCTTGATACTGCTGGTCAGCTGCAGCAGCTGCGCGCGGTTTTCCCAGTTGCGGGCAAACAGGATCACGCCACCGGTCAGCGGATGGGTCAGGCGGCGGCGGTCGGCGGCGGTCAGCTCTGTGCCTGCCACGTCGAGGATGAGGGGTGCGTGTTCGGTCATAGGGTGTCAAACATCAGGTTGCTATTACAAACATAGCTGCTAGCGCTTATCCATCAAGCGCTAGAGGCCATTTTTAATCCAATTTCTCTACCACACAGAAGCTGGCGGCGTAGTCGGTCTCGTCCGTCACGCTCAGGTGCGCTTTCAGCCCTTTGGCGTCAAACCATTCCTTGAGTGCGCCGTGCAGCACGATCACGGGCTGGCCGCTCGCAAGCTTGGCCACTTCACAGTGGCGCCAGGTCATGGGCATGCGCATACCCAGGCCGATGGCTTTGCTGAACGCTTCCTTGGCAGAGAACCGCGTGGCCAGGTAGCGCAGGCCGCGGTCGGGCCAACGGCCACTCCTCTCGTGCCAGGTGGCCAATTCACCGTCGGCCAGCACCTTCTGGGCAAAGCGCTCGCCGTGGCGTTCCAGGCTGGCCGCAATGCGGCGCACGTCGCAGATGTCGGTGCCGATGCCGTAGATCATGGTTTTTGAATGAAATTGGGCTCTAGCGCTTATCTATCAAGCGCTAGCAGCTATCAAATCAGGAGTTATCGATCTGTGCCGCAAAGCCCGACCGGATGCAACCCAGGTAGGCCAACACCGTGGCGGCGTAGCCCAACTCCAGCGCGTCGGCAATGAGGGCGTGGCCGATCGAGACTTCGAGCACACCGGGCACCTCGCGCACAAAGGCGGCGAGGTTGTCACGGTTGAGGTCGTGACCCGCGTTCACGCCCAGCCCCACATCCAGCGCGGCCTGGGCGGCGGCGGCGTAGCGCTTGAGCTCAACATCTTGCTGCGGCGTGCCCCAGGCTGCGGCATAGGGCTCGGTGTACAGCTCCACCCGGTCGGCGCCCACCGCCTTGGCGGCGGCCATTTGCTCGGGCACCGGGTCCATGAACAGGCTCACGCGCACGCCCAGTGCTTTGCACTCGGCGATCAGGGGCGCCAGGCGCTCGGCATCCTGCGGAAAGCTCCAGCCGTGGTCGCTGGTGAACTGGTCTTCGCTGTCGGGTACAAAGGTCGCCTGGTGCGGGCGAACCTTGCGGATGAAATCCATCAGGTTCTGAGACGGATTGCCCTCGATGTTGTATTCGCGGTCGGGCCAGGCCTTCATCAGCGTGGCCAGCTCGAACACGTCCTGGCTGCGGATGTGCCGCTCGTCGGGCCGGGGGTGCACGGTGATGCCCTGGGCCCCCGCCTGCAGGCACAGCTCGGCCGCCCGGGTGACACTGGGAATGCCCAGGTGGCGCGTGTTGCGCACCAGGGCGACTTTGTTGACATTGACCGAGAGGGCCGTGGCGTGGGGGGTGCGTGAGGTCTGGTTCATAGGGCCTGCAGATCGATCATGAGCTGGCGGGTGCGCAGCATGGGGCTGCCGCAATGGTATTGCAGCAGGGCGCGCAGCTGGGGTTTGAGTTCTGCAGCCACCGGCGCGCAGGCACGCAAGGTGGCGGTGTAGGTGGCCGCGTCGTCCAGCGCGCGTTGCAACGTCTGCCACTGGCCGCCGAGCAGGCCCACGCGGTCGGCCGAGGAGGAGGCGCGCAGGCCGCCTTCGGGGACCAGCGTGTAGCGCGTCTTGGGTTGCAAGACCTCCAACGTCATGGTCTGGACATCCAGGCCAGGAAGCAAGCCAATCTCGCGCAGCAGCAATAGCTCGAAGCTGCGCAGCACGGGCTCTAACGCATCGCCATGTTCGCTGGCCAACACGCGCACCACACCGGCATAGGCATCGAACAGGGCCGCATGTGGATCGGCGCGCGCCAGCAGGCGCAGCAGTAGCTCGTTGAGGTACATGCCCGACAACAGGGCATCGCCCGTGGGCATCACATGGCCGCCCACCCACTCCGCCCCCTTGAGGGTGTGGATGTCTGCGCTGCCATCGCCGGTGAGCGTGTAGGTCACCAACAAGGGCTGGAGCGGCAGCAGCACCGGGCGGAAGTTGGAGCTGGGCTTCTTGGCCCCCTTGGCCACCAGCGCCACACGCCCTTGCTGACGGCAGAAAACCTCCAGGATCAGGCTGGACTCGCTCCAGTCGTAGCTGTGCAGCACGAAGGCGGGTTCATCGGAGATGCGCTTGGCGGCAGCCATTGGCTTCAGGCCCGCACAAATGCATGCGGCTGGCAAGCGCCAGACAGCTTGTGCCGCCCGGACAAGACAGGGTCGCAGGCGGGCACGGAATTATTCGTAACCGAACGAGCGCACGCGCGCCTCGTCGTCGGCCCAGCCGGAGCGCACCTTGACCCACAGCTCCAGGAACACCTTGGCATCCATGAGCTTTTCCAGTTCCTGGCGGGCTTCGGTGCCAATACGCTTCAGGCGCTCGCCCTTGTCGCCGATCACCATCATCTTGTGGTTATCACGCTCGACCACGATGGTGGCAGCGATCTTGACCAGCCGCTTGTGCTGCTTGCTGGCTTCTTCCTCAAACTTGTCGATCACCACGGTAGAGGTGTAAGGCAGTTCGTCGCCCGTGAAGCGGAACAGCTTCTCGCGCACGGTTTCGGACGCCAGAAACTTCTCGCTGCGGTCGGTCAGCTCGTCTTCGCCGTACCACCAGCCCTGCTCGGGCAGGTACTTGGCGCAGATGCCAAACAGGCGCTCGATGTCGCCCTTGTTCTTGGCCGACATGGGCACAAACTCGGCAAACGGGTGGCGCTCCTGCATGCTCTTGAGCCAGGGGGCCAGCTCGGCACGGCGGTGCACCATGTCGAGCTTGTTGGCCAGCAGCAGCGTGGGTATGCCGGGCTTGAACAGCGACAGCACCTTGGCATCGGCCAGCGTGAAGTTGCCAGCCTCGACCACAAAGAGGATCAGGTCCACATCGCCAATCGCGCCCATCACGGTCTTGTTCAGCGACTTGTTGAGTGCGGTGGCATGGCGCGTCTGGAAACCCGGTGTGTCCACGAAGATGAACTGTGTCTGCTCGCGCGTACGAATACCGGTGATGCGGTGCCGCGTGGTCTGCGCCTTGCGCGAGGTGATGCTGATCTTCTGCCCCACCAGCGCATTGAGCAATGTGGACTTTCCCACGTTGGGCTTGCCCACGATGGCGATCACACCACAACGCTGGCCGGGCACGGCGGCCGGGGAGCCTGCTGCCGCCAGCATGGCTTCGAGGTCATTTTGCGCTCCAGCGCTTTCTGGAGCGGCTTCATTCGCTACATCTTTGGTAGCATCATTCATAATTTCTTTGCTTTCAATGTGGCCAGCATGGCAGCCGCGGCTGCCTGCTCGCCCGCCCGGCGGGAGCCGCCGATGCCGCGTTCGGTGAGGCCCAGTTCAGGAATATCGCACTCGACGTCGAAGGTCTGACGGTGCGCAGCGCCCACTGTGCCGACGACCTTGTACTGCGGCAGCTTCATTTTGCGGCCCTGGAGCAACTCCTGCAATGCAGTTTTCGCGTCCTTGGATGCAGCCTGCATCTGCGGGTTGATCTCCACGCCCTGAAAAAGGCGGTGCACCAACGCTTCGGCACTCGCATAGCCGGCATCCAGGTACACCGCGCCAATCAGCGCTTCGAGCGCGTCGGCCAGGATGGATGGACGTTGCTGGCCACCTGATTTGGACTCGCCCTCACCCAATCGCAGCACATCGGAGATCTTGAGGCCAAGCGCCAGCTGGTGCAGCGTGTCCTGCTTGACGAGGTTGGCACGCACGCGAGATAGATCGCCTTCCGGCAACGCCGACAACTGCCGATACAGCAGGCTCGCAACCGCCAGATTCAACACGGAATCACCCAGAAACTCCAGCCGCTCATTGTGGTCGGCCGAAAAACTGCGGTGCGTGGTAGCGCGCTGGAGAAGGGATGGATCGGAGAAAACATGCTGCAGACGAGTCTGCAGCGCTTGAAGGCCGGGATGCACTAGTTGGTCTGTCCTTCAAAGCGATAGACAAGGTAGGCGGGACCCGCCAGCGCTATCTCGCGGGAATACTTGAAGGAAACCACGATCTTGTTGTCACCGCGCTTGGCAATCTCCAGGTCTTTACCATTGATGGAACTGATGTTGTCAATGGCTGCAGCGCGGTCAAAGCTGGCCCGGACATCAGCGACGGTGGAGGCCTCCTTGGCAGCCTTGGTCGCCGCCTTGTTAATCGCCTGGTACTCCAGAAAGATGGGGATAGACTGTCCGCCAATAGCAAATGCAGCCACGGCGATCAAACCGATAAAAATCACCCCAATGAATGACAAACCGCGTTGGCGAAATGGACTGGTAGAGCGATTGATATGCATGTATTTCCCCCTCAGTGTTCTAAAAAGCTGGTCATCCATCAATGGAACGACCCAATGCGCTTGAGATTACCGAAATTCATCCAGACAAAAAAGGCCTTCCCGACGATATTGCCCTCAGGAACAAAGCCCCAGTAACGCGAATCGAGCGAGTTGTCCCGGTTATCCCCCATCATGAAATAGTGGCCCTCGGGCACCTTGCATACAACGCCCTCAACACTGTAACGGCAGTTCTTGCGATAGGCAAAATTGCTGGCGCCTTGCACAAAGGCGGGCACATCCGGGTTGTTCAACAAACGATGGGGCTGTGCACCCAGTTGCTCTTCAAACTGTTTGAAGTAGCGCATCGAGTCTTCTTCGAAAAAGTCTGGCAGCGCCTTGGTGTCAATGGCCTGGCCGTTGACCGTGAGGCGCTTGTTGAGGTAGGCCACCTCGTCACCCGGCACACCCACCACCCGCTTGATGTAGTCAAGGCTCGGCTGAGGTGGATAGCGGAACACCAGAACATCTCCGCGCGCAGGCTTGGTGCCCTCGGTGATCTTGGTATGGATCACCGGCAGGCGGACACCGTAGGTGAATTTGTTCACCAGGATCAGGTCGCCCACCAGCAGGGTGGGAATCATCGAACCCGACGGGATCTTGAAGGGTTCAAAAAGAAACGACCTCAGAACAAACACGGCAACGATGACTGGGAAAAGCCCCGCCGTCCAGTCCAGCCACCAAGGCTGCATGAGCAGCCGCCCCTTAGCCTCCTGCACATCCACATCGACCTTCTGGATGCCCATTCGGTCCAGCTCCGCACGGCGTGCGGTCGCCGCATCTTCGACGGCCTGGGCGGCTCGGCGGCGTTGGGGCAGAAAGTAGAAACGCTCGGCCAGCCAGTACGCGCCCGTGACCACCGTGGCCAGGAACAACAGCAAGGCGAAATTGCCTTCGATGGCACCAAAGTACCAGGCCCCGATATAGCCCCCAAATGCGGCCAGCACCAGGGATGTGAAAATCTGCATGAGCTGGAGCATCAGTCTTCCACCTGCAAAATGGCCAGGAATGCCTCTTGCGGCACTTCGACCGATCCGATCTGTTTCATGCGTTTCTTGCCTGCTTTCTGCTTCTCAAGGAGCTTGCGTTTGCGGCTGACATCGCCGCCGTAACATTTTGCCAGCACGTTCTTGCGCAGTGCCTTGATGGTCTCGCGCGCAATGATATTGGCGCCAATGGCCGCCTGGATGGCCACGTCATACATCTGGCGGCTGATGATCTCGCGCATCTTGGCAACCACAGCGCGACCCCGGTACTGCGATTGTGATCGGTGCACAATGATGGACAGTGCATCCACCTTTTCGCCGTTCAGAAGGATGTCCACCTTCACCACGTCGGACGCACGGTATTCCTTGAACTCGTAGTCCATGGATGCATAGCCGCGCGACACCGACTTGAGCTTGTCGAAGAAGTCGAGCACGATTTCGCCCAGCGGCATTTCATAGGTGAGCATCACCTGGCGACCGTGGTACGCCATGTTCATCTGCACACCGCGCTTTTGGTTGGCGAGCGTCATCACCGGGCCGACATAGTCCTGGGGCATGTACAGATGCACCGTGACGATGGGCTCGCGGATTTCCTCAAGCCGCCCCTGGTCCGGCATCTTGGAGGGGTTCTCGACCATGACCACTTCACCATCGGCCTTGACCACTTGGTAGACCACGCTGGGTGCAGTCGTGATGAGATCCTGGTCAAACTCGCGCTCCAGGCGCTCCTGCACGATTTCCATGTGCAGCAGGCCCAGAAACCCACAGCGGAAACCGAAACCCAGCGCCTGGCTGACTTCCGGCTCGTAATGCAAAGAGGCGTCATTGAGTTTGAGCTTTTCAAGCGCATCGCGCAGCGAGTCGTATTCGCTCGCCTCGGTCGGGTACAGACCGGCAAACACCTGGGGCTGGATTTCCTTGAAGCCGGGGAGCGCCTCGGCGGCAGGGCCCGCATTGTTGGGCAACTTCTTTTCGAGCGTGATCGTGTCACCCACCTTGGCAGCCTGCAGCTCCTTGATACCAGCGATGATGTAGCCCACCTGCCCTGCGTCAAGCGAGTTGCGCGGCTCGTTGGCGGGCGTGAATACACCGAGGTTGTCCGCGTTGTACACCGCACCACTGGCCATCATCTTGATGCGCTCGCCCTTGAGCAAACGGCCATCGACGACACGCACCAGCATCACCACGCCCACATAGCTGTCGAACCAGCTGTCGATGATCATCGCGCGCAGCGGCCCATCGGCATTGCCGCGCGGCGCGGGCACCTTGGCCACGATGGCTTCGAGGATCTCGTCGATGCCCATGCCGGTCTTGGCAGAACACGGGATGGCATCGGTCGCATCAATGCCGATCACATCTTCGATCTCAGCCTTGGCATTGTCGGGATCGGCATTGGGCAGATCCATCTTGTTGAGTACCGGCACCACCTCGACACCCAGATCCAATGCGGTGTAGCAGTTCGCAACGGTCTGAGCTTCCACGCCTTGCGAAGCATCCACCACCAGCAACGCGCCCTCGCATGCCGACAACGAGCGGCTCACTTCATACGAGAAGTCCACATGCCCCGGTGTGTCGATCAGATTGAGGTTGTAGACCTGCCCATCCTGCGCCTTGTATTGCAGCGCTGCGGTCTGCGCCTTGATGGTTATCCCACGCTCTTTTTCGATATCCATCGAGTCCAGAACCTGGGCCTCCATCTCACGGTCCGCAAGGCCTCCGCAGCGCTGGATCAAGCGATCTGCAAGAGTCGACTTGCCATGGTCGATGTGCGCAATGATGGAAAAATTTCTGATGTGGTTCATCAACGGAAAGCGTCAAGTGATTGAATTAAAACGGAGCACACAAGAAAAAAGGGCGCGTCGAATGGCGACGCGCCCTGAACCAACAATCATTGGCAACTGCGATAGTTGGAGCTTCATTGTAGGCAAAAAGCCCGCAGTAAAAAGCCCATCCGACTGCATCCAAGGGGAGTTGCCAGGGTGCAACAGGGATCTTATCAACAACTTATACACAGTCCGCACAACTACAACGCTGGACAACTTGTGGGTGAGCTGTGGATCGGCTGTGCATGACACCGTCACATCCCGCATCGTGAATCAACGTCCAGCTAATATATGAATTAGCGTTGAACAGGGGCCTCTATTCTATCGAAATCAGTTGATAGACCTTCATAAAGTTAGCCAAGGCTAACTTTCAACATCGAAAGAAGGAAAAGACAAAAAAACCAAAATGCCCACACCTCCGACAAAGGCCTGCTGCAAACGTGGGGAAATGGGTCAACCATCCCCCCACATCTGCCACAACGCCACTCGTCATCGTCCGGGACGGATCAAGGCATATTGGGCCCACTCGCCGCGCCGATACAGCACATTGATAGGCTTGTTCTTGTCGGCCTTGGCGAGCACAGCCTCAAACTCCTTCACACCAGACACTTCCGTGTTGGCAATCGCGAGAATCACATCCCCTTCGCGCAGGCCGGCACGTGCTGCGGCCTCTGTGGCGATCGCGACCAGCACACCGCCCTTGATCTTGAGCTCCTTTTTCTGTGCGTCCGAAAGTTCCGTGACCGCCAATCCCATTTGCTGTGCAGCAGCCGAAGCCTTGGGTTTCTCCTCACGCTCCGCCGTTTTGGCAGCTGGCTTGTCGGGCTCAATTTCGGCAATGGTGATGCCCAGGTCCCGCGAAGCGCCACGGCGGAACACGGTCATCGTGCTCTTGGTACCAGGCTTTGTATTGCCCACCAGTCGGGGCAGGTCCGCAACCTTTTCGATGGACTTGCCGTCAAAGCGGGTGATGATGTCACCAGCCTCCACGCCCGCCTTGTCTGCGGGTGACCCCGCCTCTACCCCGGTCACCAGCGCACCCTGGGCCTTGCCCAGGCCAATGGACTCCGCAACGTCCTTGGTGACCTGCCCGATCTGCACGCCGATACGGCCCCGTGTCACCCGACCGGATGCGCGCAACTGCTCACTCACGCGGATGGCCTCGTCCATCGGAATCGCGAACGAAATGCCCATGAATCCACCCGAGCGCGAATAGATCTGGCTGTTGATCCCCACCACCTCGCCACGCATGTTGATGAGCGGACCGCCCGAGTTGCCCGGGTTGATGGCCACATCGGTCTGGATGAACGGGAGGTAGTCCCCCGTATCGCGCTGCTTGGCACTCACAATGCCCGCAGTCACCGTGTTCTCCAGCCCGAAGGGCGATCCAATCGCCATCACCCATTCACCCACCCGCAAACGCCCCACATCACCCACCTTGACGGCGGGCAAGCCCGTGGCCTCGATCTTGACCACCGCCACATCGGTTCGCTTGTCCGCACCAATGATCTTGGCTTTGAATTCGCGCTTGTCGGTCAGCGTGACGATCACCTCATCAGCGCCGTCCACGACATGCGCATTGGTCATCACAAACCCGTCCGCAGTCAGGATGAAGCCAGAACCCACGCCGCGCGGCTGCTCATCGTCTTGCGGCCGCTGAGGACGTTGCTGCCTGGGCACATTGGGGATCGGCACGCCAAAGCGGCGGAAGAACTCCATCATCTCCTCGTCCATGCCGTTTGCACTTGCACGGCTCGACGCTTTTTCTACCGTCCGAATATTGACCACCGAAGGACCCACCTGGTCCACCAGATCCGTAAAGTCTGGCAACCCACGAACCGCTGCAGCAGGTTGTGCCAAGGCCGCTTGGGGCAAACCCATGCCGCCAGCAGCCCCTGCGAACATGCATGCAAATGCCAGGGAGCGCAGCGCATTTCCATCGAACTTCGACATCATCGACCTTTCGTGATTGGTAGCAAATACAGTCATCAAACTGTGTGTAACTGTGAAGAGTGTGCGGCCATTTGGTTCCCGCATCGCAAATGCACTTCGCATGCCCCTGCAAACGGCCCCGCCACAGCGCTGGCTCAGAGACAGCAGCCGCCAGCGTCACGCCCACTGGCCTCAGTGTCAGCGTGTACGCTCCAATTGACCCGCAAACAGGCGAAGGGTCTGCAAAGGAACCTCCCCCACTACTGTGAGCCATACATCGGGCAAGACCCGTTGCGCAAGAAGCTGCGTGGCCCCCATACCCGAGACCTGGGGCTGGGAGGGGTGTCGCTGGGGATCAAAGGTCTCGATGAAGAGCGATACCGATGCAAGACCATCGGAGTACAGGCACTGCAAGACACCCTGCGCACCGTCGTCAGCAGACACAGCGCGCCGATGGCAGCTCACCGGAACAAAGCCAGCAACCGGCTGACGAAGCACCCAGCCCTCGGCCGTGGCCGTGGTCTTGACCACAACCGGCGCCACCACCTTGTAACCAGCGGTCGCGTCCATCAGGCGTGAAAGCTGCTCCACGCGAACGGGGGCGTTCAAGTCCAACTCCGAGAATGCAGCCTGCTCCAGAACGCGTCCGTTCGCGCCCAAGGTCTGCAGCTTCACGACCAGACCGGTCTCCCGCTCGCTCCACAGCTTGTAGCCAAAACGCAGCGAGTCCACGGGTTTGAACCACACCACGTCGGCAACAAATCCGGCAACGCGCTCTTGGCCCACAGGGCGTGCGGCATAGAACTGGGATATGGAAGTGCCCTCAACCACCGGAACTCGTGGAAACAGCCCAGAGGCATCCCGTCGATCCGACCGCACCACACGCGACTGTGGCCAGAACGTACGTACCTCGTCGTTGCGCCGAAAAATGGTCCGGGGAGTGCCACTGAGAGCCTCCACGCGCTCCATCTGCTGCGCCCCTTCACAGGCGTGCCAGATGCGTGAACTGGCCATCGCGCCGGAAGCAGCCAGCACCACAAAGGTACCGGCATACGGGCGCGCGCAGGGCGCACTGTGCATGCGCTCGATCCACTGCAAAATACTGCGCTCCGCAGGCGCGGGAGCCGCCTCTGTTGCAGAAGAAACACCCCCCTCAGCCGACGAGACCCCTGCCGATACGGAGAGTCCTGTCACACACAGGGCAGCAACCACCCCCTGTTTGAACTGCTGCGGCAGTGCTTTCAACCAAACGCACAAAACTCCCGGGTAGCTCATCACACAATCTCACCACGCCAGCAAGCCACTCCCGGCTCAGCGGCTGGGCGTCTCAAAGGTGGCATTGCGCAAAAATCCTGCAGGCATCTGCAATGCGGATGTGCTGCCAAACTGCTTGTGTGCCGCCAGCAACTCATCCAGGCGGGGATCCCGAATCATCACCTGCGCTCCGCCATCGGCATCAGCCACTGCGACCACAGGGGCACCGGAGCTGGGGCCATTCGCACCCGACTCGGGAGAGATGGCCAGCTGGGCTCCACCCGTGGCACCAGGTGCACCATTGCCTTGCAACGTGGCCAGAGAGGTCCAACCAATCGCCGCAACTGCCGCCAGAGACGCAAAACCCGCGACCATTTTCCAGCGAAAGACCGACGCATTGGCAGCTTCCGCCATTGCCGGGGCCACCACATCGACCCGCGGCACAGCAGCGGCCGCAGGACGTACAACAGGCCCTTCCTTGGCCAGTTCATCACGCAACCGCGCCATGAAATTCGGATTGGCAGGTTGCGCGAGGTCGGAAGAACGCAATACATCTCCCACCAAATGGTAGAGCTGCCAAGTGGCATGGCCTTCGGCTTGCGCCGCATAGGCCAGGGCGTCCGCCACCTCGTCTCCATGCAACTGACCATCCGCCAGTGCCGACAATTGCTCGCGCCTGCTTATCTCAGCCACCACAGCACCGCCCACCAATCCATCACTTCGTACAGCGTTGTTCATTTCATTACCTCACCACCGTTTGCCTGACTGGTTCTCAAGCAGAGGACGCACTTTTGCCGAAATGGCCTCTCGCGCCCGAAAAATCCGTGACCGCACCGTGCCGATGGGGCAATCCATGGCCGTCGCAATCTCTTCGTAACTCAGCCCTTCAATCTCGCGCAACGTTACCGCCTGGCGCAGATCGTCGGGCAACGCCTCCATAGCCGCATTCACGGCTTGCGCGATTTCTCGGGCAGCGAGTACGGTTTCGGGGGTTTCGTCGCTGGTTAGTTCGTGTCCGAGGCGGGAAGTTTCATCTTCGTCCTCGTTCCCCCGCAAAGCGTTCTCCGAGATGACCGGATTGTGTTTCATGTCCATGAGCGCCTTCTTGGCGGTATTGACAGCAATCCGGTAGAGCCAGGTATAGAACTGCGCATCCCCCCGGAACTGATGCAGCGCGCGGTAGGCCCGGATGAACGTCTCCTGCGCTATGTCTTGAACGATGTCGGTGTCCCGCACCATCCGGCCAATGAGACGCTCGATACGGCGCTGGTACTTGATGACCAGTAACTCATAGGCACGCTGATCGCCCGCTACCGCGCGCTCCACCAGTTGGAGGTCGCTATCTTCGGAAGGGGAAGGCGGAATTACAGTCATGGATACTCAGGATTCACGCCCACGGCTGCTGGCCGGGGCGGTTTCGTCAGCGTTGTCAGCGCCCGGTCTGGCGCGCGAATATACCGCACGCCGCAGATCCAGCCAACGCTCAGGCTGCGCGGAGCACGTCAGCCACAACCAGGTGCGGCGGTGCCCCACCGGAATGACATGCAGCCACAGATGTGACTGCAAATCGAGAAGGACTTCAGGAGGTCCGGACAATGCCATCCAGGCCGCCCCGGAGTTCGGAGCCACCAGTGTCCAGGTCTGGCCATCCCAGTGGATACCACCAGAGAATTGACAGAACCAGAAATGGAATGCGCTGGCGGCAGCCAGACACCAGAGACCACCCGCCATCGCTGCGGGCCATGGGGATGCAGCACCACCACTTCGCACGAACCAAGCAACCAGCCCAGCTGCGCTGATCAGCAACAATGCCCCCAGCAAGCCCCCGAACAGGCGGCTGCGCCGCAGGGGGTAAAACACCGAAGGTGGTCGCAGCGAAGTCACACCCACGAAACGCTACCAAGGCTGTGCCGCCTGCTTAACACGGAACATAGACCCGTGCCGAGCAACCAACGATTGCAGGACCGCAACAAGAACCACGGCCTCGCCAAGTCGGGCGGCAGAGCACCTGACCCAATGATCAGACGCGCTTGAAAACCAGCGTCCCGTTGGTGCCACCAAAACCGAAGTTATTCTTGACTGCAACGTCGATCTTCATGTCACGCGCCGTGTTGGCGCAGTAGTCCAGATCGCACTCTGGGTCCTGATTCGCCAAATTGATGGTGGGTGGTACCTTTTGCTCATGCAAGGCCAGCACTGTAAAAATGCTTTCAATACCGCCCGCACCACCCAGCAAATGACCCGTCATGGATTTGGTGGAGCTCACCACAGCCTTGTAAGCATGGTCGCCCAAGGCCGCCTTGATGGCATTCGTCTCATTAATATCACCCAGCGGCGTGGAAGTGCCATGGGCGTTGAGGTAGTCAACTTGATCGGCATTCATGCCAGCATTGCGCAGGGCGTTGAGCATGGCACGGCGCGGACCGTCCATACTGGGGGCCGTCATGTGGCCTGCATCGGCGCTCATGCCAAAACCACCCAGTTCCGCATAGATCTTGGCACCACGGGCTTTGGCATGCTCGTATTCCTCCAGCACCATGACCCCGGCGCCTTCACCCAAAACAAAACCATCTCGGTCCTTGTCCCAGGGGCGGGAAGCGGTCTTGGGGTCATCGTTGCGGGTAGACAGGGCGCGCATGGCCGCAAAACCACCAATGCCCAGCGGCGACACCGTGGATTCAGTGCCACCCGCCACCACCACATCCGCATCACCGTATTCGATCATGCGACCAGCCTCGCCAATGCAATGCAGGCCGGTTGTGCAGGCCGTCACGACCGCGAGGTTCGGCCCCTTGAAGCCGAAGCGCATGGACACATGGCCCGCCACCATATTGATGATGGACGCTGGCACAAAGAACGGCGTGATGCGCCGCGGACCGCGACTGACCAGTTCCGCGTGGGTATTCTCGATCAGTGGCAAGCCACCAATCCCCGAACCGATCACGCAGGCTATGCGTGTTGCAAACTCTTCACTGAGCGCTTCACCCGTGGGCAGACCGGCATCTTCAACCGCCTGTGCAGCAGCTGCAATGCCGAAATGGATGAAGCTGTCCATCGCGCGCGCATCCTTGGCGCTGATGTACGACTCCAGGTCAAGACCTTTGACCTCCCCTGCAATCTTGCAGGCAAAGTTCGACGTGTCGAACTTGGTGATGAGGTCAATACCGGATTTTCCGGCAAGGAGATTGGCCCAGGATTCGGCCACCGTGTTGCCCACGGGGCTGACGCATCCCAGGCCGGTCACGACAACGCGACGACGGCTCATGCGTAAAAACCTTCTGTTGATCGCTTGAGTCAGGCGCAGTGCGCCGCTCAGGCCTTCTGGTGGGTGTTGGCGTAGTCGATGGCGTTTTGCACCGTCGTGATCTTCTCGGCGTCTTCGTCAGGGATCTCGATGCCGAATTCGTCTTCCAGTGCCATCACCAGTTCCACCGTGTCGAGCGAGTCGGCACCGAGGTCTGCCACGAAGGCCTTTTCATTGGTGACTTGGGACTCTTCCACACCGAGTTGTTCGGCAATGATTTTTTTGACGCGTGCTTCGATATCGCTCATGGTTTCCCTCTGGGGGTTGTGAATGAATCCGCGATTCTAGCCGCTTAAGGAGAAGCCCCTCAGCAGCCCGCCGTCCGGATGAACCGGCGTTAACTTGTCTCAATTACATGTACATGCCGCCATTGACATGCAACTCCTGCCCGGTCACGTACCCTGCTTCGCGCGAAGCAAGGTAGGCCACGGCATGTGCGATGTCTTGCGGCTTGCCCATATGCCCCAAAGGGATCTGGGCGTTGAGGGCTTTTTGCTGTTCTTCGGGCAGCACCGACGTCATATCCGTCTCGATAAATCCCGGCGCTACGCAATTGACCGTGATGCTGCGGCTGCCCAGTTCGCGGGCCAGTGCACGGGTCATTCCCGCCACTCCAGCCTTGGCTGCCGCGTAGTTGGCCTGACCGGGATTGCCCGATGCCCCCACCACACTGGTGATGCTGATAATGCGCCCGAATCGCTGTTTCATCATCGGGCGAATTGCCGCGCGGCTCACGCGGAAAACCGCCTTGAGATTGGTGTCCAGCACCGCATCCCAGTCATCGTCCTTCATGCGCATGGCCAGGGTGTCGCGGGTGATGCCCGCATTGTTGACCAGCACATGCAGACCACCCTGCTGCTTGACGATGGAATCCATCAACGCCTCGATGGCAGCTCCGTCATTCACGTTCAGATTGGCACCACGGCAGCCGGGGTAGGTCGCCAGGGCCTGGCTGATGCGCTCGGCGCCATCGTCCGTCGTGGCCGTGCCCACCACCTGGTAGCCACGTACCGCCAGCTCGAGCGCAATGGCCGCACCAATGCCGCGCGATGCGCCAGTGACCAACGCCACTTGCGCGGCCGATGAGGATTGCGTCATGCCAACAACTCCCGGGTTTCGGCCAGCGTGGCCATATCAAACAGTGTCGCACCCACCAGCTCAGGATCGATGCGCTTGGTCAGACCCGCCAGCACTTTGCCAGGGCCACTTTCAATAATATGGGTGACCCCCCGGGCCTTGAGGGCCTGCACACACTCCACCCAGCGCACGGGGCCAAAGGCCTGGCGGTAGAGCGCGTCTCGGATCGCCTCAGCGTCCTGCTGCACCGCGACATCCACATTGTTCAGAACCGGAATCTGGGGCGCAGCAAGCGCCACATCCGCCAGCGCCAAGCGCAGCTTCTCAGCGGCAGGCTTCATCAGGCTGGAGTGAAAAGGGGCAGACACCGGCAATGGCAGTGCGCGCTTGGCACCTGCCGCCTTGAGCATTTCGCAGGCCTTTTCGACGCCGGCCTTGGTGCCCGCAATGACCGTCTGGACGGGGTCGTTGAAATTGACAGCCTCAACCACTTCTGCCGTTCCCACACCGAACGAGGCCACTGCCTCGGCACATCCTGCGATGACCTTGGAAGCCTCCATCCCCAAGATGGCAGCCATGGCGCCAGTGCCGACCGGCACGGCCTCCTGCATGGCAGCTGCACGCAGGCGCACCAGCGGCGCCGCCTGGACCAGCGTCAACACACCTGCAGCAACCAGCGCCGAATACTCGCCCAGAGAATGCCCCGCAACAGCGACAGGGGCAGCACCACCTTCTGCACGCCAGACACGCCATGCAGCCACCCCAGCCACCAGCATCACCGGCTGCGTGTTGGTGGTCAGGGCCAGCGCCTCCTTGGGACCTTCCTTGATCAGCAGGCCGATGTTTTCACCCAGGGCATCCGAGGCTTCTTGCACGGTCTGGGCCACCACCGGGTGATCAGCCCATCCGTCGAGCATGCCCACCGATTGCGAGCCTTGTCCCGGAAAGACAAATGCAAAAGACTTCATGAAAAATCCAGAAATATGATTGAAATTGATGCCTAGCGCTTATCCAGCAAGCGCCACAAGCTATAACTTCAGGAGCACCGCGCCCCAGGTAAAGCCGCCGCCCACACCTTCGAGCAGCAGGGTCTCACCCTTTTTGACCTGGCCCGTACGCACCGCATGGTCCAGCGCCAGGGGGATAGAGGCTGCCGAGGTGTTGCCATGCTGGTCCACCGTGACCACCACCTTGTCCATGGACAGCTTGAGCTTGCGGGCCGTGCCCTGCATGATGCGGATATTGGCCTGGTGGGGAATCAGCCAGTCAATATCGGCCTCGGTCAGCCCCGCCTTGGCCAGCACCGCATGCGCGGCCTTCTCCAGCACGCCCACCGCCAGCTTGAAGACAGCCTGCCCGTCCATCTTGAGGACAGGGTCACCCAGGACCTTGCCACCCGACACGTTGCCGGGCACACACAGGATGCCGACATGCTTGCCGTCGGCATGCAGGTCGCTGGACAGGATGCCCGGCGTTTCCGACGCCTCCAGCACCACGGCACCCGCACCATCACCAAACAACACGCAGGTTGTGCGGTCATTGAAATCCAGAATACGGCTGAAAACTTCTGCCCCAATGACCAGCGCGCGGTTGGCAGCACCCGTCTGGATCATGGCATCCGCCACGGACAGGGCATAGACAAAACCGCTGCACACCGCCTGCACATCAAACGCAGGGCAACCATTGGCTCCCAGCTTGTTCTGCAATATGCAGGCGGCCGAGGGAAACACCATATCCGGGGTGGACGTGGCCACGATGATCAGATCAATGTCGGTCGGCAGTAGGCCCGCCGCCTGCAAGGCATTGCGCGCAGCCTCCAGGCCCAGATCGCTGCAGGCAACATCGGGCGCCGCAAAGTGGCGCGCGCGGATGCCGGTGCGCTCCACGATCCACTCATCTGAGGTTTCGATGCCGCGCTGGGCCAGTTCAGCCACCAGATCAGCGTTGGTCAGCCGGCGCGGGGGCAGGTAGCTGCCGGTGCCGGTAATGCGGGAGTAGCGTCTCATCAATGTGTCATCGTCGCCGCAACGCCAGGCTGGGGCTGGGCATCCGCAGGCACCAGAAGCGGCGCTGCGTGCGCAATCCGGGTCCGGACGCGGTCGAGCAGGTTGTTGCGGGCTGCATCATACGCCCGGTTCAAAGCCTGCTCGAACGCCATTGTGTCAGCCGACCCATGGCTCTTGAACACCAGCCCGCGCAGCCCCAGCAGCGCCGCGCCGTTGTAACGGCGGTAGTCCATGCGCTTCATGAGCGCTTTTAAGATCGGATACGCGGTGATCGCAGCGATTTTAGTGAAGATGTTGCGGGAGAACTCCGTTTTCAGGGCGCCAATGATCATCGATGCCACCCCTTCACTGGCTTTGAGGGCCACATTGCCCACAAATCCGTCGCATACCACGATGTCAACGGTGCCCTTGAAAATGTCATTGCCTTCAACATTTCCATAAAAATTCAAATCACCGGAATTGGCTGCAGATCGAAGCAATTCCCCGGCCTTTTTGATTACTTCACTACCTTTTATCGCCTCTTCACCGATATTGAGCAAACCGACGGTGGGCTCCCCGCCATCCCGAAGGACCGAAACCAAGGCAGAGCCCATCACGGCAAACTGCAGCAAATGCTCGGCGGAACAATCCACATTCGCCCCAAGGTCCAGCACCGTGGTGGCACCACCTGCGGCGTTGGGCAATTGCGTCGCAATGGCGGGGCGGTCGATGCCGTCCAGCGTCTTGAGAAGATACCGGGCAATAGCCATCAGCGCGCCGGTATTGCCTGCCGAAACGGCCGCAGAGGCCGCGCCATCCTTGACCTGCTGAATCGCCACGCGCATGGAAGAATCTTTCTTCTTGCGCAGAGCCACCTCGACAGGATCATCCATGGCCACCACTTCGGTAGCAGGAATGATCGTGGCACGGTCGTGCGAAAACGATTGCAGACTATTCACCAGGCCGACGAGCAGCAGGCGGGCATCAGGGTGTGTATCGAGAAACTGGCGGCACGCCGCGAGCGTGACGCGGGGGCCATGGTCGCCCCCCATGCAGTCAACAGCCAGTGTGATCATGGGCGACTTGTCCGGCCGGCCAGGAGGGCCGGAAAAATAAATACGACGGTCAAAACAAAGGCCCGCGCTACGGTTTCAGTAGCAACGGGCCTTTGGATGGGGCGAAGATCAGGCTTCAGACTTGTTCTTCAGCACCTGACGGCCACGGTAGAAACCGTTGGGGCTGATGTGGTGACGCAGGTGCGTTTCACCGGTGGTGGGTTCCACAGCAATGCCTGGCACATTCAGGGCATTGTGCGAGCGGTGCATGCCGCGCTTGGAGGGGGACTTTTTGTTTTGCTGAACGGCCATGATGGCTCCTGATCTGGAATAGGTTGGTAAAAACGCGATCAGCCCAAAAAGACACGATGGGGTTCGCGTGAAGCCCACGATTATAACCCAAATGATTTTTGGGTCGTCCAATCAGCCCTTGTTGTCTTTGCGCAGTGCAGCCAACGCCGCAAAAGGATTGGGCTTTTCGTCGTTGGCTTCCTCAAAATCGTCGTCCGAAGAAGCCAGTGGTACTGCGGTAGGGCACTCGTCGTGTTTGGGCACCACGGGCAAGGCCATCAGCAACTCATCCTCAATCAGCTCGTGAAGGTCAAACTCGCGGCTCATGGCCAGCAGGTCTTCTTCGCTTTCGTCGTCCAGAGCCTCTGCGGTGGCCTCGTCGGCCACGAAGCGAAACTCACGGTCCACCTCCAGCGGCACATCCACCGGCGTCATGCAACGCTGGCATTCCATGGGGAAGCTCGCAGTAACCTTGATATGCAGCCAGACTTGGCCCATGCCGCCCAGCGCCGTGCGCACTTCGCCCACAGCCTCCCAGTCCACCATCAGGTCCGGGTGCAGGCCCTTGGCCTCCTGGGCCAGGCGTTCGTACTTCAGCAGTGAATCGTGGCCCGCCAGCCGACCGCCCGCCTGTGCAAAGGCTTTCACGTCGAGGCGCTGGGGGGAGAATTCCTTGGTCATGGCGGCAGTGTAAGAGAATCGGCGCATGCATCAATCCCCCCCCCTGAAACGCCCTCTGGTATTGGGCTCCACATCGCGGTATCGGCGTGAATTGCTAGAGCGGTTGAACCTGCCTTTTGACGTCACGGCCCCGGAGGTGGATGAGACCCCCCTGCCGGGCGAAGCCCCTAGCTCACTGGCCTTGCGCCTGGCGCTGGCCAAGGCACGCGCCGTGGCGCAACTCCACCCCGATGCGGTGGTAATCGGCTCCGACCAGGTTGCCGACCTCGCTGGCGAGCCCCTGGGCAAGCCCGGCCACCACGAGCGTGCGGTGGTGCAACTGCGCCAGATGAGCAGCCAGACCGTGGTGTTCCAGACCGCCGTGGCCGTGGTGTGTGCCGCTACGGGTTTCGAGCAGATCGACCTGGCCCCGGTGGAGGTGAAATTCCGTGAGCTGTCTGACGCGGAAATCGAGCGCTACCTGCGCGCCGAGCAGCCCTACGACTGCGCTGGCAGCGCCAAGAGCGAAGGCCTGGGCATTGCGCTGCTGGATGCCATCCACAGCGACGATCCCACAGCCCTCATCGGACTGCCTTTGATCCGCACCTGCCGCATGCTGCGCGCGGCAGGCTTGGTGCTGCCATGACAAATCCCCCCACCGAACCGCACTCAGGCGCTCGCAAGGGCACGCTTTATCTCGTGCCCGCCCCCCTCGACTTTGGCTGCGACGCCCAGGTCCCGCTGCAGAATGCCTTGCCCTCGGCCACCCTTCAGACGGCTGCACGGCTGACCCAGTGGGTGTGCGAGAACGCCAAGAGTACACGCGCCTACCTCAAACGCATCGACGCACTGCACCCCCTGGCAGCCCCCCTGCAGCAGCAGCAGATCACCGAGCTTCCCCGCGAAGTCCACAAAAAAGGCGACCATGGCGACAAGGGATCAGCCCCGTTCGACGCACGCCCGCTGCTCGCAGCGGCACTGAATGGGCACGACATGGGGCTGATCAGCGAGGCGGGCATGCCAGCAGTGGCCGACCCCGGTTCGTCCGTGGTGCGCGCGGCACACGACCTTGATATCCCCGTTGTGCCCCTGGTGGGCCCTGTGTCGCTGCTGCTGGCGCTGGCGGCCAGCGGATTGAACGGGCAAAACTTTGCGTTTGTCGGCTACCTGCCCCAGGACAGCCAGGAGCGCATCCAGCGTATCAAGGAGCTGGAAAGCCTGGCCCTCAAGACAGGACAGACCCAGCTTTTTATCGAAACTCCTTACCGCAACGCCGCCCTCTGGCAGGCCCTGGTGCAAACGCTGCAGGCCCACACCCGCCTGGCGCTGGCCAGCGGGCTGACGCTGCCCGACGCACGCATCCGCAGCCAGCTCGTGCGGCAATGGCGCCAGCAACCCGCGCCCCCAGACAACCGCACCCCTGTCGTGTTTGCGATGGGCCGCTGAGCATGAACCGTCTATTCACTATATTTTTTATAGCTGTTAGCGCTTATAGTTCAAGCGCTGAGGCCATTATTCGTTGTGAATTGAATGGCAAACCCATCAATATTTCCAACGGTGCCGAAACCGCCGGCCAGTCCGGGCTGGTGCGCTGCCGCGAAGAAGACACCGGCCACCTCCAGCGCGAGCAGGAACTGCGCGACGGAAAGTTCGTGGGCCTGGAGCGCATGTTCGACCGCGAAGGCCGCCTGCAGCGCGAACGCACGGTCAACGAACGCGGCAACAGCCACGGCCGGGTGGCCGAGTTCTGGCCCAACGGCCAGGTGCGGCGCGAAGAAACCGCCGACAACGGCCGCACCCAGGGGGCCGTGAGGCGCTTTGACGCCACCGGCCGCGTGGAGCGCGTGTCGTTCCACGGCGGCGGGCAGGAGCTGTTCTATGTGGAAACCAACAGCAAGGGCCAGCCCACACGCCTGTTCTGCCCGCGCACCAGCGTGCTGCCCGAAGACCGCAAACTCTGCGGCTTCGACGGTGCCACTGACACCCTGCTCCATGCAGACAACGGCGCCAAAACCGCGCAGCTGCACTACGACCAGGGCCGCCTGCTGAACGCGACCGAATGGACCCGCGACGGCATCGTCGCCGCCCAGCAACTCGTGGTGGACGGTCGGCGTGTGCACCGCAGCTTCACCACCGAGGGCGGCAAAAGTGTGCTGCGCGAGGAACGGGTGTTCGCGCCGGACGAGCGCACACTGCGCGATACGCGGGGATCGCTGTTCAGCGCCAAGCGCTACGGCGCATCCGGCCAGCTGATCGAGCAGCGCAGTTTTGCCGATGGGCGGGAGGTGCAGGTCGAGCGCTGGTACCTCAACGGATCGGTGCGAGAGCGCAGTACCTGGACCGGCGCCGGTGAGCAGGGGCGCGTGCAGCGCGAGATGTACCGTGACGATGGCAAGCTGGCGCGGCGCGAGCAGCTCAATGCCGAGCAATGGCCCGTGGGCACGCAGCAGGCCTTTCACGACAACGGCCGGCTGGCGATTGAAGAACAGTATTCAGCCCCCGATGCCCGGGGACGCACGCGCCTTACGGCCCGCAAGCAGTGGGACGAGACGGGCAAGCTGGTGGCCGACGACACCATCCTGGAAGACGGCTCGCGCCAGCGCAAGGCGGGCGGGCTGGACAGCTAAACCCCCCCCCTCCTGCCAGCCCTCGGAGGCCCGGCACTGCAGGATGCGTCACACCACGTACCGCCACGCAGGCCCAGATGCAAAAAAGCCCCGTGTGGAGTCTCCACCCGGGGCTTTTTTTGTGCATGGCCCAAAGGCCGCGTCGGACAATGTCAGCGCAGCTGAGGTCCAGCCACTGCCAGTGACTTCACGGCGCCCACACCAATCGCCGCGCCAAAGCGCTTGACAAGCCGTTCCGCCACGTTGTCGCGGCGGGTGTAGTCAATGATGTCTTCGGCCTTCACCACCTCGCGGGCCACGTAGTCCAGGTTGCCCAGCTTGTCGGCCAGGCCCATTTCCACGGCCTGCTGGCCGGTCCAGAACAGGCCACTGAAGGTGTCGGGCGTGGTCTTGAGGCGGTCACCACGCCCGGCTTTCACCACGGCAATGAACTGCTGGTGGATCTGGTCGAGCATGGTCTGCGCGTAGGCGCGCTGCTTTTCGGTCTGCGGGCTGAAGGGGTCGAGAAAGCCTTTGTTCTCACCCGCGGTGAGCAGGCGGCGCTCCACGCCCAGTTTTTCCATGGTGCCGGTGAAGCCGAATCCGTCCATCAGCACGCCGATACTGCCCACGATGCTGGCCTTGTCCACGTAGATGTCGTCCGCTGCAGCGGCAATGTAGTACGCCGCCGAGGCGCAGGTTTCTTCCACCACGGCGTAGATCGGCTTGTTGTGCTTGGCCTTCAAACGAACGATTTCGTCATTGATGATACCGGCCTGCACCGGGCTGCCGCCGGGGGAGTTGATGAGCAGCACCAGGGCCTGCGAGCCTTCGTCCTCCAGTGCGCTGCGCATGGCGGCCACCACGAACTCGGCACTGGCCTCGGCGCCGCTGGCGATCTCACCTTTGATGTCCACTACCGCCGTATGGGGCGTGCTCTTGCTGGCACTGGGCGATGCCTGGCGCAGGGCCGCAAAGGCAACTGCGGCAATCAGCACCAGCCATGCCAGGCGGAAGAAGATCTTCCAGCGGCGGGCGCTGCGTTGTTCTTGGAGGGCGGAGAAGGCCAGCTTTTCCAGCGTGGCGCGCTCCCAGCCAGGTTCACGCGATGAGTCGCTCACAGATGCTCCTGAATTTGTAGCTGCTTGCGCCCACAGGTCGGGCGCAGGATTACTTTTTGGGTCAAAACCCGAAGAGCCGGGCTGCTGGGGGTCTGTCATGTCGTACGTCCTGGGCACTGCAACACTGCTGCCCGCGCACCGCGCTGGCTGGCACCAGGCGACAGCACATAAGGGTAATTCATCTGGATTTTCTAGAACTCTACGGGTTGCAGGTTGTAGGCAGTATGCCAGTGCACCACACCATCGCTTTCGGACAAAGCAATTTTCACCAGCCCGCCCCGGCACGGGCCGCCCGCGCACTGGCCGGTGCTCGGCAGGTAGGCGGCCCCGTGGGTGGCACACAGCAGCCAGTGGCCCGTGTCGTCAAAAAAGCGGTCCGGCTGGTAGTCCATCTCCATGGCCACATGGGTGCAGCGGTTCAGGTAGGCATGCGGCAGGCCCTGGTAGCGGATCGCAAAGGCCCGGCAGGTCTGACCTGCGTACTGCACATCAAACGGAACCGCCAAGCCCCCATCGACGAGGTCGGCACTGTTGCACAGCGCAACGGGCTGATCGGGTGGTGTGGTCATGGGATCGTCCCGCTCCAATATCCAGCGTCACGCGTTGTGCAGCAGCCAATCGTGCAGCTCGCGCACCGAATGCACGACCGCCAGCGGCTGGAGCGCGTGAAAGGCGTCGGGCTCATGGGCGCCATAGCTCACCCCAACGCTCGCACAGCGCGCGTTGACCGCCATCTGCAGGTCGTGGGTGGTGTCGCCAATCATCAGCAGGCGCTCCGGCGCCACGTCAAATTCGGCCATCAGCTCCTGCAGCATCAGCGGGTGCGGCTTGCCAGCGGTCTGGTCGGCGGTGCGCGAGCCGTCGAACACGCCGCGCAAGTCCACCGAGTGCAGCGCATCGTCCAGCCCGCGACGGCTTTTGCCCGTGGCCACGGCCAGCAGGTGGCCGCGTTCACGCAGGTCGTTCAGCAGGGCCAGTACGCCGTCGAACAGGCTCAGGTCGTCCTGGTGTTGGATGTAGTGGAAGCGGTAGCGATTGCCCAGCTCGGTGTACTTTTCGGGTGGCACATCCGGCGCAGCATGGGCCAGCGCCTGCATCAGGCCCATGCCGATCACATAGGCCGCCTCTTTGTCGGTGGGCACGGTGCCACCCACGTCACGCACCGCCGCCTGGATGCAGCGCACGATGATGGCGGTGGAGTCGAACAGGGTGCCATCCCAGTCAAAGGCGATGAGGTCGAAGCGGCGCGGACGGAAGTTTTTGGCAGACATGGAGGGGGTTCTTCGCGCGGGATCGTCAGGCAGGGGACACAAAATCAGCCAGCTCGGGGGGCAGCTCGGCAATCAGCTGCACACGCTCGCCCGAAGCGGGGTGATTGAACTGTAACCGCCATGCGTGCAGGAACATGCGCTTCATCGAGAGCTTCTGAAGGCGCTTGTTGAGGTCAAAGTCGCCGTATTTGTCGTCCCCGACGATGGCGTGGCCCTGGCTGGCCAGGTGCACACGAATTTGGTGGGTGCGACCGGTCTTGATGGTCACCTCCAGCAACGACATGGCGGGCAGGCCCTGCGCAGCGCGCGCGGGCACGGTGCTGCGTACCTTGACCAGTGTGATGGACCGCATGCCATCCGGGTCGTCGGCCGTGGTCACACGCACGCGGCGCTCGCCGTCGGCCTGCAGGTATTTGTGCAGGGGCAGGTCGATGACTTTTTTGTTGGCAGGCCAGGTGCCCGTGACCAGTGCCAGATAGGTCTTTCCCGTTTCTCGCTCGCGGAACTGGTCCTGCAGGTGGGTAAGCGCTGACCGCTTCTTGGCCACCAGCAGGATGCCCGAGGTGTCGCGGTCCAGCCGGTGCACCAGTTCCAGGAACTTGGAGGCCGGCCGCGCCTGGCGCAGTTGCTCGATCACGCCAAAGCTCACCCCGCTCCCGCCATGCACCGCTACACCGGCAGGTTTGTCGATGGCGATCAGGTGCTCGTCTTCGAGCAGGATGGGGAATTCGCGCGCGGGCGCCGGGCGCTCGGCCTTCTCGGCCACCTTGTCTGAAATTCGAACAGGAGGCAGGCGCACCACGTCACCGGCTTCCACGCGGGTGTCGGCACTCACGCGGCCTTTGTTGATGCGCACCTCGCCGCTGCGGATGATGCGGTAGACATGCGTTTTAGGCACACCTTTCAAGTGGCGTATCAAAAAGTTATCGAGCCGCTGGCCTGCGGAGTCAGCATCCACTTCCACCAGGCGGGCTGCGGGAAGCCCCCCAGGGGCGGCGGGCGGTTTGGCCCCTATAATGTGTTTCACCTGCGCGTTGTTATGTAAGTGGTTGATTTGTCTGGAGTTTAGTCCACACAGCCCTTGCCCCTCGTGCAGGCAGGTCGATGCCAGCGGGCGTCGTGCGCGCAGATTGCAGGCCAGATGCCTGTGGTGGCCAGCACGCCGTGCGGCGGGCTGACAGATTGAAACACTGATACGGAATCCCCCAAGCTGGCAGATGTTCCCTACCCGGGCGCAGCCTGCCAGCGGATCAAAGCGAGCATGTGGTTGTTGATGGCATGGATGGTGACCCTGTGGCGGAGGCTGCGGCCTTTGGCTGCATGCTCAAAATCGCCCTCAGCGCACAGCCAGCAAGCGCAATCAGCTACTTTTTTGCTAGCAAAACTGCGTTCCTACCACTCGCCCCCATCCACGCGCCCCTGCCTCCCGATGCTGCGCTAGAGCGCGGCAGATCATTGGCATCCCCGGCAATTCCCTTCGTTTCGATGCGTCAGTCCAGGCATTCACAGCTCCTGTAGAGCTTGTTGTATTGGTTTGGAAACTGTGGGCGGCAGCCCGCGCAGCCCTCTCCGTGGGTCACGGTTGGCTGCTCCGCTGCTGTCCGCGAAACACTGAAGGAATCGCATCATGAAGCGGATGCTCATCAACGCCACGCAGCCCGAAGAACGGCGCCTGGCCATCGTCGACGGACAAAAACTCCTCGACTACGAAATCGAAATCGAAGGGCGCGAGCAGCGCAAGGGCAACATCTACAAGGCCGTCGTCACGCGCGTCGAGCCCTCGCTGGAAGCCTGTTTTGTGGACTACGGCGAAGACCGCCACGGTTTCCTGCCGTTCAAGGAAATCTCGCGCAGCTACTTCACCCCCGGTGTCTCGCCCAGCCAGGCGCGCATCAATGAAGTGATCAAGGAAGGCCAGGAACTGCTGGTTCAGGTTGAAAAGGAAGAACGTGGCAACAAGGGCGCGGCCCTGACCACCTTCGTCTCGCTGGCTGGCCGCTACGTGGTGCTGATGCCCAACAACCCCCGGGGCGGTGGCGTATCGCGCCGCATCGAGGGCGAAGACCGCGCCGAGCTCAAGGAGGCGATGGACCAGCTCGAATACCCGAACGGCATGTCCATCATCGCGCGCACCGCCGGCATTGGCCGCACCGCGCCCGAGCTGCAGTGGGATCTGAACTACCTCCTCAAGCTGTGGAATGCCATCGACGGCGCCGCAAAGGGTGGCAAGGGCGCCTTCCTGATCTATCAGGAATCGAGCCTGGTGATCCGCGCGATCCGCGACTACTTCAACAACGACATCGGTGACATCCTCATCGATACCGACGACATCTACGAACAGGCACAGCAGTTCATGGCGCACGTCATGCCCGAGCATGCCGCCCGCGTGAAGCGCTACCGCGACGACGCCGCCCTGTTCAGCCGCTTCCAGATCGAGCACCAGATCGAATCGGCCTACGCCCGCACCGTGCAGCTGCCCTCGGGTGGCGCCATCGTGATCGACCACACCGAAGCGCTGGTGTCCGTGGACGTGAACTCGGCCCGCGCCATCAAGGGCGGCGACATCGAGGAAACCGCCACCCGCACCAACCTGGAAGCTGCCGACGAAGTGGCCCGCCAGATGCGCCTGCGCGACCTGGGCGGCCTGATCGTGATCGACTTCATCGACATGGAGGAGAGCAAGAACCGCCGCGAAGTGGAAAACCGCCTGCGCGACGCGCTGCGCCAGGACCGCGCCCGCGTGCAGTTCGGCACCATCAGCAAGTTCGGCCTGATGGAAATGAGCCGCCAGCGCCTCAAGCCCGCCTTGAGCGAAGGCTCGTCCATCCCCTGCCCTCGCTGCGGCGGCTCGGGCCACATCCGCGACACCGAATCGTCGGCCCTGCAGATCCTGCGCATCATTCAAGAAGAATCGATGAAGGACAACACGGCCGCCGTGCACTGCCAGGTGCCGGTGGAAGTGGCCTCGTTCCTGCTGAACGAGAAGCGCACCGAGATCGCCAAGATCGAACTCAAGCAGCGCGTGGCCGTGCTGATGGTGCCCAACAAGACGCTGGAAACCCCCAACTATCGCCTGGAGCGCCTCAAGCACGACGACCCGCGCCTGGACCACATCGAAGCCAGCTACAAGCTTGCTGAAGAGGTGGAAGACCCCACGGCCGTGACGCGCCGCTCGCAAGAGCCCACCAACAAGCAGACCCCGGTGATCAAGGGCGTGTTGCCCGACGCACCCGCCCCGGTGGCCGAGCCCCGTGCCGAAGGCGCCGCCCGCCCACCACGCGCCGGCCAGCGCCCCGCCGCTGCGACCGCGCCAGCACCCGCCCCCGTGGCAACCCCGGCCCCGGCTGCGGCCGCCCCCCAAGAGCAAGGCTTCTTTGGGTGGATCAAGAGCCTGTTCGGCGTTGGCACCACACCGGCAGCCCCTGCCCCCGTGGCCGCGCCCGCACCGGCAGCAGCCCCGGAGACCACCGCTCGTGGCGAACCCCGCCGCGATGGCCGCAACGGTGAAGGCCGTGGTCGCCGTGGTGGCCGCGATGGCAACCGGGACGGCCAGCGCGAAGGCGCACCCCGTGACGGCAACCGCGAAGGCAACGGCGAAGGCCGGGGCCGCCGTGGCGAACGCTCGGCCGAAGGCCGCGCACCCCGCGACGCCGAGCGCCGCCCCGAAGGCGAGGCCCGCGAAGGCCAAGGCCGCGACGGTGGCCGCAATGGACGCGAAGGGCGTGAAGGAGGTGGCCGTGGCCGCCGCGACAACACCGAGCCGCGCAACCAGAACGCAGGCTTGAACGGTGATAACAACACCGCCGTGACCGCACAGGTGGAAGGCCCCAACGCTGGCAACCCCGGCAACAGCACAGAAGGCCAAACCACCCAGCAGCCCCGTGGCGAACGCGGCCCACGCCGTGAACGTGGTGATCGCGGCAACCGTGGCGAACGTGGCGAGCGCACACCCCGCGCGGTGGAAGCCCAGGAAACGGCCGCTGCCGCAGTGCCTGGCGACTTTGCCGACACGGCGCCACTGGCTGCCTTGCCCGATCTGGACCTGTCCGGCAACGACGCTCAGCCCAACGGCAATGGTGCCGCTGCAGAAGAACAGCGCCGCGAGCGCCGTTCGCGCGACCGCTACGGCCGTGACCGCCGCGAGCGTGGCGAACGCGGTCCGCGTGACAACAACGGCAATGCTGAAGCCGCCGCACCGGCGATGCTGGATTTCGACCCCACGCAGGCCGAGCCAGCACCCGCGCAGGACGAAGCGCCACGCCGCAGCTACTTCACGGCCCCTGCAGCGGAGCCAGCGGCAGCGGCACCCGCTCCAGCGCCTGTGGCAGCACCCGTGCCCGCCCCGACCCACGCACCGGCCCCCGTTGCTGCACCTGTCGCCGCGCCGGTAGCAGCCCCGGTGGCGGCCGCGCCAGCACCTGTGGCGGCACCAGCCCCTGTTGCAGCATCTGCACCCGCTGCGGCACCCGTCGCACCGGTGGTACCCGCTGCGAACGGTCTGCCCCGCGTCCAGGCGTTCGCACTGCCCATCGACGAGCTGCAGCAAGTGGCTGCCGCATCGGGCCTGCAGTGGGTCAACTCCGACATGGACAAGATCGCTGCTGTGCAAGCTGCGATTGCCGCCGAGCCTAAGCCCATCCGCGTGCCACGCGAGCGCCCACCTGCGGTAGTGCTGGACGAAGGCCCGCTGGTGCTGGTGGAAACCCGCCGCGACCTGTCTGCCATGAAGCTGCCGTTTGAGCAGACTCCCTCGGCCTGATGCGCTGAAAACAGCTGCTGCCCCTCCGGGAGCGGCAGCTATGCAAAAAAGAAGGCGGCCCAGGCCGCCTTCTTTTTTTGCGGGAGCCTGCCAATGCCTGCAAGCGCCCGAATACGGTCCTTCAACAGGTACCATTTCGAGCCACCGCCTCCCCAGAATCGCAGCAGCCCACCCGGCCACCTGCTTCACCTTCCGAGATCCACGGACCTTCTGCCTCCATGCTGTTCCTGCTGTCTCCCGCCAAATCGCTCGACTACGACACGCCCTTGCCCGAAGGCCTGCCACACACCACGCCCCAGTTTGTGGCGCAATCCACCGCGCTCATTGAGGTGCTGCGCGAGCAATCTCCGCAGCAAATCGCTTCGCTGATGGACCTGAGTGACAAGCTCGCCGCGCTGAACGTGGCGCGCTACCAGGCCTGGCGCCCCCGTTTCACGGCCGCCAACTCGCGCCAGGCGCTGCTGGCCTTCAACGGCGATGTGTACGAGGGACTGGACGCCCGCACGCTCGCCCCGCAGGACCTGGACTGGGCACAAAGCCATGTGGCCATCTTGAGCGGCCTCTATGGCGTGCTGCGGCCGCTGGACCGCATGCAGCCCTACCGCCTGGAAATGGGCACGCGCCTGGCCACCAGCGCAGGCAGCAACCTGTACCAGTTCTGGGGCAACCAGATTGCCGAGCACCTCAACACCCGCCTGCGCGCCGACACGACCCCCGTGGTGGTCAACCTGGCGTCGCAGGAATACTTCAAGTCCGTCGACCGCAAGGCGCTCAAGGCCCGTGTCATCGAATGTGTGTTCGAAGACTGGAAAGGCGGCGCTTACAAGATCATCAGCTTCCATGCCAAACGTGCGCGGGGCCTGATGGCGCGCTATGCGATCACGCATCGGGTGGCCACGCCGCACAAGCTCGAAGGGTTTGATCTGGACGGCTATGCCTTTGCCCCGGCATCATCCGAGCCCGAGCGCCTGGTCTTCCGGCGCAAGACCCTGCCCACCGCCTGACTCTGCTAACCCCATTCACGTTGAAGGACCGCCATGGCATCGCGTTCTGAGCAGCACCCCGACAGCAGCACCCCAACCACCCACCAGCGCGCCAGCGCCGTGCGGCAGGCCATCACGCCCGAGCTGCGCCGCTGGATCATCGAACAGGCCCAGGCCGGCTACGCCGCGCCCGTGGTGCTGCAGTCCATGCGCGATGCGGGCTGGGATGAAGACGTGGCCGCCGACGCCTTGGAGGTCACGCTGCAGGACCACCTGAACGAACTGGCCGTACAACAAGGCCAGCCCGCCGCAGTGCCTGTGCCCGAGCCCCAGCTGGATGCATCGCCCGCCCAGGTGGACTGTGGCGACCGCACCGTGAATGTGCTGCTGGCCATGGCCCAGCCGCGCATCGTGGTGTTTGGCAACCTGCTCTCGCCCGAAGAATGCGACGCCCTCATCGCGGACGCTGCGCCGCGCATGGCGCGCTCGCTCACCGTGGCCACCAAAACGGGCGGCGAGGAAATCAATGACGACCGCACCAGCGACGGCATGTTCTTCCAGCGCGGCCAGAGCCCGCTGATCCAGCGCATCGAAGAACGTATTGCGCGCCTGCTGAACTGGCCCATCGAGAACGGCGAAGGCCTGCAGGTGCTGCACTACCGCCCAGGCGCCGAGTACAAGCCGCACTACGACTACTTCGACCCCGCCGAGCCCGGCACACCCACCATCGTCCAGCGCGGCGGGCAACGTGTGGGCACACTGGTGATGTACCTGAACACCCCCGAAAAAGGCGGCGGCACCACCTTCCCCGACGTGCACCTGGAGGTCGCGCCGCAGCGCGGCAATGCGGTGTTCTTCAGCTATGAGCGCCCGCACCCGTCCACCCGCACGCTGCACGGCGGTGCGCCGGTGATCGCGGGCGAGAAGTGGATCGCCACCAAGTGGCTGCGCGAACGGGAATTCAAGTAAAAACAGGCCCTAGCGCTCATCCATAAAGCGCTATAAGCTATAAATTTAATAGCATTTATGAACACCCCGGAACAATCCCAACTCGGCAAGTCCTCCGCCTACGTGGACCAGTACGACGCATCGCTGCTGTTCCCCATCCCCCGCTCTGGCAAGCGCGCCGAAATCGGGATCACCGGCGCCGCGCCGTTCTTCGGGGCCGACCTGTGGACGGCATTCGAGCTGTCGTGGCTGAACCTGCGCGGCAAGCCGCAGGTGGCGCTGGCGCACATCACCGTGCCGTGCGAAACGCCCAACATCGTGGAGAGCAAGTCGTTCAAGCTGTACCTCAACAGCTTCAACAACACCCGTTTTGCCGATGCGGCCGAAGTGCAGGCGCGCATCCGTGCCGACATCAGCGAAGCCGCGTGGCGTGGCGCGGAACACTCGGCCACCGTGGGCGTGAGGCTCATCGCGCCGGAGCTGTTCGACCAGGAACCCGTGCATGAACTGGACGGCCTGAGCCTGGACCGCCTGGATGTGGAATGCACGCAGTACCAGCCAGCCCCCGAATTGCTGACGGCCACGTTCAACGAAGCACCCGTGACCGAAACACTGACCAGCAACCTGCTCAAAAGCAACTGCCTGGTGACCGGCCAGCCCGACTGGGGCAGTGTGCAGATCAGCTACAGCGGCCCGCAGATCAACCAGGAAGGGCTGCTGCAGTACCTGGTGAGCTTTCGCAACCACAACGAGTTCCACGAGCAGTGCGTGGAGCGCATCTTCATGGATGTGTGGACGCGCTGCAAACCCATCAAACTGACTGTGTACGCGCGCTACACGCGCCGGGGCGGGCTGGACATCAACCCGCTGCGCACCAGCCACCCGCAAGGTCTGCCGCGCAACGTGCGCACGGCACGGCAGTAGGCCCAGCCGCCGTCAGTCGCGTCCATCAGCTCCGCGCATCGATCCAGTCGCACCGCAGGGTGTGGCGCAGGTGGGCACGCGTTCGCCAGGTGACATAGAGGCTGGGCCCGAAGATACCCATCAGGCACAGCGGCGCGGTCCACGGCTCGCCAAAAGCGATGATGGGAAACCAGCCCACCCAGCCCAGCATCCAGACCGTCAACACCAGGTCCCACAGGTGGTATTCGAGCGGGTGGTCTGCCTTGTGCGCGACATGCCACTGCTTGATGCGTTGCAGCTCGTTGATGGTCATGGTGATCTCCCGGAAAACGGGAAAATCACTGTAAGTTACGAGTAAGCATTCGTCAAGGTCTGCGTGGCTGGCGGTCGCTCGCCACAGCACCCGTTACCCGTTACCCCAGCCGGAACACATCCACCGAGCGGCCCAGCGACACCGCACTCTCCTTGAGCCCCTGCGCCGCCGCCGCAGACTCCTCGACCAGCGCCGCGTTCTGCTGCGTCACGGTGTCCAGCTGCGTCACCGCCTCGTTGACCTGGGCGATGCCTTGCGACTGCTCTTTGGTGGCACTGCTGATCTGCTGCACCAGCGTGCTCACGCGCTCCACTGCATCGACCACGCCCTCAATGGTGGTGCCGGCATGGCCCATCTGCTGGGCACCGCTGGCGATCTGGTTCACCGTCACGCCGATCAGACCGCTGATCTCCTTGGCGGAGCTGGCGCTGCGCTGGGCCAGCGCCCGCACCTCGCCCGCCACCACCGCAAAACCCCGCCCCTGCTCGCCGGCACGGGCCGCCTCGACGGCGGCGTTCAGGGCCAGCAGATTGGTCTGGAAGGCGATGCCCTCGATCACGCCCACGATTTCGCTGATCTTGGTGGACGACAACTTCATCTGCTGCATGGCGGCGCCCACCTCTTGCACCGCTTGGCCGCCGCGCTTGGCGATGTCGCTGCTCTGTGCGCTCTCGCGCGAGACCTTGGCGGCAGTCTCGGAGGTCTCCAGCACCGTGCTGGCCAGTTGCTCCATGGCCGCAGCAGTCTCTTCCAGACTGCTGGCCTGCGATTCGGTGCGGGCCGACAGGTCCAGGCCGCCGCGCGAGATCTCGTCGGCCGATTCAATGAAGTTGCGCACCTCGGTGCGCACATCGCCCACCACTGCGCGCAGGTTGATCTGGGTCTGCAGCAGGCGCTGCATCAGCGCGCCCAGGGGTTGGGGATAGTCAGTGCCCACCGACGTGGCCAGGTTGCAGGCCGAGATGTCGGACGCGAAGCGGGTGGCATCGTGCACGCCCTGCAACACGGTGGCCTGAAAGCGCCACAGCGTCCACCCCGCCCCCAGCAACAGCAACACCAGGCGGGCTACCCAGGCGGTGGTGCCTTGCAGACCCATCACATCGGGCAACAAGGCCAGCAGCACCGTTACCAGCAGCAGGATCGCCATGCGGGGCAGCAACGCCATCTGCGCCAGGTGCTGCTGCCAGCCACGCACTCCCCGGTAGCGCACGTTGCCCGAGTCCAGGTAGAAGCTGCTCGCGCCCGATGCCGCCTCGCTGCGCATCTGGGCATACAGGGCTTCGGCAGCAGAAATTTCTGCCGCGCTGGGCTTGGTGCGCACCGACATGTAGGCACGTGGCTTGCCGCTCTCCATGATGGGGGTGACATTGGCGCGCACCCAATAGTGGTCGCCGTTCTTGCGGCGGTTCTTGACCAGGCCCGTCCAGGGCTCCCCCCGGCCAATGGTGCGCCACATGTCCTTGTAGGCCTCGGCGGGCATGTCGGGGTGGCGGATCAGGTTGTGCGGCTGGTCAATGAGTTCGTCGTAGCTGTAGCCGCTCACGCGAACGAACGCTGGATTGCAGTGGGTAATCTCGCCCTTGGTGTTGGTGCTGGACACCAGCAGTTCATCGCCGGAATAGTCGAAGTTCTGCTGGGTCACGGGCAGGTTGATGCGCATGTTGGCTCCTGATGGGCCTGCAGCATGGGCAGGCAGCGCGGCACGCTATTCGTTACCGCTTGATACCGATCAAGTCTAACGGGCCAACAGCGCCTTACACACTAAAAATCAGGCGCCTGAAAACGATACAAAGCGGATGACAAAACCCAGCGCAGCGGTTCTGGCGAGGCGCTGCGTCGCAGGCAGTACGGGTAGTACGACCAGACGCAACAACAACGCAAGAAGGGTTTTTTCGCCGCTCTTACTGCGCCGGCTTGTAGGCCGCAATGGCCTTGGCCAGATCGGTGGTCTCCTCGCACTGCGCGCAGATGGCCTGCAGCTTGGCGAGCTGGGCTTCGGCCTGCGCCTTCTGGCCAACCTTGAGGTAGCCCATGCCCGAGTATTCCAGCGCTCCCTTGTGGCGGGGGTCCAGCGCCAGCGCCTTGTTGTAGGCCGCAAACGCCTCGTCGTATTTGCCGAGCCAACGGTTGGAGTAGCCCAGCAGGTTATAGGCATCGGCGTTCTGCGGATTCTGGGCCACCACCTTGCTGAAGCTGCTGGCGGCCAGCGCCCAGTTCTTGGCTTCGATGGCTTTTTTGCCCACGGCAAAGTCGTCAATGCGTGCGTTCTCCACTGGCGTGGTGGGCATATCGGCCGCGTGGGCCATGGGCAGTGCCAACACGGGCACCAGCACCAGCGCAAGGCTCAGCAGGGGCGCAGACATCAAGGGGCGAAGAGAGAATGAAGGCATGAGAAGGCTCCTGAAAACGCAGACAAGAAGAAAAAGGGTGGGAGGCCGCACCGGCCCCATGCCGAGCAACGGCACCTCGGACAAACGCCACAGACCGCAAAACGGATGCAGTGCCCGGAAAATTATTTTTCGCGGACGCCGGTAGCAGCCCCACACCACTCACCACAGCTTGGCGCAGTTGCCGGTGAAAAGCACGGTGCCGCTGGGCACTTGCGGCGTTGCCGATGACTCCAGCGTCACCATGAGTTTGCTGACTTTGAGCAGCAGCTTCTCCGACGTATCGGGCAATGCCGACACCGCAGAGCCCGCCACCGGCACCGTGCCCAGCGCAAACGGTGCGCCGTCGGCTGGCACCGCCCACAGCACCATTTGCGGGGCTACGGCAGCCACAGCCGCTGGAGCCACTGGAGTTGTTGCAAGCATGATCGGCCCGATGACCTTCACCGTCAGCGTGCGTCCATGGCGCAGCGAACTCACCAGCACCTTGCCGTTGCCCGCCTCGTCCGTCAGCAGGCCCACATAGGCCTGCGGCAGTTTGTCCCCTGCGCGCAAGGCCACCTGGTCGCTCGACACAAACAAGGTTGGCACCGCAGCCACCAGGGCCACGGTGGCCACCACACCCAACACCACACCCGCCAAGCCCTGCAACACACCATGGCGCCGCCACAGCACACCGGCCCAACCGCCCTGCGGGGCTGCGTCTTTCACATCGCGCGGCCGGGTGCGCGCCTCTATGGCGGCCCACACGCGCTGCGGTGGCTGTTGCACCGGCACCGAACTGGCCAGCATCCCCAGCCGCCCTTCCCACTGCGCCACCAGCAACTGCACGTCGCCGCGATCGCGCAGCAGCCGCTCGAAGCGGCGGCGCGCGCCACCGCCCAGCGTGCCCAGCACATAGGCAGACGCTAGGTGGTCCAGCAGCGCGGGGTGGGTGTACCTCATGCGCCCATCCCTTGCGCGGACAGGCAGCTTTTCAGGCGCTCCAGGCCCCGCCGGATCCACGCCTTGACCGAACCTAGCGGCGCGCCCATCTGGGCCGCCACTTCGGAATGCGACAGGCCTTGGTAGTAAGCCAGTGCCAGGCTTTGCCGGTAGCTCCCCTCCAGCGCATTCATGCAGCCGTCGATGCGCAGCGCCTGGGTGGCCTGCTCCAGCAGATGCATCGCGCTGGGTGCGGGGGCCAATGCAGACGCAGCACCCATCGCGTCGCGGCCATCCCCATCACTGCCTGCAAGCTCCGTGGTGTCGTTCCAGGCGCTTTCAGGCCGCCGGGCGCGGGCACGCAAGGCGTCCAGCGCCTTGTTGCGCACGATGGCGATCAGCCATGTCATGGGCTGGATAGGCTGCCCGCCCACTTCGCTGCGGTAGCTCCCAGCGTTCTTCCAGATGCTCACATACGCCTCTTGCAGCACATCCTCGGCCGCCTGTCCTTGTCCCAACATACGCACGGCAACGCCGAACAGATGCACGTGGGTGCGCTGGTAGATCTGCGCGAAGGCGGCATGGTCTCCCCCGGCTGCGGCGCGGATCAACGCTTGCAGGTTGGCGGAAGGAACATCGGTGGCAGTGGCCATATGCGGGCGAGTATAGGAACGCAACAGGCGGTGCAGGCAGGTCCCACTCTGGGTGTTTACGCCGATTGCCACGACCCCACCGGGCCGTGAACTGGCAGGAAACGACGTCAACCCGCGCTAAAAAAGCTGCGCCGTGCCACCCACACCCTCTGCGCCATCTGCGCGATCTGCGGAGCCTGGCTTGCGTCGGCGCGCTTCTGCCGTTGCCCCAGCCCGTGGCTCCAGCACGGGCTCTTCGCCCCGCCGCGCCAGCGTGCTGGCCCGCACGCCCAGCAGCCGCAGGCGCTTGTCCAGCGGCACGCGTTTGAGACACTGCCCGGCCAGCTGGCGGATGGTGGCGCCGTCGGCCGTGTAGAGGTTCGCCGTGTGGTCGCGCGTGGCGATCTTGAAGTCGTCGTAGCGCAGCTTGATGCCGATGGTGCGCGCCACATAGCCCTTGCGCTGCAGGTCTTCTGCCAGGCGCATACACAGGTCGGTGAAGATCGCGCCCAGTTCAGCGCGGTCTCGCACTGCGTGCAGGTCGCGGTCGAACGTGGTCTCGCGGCTCATGCTCACGGGCTCGCTCTCGGTCACCACCGGGCTGTCGTCCCGCCCCCAGGCCACCCGGTGCATCCACGCCCCGGTGGACTTGCCAAAGTGGCCCATCAGCCATTGCTCATCCTGCGCCGCCAGCTGCCCGATGGTTTCGATGCCCAGCCGTGCCAGCTTCTCACCGGCCTTGGGGCCAATGCCATTGATTTTGCGCACATTGAGCGGCCAGATCCTGGTCTGCAGGTCTTCCTCGTAAACGATGGAGATGCCGTTGGGCTTGTTGAACTCGCTGGCCATCTTGGCCAGCAGCCGGTTGGGCGCCACGCCAATCGAGCAAGTCAGCCCGGTCACGTCAAAGATGCTCTTCTGGATGAGCCGCGCCAGCACCCTGCCCCCTTCGCGCTGGCCGCCGGGCACGTCGGTGAAGTCGATGTACACCTCGTCCACGCCCCGGTCTTGCATCACGGGGGCTATCTCCATGATGGTGCTTTTGAACAGGCGTGAAAACCGCCGCACCTCGTCAAAATCCACCGGCAACACAATGGCCTGCGGGCACAGCTTGGCGGCCTTCATCATCCCCATGGCCGAGCCCACACCAAACTGCCGCGCGGGGTAGGTGGCGGTGGTGATCACGCCCCGGCCCACATAGTCCTTGAGCAGCGGAAAGTCCTCCACCGGGATGAAATGCCGCTCGCGCAAGCCCGTGCCATCCGGGCCTTGCAACAACAGTTCATCCACCTTGCGCCGCCCGCCCCCAATCACCACGGGCAGGCCCTTGAGCTGCGGGTAGCGCAGCAGTTCGACAGATGCGAAAAAGGCATCCATATCGAGATGGGCGATGCGGCGCAGCCGCTGCCCCTGGCGCTGTGGCGGGGCGGCAGTTGCGGGCTCGTTATCGGGGAAATCGGGCGCTGAAACGGTCACGCCCGCTATTGTGCGCGGCACAGTGACAGACTGCTGCCACCGGGCATGAAGGGACTATCGCCTGGCCATCGCCGCGCTGCGAATGCCCTGCAGCGTGCCCGTGGGCGTGATGGCCTCGGGGTCGATCAAACAGTGCAACACGCTGGGCAGGCCGCTCGCGCGTGCACGGGCAAGAGCCGGAGCGAAGTCTTCGGTGCGCTCTACCCGCTCTCCATGCCCGCCAAAGGCCTGGGCGTAGGCTTTGAAGTCCGGATTCTTGAGCTGGGTGGCGCTGATGCGGCCGGGGTACTCACGCTCCTGGTGCATGCGGATGGTGCCGTACATGGCGTTATCCAGCAGCACCACGATGATGGGCAGGCCGTACTGCACAGCGGTCGCAAACTCCTGTCCGTGCATCAAGAAGTCGCCGTCGCCCGCAAACACCACCACCTCGCGCTGCGGCCACAGGCGCTTGGCACCCACACCCGCAGGCAGGCCGTAACCCATGGAGCCACTGGTGGGCGCCAGCTGGCTCGCATAGGTGGTAAACGGCCAGAAGCGGTGCACCCAGGTGGCAAAGTTGCCTGCGCCGTTGCAGAAGATGGTGTTGGCAGGCAGCGTGGACTTGAGATGCTGCATGACCTGGCCCATCTGCAGCTCGCCAGGAATCTGGATGGGGTTGGTGTCGCTCCACAGGATGTACTCGGACCGTGCCATCTCCGCATGGGCATGCCAAGCCACAGCCCCCGCAGGCCGCACACCCGCAAGCGCCGCCGTGAATGCCTGCGGCGTTGCTTGGATGGCCTGCGCGGGCCGGTACAGCTTGCCCAGCTCATCGGCATCGGCATGCACATGCACCAGCGGCTGCGTGGGGTTGGGGATCGCAAACAGCTCGTAGCCCTGCGACGGGATCTCTGACAGGCGCCCGCCCACCACCAGCACCAGATCGGACTCGCGGATGCGTGCCAACAGGCGCGGGTTCACCCCCAGGCCCAGGTCGCCGCCATAGCAAGCGTGGTTGGCCGGGAAGAGCATTTGTCGCCGGAACGAGCAATACACCGGCAGCGACCAAGCCTCGGCAAACGCCACAAACTCGCGCACCGCCTGCTCGGACCAGCGGCTGCCGCCCAGGATGGCCACGGGCTGGTGCGCGGCTTTCAGGCGCTGGGCCAGCTCGGCCATCTGCGCGGCGCCGGGGTGCGTTTCGGTCACCTGGTAAGGCAGCGCATCGGCCACGGTGGCGGCTTCGGTCAGCATGTCTTCGGGCAGCGCCACCACCACGGGGCCGGGGCGGCCGGATGTGGCGACGTGGAAGGCGCGCGAGATCAGCTCGGGCACACGGGCCGGGTCGTCAATCTGCACCACCCACTTCGCCATGGTGCCAAACACCGCGCTGTAATCCAGCTCCTGAAACGCCTCGCGCCCCATGGCACCGCGTGCCACCTGGCCCACGAACAGGATCAGGGGGGTCGAGTCCTGGTGAGCGATATGCACACCGGCCGACGCATTGGTGGCGCCCGGCCCGCGTGTCACAAAGCAGATGCCGGGCTGGCCCGTGAGCTTGCCCTGTGCCTCGGCCATCATGGCCGCGCCGCCTTCCTGGCGGCACACCGTCACAGCAATGTCGGCATCGTGCAGGGCATCGAGCACGGCCAGATAGCTCTCGCCCGGCACACAGAACAGCTGCTTCACGCCGTGGGTGATGAGCTGGCGGACCAGGATCTGGCCGCCCGTGCGGGAGGTGGTGGGTGCGGTAGTCATGTCAGACGGTCATTTCACAAAACAGAACAAGAACTCAGAACAGTGCCTTGCATGCGCGCTGAATGCGCGCGCAGGCCTCTTGCAGGTCGGCCATGCTGGCAGCGTACGAGATACGGAAGTACGGCGCCAGCCCCAGCACGCTGCCTGGCACCACGGCCACGTGGAACTCGCGCAGCAGGTAGTCGCAAAAATCGGCGTCGGTGCGCAGCAATACACCGCCCGGCGTGGTGCGGCCCAGCACACCTTCGCAACTGGCAAAGGTGTAGAACGCGCCCTCGGGCACACGGCAACGCAGGCCCGGCGATGCGTTGAGGGCCGCCACCACCAGGTCGCGCCGCGCCTGAAACGCTCGGCAGCGCTCGGCCACCACGTCCTGCGGGCCGGTGAGCGCAGCCACCGCAGCGGCTTGGCTGATGGACGACGCGCACGATGTGGCCTGGCTTTGCACCACTGCCATGGCCGCGATCAATGCCTTGGGGCCTGCGCCGTAGCCCAGGCGCCAGCCCGTCATCGCATAGGCCTTGGAGACACCGTTCACCGTCAGCGTGCGATCGCGCAGCGAGGGCAGCACAGCGGCGGGCGTGGCAAAAGCGCGGCCGTCGTACAGGATGTGTTCGTAGATGTCGTCCGCCAGCAGCCACGCCTGCGAGTGGCGCTCCACCACTTCCAGCACGGGCAGCAGCTGCTCGGCACTGTAGGCGGCGCCGCTGGGGTTGGAGGGCGAGTTGATGAACACCCAGCGCGTGCGCGGCGTGATGGCCGCGTCGAGCTGTTCGGGCGTAATGCGAAACCCGTTGGCTTCGCTGCAGGGCACCACCACAGGCACGCCACCGGCAATCAGCACCATGTCGGCGTACGACGTCCAGTACGGCGCGGGCAGGATCACCTCGTCGCCGGGATTCAGGCTGGCCATCAGCGCGTTGTAGATGACCTGCTTGGCGCCCGCACCCACCGTGATTTCGTTGGTGGCGAACGCGAGGCCGTTGTCGCGGCGGAACTTGAGCTGGATGGCCGCCTTGAGCGCGGGCGTTCCGTCCAGCACCGTGTAGTGCGTGTCACCCTGCGCCATGGCCTGCTGCGCGGCTTCAATCACGTGGGCGGGCGTGTCAAAGTCGGGCTCGCCCAGGCCCAGCACGATGACGGGCTGGCCCTGGCGCTTGAGCTCGTTGGCGGCCTGGGTGATGCGCACGATGTCGGACACACCGATGGCGCTGATGCGGTCGGCCGCGCGGAAGGCCGTGGCAGGAACGGCGGCGCTCATTGCTGGTAGGTCTCCAGGGGCTTGTCGTTGGGCGTGGCAAACAGCTGGCGCAGCGTGGTGCCCAGCGGCAGGTTCAGGCTCATGTTCTTGGGCGGAATGGGATTCACGAACCACTTGGTGTAGATCTTTTCCATCTCGCCGCTTTGCATGAGCTTGGTGAGAACACCGTCCACCGCCGCCTTGAAGGCGGGGTCGTCCTTGCGGAACAGCAGCGCAATGGGCTCGGCACCCAGCGGCTCGCCCACGATGCGGTAGGCCGAGGGGTCCTTGGAGTTGGCAATCATCCCGGCCAGCAGGTTGTCATCGAGCACAAAAGCGTCGGCGCGGCTGGTTTCAAGCAGCAAGAAGCTCTCATGGTGGTCCTTGCCCAGCACGGTCTTGATGGGCGCGCCACCCAGCGCGCGCTCTTGCTTGCGCAGCAACTGCACGGCGGTGGTGCCGGTGGATGCCGCAATGGTGCGGCCTGCGAGCTGGCTGATGGACTTCAGGTCCGAATCCTTGCGCACCGCCATGCGCACTTCGCTCACATAGGTGGTCACCGCAAAGGCCACCTGCTGCTGGCGCGCAGTGTTGTTGGTGGTGGGGCCGCAGCCGATGTCCAGCGTACCGTTTTGCACCAGCGGCAGCGTGTTCTGCGCCGTCACGGCCATGTATTCAAGCTTGGCGTCGGGCGCGACTTCTTTCAGCACGCGCTCGCACAGCTCCACGTGGTAGCCCACATATTTTTCGTTGGCGCCGAGTGCGTAGGCCATGGGCGGCGAAGTCTCGCGCACGCCAAGCACCGCCTTGCCAGATGCCTTAATTTTCTCCAGCGTGGGGGTGGATGGGGTCTGTGCCTGAGCGGGTGCAAAAGCCGTGTAGGCCAGTGCCAGCCCTGCGGCGAGCGCGGTGAATGTCTTGCGGGAAATTGCCATGGTCGTTGTCTCCGGTGGTGTTGTGATTGGCAGGTTGGAAAGCGTCGAAAGCAGAAATACCAAAAAAGGAAAAATCGAACGGGCGGTGCGCCGGGGCATCGCCGCAGGGGGCTCAAGGCTCAGATGACGTTTTTCTCCAGCAACGGCTGGTTGCGCGCAATGCGCTCGATGGACAGCGGCGACAGGTCCAGGCTCTGGTAGCCGCCCGTCAACATCCACTCCGCCAGGCCGCGCCCCACCGCCGGGCACTGCTGCAGGCCGTGCCCCGAAAAGCCGTTGGCAAACACCAGGTTGTCGCACGCCGGGTGCAGGCCCACGATGGCGTTGTGGTCAAACGTGTTCATCTCGTAGTAGCCCGCCCAGGCGCCCTGCATGCGCAGTGCCTCAAAGCCCGGAATTCGCTCAGCCAGCGTGGGCCAGATGTGGTCCTCGAACGCTGCGTACTCGGGCTCCAGCGGGGCAAAGTCAGCATCGTTGTCTGCGTCGGGTGCAAAGCCGCAGATAAAACCTTTGCCTTCAGGCCGCAGCCAGATGCCGCTGGTGTCGATGAGCAGCGGACAACCCGGCAGCGCTGCTGGGCTGGCCAGGTTGAAGACCGTGCGGCGCTTGCCCACCACCGGCAGTTCAATGCCAACCCAGCCCGCAATGGCTGCCGCCCACGGGCCGCCCGCGTTCACGGCGTAGCGGCAAGGCAGCACGGTGCCGCTTTGCAGGCGTACTGCGTTCACATGCAGCACGCCGTCGCTGGCCGCAGTGTCGAGGCCTACCGCGTCATCGGCCACATAGCGCACGCCCTGGCTCTGTGCCTTCTTGCGCAGCGCCGTCAGCAGCAGGTAGCCATCAAACCAGCCCTCGCCCGACAGGCCCAGCGAGCCCAGCACCACGTCCTGCAGCGCCAGCCAGGGAAAACGCTCGGCCAGTTGCTGCGGGCTCAGCAGCGCCACGTCAGCACCATGCTGCTTTTGCAACGCATGGTTTTCGCGCAGTGTGGCCTCGCCCGCCTGGGTGGCCAGGTACAGGTAGCCGCCTTCGTGCAGGCCAATGTCGGGCACATCGCCACGGCAGGCCAGCAGCGTGCCCACGTTGCGCAAGAAGCCGATGCCAAACGCCGAGATCTGGATGTTGATGTCCGTCGAGAACTGCTGGCGGATGGAGCTGGCCGACAGCGCCGACGAAGCCCGCGCGTAGGTCGGGTCGCGCTCGACCACCACCACCTCGCAGCCCGGCTGCTGCAGCGTGAGGAAGTACGCAATGGCACTGCCGATGACACCACCGCCGATGACGACGATGGGGTGTAGGTCCTTAGCGATCAACATGAACGGAGCAACCAGCGCGTGGGTTACACGTCAAACGTCACGCCTTGCGCCAGTGGCAATGCGGTGGAGTAGTTGATGGTGTTCGTCGCGCGGCGCATGTAGGCCTTCCAGCTGTCTGAGCCCGCTTCGCGGCCACCGCCGGTTTCCTTCTCGCCACCAAACGCGCCGCCAATCTCGGCGCCGCTGGGGCCAATGTTCACGTTGGCAATGCCGCAGTCCGAACCAGCGGCCGACATGAACAGCTCGGCCTCGCGCACATTGAGCGTGAAGATGGACGACGACAGGCCCGCTCCCACGGCGTTGTTCATGGCAATGGCTTCGTCGATGGTGCTGTAGCGCACCACGTACAGGATGGGCGCAAAGGTTTCGTGCAGCGCGGGGCCTTCATGGGCTTTCAACTCCACCAGAGCGGGACGCACGTAATACGCATCCGCACCGCCCACGCCTTCCACGCGGCCACCACCGTGCACCGTAGCGCCCAGCGCGCGGCTTTGCTCCAGCGCTTTTTGCATGCCGTCAAACGCAGGGCGGTCTATCAGCGGGCCCACCAGCGTGCCGGGCGTGCGCGGGTCGCCCACCTGCACGTTGGCGTACACCTTGGTCAGCTGGGGCACCAGCTGGTCGTAAATGCTCTCGTGCACAAACAGACGGCGCAGCGTGGTGCAGCGCTGGCCCGCCGTGCCCATGGCGGCGAACGCAATGCCGCGCAGGGCCAGGTTCAAATCGGCCGTGGGCGCCACGATGGCTGCGTTGTTGCCGCCCAGCTCCAGAATGCCGCGCGCAAACCGCGCTGCCAGGCGCGGGCCCACGGCGCGGCCCATGGCGGTGGAGCCAGTGGCTGACAACACGGGCACGCGGGCGTCATCCACCAGCACCTCGCCAAGGTCGCGCTGGCCCACGATCAGCTCCAGCAGGCCTTCGGGTGCGTCGGTGCCAAAGCGTGCAATAGCGCGCTGTGCAATCGCATGCGTGGCCAGGGCGGTGAGCGGGGTCTTTTCCGACGGCTTCCACACCACCGAATCACCGCACACCAGTGCCAGCGCGGCGTTCCACGACCACACGGCCACCGGGAAGTTGAAGGCCGAGATCACGCCACACACGCCCAGCGGATGCCAAGTTTCCATCATGCGGTGGCCGGGGCGCTCGGTGGCAATCGTCAGGCCATACAGCTGACGCGACAGGCCCACGGCGAAGTCACAGATGTCGATCATCTCCTGCACCTCACCCAGGCCTTCGGACGGGATCTTGCCCGCCTCGATGGTCACCAGCAGGCCCAGGTCGGCCTTGGCGGCGCGCAGCTCTTCGCCCAGCAGGCGCGCCAGCTCGCCCCGGCGCGGTGCGGGCACATTGCGCCACGCCTGGAAAGCCGCATGCGCGCGGCCGATGGCGGCCGTGGCATCGGTCGCGCTTTGCTGTGGCACCTGGGCCAGCACCTCGCCCGTGATGGGCGAGCGCGCCGCCAGCGTGCCGCCGGTGTACGCCGTGCGGGGCACGCCCAGGCGTTGCAGCAGTTGATCGACTTCGGACACGAGGGAGGTGGCGACAGGGGTGGCGGACATGGCGGCTCGCTAGCTTGGATGGAGGCAGAGAAAGGGAAACAGCGTGGGAAAACACACGCAGTGAATCCGCCAATATCCGCCAATCGCGCCGCGCTGGATAGCAAAAAAATGGAACTACTTGATCACAAATCAGCATGAAGTACCTGAAAATATCAGGACCGCTACCCTATACCCAATGAGCGACAGGGGCTCAAAAGGCTCAATTTTTGGCGTCGCCAATCATTCCCCCAACGCATGACCCAGTATGACCCTGCTGCGCCGAACCTTCCTGCCCTCTACCGCCGACCTGCTGGCCTTCGAGGCCGCCGCCCGTCACCAGAGCGTGTCGCGCGCGGCCGAAGAGCTGCACCTCACCCAAAGTGCCGTGTCGCGCCAGATCCGCCAGTTGGAAGAGCAAATCGGCACCGCCCTCTTCCACCGCGTGCGCCAGCGCGTGGTGCTGACCGACGCGGGCCGGGTCTACGCGGCCGACGTGCAAAACGTGCTGCAGCAACTGTCGGCCAGCACACAAAAAGCCATGGCGTTCTCCAGCACCGACGGCCTGCTCAACTTGGCCGTGCTGCCCACGCTGGGCACCCGCTGGCTCATCCCGCGCCTGGGCGGCTTCATGGCACTGCACCCGGAGGCCATGGTCAACTTCTCGGCCCGCACCGAGCCCTTTGACTTTGCGGGCACGCCGTTTGACGCGGCCATCCACTTCGGCACGCCGCACTGGGCGGGCGCCGTGTGCGAATACCTGATGCACGAAGAAACCGTGCCAGTGTGCAGCCCCACCTACCGCGACCGCCACGGCATTCACACCCCGCAAGACCTGACCCGCGTGGTGCTGCTGCAGCAAAGCACCCGCCCCACCCAATGGGCCGAATGGTTTGAGCTGGTGGGCGCCCCTACAGCCCTGGCCCTGCGCGGCCCCCAGTCTGAACACTTCGCCATGATTGCGCAGGCTGCTGTGTCCCACCTGGGGGCGGCGCTGCTGCCGCGCTTTTTGATTGAGCAGGAACTGGCGGCCGGGAGTTTGGTGGAGCTGTCAGACCAGGTGCTGACGAGCACCGATGCGTATTACCTGGTGTACCCGGAGGCGCGGGCGCAAACACCGTTGGTGAAGGCGTTCAGGGATTGGGTAGTGGGGGAGTGTGCGGGGCAGCGGCAAGGGTGAGGACCGAGCGCTCGGACTGAGCGACCGGTGCATATCGCCACGAGGACGGGGCAGTAACCAAAATGGCCTGTAGCACCATATTGCAAAACGGCGATAGATCATCAAATTTGGCACAAAACATCTGCTGATCCATGCCCGGACCGGGAGCTCGCTCGGTTGCTATCGGCCAGAAGCGAAAGTTGGCAAGACGGTGCTAACGTCATATTCATGCTTGAGGACTATTTCTCCCTTCAACTGAAATTTGCCACGCACTACGCAGTGAAAGCGGCAGTGCCTTTCGACGTCGCCATTGACCGTTGTACCAACTTGCGACGCAGGCTGAATCTGTGGGGGGACACTGGCGCAAGTAGGTGGAGTCTCTTTCTGAACAGGGTAAAAATCGCGGTCGATGACCATGCCGAGCACGTCGCTTTATGTGCCGAGTTCCAACAATCTCGTTCCTACGTCGAAATCAAACGGTCGTTCGGCTGTTTCTCTTACGATCCGCCCGATGCATACGGTACCTTGCGCATCCACTTTGTTGCGCCAGATGGAATCAATTCCAGTCCGCTTGCTATCGAGAATTCCAGCGCAAGGAGGGCCGATTTACAAGAACTGATATCGCATGTTCAGCGCACGGAGCCACGCGCTACAACCGTGCGCGGCGTTTCTTGGCTCTACAACCTGCAGGCATACAAGCGACTCTTTCCAACGGCCTATAGCGCTTCAGTTCAGTCCGCATGGTTTCCCTTGCACTTGAACGGAAGTTCGACCTGGGGCCAAGTGCTGAACTGGCGGCAGGAGGTGAAACCGGATGTGCGAGATCAATTGCTAGTTCGCCTCAATGACATGGAGGTCGCAACTCCTTGGCTGGTCTTTCCGCTCCAAGCTTTGGTCGCTACCAGCCAGATTGAGGTGTTTTATGACCAGTTCACATGAAGGTTGTCGAATGTCGGACATGGGCCCGAAGCCGCCGTTGGAAAAAACTACCCTAAAGCTGCCGTTGATTCACTACCCACTTGCTTGCGGTCCAAACCGCGCTGTCTAGGTGCCCGGTCCCTGCCTACTGGCAAGCTATAGTTTGGGCACATAAAACTTGCCGGGTTTCACGGATTTTTATACCTGTGCTTTTGAACGGCGCACTACCTGCAAACCCAAGCTGCAAACCGCGTTCAGGAGAAGTCAATGTCCAGGATATCCCGCACAGTACAGCTTATCCCGCAACGTTTGCGGGATACATCACGTTAGGCGTCACAAGAGCCACACATGCGCAAACTCCTCGTCACAGCCGCACTACTACTTTGCGGCCATATCACTCACGCGGTCGAACTCACAGTCGTAACGGCCAAAGGCTATGTTCGCTTCACAGTGCCAGACGAGTGGCAGGTTCTTAACGCTCAAACAAAGCCTCCTCTCGCAGCCATCGCCTTTCAGATACCAAATTCAGCGGACGACGGAACATCGCACTCGACAAACGTCATAGTGTCTCTGTTCGATGTCGACACCGAGCAAGGAAGACTAGCCATGTCTAAGGTGGGTAGGCCATACAGCTCGATCGCCCCAACGGCTAGCATTCAAGACGGCTGGACGGTCTACTCTCAAACTGCTACTCAACAAAGCACAAAGTACACAATCGTCGACTCAGTCCGCAAAACTGCCGACGTAACAGTGTCAATTCGCTTTGCTTGGCCAGCGCTTCTAAACAACCCTACCGACTACGACAAGTCGATGGCCGTTGCAATGCAAGCCGTCCAGAAGTCCGTTGCCGGCGGGCTGGGCATACCGCCAGCGAGGTCAGGTGAAGTCATTCGTCGCCCTGCCCAATGACGCCTAGCCCTTTCATCGAAAGGTTCGTCCAAGGGCTGCCGCCCTCGGCCGCCCCTCGTGTTAAACGTTAGACCGCAGATGTACATCCTTGGCGCACAACGCGATGGAGACTCGACTCATGCCGAGCGACGTTGGGAGGAGTACCGAAACTACCTCAGGGAAAACGAGCCCACATTCCCTCCCGGCGCGTACGCACTCGCAACCTCGGACTGGTATTTCGGCTTCTCGGATCACCGTGCTCCTCATGATGCCTGGCTCGAGGCTTTTCACTTGACCGAAACCGGAGTTGGAGAACGGAGCGAGGAACGCCATCTCAGCCTGACGATTCGCTTGCTCGGTGCGTATCACGACCGCGTTTTGGAATTCCACTACCCGGTTGTCTTTGGGTATGAGATCCAGAAGCCTCGCGGGTACGGCGGCCACTTCGACTGGCGGTACGACGAGTTCCGCCTTGGGCCCAAGGGGAGCCTAGTTCACGAAATTGAGTGGGCTGGCGGCCCGGGGTACGAAGCTCGCTGGGTCATCGAAGCTTCCGACGTGGAATTCCGGGAGTACGCCCGTGGCGCCGCGGCTTAACTCCAACGTTGAGCGTCCGCTTTCAGCCGCCCCACTGGCCGCTCTTGGCCGAATTCTGCCCTACGGTGAAGTGCGCCAGCGTGCACGAGGCAGCGCCCTATATCGAATTCGTTCTAACCAACCTCTCACAAATGCCTCAGCAGATACCCCAGGCCGGTATTCGCCACCAGCCCCACCAACACCAGGCCCCCAGCCACCACGGCTGCACGACCCGCGCCTAACCCCGCGCGCTCGCGCACCCAGTGCCACTCGGCGACAAAAAACCACAGCAGCGCCAGGAGTGCAAGCCCCACTCCGGCAGCGGAGAGCAGCCCACCCGACAGTGCGAACGTGGTGCTGACCGACATGGCCATTGCAAACGGTGCCACCAGGTAGCACTGTTCATAAAACGGGTTGCGCAGGTTGACGCGGTGGATGGGCTGGCGGCTGTGGCGCATGTACCAGACGGCGCCCGCCAGAGACCAGATTCCAAACGCCATGGTGCGGTACAGCAGCAGGTTTTGCTCGGACTTGAGCAGTTCGGCCGCGAGCGTTCCCATTTCTTGCGCCGCTTGTTTGCGCAGGGCCAGGTCGAACACGTGGGACACCAGCACGCACAGGATGAGCAGCAGCGGTGGGCTGATGGCGTCGCCGTAGCGGTCGTCGCCCTCGCGGGTTTGCTCGGCCTGCACATAGGCCACCATCTGGCGCGGGCGCAGCACGATGCGCAACAGGGTCTTGGGCAGCAGGATCAGCCAGATCAGTGCCTCGTACACAAAGTCTTCAAACGACTTGAGGATCTTGAGAAAGTCCACAGGAGCTCCTTGCGGCGGTGGGCAGGTTCAATGGCTCAGGCAACGGTGCGGGTAGAGGCTAGAACAAAGGCCATGATCGTCCAGTCGTTGGCAATGTGGGCGATGGTGCTGGCCCACAGGTTGCGGGTATAGATGAAGACTGCCGTCAGCACCAGGCGAGCGGTGCCTATAACGAGCAAGGCCTGGCCCAGATGCCATTGGTAGGTGGGCAGGTGCAGTGCGCCAAAAGCCAGCGCCGTAACCATCCATGCCACGGTCACGGCCCAACGGGCGGGCATGCCAGCGCGGTGCAGCAAGGCCACCGTGGCCAGCAGTGGCAGGATGGTGACCAGTTCTTCGCCCAGCAGTTGCACGGCAACCAGTGCGAACCGCCCAACCAGCTGCGCTGGGGACAAGCCCGCAACAGCATCGATGCTGGCGTTGGCGCTGAGGTGAGACATGCCCAACCCATATGCAGCCACCAGCGCGGGCAAGCCGATCACCAGTGGCACAGCGGCCAGCCCCAGCGCCACATCGCGCCAGCGGGGGCGCCTGAACAGCGCCACCCAGGCTGGGCCCACCGCCCATCGCAGCCCCGCCCACTGCACGCCCACAAACAGCAGCGCGGCCAAAGCGCCACCCCACTGGTCGGGCAACCAGCGCGGCACCGCCAGCAACAGGGCGAAGGCGATTGCGCTGGCGGCCCACAGCATCACGCTGCTGCGAGTGCTCAATGGCACGGGGTTGCCAAAGCTGAAGGGCAGACCGGATTCGATCGGCGACTGTGAATGAGGAAGTGGGTGGGGAGGCGACGTTGATGCGGATGGTGTGCGTTGCAAGGCAGCCTCCTTGGGTGTGCAGCAAGCATGCAGGCAAAGGCAAGACTGCAAAAGCGTTTTCGGGCGTTAGGTTACCCGGGTTTGGCAACAGCGGCGCCGTGAACGCTGGCTACCTGCCAAGCACGGCGGCACCGCGCACCAGCAGCCAATAGGTGCTGCCGGTGATTGGCTCCACACATTCCACCGACCGCGTGAAACCCAGGCGGCTATAAAACGGCACGCTCAAGGGGTTGAAGGTTTCCAGAAAACACGATGCACCGGCCTGGTCGGCCTTGGCCAAGGTGGGCGCCAGTAGCCGCTGCGCCAACCTGTGGCCACGCGCAGCGGTGTGCACACCCGGTATCGACAGGTACCACGCGCTGTGCAGATCGGCAGGCACCTGCGCTTCCATGGCGGCGCAAAGGCGCTGGTAGTGGTCAAACCCGAGCGGACCCAGCAACTGGCGCAAGCTGCGGGTGCGCTGGGCGCTGTATTGCGCCTTGTCTGCGGCTGGCGCGTGGGGTGTGATCCACAGTGCGGCGCCGTGGGGGTCGGCCACCTGCACGTCGCCCACGGCGCGGGCTTCGTCCATGGCCAGCGCGCAGTAGTGGGCCAGCACCTGCAGGCGGCGAACAGTGTTGGCCGCGTGGTCGATGGTGACGGCTTGGTAGAACGGATCGTTGAACAATGCCTCGGCCAGTGCTGCGCAAGCGTGCGGGTGGGCGTGCAGCGACGGCGAATTCGGTTGCGTTGTGGCGGACATGGGGTGTGGGCCTGCGTGTCGTGTCTAACTCTTCAATCCTGCTCTGCGGGCTGAATGGCGTGGTCGTTGCGCACGCTCGACAGGCTTTGTGCGGGCCGCCGCAGGGTGGCATCAAATGGATTGATCTTGGGCCCAATGGCTGCCGCCTCGCGCTTGAGCAACTCCACCACCGTCGGCAGCCGGTCATCGTTCAATCGTGCAGAGATGGTGCCCACGCTCAGCGCCGCCACTGCACGGCCCTCACGGTCCAGGATAGGCACAGCCACACCGGCCATGCCTTCGAGCAAGCCGGTATTGCGGCCCGCGTACCCCAGCTGGCGCACCCGCTCGATTTCGGTGCGCAGATAGACCTCATCAAACACACCGTACTCGCGCACACGAGAGAGGTTGAAACGGATGACCTCTTCGCGCTCAACCTCGGGCAAGAAGGCCAGGATGGCCAGGGCGCCCTGCCCCACCCCCAGGGCCACGCGGCCGCCGATGTCGCCGGTGAAGGAGCGGATGGGGAACGGGCCCTCGCTGCGGTCCAGGCACACGGCGTCAAAGCCGCTGCGCACTAATAGAAAGATGCTGTCGCCCAGGCTGGCGCACAGGCGCAACAGCACGGGGCGGCACAGGCTGCGCAGATCGCCTGGGTTGCCGGCCTTCGCTGCCAACGCAAAGAAGTCCATGCTCAGTCGGTAGAGCTTGCTGCGCTCGTCCTGCTCGACCATGCCCTCTGCCACCAGCGATTGCAGCAAACGGTGCGTAGTGCCTTGCGTGAGGCCCACGGCACGCGCCAATTGGGTGACTCGCCCGCCCTCGGCCTGTACGGCCGACAGGGCCCGGATGACGGCAAACACCCGGGGTACGCCGCCGGTGGCGGTGGATGCGGCTTCCATACCTCGCTCCTGTGGAATTCGTTGATCAAACTAAAGCATTATATTTCATTGAACGGAATAAATTGAAAAAAACTTCCGTTTAATGGAATACCCGAAGCGTTCTGGTTTGTTTATTGCAATAGATTCAATTGAAACAAGGGAATCTCTGCACCATTCAAGTGCCGCGTGCATCTGCGGCCTCGGGCGGTCTGCGTTGTTGCAAATGCTCGCAATAGCTACGGCTATTGCTGTGCTTTGCGCCTAGCAGCCCACGCCGATCCGCAGCGCACGGCTTACCACTTGATCGGTGCAGAGCTCCCCTAGCGGCTGTTCCAGCCTTTGTGCGGCACTTGCACCACCCCGGTGCAAACACACCAAAGGCCCGCAGCCCATCCATGCAACACCACAGTAGGTGACACGCACAGCCCCCAGGCAAACCGTGCAATGCCACCACCGGAAAGGCTTTCGCCATGTCGTTTCTCAAGCTCACGGATGTGACCAAGTTCTATGGCAGCACCTGCGCGGTGCAGTCCATGAACCTCACGGTGCAAAAGGGTGAATTTGTGTCGCTGCTGGGGCCGTCGGGCTGCGGCAAGACGACCACGCTGCAGATGGTGGCGGGGTTTGAGGCGGTGACCAGCGGGCGCATCGAACTCGATGGCCGCGACATCACCCACGCCAAGGCCAACACGCGCGGCCTGGGCATCGTGTTCCAGAGCTATGCGCTGTTCCCGCACATGACGGTGGCGGCCAACGTGAGCTTTGGGCTGGAGATGCGCAAGGTGCCCAAGGCCGAGCGTGCCGAGCGCGTGGCCCAGGCGCTGGCGCTGGTGCACCTGGAGCCGCACGCCACGCGCTACCCGCGCGAGCTGTCCGGCGGCCAGCGCCAGCGGGTGGCGCTGGCCCGTGCGCTGGTGATCGAGCCGCCCGTGCTGCTGCTGGACGAGCCCCTGTCCAACCTCGACGCCAAGCTGCGTGAGGAGATGCAGTTTGAGCTGCGGCAGATTCAGCGCAAGGTGGGCACCACCACCATCATGGTCACGCACGACCAGAGCGAGGCCATGTCCATCAGCGACCGCGTGGTGGTGATGGAGGCCGGCCGCGCCACGCAGATCGACCACCCGCACCGCGTGTACGAACACCCGCGCACGCGCTTCATCTCCACCTTTGTGGGCAAGGCCAACCTGCTGCCCGGCCAGGTAGCGCATGCGAGCGGCACACACACGCAGGTGAAGGTGGGAGCCCTCACGATGGCGGTGGACGGTGCCCGCTACCGCCCCGGCGCCGCCGTGCTGCTGAGCGTGAGGCCTGAAAAAGTGCAACTGGTGCCCGCCGTGCAGGGCCGGATGGATGGTCAGGTGTGCGAGCGGTTCTTCCTGGGCAGCCAGTGGCTGTACCGTGTGGGCACCCCCGTGGGCGACCTGATGGTGCTGGTGCCCAATGACGGCCGCGCTGCGCTGGCTGAGGGCGAGCGCACGGGCGTGGACTGGCCCGACCACTGCATGCGCCTGCTGCCCGCCGATGAAACCGCCATGGCCGAGCTGGAGGCCGAAGACACCGCCGCCGAGGTGACGCCATGAGCTTGGCCACCACCTTGCTGCACAAAAAGGCCGCGCCCTGGTGGTTGTCCGGCCCGGCGCTGCTGCTGTTCACGGTGCTGCTGCTGGTGCCGCTGGCACTCACGGCCGTGCTGTCGTTCAACGCGTTCGACCCGGCCACGGGGGTGAAGGCGGGCGAGTTCACGCTGGAGCACTACGCCCATGTGTTCACCGATTCTTACTACCACGCCATCTTCTGGCGCACGTTCTGGATTGCGGGGCTGGTCACGCTGATCTGCGTGCTGATTGGCGCGCCCGAGGCCTACATACTGAGCCGCATGGGCAACCCGTGGCGCTCCATCTTGCTGCTGGTGGTGCTGGCACCGCTGCTGGTATCCGTGGTGGTACGGGCCTTTGGCTGGAGCATGCTGCTGGGGCCTGAGGGGCTGGTGAATGGGTTGTTCGGGCTACTTGGATTCGGCCCCGTGAAGATGCTTTACACCGAGATCGCCGTGGTGATTGCGCTGGTGCATGTGATGCTGCCGTTCATGGTGATCCCGGTGTGGACATCGCTGCAAAAGCTCGACCCGGGTGTGGAGAACGCCGCCCTGTCGCTGCAGGCGACGCCCTTCACCACGCTGCGACGCATTGTCTTGCCGCAGGTGCTGCCAGGCATTTTGTCGGGCAGCCTGATCGTGTTTGGGCTGGCGGCCAGTTCGTTCGCCATCCCCGGCCTGCTGGGCGGGCGGCGCCTGAAGATGGTGGCTACGGTGGTGTACGACGAATACCTGCACGAGCTGAACTGGCCCCTGGGCGCAGCGATTGCGCTGACGCTGCTGGTGGCCAACCTGGTGGTGATGCTGAGCTACAACCGGCTGGTTGAGGGCCGGTACAAGAAAGCGTTGGGCTGAAGTTATGCAGAAGAACGGACCTTTGGCCCTCGCGTTCAACGCGCTGGTCATCACCTTCATGCTCGCCCCGCTGCTGGTGGTGTGCATCGTGGCGTTCACGCCGCACAACACGCTGACGCTGCCCACCACTGAGTTCTCGCTGCGCTGGTTCAAGGCAGTGTTCGCGCATTCGGACTTTGTGCAGTCGTTCTGGAACAGCCTGTGGCTGGCGCTGGCATCGGCCACGCTGGCCACGGTGCTGGCCGTGCCGGCGGGCATTGCCATCACACGCTACGAGTTTGCGGGGCGCGGCTTTCTCAACGGCCTGTTCCTGTCGCCGCTGATCATTCCGCACCTGGTGCTGGGTGTGGCCCTGCTGCGCCTGTTTGCGCTGCTAGGGGGCACGGGCAGCTTTGGCTGGCTGGTGTTTGCGCATGCGCTCATCGTTACGCCCTACACGCTGCGGCTGGTGGTGGCCGCGCTGGTGGGGTTTGACCGCAGTGCCGAGCATGCCGCGCTGTCGCTGGGTGCCAGCCAGGCCACGGTGTTCACACGCATCACGCTGCCGATGATTTTGCCCGGCGTGACGGGCGGCTGGTTGCTGGCCTTCATCAACAGCTTTGACGAAGTGACGATGTCGATCTTTGTCACCTCGCCCAGCACGGTGACGCTGCCGGTGCGCATGTACATGTACGCCACCGAGTCGATTGACCCGCTGATGGCTGCGGTGTCGGCACTGATGGTGGCCCTGACGGCCTGCGCGATGGTGATTCTCGACCGGGTGTATGGCTTGGACCGCGTGCTCGTAGGGCGCAAATAAATGGGCACGACTTCCATGACTGTGAACACAGCCCTGCTCCACCGCGTGGCCGAAAAAGACCGCGCCCCCGTGCCCTTCGTACTCGATGGCGAACCCGCCGCTGCGCTCGAAGGCGACACGGTGCTCACGGCCATCCTCACCCACCGCGCCCAGTTGCGCCGCAATGAGTTCAGTCACGAGCCCCGTGCCGGCTTTTGCCTGATGGGTGCGTGCCAGGACTGCTGGGTACAAACCGCCACGGGCGAGCGGCTGCGGTCTTGCGCCACCTTCATCCAGGCGGGCATGCAGCTGACTACCGGAGGGGCCGCATGACCGCCCCCACCTTGCAACCCGTGATCGTGGGCGCAGGCCCTGCGGGCATCCGTGCGGCGCAAACCCTGGTGGCGCATGGCGTGCGGCCCACGGTGATCGACGAGGCCGCACGGGGTGGCGGGCAGATCTACCGCCGCCCGCCTGCCCACTTTGCCCGCAACCCGCAAACGCTGTACGGCACCGAAGCATCACGCGCCACGGCATTGCACAGCACGCTGGATGGCCTGGCCGCCCACATCGACTACCAACCCAACAGCATGGTGTGGAACGCCCAGGGTGGCCAGCTCGATGTGCTGCACGGCCCCACACAGACCACGCGCACGGTGCCCTACGGCCAACTCATCGTGGCCAGCGGCGCCACCGACCGCGTGCTGCCCGTGCCGGGCTGGACGCTGCCCGGCGTGTACACGTTGGGTGGCGCTCAGGTGGCGCTCAAGTTCCAGGGCTGCACCATCGGCCGCAATGTGGTGCTGATGGGCACCGGGCCGCTGCTGTACCTGGTGGCGTACCAATATGCCAAGGCAGGCGCCAAGGCGGGCGTGAAGGTGGCTGCAGTGCTAGACACCGCCCGATTTGCCGACCAGCTGGCCGCCCTGCCCGGCATGCTCACCCAACCCGCCGTGCTGGCCAAAGGGATGTACTACGTGGGCTGGCTGCGCGCGCATGGCGTAGCGGTGCACACCGGCGTGCGGCCTTTGCGCGTGGAGGGCGAAACGCGGGTGAATGCCGTGGTGTGGACTGACGGCCAGACCGAACACACCGCGCCCTGCGATGCCGTGGGCTTTGGCTATGCGCTGCGGTCCGAAACCCAACTGGCAGACCTGCTGGGCTGCCGCTTTGCCTGGGCCCCGATGCACCGCGCCCACCTGCCCGAGCGCGACAGCGCAGGGCGCACCAGCGTGGCCGGCGTGTATCTGGCGGGCGATGGCGCGGGCATCATGGGCGCCGATGCGGCCGAATGGGCGGGCGAGCGCGCTGCGCTGGCGCTGCTGGCAGACCATGGCGTGAAGGTCGATGCGGTACGCACTACTGAGCTGGAACGCAAGCTGATGAAGCTGATGCCGTTCCGCCAAGGGCTGGAGCGCGCCTTCCCCTTCCCTTCAGACTGGGCAACGCACGCCCCCGATGCGCTGGTGGTGTGCCGCTGCGAGAACATCACGGCCGGCGAGCTGCGCGCCTGTGCCCGCGATGCGGGAGCCGATGAGATGAACCGCCTCAAGGCCCTGACCCGCGTGGGCATGGGCCGCTGCCAAGGCCGCATGTGCGGTGTGGCCGCTGCAGAAATTCTGGCCCACGCCACAGGCAAGCCGATTGACACGGTAGGACGGCTGCGCGGACAGGCGCCGATCAAGCCGATTCCCATCCACCTGCAACCCCAGGCGGAGGCCCGCGCATGACCGCCACCCCAACGATCGACACCGACGTTGCCATTGTGGGCGGCGGCATCATGGGTGCATCGGCCGCACTGGCACTGCGCCGCAAAGGCGTGGCCGTGGTGTTGCTGGAGCGCGACCTGTGCGGCTCGCGCTCCAGCGGCGTGAACTACGGCGGCGTGCGCCGCCAGGGCCGGCCTGTGAGCCAACTGCCCCTGGCGCAGCGCGCCCACCAGGTGTGGGCCGACCTGCCCGCGCTGATTGGCACCGATGGCGAATACCAGCGCAGCGGGCACTTCAAGATTGGCCGCAGTGAGGCGGACATGGCTTCGCTGGAAGCCTATGCCCACTTGAGCCGCGACTTTGACTTGGGGCTACAGCTCATCTCCGGCACCACACTGCGCGAGCGCTGCCCCTGGCTGGGCGGGCGCGCTGTGGGTGGATCACTCTGCCCGGATGACGGCCAGGCCAACCCGCGCCTGGTGTCGCCCGCGTTTGCACTGGCGGCCAAGCGCGCGGGCGCGCAGATTCTGGAGCGCACTCCAATGACCTCGGTGGAGCACGACGGGCAGCTGTTCACCGTGCGCTCGGGCACCACCGTGGCGGTGCGTGCACCCGTGCTCATCAATTGCGCAGGCGCCTGGGCCGGTGCGCTGGCCGCGCAGTTTGGCGAGGCCGTGCCCATTCACTCCGGCCACCCCGCCATGGCGGTGACCGAGCCCCTGCCCTTCTTCATGCACTGGAGCCTGGGTGTGGAAGGCGGCGGCATCTACTGCCGCCAGGTGGCGCGTGGCAACCTCATTCTGGGCGGCGGCGCAGGTGTGGCGCTGGATGCCGACCGCGCCCGCTCCGAGCGCAGCGCCATCGCTACCTTGGCAGTGCAGGCCGTAGAGCTGTTGCCCGCCCTCAAGAATGCGCATTTCATTCGCACCTGGAGCGGCACCGAAGGCTATCTGCCTGACCGCCAGCCGGTGCTGGGCAAGAGCCACACCACGCCCGGCCTGATCCATGGCTTTGGCTTTGCGGGTGCGGGCTTTCAGATCGGCCCCGGTGTGGGCGAGGTGCTGGCAGAGCTGGCACGCGATGGCCGCAGCACCACGCCGATTGATGCCTTTGCGATTGAGCGATTTCTCCCAACGACGGTGGCTGACGTGGCCAGCACTGCCGCTGCCCACTGACCCCGTTTGCCACCGAAAAAACTCCCCTCCCCACCAGAAAGGAAACCACCATGACCTTCTCCCCCCGCTTTGCCAGCCGCACCCGCCGCGCCCTTGTGACGGCCGCTGCACTGACCGCCGTGGCCGCCACAGGCACCGCCACCGCGCAGACCAAGACGCTGTACATCGGCATGAACGGCGGCACCATGGAGAAGGCGTACACGCAGTACGTGTTCCCGGCGTTTGAAAAGCTGCATGGTGTGAAAGTGGTGGTGGTGCCCGGCACGTCCTCGGACATCCTGGCGAAGGCCCAGGCCAACAAGGACAAGCCCCAGATGCACGTGATGTTTCTGGACGACGGCATCATGGTGCGCGCCATGGGCATGGGCCTGTGCGAAAAGCAAAAGCCCAACCAGCATCTGAACGACATCTACCCCGCCGCGCGCTTCAAGGACGACCTGGCCAGCGGAGTCAGCGTGGGTATGACGGGCATCGCCTACAACACCAAGATGTTTGCCGAAAAGGGCTGGGCCGCACCCACCTCGTGGATGGACTTTGCCGACCCCAAGTACAAGGGCAAGGTGGTGTTCCAGTCCATGCCCTCCTCATCGTTCGGGCTGCACGGCTTCTTGATGTTCAACCGCATCCAGGGCGGCAACGACAAGAACGTGGAACCCGGCTTTGCCAACTGGGCCAAGACCATCGGCCCGAACGTGCTGGAGTACATCCCGAGCTCGGCCAAGATTTCGGAGATGGTGCAAACGGGCGAGGCCGCGATCTTCCCGCTCACGCCCACGGCCGTGGCTGCACTCAAATCCAAGGGCATTCCGGTGGAATACGCCCAGCCCAAGGAAGGCTCGGTGGTGCTGATGACAGGCCAGTGCGTGATCGCCAAGAACAGCGAGCCCGAGCTGGCGCAAAAACTGGCCGAATTTCTGCTGAGCCCCCTGGCGCAGGCCAACGTGCTGCAGTTTGGCGCGCAGATCCCCACCAACCCCAAGGCCCCGGCCGTGGGTGAAGGCGCCGAGCAGGTGGCCAAGATCAACCAGTGGATGAAAAACGCCGTGACCCTGGACTGGGACAGCGTCAACGCCAACCGCCCAGCCTGGAACACGCGCTGGAACAAGACCATCGAGCGCTGAGCAACGGGGCCGTTGACGCGCGCCGCACCACACCGGCGGCGCATTTGTGACAAATGTCACCGGCTGCGCCACGCCCTGCGGCAGGAGGGTGTCACAAACCGCTTCTTCGAATCCAGAATCCGGCGCCTGAACACGCTGATTCGTTCAGTTGCCATTCATTCGAAGAAGAGGGATACCACCATGAAACGCTGGATCAAATGGACCGCAGGCGGCGCGCTGCTGCTGGGCGTGGTCGTTGTGGCCACAGCCACCAGCGGCCTGTACCTGGCCGAGCAAAAGCGCAACCGCTACATCGACATCAAGCCGCGCCCCGTGGCCTACACCACCGACGCGCAGACCATTGAGCGCGGGCGGTACCTGTATGCGTCGCGCGGCTGCACCGACTGCCACGGCGCGCAAGGCACGGGCCGCGAGTTTGTGAACGATGGCAAGGGCACGCGCATCGTGGGCCCCAACATCACGCCTGCTGGCGTGGTGGCCCGCTACCAGCCCGAAGACTGGAACAGCGTGATCCGCCACGGCGTCAAGCCCAATGGCCGCCCGCTGCTGGTGATGCCGAGCGAGGACTACAACCGTTTTACCAACGACGACCTGAATGCCCTGGTGTCCTACGTGCGCCAGTTCAAGCCGCAGGAGGGCACGCAGGCCGTGGTGGAACTGCCCCGCCCTGCCTGGGTGCTGTACGGTCTGGGCGCCATCCCCGACGCAGCCGCGCGCATCGACCACCAGCTGGCGCCATCGCGCCCCGTGCCTGCGGGTGTGACGGTGGCCAATGGCCAGTATGTGGCCAACATGTGCATCGGCTGCCACGGCGCAGACCTGTCGGGCGGCAAGATCCCCGGCGGCCCGCCGGACTGGCCCGCCGCTGCCGACATCCGGCCCGGCGCCAACAGCGCCATGGCCCGCTACCCCAATGCCGCCAGCTTTGTGGCGATGCTGCGCACTGGCAAGCGGCCGGATGGCACACCGATCCAGGTGATGCCGTTTGAGTCGCTGGGGCAGTTGAGCGACGTGGATGCGAAGGCGCTGTATCTGTTCTTGACAGCCCCTGGTGCCCTTGCCAAGGCGGGGGGCGCCGGGGCGGGCGTGGGCCATGCACCGGCGAGTGGGGAGGTGGGGCTGAACGATGGAGTTGCGGACGCGCATCTGGTGCGGGTGGAGCAGCCAAAGGGGCCGCAGCATCGGCCGTCGAACGTGCCTTCGGTGTCTTCGGGGTTGCGGATTCCGGGGTGACGTTTTTGCTTTGGATTTTTTAATGTTTTGAGCCGCTAGCGCTTATGTATCAAGCGCGAGCAGCTACTGTTTTTGTAGTCGGCATGGGTTTGTGCCCCGCCCGTTCGGGCCGAGCTTGCCGAAGCCTGGGCTGGCTTGCTGGCTTGCTGGTGTGTGAGGCGTGCCTGTTCAGAGCACAGGCCCGGCCGGCCCAATGAACACCCGGCAATCACTATCAATACCATAGCTGCTCGCGCTTGATATATAAGCGCTAGAGCCCCATAGCACTCTTAACCCCCCGCAACCCCCTGCGGCACATGGTTGCGCAGCAGCCACCGCGTTTCCCGCGTGGCCTCGGTGTCCGGGTGGCGGGACTCCAGCGTGGCCAGCACGCGCAGGGCCATGTCGGCGCGGTTCATGCCTTGCAGCAGCACGCGGGCCACCAGTTCATAGGCGGCGGGCACGCTGTCGTGGTTTTTGAAGCGGCGGTCAAAGCCCTGCAGCAGGGCCAGCGCGTCTTTGGCGTTGTTGGCATTCCAGGCGGCTTTGGCCAGGTTGAGGGTGGCGTTGGCGTCCTGCAGCGCAAACTGGGCGTCCTTGGCCCGGCAGGTTTGAAAGACCTTGAGCGCTTCGCCGCCCTGGCCCGAGCGCAGCAGCAGCGGGATGTAGCGCTGGGCATGGTCGAGCAGGGTGGCGGTCTTGCCTTCGGCCAGCGTCAGCACACGGTGGTAGCGGCGCTGTGCGGGCACTTCGTCGCTGCGGGTGCGCTGGTCTTCGTAGGCTACGCCCAGGGCGCCGACCATGTCGCCCGCGGTGATCAGTGCGGCCACGTGTGCGTCGGTGGCGTCTTGCTCGATCTGGCGGGGGCTGCGGCGGTCCACAGGGGCGCCGTCGTCGTCCAGGCCTGCGCCGGGCAGCAGGTCAATGCCAAAGGCTGCATGGTTCTGGTACATCGCGTAGCCCAGCAGGCTTGCCATGACCCAGCTGAAATAGATCAGCAGCCAGTTGACGATGGGCAGCAGGATCCAGCCCTTGAAGATAGGCACCAGCATGCCCAGTGCGATGAAGGTGCCCTGGCTCAGCAGGAAGAGGAACAGGCACAGCAGCAGGTAGGGCCAGCCAATGGTGCGCACGGCGTTCCAGGCGTTGGCGGGGTTCAGGGTTTCGGTAAAGCTGCACGTCTGCACCAGCACGATCTGCGTGGCGGGCAGCAGGAAACACATGGCCAGCCAGGCCAGCGTGCCCAGCACGGGGTTCAGGCGCTGCAGCCAGCCCACGGCCATGGCTTGCACGATCAGGATGGCGAACAGCTTCCAGGGAAGGTTCTTCCAGTCCGGGTCCAGCTCGGAAGGGTAGTCTTCGGCCTTGTAGATGCCGCGCGAGCCCAGAGCCGTGACTTTGAATCCGTAGCGCGATGCGGCCAGCAGGATGCCGATCTCCACAATCAGGATGCCCAGGGCGTCGGGCACAAAGAAGATCAGCTTGAACAGCAAGCTGGAGAGCGCCAGCAGCACGCTGTACATCAGCGGCTTGGGTTGCAGCGGAAACGCGAAAAAGGTGTTGATCTGGTGCCAGAACGGACGGGGCGTCTTTGCGGTTTCGCGCTGCATGGGGTGCCCCGGGCTTATTTGGAGAAGAAGTCGGACTGCGACATCCCGCGCCCGCCCGCCATGCGCACCACGGTGCGCTGGTCGGAGCGCAGGAGCTTCATTTGCCCCATTTCGCGCACGAGTTGCTCGTTGAAGGTGGAGCTGAACTGCATGACGGTTTCTCCCATCTTCAGCAGGCTGGTGCCTTTGACCTTGGCGCTTTTGCGGCCCGGTTCGATCTCTATGCTGTCGATGTGGAATTCGAACTCGACCGTCAGGATGCCGCCCATGCGGTCACCGATCTGCTCGAACATCTGCATGCTGGCCTTGAAAGCCTCGCACTGCTGGTCGTGGTTGAGTGTGCTGCGCTGCGTCTGGCCGTTCATCACCGTCTCGTCCTGGATGATGGCCTTGCTGCTGAGCTGTTTGCACATCAGCTCAGCGTCTCGCTTGTAGAGGGCGTGCGCGCTCTGGTCGTAGTAGGCGCGCACCATTTTTTCGTCCAATGTGCGCCCGCCGACAAAGTAATACCAGGCGCCCGCGCACAAGGCCGCCAACAAGACGATCTTTTTCATGATTCCCTCTCTCCCGCTTTATTTTGCGGCGCAGTATACCGGTGGGGTTTGTGCGCACTGCCCGCCAGCCTTGGCGCGCGGGGGCTGCGAACGAGTTGTTACCTTCCGTGTCATCGCAGCAGGGGGCGGTCCCCGGCATATCGGCTACCCTCGCGGTCGAGTCGGATAGAGGGATGTCAAAAATGAATGTCTTGCAACGTGCCCTGGTGTTGTTGTCGGGGGCTTTGGTTTCGATGGGCGCACACGCCCTGCAGATCACCAGTTTTTCACCGCAGGGCGAAGTGGCCCGGGTGCGGCAAGTGGTGGCCAAGTTCGATGCGGCGGCCGTCAACTTCGGCGACCCCAAGGCGCCCGCGCCCATCAACCTGAGCTGCAGCGATGCCAGCGCCACCAAGGGCACGGGCCGCTGGACAGGCGAGCGCGAGTGGGTTTTCGACTTTGAAAGTGACCTGCCACCGGGCGTGCGCTGCACCGCAACGGTCAAACCCGGGTTCAAATCGGCCTCTGGCGCTGATCTGACGGGCACCAAAAGCTATCAATTCAATAGCGGCGGGCCGTTTGTGCAGACCATCCGCCCCAACCCCTACCAGGCCATCGACGAAGAGCAGTTCTTCGTGCTGCAGTTCAACGGGCCCGCCACCACCGCCAGCGTTCAGGCCAATGTGTGGTGCACGGTGGAAGGCGTGGGCGAGCGCGTGCCGGTGCGGCTGATTGAGGGCGCGCAGCGCGCCGAAATATTGAAGACGCTGGGCCTGGAAAAAAGCGCGGCGAAAGAACCCCTGCAGTACGCCACGCTGGCCTGCAACCGGCGGTTCACCTCGGGCTCGCGCATGCAGATCGTGTTTGGCAAGGGCGTGGCCACGCCCAGCGGCGTGGCCAACACGGTGGAGAAGCGCTTTGACTTCAAGGTGCGCGAGCCGTTTGCGGCCGAGTTCAGCTGCGAGCGAGAGAACGCGCAGGCGGCGTGCCTGCCCATCCGGCCGATGCAGCTGTCCTTCAACGCCCCGGTGCCGCGCAGCCTGGCCACGGCCATTCGCCTCAAGTCCGCCAAGGAAACCCTGAAGCCCCAGACCGATGGCGGCATCGAGGGCCAAAAGGGGGATGCGCTGGTCAACAGCGTGCAGTTTGCTGCGCCCCTGGCTGAAAACACGGCCTTCACACTGGAGCTGCCCAAGGACTTCAAGGACGCCTCGGGCCGCCCGCTGCGCAACGCAGACAACTTCCCGCTCAAGGTGGCCACCGGCGGCATGCCGCCCCTGGCCAAGTTTGCGGCAGCGCCCTTTGGCATCGTCGAGCGTTTTGCCGAAGGCCCGCGCTCTGACAACCCCCCAGCGCTGTTGCCCGTGACACTGCGCAACGTGGAAGCCGCCCTGCGCGTGCAGGGCCTGCAGCCGGGCACCGTGAGCACGCTCAAGCCGCGCACCGACTCCGACATCATTGCGTGGTTCAAGAAGGTGCAGCGCTACGACAGCTACGTGGTGGATCGCAAGCAGGCGCGGCGCGACGTGACCGGCCCGCTGCCCAAGGTGCTGGACGAAGACAAGGAGTATGTGCAGTCGCGCATGCTTTCGCTGCTGGCGGGCAAGGGGGGCGTGAAGACGCTGGACTTGCCCAAGCCAGCGAGCAACGACCCGCGCCCGTTCGAGGTGGTGGGCATTCCGCTGCCGCCCGGCTTCCACGTGGTGGAGATCGCCTCGCAAAAGCTCGGCGCTTCGCTGCTGGATGAGCGCCACGGGGACGCCCGCACGATGGTCGTGCGCACCTCGGCCCTGGTGACCAACCTGGGCGTGCATTTCAAGCTCGGCCGCGAAAACGCCCTGGCCTGGGTGACCACGCTGGACAAGGGCCAGCCGGTGCAGGGCGCCACGGTGCGTGTGAGCGACTGCAAGGGCAATGAGCTGGCCAACGCGCTGACCGATGCCCAGGGCGTGGCCCGCATCGAAGGCCTGTCGTCCGACCCCACCCGCTGCGGCGATGGCGGCGACTACGGCGACGGCGGCAACGCCTACTTCGTGAGCGCGCGCCACAAGGAGGAGGGCGGCGTGGAGGACATGGCTTTCACCTGGAGCGACTGGCAGCGCGGCATCGAGCCCTGGCGCTTCAACGTGCCCACCAGCAGTGACCCGCGCCCCAGCGAACGCGCCCACACCATTTTTGACCGCACCTTGTTCCGCGCGGGCGAGACCGTGTCGATGAAACACGTGCTGCGCTCGGAAACCCGCCAGGGTTTTGCGCTGCCGAAGGAACGGCCCGAAACCCTGGTCATCACCCATGTGGGCAGTGGCCAGCAGTTCACCCAGCCCATCGTCTGGCGCGACACGGCCACGGGTGGCCTCAGTGCGCTGAACAGCTTCGCCATCCCGCCCGCCGCCAAGCTGGGGGTGTACCAGGTGGAGCTGCGCAAGGATTCCGGTGATGAACGCAGCTTCGGCTCCGGCGAGTTCCGGGTGGAGGAGTTCCGCCTGCCCGTGCTGGAGGGGCGCATCACCCCGGTCGAGAAGAAGGCCCTGGTGCGCGTGCGCTCGGTGCCCACCGATGTGCAGATCAACTACGTGGCGGGCGGCGGGGCCGCCAACCTGCCGGTGCGCGTGTCGGCCATGGTGCGCGGCAAGGCGCTGCAGTACAGCGACTACGAGGCCTTCCGCTTCACACCGCCCCGCAAGCGCGAGCAGGAAAGTGCGAACAGCGACGACGAAGAAGCTGCGGCCCGCCAGGATGCACGCGTGATTGCCGACAAGCTGCCGCTCACGCTGAACAAGGACGGTGCGGGCAAGGTCACCATCGACAACGTGCCCCAGGCCCGCCAACCGCAGGAGTTGCTGCTGGAAGCCACCTACGCCGACCCCAATGGCGAGGTGCAGACCATCCGCAGCACGCAAGCGCTGTGGCCCGCCGGTGTGGTGGCGGGCATCAAGACCGAGGGCTGGGTGTCTGCCCGACAGAAGATCCGCTACCAGGCCCTGGCCTTGCAGCACAACGGCAAACCCGCCGCCGACACCTCGCTGCAGGTGCAGGCCATTGCCCGCATCACCACCAGCACGCGCAAGCGCATGGTGGGCGGCTTCTATAGCTACGACAACCAGACCGAAACCAAAGACCTGGGCACGCTGTGCAGCGGCAAGAGCGACGCACGCGGCCTGCTGCTGTGCGAATCCAAGCTCGACGAGCCCGGCGAGGTGGAGCTGGTGGTGACGGCCACCGACAAGGACGGCAACACCAGCGTGGCTGCATCCTCCGTATGGGTCACGCGCCAGGGCGAGCTGTGGTTTGGTGGCGAAGACCACGACCGCATCGACCTGCTGCCCGAAAAGAAAAGCTACCAGCCCGGCGAGATCGCCAAATTCCAGGTGCGCATGCCGTTCCGTTTTGCGACGGCCCTGGTGGCTGTCGAACGCGAAGGCATCATCGACACCCAGGTGGTGCAGCTCAACGGGCAAGACCCCACGGTGAGCCTGAAGGTGCAGCCTGACTGGGGCCCCAATGTGTACGTGAGCGTGCTGGCCCTGCGTGGCCGCCTGCGCGAGGTGCCGTGGTACAGCTTCTTCACCTGGGGCTTCAAGGCGCCGCGCGAGTGGTGGACCTCGTTCTGGTACGAAGGCAAGGAGTACCAGGCGCCCACGGCGCTGGTGGACTTGTCCAAACCCGCGTTCCGTCTGGGCATGGCCGAGATTCGCGTGGGCACAGCGGCCCACCAGATCGACGTGAAGGTGATCACGGACAAGGAAAGCTACGCCGTGCGCGGCAAGGCCCAGGTCACCATCACCGCGACCCTGCCGGGCGGCAAGCCCGCTGCCAATGCCGAGGTGGCCCTGGCCGCTGTGGACCAGGCCCTGCTGGAGCTGATGCCCAACACCAGCTGGAACCTGCTCGAAGCCATGCTGCAGCGGCGCAGCTGGGGCGTGGAGACATCGACCGCGCAGATGGAAATCATCGGCCGCCGCCACTACGGCAAAAAGGCCGTGCCTGCAGGCGGTGGCGGGGGGCGCGCGCAGACGCGTGAGCTGCTCGACACGCTGCTGCTGTGGGAGCCCTCCATCCAGCTCGACGCCAACGGCCAGGCCAAGGTGACGGTGCCGCTGAACGACGCACTCACCACCTTCAAGATCGTGGCTGTGGCCGATGCCGCCACGGGCCTCTTCGGCACCGGCAGCACCAGCATCCGCGCCACGCAGGATTTGCAGATCATCAGCGGCCTGCCGCCGCTGGTGCGCGAGGACGACCAGTTCCGCGCCCAGATCACGCTGCGCAACACCACCAAGACGGCGATGAAGGTGGAGGTATCGCCGCGCGCCACGCTGCTCGACCTGAAGCCGCAGACCATCGACATCCCGCCGGAGGAAGCGCGTGAGGTCGCCTGGAACGTGACGGCCCCTGCGCAGCTGGCGCAGACCCGCGCCGAGTCCATCCTGTGGGAGATCGAGGCGAAGGACACCGTGGGCGGCGCCCGCGATGCGCTCAAGGCGCGCCAGCGCATCATCCCGGCTGTGCCACTCACGGTGCAGCAGGCCACGCTGGTGCAGGTGGATGGCAGCTTCAACCTGGATGTGAACCCGCCTGCGGATGCCATCCCTGGCCGGGGTGGCCTCAAGATGTCGCTGCAGCCCAAATTGGCCGAAGGCCTGCCGGGCGTGCGCGACTGGTGGGCACGCTACCCCTTTGCCTGCCTCGAGCAAAAGACAAGCAAGGCCGTGGGCCTGCGCGACGGCGCGCTGTGGCAGACCGTGGTGGCGCAGCTGCCCACCTACCTCGACAGCGACGGCCTGGCCAACTACTTCCCGCCGCGCGACGGCGATGGCAACCGGGGGAGCGACACGCTGACGGCCTACGTGCTGGCCGCTACGCACGAGGCCGCCAGCATCAACCCCGCGTTTGCATTGCCCGACGCCGCCCGCGCGCCCATGGAGCGTGGCCTGATCGCGTTTGTGGAAGGCCGCATCCAGCGCAGCTTCTGGAGCCCGCGCAAGGACCTGGACATGCGCAAGGTGGCCGCGCTCGAAGCGCTGTCGCGCTACGGCAAGGCCCAGGGCCGCATGGTGAGCAGCATCACCATCGCGCCCAACCAGTGGCCCACGCACACGGTGATCGACTGGGTCAACGTCTTGAAGCGCGTGGCCGATGTGCCCCAGCGCGACCAGCGCCTGGCCGAGGCCATGCAGATCCTGCGCGCGCGCCTGTCGTTCCAGGGCACCAAGCTCATCTTCAGCACCGAGCAGGACGACTACTGGTGGTGGCTGATGCAAAACGGCGACGTGAACACCGCGCGCCTGATGCTCGCGGTGATGGACGACCCGGCATGGAAGGACGACATGAGCCGCCTGGCCAATGGCTTCATCAGCCGCCAGCAGGCGGGCGCCTGGCACACCACCACCGCCAATCTGTGGGGCGGGCTGGCGCTGGAGAAATTCAGCGCCAAGTTCGAGGCCGTGCCAGTCTCAGGGACCACCAAAGCCGCGATGTCTGGCAACACCGCCAGCGTGGACTGGAGCAAGGTCGAGCGAGTGAAGGCCAGTGACGCCACGGGCGCCGCGCACCAGACCACCTGGTTCGGCGCACCCGCATCACCCGGCAACCTCAAGAACAACGACATGTTCCTGGCCTGGGGCAAGGCCGGAGGCAAGGAGAACCTGGCGGTGACCCACCAAGGGCCCGGCAAGCCGTGGCTCACCCTGCAATCCGTCGCCGCCATCCAGCTCAAGGCACCATTTGCTGCGGGTTACGCCATCACCAAGACCATCACCCCGGTAGAGCAGGCCAACAAGTCGCTGCCCGCAGGCCAGTACACGCGCGGCGACGTGCTGCGTGTGACGCTGGAGGTGAATGCCAGCGCCGACATGACCTGGGTGGCCATCACCGACCCGATTCCGGGCGGTGCCACCATCCTGGGCAGCGGCCTGGGCCGGGATTCGCAGATCGCCACCCAAGGCGAGAAGCGCAGCGGCGCGGGCTGGCCCGCGTTCGAGGAGCGCAGCTTCGAGGCCTTCCGCAGCTACTACGAGTACCTGCCCAAGGGCACGGTCAAGATGGAATACACCGTGCGCCTGAACAACGTGGGCGACTTTGCCTTGCCGCCCAGCCGGGTGGAGGCCATGTACGCCCCCGAGATGTTTGGCGAGGTGCCCAACGCGCGGGTAAAGGTGGAGGCGGCTCGGTAAACCGCAGCGCCATGCAGCCTTCCGTTTTGAGCCTGCCCTTCAGAACAACGCCATGAGCCTCAGTGTTTTTGTGGAACTGCGGTTCTGGGTGCTGGTGGCGTTTTCGCTGGTACTGCCTGCGGGCATTTACGGGTTGCTGCTGGCGACCCGGTCCATCTCCCGCGTGGCCGTACTCGGCTTTGGTGTGGCGCTGGTGCTGATCGCAGGGGTGGACGTTTACCTGCTGCAGTCGCTCGCGTCCCTGGCCAAAACCACGCCGTCGCTGGCCGACGACGCGGTTTTCATCTCCGAGCTGTCCATCGCGCTCTATGTATTGCCCGTGGTGTTTGGTGGCATTGGCGTCAACCTGATTTCGCACGTGCTGCTGCGCCACCTGAGCGAGGCCGAAACCCGGTTTGACCGGGAGCATCCCAATGGCTGAGCGCCGGGGGGGCGGCGTTCGCCGCTGGTACGCTGGCTGGACTCTCTGGATGGTCAGCGCATCGGCCGCCTGGGCTATTCCGGCGTTTGACGAGGTGCGAGCCGACTTCAAGCCCTCCGACACCCTCATCCTCTCCCGCGAAGGCGAGGTACTACAGCGCCTGCGCACCGATGCCACCGTGCGACGCGGCCAGTGGGTGCCTTTGGCCGAGGTGTCGCCCGCCCTGCGCACGGCCCTGGTGCTCAGCGAGGACAAGCGTTTTTTTGAGCACAGCGGCGTGGACTGGCGCGCCGCATCGGCCGCTGCCTGGGGCAACCTGCGGAACCAGCGCACGCGCGGGGCCAGCACCATCACCATGCAGCTGGCGGGTTTGCTGGACGGTGACTGGCGCCAGGGCCCTGGCGGGCGCACCGTGGTGCAAAAGCTGGGGCAGACGGTGGCCGCACAAGTGCTGGACCGGCGCTGGCGCAAAGACCAGATCCTGGAGGCCTACCTCAACCTCGTGCCGTTTCGCAGCGAGCTGGTGGGCATTGATGCCCTGAGCCGCACGCTGTTTGGCAAGGCCGCGCACGGGCTGGACGACCGCGAGGCGGCGGTGGCTGCTGCGCTGGTGCGCGCGCCCAATGCCCGGCCCGCGCTGGTGGCGCAACGGGCGTGCGGGGTGCTGCGCGATATGCAGGCCACCAGCGGCGCGCACCCCGCGCAGCGCGCCACCCCAGCCCTGGCCCGTGTGGATTGCGATGCGCTGGACCTCTTCACCACCGCCGCCCTGCAGCGCCGCGCATTTGATGCGAGCGAAGGCGTGGCGCCGCACTTCGCCCGCTACCTGCTTCGCCAGCGCTCCGGCAAAGACGGCGCAGTGCCCGAGCGTGTGCCCAGCACCCTGCGCGCGCCGCTGCAGCGTTTTGCCGTGCAGAGCCTGCAGCAGCACCTGCGCGAGCTGCGCGGGCGCAATGTGGAAGACGGCGCCGTGCTGGTGCTCGACAACGCCACGGGCGCGGTGCTGGCCTGGGTGGGGTCTTCAGGGCAACTGAGCCAGGCCAGCGAGGTCGATGGTGTGCTGGCGCTGCGCCAGCCGGGCTCCACACTCAAACCGTTTTTGTACGCGCAGGCGATTGCCGAGCGGCGCCTCACGGCGGCTTCGCTGGTAGAGGATTCGCCCGCGCAGATCACCACTGCCAGCGGCCTGTACATCCCGCAGAACTATGACCGGCAGTTCAAGGGCTGGGTGTCGGTGCGCACGGCGCTGGCCGCGTCGCTCAATGTGCCGGCGGTGCGCACGCTGGTGATGGTCACGCCCGACGCATTCCACCGCCAGCTCGGCGCCGTGGGCTTGCCGCTGCGCGAAAGCGGCGATTATTTTGGCTACAGCCTGGCGCTGGGCAGCCCTGAGGTGCCGCTGCTGCACCTGACCAACGCCTTCCGCACGCTCGCCAACGGCGGACGGTCGAGTGCTGTAGCACTCTCGGATGTTGCCAAGCCGCGCTTTGCCCCTGCGCTGGACGCCCGTGCCGCCTTCATCGTGGGCGACATCCTCTCGGACGGCAACGCACGCGCCCGCACCTTTGGCACCGACAGCGTGCTGGCCACCCGCTTCTGGACGGCCGTGAAAACCGGCACCAGCAAGGACATGCGCGACAACTGGGCCGTGGGCTGGTCCGAGCGCTACACCGTGGGCGTATGGGTGGGCAACGCCAGCGGCGCGGCCATGCACGACGTGAGTGGTACCAGCGGCGCGGCCCCCATCTGGTCGGCGGTGATGGGTTTTTTGCATGCCCGCGAGCCCAGCCACGCCCCCAAGGCCCCCCTAGGCCTGGCCCGCACAGCGGTGCAATTTGGGCCCGTGGCGCAGCAGCCCGGCAGCCCGGACCCACGCGGCGGCGGCCAGCCGCTGGAGGCCGCGCGGGACGAATGGTTTGTGCAGGGCACCCAGCAGGCGTTTTTTGCTATTGATTATGTAGCTATTAGCGCTTATCCATCAAGCGCCAGCGGCCAAAATGATGCTAAAAAATCTGCGCCCGATGCGGCCGCATCTCCTGCGGGTCTGCCCCCGCGCATCACCGCCCCCGCCCCGGGCACCATCATTGCGCTGGACCCCGACATCCCCCCGGCGCGCCAGCGCCTGCAGTTCACCGCCACGGGCAACGCGGTGCAGTGGCGGCTGGATGGCAAAACCCTGGGCCGAGGCCCTAGGGTGGCCTGGTTGCCCTGGCCCGGGCGCCATGTGGTCCAGCTCACCGACGCCCAGGGCAAGGTGCTGGACGAGGTCCGTTTGGAGGTGCGCGGCGCAGGTGTGGTGGCCCAGCCTCTCCGGGCAGGTGCGCATTGACGCTGACAAGTCCGAGGAATACGGTGTGACTTGGGGCCAAGTCCCTGTTAAGGCGGCTGTTTAAAATAGTTACAAACTATCCCTATGCCCTCCCTTCGCCAGTTTTTCTCTCACCGCCTCATATGGCTGGCTTTGCTGGTGGCTCTGGGCATTGGTGCCTTGTTTGCCCGCACCATCTGGACCATTCGCAACGACGAATGGAGCTACGCCGTGCAGACCAACTCCAACCTGGCCCGCACCATGGAGCAGAGCCTGGCCTGGTCGCTGGACTCGTTCGACAAATCCCTGGAGGGCGTGGCCCGCGAGGTGGCACGGCCCGAGGTATGGGCGCTGCCACCCGACCTGCGTGCGCGGGTGGTGTTTGACAACTCGCTGCGTGCGCGCGGCGCGGGCGATGTGCTGGTGCTGGACGCTCAGGGCAACGTCATTCTGGACTCGGGCTCCCTGACCCCTCGCCGCACCAACTTGGGCGACCGCGACTACTTTCTGGCATTCAGTGAGCGGGGCGAGCGGGAGCTGTTCTTCGGCAAGCCCGTGCCTTCACGGGTGACGGGTCTGAACATCCTGCCCATTTCTCGTCCGTACCTCCATGCAGACGGCAGCTTTGCCGGGGTGGTGGTCGGCGCTATCCGCCTGAGTTATTTCAACGAACTGTTTGGTTCGCTGGACCTGGGCTCCAACAGCGGGGTCAACATGTTTCGGCGGGACGGAGTGGTGATCTCCCGCTTTCCGTATGGTGATGCTGATGTCGGCAAAACCATCGCTGGTACGCCTAACCTGCTGCGTTTTCAGGCCGAGGGCACAGGCTCTTTTGTCGGTAAGGCCGCGCTCGACGGCGTGGAGCGTCTGTACTCCTTCCGGCCTGTGGGCAACTACCCCCTGATTCTGAACGTGGCCCAGTCCACCGACACCATCTTGGCCAAGTGGAGGAGCAGTGCCTGGGTCCTGGGTGGTTTTGCTGCGCTGTTGATGGCTGGCTGCCTTGGGTTGGCGCTGCTGTTCGTGCGTGAGCTGGTGCTGCGCCAGCAGGTTTCGGCGCGTTTGGCCGAGGCTGAGCATGACCTGCGCACCATCCTCGACAACGTGCCTTCGATGATTGCCTACTGGGATGCCAGTATGCACAACCGCTTTGCCAACCGGGCGGCACTCGAGGAGTTCGGCACCTACCCGGTGCCTGTGCGCGGCCGGCATATCAGCGAGCTGCTCAGCGAATCCCGCTACGCGGCCAGCAAGCCCTACTACGACCTGGCGTTGGCGGGTGCACCGCAGCGCTTTGAACGTACTGACCAGAACCCGAAAGGCCAGCCGCGGCACAGTATCGTCTCCTACCTGCCCGACGCAGACGCGCGCGGCGTGGTCACCGGGCTCTTCGTGCAAGTGACGGATATTACCGAGCGCAAGCACATGGAGAACGAGCTGTTCGACGAGAAAGAGCGCGTGCGCCTGATGCTGCAAGCCATTGGCGACGCAGTGGTCTGCTCGGACGCGAAGGGCATGGTGACCTACCTCAACCCCGTGGCAGAACGCCTGACGGGCTGGCAGGCGTTTGATGCGGCAGGCCACACCGTGGACGAGGTGGTGAGCCTGCGCAGCCCTGACAACGATGAGCCTTTGACCAACACGCTGCGTGCGGCCATCCAGTGCGGCATGGCGACTCCCCCCGTGCGGGGCGTGCTGTTGCACCGCACCAATGGTCAGCGCTTTCAGGTGGAGGAAACCGCCAGCCCCATCACCGACCGCCATGGCACGGTGACCGGCGCCGTGGCCGTACTGCGCGACGTGACCGAATCGGTGGTCATGGCCGAGCGCATGGCCCACCTGGCCCAGTACGACGCACTGACCGACCTACCCAACCGCGTGCTGCTGCAAGACCGCGCCCAGCTGGCCATCTCGCAGGCCCGCCGCGACGGCAAGTGCCTGGCCGTGATGTACCTGGACCTGGACGGCTTCAAGGACGTGAACGATACCCTGGGCCACGATGTGGGCGACCTGCTGCTGGTGCAGTTTGCGCAGCGCCTGAAGGCTGCCGTGCGCGCGTCCGACACCGTGTGCCGCCAGGGCGGGGATGAGTTTGTGGTGCTGCTGCCGGGGCTGGACGGCGCCGAGGCCGCCTGCCAAGTGGCGCGCAAGATCCTTGCGTCGTGCGACGCGCCCTTCGCGCTGGCGGGGCGTTTTCTGCAGGTGGGGCTGAGCGGCGGCATCGCACTCTTCCCTCAGCACGGCGATACGTTCGATGCGCTCTCGCGCCATGCCGACAGCGCCATGTACGCCGCCAAACGCGGCGGGCGCATGCGCTTCATGCTCTACCGGGGCCCGGACGCCGAGCCCGAGGTGGTGCTGGCCGCTGTGGAGGCTGGGCAGGATCCATAAGCCGCCAGAGTTCTGGCGTGGGATCTTGCTATAACTTTTATAGCTATTAGCGCTTTCCAAATAAGCGCTAGCAGCCAATTTCTTTGAAATTCTTGTCCCTCCAAGGCCCCCGCTCTCCCACCGCCTTGGAAATTTGTTGCAGCCCGCACAAATAATTTTGATGGCCCAGCCGCAGGCAAGTGCCTACCATTCGGCGCAGTCCTGTCTGCCCCCTGTGCAACCCCTTTCTGGAGTGTCCGCGTGCCCGATCTGTCCAAAATCACCTGCATTGAAGACCTGCGTGTCATTGCCCAGCGCCGTGTGCCGCGCATGTTTTATGACTACGCCGATTCGGGTTCGTACACCGAGGGCACCTACCGTGCCAACGAAAGCGACTTTCAGCGCATCAAGCTGCGCCAGCGCGTGGCCGTGAACATGGAGGGCCGCAGCACCCGCACCACCATGGTCGGCCAGGACGTGGCCATGCCCGTGGCCATTGCGCCCACGGGCCTCACCGGAATGCAGCATGCCGACGGTGAAATTCTGGGCGCCAAGGCGGCCAAGGCGTTTGGCATCCCGTTCACGCTCTCGACCATGAGCATCTGCTCCATCGAAGACGTGGCCCAGCACACGGGCAACCACCCGTTCTGGTTCCAGGTGTACGTGATGCGTGACCGCGACTTCATCGAGCGCCTGATCGACCGCGCCAAGGCCGCCAACTGCTCGGCGCTGCAGCTCACGCTCGATCTCCAGATCCTGGGCCAGCGCCACAAGGACATCAAGAACGGCCTCTCGGCCCCGCCCCGCCCCACCATCGCCAACCTCATCAACCTGGCCACCAAGCCCCGCTGGTGCCTCGGCATGCTGGGAACGCCGCGCCGCAGCTTTGGCAACATCGTGGGCCATGCCAAGGGCGTGGGCGATTTGTCGTCGCTGTCGTCGTGGACGGCCGAACAGTTTGATCCGCAGCTCAACTGGGGCGATGTGGAGTGGATCAAGAAGCGCTGGGGCGGCAAGCTGATCTTGAAGGGCATCATGGACGCCGAAGACGCGCGCCTGGCCGTCAACAGCGGCGCCGATGCGCTCATCGTCAGCAACCACGGCGGCCGTCAGCTCGATGGCGCCCCATCCTCCATCGCCGCGCTGCCCGGCATTGCCGCTGCGGCGGGCAAGGACATCGAGGTGTGGATGGACGGCGGCATCCGCAGCGGGCAGGACGTGCTCAAGGCCCGTGCGCTGGGCGCGCAGGGCACGCTGATCGGCCGCAGCTTCCTGTATGGCCTGGGGGCCTTTGGTGAGGCAGGCGTGACCCGCGCGCTGCAGATCATCCAGAAGGAGCTGGACATCACCATGGCGTTCTGCGGCCACACCAACATCAACACGGTGGACCGCTCCATTCTGTTGCCAGGCACCTATCCGACCTGAGTCTTGCCGACTCGCCCTTGCAAAGGCCGCGCTGCGGCCTTTGTTGTTTCTGGCTTCCCGGTGAATCCATCCTCCCTTTTGTGGCGTATTCAGCTACAGCAAAGCCCCGCAAGTCCTTGAAACCCGATCCATCCCAGAGAATGGGCGCATGAGCACCCCCCAACCAGACCGTGAACTGATGGAACTCCTTGACCGCATCGCCGCGCAGGAAGACTCTGCGCTCAAAAGGCTGTACGAGCGCACCTCGTCGCCGCTTTTTGGCCTGGCCTTGCGCATTGTGCGCAACCGCGATGTGGCCGAGGACGTGCTGCAGGAGGCCTTCCTGAGCATCTGGCGCGGCGCCGGCAACTACCGCGCATCACTCAGCCCGCCCATGGCGTGGATGGGGCTTATCGTACGCAGCCGGGCGCTGGATGCGCTGCGCAAGCGCAGCAGCGACCGGGCCGACCTGATGAACGAGCTGGACGACGAGCTGGCCCAGACGCTGGAGGGCGATTCGCCCAACCCCATGGACACGGCCGATGCCAGCGAGCAGTCGTTTGCGCTGCACCACTGCCTGGGCAAGCTCGACCACAAACAACGCGAGGTGGTCAGCCTGGCCTATCTGCGTGACCAGAGTCACGGCGAACTGGCCGAGCAGCTCAAGTTGCCGCTGGGCACCGTGAAGACCTGGATCCGCCGGGGGCTGGAGCAACTGCGCACCTGCATGGCGCGTTACGCCTGAGCACGGAAGGTCCACCATGAACATCACCCAACACCCCGACCTGCTCGACCGCCTGGCCGCCAGCTATGCCCTGGGCACGCTGCGCGGCGGCGCCCGCCGCCGCTTTGAAACACTGGCACGCGAACACGCCACCGTGCGCGCCGCCGCCCTGGTGTGGCAGACCCGCTGGTCGGGCCTGACCGAGCTGCAACCTGCCATCGACCCCGCCCCCGCCGTGTGGACCCGCATCGACAACCTCGTGCAGGCCGACAAGGCTGCGGCGGCCATGCAGGCTGCGCGTGTGCCCCCGGCTGCTGCGGCCCCCGGTGGCTGGTGGCGCAACCTGCTGGTGTGGCGCGGTGCTGCCGCTGCGGGGGCCATCGCCACACTGGCTGCCGTGGTGGTCGGCGTGCAGGTCAATGGTGGCCTGCGTGCCACCACCGGCGCGCAGATTGCCACGCTGCAGCAGCAACTGCAGGCCACACCCCAGATCCAGTACGTGGCCGTGCTGGCCGACGACAAGGCGGACGCGTCGATGCTGGTCACCTTCGACCCCAAGAACAACCAGCTGGTGCTGCAGCGCGTGGGCGGCTTTCAGGAGGGGGCGGACAAGTCGCTGCAACTGTGGGCGCTGCCACCGGGCCAGGGCCCACGCTCGCTCGGTGTGCTGGGGCATGACAAGCTGCTCAAGCTGGTGGCCCAGGAAGGTGATGTGAAGGAAGTGCCCACACTGGCCATCAGCCTGGAGCCGCTGGGCGGCGTACCCAGCGCCACAGGCCCGACCGGGCCGGTGCTGTTCAAGGGCGCACTGATTCGCAAAGCCACCTGAACGGCACACAGCGGGCTGCCGCGTGGGATTGCCGCATGGGGTTGCCGGATGGGGCGGCGGGACGCCTCCCACAAAGAATCGTCGCAGCCGCTGAATCCAGAGGGTTCTCTTCGCCGTATAGGTGGTGGGGTGCTTGGCACCTCTCTATCCACCTACGAGGAGATCTCCATGCCATTGAGAAGAATCAGTCTGGCCGTGCTGGCTGCCCTGGCGGCCAGCGCAGCGGGCGTCAGCCTGGCGTCCAGCCACCGCGAAGCACCGTTCATCACGACCCAGCCCAAGGTTGACGGCGCCGATTTCTACCTGTTCAACAGCTACGAACCGGGCCGCGCGGGCTTTGTCACCATGATCGCCAACTACCTGCCGCTGCAGGATGCCTATGGCGGCCCCAACTACTTCAGCCTGGACCCGAATGCGCTGTATGAGATCCACATCGACAACAACGGCGACGCGGCGGAGGACATCACCTTCCAGTTCCGCTTCAAAAACACGCTGAACAACGGTGGCAACGGCATCACCCTCGACATCGGCCCTGACGGTGCCCGCAAGAAGGTAGCGATCCCGCTGCGCAACGCCGGTGGCATCAGCGGCGCGGCGGCCGACCCGCTGGCCTACCGCGAAGAGTACGAGATGTTCATCGTGCGCGGTGACCGCCGCACCGGCAAGCGCGAGCAGATCAGCATGGCTGGCGGGGGCACCACCTTCACCAAGCCCATCGATTACATCGGAGAAAAATCCCTGGGCAATGCCGCTGCCTACGACGCCTATGCCAGCAAATATGTGTATGGCATCAACATCCCCGGCTGTTCCACGCCCGGCAAGGTGTTTGTGGGCCAGCGGCAGGACCCGTTCCCTGTGTCGCTGGGCACCATCTTTGACCTGGTGAATGCGCCCGCTGCGGTCATCACCAGCGAGTCGAATGCAGCGGCTTTTGGTGCCGGCCAGATTGCCGACAAGAACGTGACCTCGCTGTCCGTGGAAGTGCCCACCAGTTGCCTCACGGCTGCATCGGGCGAGAAGGTCATTGGCGGCTGGACCACTGCCAGCCTGCGCCAGGCCCGCCTGCTCAACGGCAAGCCGGACTCGGGCCTGCAGGCCAGCGAGAAGGCAGGTGGCGCATGGACGCAGGTCTCGCGCCTGGGCATGCCGCTGGTCAATGAGGTGGTGATCGGCCTGAAAGACAAGGACAAGTTCAACGCGTCCAAGCCCAAGGACGATGCCGCCAACTTTGCGGACTATGTGACACACCCCACGCTGCCCGCGCTGGTCGAGACGCTGTTTGGCGCCAAGGCCCCCACCAACTTCCCGCGCACTGATTTGATGACGGCGTTCCTCACGGGCCTGCCCACGGTGAACCGCCCCGGAAACATCACCGGACTGGGCGCAGGCGGGCCCCTGGCCGAAATGCTGCGCCTGAACACCGGCATTGCGGCCACGCCAGTGGCTGCACAAAGCTCCCTGGGCGTGGTCGCCGGCGATGCGGCAGGCTTCCCCAACGGGCGCCGCCTGGGCGACGATGTGGTGGACGTGTCCCTGCGTGTGGCCATGGGTGCGCTGTGCACGGTGACCGGTGCCTCGGACGCACTCAAGGTGGGCTGCAAGCCCGGTGACGCCCCGGCAGGAGGCGTTGCATTTGTCGATGGCTCACGCACGAAAGCCACCGACTACCGCACAGCATTCCCCTACGTGAACCCACCACTGCCCGGCGCCAAGAACTTCTGATCCGAAGGAGACACACCATGCAAAAAAACCTTCGGATTCAGCACCTGGCGCTCACCTCGGTGGCGGCATTGGCCATCACCGGTTGCGGCGGGGGCGGAGGCGGTGACAACACGGCAGACCCTGGCAATGGGGGCCCCGTGATGGTGAACGCGTTCGCGTACGTGCAGCCGATTGTGGCCAGCGGCGCATCGGACACCACCGAGCCTCAGGCGGTGGACCAGTTGGTGCTGTCCAGCACCGAGACCGAAGAGCCCGATTCGCGGCTCTGACCTTCCGCGATGCCCCTGGCTGCGCCCTGAATGGGCGTAGCCAGGGGCCTCCGTGGGTGAGTCTGCCTCCTCCCATACCCGTTTGTTGTCACGAGCCCATGAAGAAACCTTCCCACCTTGTGTGCGCGGCCCTGCACCTGATGTTCTGGGCTGGCACGGCCGCAGCGGCCTTGCCGCAGGACTTGCCCCCCGGCCTGGATGCCGATGTGGTCGAGCGCCTGCCTGAACGCGTGGCTGCAGCCCCCGCAACCCCCCAGGCCGCTGCCACCATCGCCCGGCGCTGGATCACGTTGTCACGCGAGACGGCGGACCCGCGTTACCTGGGTCGGGCTCAAGCGGCCCTGGCACGCTGGTGGGGCCAGGCCGATGCCCCCGCCGATCTGCTGGTGTTGCAGGCCACCGTGGAACAAGGGCGCCATGAATTTGCAGCAGCGCGCGCCACGCTGGAGCGCGCCTTGCAAGCCAACCCCGCGCAGGTGCAGGGCTGGCTCACGCTGGCCACGCTGGAGCGTGTGGCCGCGCGCTATGCGGCCGCCGAGGCCGCCTGTCGCAACGTGGCGCGCTACGGCGCCACGCTACATGCCACCGCCTGCCTGCTTGAAACCCGTTCACTTCAAGGTCAGCACGATGCTGCGCGCAGCGGTCTCACCGCCCTGTGGCAGCAGGCTGCGGGGGATGCCACCCAGCGGGCCTGGATTGGGTCGCTGCTGGCCGAGAGCGAAGAGCGCGCAGGGCGCGATGATGCCGCCGACGCTGCCTACCGCCGCAGCCTGGCCGATGCCCCCGACGGATACACCGCTCTGGCCTATGCCGACCAGCTGTTGCGCCGCAACCGTGCGAGCGCCGCGCTGGAGGTACTCAGGCACCAGCCCGACAGCGATGCCGTGCTGCTGCGGCGCGCACAGGCCCTGCGGCTGATGGGGGACGCCGCGTGGCAACCCCTGGCGCGCGACCTGGAAGCGCGGTTTGCCGCTATCGCGGCGCGCGGCGAGGGGCTGGATGCCCATGCCCGTGAGCGCGCCCTGTTGGCGTTGTGGTTGCAAGGGCAACCCGCCGCCGCGTGGAAGGCGGCCCGCACGAACCTTGCCCTGCAAAAAGAGCCACTCGACTGGTGGCTTGCACTGCAGACCTCTGAACAATCGGGCGACGCTGCCGCCCACCAGGCGGTGCGGCAGGCCCTCCTGCAAACCGGGCTGCAGGACGTGCGCCTGGCGCGCTGGCAACCCCGGGGAGGCCAATGATGCGCTGCGAACACTGGATAACGGCCCCCCTGCGGGCCATGGTGGCGGTCGTGTTGCTTGCTGCGGCGCTGGTGCCCAGCGCACGGGCCCACAAGGCCAGCGACGCCTATCTGCGGGTGGCGGATGCCCCGGCGCCTGAGGGCGCTGCAGGGGCAGGCGCATCGGTAGGCCTGGTGCTGTCGGTGGCGTTGAAGGATGTGGACGCCGCGCTGGAGCAGCTCGATGCCAATGGCGACCGCCAACTCACCTGGGGGGAGGTGCGGCAGTCCATGCCCGCCATGGCCCAGTGGGTGGGCCAGGGCATGTTGTGGCAGTGCGATGGAACGGTGACGGCCCCCGCCTGGCGCTTTGAAGCACTGGAGCAGCGCACCGATGGCCGTTACGCGCGACTGGCTGCCACGCTCCCCTGTGCGCCCGCCCAGGCGGTCACCCTGCGCTACGGGCTGATGCAGGGCATCGACCCCACGCACCGCCTGCTGGTGGGCGGTGTGCTCGGCTTCCAGCCGCTGGCGGCCGTGCTGGCCCCCGATGGGCGCGCCAGCACCGACCTGCGATCCGCAGGCAGCGGTGTCGCACCCCAAGGGGAGCCAGGTGCGCAAGGGGCTGGAGGTGCAGACGCCCAGGAGCCCGCATCCCCACGCAGTGGTGTGGCAACACTGCTGCAATTTGTGGCCGAAGGGGTGCACCACATTCTGCAAGGCTATGACCACCTGGCCTTTTTGCTGGCGCTGTTGTTGCCCATTTCGCTGGTGCGACAGCCTCTGCCTCGCAGCCCGCAACCGATGACAAAGCAGCTGCCTGCGTCCCGGACGACTGACGCTCTGGATCGCCGTACCGGGCTGAAGGCGCTTTTGCTCACCGTCACGCTCTTTACCTTGGGCCACTCGGTCACGCTGGCACTGGCGGGCCTGGGCTGGGTGACGGTGTCGGGCAATTGGGTGGAACCTGCCATTGCGATCAGCATTGGTATCTCGGCGCTGCTGAATCTGTTCCCCGTCCGGGGCCTGCGCGGCCACTGGCTGGCGCTGGGCTTTGGCCTGATCCACGGCCTCGGCTTCTCGGGGGTGCTGGTGGAAGCAGGGATTTCAGGCAGCTCGCTGGTGTGGGCGTTGGCGGGGTTCAACCTGGGGGTCGAGGCGGGGCAGCTCCTGGTGGTGGCCCTGTGGTGTGCTGCATCCTTGGTGCTGGCGCGTTGGGCGCTTTACCGCACGGTGGTGGTGCGGGGGGGCTCGGCGGCGCTGCTGGTGTTGTCGCTGTACTGGACGGTGCAGCGGATCGCTTTTTCGGGCTGAGCCACCGCGCCAGCGGCGGCGTGGTTCAAAGACCCTCGGCAGCGCTCTGGAATGTGCATCCGCTGGAGGCGCCCTGACGTACCTCCACCGGTGTAGCATTTATTTACAACCCAGGAGCGACCCCATGAAGAATCCACGCTGGCTTGCGGTGTCCGCCACGCTTGCCTTGGCCGCCACTGTGGCCCATGCCGACACCGGCAAACTGCTGCTCACAGGGGGCGTCAGCACCATCGCCGGGTCGGCCGGTGGCGGGCTCACCCCCTGGGCGGTGATCGGCAGCAACGCCACCGAAGGCGAGGTGGGCTTTTCCGGCTACGCCACGCGCGCCGCCACGCAGGACTACGGCCTCAATGGCTACGGTGTTGCGGTGGGTTTGCATGACCGGGTGGAGCTGTCGCTGGCGCGGCAGGACTTTGACGCATCACCCGCCATCACGCTCAATGGCATTGCGCCGTTTGGCGTGACCCCCGGGCAGCACATCCAGATGGATATCGTGGGCATCAAGGTCAAGGTGGCAGGCGATGCTGTGCTGAACGCCGACAGCTGGATGCCGCAGATCGCCGTGGGGCTGGAGCACAAGCGCGTGCGCCCTGGCTCCATCGGGTCGGTGCTCGACTTTCTGGGCACCCAAACCAGCGGCACCGACGTGTATGTGAGCGCCACCAAGCTGCTGCTGGCGCAGAGCCTGCTGGTCAACGGCACGCTGCGCTCCACCAACGCCAACCAGAACGGCCTGCTGGGCTTTGGCGCTGCCGCACCCGGCAAAAACCGCCGCAGCCTGCAGCCCGAGTTCTCGGTGGCGTACCTCATCAACAAGAACCTGGCGGTGGGCGCCGAAGTCCGCTTCAAACCCAACAATCTGCAGGCGCTGGGCGCCGCCGCCGGCCTGGGCGCCGCGTTGCGCGAGGACGACTGGAAAGACATCTTCATCGCCTGGGCGCCCAGCAAGAACCTGTCACTGACGCTGGCCTATGTAGACCTGGGCCGCATCGTGCCCGGCATCACCAACCACCGCCGCCAGACGGGCTACTACCTGTCGGCCCAAGTCGCTTTCTGAAGAGATTTTTCCATGACCCACCCCAAAACCCTCATTGCCCTTGCACTCGCCCTGGGCGGCCTGCTGGCCCAGCCAGCGTTGGCCCAGACCGGCGCCGCCAATGCCACGGCCCCTGCAGGCCTCTACCAGGCCCTGGGTGAAAAGCCCGGCATCACGCGCCTGATGGACGATTTTGTGAACCGTCTGGTGGTGGACCCACGCATCGGCGGCCACTTCAAGGACACCAAACCCGCCGCGCTCAAGGAAAGCCTGACCGACCAGATCTGCCAGCTCAGCGGTGGCCCTTGCAAATATGAAGGCGCTGACATGAAATCAGCCCATGCCGACATGGACATCACCAAGGGCCACTTCAACGCCCTGGTGGAGGTGCTGCAAAGCGCCATGGATGCCCAGGGCATACCGTTCGCACAGCAAAACCGCCTGCTGGCCTTGCTGGCGCCCATGCACCGCGATGTGATCACCATCCGCTGAGAATGTACCTATGAAAAATACTATGATTTTTGTAGCTGCTAGCGCTTTGTGGGCAAGCGCTAGCGCCGGAAATGTTCAAATCCAGGTGCTGGACCGCGACGGCAAGCCCGTGCCCGAAGCCGTGGTGGTGGTGTACCCCGGTGGCACGGGCGGCACATCGCCCAGCCTGCTGCAGGCCAACCCCACCATCGAGCAGGAAAAGATGCGCTTTGTGCCCGCCGTCACGGTGGTCGAGCCCGGTGCCACGGTGCGCTTTACCAACCAGGACCGCTGGGACCACCACGTGCGCGGTGCGGCGGCGGGCCTGGCGGCTGCGGCGGGCACAGCCAACAGCGGTTTTGAACTGCGCCTGGCGGGCAAGGCCGACGGCAAGCCTGCAAACTCCTTCGAGGTCAAGCTCGATACGCCGGGGGTGGTGCTGTTGTCATGCCACCTGCACGGTTCCATGCGCGGCCATGTGTTTGTGACGGATTCGGGCTGGACGCTGAAGACCGATGCCGATGGCATTGCCCGCTTTGCGGGCGTGCCGGATGGTGCCGCGCAGGTGCGGGTGTGGCATGCCGAGCAGTTGATTGATTTGCCGCGCAAAGCGCTGAACGTGGTGCCGGGACCGGTGCTGGACACCGTGCAATTGAGCGTGGTGCCGCGCGTGCGGCGGGCGCCACCGGCTGCGCCTCCCACTGCGCCTGGAGGGCCGATGGGGGGATACAGCCAGGGGCCTGCCGGGCATCTGCAGCAGGTGGCGCATCGGCATTGATGGGCCGGTGGATCAGGCTCCGACCAGCTCAGCCCAACCGATAGAAATTAGCAATGCGATTTCGAAAATTGCTACTAATTTAATAGCTGCGTGCACCTAATCAATAAGCGCCAGCACCAAATTTACCAACAACAATCCTCACCCCAGGCCCCGCAGCGCCGCACTCCCCGGCGCCAGCTGCTTCAGCTGCGGTCCCAAAGCAGCCGCCTGCTCGCGCCGCCCCGCATTGCACAAGGCCGACACCAGCATGCCCAGCGTGTCGCCCAGCTCGGGGTGCGTGGGGGCGGTTTTGTGCAAGGCGTTGAACAGCTTTTCGGCATCACCCCATTGCTGCGCACGCGCAAAGCGGCGTGAGAGGCGGGCCATGTCGTCCGGCTGCAAACGGGCACCGGGCTTGGCCTTTTCAAAATACGTGCGGTAGCAGGCGTGCTGAAACTGCAGCGTCTGCTCGTCGTGGGCGTGCAGGCGAAAGATGCGGCGCGCGGCGCGGTGGAAGTCTTCGCCGTCGGGCCACAGCGATGCCGTTTTGAACCAGGCGCTGAGCACCGCCTGGTCTTGCGGGCGCAGCTTGGCTGCAGCGCGCCACTGGGTCAGGGCCTGTTCGAACTTCATGCCCTGCGCCAGGCGCTGGGCGTTGGCCACATGGGCGTCAAAGCCGTCGTCGGGCGCGGCGTCCTGCGTCACCGGCACTTCCATCGGTTTCTTGCGCAGCAGCATGGCCAGCGCCATCAGCGATGCGCCGGTCACCAGCCCGCCCAGGTGGGCCATGTAGGCCACACCCTTTCCGCTCAGCCAGTGCTGCAGCAACTCGTTGGCAATCCACGCGGGCAACAGCAGCAACGCCGGTGCGGTCACGTAGTTGAAGTAGAAAAACAGCTGGTAAAAAAACCGCACGCGCCGCAGCCGGTACAGCACCGCGTACATGCCCATCAGGGCCGACACGGCGCCCGAAGCGCCCAGGCCGTAGCTGCCCATGCCCGCATAGGCCCAGCCCGCCAGCAGCGAGCCGCCCAGGCCACCCAGCAGGTAAAACGCCAGGTACCAGCCCCGGCCCAGTGCCAGCTCCACCGAAAAGCCGAACAGAAACAAAAACACCATGTTGCCGATGAGGTGCCCGGTGCTGCCGTGCAAGAAGGTGGCCGTGAGCCAGGTGACGGGGCGCAACTCCGCGTCCTTTTCAAAGTTCTGCGCCCACTTGCGGGTGAAGGGGGCTGGCATCCGGGCTTCGTACTGGGTGCGCGCGGCCTTCCAGTCGGTGTACTGCGGGTCTTCGGGTGGCACAAAGCGCGGGCTTTTCAGCCGCTGCTGAAAGCCGTCTTCCTGCTCCATCCAGCGCAACAGCATGCGATGGTCGCCCGCCTTTTGCAGGGCGCGGGCCTCTTTGAGATGCTTGTCGCCGGTCTCTTCCAGCCAGGCCACAAAACGCGGGACTTCGATGGCGGGCAAGGGGCTGGCCATGTAGAAGGCGGCCGCCCGGTCCTGCGCCTTTTCTTCGGAGCGCTGCGGGCCCCAGAACACGAGCATGTTCACCAGGATCAGCAGCACCGTCATCCAGGGCGGGTTGCGCCAGGTGGGCCGGTTTTCGAGGGGGATGGCGTAGAACATGGATCAGTCTGGCAAGGGCAAAGGAGACGGTTGCGCCACAAGGCAATGGGCCCTGCAGGATGGGCGCAAGCGTAGCAAACACCGAGAGGCTTTAGCGCACAGGCAACGGGCCATTGCCTGACGACGACGACGCCCGGATGGGGCGGCGTCCTACTCCTCGAAAAGCACGGGGGTCCAACGATGTTGGTTGGTCTTGTTTCATTACCCAGAACCCCAGGAGCGCCCATGGCCCAAACCCCCACTTCGCGCGGCGCGGCAAAAAAATCGCCGTCTGCCCTGCCCTCTTCCACCCAGTCAGACACCTTTCGCGGCAACGCAGGCGAGTTGCAGCAGCAAGCCGGGGGCAAGCACCCGGTGCTGACCACGCAGCAGGGCATCCCGGTGGCAGACAACCAGAATTCCCTGCGCCCGTCGCCACGCGGCCCCACGCTGCTCGAAGACTTCATCCTGCGCGAGAAGATCACGCACTTTGACCACGAGCGCATCCCCGAGCGCATCGTGCATGCGCGCGGCTCGGCAGCCCACGGTTTCTTTGAACTCACGCATTCGCTCAAGCAATACACCACCGCCAAGGTGCTGACGGAAGTGGGCGTGCAGACGCCCGTGTTCACGCGCTTTTCGACCGTGGCAGGCGGCGCGGGATCGGTGGACACACCGCGTGACGTGCGCGGCTTTGCCGTCAAGTTCTACACGCCCGAAGGCAACTGGGACCTGGTAGGCAACAACATCCCCGTGTTCTTCATCCAGGATGCGATGAAGTTCCCGGACCTGGTGCACGCGGTGAAGATGGAACCCGACCGCGCGTTCCCCCAGGCGGCCAGTGCGCACGACACCTTCTGGGACTTTGTCTCGCTGATGCCCGAAACCATGCACATGATCATGTGGGCCATGAGCGACCGCACCATCCCGCGCAGCCTGCGCATGATGGAGGGGTTTGGCGTGCACAGCTTCCGACTCGTCAATGCTGCGGGCGACAGCACGTTCGTGAAGTTCCACTGGCGCCCCAAGCTGGGCATCCAGTCCACGGTGTGGGACGAAGCCGTCAAGCTGCAATCGGCCGACAACGACTTCCACCGGCGTGACCTGTTCGAAGCCATCGAGGCGGGCGACTTCCCGGAATGGGAGCTGTCGGTGCAGCTCTTCACAGAGGAGGATGCCGAGCACTTCCCCTTCGACCACCTGGACCCCACCAAGCTCATCCCCGAAGAACTGGTGCCCCTGCAGCCCGTTGGCCGCATGGTGCTCAACCGCTGGCCCGACAACTTCTTTGCAGAAACCGAGCAGGTGGCGTTTTGCCCCGCCAACGTGCCGCCTGGCATCGACTTCAGCAACGACCCGCTGCTCCAGGGCCGCCTGTTCTCGTACGTGGACACGCAGCTGTCCCGCCTGGGCGGGCCCAACTTCACGCAGATCCCCATCAATGCGCCCAAGTGCCCGTTCCACAACATGCAGCGCGACGGTCACATGCAGATGCAGGTGCCCAAGGGCCGCGTTGCCTACGAACCCAGCAGTCTGCAGGGTGACACGCCACGCGCCTCACTGGCACAAGGCTTCCGCCACTTCGCTCAGGCCGACGACGGCGATGGCCGAGGAAAAGGCCGCATCCGCCCCGAGAGTTTTGCCGACCACTACAGCCAGGCGCGCATGTTCTTTCGCAGCCAGAGCCCGCTGGAGCAGGCCCACATGGCGTCGGCCTTGGTATTCGAGCTGTCCAAGGTAGCCACTGTGCATGTGCGTGAAGCCGTGGTGGGCCACCTGCAGCATGTAGACACCGACCTCGCCCAGCGTGTAGCCGACGGCCTGGGCATGCAGGCGCTGCCCCCCGCCCCGACTGCCGCCGAGCCAGTGCAGGACCTGCCCCCTTCACCCGCGCTGCGCATCATCGACCGCATGAAGCCCACGCTGCAGGGGCGCTGCATCGGCATCCTGGTGGCCGATGGCTCCAACGGCAACACGGTGGCCAACCTGCGCAAGGCGCTGGAGAAGGTGGGCGCCACCGTCAAGATCGTGTCGCCCAAGGTGGGCGGAGCCGTGCTGAAAGACGGCACGCTGTTGCCCGCCGACGGACAGCTGCAAGGCACGCCATCGGTTGTGTTTGACGCTGTGGCCTCCATCCTGTCGCCCGACATGGGCGCACTGCTGGCCAAAGAGGCCGCCGCCGTGGACTGGTTCCGCGACGCGTTCGGCCACCTCAAGGCGATTGCCGCCTGCAAGGGCACCCAGGCCATCCTGCAAGCCGGTGGCATCGAGCCCGACGCAGGCGTGGTGGACCCCGCCGACGCGCAGGGCTTCATCGCCGCTGCACAGACCCGCCAGTGGGAGCGCGAACCCAAGGTCCGCACCCTCGCATGACGCATCCATCCCGTTCCCAACCCCCACCCAAGGAGAAACCATGCCCAAAGCCCACTATGACAGCCACCAGCTTGATGATCTGGTGCTCCAGATGATGGAAACCGAACTCGGCGGCGAGCAGGTGTACCGCACCGCGCTCACCTGTGCCGTGAACCCCGATCTCAAGAAGGAATGGGAAAGCTATCTGGAAGAAACCTTGACCCACCAGGATGTGGTGCGCAGCCTGTGCGACACCCTGGGGCTGGACCCCGATGCGCAGTCGCCCAGCCGGGCGGTGGTCAAACACATCGGCGAATCCCTGGTCAAGGCCATGCTGCTGGCCAAACAGGGGGGCAACCCCGCCGCCGCCCAGTTGGTGGCCTGTGAATGCGTAGTGCACGCCGAGACGAAAGACCACGCCAATTGGGAGCTGCTGGGCAAGGTGGCCGAGGTGGCCACGGGCGACGTGGGCCAGACGTTGAAATCGGCCCACAAGGCGGTGGAGAAAGACGAGGACCACCACCTGTACCACACCAAGGGCTGGTGCCGCGAGCTGGCCCTGGAGGCGCTGGGCCTGCCTGCCGTGCTGCCCCCTCCCGAAGAGGTCAAGAACGTGGAAACCGCCATTGGCGCATCGCGCGCCGAGCAACAGCGCGAAACCATGCTCTGACCTCAGCGATGCCGCAAGGCGGTGGCACACCGCCCGGCATTCGCTATTAAAAATATAGCTGCTTGCGCTTTACTGATAAGCGCTGGCGGCTATTTTTCTTTGGTACTTTCCCCCATTCACTATTCATGTTTGCCTCAACGGATCGTGGCTGGGGGCGCCGACGCCAGTTGGCCCAGTGCAGCCACCCCCACCGGCGGCGTAGCCAGCCAGGGCAGCACATAAGTGCGCTGCGCCAGGCCGTTGGCAATGCGCGCGGCCTGCTGTTGCTCGCCCACCAGGCGGGCCTGCAGCAGCGGGTCGCTGGTGCCCGTGGCCGCCACGCTTTTGTTGATGACCCAGGCCCAGGGCTCGATGTGGGCGCGGCGCAGGTCGTCCTGCAGCGCTGCCGCCTGGCTCACGGGGGTGACTTCGGGCAGCGTGACGATGACCACATGGGTCATGTCAGCGTCCTGCAGGCGCATGAGCGGGGTGATGATGTGTTTGGAGTTTGCGCTGCCTTCGTACTGCTGCGTCATCTGCCGGTGGTAGGCGCCGGTGGCGTCCATCAGCAGCAGGCTGTGGCCGGTGGGCGCCGTGTCCAGCACCACAAAGGCGCTGCGCGCTTCGTTGACCACGCGGCTGAAGGCATGGAACACGGCCACCTCTTCCGTGCATGGCGATTGCAGGTCTTCCAGCAGCAGGGCGCGGCCCGCGTCGTCCAGGGCCTTGCCGCGCGTGGCCATGATCTTGTCGATGTAGGCCTGTGTCTCTGCGTGCGGGTCGATGCGGCCCACTTTCAAGCCGGGCAGGCTGCCGTCGAGCTGGGCTTGCACATGGGCTGCCGGGTCGGTGGTGGTGAGGTGGACGCTGTGCCCGCGCTGCACCAGGCCCACGGCCAGCGCGGCGGCGATGGTGGTCTTGCCCACGCCGCCCTTGCCCATCACCATGATGAGGCCGTGGCCCTTGGCGGCCAGTGCATCTGCCAGGGACGAGAGGGGTTCGGCCTGCAACAGCACACCCGCCGTGGAGGCAGGCGCGCCCAATGGCACATCGCCGCCCCCCAGCAATGCCCGCAGCGCGGGCAGGCCCACGGTGTCAAAGGCGCGCAGCGGCACCTCGTCGCGTGGCAACTGGGCCAGCGCATCGGGCATCTGGTCCATGGCCTGACGGCCCAGGGCCTCGATGGCGTCGGCCACCGCGTCCTGCCCCGGTCGGCTGGCATGGAACACGCCGTTGATGGCCAGGCGCTGGTTGGCCAGGCCGAGGGCGCGCAGCTCCAGCGCGGTGCGCGCGGCCTCCTGCATGGGACGGGGGTCGGGGCGGGTGACCAGCACCACGGTGGTCAGGGCCGGGTCGCTCAGCGCGGCCAGGGCGGCGTTGAAGCGCGCCTCCTGCATCTTCAGGCCCGAGTGCGGCCCGAGGCACGATGCGCCCCGGTCATTGCCCGCCAGGAATCCGGTCCACGCCTTGGGCAGGCTCAGCAGGCGCAGCGTGTGGCCGGTGGGCGCGGTGTCGAACACCACATGGTCGAACACATGGCCGGTATCGCTGCCCTCGCTGGCCAGCAGCGCCGCAAATTCATCGAACGCCGCGATCTCGGTGGTGCAGGCGCCCGAGAGTTGTTCGCGCACTGTCGCGCGTTCGTCGCTGGTGGCCGTCGACTCCAGCTGCGCCAGCACACGCTGGCGGTAGGCCTCGGCGGCCGTGTCGGGGTCGATGTTGAGCATGTGCAGCCCCGGCACCCCGGGCACGGCCACCGGCTGGTTGGACAGCGGCACGCCCAGCATTTCATCGAGGTTGGAGGCTGCATCGGTGCTGACCAGCAGCACCTGCCGACCAGCATCCGCCAGGGCAATGGCCGCAGCCGTGGACAGCGAGGTCTTGCCCACGCCGCCCTTGCCCGTAAAAAACAGAAAACGCGTGGGCTGGGCGAGCAGGCCCAGGGTGGCGGGGGCGGCGTGTGTGGAAGTCATCTCACCAGAATGGCACAACCACCTGGCGCGGCCTTGAGCCAAGTCAAGGGCGTCAATGCGCGTGCGCCGCCCCGCTCACCAGCGTCACGATCACCATGCCCGCAATCAGCCAGGCGATCTGCGCAATGGTTTCGCGCGCCGTGAGGCGCTTTTGCAGCTGGGGAATCAGGTCGGCCAGCGCCACATACACAAAACTGCTCGACGCCACGGCCAGGAAGTAGGGCAAGAAGTCTTGCAGCTGCCCCACCAGGAAGTAGCCCACCACGCCGCCCAGCGCCGTCACGGCGCCCGCCAGCGACACCTTGACCAGCGCCATGCGGCGGTTGGGGCTGGTCTGGCGCAGCACCACCAGGTCGCCCATGTGGTGCGGCACCTCGTGCGCCAACACTGACACGGCGGCAATCACGCCCAGGCGGATGTCGGCCATGAAGGCCGAGGCGATCAGGATGCCGTCGCCAAAACAATGCACGCTGTCGCCCGTGAGCACCGCCCATCCGCCAGAGCGCGGCCCGTGGTGATGGTGGTGCGCATGGCCGTGGTCATGGGCGTGATCGTGGTCTGCATGGACGTGGCCGTGGGTGGAGGGCTGTGCGTGGCTGTGCTCATGCCCGTGGTGCCACAGCTCGGCCTTGTCCAGCAAGAAGAAAAACACCACGCCCACCAGCAAGGTGGCAAACAGGTCGTGAGCGCCCGCCTGGCTCTCGAACGCCTCGGGCAGCAGATGCATGAAGCCCGTGGCCAGCAGGGCGCCCGCCGCCAGGCTCAGCAGGTGCTGGGGGCCCACGCTGTCGGTGCGCCCGCCCAGGCCCAGCCGCATCAGCAGTGCGGCCAGCCACACGCTGCCAATGCCCGCAGCCAGCGTGGCCAAGATGATTGCTACTAAAGTCATAGCTTCTTACGCTTTATAGATAAGCCACAGAGCTTATTTTCGTTCAAATCCCACGCCCCGGACGCGAGATTAAAAAAGCCGCCCCGGTGAGGGGGCGGCTGCGGGCGGATTGCAGGGTACCGGCTCAGAGGCTGAGAGTTTTTTGCCCGAGCCCGAACGGTGCGTCAAAACGCAGCTGATCGAGGCGCAAAGCGCAGCCATAGCTCGGGCTATGGCGAGCATTTGCAACGACGAGCAGCGGTGTTTTGGCGCACAAGGCGGGCATAGGCAAAAGACTCTCAGCCTCTCAGACTACGCCGTGCGTCTTGAACCAGGCCAGCGCCCGCTTCCAGCCGTCTTCGGCGGCTTCCTTGCGGTAGCTCGCGCGGTAGTCGGCATGGAAGGCATGGGGCGCGTCGGGGTACACCACAAATTCCGATGCCTTGGCCTGCGGCGAGCCACTGGCCAGGGCAGCTTTCATCTTATCAATCGTGTCAAGGGGTATCCCGGTATCTTTTTCGCCATACAGCCCCAGCACCGGGGCCTTGAGGATGGGGGCGATTTCCACAGGGTGCTTGGGCGTGAGCTCGCTGGCCTGGCCCACCAGCCTGCCGTACCAGGCCACGCCCGCTTTCACGGGGCCATGGGCTGCGTACAGCCAGGTGATGCGGCCGCCCCAGCAAAAGCCGGTGATGCCCATGCGCGCGGCATCGCCGCCGTTGGCAGCGGCCCATTGCACCGCACCATCGAGGTCGGCCATCACCTGGGCGTCAGGCACCTTGGAGACCACTTCGGCCATGAGCTTGGCAATGTCGGTGTACTGCGACGGGTCGCCCTGGCGCGCATACAGCTGGGGCGCAATGGCCAGGTAGCCTGCCTTGGCAAAGCGGCGGCAGGTGTCTGCGATGTACTCGTGCACGCCAAAAATCTCCTGGATCACCAGCACCACGGGCAGGCCCGTCTTGCCGGCCGGTGCCGCGCGGTAGGCGGGCACCTTGAAGCCGTTGACGGTAAAACTCACCTCCCCGGCCGTCAGGCCGTCGCTGGGCGTGGCGATGGCCGTCTGCGCCATGATGGGTGCGGCTGCCGCTGCATAGCCCAGGCCAAGGGCGGTCTGTAGCGCCGTGCGTCGGGTGGCGCCCGCCTCGGTGGTGCGGCCAGGCAAAAGCGCGCGTGCGTCGGAGTGGAGGTCTTCAGTGAGCATCGGTTTCTCCAGGGTGAAAGAAGAGGGGGCCAACAAGGGCGGTAACGGGCGGAAGCCGCAGTCTAGGCGGTTTGGAGCCTTGCCGCATTTGCCGGTACCGCAAACAGGGGCGCACTGCTAGACTTTCTGCGAACCTGGGACCTACCAACCATGCCCCCTGCTCCACCGCCAGCGCGCGAAGAACCTCCGGCTCTGCTGACGGCGGTCGTGTGTGGGGTCTGCGGCATCGGTGGGCTGGGGCTGCTGGCCTGGGCGCTGGCCAGCCATGTGCTGGAGGCGCCAGTGCGCGCGGCGCTGGTGGCTGCCGGGCTGGCGCTGTGGGCCATGGCCAGCCTGCACTGGCAGCTTGCACGGCGTGCGCAGCGCTGCCAGGTGGCGGCAGAGGCTGCGCAGCAGGCAGCCCAGCAGGCCAGCGCACAGCTGTCGGCCACGCTCGACATCCTGCCCGACGGCCTGGCCATCTACGACGCGGACGACCGCCTGGTGCTGTGCAACACACGCTACCGCGAGGTGGCCCCGGGCATCACGATGGCGGTGGACTATGGGACACGGTTTGAAGACGTACTGCGCCGGGCCGCCGCTTCGGGCGAGATCCGGGACGCGCGACCAGACCTGGAAACCTGGCTGGCGGGCCGCATGGAACGCCACCGATCACCGTGCGGCCCCGAAGTGCAGGAGGTGCGGGGCGACCGCTGGATGCAGCTGACCGAGCGCACGCTCGACGGTGGCGGCGTGGTGGTGCTGCGCACCGACATCACCGACACCGTGCACAAGGAACGCGCGCTGAAACAGGCGCTGGCCGACGCCGAACGCGCAGAGCGCCGCCTGCACGAGGCGGTGGACGCCATGCCCGCCGGCCTCGATATCTATGACGAGAACGACCGGCTGGTGCTGTGCAACAACTTCATGGCCAACCTGCGCCCGCACCTGCCCGTGCAGACATCGCTGGGCAAGACCTATGAAGAACTGCTGCGTGAAGGCCTCCAGCACGGCATTCCCGAAGAAGCGCGCGGCCAGGAAGAGCTGTGGCTGGCCCACGAACTGGCCCTGCGCGGCCACCGCCCTGGCCCCGAGGTGCGCCACTACCCCAATGGCGCATGGATGCACATGCACGAAAGCCGCACCCCCTCGGGCATGACCGTGGTGGTGCGGCTGGACATCAGCGACCTGATCGAGCAGCGCCAAAAGGCAGAGGAAGCCCGCCAGGAAAGCCAGCGCATGCGCCAGTTGCTGGAGCGCGCGGTGGAGGCCCTGCCCGTCAGCATCGAGATCTTTGACGAGCAGGACCGGCTGGTGCTATTTAACCAGCAGCTCTCGCGCATGTACCCCCACATGAACTACGCAGAGCATCTGGGCAAAAGCTTTGCCGACATCCTGCGGTATTCGGTGCAGCGGGGGCTGGTCCTCTCTGCCAACGGCCGCGAGGAAACCTGGATTGCCGAGCGCCTGTCAGAGCACGGCAGCCGCACGTCCAACCTGGTGCAGCGGCTGGCCGATGGGCGCTGGATCAACATTTACGAAACCCGCACCCCTGAAAACTATGTGGTGGCGGTGCGCCTGGACATCACCGACCTAATCGAACAGCGCCAGGCACTCGAAGCGGCGCAGGACGAAGCCCAGCAGGCGCGGCAACTGCTGCAGGACGCCATCGAATCGCTGCCCGAGGGGTTTGCGCTGTTCGATGCCGACGACCGGCTGGTGGTGTGCAACGCGCAGTACCGACGGCTGTACCCCATCTCGGCACCCATGATCTTGCCCGGTAGCACCTTTGAGCAAATTGCCCGCTACGGCGTTGAGCGCGGGCAGTACCTGGACGCAGTGGGCAACGAAGAGGCCTGGCTGGCCCAACGTGTGGCCGACCACCAGGCCGCCATCCAGTCCGTTTTGCAGCACCTGACCGACGGCCGGTGGGTACAGGCCGACGAACGCCGCACCCCCCAGGGCGGCATTGCCGGTGTGCGCACCGACGTGACCCAGCTGGTGCGCAAGGAGCAGGAGCTGGCCGCCGCCAACGCCAAGCTGGCGCTGCTGTCCACCACCGACGGTGTCACGGGCATCGGCAACCGGCGCCGTTTTGACGACCGGCTGGCCACGGAATGGATGCGCTGCGGCAGGCACGGCCTGCCGCTGACCGTCATCCTGATCGACATCGACCACTTCAAGCTCTACAACGACCACTACGGCCACCTGGCTGGCGACGAATGCCTGCGCCGCGTGGCCCAACTGCTGCAAGCCACCATCCGACGCGCGGATGAGGTGGCCGCACGCTATGGCGGCGAAGAGTTTGTGCTGCTGCTGCCCGACGTGCCGCTGCCCGAGGCCGTGACCGTGGCACAGCGCTGCATGGACAACCTGCGGGATGCCGCCCTGGCCCACCCCCGCTCCCCCACGGCGCCCATCATCACGTTCAGCATGGGCATTGCGAGTGTGGTCCCACGCCCGGAGGCCGGGTCTGACACACTGGTGCAGGCGGCCGATGCAGCCCTGTACCGCGCCAAGTATGGGGGCCGCAACCGCTTTGAGGTGTTTGACCCGGGCGCATGAACAGGCCCGGCGCCGCTGGCAGCAGCGGAGCACTCAGCGTTTTTTTGTGCACCGCTCCAAGAACCCGCACCCGCCGACGACCTTCTTTCCTTTCAAAGGCACTGTTGATGCACATCCTGCTGACCGGCTCCACCGGATTCATTGGCCACACCGTGGCAGCGGCACTGACCCGCGCAGGGCACACGGTGCACGGCGGGGTTTCACCCCGCCAGCGCACCGCGCAGCCGCTGCAGATCCCCATGGACTTTGCCCGCGACACCACGCCCGATGCGTGGCTGCCACGCCTGGCGGGGATCGACGCCGTCGTCAACGCTGTGGGCGTGCTGCGCGACAGCAGCGCACGCCCTATCGACGCCGTCCACCAGCACACCCCCGTGGCCTTGTTCAACGCCTGTGCTCAGGCGGGTGTGAGACGGGTGGTGCACATCTCGGCGCTGGGCATTGAAGGCAGCACCACGCGCTACGCCAGCACCAAGCGCGCGGCCGACGTGCATTTACAGGCCCTGGCCGCGCGGGGCGCCCTGAACCCCGCCATCCTGCGGCCCAGCGTGGTGTTTGGCAAAGGCGGCGACAGCAGCGCCCTGTTCATGAATCTGGCCCGCCTGCCCGTGGCGCTGTTCCCCGGCCCGATGCTCACGGCGCGCGTGCAGCCCGTGTCGGTGCACGACCTGGCCGCTGCCATCGTTGCCCTGCTGGGACCAGCCATGGCCACCCAGGGCCTCATTGAATGCCCGGGGCCTGAAGCGCTGACCATGGGAGATTTCGTCGCCAGCCTGCGGCAACAACAGGGCCACGGCCCCGCCCGCGTGCTGCGCCTGCCCGACGCGCTGACGCAGCTCAGCGCCCGCATGGGCGATGCGGTGCCCAGCGTGCCCTGGTGCACCGAAACCCTGAGCATGCTGGGCAGCGACAACGTGGGCAATCCGGCCATGTTCGAGCAGTTGCTGGGGCGCAAAGGCGTGCATTACAGCCAGCTGGTGGCTACGGCCTGGCGTTGAAGGCCCACCCCGCGCGCCACCGTGCCTACTGCGGCACGTAGTCCGACGGGTACTTGAGCGAATCCACCAGCAGGTGCGGCATGCGCATGCCCAGGTTGATGCCTTGGGGCGGAATCGGCTGAGTGAACCACTTGTCATACAGGCGATGCAGCTCGCGGGTCTGGATCAAACGGCGCAGCTCGGCATCCACCACGGCCTTGAGTTCGGGGTTGTTGCGCTCAAACGCCACGGCATAAGGCTCGATGGTCATGGGCTTGCCGATGACCTTCAGGTCCTGTGGCTTGGTGTGGCTGGCGCGCAGGCCGTAGAGCAGCACGTCGTCCATCGCAAAGCCTTCGACCTTGCCGCTCACCACCCAGCCAAAGCCTTCGGCGTGGTCCTTGGCGGGCTCGATGCGCACGCGCACCGACTTGGTGGCAGCCTCGCGCGCCAGCGAATCAATGTTGGTGGTGCCCGCTGTGGATGCGAGTGTCTTGCCATCCAGGTCTTCGATGCGGGAATAAGGCTTGTCGCTTTGCACCACGATGCGCGACGAGGCAATGAAATGCGCAATGGTGAATGCCACGCGCTCACGGCGCGCTGCCGTGTTGGTGGTGGAGCCACATTCCAGGTCCACCTCGCCTTTTTCAATGGCATCGAAGCGGCTGCTGGAAGTGACCAGGCGGTAGGCCACCTTGGTCTCGCGCAGCTTGAGATGGCGCCCCAGCGCCTGCGCAACCTGAAGGCAAACATCCACGCTGTAACCCATGGGTGTTCCGTGGGCCACATAGGACATCGGCATGGACGATTCGCGGTGGCCGATGACCACCACGCCGCTGGACTGGATGCGTTGTAGCGTCTTCCCCTGGGATGGTGACGACGGCGCCGCCTGCGATGGTGCCGCCGCCTGTGCCAGCACCTTGCCGCCACCCGCCGTGCCGAACGCAAGCGCAAGCACGGCCGCGCTCATGCTCCCGCCCAGCCTTTTTCCGACCGTCGCAACTGTCATGGTGTTCACCTTCAATCAAGAAGTCGCCACCCCAGGCAGACTGAGGACATGGCAAGAAAAAGGAGTCGGCCAACCACCAAGCCGACGGCAGTGCGCTGGGCTCAGCCCGCAGGATGGATGTGCCAGTAGGCATGCCGGGCCAGGGCCGAGGCCAGCACCACCGAGGGGTTCACCAGCGAGAGCCCTTCGAGCCGGGGGTGCTCCGCCAGCGCCAGGGGAATCTCGGTGCAGCCCATGATCAGCGTGGACACGCCATAGCATTCCTGCAGCGCAATCGACACGGCCTCAAAGCGCTGTCGCGCCAGCGGATAGTTGCCCGCCTTCACGCCGTCGTAGATGCCCTGCATCAACTGCTCGCGCTCATGGTCGTCGGGTACAAAGCAGGCGATGCGCGCACGCTCCAGCTCACGCTGGTACAGGCCGGCGTCGTAGGCGCCACGTGTGGCCAGCAGCCCCACGCCCTGCACCTTGCGCGCCGACAGCTCGGCCACCACCTCCTGCACGCCGTGCAAGACCACCATCTGCGGAAACCGCTGCTGCAGGATGCCGTGCCAGGCATGGGCCGTGTTGCAGGCAATCGCCACCACCCGCGCGCCCAGCGCAGCCAGCCGCCCGGTGGCCTGCAGCATGGGGTCTGCGGGCTGGTGCGCGCCGGGGCGCGTGTCGTTCAGCGCGGCCGTGCGGTCCGGTATGGGCACCTGCGCCAGCCAGTGCTCGGGGTAGGCCTGGTCGTGCACCGGAATGCCCAGCACCTCCATGCGGTCGGTGCAGGCCTGCACGAACAGGCGCACAAAGTCAGCCCCGGCGGCCGGGCCCATCCCGCCCAGAATCCCCACCACCTGCGGGGCGTGGGGGTGGCTTGCAGACACTAAAGACATGCGCGCTCCGGCTTACTGTGCGGGCTTGTCGCTTTGGGCCACCAGGTTCTCGCGCAGCTCCTTGCTCATGGCCAGGTTCAGGTTCTGGTTGCGCGGTGGCACGGGCGACATGAACCACTTGGTGTAGAGCTTTTCGAATTCGCCCGACTTCATCATCCCGCCGATCACGCCGTTGACCAGCGCCTGGAACTGCGGGTCATCCTTGCGCAGCATGCAGGCATAGGGCTCCACCTGCAGCGAATCACCCACCACCGTCCAATCGGCCGGGTTACGCTGGTTGCCCATCAGGCCGAACAGCAGGATGTCATCCATCGCAAACGCTTCCGCCCGCCCCGTTTCCACCAGCAACACGGAGTCGTCATGGTCTTTGCCCAGCACGATGTCCATGTCGAGGTTGTTATCGCGGTTGTACTTGCGAATCACCTGTGCGTTGGTGGTGCCCGAGGTGCTGGCCACCTTCTTCTTGGCCAGGTCTGCGTAGTTCTTGACGCCCGATGTCTTCTTGGTCAGCAGGCGCGTGCCGGTGTAGAAGTAGTTGATGGCAAATTGCACATCCTTGCCCCGCGCCGTGTTGTTGGTGGTCGATCCGCACTCCATATCGATGGTGCCGTTGGTCAGCAACGGAATACGGTTCTGCGATGTCACCGCCTGCAGTTCCACTTTGAGGGCGGGGTTGTTCACGCGCTTCTTCACGGCATCGACCACCGCGTTCGAGATGTCCACCGCAAAGCCCACCGGGGCACCGGGGCCCGAGAGGTAGCTGAAGGGCACCGATGACTCGCGGTAGGCCAGCGTGATCTTGCCCGACTCGGCAACCTTCTTGAGGGTGTCGGCACTGGCCATGGCGCTGGCCAGCAGGCCGGTGAGCACGATGGCGGCGGAGGTGACGGCGGAGAGCTTCATGGGAATCCCTTTGCGAAAAATCAGGTGGACGGTTGAAAAAGCGAGACGCAGGGGCACTGTAAAAATTCGCGCAGCACTTGAACAATTCATTTGCACGGGTACGTCATGACCAAAAGTTATGCCGCCGATCTGGTGCACACCGCCGCACCATCCAAGTGCCATTTTTCCCATTCCGCGCGGCTGTTCCGTGCTGTGTGCCTTCCATCGGTGCACACGCATAACTTCCCGGCATGGCTGCGCATGGCATTGGCATTGTTCAAAGGCCCGCCCTCACCCTACATTGACTTTCAGTCAACAACGTAGAACACACAAGATGCAGGTATGTGTCCTTGGCGCGGGCATCGTGGGCCTGGCCACCGCCTATGAGCTCCACCAGCGCGGCATGCAGGTGACCGTGATCGACCAGGCTCAGCCCGGTGCTGGCGCCAGCGGCGGCAATGGCGCGCAATTGAGCTACAGCTATGTGCAGCCCCTGGCCAATGCCGGCCTGTGGCACCAGTTGCCCGAACTGCTGCTGTCGCCCCGCTCGCCGCTCAAGATGCGCCCGCAGTGGGACGTGCACCAGTGGCGCTGGGGCCTGGAGTTCTTGCGGGCCTGCAACCGGCGCACGTCCGAGCGCAGCACCCAACACCTGCTGGCCCTGGCCGCACTCAGCCGCCAAGGTTTTGAAGCCATGCTGCAAGCCGAGCAGCTGGACTGCAATTTCTCCAACACTGGCAAGCTCGTGCTGTACAGCACCCCTGCGGGCCTCGCCGCCGCGCAGCAGCAGATGGAACTGCAGCGCGCCTGGGGCAGCGAGCAGGCAGCCGTCTCGCCCCAGCGCTGTGTGGAGATCGAGCCCGCGCTGCAGCACTACCACCGCAGCATTGCAGGCGCCATCTACACCCCCAGCGAATGCGCGGCCGATTGCCTGGCGGTGTGCCAGGGACTGCAGCGGCTGCTGGCAGCACGCGGGGTGCGCTTTGTGCTGGGCACGCGCGTGGAGGGCTTTGTGCACCATGCGCGGCGCATTGCAGCCGTCCAGACCAGCGCGGGCGCCATCGAGGCGCAGCAATTTGTGCTGGCTCTGGGGAGCGCCAGCCACCAGGCGGCAAAGACCCTGGGCTTTCGCCTGCCCATCTACCCGCTCAAGGGCTACAGCGTCACGCTGGATACGACGGACGCTGCCGGAGCAGCGCCCCGCGTGAACGTGACCGATGCGGCGCGCAAGGTGGTCTTTGCACGCATCGGCCAGCGCCTGCGCGTGGCCGGCATGGCCGAGCTGGTGGGGCACGACGACCACATCCCCCCCGCGCGCATCCAGAGCCTGTGCGAGGCCACCCGCGCGCTGTTCCCCGGCTGCAGCGACTTCAGCGAACTGCGCCCCTGGACCGGCATGCGCCCTGCCACCCCCACGGGCGTGCCGCTGGTGGGAAGGCACACCCACGCCCCAGACAACTTGCTGCTGAACACAGGCCACGGTGCACTGGGCTTTACGCTGGCGTTTGGGACGGCAGCGCAGGTGGCCGAGCTGGTGGTGCCGACAGCCTGAGCAGCAGCGAGAGGGCGACAGCCCTCCCCACACGGCGCTATTCGGCCTCCCGCAGACCCACGGACTCCAGCGTCTCGGCCACCGCTTGGCGCATGCACTGCGTCATGGCGCTGGCCAGCAGCGAACTGGGCCGGTTCACGGTGCGCAATGACTTGATGGGCACGGCAATGTGCGGCGCCAGCGCCAGCACATCCACCTTGCTGCGGTCAGCCGACGCGGCCGTGCAGGTGTCGACCACCGCAACCGCATGGCCGTGGTGCGCCAGGGCCAGCGCGGCGTGGTACGTCTGCACCGTGATCGCCGTCTGTAGGCCAACGCCGGCTTCACGGCAGGCATGGCTGACCACCGTGCCGATAGGGTCGCGCACATCCAGCCGCACCACGGGCGTATCGGCCAGATCGGCCAGGTGCGCCACGCCCGCATCCACCAGCGCCGCACCCAGCATGCCCTTGGGCGCCACACACACCATGCGGCCATCGGCCAGGTGCTCCTGCGTGAGCGCAGGGTGGGCGATGGCGCTGAACACAAAGCCCACATCGGCCTCCTGCAGCACCAAGGCCGACACGATCTGCGGAGAATGGAGCGCGTCGATGGTGACCTTCACATCCGGATGCTTCTGCCGAAAGAACCGCAGCGCGCGTGGCAATACCTCGTAGCTCAGCGCCAGCACGCTGAGGATGTGCAACTCGCCCTCGCGCTGATCGCCCTTCAAGCTATTGGCCAGGCGCTGCACATCGTCCAGCTGGGTGAACAAACGCTCGATGTGCGGGTACAGCGTCTGCGCCTCGGTGGTGGGCACCAGCTTGCCCTTGAGGCGATGGAACAGCGGAAAGCCCAGCTGCAGCTCGGCATGCGCCAGGATGCGGCTGACCGCAGGCTGCGTGACGTTGATGAGGCGGGCCGCCGCGCTCACGCTGCCGGTGAGCATGACGGCGTTGAAAACTTCTATGTGGCGAAGGCGCATGGGTTCAGAACCTGTTCAATGTCTTTTGGAGGCCGCACCAATGTCCCTCTGGGGTGTGAGCCAGGCAGACCTTGGACAGACTCCAAAGATGCAAGGAACAGGCCGGATGCGCAATCCTTGCATCCACCCATTGCGAGACCGCGCGCTCAGACCGCGACCGCAAGCACCGCCTAGGGCTACAGCGACATCGACGGCCGAGTCGCCATGGCCGCACGCCAGCGCAGCAAGTGCGGGTGCTGCTCGCCAGGCTTGTGCTTGACCACACGCGCAAAGTCCACCGCCACCACCGCCGTGATGTCGGCCACGCTGAACCGGTCTGCGGCAATGAAGTCGCGGTCCGCCAAGCGCTCGTTGAGCAGCTGAAAGAACTGCCCCACGCGCACCAGCCCACGCTCGGCGAGCGCCGGTATTTGCGGGTAGTCCACCGCGCCGGGCAATGCCCGGTTGGCCATGGCGGCCGCGCTGTTGCGCAGCGCCTCGGCAATGGCCAACAGGCCCTCGAACTCCATGCGCCAGTTCCAGCTGGCAATCTCGGCCTTTTCTGCAGGCGTTTCGCCCAGCAATGCAGGCTGCGGGTAGCGCGCCTCGACATACGCGGTGATGGCCGCGTTGTCGGTCAGCAGCAAACCCTCTTCGGTGCGCAGCGCGGGCACCGTGCACTGCGGGTTGATCTGGCGGTAGGCATCGCCCAGTTGCTCGCCATTGCGCAGGTCCACCTGCACGGTGTCGTGGGCCACATCCTTTTCTGCCAGCAGAATGCGCGCCCTGCGCGGGCTGGGCGCCGTGGCGCAGTCATACAAAGTGATCATGGTGACGCCTTGCAAAAACACTCAGCGTGCGGGTGAAGAAGCTGCTGCCGCCGCCTCGATCTTGTCCTGCGTCTTCGTATCAAAGTCGCTGGCGTCATGCCGCTCGCGCAGTTGGCTCGCCAGGTCGCCCTGAACACGGTTCACCTTGCGCCCACGCTGCACCGCCGGGCGCTTGGCCACCTGTTCGGCCCAGCGCACCACATGCTTGTACTCATGCACCTGCAAAAACTCGCCCGCGTTGTAGGCCTGCCCTTTCACCAGCAAGCCATACCAGGGCCAGATTGCAATATCCGCCACCGTGTACTCATTGCCCGCCACGTACTCGGTCACGGCCAGGCGCTGGTTCAGCACATCGAGCTGGCGCTTGGCCTCCATCGCATAGCGGTCGATCGCGTACTCGATCTTGACCGGCGCGTAAGCATAAAAATGCCCAAACCCGCCGCCCACAAACGGCGCACTTCCCATCTGCCAGAACAGCCACGACAGGCACTCCGCCCGCGCCGCGCCGTCTTTAGGCAAAAAGGCACTACCGAACTTTTCAGCCAGGTACATCAGGATGGCGCCGGACTCAAACACCCGCACAGGGTTGGCGGGGTCGGTGCGGTCCAGCAGGGCCGGGATCTTGGAGTTGGGGTTCACAGACACGAACCCGCTGCCGAACTGCTCGCCCTCGTTGATGCGAATCAGCCACGCGTCGTACTCCGCCCCGCTGTGGCCCAGCGCCAGCAGCTCTTCCAGCATCACCGTCACCTTCACGCCATTGGGCGTGCCCAGCGAATACAGCTGCAGTGGGTGCTTGCCCACAGGCAGCTCTTTATCGTGCGTGGCTCCGGCGATGGGCCGGTTGATGCTGGCGAACTGGCCGCCGTTTTCTTTGTTCCATTGCCAGATGGCGGGCGGGGTGTAGGGGGTGGAATGGGTCATGGGAGGGGCACCAAGTAGAAGGTGAAAAAAGAGGGTGAAGCGGATGCCGCAATGGCGCCTCAAGGCAAAAAAGTGTAGCGATGGAGCAAGGCGGCGTCTGCCAAAGCCCATCAAACCCTTCTACCGCTCAGGTGATGCGCCTCCTCTGGTGGGCCATCTGGCGCATGGCTCTGCATTTCATGGTCACAAACAACCATTCTCACCACGGACATGATTCGGCCCAGACAAACGGCGTTCCCTGCCTACTTCGTGCCAAAAATTTGGGTAAACCCTGAATCGATCAGGTCGAATTGTTTCCAAAACTGGAACAGTTAGTTTGCGACTGGGTGGTTTTTTCCTGAACACCATCGGCGTACAGTTCAACCCACCGATGAGCCGAACCCGCAAGGCGACTCACCGAACCCGGTTCAGGAATGGTTTTGACCCGGCTTTTTTGAGACGCTTTTTTAACTTCAAGGACTTATCCATCATGAACAAGACTGCACGTTTCCTCTCCATCGCCGCTGTTGCTGCTTTCGCTTCTTTCGGTGCCCAGGCTGACGAGGCCGATGCCTCGCAGTTCGCCACCCAATTCGAAACCAACCGCACCCGCGCGGAAGTGCAAGCTGAAGCCGCCACCATCGCCCAGACCCGCTCGATCGAACCCGCTGGTTCGCGTGTGGTGACCTACAAGTCCACGGCCGACCGCGCTGCTGTCCGTGCCCAAGCTGCTGAGGCCCTGCGCGCTGGCCAGATCCCTTCGGGTGAGCGTGGTTGATTCTTTCTGAATCCACGGTCCACACGCTTTCGTATTACTCAGTACCCCACACCCATTTTTGATTTCCAGGAGTTTCACCATGAACAAGACTGCACGTTTCCTCTCCATCGCCGCTGTTGCCGCTTTCGCTTCTTTCGGTGCCCAGGCTGACGAAGCCGATGGTTCGCAATTTGCCCTGAAGTTCGAGACGAACCGCACCCGCGCCGAAGTGGCCGCCGAAGCCGCCACCGTGGCCCAGACCCGCAGCATCGAGCCTGCTGGTTCGCGTGTGGTGACCTACAAGAGCACCGCTGACCGCGCTGCCGTGCGTGCCCAGGCTGCTGAAGCCCTGCGCACTGGCCAGATCCCTTCGGGCGAATTCAGCGCCATGTAATAGACGCAGTTGCGGGCCTTCCCATGGTGGCGGTCTCTCGCACTGGCGAGGGGCGCTGCCATGGGGAGTGTTTCCACAGCGCAGCTGAAATGCCGCAAAAAAACAAGGCTCCCACCGGAGCCATTTTTATTGGCGATTGAATACCAAACTATAAAAAAGATAGCTGGTAGCGCTCTATGGATAAGCGCTGGAGGCCAAAAACACTAAAAATCAACGTGCCTTATCCCAATTCAGTCCCTCGCCCACCTCGACCAGTTGCAGTTCCTTGTAATGCGTGACGCCCGTGCGAGGCCGGTTGATGCTGGCGAACTGGCCGCTGTTTTCCTTATTCCGTTGCCAGATGGCGGTGATCGTCAGCGAGATTGACGAACTCGGTCGCGCTGAGCATCAAGGTCCTCAGCCTCCGCGTGGCGTATCCAGGACTCTGCAATCCTCAAACAAAGAGCCTTGGCCCGAGGCCAACCGGTGCCAATCGCCTTCGAATTCTGAAACCAATGGTCAGCTAACTCGCGCTCTTGCCTGCCGCCCTCTCCGAAACCTTTTGAATAAACACCGCGGGAGTTGAACGATTCAATCTCCATGCCACGTTCAAGCTGATCCGAGCGCCAGCGCTCAAGGAGAATTCTTAATGCAAGGGGTGGGAATGCTCCATCGCCCTGGTCACATGGCAGGTGATATAGCAGCTTGCCGATTGTCTGATCACCGACCTCTACACGATCTCGGGAATGAAGCATCTGACGCGCTGAGTCTACCCATGCACACAGTACTTGAATGCTGACCTCGCCCCCCTCAACTCCAGGTGGGGTTTGCCAAGAACTAAGCAAATCGAAAGCCGCGTGCGCTCGTGCCTTCGCAGCCTCAAGATCCTCATCGGGAATATCTCGCTCAGACGAAGCAGGTTTATACAGGTCGCAAACAACTTCAGCAAAGAAATCGGGTTGCTTTCGCAGTAGCTCATGCAGCGCCAAGTCACTGCGCTCAATACCGTATTCGGTCAACAGCGGGAGTAGCGCATATTCCCGGCGAGCAAGCGCTTCCACACCAACTTCGGGCTGCTTACGAAGCCAAGAGAAAACACTTTGCAGATCATGTTGAATAGAGCCAAGTAGGCGCATCTTCTCTGCGTTCGGAGGTACCGCAATGAAAGAGTCAACCACTTTCAGGACGCATTCATGCCCGAGCCGGGGCAAGTCATTCCAGTTATGGTCAATTAAGTCCGCAGCGCGGCCATATCGAACAAACTCTTCAACCGCGCTCGCAAAAGCTTCAATATCTTCTTCAGCGCCTCGGATGTATCCAAAACGCCGGGTCCAGTATTCTTCGCGGACTTCATCACCGAGCTGCTGCACTGTTTCGTAGGTCTGTCTATCGTCGGGATAGTCAACCAAGGCCATCGCTACCGGAATCGCCCCCCAATCATGCGTTTTGGCAAACCTCAACATATTCAATGTCCAAGTTGAGCCCTTAATGGCCGCGCGTGAACTTGACGCTGAGCGGAACGCCAGCCACTGAGGCGCCTTCAATGCCAGCCAAACGCTCATAGCCTCCAGAACATCTATGTCATCACACTCAAGCCGTCCAACTTCATCTCCAACGATGTTGCTGTAAGTGACGATCGACAAAAGGCGGTGCACGCCTTCCCAACCTTTAGAGACGAGCACGTCAGTCAGTGCGGCATGCCTAAGCGTTCGGAGTTCCTTGGCGCGCTCATCGTACGCGGTGTCGCGTTTGCCCAAATCAGGAAAATTCTCATCGAAAAGCCAACGATGCTTCAGCGTCGGATCTACGAGGTGAAAGCTTTCCCCGATCTCATTTAAGCGTTCCAACTCCACTTTGGGCATGGCCCAGTCGGCATCTGCAAAGCTTGCGTGGCGACGGCAGAGCCGGTGGAGCCGTGACCACAACAGTTGCAACTTCTCTGGAGAGTCAGATGAGCGAGATGCAGATCGCAGAGCTGCGTCCAAGATGGATTTCTGATGTGGGGCAAGACTGGGGTACTGGTCAACTAGATCAGCCAGCTTGTCAGGGTCAGATCCAGCGACTTCAAGCGTTAGCGTGATATTCAATTCATAAGCCTCTATAACAGCGCTTCGTCTGATGCTCTTGCGGTCCTGCTGCCCAAGATTTCTCCAGCTGGGCCGATGTGTAGGTGTTGATATCGATCTCTTTCCCGGTAGCAAGGCCACGAGAAGTTTCCATCCGACTTCTGGCTCATGCCGAACGATGCTGCAGAGAATCTCGGCACGAGTCCGGGGATCGCAAGAAGTACCTGGATGCCACGGCAAGAAAATCTCTCGCAGGCTATTGAACGGTCGATTGGAAACCTGCCCCCCGGGGTCAAGGCGAGCAAATGCTGCGAGCAGATGGGCCACGCGGGGCAGCAAATCCGGAGACCAAGCGAGTGCTTCCAACCCCCAAAGAAGCCCTGTATGGAAAGACCGACCGAAGATCCCTGGTTCATCCGTCAACATGAGGCGAAGTCCGTCCGGTGCGCCCTGGATCAGGGCATCCAGGGCCTCAAGAAAAGGGTTGGGAGCAGCCTCGATTAGCACTGGCAACTGTCTGTCTAGCGATGCAAGGACTCTTGGATCAGCGCTTAATCCTTCGAACTGACGGATCAGATGGTCCACATATCCTTGTGCAGTGGCATGACCATGCAGCGCACCACTTTGCACCAAAGGGTCGCCAAGCACGGCAATGCGAAGCAGCGTTTCAGCGAGGCCATCTCGAAGCCCGCTAGAAACCTCCTCCTGAGGGTTGCGAGACACAAGGTCATCAGGTACCCCATGCCACCGATCCTCAACGGCGGTAGATATCCCTTGAAACACAGAGGCGACAACCTTAGAAAGACGCGCGATGTGATGTCGCGTGATGCTGCGCCGAATGAACTCAAACGCAGCCGTAGGCGCAATCACGAACCGGCTTGGTCCAATCAGATCAAGCAGGGGGGTTGTGCACCTGGCAAAAGTAGATAGAGCCCCCGACAGCTGTGCCTCACCCATTCCAGCTAGCTCAGAGACGACTGCCACGTCCCGCAAAGAATCTTCGCGCCAAGCTCCCGCAAAAACAGCGGCCACTACCGCATCTGATTGCTGCCCTTCTGCCCAGACGGGCAACGTTGGCTGCTGTGCATTACTGAATAAGTTTCGGATGTGCCAGATAGACGGACTACTACCTACGCTGCGGGCATCGACTTCCGCATCCCGCAGACTCAAACCCATCGACTGCTGGAGAGCGTTGGCGAATTCCCGAACACTTGCTCGCTCGAACCGCATGACATTGGCCGAATCGTCGCTGCGCCCCATCACCTGCAACACCCGATAACCTGCTTCTAGTAGGCGAACTCGATGTTTCGTTGCTGGTGGCGCCAAGATCACTGTCGGCATTCCTCGCGCTGAGGGCGGGTGATACGCCAAGCGATCTGCATGTTCATCACTGACAACGACAAGGCTGCTCGCCATTACTAAAAGGCCATCGGATTCCGACAGCATCCTCGCGGCGCAGTAGATCAACGCAATAGCCTCTTCTATCGAATCGCATAGGAGTGTCGATACCAATTCAGCCTCGGCCCGGAATGCGGCCGTCAATCGTGAAATATCCCTTCCCGCAGTAAGTAGCTGCTCAGTAACTGGTGGGGTCGATTGTTTTGACCATGCTGCAAACCAATGCTCCAGAGAGCGCCCAAAGCGCCTGGCCCCCACCTGGAATTCCTCCGCAGCCCAGTCTTCTACAGACGGAATTTTTTCAATCCATTGGACTAGATCGTCTGCGGCTAGCAGAACAACGCCTCCCCAGTTGCACCGCTCAGTCGCACTGAATTTCTTCTTGATAGTTGCGAGTGCCTGCGGCGTGACACTCCTCATCGTCAAACCGACGTAGATCACCTCGGACTTCAGCCAACCGTGCGGGAGCTTCTTGCCCTCTGCGGACTTGAAGTCGCGCTTGAACTTACTTTCGACTTTTCTGTCGGTGCTCAATTCCCAAAGCGATCTGTGCCTTCGAACAATGCCATGCTCTTCATAGGCGACCTCAACCCACCCGTCCCAACCTGCATACCCATTACTTTCGCCAGCCAAGAAGTGAATACTGGGTTGGTGCCGAGCTACCGTGGCATACACCAGACGCCGGATGAGCTCACCTAGATACGTCTTCCCTGCAGGACGTTCAGCGAGCTCTTGTAAGTTGTGAATCTCGATCCGGGGCATCGCATTACCTTCCTAAGCGCTGAATCAGCTCGTCAAACCAACTATATAAATGTCGACTGTCTAGTGCCTACCAGTTCCCGCGCTTAGTGCGCCTTATCCCAGTTCAAACCCACCCCCACCTCCGCCAATAACGGCACCTTCAGCGCCGCCACGTCCGCCATCAGGCGCGGGATGTGGGTCTTGAGCCAGTCCACCTCGCCTTCGGGCAGTTCGAACACCAGTTCGTCGTGCACCTGCATGATCATCTTGATATCCGGCTTGTGGGCGTCCAGCTCCTTTTGCACCGCCACCATGGCCAGCTTGATCAAGTCGGCCGCCGTGCCCTGCATGGGCGCGTTGATGGCGGCGCGCTCGGCACCAGCACGGCGGGGGCCGTTGGGGGAGTTGATTTCGGGCAGGTACAGGCGGCGGCCAAACACGGTTTCGACATAGCCCATGGACTTGGCGGCGGCCTTGGTGTCGTCCATGTACTGCTTCACGCCGGGATAGCGCTGGAAGTATTTGTCGATGTAGGCAGCAGCGGCCTTGGTTTCGATGCCCAGGTTCTTGGCCAGGCCGAAGCTGCTCATGCCGTAGATGAGGCCAAAGTTGATGACCTTGGCGTAGCGGCGTTGCTCGCTGGTGACCTGATCGACCTCCACCCCAAACACTTCGGCAGCGGTGGCGCGGTGCACGTCCAGCCCGGCGTGGAAGGCGTGCAGCAGCGAGTGGTCGCCGCTCAGGTGGGCCATGATGCGCAGCTCGATCTGTGAGTAGTCGGCGCTGGCAATCACCCGGCCTGCGGGCGCTACGAAGGCCTCACGCACGCGGCGGCCTTCGGGCGTGCGGATGGGGATGTTCTGCAGGTTGGGGTCGTTGCTGGACAAGCGGCCTGTCACAGCCACGGCCTGCGCGTAGTGCGTGTGCACGCGGCCGGTGCGTGGCAGCGCCAGTTGGGCGAGCTTGTCGGTGTAGGTGCCTTTGAGCTTGACGAGGCTGCGGTGCTCCAGCAGCTTGGCGGGCAGGGGGTAGTCCTCGGCCAGCTTTTCCAGCACTTCTTCGTCGGTGCTGCGGGCGCCGGTGGCGGTCTTCTTCACCACCGGCATGCCCAGCTTGTCGAAGAAGATTTCGCCCAACTGCTTGGGGCTGCTCAGGTTGAAGGGCTGGCCTGCAATCTCATACGCCTCGGTTTCAAGCTGCAAGATGCGTTGGCCCAGCTCGTGGCTTTGTGCGGCCAGCGTGGGCGCGTCAATCAGCACGCCGTTGCGTTCGATGCGGTACAGGGCCTCGCTGCTTTGCATCTCCAGCTCGTAGATGAAGCGCAGCTTGTCATCGGCCTGCAGCAGGGGCCACAGGGCGTTGTGCACGTCCAGGGTCTGGTCGGAGTCTTCGCACGAGTAGGCGGCGGCCTTGTCCACCGGCACCTGGGCAAATGGAATCTGGTGCGCGCCTTTGCCGCACAGGTCTTCGTAGGTGATGCCTTTGCGGCCGGTGTGGCGCTCAGCCAGGCTGGTCAGGTTGTGGGGCTTGTGCACTTCGAGCACGTAGCTTTGCAGCATGGTGTCGTGCGCGTAGCCCTGCACTTCGATGCCGTGGTTGGCGAACACATGGCGGTCGTATTTGATGTGCTGGCCCAGCTTGTGGTGCTTGGGGTTTTCCAACCAGGGCTTGAGGCGGACGAGCACTTCGTCCAACGGCAGTTGCGCGGGCGCATCGGGGCCTTCGTGGCGCAGGGGGATGTAGGCGGCCTCGCCTGCTTGCACGCTGAAAGAGATGCCGACGATTTGCGCGCGCATTTCGTCGAGAGAGTCTGTTTCGGTGTCGATGGCCGCGAGTGGGGCTTTGTGCAGGCGCTCCAGCCACTGGTCGAAGTCCGCCCAGTTCAGGATGGTGTCGTACACCACGGTGCGGTGCTGGGCTTCTTCGGCCACGGTGCTGGCGGAATGGTCGGCGAACAGATCGCCGCTCTGGCCGGGCATGGCGACGGTGGGGGCTGTAGCCGCTGGGGCGGCTGCACCCTTGATGGCAGCGGCCAGGCCCTTGAAGCCGTATTGTTCGTAAAACGGCAGCAGGCCGGCGTTGTCTGGCGCGTCGAGCGTGATGTCATCAAACCCAGGCAGGCCGGGGATGTAGTCGGCCAGCGCGCAGTCGGTCTTCATGGTGACGAGCTGGCGGCTCAAGGCCAGCTGGCCGCTGGCAATGGCCTCGCGCAGGTTGTTGCCCGCCACGCCCTTGATGGCGTCGGCGTTGGCAATCAGGTTGTCGAGCGAGCCATATTCCTCCAGCCACTTGGCGGCCGTCTTGGGCCCCACCTTGGTCACGCCGGGCACGTTGTCCACGGTGTCGCCCACCAGTGCCTGGTAGTCCACCATCAGCGCAGGCGGCACGCCAAACTCTGCCGTCACGCCCGCCACATCGCGGCGCTTGCCGCTCATGGTGTCGATGATGGTGATGTGCTCGTTGACGAGTTGGCTCAAATCTTTGTCGCCGCTGGACACAATGACCTCAATGCCCTGTGCGGCCGCCACGTTGGCCAAGGTGGCGATCACGTCGTCGGCCTCCACGCCGGGCACGGCCACTACCTTCCAGCCCAGCAGGTCCACCACCTGGTGGATGGGCTCGATCTGGCTGCGCAGGTCGTCGGGCATGGGCGAGCGCGTGGCCTTGTATTCGGTGTACAGGGTGTCACGGAAGGTGGGGCCCGAGGCGTCGAACACGCAGACGGCGTAGTCGGCAGTCACCTCTTTGCGCAGGGCCTGCATCATGTTGATCATGCCGCGAATGGCACCGGTGGCAGGGCTTGTGGGGTCGCCCGGCACCGCCCGCAGGTCGGGCATGGCGTGGAAGGCGCGGTAGAGGTAGCTGGAGCCGTCCACCAGCACCAGGGTCTTTTTGTCAGTCATGCACGGATTGTGCACGGCCGGACTCCACCCAGGCAGCGCTCTACAATCGCCCGATGCGCGCTCTCTACCTCCTTTTGCTGCTGGGCATTGCCTCCGGCACCGCCCTGGCCCAAAACCCAAGCCAAAATACCCCTCAGGGCACGACGGACAAGCGCGAAGCGCTCTCAAATCAAGAGCAACCTGCAGGCCGCACCAACCAGCGTACCGAGCGCATCCAGGTGGAAGACGCGGGCAGTCGCGTTGATGAGCTGCGTGTGGGCGGGCAAACACAGACGATTTCGGTGCAGCCCAAGACCGGCAACATGCCCGGCTATGAAGTGCAGTCGCCCGATGGCGCACGCAGCCGCGCAGGCAGCAACAGCGGCGCCGAGACCACCACCGCCCCGCGTGTCTGGAACGTGCTGAAGTTCTGAGGCCCCGGCGGCGACTGCGATATTTGGCAGCGCCACCGAGCTGCCCCCATGAAGCCGCTGCACGCCCTGCCCTTCTTCTGCCAGTTTTTCATTTCTTTGTAACCCCCTGAGCGATGGCCGTTTTTACCGAAGTCTCCAACACCGAGGCGCGCGAGCTGCTGCGCCGTTTGCAACTGGGTGAGCTGGTAGAGCTGCGCGGCATTGAGGGTGGCATCGAGAACACCAACTACTTTCTGACCAGCGACCAGGGCGAGTTCGTGCTCACGCTGTTCGAGCGCCTCACGGCGGCACAGCTGCCGTTCTATCTGTACCTGATGAAACACCTGGCGCACGGCGGCGTGCCCGTGCCCGACCCGCGTGCTGACAAGAACGGCGACATCCTGCACACCGTGTGTGGCAAACCCGCTGCGGTGGTGAACAAGCTGCGCGGCAAAAGCCAGCTCGCACCCCAGGGCGTGCACTGCGCGGCCGTAGGCACCATGCTGGCCCGCATGCACCTGGCGGGGCGTGGGTTTGACCGGCACCAGCCCAACTTGCGCGGCCTGCCCTGGTGGAACGAAACCGTGCCCGTGGTGCTACCCCACATCGATTCGGCCCAGGCCGCCCTGCTGCGGTCCGAGCTGGCCTACCAGAACCATGTGGCGGCCAGCGCAGCGTATGCCGCACTGCCCAGGGGCCCCGTGCACGCCGACCTGTTCCGCGACAACGTGATGTTCGATGGCGAGGAGCTCACGGGTTTCTTCGACTTCTACTTTGCGGGCGTGGACACCTGGCTGTTTGACCTGGCGGTGTGTCTGAACGACTGGTGCATCGACCTGGCCACCGGCGCGCACGACGCCGAGCGCGCCACCCGCATGCTGGATGCCTACCAGGCAGTGCGCCCGCTCAACGCGGCCGAACGCGAACTGCTGCCTGCCATGCTGCGCGCCGGTGCCTTGCGGTTCTGGATCTCGCGCCTGTGGGACTTTTACCTGCCGCGCGAGGCCTCGATGCTCACGCCGCACGACCCCACCCATTTCGAGCGCGTCTTGCGTGCTCGCCTTGCACACCCAGTGCACGCCTGAGCCCTTGTGCAGTGGCCGGAATGGGCTGCTGGGGTAAATTCCAAGCTATTGCACTGCCATGGGCGGCCTTCTGGCTGCCGGCAATGCCCGGGCGCAGGCCCCACCTTTCTTCAGCAGCACCTTCATGAAACTCCACATCGTCCCCGCCCGCACTGGCATGACCTGGGTCAAGCTTGGTATACGGACGTTCTGGAAGCAGCCCATGGCACTGGCAGCGCTGTTTTTCATGACCATGGCGTCCATGTCGCTGGCCTCCATGATTCCACTGGTCGGCCCTGCGGTGGCGCTGATGCTGCTGCCATCGGCCACCCTGGCCATGATGGTGGCGGCGGCGCAAGCCTCGCAGGGGCGGTTTCCCACACCGGCCGTGCTGCTGGTGGCGTTTCGCACCGGGCAGCAGCGGCTGCGTGACATGCTGGTGCTGGGCGCCCTGTATGCGGCTTGCTTTCTGGCGGTGATGGGCCTGTCGGCCCTGATCGACGGCGGGCAGTTCGCCAAGGTGTACCTGGGCGGTGCCCAGCTCAGCAAGGAAGTGGCCGAAGACCCGGCGTTCCAGAGCGCGATGTGGCTCTCCATGGTGCTGTACCTGCCGCTGTCGCTGCTGTTCTGGCACGCCCCGGGGCTGGTGCACTGGCATGGCGTGCCGCCGGTCAAGGCGCTGTTCTTCAGCATCGTGGCCTGTGTGCGCAACTTCAGCGCATTCCTGGTCTATGGGCTGGGCTGGCTGGGCGTGTTTCTGCTGGGGGGGCTGGTGGTGGCGCTGGTGTCGGCACTGCTGGCTACGGCGGGACTTGCGGCATCGGCGGCTGGCGGCATCATGGTGGGTGCCGCGTTGATGATGGCGGCGATGTTCTTCACGTCGGTGGTGTTCACCTTCCGTGACAGCTACGAGCCTCCTTCAACCCCAGAACCCGAGCCGCCCCATGACACACCACCACCTGACTCCCCTGCTCCTGGGCCGGACTGACAACGAGCTTCTCTGGCACCGGCGGCGCAGCCTGTTGCAGGCGACCGCCGCATGGGTGGCCGCTGGCGGGTGGATGGCCGCGCAGGCGCAATCGCGCAGCAACATCGTCGAAGTGCGCGGGGATGTGCTGCGCAATGGGCAGGCGCTGACGGCACAGGGCAGCATCGCCGCCGGTGACCGCATCGAAACGGGGCCGGGCTCCACTGCCGTCTTTGCCGCGGGCAACAGCGCTTTCATGGTGCGGCAGAACACACGCCTGGCGCTGGAGGGCGACACGCCGACCGCCGTCAAGGTGCTGCGAGTGCTGACCGGCGCGGTGGCCAGCGTGTGGGGGCAAGGCACCGACCGGCAGGTGATTTTGCCTACCGCCACGGCGGGAATCCGGGGCACCGGTGTGTATGCCGAGGTGTTCCCCGAGCTGGACCACCGGGGCTACTTCTGCAACTGCTATGGAACGGTGGACCTGGCCGCTGGCAACGAAAGCGTGGTCAGCCAGTCGGTCTACCACCAGTCGTTCTGGGCCGAGCCTGCGCCGCGCGACGGCCGCCTTCTGACCCCTGCAGGTGCCATCAACCACACCGACGAAGAGCTGGAGTTTCTGGCCGGCCTCATCGGCCAGCGCACGGCCTGGCAGATTGCCGGGCGCAAGGGCACCAAAGACGGCAGCGGGCAGATGAACTACCCCGCGCCCGGCGGCACAACGCCGGGAACCACACCGCCGGCACCCACTGCCCCCACCCGCGCCGTGCCACCGCCCCCCGGCGACACCAGCACCTACTGACCGCCGACCGCGCCCCTGGCAACGCGCCCACCGCAATGCACAAGGCCCACTGGCCAGTGGGTTGCCCTGTTGGTGGCAACCCCCTGGCCAGCGGGCCGGGTCGGTCAAAAAACGAACTAGCGGGGGATCAGGTCCCGATCACGCCGCCGTCGTTCTTGGTGATCACGATGGTGGCAGAGCGGGGGCGCTTGCCCGCGCCGTAACCTGCGTTGGCGGGCCACTGGCTCTGGTACTTGGTGGCGTCGCCCACGTTGGCCAAGGCGGTGCCTTCACCGGGGTGCTGGATGTTCACGAAGATGGCCTTGCCGTCGGGCGTTTCGGCCACGCCGGTGATTTCGCTGCCCTTGGGGCCGACCAGGAAACGCTTGAGCGTGCTTTCGGTGGCAGCCTTGCCCACGGGGGTCACGATGTCCAGCTTGGTGCCGTCGGTCTTGGTGTAGCTCAGCGTCTTCTTGCCGCCGTCACCCACCTGGCCGGGCACAGCGGCCAGCATCATGCAGTTGGTCACGTCGGTGTAGGCGCCGTCGTCGGTCTGGATCCAGCAGATGCCGGTGGCCTTGCTGAAGGCCAGGCCGTCGGGGCTGGAGAAGTCCTGGTCAGCAGTCAGCGACGAGATGTTGACCAGCGCCTTGTCGGCCCCGGCTTCGGCGCCGAACAGGTACACGTCCCAGGTAAAAGCCGAGACCGAGGCGCCTTCTTTCATGCGCACCAGGTGGCCATTGGGGTTGCCGGTCTGTGCCGAGGTGCCCTTCATGTCGGTGTAGGCACGTGGGTTGGCGGCGTCTGGCAGGTACTGGCTACCCGTGGGGTTCACACTGCGGTTGCTGTTGTTGGTCAGCGTGAAGTAGATCTCGCCGTTGGCGGGGTTCACGGCGTTCCATTCGGGGCGGTCCATCTTGGTGGCGCCCACGGCATCCGCCGCCAGGCGGGTGTTGATGGCGATGTCGGCTGCATCGGCAAACTTGTAGGCTGCATAGCCGCTGATGGCGGTGTTGGCCAGCGCCAGCTCGACCCAGGTGCCCGTGCCATCGGCATTGAACTTGGCCACATACAGCTTGCCGCTGTCCAGGTACTTGTCGCCCACGGCCATGCGGTCGGCGGCATTGGCATCGGCGGCATTCCACAGCGCGGTGGACACAAACTTGTAGATGTATTCGCCGCGCGAATCGTCACCCATGTACACCGACAGCGGCTTGCCTGCCTCAACCTTGCCAAACGCCGCGCTTTCGTGCGCAAAGCGGCCCAGGCCCGTGCGCTTCTTGGCCACGCGGGTCTTGTCGTAGGCATCGATCTCGACGATGTAGCCCATGCCATTCATCTCGTTGCGGTAGTCGTCGCTGCCGTCCACCGAGGTGCCGGTCTTGCTGTTGTTCCAGCGCTGGTACTGGTCGGCGGCGCCGCCACTCTCCCAGCCGTGGCGCGATGCAGCACCCTGGTTGCGGCCATAGCGCTTGAGGGCCGTGACGCTCTTGTCGTTGCCGCGTGCGGCATCGTCGGCAGCGCCACGCGTGAAGTAGCCAAACCAGTTTTCCTCACCGGTGAGGAACGTGCCCCAGGGCGTCTTGCCCGTGCCGCAGTTGTTCAGCGTGCCGCGTGTGGTGGTGCCCGTGGGGGAGAATTTGGTGATCATCTGCGCATTGCCACGCGCAGGGCCCGAGATCTCGATGGGGCTCAGTGCCGTGAGGCGGAAGTTGAGCGCAGAGTTCTGCACGTAGGCCCACTTGCCACCCGACTTGGCGACTTCGATCACTGCAATGCCGTGGATCGCCGTTTCCTTGTCGATTTCGGCCGCAGGGCGTGGCAAGGTGGTCGTGCCGCCGTTGGCATGCAGGAAGTGGGACGACAGCTTCTCGTCGGTGGTGGCTTCGTGGTTGATGGCCAGTAGCCCGCGCTCGATGGCGTTGTCGTTGCGCTTGCCGTCAGCACCCAGGCCAAACCATTCCATGCCGTCGTGGTGGTCACCACCGCGCTTGTCGAAGTCACCATCGGTGCCATCGTTCTTGTAGGCAGCCACGCCTGCTGCAATGGGGTCGCCCAGCGCAAACAGCACACTGGCGGTGTAGCCTGCAGGCACGGCCACCACGTCGGCCAGGCTCTTGGGCACCGCGCCAAAGCCCAGCAGCTTGGGGCCGGCAGGGGGTGGAGTCACTGCAGGGTCGTCGCTGCCGCCGCAGGCCGACACGCCAAAGCCAGCCAGCACCGTGGTGCCCACTGTGCCCACGCTGCCCCGCAGAAGGCCACGGCGCGACAGGCGAGCGCCCAGCACCGCATCAAAGCTGGGGTTGGCAGAGGTGTTGGAGTTCTCGTTGTTGAAGTCAATCGCCTGCTCTGGCGCAGCCACACGGTGGTTCATGGGGTTCCTCGGGTTGTTGGTTACAAAACCCATGGAGCGTAGAAACCGTGGGTGACATCGCCGTGAAGCTTTTGCGGCGGTTTGATGACAGTCGGTCCCTGCTAGCTGGTGGTCGCACCAGAGGTGGATATACACAAATACGAATCACTACTATTTGTATAATCAAAACCTGCCCTCGCCCACCCAGCCACGCCCTCGCACCTTGTGGTGCACAGGCTCCCTCAGCCAGTGCGGCCCCTTCGTTGACCACCGCAGCGCCCTTGCAGGCCCAACCGCCTTCCATGCCATGGCCTGCGCGCCCCTTTGCCCCGGAGACCTCTGCATGCCCCATTCCTTTCTGAAGACCTCGGTCCTGGTGGCCGCTTTGGCTCTGTGCACCTATGGCACTCACGCAGCAGCGCAGACAGGTGGGGCGCCGGCCCCGTCGGCCAACGCACAGGCGGTGAACACCAACATGGTGGCCGCGCACTACGGCCACCTGGTGCATGCCAGCTACACCGACACGCTGAATGCCGCCAAGGCCCTGCAGACCGCTGTGCAGGCCTTCACCGCCAAGCCCTCTGCAGAAACGCTGGCCGAAGCCCGCAAGACCTGGTTGGCCGCACGCGAGTTCTACGGCCAGACGGAGGCCTTCCGCTTCTACGGCGGCCCCATTGACAACGACAACGGCCCGGAAGGCCGCATCAACGCCTGGCCCATGGACGAATCGTTTGTGGACAGCGTGCAAGGCAAGGCCAACGCCGGGCTGGTGAACAACCGCAAGTTCACCATCAACAAGAAGAACCTGTCCGCGCAGAACGAGCGTGGCGGCGAGGAAAACATTGCCACTGGCTGGCACGCCATCGAGTTCTTCCTGTGGGGCCAGGACCTGTCAGACAGCGGCCCGGGCAACCGCAGCTTTGAAGACTTTGTGGATGGCAAAGCCCCCAATGCCGACCGCCGCCGCCAATACCTGAACGTGGTGACGGAGCTGCTCATTGACGACCTCACCACGCTGGTGAAGGCCTGGGCGCCAGATGCAAAGAACAACTACCGCGCCCGCTTCGTCAAAGGCGGCCAGGAATCGGTGCGCAAGATGCTGGTGGGCCTGGGCTCGCTGTCGCGCGGCGAACTGGCCGGCGAACGGCTGGAAGTGGCGCTGAACAGCCAGGACCAGGAAGACGAGCACTCGTGCTTTTCGGACAACACCCACCGCGATGCGGTGACCAACGCACTGGGCATCCAGAACGTGTGGCTGGGCCAGTACAAGCAGGCCAACGGCACGGTGCTGCAAGGCCCGTCGCTGCGGGACCTGGTGGCCGCCAGGGACGCCGCGCTGGCCGACAAGACCACGCAGCAGATCGCCGCATCGGTGGTCGCCGCAGAAGGCATTCAGGCCCCGTTCGATCGCGAAATCATTGGTGGCAAGGACGCCCCGGGTCGCCAGCGCATCCAAAAAACTATCGACAGCCTCACACAACAAAGCAAAGACCTGGTCGCTGCCGCCAACGCCATTGGCATCACCAAGTTGACGCTGGTCCAGCCTTGAACATGCAGATCTCGCGAGCCAAACGCCGCCAGCGCGCTGTGCGCCTGGCGGCTGCCAGCACCGTCATCGTCGCACTCGCCGGCTTCGGCAGCCTGGGCATTCCATCGCTGACGGCGGCCCCCCAACCCGACGCGCTGGGCGAAAAAACCGGCGGCGAGGCCACCGTATTCGCCACCGGACGCAATGCCTTCTCGTTCCCAGCCGCCAACCTGACCGATGAGGAACGCACGCGCTTTGTCATCGGCAACTCGTTCTTTCGCCGCAACTGGGTCGAGGCCCCCGCGTCCACCAAGGCCCGTGATGGCCTGGGCCCGCACTTCATCGCGCGCTCGTGCGGTGGCTGCCATGTGCAGGACGGCCGGGGCGAGCCGCCAGCGATCTTCAACCGCCTGGGCGAGACCAAGGACCCGACCGTGGCCCTGCTGATCCGCCTGTCCATCCCCGGCAAAGACGCGCATGGCGGGCCCAAGCCCGACCCGGTGTATGGAGACCAGTTCAACAACGCGGCCATCCAGGGCGTCAGCCCTGAAGGGCGCGTCACGCTGCGCTACGAAACGATCAAAGGCCAGTTTGCCGACGGCATGCCTTACACACTGCAAAAGCCCGTGTATGGCTTCGCCGACCTGGGCTACGGCCCCATGCACCCGGACGTGATGAGCAGCCCGCGCATTGCGCCGCAGATTATCGGCGTGGGCCTCCTCGAAGCGATTGCCGAGGCCGACATCCTGGCCAACGCAGCCGACCAGGCCGCCGCGCCCGGCCCCATCAAAGGCCAAGCCAACAAAGTGTGGGACGCGCCCTCGGGCAGCATGATGACAGGGCGATTTGGCTGGAAGGCCAATGTGGCCACCATCGCGCACCAGACGGGTGGCGCCTTTCTGGGCGACATGGGCATCACGTCCCGCCACTTCGCGCACGAGACCTGCACCCCCGCACAAAAGGACTGCCTGGCAGCACCCAGCGGCAAAAGTGGCAAGGAGGGCGCCAGCGTGCAAGGCCAGCCGGCTGTGGAGATCGACGACAAGACCCTCGCCGACGTGATCTTCTACCAGGCCACGCTGGCACCGCCCGCGCGCCGTAACGTCAACGACGTGCAAGTGCAACGCGGTCAGGCCTTGTTTGCCCAGGCCCAGTGCGCTACCTGCCACCGGCCCAGCTACGTGACCAAGGAAGGCCCCTTCCCCACGCTGACCAGCAAAGCCCTGAACGGCCAGCGCATCTGGCCCTACACCGACCTGCTGCTGCACGACATGGGCGAACGCCTGGCCGACAACCGGCCCGACTTTGGCGCCAACGGCCGCCAGTGGAAGACTCCCGCACTGTGGGGCACCGGCCTGATCAAGGATGTGAACGGCCACACGCGCCTGCTGCACGACGGCCGCGCGCGCGGCGTGCTGGAGGCGGTGCTGTGGCACGGCGGCGAGGCCGAAGCAGCCAAGGACCAGGTACTGAAAATGAAGAAGGCCGACCGCGATGCGCTGGTGAAATTTGTGGAGTCGCTATGAGTATTGACCCCCACGCTCCGCCGCTGCGCGGGTCGCTGCCCCCCGAGGGGGCCGCGTTTTCATCTTGGGGCGGCCCGGCGATGAAAACCAGCCCCCACGCTCCGCCGCTGCGCGGGTCGCAGCCCCCCGAGGGGGGCGCGTTTTCATCTTGGGGCGGCCCGGCGATGAAAACATCCCTCCTTGCTGCCGCCCTGCTGCTAACCGCAGTGCCACCCGTAGCGGCGCAGGCCCAGACGGCCGCAGCCGCCCCCGCCTGGCAACGCGAGGCCGTGCCGTTCTACGACACCGTACACGCGCTGCAGGGCATCTACGGGCATTGGGCCCTGCCCCGCGCCAAAGACTTTGACCAGAGCGCCCGCGCCCTGGCGCCCGCCGTGGCCGCACTGTGCCAGGCCCCGGCCAGTGACAGCAAGACGGCTCTGGCCGCCGCGCGCACAGCCTGGCAGGCCACAGCGCGCGCATGGGAGCAGCTGACCGCTGTGTCGATAGGCCCCGTCATCGCCCGCCGCAGCCAGCGCGCCATCGACTTCACACCCACCCGCCCCGCGCTGATCGAAAAAGCCATCGTCACCCAACCCCAGGGCGCCAAGGCGTTCGAGCGCATCGGCACCCCCGCCAAGGGCCTGCCCGCGCTGGAATGGCTGCTGTGGACCCGCCCCGTGCAGCCCGGCAGCCCTGCCTGCAGCTACGCACACGAAGTGGCGCAGGACGTGGCCCGCGAATCCACCGCCTTGCAAGCCGCCTTCACCACCGCCGCAGGCACCGACTGGGGCGCCGAGGACGAACAGGAGCAGTCCACCCAGGCCATCAGCGAGTTTGTGAACCAATGGGTGGGCGGCATCGAACGCCTGCGCTGGGCGCAGATGGAAAGGCCCTTGCGCGCCGCTGGATCGGGATCTGGCAGCCGCACCCCCGACTACCCCCGTTCTGCCAGCGGCGACACCCTGGCCGCCTGGGCCGCCACCTGGGCAGGCCTGCGCAGCGTGACCGCCCTGCCTGCGAACGCCGCCACACCCGCGCCCGGCGAGGCGCTGGTGCCGCTGGAGATGTATTTGCGCGGCAAGGGCCTGAACCCGCTGGCCGACAAACTGCACCAAGCCGCCAGCAAGGTCGATGCATCGATGGCGCAGGTGCAAAAAGCGGGCGTGCAGAACAAGGCGTCCATCCAGCAAACCGCCAAGGATCTGGCCGCACTCAAGTTTCTGGCCGAATCCGAAGTGGCACCGGCGCTGCAGGTGAGCATTGGATTCTCGGACGCCGATGGTGACTAGCTTGGAAGCGCCCCCTGAGGCGCTGCGCGCCATCCCCCCAGGGGGACGCCACCCGCAGCCCGGCCAAGCCGGTTCTGCGGTGGCCCCCGCCTTGGGCCGCCCCCCCCGCTTCCCGCAGTTCCATCGCCGCCACACGCTGCTCACTCTAGCAAGCCTTGGCGCCTGGTCCATAGCGCGCAACACGGCATGGGCCAGTACCAAAGGCCTTCCCATCCACCTGGCCGCCGCGTGGGAGCGCGAGGGCAGCTTTCACATCGGGCTGCTGTCCACGCAACCGGGCGCCGGGCAGTCGTTGCAGATCCACGCATCGCTCGAGGTCCCCACCCGCGCCCACGGCCTTTTTGTGCTGCCCGATGGCTCGGTGCTGGCCACCGCCCGCCGCCCCGGCGACTGGCTGGTGCGGTGGTGGCCCGGCCAACGCACCGAGCCGCAATGGCTGTGGCAGGACGGTGAGCGCAGCTTCAACGGCCACGTTATCGCCAGCGCAGACGGGGCCCGTTTGTTCACCACCGAAACGGATGCAGAAACCGGCGCCAGCTGGGTCGGCGTGCGCGACACCCGCACCCTGCAAAAAATCGCCGAATGGCCCACCCACGGCATCGACGCCCATGAGCTGACCTGGGACACGCGCACCACCCACCACGGCGCGCCCACCGTCATCGTTGCCAACGGCGGCGTACCCACCGCGCCCGAAACCGGCCGGGTCAAGCGCGACCTGCAAACGATGGATTCGTCCATCGTGCGGCTGGACGGCCACACCGGCCGTCTGCTGGGCCAATGGCACCTGCAAGACCAGCGCCTGAGCCTGCGCCATCTGGCCTGGAGCCCCGATGCTCGGACCCTGGGCATCGCCCTGCAGGCCGAACACGACGACACCGCCGCCAAAGACGCCGCCCCCGTGCTGGCCCTGTTCGACGGCACCGCTCTGCGGGTGGTGCCCACGCCCGAGCACATCGCGCAAAGCATCCACGGCTACGGCGGCAGCATGGCCGCCACACCTGCGGGTTGGGCCGTGAGCTGCCCGCGCGCCAACGGTATTGCCACGTACACGCCACAGGGCGAATGGCGGGGGCTTGTGCCGCTGCCCGACGTCTGCCCGCTGGCCGTGCACGGCGGCGCGCTGTGGGCGGGCGGTTTGGGCGCCAGCCTGCAGAACGCGCAGGCCGCAGCGCCTGTGAGCCACGCGCATGGCCGCAGCCTGCGAGGCGTGCGGCTGGACAACCACTGGGTGTTGGCAGCGTAGAAAATTGAAGCAAAAAATGCCTCTAGCGCCTGTTAGTAAAGCGCTAGTAGCTATAAATAACTGAGCAAACCGCCTGCGCGCCTACGGCTGGCGCGCATAGCGCCCGGGCGCCAGCCCCACATGGCGGCTGAATGCGGTGCTGAAGGTGCTGGCCGAGCTGTAGCCCACGCGCGCGGCCACTTCGTCGATGCCTATGCGGCCGTCGCTGCCGCGCAGCAGGTTCTTGGCCAGCGCCATGCGCCAGGCCAGCAGGTATTCCATGGGCGGCACCCCCACGGCGCGCAAGAAGCGCTCAAAGAATGTGGATCGCGACAACGCCGCCTCGCGCGCCAATGCATCCACTGTCCACGACTGCTCTGGCGCGCTGTGCATCAGGCGCAGGCCCACCGCCACGCGGGCGTCTGCCAGGCCGCGCAGCAGCCCGGGGGGCGCACCCGCCTCGCCGCTCGACCGCAGGGCCTCGATCAGCAGCAACTCCACCAGGCGGTCCAGCACTAGGTCTCGGCCGGGCAGCATGGCCAGGCATTCCTGCCGCACCAGTTGCACCAGGGTCGGCAGCCGTTCCACCCCGCGCACATGCAGCAGGTCCGGCAGCAGCGACACCCGCAACGCGGCGTCGGGCGAATCAAACTCAAAGTAGCCGCCCAGCATGCGCATGTCCGGCGGGCCGTCGGCCAAGCCATGGCGCAGCCCGTGCTCCCCATCGGGCGCGGGCAAACGGTGGGGGTCCATGAACACCGGCTGCGCCGGTGGCTGCTCCATGCCCGACAAGGTGAACCCCGGCGTCGCTGGCATCAGCACGAAGTCGCCAGCCTCCAGCGTCACCGGCTCTTGCCCCGCCACGGCCAGCACGCACTGGCCTTCCAGCATGGTGCAAAAGCTCGGACTGCCGAACTCCCCATAACGCACGGCCCAGGCGCCCGCGCCGCTGATCACCTTGGAGAACACGGCGCGCGGCCGCAGCAGCGCAATCACTTGGGCGAGGGGATCCACCACAGTCGGACTCCTGCAAACAAAAATTGGACGTTTGATTGTAGTTAATCCAGCCTTGGCCCGATATCGTTGCACCACCTTCCATCTGTTCCCATCCACCATCCCCAAGGAGTTTCACCATGAAGACCATTCTCATCACCGGCTGCTCGTCTGGCTACGGCCTGGCCACCGCCCGCCACTTTCACGCCCAGGGCTGGAACGTGATCGCCACCATGCGCACCCCGCGCGCTGACGTGTTGCCCGCATCAGACCGCGTGCGCGTTCTACCGCTGGACGTCACAGCGCCCAACAGCATCGCCCAGGCATTACAGGCCGCTGGCCCCATCGACGTACTGGTGAACAACGCGGGCCTGGGGCTGTTCGGCGCCTTTGAGGCCACGCCCATGACCACGGTGCGTGACATCTTCGACACCAACACCTTCGGCACCATGGCGATGACCCAGGCCGTGTTGCCGCAGATGCGCGAGCGCGGTGCGGGCCTGGTGGTCAACGTCACCTCCAGCGCCACCCTGGCGCCCATGCCGCTGGTGGCGGCGTACACCGCCAGCAAGACGGCCATCGAGGGGTTCACCGCGTCGCTGGCCTTTGAACTGGCGGCGTTTGGCGTCCGCGTGAAACTCGTCGAGCCCGGCTACGCGCCCACCACCCAGTTCACCGCCAACGGAGCGGAGCGCATGCAGGGGTTGATCCCGTCCGCCTACGCTCCCTACGCCCAGTCAATCTTTGCAGCCCTGGGGCAGCCAGCCGCCGTGACGACCGAACAGGATGTGGCCGAGGGTGTGTGGGCGGCGGTGAACGATGCGTCAGACCGCCTGCGGTATGCGGCGGGGGCAGATGCGGTGGCGCTGGCGGAAGCGGCACGTGAGGGATCAGCAGGCGGGTTGAACAGCCCCGCGGGTTGATGTCAGGTCAGCTGCCGACGCTGTTTCGCTGCAGCTGTTGTTGCACCTCCACCAGCAACCGCGCGGCTGCCTGCTCTGCATCCATGCTTGCGGTATCCAACACCAGCCGCTCATCGTTCCGGCGCAAGTAATCGTGCTGCAGCACGGCCTGCCAAGTCGGCGCCAGCAGCTCTGGGACTTCCATGGCCCGCGTTTCCACCCGCCGCTGGTGCTCTGCGGCATTCGAGCAAATCACTTCCACCTCCAGCAGGGGCACCCGCGTATCACTGGCCACAGTACGCCAGGCTTCGCGCGTCACCGGCAGCGGGTTGACGCAGTCCGCCAGCACCGGCAAACCCTGCGCAAGCTGGGTGCGCGCCAGCGCATAGGCCACCCGGTAGCCCGCCGCGCCCACCTCTCCTGCCATCAGCACGCCGGAATCCCGCAGCGCCTGCTCAATGGTGTCGATACGCAGGTACACCGCAGGCCAGAGCGCCAGCAGCGCATGGGCGACCGTGCTCTTGCCCACGCCGGGCAGCCCGCCCAGCACCACCAGGATCGAGGCGGGAGCAGGAGCGGTGGCTGCGCTCAATCCACCACCGTCAACTTGGCCACGCTGAGCGCCAGCCACTTGGTGCCATGGCGCGGGAAGTTGACCTGCGCACGCGCGTCGTCGCCGGTTCCCTCGATGGCCAGCACCTTGCCTTCGCCGAACTTGGTGTGGAACACGTTGATGCCTGCGCGCAGGCCGTGGGACGGCGCGGTCTTCTGCACGGGCACCGGTGGGCTGGCAAATGTCTCGGATTTAAAGCCAAATTGACCTCTAGCGCTTGATGGATAAGCGCTACCAGCTCCTGAATTAGGAGCATACGATCCAAACCCTTGCTGCTTGGGCGTAATCCACTTGAGTGCGGCCTCAGGCAGCTCGTCAAAAAAGCGGCTCTTGATGTTGTAGCGCGTCTGCCCATGCAGCATGCGCGTTTGCGAGTGGCTCAGGTACAGGCGCTTGCGGGCGCGGGTGATGGCCACATACATCAGTCGGCGCTCTTCCTCCAGACCATCGCGCTCGCTGGCGGAGTTTTCGTGGGGGAACAGGCCCTCTTCCATGCCGCCGATGAACACACCGTCAAACTCCAGGCCCTTGCTGGCGTGCACGGTCATCAGTTGCACGGCGTCTTGGCCAGCCTGGGCCTGGTTGTCGCCCGCTTCGAGCGCGGCGTGGGTCAGGAAGGCGGCCAGGGGCGAGAGGGTTTCGCCGGTGTCGGCGTCCACGATGCCCGGCACGGCGGGCTTCAGGGGTTCGTCCAGCACCGGTGCGTTGGGGTCCAGCCCCTGGCTGACAGCGCTTTGCGTGAGCGGCGTGCCATGCTCGTCCAGTGGCAGGGCCACGGCGTCGCGGCCAAATCCTTCCTGCGTGACAAAACTCTCGGCAGCGTTGACCAGTTCCTGCAAGTTCTCGATGCGGTCGGCGCCTTCCTTCTCCGTGCGGAAGTGCTCCACCAAGCCCGTGGATTCGAGCATCTGCTCGATGATGCCTCGCAGGTTCAGGCCTTGGGTCTGCTCGCGCAGCACATCGACCATGGCGACGAACGCGCCCAGGTTGGCGCCCGCCTTGCCGGGCACGGCGCTCACCGCGTCGTGCAGCGAGCAACCTGCGGCGCGGGCTGCGTCCTGCAGCACTTCGATGCTGCGCGCGCCAATGCCACGCGGCGGAAAGTTGACGACGCGCGTGAAGCTGGTGTCGTCGTGTGGGTTCTCCAGCAGGCGCAGGTAGGCCAGCGCATGCTTGATTTCGGCGCGCTCGAAGAAGCGCAGACCGCCGTACACGCGGTAGGGCACGCTGGCATTGAACAGTGCCGATTCGATCACCCGGCTTTGCGCATTGCTGCGGTAGAGCACGGCGATTTCCTTGCGCTCAAAGCCGTCGTTGCGCACGAGTTGCTTGATCTCATCGACCATCCACTGCGCCTCCGCCAGGTCGGAGCTGGCTTCGTACACGCGCACGGGCTCGCCCGCACCCTGCGTGGTGCGCAGGTTCTTGCCCAGGCGGCGGCTGTTGTGGCTGATGAGGGCGTTGGCCGAATCAAGAATGTTGCTGTAGCTGCGGTAGTTCTGCTCCAGCTTGATCTGGCGCTGCACATCAAACTCGCGCACGAAGTCGGTCATGTTGCCCACGCGCGCACCGCGAAAGGCGTAGATGCTCTGGTCGTCGTCGCCCACGGCGATAACACTGCCGCGCGCTTCAAAGCGCCCGCCCACCTCGTTACCCGCCAGCTGCTTGAGCCAGGCGTACTGCAGCTTGTTGGTGTCCTGAAACTCGTCCACCAGAATGTGCTGAAACCGGCGCTGGTAGTGCTCGCGGATCGGGTCGTTGTCGCGCAGCAGCTCGTAGCTGCGCAGCATCAGCTCGCCAAAGTCCACCACGCCTTCACGCTGGCATTGCTCTTCGTACAGCTGGTAGATCTCGACCTTCTTGCGCGAGTCGCTGTCGTGCGCCTCCACGTTGGCGGGGCGCAGGCCTTCTTCCTTGCAATTGGCAATGAAATACGCCAGCTGTTTGGGCGGAAAACGCTCGTCGTCCACGTTGTGCTGCTTGCACAGGCGCTTGATGGCCGATAGCTGGTCTTGCGTGTCCAGAATTTGAAAGGACTGCGACAGGCCCGCCGCCTTGTGGTGCGCGCGCAAAAGGCGATTGCACAGGCCGTGGAAGGTGCCGATCCACATGCCACGCACGTTCACCGGCAGCATGGCGGACAAACGCGCCACCATCTCTTTGGCGGCCTTGTTCGTGAAAGTGACAGCCAGAATGCCACCGGGCGTGGCGTAGCCGTTTTGCAGCAGCCAGGCAATGCGGGTGGTGAGCACACGCGTCTTGCCCGAGCCCGCGCCCGCCAGAATCAGTGCGTGGCCTGCGGGCAGCGTGACGGCCGCCAGTTGCTCGTCGTTCAGATTGGCCAGGAGGGGCGATGCAGCCGAGGCCGCAGCAGCGTGTGGGGGCACCAAGGCTTCGGGTGCACCCGGGAACGGGTCTTGTGGGAACATGCGGCCATTGTAGAAAGCGCCCCGGCGCCCTCCCCCACCCGACCATGAAAAACATTGCCCGCACCCTGGCCAGCGTCCTGGTCCTCACTTACACAGCCTCAGCGCTGGCCCAGGCCAGCTGCAGCAGTGACGGCTTCCCACAGCCCGTGGCCATTTTCGAGCGCTTCATCAGTGCCGACTGCGAAGCCTGCTGGAGCGATGCGGCCACCCCCGCGCCCTCTGCCACGGCGGGCGTGGCGGTGCTGGACTGGATCGTGCCGGGCAAGGCCGGTGACGAAGCGCCCTTGTCGGCCGCCGCCACCAACGACGCCCTGGCCCGCCTGCAGACCCTGGGCCGCAAGCCCCCTGTCACCACCGATGTCCACACTGCGGCCATCGAGGCCGCCACGCCCGCCCGCCTGCGCGTGGCCCACGGCATGCCGTTCAACGACTACCTGGGCGCGGCCATCGCGTTCACGCCCGTGCAGCGCGCTGCACAGCGCAACGTCGCAACGCCCGGAGCCATGGACTTCTACCTGCTGCTTGTCGAATCCGTGCCTGCAGGCACCGAAGGCACGAGAGTGGCACGAAATATGGTTCGAAACATGCTCCACGGCACGTGGGAAAAGCGCGAAAAGCTATCAAAAAAAGAGCAAATGAAATGGATGGAAACCCGGTCCATGCGCATCCCGGAAGGCGCACAGGCCGAGCGGCTGCGTTTGGTGGGCTGGGTGCAGGACGCCCAGGGCAGCGTCCTGGCGACTGCGCAGTCCACCTGCCGATGACATCGGTGATACCGGTCATACCCGCACGGTTATAGGGTCTGCCAGGCAGGCGGGTAGAATCAATCACCGGGCCCAAGTTTCTTGACGCCCGGTTTTTTGTGCCCGCGCAATCTGCGGGGTTCGGAGCTGGCCACCACGCCAGTGCCCACAAAGCCGGTCCCAAGCCAAGCGCCCACGCCCGCGAAATCCTTCGCAGGCGACCTTTTCAAAGGAGCTTGGAATCTCATGGAAATCTTCGATTACGACAACGTTTTGCTGCTGCCCCGCAAATGCCGCGTAGAAAGCCGCTCGGAATGCGACGCCAGTGTGGAGTTGGGCGGCCGCTCGTTCCGCATCCCCGTGGTACCCGCCAACATGAAAACGGTGGTGGACGAAAAGATCTGTACCTGGATGGCCCAGAACGGCTACTTCTATGTCATGCACCGGTTTGACTTGGACAACATTCAGTTCGTCAAGGACATGCACGCCAAGGGCTGCTACGCCTCGATCTCACTGGGCGTCAAACAACCCGACTACGACACCGTGGACCAGTTGGTGGCCCTGGGCCTCACGCCCGAATACATCACCATCGACATCGCCCATGGGCATGCCGACAGCGTGAAGAACATGATTGGCTACCTCAAGCAGCACCTGCCCAAGGCGTTTGTGATTGCTGGCAATGTGGCCACGCCTGAAGCCATCATCGACCTGGAAAACTGGGGCGCCGACGCGACCAAGGTAGGCGTGGGCCCGGGCAAGGTGTGCATCACCAAACTCAAGACCGGCTTTGGCACGGGCGGCTGGCAGCTATCTGCCCTCAAGTGGTGTGCCCGCGTGGCCACCAAACCCATCATTGCCGACGGCGGCATCCGCAGCCATGGCGACATCGCCAAGAGCATCCGTTTTGGCGCCAGCATGGTGATGATCGGCTCGCTGTTCGCAGGCCATGAAGAGTCCCCCGGCAAGACGGTGGAGGTGGACGGCGCTCTGTTCAAGGAGTACTACGGCTCAGCCAGCGACTTCAACAAGGGCGAGTACAAGCACGTGGAAGGCAAGCGCATCCTGGAGCCCATCAAGGGCAAGCTGGCCGAGACGCTGATCGAGATGGAGCAGGATGTGCAAAGCTCCATCAGCTACGCTGGCGGCACCAAGCTGATGGACGTGCGCAAGGTCAACTATGTGATCCTGGGCGGCGACAACGCGGGTGAGCACCTGCTGATGTAAACCAGCAACCGGGCCGAGATCAACGCGAGGTCAGGCCCGCAGCAGGTTCTGCGCCATGTGGTGCAGGTCGTGCCCCGGCTGGGCCAGGGCATCGACGATGCTGAAGTGGTGCAGTCCGGGTAATGCCACGCTACGGGGCACGAAGTGGCTGCCCCAGGCGTTCTGCATCAACTGGTTCTGCCGTAGGAACTCGGGGCTTTCATCCGCCCCCACGGCGCAATAGAGCGTACCGATGGCGGGCTCCAGCAGGCGCGCCGGGCTGCACTGCAGCACTTGCTGCTCCGTGAGGTTCAGCACCGTCTGGTACATGGGGGTGTGCATAATGGGCTCCAGATCGTGGACCCCGGAGATCGACAGCGCATTGCGCACCAGCCCATCCGGCAGACCGTCACCGATCAGCGGCCACACACTGGTGAGCAGCAGGGCCGCCAGTTGGCCTCCCGCCGAATGCCCTGCCACGGTAATCCGCTTCGGGTCGCCCCCATGGGCGGCAACGTGGTGCCACACCCAACCCAGTGCTTTCTCCATTTGCCGCACGATGTGCGGAATGGTCACCGGCGCCTCGGGGGTGCCTGGGCACAACGCATAGTTCACCACCACCACACAAAACCCGGCCTGGGTAAAAGGCGGCGCAATGAACGAGTGATCGGATTTGTCGAGCGACCGCCAGTAGCCGCCATGGATGAACACCAGCACAGGCACCGGCCCGCCCGTGGTACGTGCAGACGGAAACACGTCCAGGGTTTCCCCTGCACCGCTGCCATAGGCCACATCCAGCACGCAAGGGACGTTGGTCCGCACCTGCGCAGAATCCCGTGCCCAGCGCTGCAGGTAGTCCATGTGGTCGGGCACCAGAGCGCGGTTGTTGTACATGCGCTCCAGCCAGGCGGGGTCATGCAGGGGCAATGTCATGGGTAGGGTCTCCTGGGGCTGTGCGGCATCATCATTCCAATCTAGCCATGCTGCAAGCTCCGTGACAGGGTGATGCACCAAAAAGGCACATGATGCACACAGAGACAACGATCCCGGATGAATGACGCCATGACCACTACCCCGCTTCGCATTGCAGTCCTGGGCATTGGCATGATGGGCCGCCCCATCGCACGCCGCCTCAAGGAAGCCGGCCATCAGGTCCAGGTGTGGAACCGTACCCGAGCCAAGGCGGAGCCCCTGACAGCGTTTGGCATCACCGTCCACGCCTCGCCCAACGAAGCGGTCCAGAACGCCGATATGGTGATCAGCCTGCTGGAAAACGGCCCTGTCGTAGGACACGTCCTGTTCGAGTCCGGAACGGCCAAGGCGATGCGCAAAGGCGCCCTCTTCATCGACATGGCCTCCATCCAGCCCCGCGAAGCACGGGACCACGCCGCCCGCCTGGGCGAGATGGGCCTGGCCCACCTGGATGCACCTGTATCAGGTGGGACGGTGGGAGCAGAAAACGGCACGCTCGCCATCCTGGTGGGCGGGCGCCCTGAAGACTTTGCGCAGGCCCAGCCCGTGTTCGCCGCCTGCGGCCGCGCCACCCATGTGGGCCCGCACGGCGCGGGCCAGCTCACCAAGTTGGCCAACCAGATGATCGTGGGCATCACCATCGGCGCGGTGGCCGAGGCATTGCTGTTTGCAGCCAAGGGCGGCGCAGACATGGCCAAGGTGCGCGAAGCCATTCAGGGAGGTTTTGCAGACAGCCGCATCCTGCAACTGCATGGCCAGCGCATGGTGGAGCGTGACTTTGCCCCACGCGGCCGCATGGCAGTGCAGCTCAAGGACATGCGCAACGCCCTGGCGACGGCCGGCGAGATCGGCTTCGACGCGCCCATCACAGCCCTGTTCGAGACCCTCTATGCCGAAGGCGTAGATCACGGCCTGGGTGAACTGGACCACAGTGGCCTGTTTGTCGAACTCGCCAGCCGCAATGCCATGCAATAATTTTCTGGGTTGCTTGCCAAGCTACAAAAAACTAGTGCATAATTCGAGGCTCTGCAGCAATGCAGACAGATTTATAAAAAGTTTGGGTTCTTAGCTCAGTTGGTAGAGCAGCGGACTCTTAATCCGTAGGTCGAGTGTTCGAGTCACTCAGGACCCACCAAACAAAAGCCGTAAGGCGCACAAAGCCGGTGCTACTTCAATGTAGCGTCGGCTTTTTTGTTTTTTCTGGCTACGAAAGAGGCACAACACACCCCTTCCTCGGCCGGCTCCGTTCTCAGCAGCATCTTCAGGTTACAAAATAGCCTCATCGTGCTCGCACATATGCGCTGTGCACCATAGGCTATCCAGAAGAACCCGTTCCTGTTGGTATTGCAACACGAGGATTTTCATGACTTCAATGCTCCTGAGACGGACAGCACTTCTCACAGGACTGAGCCTGCTCGCGCCCGCCACGCTGTCACGCGCGCAAGGGCAGGAGCGCGCAGTGGCGGGTTTGGCGCGCGGCGGTCAATGGCCTGCCTGGGATACCTTCAAGGCCCAATTCACCAGCGAGGAAGGCAGGGTGATCTCGGACGACGGGGAGGGAGGGCGCACCTACTCGGAAGGCCAAGCTTACGGACTTTTCTTTGCCCTGGTCGCCAATGACCGCAAGGGTTTCGACACCCTCCTGCGCTGGACCGAGAACAACCTGAGCGGCGGAGACCTGGGCGCACGCCTGCCCGCGTGGCTGTGGGGCCGTCGGCCGGACGGAACCTGGGGCGTTATTGACAACAATGCGGCCTCCGACGCTGACATCTGGATTGCCTATGTCTTGGGCGAGGCGGCACGCCTGTGGAACGCCCCGCAATATCGCGCCTTGGGGGCTCGTCTGGCCGCCCGCATCATTGCAGAGGAGACCGCAGACCTCCCTGGCCTGGGGACGAGCCTGCTCCCTGCGCCAAGCGGCTTTGTAGAGGCCGAAGGCCGATGGAAACTCAACCCAAGCTATATGCCGTTGCAGGTCATGCAACGGCTGGCCACGCTCTACCCCCTCCCTGCCTGGAGGCAGCTCATTCAAAGTTCTGAAAAAATCATCGTGGGAGCCTCCCCCAAAGGCTACGCCCCTGATTGGACCTTGTACGACGCACGGCAAGGCTTTCTCATTGACGAAAAAGGCAAGGAAAAAGGCCAGGGCGCCTACAACGCGATTCGCGTCTACCTGTGGGCAGGCATGCTGCACCCTGCCGCACCTGGCCGCAAGCCCTTGCTTTCTGCATTGGCCCCCATGGCGAGATACGTGCGCGAACAGGGGTACCCACCTGAATCGATTGATGTACTGACAGGACAGGGCTCAGGCCCCGGTCCGGCAGGCTTTACGGCAGCGATGCTGCCCTTCTTGCAGGCGCAAGGCGATAGTGCTGCATTGAAAGCGCAGCTCAGCCGCCTCATCGCGAATCCCGTGCGATCCACGGCGTACTATGAACAGACTCTGGCCCTGTTCGGACTGGGCTGGATGGAGGGGAGGTACCGGTTTTCGTCCGGGGGTCAACTCCTGCCGCAGAGAACCAAGTCCTGACAGCGGCTCTTGCCGCAACAGCCGTCATCGGCCCTGTCCGAGCCCCCTGCCCACGCCCGATGTTCTACCCGTTGCCCACCCGATGAATCCCAACGCCCACACACTTTGGCGCGCACCCCAATGGACCCTCGCTGCCCTCCTCGCCGTACTGGGCATGCTGGGGCCTTTCTCGATTGACACCTACATACCTGCCTTCACAGGCATTGCCAGTGCTCTGGGCGCCACCCCGGTGGAGATGCAACAGACCCTTTCGGCCTATCTCTTTGGTTTTGCGTTCATGAACCTCTTCCATGGAGCACTCGCAGACAGCTTTGGCCGGCGACCGGTGGTCCTGTGCGGGATCGCCATGTTCACGCTGGCCTCGGCTGGATGCGCGCTGTCACAAAGCATCGGCCAGCTCATAGCGTTCAGGGCATTGCAGGGCTTGTCTACGGGCGCAGGCATTGTGGTGTCGCGTGCGGTCATCCGCGACATGTTTCCCCCAGCGCGCGCGCAGCAGGTGATGAGCCAAGTGACGATCTACTTTGGCATAGCCCCAGCCATCGCTCCCATCGTGGGCGGCTGGCTTTTTGTACATGCAGGCTGGCACAGCATCTTCTGGTTTCTAACCTGCGTGGGTCTGGTGCTCTGGGTCGCAAACTTCAGGCTCCTGCCCGAAACATTGCAGGCCGAGCATCGCCAGCCGTTCAATGTGCCCCATCTGATGCGGGGGTACTGGCAGCTGGGGTCAAGCCCTCGATTTGTGCTGCTGGCGCTCGCAAGCGGCGTTCCATTCAATGGGATGTTCCTGTACGTACTGGCAGCACCTGCCTTTCTGGGCGAACACCTTGCACTAGCCCCCACGCAGTTCTTCTGGTTCTTTCTACTGACCATTTCGGGCATCATGGGCGGCGCGTGGCTGAGCGGGCGTCTGGCCGGCAAGATCGCTCCAAAACGACAGATACGGCACGGCTTTGTGATCATGTTCACCGTAGCCGTCTTCAACCTGGGAGCAAATCTGCTCTTTCCCGTGCACGCGGCCTGGTCGCTGCTGCCGATTGCGGTCTTTGCGTTTGGCTGGGCACTGATGGTGCCGGTAGTGACCCTGCTGGTGCTGGACCTTCACCCCGAGCGCCGCGGCATGGCCTCGTCCATGCAAGCGTTTGTCGGCTCTACTGCGAACGGCATTGTGGCGGGCATCCTGGTCCCTTTGGTAATGCACTCAACGGTCTTGCTGGCCTTCGCATCGCTGCTCATGATGTGCGTGGGCATGATGGCTTGGATCTATCTGCACCATCGCTGGCCCGATATTGGCAGGACTGCAACGCCAGGTTGAGCCCCTGGCGTTTGTGAATTGCCCTGCGTGCCCCAACAATGAGACCTGACTCTACGCCCCGCCAAGTCAGTGCGCACCCGCGAGAGTGGGATTCCAGACGCCCGAGTACAAAGCCCAGCCTAACTGGAAGCTTGGCAAGTTTGTCGATGTCGAAGCGTTCAAGGCGGTAAGTGCACAGGTAAAGGCACAGTAGGCACCCTGGCGAAGCCTCTGGAAAGCCGCTACGCCCGCCAGGCACTGGGGCCATCGATGCCTCGGAGCGCAACTTTCTAGCCAGGGCGCCAACCGAGCGGCTCTACGGCTACGCAGTTCACGCAGGCTGAGTTCTGAAGTACACCCCACGGCACCTGACGCCAAGCTTCCGTGCAACCCGGAAGGGGTCCTATGACAGTTGCCGCCGGTCCACCCCTTTTTCCTGGTAGTACCGGATTTTTTCGGCATACATGGCCTGGTCGGCACGATGGATGGCCGCTTCGACCATGTCGCCCGAACGGCACGAAGCGACGCCCATGGCCAGGCTGATCGGCTGGCCCGGATAGAACTGGTTGTTCAAGTCCAACATGGAGAGAATGCGCTCCTGCAACGCAAAGGCGCTGCGCTCGTCCATGCCGGGCAGCAACACCGTGAATTCATCTCCGCCAATGCGCGCGGCGCAGGCTGGCGGGTCCACCGCCTTGGCCAGTACTTCGCCCACCCTGCGCAGCATGGAATCGCCCGCAGCATGGCCCTGCTCATCGTTCACAACCTTGAGCCCGTTCAGATCAATCGCAATGATGGACAGAGGCCACGGCCCCTTGCGGGTGACACGATTGAGTTCTTCCGCATAGAAGGCCCGGTTACGCAGCTGCGTCAGGACGTCATGCTTGCCAAGGTACTCCAGGTAGGCTTCGGCCTTTTTGCGCGCCGTGATGTCCACCAGCGACAGCAGCACCAGCCCCCAGTCCGCAAGATGGTCTGCCAACACAGAAAACTGCATGTGGATATGCACGGCATCCCCCGACAGCGCGTAGTTGACCACTTCGCGCTGCTGAAAGGTCTTGCCCTCCCACAGGTCCAGCAACTGGTCCGCGAAGGACTCATGCATCTCACCCCTAAACACCCGCCCGATGTTGTTCAGAAGCATCTCCTTGCTGGACGCACCGAACATGCGCAACGTCTGCTGGTTGACATCGATCACGCGAATCTCCTGCATGCAGCGCGTGACGAATTCAGGGTGCACCGTGATGAAGGTCTTGAAATCGTCAATGCCCTGCGCGCGAACACCGTCGAGCAGGCTTTTCACGGCACTGAAATCCTCGACCCACAACGAGACCGGGGAGTGCTCGAACAAATCCCGTGCATATTGTTCGCTGCGCCGAAGTTGGCTGGCACTCCGCACTTGGGCCGTGATGTCTTCCAGCGAAAGCAGAACGCGGCTCCAGTCCGCTTCATACCCTGGAAGGATGCGTGCGCGAATCTGAACGTCAAGACGCCGGCCATCCAGCGCATAGTTGACCGTCTGGTTCGAAAACTCCAGCTGCCCGGACCACAGTGCCGCCAGCTCATGGAAGACCGCATCGTGCATGTCATCCCTGAAGACCTGGTCCAGATTCGCTTCAAGCACCTGTTGGTTCTCTGCCGCAAACAGCTCCAGCGTGCGGCGATTGACTTTCAACACCTTGAGGGCAGCGCTGCATTGCCGCACCCTTGCGGAGTCCTGAGCAAGGTGGGCACGAAGATCGGAAACCCCCGCAGCGCGCCAGCGATCAAAAAGTTGCTTCAGGGCGCTGTAGTCCTCCAGCCAGAGAGACACAGGTGCCAGTTCGAACATGTGTTCAAAGTCTGCCTCGGAAGATAACGAAGACGACACTGCAGATTCCTCCTTGGGCAATTATTGTCGAGCTACTCTGCGTATTCTTGGTCCATGGTCCCCACAACAACAAAAAAGGCCAGCACCTTGCGGTACCGGCCTTTGCAACAGGGGTGGCGCTAGCGCCACAGACCTGTCAGCGATCAGCGCGCGGGGCGCGCAGGGCGCTTGCGGGCATCGTGTGCCACGAACGGCTTGCCGCCGCCACCAGCTGGCTTGGCAAACGCTGGCTTGCGGGGAGCGAAATCACCACGCGGTGCACCTGCATCACCACGGGGCGCAAAGCTGCCACGGCCTGCGTCACCAAAACCAGGTTTGCGGCCATAGCCTTCACCATCACGACGCGGCGCGAAACTACGGTCACCCCCACGGTCATCACGACCCGCAAAACCGCCAGCGCCTTCACCACGTGCAGGAGCACCACGGTTGTCACGGCCAGCGAAACCACCGCCAAAGCCACCGCCGAAACCACCACGGTCATTGCCACCCCGTGCGGGACCACCGAAGCGGCCACGCGACTGGTTGTCACGGTTGTCGTACGAACGGCCCGGGGCGCCACGGCCACCACCAAAATCGCCACCGCGAGGTGCCTGCGGCGCGCGCTGCGAGGGCTCCATGCCGGGAATCACTTCGGCCTTGAACTGCTGGCGGCTGTACGACTCAATGTCGTAGATCTTGCGGCGATCGCGGAACTCGGCAAACGTGATGGCCAGGCCATCGCGGCCCGCACGGCCAGTACGGCCAATGCGGTGGGTGTAGTCCTCGGCCTTCATGGGCAGGCCGAAGTTGAAAACATGGGTGATCGTGGGTACATCGATGCCACGTGCTGCCACGTCGGTAGCCACCAGAATCTGCACCTGGCCAGCGCGCAATGCCATCAAACGGCGATTGCGCAAACCCTGGCTCAGGGCACCGTGCAATGCAACGGCCGAAAAGCCTTCTTGCTGCAGGTCGTTGGCTAGGCCATCGCACTCCACCTGGGTGCTGGCAAAAACGATGGCTTGGTTGATCGTGGTGTCACGCAGCCAGTGGTCCAGCATCTTGCGCTTGTGCTGGGCGTTGTCGGCCCAGTACAGCATTTGCTTGATGTTGGCATGCTTCTCTTGCGGAGAGTCAATGGTGACCTTCTGCACAGACGAACCTCCGTCGTGCATCACGCGCATGGCCAACTGCTGGATGCGGGGCGCGAAGGTAGCGCTGAACATCATGGTCTGCTTGCGCTGGGCGGTCAGCTGGTTCAGTTCGGCCAGGTCGTCCGAGAAACCCAGGTCGAGCATGCGGTCGGCTTCGTCAACGACCAGGAACTGCACCTTGTCGAGCTTGATCTGCATCGAGCGCTGCAGGTCCAGCAAGCGGCCAGGGGTGGCCACCACCAGGTCGGCGTTTTGCAGCTTGGCGATCTGCAATTGGTAAGGCATGCCACCCACCACGTTAGCGACACGCAGGCCACGGCAGTGCTTGACCAGGTCGATAGCATCGTGCGCGACTTGCTGCGCCAGTTCACGCGTGGGGCACAGAATCAGGGCACCAGGGGTGGCGGCCTTGAAATTGCGCGAGCTGGTGGGGTCCTTGCGCTTGGCGCGCTTGGGGGCAGGTTCACCACGGGCGGCAGCTTCGGCCACAGCGCGCTCGAAAGCAGCGCGTTCTTCGGCTTCGGCAGCAGCCTGCTGGTTGATCAGCGTGTGCAGCACGGGCAGCAGGAAGGCGGCAGTCTTGCCGCTGCCGGTCTGGCTGGAAACCATCAAGTCGATGAACTTGGTGGAGTCGTTGCCACCGCCCATTGCCAAGGGAATGGCCTTGAGCTGCACGCTGGTGGGCTGGGTGTAGCCCAGGTCAGCCACGGCTTGCACGAGTTCAGGGGCCAGGCCCAGTTCGATAAAGCCGTTGGGTTCAGCGGTCACGGCAACGTCGGCCTCGGTGGCAGCTGCCACCACGGCGTCCAGAGGAGAAGACTGCACGGAAATGTCGGCAGGCGCGAATTCGCCCTGCACCAAAGAGGTGTCGGTCATGATTTTTCTCTCACGAAGACGATCGCAAGCGTAGCCTGCGAGTGGCTTCGTCAATGGTTAAAAAACATCAACCATCAAACGAAACCTGCATTGCTCTGGGCGGATGCTGGTGGGCGTTGTTCGCTAGTCCTGCACTGCGTTGAAAACAGTCGGCTGGCAAGCCCGGTGTGTGAGGGGAGATGCACAATCTGCGAGGAATGGATTCCTGCGCAGCCACTGATTATGGCATGGATAGGTATTTTCCCGCAAGCCCCTCTCAGTTCTTGCAATACAAACCCACAAGGTCTTCAGCCGCCCTCCCCGGAATCCGTCACACCGAAAGCAGGTGCTTGCGGTAGTGCGCCAGTTCGTCAATGGACTCATGCACGTCTGCCAGGGCCGTGTGCTTCTGCGCTTTCTTGAAGCTGGTGTAGGCCTCGGGCTTCCAGCGCTTGGCCAATTCCTTAAGGGTGCTCACGTCCACGTTGCGGTAATGGAAGAATCGCTCCAGCTTGGGCATATAGCGCACCAGAAAGCGCCGGTCCTGGCCGATGCTGTTGCCGCACATAGGCGCAGTCCCTTTGGGAACGTACTTGCTCAGGAAGGCAATGATCTGCTTCTCTGCCTCCTCCTCCGTCACGGTCGAGGCCTTCACCTTGTCGATGAGGCCGCTGCGGCCGTGGGTGCCCTTGTTCCAGGCATCCATCTTGCCCAGCAGTTCATCGGACTGGTGGATCGCAAAAACTGGCCCCTCGATGCGCGGCTCCAGGCTCGGTCCCGTCACGATGACGGCGATTTCAAGAAGGCGGTCGGTATCGGGCTCCAGGCCTGTCATTTCGCAATCGAGCCAGACCAGGTTCTGGTCGGATTTGGCAAGTGCGTGAGGGGTGGGGTTGTTGGCTTCTAACATGGCGCGCATTGTCGCCGATGGCCTAAACTCGCCGCTCATGCCCACTTCCGACGCCTTCTCTCCCGCCCTGGCGCTGACGCTTGCGTTTGCCGCAGCTCTCACCCTGGGCCTTGTGCTCAAGTTCTGGCTGGCTACGCGCCAGATCCGGCATGTGGCGCGACACCGCAGCGACGTTCCCGCACCATTTGCCGAACGCATCGCGCTGGCGGCGCACCAGAAGGCCGCGGATTACACGATCACCAAGGCGCGCCTGGGCTTGCTGGAAATGGCATTGGGTGCGGCCGTGCTGCTGGGCTGGACACTGCTGGGTGGACTGGATGTGCTGAATCAGGCCCTGCTCAGCGTCCTGGGCGGCGGGATGTGGCAGCAGTTTGCGCTGCTGACCACCTTCGCCGCCATCAGCGGCCTGATCGACCTGCCGCTGTCGCTGTACCAGACCTTCGTCGTGGAAGAGCGCTTTGGTTTCAACAAGATGACCTGGCGCCTGTGGCTTGCCGATGCGCTCAAGGGCCTGCTGGTCGGCGCACTCATCGGCCTGCCCATCGCCGCGCTGATCCTTTGGATCATGGGGGCAACCGGCCCGCTGTGGTGGCTGTGGGCCTGGTGCTTCTGGATGGGTTTCAATCTGCTGCTGATGGTGGTGTATCCCACCTTCATCGCCCCGCTGTTCAACAAGTTCCAGCCCCTCGAAGACGAATCGCTCAAGGCCCGCGTCACTGCCCTCATGCAGCGCTGCGGCTTCTCGGCCAAAGGGCTGTTCGTGATGGACGGCAGCCGCCGCAGCGCGCATGCCAACGCCTACTTCACGGGCTTTGGCGCAGCAAAGCGCGTGGTGTTTTACGACACCCTCTTGCGCCAGCTGGCCCCAGGCGAGGTCGAGGCGGTGCTGGCCCATGAGCTGGGGCATTTCAAGCACCGCCACATCATCCAGCGTATCGTGACCATGTTCGCATTGAGCCTGGCAGGCTTTGCACTGCTGGGCTGGCTCTCCAACCAAGTGTGGTTCTACACCGGCCTGGGCGTGCGGCCGAGTATCTCGTTGGACCCCACCCTGGCCGCAGCCCCCAATGACGCATTGGCCCTGCTGCTTTTCATGCTTGTGGTGCCAGTCTTCACGTTTTTCATCTCGCCGCTGTTCTCGCAACTTTCGCGCCGCCACGAATTCCAGGCAGACGCCTACGCCGTCGCCCAGGCCAGCGGCGCCGACCTGTCCTCCGCCCTGCTCAAGCTCTACGAAGATAATGCCTCCACGCTCACACCCGACCCGGTGTACGTGAAGTTCTACTACTCGCACCCACCCGCCACCGAGCGGCTGGCGCGCATGCACAACCCCTCCCATCCATGACTACCATGTTGAAGAAAAAAGACTGGTCAACGCTTACCCGTCGTGCGTTGACAGCTACCGAAGTTGTAGCAAACCTGGCCAAACTCGAAGGCTGGAGCCTGACGGGCGATGGCGCTAACGTCGCCATTGAGAAGACCTACCATTTCGCCAACTACTACGAGACCATCTCGTTCGTGAACGCCTTGGCCTTCATTGCCAATGCCCAGGATCACCACCCCGATCTGTCGGTGCACTACAGCCGCTGCGTGGTGCGCCTGAACACGCACGACGTGCATGGCATTTCATCCACGGATTTCGAGTGCGCAACGCAGTTCGATGCCCTGGTGGCCTGACCCCATGACCTTGCGCACCACAGGCTCCCATGGCTGAACGCAGCGCGCTCATGGACGGCACCGTGGTCGCCAGCCATGGGCGCCACTGCATGGTGGAGACGCCCGACGGCGAACGCCGCATCTGCCACCCACGCGGCAAAAAGAGCCAGGCAGTGGTGGGCGACCATGTGCTGTGGCAGGCGCCCCCGCCCGGCCAGGGCGAAGAAGGCACCATCGAAAAGGTCAAAGAACGGCGCAACCTCTTTTACCGACAGGACGAGATCCGCACCAAGTCGTTTGCCGCCAACCTCGACCAGGTGCTCATCCTGATCGCGGCAGAGCCGGTGTTTTCGGAAAGCCAGCTAGCCCGCGCCCTGATTGCCGCCGAGGCCGAGGGCATCAAGCCCATCATTGCACTCAACAAGAGCGATCTGGTCGAACCTTTCGCCCGCGCCTGGGAGCGCTTGCTGCCCTACCGGCACATGGGCGCCGGCAAGCACTATGGCGTGCTGCCGCTGTCGCTGGCGCTCTCCAGCGACGTGGACCGCGCGCTGCTGATGGAGCACCTTCAGGGCAAGACCACGCTGGTGCTGGGGCCCTCAGGGTCCGGCAAGAGCACCCTCATCAATCTGCTGGTGCCAGGCGCTTCCGTGCTCACCGGTGAAATCTCGCAGGCGCTGAACTCGGGCAAACACACCACCACCAGCACGCACTGGTACTGGATGGACAAGGCCCGTACCACCGCGCTCATCGATTCACCAGGCTTTCAGGAGTTTGGGCTGCACCACATTGCCCCCATGCAACTGGCAGCCTGCATGCCCGACATTGCAGCACATGCGACAGCCTGCAAGTTCTACAACTGCACGCACCTGCACGAGCCGGGCTGTGGCGTGCTGGATGCAGTCAAACTGGGCCCCAGCGCAGGCGGCATAAGCGCAACACGCTATAAAATTTATAGCGATCTATTTGAAGAACTGCGCCACACCCGGTACTGAGCCGGGCGCAGCCTTCACTCCTGGCGCGACGGAAACCAGCGCACCCGTGGAACTGGCTTGCATGGTTGAGGGTGCGCCCCCTCCTCCGAGGGCAGCCGCACTGCGGTTCAGGGGGCTTGCCAGCTACCCCAGCAAACGCGCTAGCGTGAGCAACGCCAGCAGCAGCATCCACACCACCACCGAGCGCCACACCAACCCCACAACGCTGCGCAGGTGGCCCACCTCGGGCTCGCGGCCGGGGGTGGAATCGCTGTCACCCATGTCAGCGTCAATCTCCAGGCCCTGTGGCGCGTGCAATTCAGTGCGGGCCTTCAGTGCCTCGCCCCCCAGGCGTACATTGATGGCACCTGCCGTGGCGGCCAGCACCACGCCGTCGTTGTCATTAGGGAAACGCTGTGCGTGAAACCGCCAGCCCTCGATCGCCTCTTCAAAGCTGCCCACCACCGCAAAGCTCAGTGCCGTGAGCCGGGCCGGAAGCCAGTCGATGGCGGTCCACGCCTGCGCAGAAGCCTGCTGCAGGGAGGCGCTGGCAGGCTGGGCGCCCGTGCGCTGCTTGTAATGCCAATAGCGCGATACAAACTCAGCCAACCGATACAGAACAGCCCCGGTCGGCCCCAGGCCCAGGGCAGCCAGCACGGAGAACCATGCCAACACGCCGAACACATGCCGGTGGGCCGCCAACACTGAATACTCGATCACATGGCGCACGATCTCGCTGCGCGGTAGCGCCCCCACATCCACCTGCTGCCAGTGGGCCAGGCGCTCGCGGGCAGCATCTTCATCGCCCTCCTCCAACGCGTCGCGGATGCCCGTGAAGTGGTGGCTGAACTGCCGAAACCCGAGCGTGATGTACAGCACGGCCACACTCCACAGCACCGCAAAGGGCCACCCCAGCCCCCAAAGCAATAGCCAGTGAATGGACAGGGTCACCAGGGCCGGAACCAGCACCGCAAGGCTCCAGGCCACCCAGCCGTGGTGCGGCTTACCCGCATCAAAATTGCGGCTCACGGACAGCGCCCACGCTCTCAGACCTGAATGAATGGGATTGCTGCGTGCCAGCGGGCGGGCCTGCTCGATCAGCAGAGCGAACAGGATGGCGAAGAAACTCATGGGGGGCAATGATACTGGTGCTTTGCCCCGATGCACCCTATCGCACGCGGGCCCGGTTTACGCCTGCATGAAACGGTAGAAGTTGCGCAGCATGCCTGCTGTCGCACCCCAGATGTAATGGTTCTTGCCGCCGTCCTGGTAGGGCATCGAGAACCACTCCCGGTGTACGCCATCCCGGTCGAACACATGGCGCCGGTGGTTGGCGGGATTGAGCAGAAAATCGAGCGGCACCTCGAAAAGGTCGGCCACTTCATACGGATTGGGTTGGAGCACGCAGTCCGGCTGCACCAGCGCCACCACGGGCGTGATGATGAACGATGAGCCGGTGACATAGATTGGCAACGTGCCGAGCACTTCGACAAAATCCCGAGCAAGCCCCACCTCTTCCTGCGCCTCGCGCAAGGCCGTGTCGGCAGGCGTTGCATCTCCCGCGTCTGCCCGCCCACCGGGGAAGGCCACCTGCCCCGAATGGGTGGACAGGTGGGCCGTGCGTTCGGTCAACAACACCATGGGCTGTTCGCGCAGCACGATGGCAATCAGCACCGACGCACGGGCGGGCTCGCGGTTCATGAACTTCTTTTCCAGCAGCACCTCAGGCTCCCACTGCGGCGGGTGCGCAAAACGCGCCCGCAGCGCTTCAGCGGTCTGCGCCTGAACCGGCACCGCAGGCAGGTGCGCATCCACCCCCACCACCGGAACAAGGCGGGGGTCAAAGTCGGGCAGGCTCGACAAAGGAGCGATCACCGACGAGACAGCAGGACTGGAAGAAGGGTCCACAAGAAGGGGGAGGTGAACAAGCCAAAAAACAAAAAGCCGCTACAGGCAGACGCTGTAGCGGCTTGTGAGGTCGAGCCTGCGCCTTATGCGGCGGTGGCGGCTGCAGCCTTGTTGACACGCGAAGGCAGCTTTTCCTTGATACGTGCCGACTTGCCGCTGCGGTCACGCAGGTAGTACAGCTTGGCACGGCGCACATCACCACGGCGCTTGACTTCAATGCTGGCGATCAGGGGGCTGTAGGTCTGGAACGTACGCTCCACGCCTTCGCCGCTGGAGATCTTGCGCACGGTGAAGCCGCTGTTCAGGCCGCGATTGCGCTTGGCAATCACCACACCTTCGTAGGCCTGCACGCGCTTACGGGTACCTTCCACCACGTTCACGCTCACGATGACGGTGTCACCAGGGGCGAATTCGGGGATGGTCTTGTTCAAGCGGGCGATTTCTTCCGCTTCCAGGGTCTGAATCAGGTTCATGTTTGATATCCAACGATCTTGTCCGCGCCAAAAATGGCTGCGTCGGGATTGACGTCTCAGTGTTTTGCGGGAGAACTCCCTGTCAAAACGGCCGGCCAGAGGATCGAAAAGCCTTTGATTATAGCAATTCAGCTGAGCTTGGCCAATACTGCTTCATCCGCAGCGGCCAGATGCCCTGCTTTACGCGCTGCCTCGATGAGATCGGGCCTGTGCCGGGCCGTGGTGGCCAGGCGCTGGTCGCGCCGCCAGCGCTCGATCTGCGCATGGTGGCCAGACATCAGCGCGGCAGGCACCTGCTGCCCTGCCCATTCTTCAGGGCGCGTGTAGTGCGGGCAATCGAGCAGGCCGTCGAGCGCCGGGTTGAAGCTGTCGAGCTGGTGGCTGCCCTCATCATTGAGCACACCGGGCTGCAAGCGCGCCACAGCGTCCAGCAGGGCCATGGCGGCGATTTCGCCACCCGACAGCACAAAGTCGCCCAGACTCATCTGCAGATCGACATGGGTATCGATGAAGCGCTGGTCAATGCCTTCATAGCGCCCGCACAGCAGGATTGCACCCGCACTTGCAGACCAGCGCTCCACGGCAGCATGGTTCAGCGTTTCGCCAATGGGCGAAAAAAGGACCAGCGGCGCCTCACTATTCTCGGCCTCACCACGCTCCACCCGGATAGCTGCAAGACACCGGGCGAGGGGCTCAGCCATCATCACCATGCCCGGCCCGCCGCCAAAGGGCCGGTCATCAACACGACGGTAGTTGCCATCGGCGTAATCGCGCGGGTTCCACAGGCGTACATCGACCTGGCCGCCGGCATACGCGCGGCGGGTCACGCCGCTGGCCAGGAACGGCGCAAACAGTTCGGGGAACAGGGTGATGATGTCAAAGCGCATGGTGGGCGGCGCCAGGGCGGGAGTTCCGATCAGTAGTCCGGCTGCCAGTCCACCGTGATGCGCTTTTCGGCCAGGTCCACGTTGTCAATGAAGGCCGAGACAAAAGGGATCATCCGCTCCTGCGCCTTGCCGTCCTGCTCATAAGTCAACACCAGCACCGTCTGCGGACCGGTGGACATCAATTCCTGCACCTGCCCCAGCGCCACACCTTCGCGGTTGACGACCGCAAGACCGATCAGATCGATCCAGTAGTACTCGCCCTCCGTGGTGGACGGAAAGCTGGAGCGCGGCACAAAGATGCGCGCGCCGCGCAAGGCTTCGGCGGCATCGCGGTCATCAATGCCCTGCGCCCAGGCAACCACGGTGTCCGAATGGTCCTTGGCCTGGCGGATGGACAACAACACGGTGCCCGCAAAGGTCTTGGCGCCGCGTTCGGAAGGCTGCAGGTACCAGCGTTTGGATGAAAACAGCGCCTCAGGGCTGCTGCTGTGCGACAGCACCTTGAACCAGCCCTTGACACCCCAGGCATCGGCAATGCGCCCCACTTCAACGGCGTCTGTGGGCAGCTCTGCGGGTTCGAGGGTCAGGTTGGTGGCCATGGCAGGGGATTCCAGAATAGGAAAAGGGCGGGTTTCGCCAGGCATGCCGACGAAACCCGCCCTTTTCAGGGAGCTTTAAGCAGCCTTCTTGGCGGCTTGCTTGATCAGGCGGTCCACGGTAGGCGAGGACTGGGCGCCCACGCTCTTCCAGTACGTCAGACGGTCTTGCACGATGCGCAGGCCTTCTTCGGATTCCTTGGCGGTGGGGTTGTAGAAGCCGATGCGCTCGATGAAGCGGCCATCACGGCGCACGCGCTTGTCAGCAACGACGATGTTGAAGAAAGGACGGCCCTTGGAGCCGCCGCGGGAGAGTCGAATGACGACCATGATTTATCCTTCGGGTGGTGAACTCCGGCAACATTTGCCTTGAGCCACTGTGTTCGCAACCATATTCGCAACGCTTGAGACACGCGACATGGCCACCCGGCCAGCGACACGCTGCAAAGCCCGCGATTATATCCATTTCCCTCTTCCATGCCCAAAATTCGTTCCAGCACCGACGGCGATATTCCCGCCATCACGGCCATTTACCAACACCATGTGCTTCACGGCACAGGCACCTTCGAGATCGATCCACCATCTGAAGCCGACATGGCAGGCCGCCGTGCCGACGTGCTGGCCCGAGGCCTGCCCTGGCTGGTGGCCGAAAAGGACGGCCAGGTGCTGGGCTTTGCCTATGCCAACTGGTTCAAGCCCCGTCCAGCCTACCGGTTCTCAGCCGAGGACTCGATCTACGTGGCCGACAGCGCCCGCGGCATGGGCCTGGGCCGCAAGCTGCTGACCGAGCTGGCGACCCAGGCCGAAGCAGCTGGGGTACGCAAGCTACTGGCCGTGATTGGCGACTCGGCCAACGCGGGCTCGATCGGTGTGCACCGGGCGCTGGGCTTCACCGACGTGGGTGTCATGCGTTCGGTGGGATGGAAGTTCGGCGCCTGGCGCGACATCGTGCTCATGGAGAAAACCCTGGGCGCGGGCGACACCACATCGCCCGAATGAAAACGGCCCCATGCTCGACCCGCAGCGCAGAGCGCAGCCCTCCGAAGCGGCCCCCTTGGAGACCACTTGTTCATCTTGGGGCGGCCCGACGATGAATAATGCCCCATGAAAAACAAAACTTTGGCGGCATGGCTTGCCTTCGTGGGCGGGCCGCTGGGCCTTCACCGCTTTTACCTGCACGGGATCACCGACATGCTGGGCTGGCTGCTCCCGATACCGACGGCCCTCGGTATCTACGGCATCCAGCGCGTGCAGCAGCTCGGCCAGGACGACCACACCAGCTGGATGCTGATGCCTTTGCTGGGCTTCACGATTGCGGGCTGCGCCTTGCAAGCCATCCTGTTTGCACTCAAGACGCCCGAGGCGTGGAACGCGCGCTACAACCCCACGGCCGCACCCGACGCCCCGGCGGGCAGGACCCAATGGATCACCATCGGCGCCATCGTGGTCTCGCTGTTGGTGGGCACGGCGGTGCTGATGGCCAGCCTCGCGTTCAGCTTCCAACGGTACTTCGAGTACCAGATCGAGGAAGCTCGCAAGATCTCGCAGTGACCGACACCCACCAAGCGAACGCCCCATTGAATCCACATTCAAATGGGGCGTTAGCGCTTTTCCATATTGCCTAATTAGCTATACATTCAATAGCAAATCAGGAATCAGGGTATTCAGAATATCTGCAAACTGATCCAGTACGCCACGGCAGCCACAAACGCACTGGCGGGGATGGTCAAGATCCACGCCCAGACGATATTGCCTGCCACGCCCCAGCGCACTGCGCTGGCGCGCTGCGTGGAGCCCACGCCCACGATGGCGCCTGTGATGGTGTGGGTGGTGGACACCGGAATACCCAGCGTTGTTGCCAGGAACAGGGTCAGCGCCCCGCCCGTCTCGGCACAGAAGCCGCCCACGGGCTTGAGCTTGGTGATCTTCTGGCCCATGGTTTTCACGATGCGCCAGCCGCCGAACATGGTTCCCAGGCCGATAGCCACGTAGCAGCTGACAATCGTCCAGGTGGGTGGCGAAGCATCGCTTGCCGACGAATACCCTGTGGCAATCAGCAGCAGCCAGATGATGCCGATGGTCTTTTGCGCATCGTTGCCCCCGTGACCCAGGCTGTAGGCCCCTGCGGACACGAGCTGCAGGCGCCGGAACCATTTGTCCACCCGGCTTGGCCGCGTTCGCCGAAAGATGTGCGCCACAGCCACCATCATGAGAGAGCCCAGCAGGAAGCCGAGCAAGGGCGAAACGAAGATGAACGCCACGGTCTTGAGGATGCCGGTGGAGATCAGCGCGCTGGCACCCGCCTTGGCGATCACCGCCCCCACGATGCCGCCGATGAGCGCATGCGATGAGCTGCTGGGGATGCCGTAGTACCAAGTGATGACGTTCCAGGTGATGGCGCCCACCAAGGCACCAAACACCACATGGGTGTCCACGATGCCAGGCTGCACGATGCCCTTGCCCACCGTAGCGGCCACGCTCAGGTGGAAGACAAAGATCGCTACAAAGTTGAAGAACGCGGCGAACAGCACCGCCTGTGCGGGCTTGAGCACGCCGGTGGACACCACCGTGGCAATCGAATTGGCAGCGTCATGGAACCCGTTCATGAAATCGAACAGGATCGCCAGTGCCACGAGCAGGACCACAACCCAGAGGGCCGTTTGTACGGTTTCCATACTGGTCAGCCTGCCGGATCAGGAGTTTTCGAGGACGATGCCCTCGATGCAATTGGCCACGTCCTCACACTTGTCGGTGATGGTTTCCAGCAGCTCGTAGATGGCCTTGAGCTTGATCACCTCGCGCACATCGGGCTCTTCACGGAAGAGCTTGCTCATGGCGCTGCGCATCACGCGGTCGGCGTCGGATTCGAGCTTGTCGATCTCTTCGCAGGTCTTGAGCGCGGCTTCAGCCACGGCCGGATCGGCGATCTTGTCGAGCAACTTGACGGCATCACGCAGGCGTTCGCAGCACTTGAGGCTCAGGTCGGTCAGGCGGGTGATCTCTTCCGTCATGTGGCGCACGTCGTACAGCGCCATGGTCTCGGCAGAGTCCTGAATCAGGTCGGCCACATCGTCCATGGTGTTGATCAGCGTGTGGATCTGCTCGCGGTCAATCGGGGTGATGAAGGTCTTGTGGATGGCCTTGTTCACCTCGTGCGTCACGCGGTCAGCAGCACGCTCGGCGTTGTCCACATCCTGGTTGTATTTGTCGCGCAGGTGCGGGTCGCTGTAGTTGGCCACCAGTTGCGAGAAAGCCCGGGCCGCCTCGACGATGCGGTCTGCATGCTGGTTGAACATTTCGAAAAAATTGCCTTCGCGTGGCAACAGCTTGGCAAACAGCATGGAGGCTCCTGGATCGGTATCGATTTTTTGAAAATGAGACAAAGTCATGACAAAACCATGACTTTTGAATGACAGGCGAGTTTAACCGGCCGCCCTCACCCGCAGCCACGGGCGCCCGGCGCGGATACCGCGCAACACGCACCATTCATCAGGCACTGCGGAAAATGAAATACACAGCCCCCACCAGGCACAGGCCTGCCCAGAGGTAGTCCCACTTCAGGGGCTGGCCCATGTAGAACACCGCGAACGGCACAAACACCGCCAGCGTGATCACCTCCTGCATGATCTTGAGCTGCCCCACGTTGAACTGGGTAAACCCGATCCGGTTGGCAGGCACCTGCAGCAGGTACTCGAACAATGCAATGCCCCAACTCACCAGCGCTGCGGTGTACCAGGGTGACGTGGCCAGGTTCTTGAGGTGCCCGTACCAGGCAAAGGTCATGAAAACGTTGCTGGCAATCAGCAGCAACACGGTCTGGAGTGATACGGGCAAGGATTGCAGAGCGGACATCGACATGCGGCGACAGGTGGTGGCGGGGTGGGTGCAAATTATGAACAAAATTGGCATCTGGCGCTGGATACACATCCGCCATAAGCTATAAAAAACATAGCAATCAATTCATGCAAACACCAACGCCTGCGCCAAAAAAAAGGCACCGCCGTGTGGCAGTGCCTTGTGCGACGCACTACGCGCCTGCCCCACGCAGGGCGGGCCGGGCATGGGTGTTGCCTTATTCGCCCAGGTAGGCGGCGCGCACCTTGGGATCGTTCAGGAGTTCCTGGCCGGGGCCAGCCATGGTGATCAGGCCGGACTCCATCACGTAGCCACGGTCGGCAATTGCCAGCGCCCGGCTCGCGTTCTGCTCCACCAGCAAAATGGTGACGCCCAGGGCGTACACATCGCGCACCACTTCAAAGATCTTGTCCACCATGATGGGCGACAGACCCATGGAGGGCTCGTCCAGCAGCAGCACCTTGGGCTGGCTCATCAGCGCACGGCCCATGGCCAGCATCTGCTGTTCACCGCCCGACATAGTGCCAGCGAGTTGGTCCTTGCGTTCGCGCAGGCGCGGGAAGATGGTGAACATCTTTTCGATGTCGGCCAGGATGCCTGCCTTGTCGCGGCGCGTGTAGGCGCCCATCTGCAGGTTCTCGGTAATGGTCATGCGGGCGAACACGCCCCGGCCTTCCGGCACCATCACAAGGCCCTTCTTCACCAGATCCCAGGCGCCCTTACCCTTGATGCTTTCACCCAGGTAATGGATGTCGCCATCGTTCATGCCCAGGGTGCCGGTGATCGCCTTCATGGTGGTGGTCTTGCCAGCGCCGTTGGAGCCAATCAGCGAAACCAATTCCCCCTCGCGCACTTCAAAGTCCACGCCCTTCACGGCCTGGATACCGCCGTAGGCCACTTTCAGGCCCTTGACCTGCAGCAGTACCTTGTTGGATTTTTCGGCCATTCTCAATGTCCTCCGGTGCCCAGATAGGCCTCAATCACTTTTTCGTTCTTCTGCACGGTGGCAGGCGTACCTTCGGCGATCTGCTTGCCGTAGTCGAGCACCGTCACGCGGTCGCACAGGCCCATCACCAGCTTCACGTCGTGCTCGATGAGCAAGATGGTGCGGTTGTCGTTGCGGATGCGGTCGATCAGCTCGCGCAGCAGCACCTTTTCGGTGGCGTTCATGCCGGCTGCGGGCTCGTCCAGCGCAATCAGTTGCGGATCGGTGGCCAGGGCGCGGGCGATCTCCAGGCGGCGTTGGTCGCCGTACGACAGCGTGCGTGCCTTGTAGTCGGCGAACTTGCCAATGCCCACGTAGTCGAGCAGTTCCTGCGCGCGCTTGGCAATGGCCAGCTCTTCTTCCTTGAAACCCTTGGTGCGCAGCACCGCGCCCAGCAGGCCGGACTTGGTGCGGATGTGGCGGCCCACCATTACATTTTCCAGCGCCGTCATTTCTGCAAACAGGCGGATGTTCTGGAAGGTGCGGGCAATGCCCGCCTTGGCCACTTCATGCACGGCCGTGGGCTCGTAAGGCTTGCCGGCGAGCTCAAAGGTGCCGCTGTCGGGGGTGTACAGGCCGGTGATCACGTTGAAGAACGTGGTCTTGCCCGCGCCGTTGGGACCGATCAGGCCATAGACCTGGCCACGCTCGATGGTGATGCCCACGTCGGAGAGGGCTTGCAGGCCACCAAAACGCTTGGAAATACCTGCAACCCGCAGCACCACGTCGCTGGCTGATTTCTGAATGTTCTCTGCCATGTTCTAACTTTCTGCGGTGTTCAGGTCTTCTGCGTGAGGCTCTTGCCATGGTCGGGCGCTGGCCACAGACCACGGGGACGCATCAGCATGATGATGATCATGGCCAGTGCGATCAGCAACTGGCGCAGGATGGCGGAGTCCAGACGGCCGTCCGTCATGGCCTGCAGCGGGCCTGCCACGTAGCGCAGCACTTCGGGCAAGGCCGACAGCAGCACGGCACCCAGGATCACGCCGGGAATGTGGCCGATACCGCCCAGCACCACCATGGCGACGATCATGACCGACTCCATCAGGCTGAACGACTCGGGCGACACAAAGCCCTGGAACGCACCGAACATCGCACCCGACACGCCGCCAAACGAAGCGCCCATGCCGAAGGCCAGCAGCTTCATGTTGCGGGTGTTGATGCCCATCGCCTTGGCGGCGATTTCATCTTCACGGATGGCCATCCAGGCGCGGCCGATGCGTGAGTCCTGCAGGCGATAGCAAATAACGATGGAGATCACCACCAGAACCAGGAACAGGTAGTAGTACAGCGTGACGGAGCTGATATCAAAGCCGAACACCTCCAGGCGCTTGCCCAGGTCCAGGCCAAAAATCTTGACCGAGTCGATCTGGCCCAGGCCCTTGGGGCCGTTGGTCAGGTTGACGGGGTGGTCCAGGTTGTTCAGGAAGATACGGATGATTTCGCCGAAGCCCAAGGTCACGATGGCCAGGTAGTCCCCGCGCAACTTGAGCGTAGGCGCCCCCAGAAGCGCTCCGAAGAACGCCGCCAGTAACGCCGCCACCGGTATCACCAGCCACAGCGAGGTGTGCAAGCCGTTGGGGAACATGGCGGCAAATGCCGCAAAGTTGTCCGCAAGGTGCGGCGAGGCCATCAAGGCAAACAGGTAGGCACCCACGGCGTAGAACGCCACGTAGCCCAGGTCCAGCAGGCCGGCGTAGCCCACCACGATGTTCAGGCCCAGGGCCAGCAGCACGTACAACAGGGCCAGGTCGGCAATGCGCACCCAGGCGTTGCCGAAGGATTGCAGGATCAGCGGCAGCACCAGCAGCGCGACGGCGCCGAGGATCCAGTTGGTTTTGGTGTTCTTCATGGTGTGAGGCTCCTCAGGCGCGATCGGCCACACGCTCACCCAGCAGGCCCGAAGGACGCAGCGTCAGGATGATGATGAGCACGATGAACGCAAAGATGTCGGTGTAGTGGCTGCCCAGCAGACCGCCCGTGAGCGTGCCGATGTAGCCCGAGCCGATGGCTTCGATGAGACCCAGCAAAATGCCGCCCACCACGGCACCGGCCAGGTTGCCAATGCCGCCGAACACCGCCGCCGTGAAGGCCTTGAGGCCCGGCAGGAAGCCCATGGTGTGCTGCGCCGTGCCGTAGTTGGAGGCATACATGATGCCGGCCACGGCGGCCAGAATGGCGCCGATGATGAAGGTGGCGGAAATCACCATGTCGGGCTTGACGCCCATCAGGGAAGCAACGCGGGGGTTCTCAGCCGTGGCGCGCATCGCGCGGCCCAGGTTGGTGTGGTTCACCAGGTACACCAGCGAGGCCAGGGCAACAGCGGTCACGCCCAGGATCAGGATCTGTGTGGGGGTGATGTAAGCGCCACCCACTTCGAACGGCGCGCTGGGCAACATCGTGGGATAGGGCTTGTAGTTGGGCTTCCAGATGATCATGGCCAGCGTCTGCAGCAGGATCGACATGCCGATGGCGGTGATCAGGGGGGCGAGACGAGGACTGTTGCGCAGAGGGCGGTAGGCCACCTTCTCGATCACAAAATTGAGCGTTGCGGCAACCACGCAGGCAATGAGGGTGGCCAGCAGCAGGATGAGCCAGCCCGGGGCGCCAGGCATTGCAGCCTGCATCATTCCTATACAGCTCCAACTGGTCAGAGCCCCGATCATGAGCACTTCGCCGTGGGCGAAATTGATCAGCTGAATAATGCCGTACACCATCGTGTAGCCCAAGGCTATCAAGGCGTACATGCTGCCGAGTACCAGACCGTTGATGATCTGTTGCAGCAAAATGTCCATAAGAGAAGTCCTTCGTTTGTAACGTACCCACCGCTTTGGCACCGGAATCGGTACAGCCTTGTGGGCCCGACTGCCATCTAGCAAAAAACCCGCCAGAAGTGCAGCTGTGCGGGTTTGTGGACGGGATTGTAGCGAGTAGTCACAAGCGGCCCCCACCAAGCCGGGCGGGGTTTTCCCTCGGGTTGGCGCCACATCAGCGCGCAACGCAATCCATAAGCTCACATGATGCAAGCAGGAAAATTGATGTGCAAACTTATTACCAGCTTCATGCCAAATCAGCATGACGCGGGGTGCGCCTCCCACGGGCAGAGGTTCAGGACTTTTCGTCCGACCCACCCTCCAGATCGGCCGAAACTTTGCGCGCACGCAGCTCACGCAATTTCTGTGCAATCTTGATTTCGAGCCCGCGCTCCACCGGTGCGTAAAAACCGGGCTCCGGCATGCCCTCGGGCAGGTAGTTTTCGCCTGCGGCAAAGCCGCCCTCTTCGTCGTGCGCGTAGCGGTAGCCCTTGCCGTAGTCCAGCTGTTTCATGAGCTGTGTTGGTGCGTTGCGCAGGTGCATGGGCACGGGGCGGGTGCCGTCCTGCTTCACCCAGGCGCGGGCTGCGTTGTAGGCCTTGTAGACCGCGTTGGACTTGGGCGCCACGGCCAGGTACACCACACATTCGGCCAGGGCCAGCTCACCCTCGGGGCTGCCCAGGCGCTCGTATACCTCGGTCGCGTCCAGCGCCAGGCGCAGCGCACGCGGGTCGGCCAGGCCGATGTCCTCGCTGGCCATGCGCACCAGGCGGCGCGCCATGTAGCGCGGGTCGGCACCGCCGTCGAGCATGCGCACCAGCCAGTACAGCGCAGCGTCGGGGTCGGAGCCGCGCACCGACTTGTGCAACGCGCTGATGGTGTCGTAGAACTGCTCGCCGCCCTTGTCATAGCGGCGCATGCGCTCGCCCAGCACCTTGAGCAGCCAGGCGTCGGTGATCTCGGACAGCTTCTCCTGCGTGGCCGCCATGGCCAGGGTTTCGAGTGTGTTGAGCAATCTGCGGGCATCGCCATCGGCGTAGGCCACCAGGCGGTCAATTGCTACATCTTCGATAGCTGGTAGCGCTTTCTCCGCCTGCGCCAGAGCCACTATTTGCTTCAAATCCTGTTCGGACAGCGGCTGCAGCACGTACACGACGGCGCGGGATAGCAGCGCCGAGTTCACCTCGAACGACGGGTTTTCGGTGGTTGCACCAATGAAGGTAAACAACCCGCTCTCCACATGCGGCAAGAAGGCATCTTGCTGGCTCTTGTTGAAGCGGTGCACTTCATCCACGAAGACGATCGTGCGCTGCTGCATCAGACCATCACGCGCGGCCTCGGCACGTTCGACCGCTTCGCGGATGTCCTTGACCCCGCCCAGCACGGCACTGATGCTGATGAACTGCGCGTCAAAGGCATCGGCCATCAGGCGTGCGATGGTCGTCTTGCCCACACCCGGCGGGCCCCAGAGGATGCAGCTGTGCGGGCGGCCCGATTCGAACGCGAGCCGCAGCGGCATGCCCGGGCCCAGCACATGCTGCTGCCCGATCACCTCGCCCAGCGTGCGGGGCCGCAGGCGCTCGGCCAGGGGCTGGTGGGCCGAGGAGTGGGCCTGGGAAGGTGCTGCGGAGGCACTGCGTGCTGCCATGTTCGTATCCTGTCTACATCACGCTGGTTTTTAAGCCAAATTGGCCTCTAGCGCTTATCTGATAAGCGCTTGCAGCTATCTTTTTCGCAGCAACCTACTGTTTCACCACATCCGCTCCAGCGGGCGGCTTGAACTGGAAGGTGCTGGCGGGCAGCGCTGCGTTGGCCTGCATGCCATTGAAACGAATCAGGGAGCGCTGGCCAAAGCTGTCCAGAATGTCGAGGGCCGCCAGTTGCTCACCCGCAAAACCCACGCGCACGCTCTTGAGCTGACCATCCTTGGTCTTGGGGCTGGCCAGCACCCACTGCAGGCCATCCTGCTCAGGCGCTGCTTCGAGCGTGAACTCGGCCTTGAGCGCCGACAGGTCGGGGGCCGATGCGAGCAGCGCGGCGGGCGTGCTGCCCAGCGCCTGTGACTGCGAACGCTGGGTGACCTGGTTCAGGTCCACGTCGTACAGCCACAGGGTCTGGCCATCGGCCACGATGGTCTGCTCGAAGGGTTTCTTGTAGACGAACTTGAAACGCCCGGGGCGCTGGAATTCAAAACTGCCGCTCGATGTCTTGGTGCGCGCGGTCTGGCCGTCCTTGGGGGGCGAAGTCACGGTCTGCGTGAAATCCGCCTTGCCCGTTTGTGTGCCCTTCATGAACGATTCAAGGCTTTTCAAGCCATCAGCGCTTGCCAGCGTTGCGCTGGCAGCTATCAAAATTGCAGTAACGGTCTTTTTCAAAAGGAACTCCTGTGGGGCACGGGCTGGGCTCATCGCCCTGCCCTTGTCATTCGCTGCGCGCGGGAACCAGCACTTCGCGCTGACCGCTGGTGGTCAGGCCACTCACGAGGCCCGCCTTTTCCATGTCTTCCAGCAGCCGCGCCGAGCGGTTGTAGCCAATGCGCAGCTTGCGCTGCACGTACGAGATGCTGGCCTTGCGGTCCTTGAGCACCACTTCGACGGCCTGGTCGTACATGGGGTCCTTCTCGCCCCCTTCGCCACCACCGCCCTCCCCTGACAGATCACCCTCGCCATCCACAGTTCCGCCTTCGAGCACGCCCTCTATGTAGTCCGGCTCCCCTTGTTCCTTGAGGTAACTGACGACACGGTGTACTTCTTCGTCCGACACAAAGGCACCATGCACCCGGATCGGCAGGCCCGTGCCGCTGGCCATGTAGAGCATGTCGCCCATGCCCAGCAGGGCTTCTGCGCCCATCTGGTCGAGGATGGTGCGGCTGTCGATCTTGGAGCCCACGGAGAACGCGATGCGGGTGGGAATGTTGGCCTTGATCAGGCCGGTGATCACATCCACACTGGGGCGCTGCGTGGCGAGGATCAGGTGGATGCCGGCCGCACGCGCCTTCTGCGCCAAGCGGGCGATCAGCTCTTCGATCTTCTTGCCCACCACCATCATCAGGTCGGCCAGCTCGTCGATGATGACCACGATGTGCGGCAGGCGCTGCAGCGGCTCGGGCTCTTCGGGCGTCAGGCTGAAGGGGTTGTAGATGAACTCTTCGCGCGCCTTGGCTTCATCGATCTTGACGTTGTAGCCCGCGAGGTTGCGCACGCCCAGCTTGGACATGAGCTTGTAGCGCCGCTCCATCTCGGCCACGCACCAGTTCAGGCCGTGCGCCGCCTGTTTCATGTCGGTGACCACCGGGGCCAGCAGGTGCGGAATACCTTCATAGACCGACATTTCCAGCATCTTGGGGTCGATCATCAAGAGGCGCACATCGCGTGCCTCGGCCTTGTACAGGAGCGAGAGGATCATCGCGTTGATCCCCACCGACTTGCCTGAGCCCGTGGTACCCGCCACCAGCACGTGCGGCATCTTGGCAAGGTCTGCCACCACCGGGTTGCCCACGATGTCCTTGCCCAGGCCCATGGTGAGCATGCTCTTGGCCTCGTGGTAAACCTGTGAGCCTAGGATTTCTGACAGGCGGATGGACTGCCGCTTGGCGTTGGGCAGCTCCAGCGCCATGAAATTCTTGCCGGGGATGGTCTCCACCACGCGGATCGACACCAGGCTCAGCGAACGCGCCAGGTCCTTGGCCAAGCCCACAATCTGCGAGCCCTTCACGCCCGTGGCGGGCTCGATTTCGTAGCGCGTGATCACCGGGCCGGGCATGGCCGCGACCACGCGTACTTCCACGCCAAAGTCCTTGAGCTTTTTCTCGATGAGGCGGCTGGTCATCTCCAGCGTCTCGGGCGCCACGGTTTCCTGGCGCTGCAGCGGGCCATCGAGCAGGTCCACCAGTGGCAGCTTGCTGTCGGGCATCTCGGTGAACAGCGGCTTCTGGCGCTCCTTCACCACGCGGGTGCTCTGCGGCACATCTACCAGCACGGGTTCGATGATCTGGATCGGTTGGGGGTGGTGCACCTCGCTCTCGGTGCGCTCCTCCAGCACCACCACTTCACGCTCGCGCGCGGCCTTGCGGCCCACAGCCACATCCTTGGCCACTTCGCGCTTGGCCAGGCGCGACTGCACCAATGCGTCGATGCGCCCTCCCACAATTTCCGCGACATGGCCCCAGGAGAAACGGAACACCAGCGCCGCCCCCAGCACAGCCAGCACGATCGCCAGCAGGCCCGAGCCCGTAAAACCCAGCCACTTCACACTGGCAGGCCCCGTGATGTAGCCCAGCACGCCACCAGCATGCCCCGGCAGGAACGCTTCAAACCGGTACAGGCGCGACCACTCCAGCGCAGTGCTGGCACACATCAGCACCACCAGCCCCACCCAGAACATGGCCCGCCTGCGCATCGGGCTTACCGCGCCCGGGGCCGATTCGCCGCCGCGCATCCACCGCGCCAGCGACGACAACCAGGCCCGCACACCGGCCGCCACACACCACCACACCGAAAAACCCAGTGCAAAGTAGCTGCCATCGGCCAGCCACGCACCAAACCGGCCTGCCCAGTTGGCGACCAAACGCCCACCCCGGGCGCCCGAGGTGGACCAAGCGGCATCCTGCGCGGAATAGCTCAGCAGGGCCAGCAACCAGAAAACCAGGGCCAGCAGCCCCACCATCAGGCCAATTTCGTGGCCAAAACGGGCAGCGCCCGTACGCGGCGGCGACTTCGCCGCAGCCGATGCATTCAGGGTATTGAGGGAATAGGTCATAAGCGTGCCGGGCGAGCTTACCGCAAGCCCCCGGGCATGACACCCGGGCTGAAGCGTTGCTAACTCAACGCGTTCAATCGGTCCTTGAGCACAGTGGCGCCACTGGGCAATGCCTCGATAAAGCCACGCTCTTCCAAATCTTTCATCACGCGGCTGACCATCTCGCGGGAGGCGCCCACCATCTTGGCCAGGTCCTGCCGGGAGATTTTGTCTTTGATCACCAACTGGCCCTGAGCGTCGGGCACCGCAAAGTCCAGCAGGGCATGGGCCACACGCCCATACACATCCAGCAACGCCAGTGACTCAATCTTGCGGTCGGCATGGCGCAGACGCTTGACCAGCCCCCGCATCACCACCAGCGACATGGAGGCGTTCTCTGTGAGGCAACGCGCGAACTCTGCGCGCCCGAGCATGAGCACATCGGTCTGCACCTCGGCACGCACCGTGGCCGAGTGGGGTTCGTTGTCGATGATGCTCATCTCGCCGAGGTAGTCGCCCTGCGCGAGGGTGGCCAAAATCACCTCACGCCCCCGGCTGTCCGATGTCATCACGCGGGCGCGCCCCGTGAGCAGGATGAACAGGGCGTTGGATTTTTGCCCTTGCTCCACCAGCGCCTCGCCACGCTTGAAGCGGCGCTTGATCACCGCACCACTGATCACCTCGGCCTGGGCCACCGTGAGCAGCGAGAACAAGGGCACCCGGCGCAGCAGGTCCAGGTTGGACAACATCGTCGACATGAAAACTCCTCTCTAGAGCGACCCAACCGGAGCCGCACGGGTTGTGCAAGGGGTATCAATGGGTTCTTACAATCGCCGTGATTGAAAAAGGGACCGCTCGCGTGAGCGGTGCACGGTTGATACTTGCCAGTTCAACCCCCAGCTTCCCCAACAGCGCCGCATGTAGCAGGCGCAAAACACAGGCTTTTACCATGTCCACCACCCAACACGCGAAAGTTCTGATTCTCGGCTCGGGCCCTGCGGGCTACACGGCGGCCGTCTATGCGGCCCGCGCCAACCTGAACCCGGTGCTCATCACCGGCATGGCCCAGGGTGGCCAGCTGATGACCACGACCGAGGTGGACAACTGGCCGGCCGACGTGCATGGCGTGCAGGGGCCGGAGCTGATGCAGCGCTTTCTGGAGCACGCCGAGCGCTTCAAGACCCAGATCATCTTTGACCACATCAACAAGGTCGATTTCAGCCAGCGCCCCTTCACCCTCACCGGCGACAGCGGCACCTACACCTGCGATGCGCTGATTCTGGCCACTGGCGCATCGGCCAAGTACCTGGGCCTGCCTTCGGAAGAGGCCTTCATGGGCAAGGGTGTGTCGGGCTGCGCCACCTGCGACGGCTTCTTCTACCGCGAGCAGGACGTCTGCGTGGTCGGTGGCGGCAATACGGCGGTAGAAGAAGCGCTGTACCTGTCGAACATCGCCCGCAAGGTCACCCTGGTGCACCGACGCGACAAGTTCAAGGCCGAGCCCATCCTGGTGGACAAGCTCAACGAAAAGGTCGCGGCCGGCAAGATCGAGCTCAAGCTGTTTCACACGCTCGACGAAGTGCTGGGCGACAACACGGGCGTGACGGGCATCCGCATCAAGAGCACCAAGGACGGAAGCACGGAAGACATCAAGCTGCAGGGCTGCTTCATCGCCATCGGCCACGCGCCCAACACCGAAATATTCCAAGGCCAGCTGGAGATGGAGAACGGCTACATCATCACCCAGGGCGGCCTCAAGGGTTTTGCCACCCAGACCAGCGTGCCCGGCGTGTTTGCCGCAGGCGATGTGCAGGACCATGTGTACCGCCAAGCGATCACCAGCGCGGGCACGGGCTGCATGGCGGCACTGGACGCCCAGCGCTTCCTGGAACAAGAGTCTTGATTAAAAACTGGGCAGCAGGCTATAATCTGCGGCTTTGCTGAATTCGGCCCGTTTTTGCGGTCCTCCGAAACAGGCAAATCAATCGGGTTACCGCCACCCTTTCTGGCGAGGTGAGGCCGCAAGCCAACCTGGGCACGCAAGCCCAGGGCCCAGCGAACGGCCGTTAAAAAGTATCGGAGTGTCCTCATGGCACGCGTCTGCGACGTAACGGGCAAGAAGCCCATGGTCGGGAACAACGTTTCCCACGCCAACAACAAAACCAAGCGCCGGTTCCTGCCGAACCTGCAATACCGCCGTTTCTGGGTCGAGACCGAAAATCGCTGGGTTCGCCTGCGCGTTTCGAGCGCTGCCCTGCGTTTGATCGACAAGAACGGTATCGACTCGGTGCTCGCAGACCTGCGCGCACGTGGTCAGGCTTAAGGAGAAGCACCATGGCAAGCAAAGGCGGACGCGACAAGATCAAGCTGGAATCCACTGCGGGTACCGGCCACTTCTACACCACGACCAAGAACAAGAAGACCATGCCCGAGAAAATGCTGATCATGAAATTTGATCCAAAAGCTCGCAAGCATGTGGAATACAAGGAAATGAAGCTGAAGTAATTCGGCCCGTTCCCCAAAAAAAACCGCCCGTCCAGGGCGGTTTTTTTATGCCTGCTGCGCAGACCTTTCACCCAGACTCTTTGCTCAAGCAACCTTGCGCGGCACGGGCAACTCGGCCATCTGCGCAGCCAGCAAGGCGCCCAGCGTGCGGTAGCCCGCCTCCACTTCGGCCGTGAACGGCATCCCACAGCTCAGCCGCAAGAAGTGCTCATACCGCCCGGTGTTGGAGAACATGGGGCCCGGGGCCACACGGATACCGTTTTGCAGCGCCTCGTCGTACAGGCGCGTGGAAGAGATGCCGACCGGCAGCTCCAGCCACAGGCTCAGGCCACCCGGCGGCAGGCTCAGGCGTGTGCCCATGGGAAAGTAGCGCGCTACGGCCCTCGCCGCCTGTTCTCGCTGGATGCGCAGCTGCGCCCGCATGCGGCGCATGTGGCGCTCGTAGGCCGGAGAGTCCACACTGCGCGCCGCTAGCAGCTGCGACCAGGTCTGCATGTTGCGCGTGCGAGCGAACTTGATCATCTGCACACGGGCCTGCCAGCGCCCCGCGCTCATCCAGCCCTGGCGCAAGCCGGGTGCAAAGCTCTTGCTGAGCGATGCGCAATAGATCACCTGCCCGGCATCGCCCTGCCGGTCCCAGGCCTTGGCGGGCCGCAGCACGTGCGGCGACTCCACGAACTCCCGGTAGATGTCGTCCTCGATGAGGGCTAAGCCATGCTCCACGCACAGAGCCACCAGTCGCTCCTTGTGCGCATCGGGCATCACGCTTCCCTGCGGCATCTGCAGGTGGGGCACCACCACGACACCCTTGAGCCGTGGCTCGTTGCGCGCAGCCAGTTCCAGGGCTTCAAGCGACATGCCGGTGTGCGGGCTGCAGGGGATCTCCAGCGCGCGCAGCCCGCGCACCTCGATGGCCTGCAGGATGCCAAAGAAGGTGGGCGATTCGACGGCGATCACGTCGCCCGGCTCGGCGACGGCGTCCAGCGCCAGGTTCACCGCTTCGGAGTTGCCAAGCGTTGCGCCAATATCGGCCGGCGCGACACACACGCCGAAGGTGAGCGCATGCCGGGCCATGGCCTGCTGGAATTCGGGGTGGGTGGTGGGCGCGGACGGGCCGTACACCAGGACGTCGGGTTGCTCGCGCAACAGGCCATGGGCCAGGCGGTTGAGCGCTGCCGCATCAAACAGGCTTGGCGCGGGCATGGCGCTGCCCAAGTCCAGCGGCAGCGGGCCTGCGCGGCGGGCTTTTTCGAGAAAACCGGAAATGCGCTCGTTGATGCCCGCAAACACCCGCGGGTCGTGGGCCAGCGGCTCGTGCAACTCGGGCTCGCGCGCCCGGGGCAACGCCACATCGCCCGGCTCCCGCACAAAGTAGCCCACCCGCTCGCGCGCCTCCACGCAGCCCAGGGATTCGAGATGCCGCAACACCTGCAGCGCGGTAGTCAGGCTCACTTGGTGCCGCTGGCACAGCTCCCTCACCGACGGCATGCGCATGCCAGGCGTCAGGCTGCCAGCGGCTATGGCCTGTTCGTACAAAGCTGCCAGTTGGCTGTAGAGCGGGGCATCCCGCGAATCGGAAGAATGTGACATGGCGGGTATGGGGTACTGCTGCCGAGCCGTGGCGCAGGCTCAGAAGCCTAGAGGCGCATCGTGCCAGAGCCCTCTCTGCGGGTACAGATACAGGAACGCACAGATCGGACCATAACAGCACGCCAGTAATCTGCGCTGTTCTACCCGTTCCTGCACCGCCGTGTACCTGCCGGGGCAACGCTGCTTTTTTTACGCTACAGCCTCACAGCAGCCCTTCCTTCAGGAGCCCCGCACCATGCCACAGCGCAATCCAACCACCATCCCGCCCACAACCCCATCGGCCGCAGTCACCTTGGGCCTCACACCCGGCCAGAGCCTATGGCTGTGCCTGCCGCCCGGCAGCGCAGTGCACACCACTCAGGGAGAGGTGTCACTTCGCTTTGCTCCACGAGACTTCGGGCACGCGTTGCACACTCTGCCGCAAATGCGGCTTGGGGCGGGCGAACATCTGCCCGAGGGCTGGAACACCAAGGCCGCCTGGGTGCAGGTGGGCAACGCCCTGCACTGCCGCTCTGAGATCCAGGTGATCGAAGGCACTCCCAGGCCGGGACTTTGGCACCAAGTACGGCACCTGCTGCGCTCAGCCTTTGCAGGCCGGGACAAAACCGCAAAGAACTGCGCTTTTGGCAAGGTGCCCGCAATTCGGTAACCGCTGCACCAAAGAAAAAGGCCTTGCCAGATGGCAAGGCCTTGGACAATGCACGGCCCGCTTCAGGCCTGCGCCGCACGCAGCCGTAGCGAGAACTCACGCAGGGCGGCTATACCGCTTTCTTCCGCGCGGCGGCACCAGGCTTGCAGGTCCGCGGTGAGCTGCTCGCGCGATTGCGAGGTGTTGAGCCAAAGCTGGCGCAGCTCTTCGCGCATGGTGACCATCTTGTCGAGCGCGGGGTGCGCGGCACGGGCCTGGGCCAGTTGCGGCAATGCGATGGCCGGCACCTTCTCGGCATCGCGGTGCAGCCAGCGCTTGGCGGCCTGGAGCACCGAGGCATCGGCATTGCGTGCCTTGAGCGCTGCGATTTCGTCCTTGCAGGCCTGGCGCACGCCACGTGCATAGCCAGCCATCACCTCATAGCGGTTGGCAATCAGGGCCTCCAGCGTCTTTTCATCGGCTACAGGCTTGACGTCTCCCAACTGGAGCTTGGGCGGCACCTTCTTGACCGTGGCCCAGCCAATCTTCTTCATCATGGTGATGTAAACCCAGCCGATGTCGAACTCATACGGTTTGACCGAGAACTTGGCCGACGTGGGATAGGTGTGGTGGTTGTTATGCAGCTCTTCGCCTCCAATGATGATGCCCCAGGGCGAGAGGTTGGTGCTGGCATCCTGCGCCTCAAAGTTGCGGTAACCCCAGTAGTGGCCCACACCGTTGACCACCCCCGCCGCCCAGAACGGAATCCAGAGCATCTGCACCGCCCACACTGCGGCGCCCAGAGCGCCGAACAGTGCAAGGTTCAGGATCAGCATGAGGCCCACACCCTGCCAGCCGTAACGGGTGTAGACGTTGCGCTCCATCCAGTCATCGGGCGTGCCGTGGCCGAACTTCTTCATCGTCTCCAGGTTCTTGGACTCGGCGCGGTACAACTCGGCGCCACGCCACATCACGGTGTCCAGCCCCCGGGTCTGGGGGCTGTGGGGGTCGTCCACGGTTTCGCACTTGGCGTGGTGTTTGCGGTGGATAGCGACCCATTCCTTGGTGACCATGCCCGTACCGATCCACAGCCAGAAGCGGAAAAAGTGCGAAGGGATGGCGTGCAAGTCCAGCGCGCGGTGCGCCTGCGCGCGGTGCAGGAAAATCGTGACCGCCGCAATGGTGATGTGGGTCGTCGCCAGGGTGTACAGAATGATCTGCCACCAGGCCAGGTTCCACAACCCATGGCCCAGCCAGTCAATGGCAGCGTTCAGTACGGCCCAATCGGGTAACAGCATATTCAGAAAGCCTTACTTCTACAGAGAACCCGTTCGCCAACGGACCGGGTATCTGATTTTAGAGTGGTCCCCACGAAATAGGTTCGGGGGTATCCATGGTATTTACGCTGATTTAGCGCCTTTAGAAGGCCAAGTCAGGCCTTTTTGGACCAGATTGCGGCAAAGAACCCATCCGTTTGGTGCACATGGGGCCACAGGCGCAAATAACCACTGCCCGACTCACCACCGCTGCACAGACCCTTGGCCCCCTCCACCTTGAGCTGCTCCAGCAGTTCGCCCGCGTCGAGCAGTTCAAAGTCCGGGTGCGATGCGCTGAATGCCTCTGCGATGGCCTCGTTTTCCTGCGGCAGGATGCTGCATGTGGCATACACCAGACGGCCGCCGGACTTGAGCAGGCGCGCTGCGCTGTCCAGAATGGCGGTCTGTTTGGCCACCAGCTCTTCGATGGCTTTGGGCGACTGGCGCCATTTGAGGTCCGGGTTCCGCCGCAGAGTCCCTAGGCCCGAGCACGGAGCATCGACCAACACGCGGTCGATCTTGCCCGCCAGCCGCTTGACGCGGTCATCGCGCTCGTGGGCAATGGCGGCGGGGTGCACGTTCGACAGGCCGCTGCGGGCCAGGCGCGGCTTCAGAGCATCCAGACGGTGCGCCGAGACATCAAACGCATACAGGCGCCCGGTGCTGCGCATGCCCGCGCCGATGGCCAGGGTCTTTCCACCTGCACCTGCGCAAAAATCCACCACCATCTCGCCGCGCTTGGCGTCAAGCAGCAGGGCCAGCAACTGCGAGCCTTCATCCTGCACCTCGATGGCACCGCGCGTGAACGCATCCAGCTTGGTCAGCGCAGGCTTGTCGTCAATGCGCAGGCCCCAGGGCGAATACGGCGTGGGGCTGGCCTTGATGCCGGCCTTGGCGAGCTCCTTTTGCACGTCGGCACGCTTGTCTTTGAGGGCATTGACGCGCAAATCCAGCGGGGCGCTCTGCGCCAGGCTTTCCACCAGCGGCCAGAAGCCGTCGCCCAGCTGGTCCTTGAGGGGCTTCACCAGCCATTCGGGCAGGTTGTGACGGTGGCGCTCCATCAGGTCATCGACCGTGACCGCATCGCACTGGTCCAGCCAGTTCTTTTCCTGGTCGGTCAGTGCGCTCTTGAGGAAGTCGCGCGGGCCGTAAAACCCCAGGATGGCCAGACGGCGCTCCTTGGGTCCCGAGCCCGAGGGCGCCATGTGGTCGAACAGGAGCTTCTTGCGCAGCACGGTGTAGACCGTTTCGGCCAGGGTGGCCCGCTCGCGGGGGCCCAGGCCCCGGTTGTCGCGGAAGAATCGTGACACCACCGCATCGGCGGGGTGTTCAAACGTGAGGGTGAGCCTGACCAATTCGGCACAGGCGTCGAGAAGAACTTTGGGATGCATCCCCCGATTGTCCCACTGTGGTCTGATCCACAGCCAACCACAATGCTCCTTCAAACGACCCGCATCGATCCGTTCGGTTTGTCAACGCGTGTAGACCGGATCAAACGCATAGCGCTGAATCTCCTTCAGGCTGGGCGATTCACCCGCCCACAGCGCCAGCGCGGGGCCGGGAAGGCTCAGATTGCGCTCCAGGGCGCGGCACAGGTGGTAACGGCTTTCGTCGTCCATCTCCGGCAGCTCGACAAAGATCAGGTATGCACGGCGCTGCGGGTGCTCGCGCAGGTTCTTGCGCGCTAGCCAGCAGCGGGTAAGGGGCGCACAGCGGGCCAGTTCCGATTGCAGCTCGGCCAGTTCGAAGGGGCTCAGGTCGTGACGCGTGATCTGGCTGAAGAAGGAGGTGCCCGACAGCTCTTCCCAGGCGCGCTCTTCGGACTCCTGCACGCGCTCCAGCCGCTTGCGCCACTGTTTGAAGGCCGCCGCATCATGCTCCATGCCCATGCGGGGAGTTTCCAGCTCGGCCAGCGCGGTGCGCGCGGCCCAGTAGCGGTCGTTGCTGCCCGCTTCCCACACCCGGTGCAGCAGCAGAAGCTTGCCGTCGCGATCGTCCTCGGGCAGGCAAGGCACCAGTCCACACAGGGCTGGCGCGTACTCGGGGCTGCGCTCCAGCGCCAGCTCATACAAGGCACGCACATCGGCACGGGGGTCCAGATGGCGCTTGAGGCGGGCCAGCTCCACCAGCTCGGCCGCACTGTTCTGAGCGATGGAAGCCTGCAGCGCCTGGGCGCGTGCGCGCACACGTTCCAGCCACGCGTGGTGCTGCTTCCACTCCGTAGCGTTGTCGCGGCACCATTGTTTGTCGAAGTGTTTGACCCACCGTTTGGTCTCATCGCCCAGCAGGGTCAAGGCATTGCCACGCGACCAGTCGGGCAGTGTGGGCGTGGCATCGAGTGCTTCGATGCGGTCCCGCAAGCCGGGGTGGGTGTCGTCCACACTGCTCAGACGCTTGAGCGCTTGGCGCAGTGCGTCGTTGGCAAAAGCGGCATCCGGGGCCTCGGCCAGGAAACGGCGCATGCTGCGATATGGCCCCACCGGCAGCGGATTGCCAGCGGCACCGCACCAGTGGTTGCCCCAGAACTCTGCCTGCAACGCTGCGCCCCGGATCTCGATCTCGGCCAGGGCGGCGGCGGTCACATCACGGCCCAGCAGCTTGCCCGCAATGCGGTCGGCCTCGTATTCGTCCTGGCGGGCCAGCGCAAACGTCTTGGCCGAAAAGCGCGGAAAGTACCAGCGCATGAACGCCTGCGTGGCCGCGGCCACCGGGCCTTCGTCGTCGGCCAGACTGTGGTTCAGGCGCATCCACGACAGGCGTGTGCGATAGATCCAGGCCGCAAACCGGCCATGGTCGCCGCGCAAGTGGCCGTACTCGTGTGCCAGCACGGCGAGAAAACGCGGCCGGTCCAACGCCATCAGCAAAGGCAGCCCGATGCTCAGGTGGTTAACGGCGCCACCCAGCAGGCCGTACTTGGGCAGCTGCTGGATGCTCGCATTGAACTCGTCGTTCAGCGTGACCTTGTGGATGGGCGGGCCCTTGATCTTGCGGCGGATGCGCTCCAGCGCCTCAAAAAGCTCCGGTGCCTCCAGCGCCGTGATCTCCACGCCCTCAGGCGCGTCAAAACGCACCCACAGCGCCCGCAGGCTGACCCACAGCAGGCCCGCAGCCCCCAGCAGCAGCCACACCATGGCAAAGCGAAACTTCCCCTGCAACATCTGCGGCACCACCCACAGCACAATGCCTGCGGCAAGTCCCAGGCACCCCAGCACCCAGGCATAGCCCAGCACCGCAAACACGGCCACACTGCGGCGGTATGCGCGGCTGTTGTCAGCACTGGCATGCTCGCTCATGCGCACCAGATGCACAAAATCTGCCTGATCCACGGGCTTCCCTCACTCTTGGGTTGTTTTCAACCGCCATCCTAACCACTCACGACCCCGCACCCACCACCATGACCGACGACGACCTGCCAGCACTCATTCGCACACCACCCGGCCTGTACCGCCACTACAAGGGCTTGCTCTACGAGGTGATTGATACCGTGCGCCACAGCGAAACGCTGGAGCCCATGACGCTGTACCGCGCGCTCTATGGCCAGCGTGGGCTGTGGGTGCGACCCGCCGCCATGTTTGAAGAGCAGGTGCTCGTTGACGGTGTGATGCGGCCACGGTTTGAGAAATGCGGGGATGAAACCCCAGCGGGCTGAGCCCGGTGGGCTCACGCCGCAGTGCGCGGAAAAATGGCTGCTGCCACCAAACCACCACCCGCAGCATTGCGCAAGGCCAGCCTCCCTCCGTGCCGCCGCACGATATCGCTGGCAATGGTGAGCCCCAGCCCGGCCCCGCCACTCTGGCGGTTGCGCGAGGCCTCGACGCGGTAAAACGGCTCCATGACCCGCTCCAGCTCTTCGGCAGGCAGACCGGGGCCGTGGTCGCGCACCTCGATGGTCAGCGCATCAACCGCATCGTGCAGCGTGACCTCGGCGCTGCCACCGTAGCGAATCGCGTTGCCCACCAGGTTATCCAGACAGCGCCGCAGCGCCACGGCCTGCACCCGCAGCGGGGCCGCCTGCCCCGCCACCGTGACCCGATGGCCCATGGCGAGTTGGTCGTCGGCCATGCTGTCCACCAGGGCCTGCACATCCAGCAGCACCCAGGCCTCGGCGCCAGCCACGCCGCGCAGGTAGTCCAGCGTGGAGGCGATCATGGCGTCCATCTCGGCAATGTCGCGGCGAAACAGCTGCTGCGCGCGGCTATCGTCCAGGCATTCGGTGCGCAGGCGCAGCCGGGTCAGCGGCGTGCGCAGGTCATGCGACACCGCCGCCACAAACCGGTCGCGCTCGGCCAATTGCTGGCGGATGCGCGCCTGCATCTGGTTGAACACACGGCTGGCGTCGCGGCACTCCAGCGTGCCGTCCTCGGGCAGCGGGGGGCGGTCGATATCGCGGCCCAGCTCCTGCGCCGCCGTGGCCAGCCGGTGCATGGGGCGCGACAGCCAGCGTGCCGCCCACCAGGCCACGGCCACCAGCGCCGCCAGCCGCACGCTGATGTCGAGCAGCAGCCCCAGTTGCAGCGACGGCGGGGCATTCCACAAGCCCTGCCCTGGCCCCGGCGGCGGCAACGGCAAAGATTGCCCATCGGCTGCCACCCCGAGGGGCTGCGGGCCAGGCGGGTGCCCGGGGTGCGCGGGGCGCAGTTCAAACATCAAAGTCAGCGCCAGCACATGGCTCACGATGACGGCCACGATAAGCAGCAGAGCGAGCCGGCCAAAAAGGGTGTCAGGCAGCCAGCGCTGCAGCGCCGCAGGCCAGCGCGCAACCATCAATGCGGCCATCCCACCTGCCCCTGCAGCGACTGCACGTTGAACACGTAACCGGCGCCCCGCACAGTGCGGATCATCGAGGGCGAGCGCGGGTCGTCCGAGAGCTTGCTGCGCAGGCGCGAGACCAGCAGATCGATGCTGCGCTCGAACGCGTCCATGGCCCGGCCTCGCGCCTGCTCCATGAGCTGGTCGCGGCTGAAAATGCGGCGCGGCATGCGCAAGAAGGTGCAGAGCAGGCGGAATTCGGCATTGGACAGCGGCACCACCACGCCCTGCGGGGACACCAGGTGCCGCTCGATGCTGTGCAGGGTCCAGCCATCAAAGCGCACCAGCCCGTCGGGTTCCTGGCGGGCCGGGGCGCTCTCGCCGCGCGTGCGGCGCAGCACGGTCTGGATGCGTGCCACCAGCTCGCGCGGCTCGAAGGGTTTGCCCATGTAGTCGTCAGCCCCCATCTCCAGCCCCAGCACGCAGTCGTAGGGGTTTGCGCGGGCGGTGAGCATGATGATCGGCACCCGGGAGCGTTCACGCAGCTCCCGCGCGAGGGTGATGCCGTCGGTGCCGGGCAGCATCACATCCAGCACCACCAGGCCGATGGGGTGCGCGAGCATCTGCGCGCGCATCGACGCCGCATCACACGCCGCGTGGGCGGCGTGGCCAAAGCGGGCGAGGTATTCGGTGAGCAGTGTGGTGATCTCCACATCGTCGTCCACCACCAGGATGTGTTGCATGGGCTCTGTCGTGCAAAAGAACACCCAAGTTTAGGCAGCTACAAGCCACCGCTGCCGACGATCTGGCGGGCATTTCCGCCATTGTTCGGTCCTTGTGGACGCCCTTTGTATCGACCTTGGTACAAAGCAGACAAACCCCGGAGACACGCACAACCAAGAATGGTTACGGGCCATGGCTGAGGGCTTCCGTTTTGGGGGACCAGGCACCGACCCACCCTTGGAGCGAAAGGAACGACGATGACGACCATCAGTAGCGTCAGCAGTGCCTGGTCCAGTGCAAGTGTGCAGCGGGCATCACGCCCGGCGCCCACGCCGGAGCGGCTGCTGTCCAAAATCGATACCGACGGCAACGGCGGCGTGAGTGACACCGAACTGCAGGGCCTTCTGGACGATGTGGCCAAAAAATCCGGCGTCAGCAGCCAGACCAGCGCTGCAGACCTGGTCAAGCGGTACGACAGCAATGGGGACGGCAACCTGAACGCTGACGAGCTGGGCAAGACGATGCAAAGCGTGTTGCCCCCGCCACCGTCCACCATGGCTTTTGCCCAGTCGCGGGGCGACAGCGACACCGCCACCGGCCAGGCGGGCGACGACCTCTTTGGCAAGGTGGACAGCGACGGCGATGGCGCCGTGAGCAAGACCGAGCTGCAGGCCCTGCTGGAGGCGATGTCGGGCGGCACGGCGAGCCAAGCGGGCGCCAGCAGTGACGACGTGTTCAGCCAACTGGATGCAGACGGCGACGGCAGCCTGACCCAAGCCGAATTCGACGCGGGCCGCCCTTCCGGCGCGGCGGGTGAAGCAGGCGGCGGCATGCAGGCCATGGGCGGCATGCCACCACCACCCGGAGGCCCAGGTGGTGCAAGTGCTTCCGCCAACAGCACCACCACCTACGACGCCCTGGACACCAACAAGGATGGTGAGGTCTCGCTGACAGAACGGCTGGCTGGCAGCACCAGCAGCGTGGAGCAGGACGCGATCACCGCGCTGTTCAACGCCATCGACACCGATGGCGACGCCAGCATCAGCGCCAGCGAATCCAGGACTTTCATCGACCAGTTGACCAGCCAGCTCCAGCAGCCCCCCAGCCAGGCATCGACATCGGACACCAGCCAACGCAACGACCTGGCGCGGCTGGCCGACTTTGCGCGCCAGCAGTACGCAATGGCGGCCAATGACTGGAATTCGCCCGCCAGCACCGGTAGCCTGAGCGCAATGGCCTGATCAAAAGGAAGGGGCTGGCTTGCCACCAGCCGCAGGTTTTCTGGCCACGCAGTGCGATTCGCCCGTCAGTTGACGAGCTGCGTGCGCCGGGATCTTGGAGCCATCCGGCAGCAGAAAATATGAACAAAAAAAGGCTCTATCGCTTCATGAACAAGCGCAGTTAGCTACTAATCTAATAGCGAAAAAATTTCCCCCTGAGCTCACCAAGGCCTGTGGGGGCGAAAGCCGGACGCTCCCAAACCGATCAGCCTGTGGGCTACAAGGCCTGAATCAGCGCCCGCACGGCCCGGGGGTAGATCACGTGCTCCTGCGTCAGCACCCGGGCCGCCAGCGTCTCGGCCGTGTCGCCCGGCAGCACCGGCACCACGGCCTGGTCCAGGATGGGGCCCACATCCAGCTCGGCCGTCACCTGGTGCACCGTTACGCCCGCAAACTTGCAGCCTGCATCGATGGCGCGCTGGTGCGTGTGCAGCCCGGTAAAGGCGGGCAGCAGCGAGGGGTGGATATTGATGAGCCGCCCCGCGTAGTGCGCCACAAACCCGGGCGTCAGGATGCGCATGAACCCGGCCAGCACCACCAGGGCGGGCTGGTGGCGGTCGATGGTGGCGGCCAGCTCGGCATCAAACGCCTCGCGGCTGGCAAAGGCCTTGTGGTCCAGCGCCTCGGCAGCGATGCCCTGCTCCCGCGCAAACACCAGCCCGGCGGCATCGGGCTTGTTGCTGATGACGGCCGCGACGCGGGCGCCGTAGCGCTGCTCCCAGTGCTCCTGTTGTGCGGTACGCACGATGGTGGCCATGTTGGAGCCGCCGCCAGAGATCAGAATGACGATGTTCTTCATAAATTGCCACGGATTATCTAGGAGGCTGTCGAGCATGGGGTTGGCTCTGCGCCACCGCCTGGGGGTGCCAGGCAAGGCGCGGGTGAGGCCGTGTGGCCCAGCCACACAACGAACCCGCAACGCAGCATGGCGGCCCCAGGCGGCGGCCCGAAGGGTTGTGCGACAGAGCACGCAGGCGGCGTTGCCCATGCTCGCTGCACAGCCAGTGCAGCTTGCGCTGGGCGCCTAGCCTGCATACTCTGTAGCACAACGCAGCGCCAACCCCAAGCCCGACAGCCTCCTCATGCCCTTCGATCCCGCCACCCGCCCCCTCACCCCCCACGAAGCCCGCGTACTCGCCACGCTGATGGAGAAGGCCCGCACCGTGCCCGACAGCTACCCCATGTCGCTCAACGGCCTGGTCACCGGCTGCAACCAGAAAACCAGCCGCGACCCGGTGATGAACCTGAGCGACGCCGAGGCGCAGGAAGCGCTGGATTCGCTCAAGCTGCTGACCCTGGCGTTTGAGAGCAGCGGCAACCGCACCACGCGCTGGGAGCACAACTTCCAGCGTGGCGTGGGCGTGCCCGAGCAGTCGGCCGTGCTGCTGGGCCTGCTCATGCTGCGCGGCCCGCAGACGGCGGGTGAACTGCGCATCAACGCCGAGCGCTGGTACCGCTTTGCCGACATTTCCTCGGTCGAGGCATTTCTGGACGAGCTGCAGGAGCGCAGCGCCGAAAAGGGCGGCCCGCTGGTCGTGCAGTTGCCCCGCGCGCCGGGTGCCCGCGAGCAGCGTTGGGCGCATCTGATGTGTGGGCCTGTAGACACCAGCGCCGGTGTGTCAGCCCCCAGCAGTGGCGGCGGTGGCAACACCGGCACGTCTGCCGCACTGCAAGCGCGGGTGGACGCACTGGAGACCGAGGTGGCCAACCTGCGCAGCACGGTGCAGCGGCTGTGTACAGAACTGGGCATTTCCCCAGACTCCGCGCCGATGTCGCCACCCGGACAGGACTAAAACGAACGACCGTGCTACAAATGCGGATCACTTGGAGACAAACCGATGGATCTCGCATTCACCCCCGAAGAACAGGCGTTCCGCGAAGAAATTCGCGCCTGGGTTCAAGCTAATCTACCGAAAGAAATTTCGCACAAGGTCCATAACGCCCTGCGCCTGACCCGCGACGATCTGCAGGGCTGGGCCAAGATCCTGGGCAAGAAAGGCTGGCTGGGCTTCGGCTGGCCCAAGGAGTTTGGCGGCCCCGGCTGGACGGCCGTGCAAAAGCACCTGTTTGAAGAAGAGTGCGCGCTGGCTGGCGCGCCCCGTATCGTGCCGTTTGGCCCGGTGATGGTGGCCCCGGTGATCATGGCGTTTGGCAACGCCGAGCAGCAAAAGCGCTTTTTGCCTGGCATCGCAAGCGGCGAAGTCTGGTGGAGCCAGGGCTACAGCGAACCAGGATCGGGTTCGGACCTGGCCAGCGTCAAGACCCGCGCCGAGCGCGTGGGTGACAAGTACATCGTCAACGGCCAAAAGACCTGGACCACCCTGGGCCAGCATGGCGACTGGATGTTCAACCTGGTGCGCACCAGCACCGAGGGCAAGCCCCAGACCGGCATCTCCTTCCTGCTGCTCGACATGAAGTCCAAGGGCGTCACCGTGCGCCCCATCAAGCTGCTGGACGGCGAATGCGAGGTGAACGAAGTGTTCTTCGACAACGTCGAAGTGCCTGCCGAAAACCTGATCGGCGAAGAGAACAAGGGCTGGACCTACGCCAAACACCTGCTGAGCCACGAGCGCACCAACATCGCCGACGTGAACCGCAGCAAGCGCGAATTGGAGCGCTTGAAGCGCATCGCCAAGACCGAAGGCGTGTGGGATGACCTGCGCTTCCGCGACCAGATCGCACTGCTCGAAGTGGACATCGTCGCGCTGGAAATGCTGGTGCTGCGCGTGCTGTCGGCCGAGAAGTCGGGCAAGAACTCGCTCGACATCGCGGGTCTGCTCAAGATCAAGGGCAGCGAGATCCAGCAGCGCTACGCCGAGCTGATGATGCTGGCCGCAGGCCCCTTTGCCATGCCCTTCATCGAAGAGGCCATGGAAGCTGGCTGGCAGGGCAACTTCCCCGGCGGCGTCACTGCCAACGCGCCGCTGGCGTCCACCTACTTCAACCTGCGCAAAACCACCATCTACGGTGGCAGCAATGAAGTTCAACGCAACATCGTCGCGCAGACGGTTCTGGGCTAAGGAGACAAGAACATGGATTTCGATTTTTCTGACGACCAGGAGCAACTGCGCGACGCCGTGCGCAAGTGGGTGGACAAGGGCTACACGTTCGAGCGCCGCCGCGCCGCCGTGGCTGCCGGCGGCTTCGACCGCGCCGCCTGGGGCGAACTGGCCGAGCTGGGCCTGACCGCCCTCACCGTGCCCGAAGCGCACGACGGCATGGGCCAGGGCGCCATCGATGCCATGGTGGTGGCCGAGGAACTGGGCCGTGGCATCGTTCTGGAGCCCATCGCCCAGGCCTTCATGGCCAGCAGCGTGCTGTCGCACTACGCACCGGCCAACGTGCAATCGGCCTGGCTGCCCCGCGTGGCCAGTGGTGAAGCCTTGGTGGTGCTGGCCCAGCAGGAGCGCAAGGCGCGCTATCGCCTGGATGTTTGCGATTCAAAAGCGGCCCCAGCGCAAGATGGATATGCGCTGACAGCTATCAAAAGCGTAGTAGCTGCCGGCGACAAGGCCGATGCGTTCATCGTGCCTGCCCAACTGGACGGCAAGATCGCCCTCTTCCTGGTCGAGCGCACCGCCACTGGCGTGACCACCCAAGGCTACGTCACACAAGACGGCAGCCGCGCCGCCGAGGTGAAGTTCACCAACGCCCCCGCCACGCTCATCACCACCGATGGCCTGGCCGCGCTGGAACTGGCCGTGGACACCGGCATTGCCGCCACCTGCGCCGAAGCCGTGGGCGTGATGGACAAGACCGTGGCCATCACCGTCGAATACATGAACCAGCGCAAGCAGTTTGGCGTGTTCATTGCCAGCTTCCAGGCGCTGCGCCACCGCGTGGCCGACATGAAGATGCAGCTGGAACTGGCCCGCTCGATGAGCTACTACGCCAGCCTCAAGCTGGGCGCCCCTGCCGCCGAGCGCCGCGCCGCCATGGCGCGCGCCAAGGTGCAACTGGGCCAATCGATGCGTTTTGTGGGCCAGCAGGCCGTGCAACTGCATGGCGGCATCGGCGTGACGGACGAGTACATCGTGAGCCACTATTTCAAGAAGCTCACCCAGCTGGAAGTGGCCTTTGGCGACACGCTGCACCATCTGGGCGAAGTGTCCGCCCGCATGCAAGACACCGCAGGCGTGTTTGCCTGATGCGAACTGACGCAGCCATGTAACGCTCGCATGCCATGCTCGTGGATTCACCGATCCACGAGCATTTTTTCTTGTCGGAGACACCTTCATGAACAACAAATTCTGGCTGCAACGCCGATCTCTTCTGCTGGCAACCGCTGCAGCAGCTACCGTGGCCCTGGCCGGTTGCGCCACCAAGGGTCCCAGCCTGTCCGAAGCGCCGCCCATCGTCTTTGTGCACGGCAACGGCGACACCGCCGCACTGTGGCAAACCACCGTGTGGCGGTTTGAATCGAACGGCTGGCCGCGCGAACGCCTGCACGCCATTGACGTGCCCTACCCCCTGTCGCGTGATGAGGACGCCAAACCCCAGGCGGGCCGCACCTCGGCCGCAGAGCACATGGCCTACCTCAAGGCCGAAGTGGACAAGGTGCTCAAGGCCACGGGTGCAAGCCAAGTGGTATTGGTGGGCAACTCGCGCGGCGGCAACGCCATCCGCAACTACATCTACAACGGCGGCGGCGATAAGACGGTGAGCCACGCGATCCTCGGCGGCACGCCCAACCACGGCGTGTGGGCGATACCGGGGTTCCGAGAAGGCAACGAGTTCTCGGGCACGGGCCCTTTCCTCAAAGCGCTGAATGCTCCCAAGAACGCGGCGGGCGACGAGGTGAGCGGCCCCGTGAAATGGATGACGATCCGCTCGGACAACAACGACAAGTTCGCCCAGCCCGACGGTCTGTGGATAGGCCAGAAAGGCAAGCCCACCTACGTGACCGCCGCAGGCCCCGAACTCAAGGGCGCCACCAACGTGGTGATTCCGCGCATCGACCACCGCGAGACGTCGTACTCCCCCGCTGCGTTTGAAGCAACCTACCGCTTCATCACCGGCAAGGCACCACAGGTCACCACCATTGCGGCTGAAAAGCAGGTGGTGCTCAACGGCAAGGTCACCGGCCTGGGCGTGGACCCGGCCGACCCCAAAACCGGCAACTTCAGCAACAACCTGCCCCTGGCGGGCGCGCAACTGGAGGTGTATGCCACCGACCCCGCCACGGGCGCCCGCGCGGGCAATGCCTTGCTGCGCAAAACCTTGGGTGCGGATGGCCAATGCGGACCACTGACGGTGCCCAACGGCGCGCCCGTCGAGTTCGTGATCAGCGCACCCGGCTATGCCACCACCCACATCTACCGCAGCGGCTTTCCACGCAGCAGCAACCTCATCCACCTGCGCGCAGAACGCATGGCCGATGCCGACAAAAGCGCCGAGAGCGTGGTGACACTGACCCGCCCGCGCGGCTACCTGGACCCGGCGCGCGACAAGATGCTGCTGGATGGTGCAGTGCCTGCGGGCGTGCCCGCTGGCGCTGGCGTGGCATCTGCCAAGGTCAAGCCCGCGGGGGGCGTGCGCAGTATTGCGGGTGAATTCAATGGCGAACGCGTGGTGGGACAGACCTGGCCCGCTGCCAGCGGCCATCTGGTGTTCCTGGAACTGACTTACTAAAGGAATAGGCGCTGCACCGTGTCTTTGCACCGTGTAGCACGCCCCCAAGAGCGGTCAAGACGGCCCCGATGGCTAGGCGCTCCGTCGCAGACAGTACGAAGGACCTGTCAACCCTCTTTTCGGGGTCGCGAAGGCCCTTGCGGGCGTGCCAATCTAGGCGCGCGACGCAGCGTGCGCTCTTGCACACGTAAGGAGCGGAACGACGAGTGGCGCGCCCGCAGGGGCCTTCCCTTCGGGTTGCCCGGCCTGGGGGCCGTCTGCGGCGTTGCCCGCGCTTGCAAGGTGCCTACCTTGCTGCGCACAGGCGCCTTGCATCCCACCCCCAGGTCGGGCAACGCGATCCCCGAAAAGAGGGTTGGCAGGCCCTCACGGCAAGACGGAGCAACGACGCCAGTGGGGTCCTATTGGCCGCTCTACGCCAAAAGACGCGAGGACTTGGGGACGTGGGCCATCAGGAACTCCATCTGATCGGCCAGGATGCGCCGGTTACGCAGGATGAAGTCCTCCCACAGACTCGGCACATAGGGCGCATACAGCAGCGGCATGTGTGCCTGCTCTGGAGTGCGGGGGCCCTTGCGGTGGTTGCAGGGGCGGCACGCCGTGACCACGTTCATCCAGTGGTCCTGGCCGTTGCGCGCAAACGGCACGATGTGCTCGCGCGTCAGGTCTTCCTCATGAAAATGCCCGCCGCAGTAGGCGCACACATTGCGGTCGCGGGCAAAGAGCTTGCTGTTGGTCAGGCTGGGCTTGAGCTCGAACGGATTGATGCTGGGCACGCCCTTGGTGCCGATGATGCTGTTGATGGCGATCACCGATTGCTCACCCGAGATGGCGTTGTGCCCGCCCCGGAACCGGGCAATCTGTGCACCAGACTCCCAGCGCACTTCCCCGGCGGCGTAATGAATCACCGCCTGCTCCAGCGAAATCCACGATTGGGGCAGCCCTTGGGCTGACAGCTTCAAGACCTTCAAAACACGCCTCCTGGAACACAAAGTACACAAGGATCGGAACGCAGATGTCTCGCGGGCAGCCCTGCGCGGGGCCAGCCGTGGGTCACAATATACTCCGTTTTCATGACAAATTGGCGTCCTGCGCTTGATGGACTTGCGCATGCTGCTATCAAAAAGATAACAAACCGATGAAGATCTTTCGCGGATTCCACCACCCTGGCATTGCCAATGCCTGTGCGCTGACCATCGGCAATTTCGATGGTGTGCACCGGGGCCACCAGGCCATGCTGGCCTTGCTGAACAGCGAGGCTGCACACAGGGGCGTGGAAAGCTGCGTGCTGACGTTCGAGCCCCACCCCCGCGACTACTTCGCGGGCGCCCACCACAAGCCCGAGCTGGCACCCGCACGCATCGGCACCTTGCGCGACAAGCTCACCGAACTGGCCCGCTGCGGTGTGCAGCAGACCGTGGTGCTGCCGTTTGACGCGCGGCTGGCCGCCCAGTCGCCCGACGCTTTCATCGACGAGGTGCTGGTGCGTGGTCTGGGGGCCCGGTACGTGCTGGTGGGCGACGATTTCCGCTTTGGCCGCCAGCGAGCGGGCGACTACGCCATGCTGGACGCGGCCGGGCAAGCCAAGGGCTTCGACGTAGCGCGCATGAACAGCTACGAGGTGCATGGCCTGCGCGTGTCCAGTTCCGCCGTGCGCCAAGCCCTGGCGGCGGGCGACATGGAGGCGGCGGCACGCCTGCTGGGGAGGCCCTACACCATCAGCGGCCATGTGGTGCATGGCCGCAAGCTCGGGCGCGAACTGGGCGCCACCGCCGCCGGTGCAGGCGACGGCTTTCGCACCCTGAACCTGCGCTTTGCCCACTGGAAGCCTGCCGCCAGCGGCATCTTTGCCGTGCTGGTGCATGGCCTTGCCACCGAGCCATTGCCAGGGGTGGCCAACCTGGGCGTGCGCCCCTCGCTGGACCCGAACGACGTCAACGGCGGGCGCGTGCTGCTGGAAACACATTGCCTGCATTGGCCCGCCGATCTGGGGCCCGAGGGGGCGTACGGTAAAATCGTGCGCGTGGAACTGCTACACAAACTGCACGACGAGCTGAAATACGACGGTCTGGATGCCTTGACGAAGGGCATCGCCAAAGACTGCGTCGACGCGCGTGCCTACTTTGCCTCGGCCCAGGCACCCAACCACACCGAAACCCGGCGCCAGACCACCCGCGACCGAATTTGAGGGAGCTGCTTCTCGCAGCGCCCGCCTGACGGGCCCGCCATCCTTCGCGCTCCAACCCCGTTCTTGCTCCGGGCCTTGCCCCGGAATGCCCCGTTTTTAAGGCTCCCTCATGTCCGACGACAACGCCAGCACTCCTTCCACGGATTACCGCAGCACCCTCAACCTGCCCGACACCTCCTTCCCCATGCGTGGCGACCTGCCCAAGCGCGAGCCGGGCTGGGTCAAGGACTGGGAAGACCAAGGCATCTACAAGCGCCTGCGGGATGCCCGTCGGGGTGCGCCCAAGTTCATCCTGCACGACGGCCCGCCCTACGCCAACGGCCAGATCCACATGGGTCATGCGGTCAACAAGATCCTGAAGGACATGATCACCAAAGCGCGCCAGCTCGAAGGCTTTGACGCGCTGTACGTGCCTGGCTGGGACTGCCACGGTCTGCCGATCGAGAACGCCATCGAGAAGAAACACGGCCGCAACCTGAGCCGCGATGACATGCAGGCCAAGAGCCGCGCGTTTGCCACCGAGCAGATCGCGCAGCAGATGGTGGACTTCAAGCGCCTGGGCGTGCTGGGCGAATGGGATCACCCCTACAAGACCATGAACCCCGCCAACGAGGCGGGCGAAATCCGCGCCTTCAAGCGCGTGATGGAGCGTGGCTTCGTGTACCGGGGCCTCAAGCCCGTGTACTGGTGTTTTGACTGCGGCTCGTCGCTGGCCGAGTTCGAAATCGAGTACCAGGACAAGAAGAGCACCACGCTGGACGTGGCCTTCAAGTCGCACGACCCGGCCAAGCTGGCAGCCGCCTTTGGCCTGCCAGCATTGGCCAAGGATGCGTTTGTGGTCATCTGGACCACCACTGCCTGGACCATCCCTGCCAACCAGGCGCTGAACCTGAACCCCGAGATCAGCTACGCGCTGGTGGACACGGGCGAGCGCATCCTGCTCGTGGCAGAGCCGCTGGCGGCCTCGTGCCTGGAGCGCTACGGCCTCACCGGCAGCGTACTGGCGACCACCCTCGGCAAGAATCTGGGCGGGCTGGAATTCGAACACCCGCTGTACGACGTGGCCAGCGAAGACGGCAGCTTCGGCTACCGGCGCCTCTCGCCCGTGTACCTGGCCGACTACGCCACGGCCGACGACGGCACGGGTATCGTGCACTCCTCGCCCGCCTACGGCCTGGAAGACTTCAACTCCTGCCGCGCGCATGGCATGGCGCTCGACGACATCCTGAACCCCGTGCAAGGCAACGGCACTTATGCAGCGGACTTCCCGCTGTTCGGCGGCCAGCACATCTGGAAGGCCGTGCCCGTCATCATCGAGGCCTTGCGCAACGCAGGCCGCCTGATGACCACCAAGGACATCACACACAGCTACCCGCACTGCTGGCGCCACAAGACGCCGGTGATCTACCGCGCCGCCGCACAGTGGTTCGTGCGCATGGACGAGGGCGAAGGCGTGTTCACTAAAGCAGGCATGAAGCCCGCCAAGACGCTGCGCCAGATCGCGCTGGATGCCATCGAGCACACCAGTTTCTACCCCGAGAACGGCAAAGCCCGCCTGCACGACATGATCGCCGGGCGGCCCGACTGGTGCATCTCGCGCCAGCGCAGCTGGGGCGTGCCCATCCCGTTCTTCCTGCACAAGGATTCGGGCGAACTGCACCCGCGCACCATGGAAATCATGGACCAGGCCGCAGACATCGTGGAAAAGGGCGGTATCGAGGCCTGGAGCCGCGTGACGACCGAAGAAATCCTGGGTGTGGCTGACGCGCCCCACTACACCAAGAGCACCGACATCCTCGAAGTGTGGTTCGACTCCGGCTCCACCTTCAGCCATGTGCTGCGCGGCACGCACCCCGAGGTGCACCACGACACCGGCCCCGAAGCCGACCTGTACCTGGAAGGCCATGACCAGCACCGCGGCTGGTTCCACAGTTCGCTGCTGCTGGCATCGGCGCTGGAAGGCCGCGCGCCCTATCGCGGCCTGCTGACCCATGGCTTCACCGTGGACAGCCAGGGCCGCAAGATGAGCAAGTCGCTGGGCAACGGCATCGACCCGCAGGAAATCAACAAGAAGCTGGGTGCCGAAATCATCCGCCTGTGGGTGGCCGCCAGCGACTACTCGGGCGACATCGCGGGCGACGAGAAGATCCTGGCGCGCGTGGTGGACGCCTACCGCCGCATCCGCAACACACTGCGCTTCCTGCTGGCCAACGTGAGCGATTTCGACCCGGCCAAGGACACCGTGCCGTTCGACCAGATGCTGGAGATCGACCGCTACGCGCTCACCCGCGCATCCGAGTTCCAGGCCGAGGTGCTGGCGCACTACAAGGTCTACGAATTCCACCCCGTGGTGGCCAAGCTGCAGCTGTACTGCTCGGAAGACCTGGGCGGGTTCTACCTGGACGTGCTCAAGGACCGCCTCTACACCACGGCGCCCAAGAGCCTGGCCCGCCGCAGCGCGCAGACCGCGCTCTACAACATCACGCACGCCATGCTGCGCTGGATGGCACCGTTCCTGTCGTTCACGGCCGAAGAGGCGTGGAAGGTGTTTGGCAACTCCGACTCCATCTTCCTGGAGACCTACGGCAACGTGGCGGGCGTGGGTGCCGGTGCCGACGAAGGCCTGCTGGCCAAGTGGGCGCGCATCCGCGAGATCCGCGACGCGGTGAACAAGGAGATCGAAGCGCTGCGCGCCGATGGCAAGGTGGGCTCGTCCCTGCAGGCCACCGTTACCCTCACGGCGGCGCCCGAAGACCATGCGCTGCTGGCCAGCCTGGGCGATGACCTCAAGTTCGTGTTCATCACATCTGCTATCGAATTGGTAGCTGGTAGCGCATTACAGATAAGCGTCAAGCCCAGTTCTGATGCCAAATGCGAGCGCTGCTGGCACTACCGCAGCGATGTAGGGCAGGACGCCGCCCACCCGACGATCTGCGGCCGCTGCACCAGCAACCTCTACGGCGACGGCGAGAGTCGGGAGCACGCCTGATGGACCGCACATTGCAGGCCGGGCGTTCCGGCGCGAGCATGTGGCCCTGGCTGGCCTGGGCTGTGGTGCTTGTGGTGGTCGACCAGATCACAAAGACCCTGATCCTCAACCACTACCAGTTGGGCGATTCCACGTTCATCACCAGCTTCTTCAACATCGTGCGGGCGCACAACACGGGTGCTGCGTTTTCGTTCCTGTCGGACGCGGGGGGCTGGCAACGGTGGCTGTTCACCGGCATCGGCGTGGCAGCCACGATCTTCATCGTGTGGCAGCTGCGTGCCCACCCGGGGCAGAAGCTCTTCGGCTTCGCGCTGTCGAGCATTCTGGGCGGCGCGGTGGGCAATGTGGTGGACCGGCTGATGCACGGCTATGTCGTGGACTTTCTGGACTTCCATGTGAGCGGCTGGCACTTTCCGGCGTTCAACGTGGCGGACTCGGCCATCACGCTGGGGGCAGCGTGTCTCATTCTGGATGAGCTGCTTCGCGTGCGGCGCGAGCGCTGACGCCACCGGCATCCCCCGTGCAAGCCTTGCAACAGCCCGCCTCGTGCGGGCTGTTTGCTTTGTAGCGCCAGTTGCTCTTGCCGCATGCAGTGTCATGCGCATGTCACGGTCAGCGGTTGCAATGTAAACGTTTACATCAAATGTATTGCACCAAACTGCCATGAGCATTCTGGAAGTCGCCCGCGAGGCCGGTGTGTCGGTTGCCACCGTGTCGCGTGTTTTCAACGTGCCTGACAAAGTGGCCCCGGCCACGCGCGAGCATGTGGAGAACATCGCCCGCACCCTGGGCTATCTGCCCAACGCCAGCGCGCGCACCTTGCGCACCCAGCGCAGCCGTGTGCTGGGCGTGGTGTTGCCCACACTCACCAACCCCGTGTTTGCCGAATGCCTGGAAGGCATTGCCCAGGCCGCCGTAGCGGGTGGCTACGCCATCTCGCCGTTCACCACCGACTACCGCCTGGACCAGGAAGACCGCGCGGTGAACCTGCTGCTGGCGGGCAACGTGGACGGGATGATCCTGGTGGTTTCGAACCCCGCCACCTCCACCGCACTGCAGCGGCTGGCCGAGGTGGGTCTGCCCTATGTGCTCGCCTACAACCACCACCCCGATCACCCCTGCGTGTCGGTGAACAGCGAGCTGGCTGTGGCCGACGTGGTGACCCATCTGGCCACGCTGGGGCACCGCCGCATCGCCATGGTCAGCGGGCTGCTCAGCGCCTCTGACCGCGCGCAACAACGCTGCCGGGGCTACGCGCGCGGCATGGAGCAGGCAGGCCTGCGGGCCCAGCCTGTGTTGCAGGTGCCCTTCGTGGCCGCTGCGCCAGAGGTGTTGGGCGAAGCCCTGAACAGCCAAGACCGCCCCACGGCCCTGGTGTGTTCCAACGACCTGCTGGCCATCCGCAGCATCCGCGCCGCGCACCTGGCGGGCCTGGCGGTGCCGCGCGACCTGAGCGTGGTGGGCTTCGACGGCATTGCGCTGGGGCAAGACCTCACTCCGCAACTGAGCACCGTGGTGCAACCCAATGCCGACATCGGCCGCCACAGCGTGGAGCTGCTGGCCCAGGCAGTGGCCAGTGGCAACCCGCTGGGGCCCGACATGGGTCTGACGCTGGCGCACCAGTTCCGCGCTGGCGAGTCCTGCGCACCGCCCGCCTCTTCCCTTGTTCCTCCCCTCACCTGAACCCAAGGAGCTGATCCATGAAAACAACCCTCAAAAACTTCACCCGCGCCACGTTGCTGGCTTGGGGCCTGGCAGCCGGTGCCACGGCCATGGCGCAAAACGCCATCTGCTACAACTGCCCGCCCGAATGGGCCGACTGGGGCAGCCAGATCAAGGCCATCAAGGCAAAGACCGGCATCACCGTGCCACCAGACAACAAGAACTCCGGCCAATCGCTGGCCCAGCTGGTGGCAGAAAAAGCCAGCCCCGTGGCGGATGTGACCTACCTGGGCGTGACCTTCGCCATCCAGGCGCAAAAGGACGGCGTGGTGGCTGCCTACAAGCCCGCTGCATGGGCCGAGATTCCCGATGGCCTGAAGGACCCTGCAGGCCACTGGTTCACCATCCACTCGGGCACCCTGGGCTTCATGGTCAATGTGGATGCACTCAAGGGCAAGCCCGTGCCGCAGTCCTGGGCCGACCTGCTCAAGCCCGACTACAAGGGCCTCATCGGCTACCTGGACCCGGCATCGGCCTTCGTGGGCTATGTGGGCGCTGTGGCAGTGAACCAGGCGCGCGGCGGCACGCTGGACAACTTCGGCCCTGGCATCGACTACTTCAAGGCGCTGCAGAAGAACGAGCCCATCGTTCCCAAGCAAACGTCTTACGCCCGCGTACTGTCGGGCGAGATCGCGATCCTGCTGGACTACGACTTCAACGCCTACCGCGCCAAGTACAAGGACAAGGCCAATGTGCAGTTTGTGATCCCCACTGAAGGCACGGTGGTGGTGCCCTACGTGATGAGCCTGGTGGCCAACGCGCCGCACGCCGACAACGGCAAGAAGGTGCTGGACTTTGTGTTGTCGGACGAAGGCCAGGCGCTGTGGGCCAATGCCTACCTGCGCCCCGTGCGCTCCAGCGCCATGTCCAAGGAGGTGCAGGCCCGCTTCCTGCCTGCCAGCGAATACGCACGCGCCAAAACGGTGGACTACAGCAAGATGGCCGCAGTGCAAAAGGCCTTCTCGGACCGCTACCTGAAAGAAGCCCAGTAAGCCGGGGCGAGCTGGAGAGATGCGCATGCGCCACAACAGCTTTGCTCCTTCCCGCGCGCTGCTGCTGGCGTGTACCGCACCTGCCGTGGCATTCTTTGCAGCGTTCTGGCTGCTGCCCATCGTGCAGCTGATTGCGCTGCCCGCCAGCAAGGGCTGGGAGACCTACTTTGTGGTGCTCACCCACCCGCGCTACCTGCAAAGCCTGCTGCAGACACTGGGGCTGTCCCTGGCGGTGACGCTGGCCACCCTGGTGCTGGGCGCGGCCGTGGGCATCACGCTGGCGCGGCACCGTTTTACAGGGCGGCAGCTGCTGCTGTCGCTGCTGACGTTGCCGCTGTCGTTTCCAGGCGTGATCATTGGTTTTTTCATGATCTTGCTCGGTGGCCGCCAAGGCTTGGTGGCCGACCTGACGGACGCGCTGGGCCTGGGCCGCATCACGTTTGCCTACGGCCTGACCGGGCTGTTCCTGGCTTATCTGTACTTCTCGCTGCCACGGGCCGTTGCGACCTACACAGCGGCGGCCGGGGCCATGGATGCGGCACTGGAAGAAGCCGCCCGCTCGCTGGGCGCGCCGCGCTGGCGGGTGGTGCGTGACGTGTGGGTGCCCGAACTCGCGCCCACCACGCTGTCGTGCGGGGCCATTGTGTTCGCCACGGCCATGGGCGCGTTTGGCACCGCGTTCACGTTGTCCAGCAAGTTCGAGGTGCTGCCCATCACCATCTACAACGAGTTCACCAACTACGCCAACTTTGCACTGGCCGCCAGCCTGTCGATCACCCTGGGGCTCATCACCTGGGTGGTGCTGTGGCTGTCCCGCCGTGTTGCGGGCCCGGCACCGGCTGCCGGGGCGTAACCACCACCATGCGCACGACCCAACAAGCCTCCTTCCCCCTGCTGGCGCTCACGGCGCTGGTGGCGGCGTTCATGCTCGCCCCCATCGCGCTGTCGGTGATGGCGGGGCTCGTCAACAACTACAGCACTGGCATTTCCAGCGGGCTCACCACACGATGGCTGCACGAGGTGTGGGACCTGTACGGTGGCACCGTGGGCTGGTCGCTGGGCCTTGCGCTGCTGTGTGTGCTGGGCAACCTGCTGATCGGGGTGCCCTGTGCCTATGCGCTGGCACGCAGCCGCTCGCGCGCCGCACGCCTGTTTGAAGAACTGCTGACCTTGCCAGTGGCCGTGCCCGGCCTGGCCAGCGCGCTGGCCTTGATCCTGGCCTACGGCACGCTGCAAGGCTTTCGCACCAGCTTTGCGTTCATCCTGGTGGGGCACATGGTGTTCACCCTGCCGTTCATGGTGCGCACCGTGGGCGCTGCATTCCAGCGCAAGGAGCTGCTCTCGCTCGAAGAGGCGGCACGCTCGCTGGGTGCCAGCTTCGGGCAGCGCTTTTTGGGTGTGCTGGTGCCCGCCGTGCTGCCCGCCATCGTGGCGGGCAGCCTGATGGTGTTCACGCTGTCGGTGGGCGAATTCAACCTCACCTGGATGCTGCACACCCCGCTGACCCGCACCCTGCCAGTAGGCCTGGCCGACAGCTATGCGTCCATGCGCATCGAGATCGGCTCCGCTTACACGCTGGTCTTTCTTATCGTCATCCTGCCCGTGCTGTGGGGCCTGCAGGCCGTCGGCACCCTGATCGAAAAACACCATGGAACTTGAACGCACGCGCGTGGAGATAAACCAATGCGCCAAAACCTACCCTGATGGCACGCGGGGCCTGCGGCCGACCGACCTCACTGTGGAGCCCGGCGAGGTCGTCGCCTTGCTGGGGCCATCGGGCTGCGGCAAGACCACACTGCTGCGCCTGATTGCCGGGCTGGAGGCGCCCGATGAAGGCAGTCGCATTGCCTTTGGCGGCACCGACGTGACGCGCCTGCCCATCGAGCAGCGTGGCATCGGCATGGTGTTCCAGCACTACGCCTTGTTCCCGCAAATGACGGTGGCCGCCAACATCGGCTACGGCCTCAAGATCCGCAACGTGCCCGAGGCCGAGCGCCGCTGCACCGTGGGCGAGCTGGTGGACCTGGTGCGCCTGCAAGGGTTGGAACACAAGCGCCCCGCCGAGCTCTCCGGCGGCCAGCGCCAGCGTGTGGCCCTGGCCCGCGCCGTGGCGGTGCGCCCCCGCGTGCTGCTGCTGGACGAGCCCTTGACCGCGCTGGATGCCAAACTGAAGGAGTCCCTGCGCGACGAGTTGGCCGACCTGCTGCGGCGCCTGCACATCACAGCCATCCATGTCACCCACGACCAGCAGGAAGCCCTGGCCATTGCCGACCGCCTGGCGGTGATGCACGCGGGCCAGATCGTGCAGGTGGGCGATGGCGAGACGCTGTACCGCGCGCCCACCCACCCCTTTGTGGCGCAGTTTCTGGGCCGCGTGAACCGGCTCCAGCGGGACGCCGCCGCAAGCGCCCAGGCCGTGTTGATGCTGGGTGGGCTGCCTCTGCCCTGCCCTGCCGCCGTGCAGGCCCACACGGCCTTGCTCGTGCGGCCTGAAGACATCGAGGTGTCGGCCCTTCAAACTGGCTGGGGTCAGGCCGAAGTCACGCGCCGCAGCTTTCTGGGCGACCGCGTGCAACTGGTTCTGACCCTGGCCGACCAGCCCCCGCTGATGGCCGATGTGCCGCGCGACCACCCCGCCCGCACGGGCGACACCGTGGGCGTGCGCATCGCCCCCGAGCGCCTCATGCCCTGCCACGAAACCAGCGACTGACCCAGCCAGCCCTACCCCGCCTGCACGCCTTTTAGCCATGACCACCACGCTGCTGCTCCAACTGTCTGACCCCCACATCCGCGAGCCCGGCCGCCTGGCCTATGGCCGCATCAATACCGCGCCATATCTGGCCGAGGCCGTGGCCAGCGTGAACCGGCTGCCGCAGGCGCCCCATGCCGCCGTCATCACTGGCGACCTGACAGACTTTGGCCGCGCCGCCGAATACGAGCACCTGCGCGCCCTGCTCATGCCGCTGAACATGCCGGTGTACCTGCTGCCCGGCAACCACGACAGCCGCGAGCAGATGCGCGCGAGCTTTCCGCAGCACCACTACCTGGGGTCCGAGGGCTTCATCCAGTACAGCGTGCCGGTGGGCGGCATGCAGCTCATCGCGCTCGATACCGTGGTGCCCGGCGCCAGCGAGGGCAGCCTGTGCACAGAGCGCCTGCAATGGCTGGAGGAAGAGCTGGCACGCCACACCAGCCGCCCGGTGGTGATCGCCATGCACCACCCACCGTTTCGCACGCTGATTGGCCACATGGACGACATCGGCCTGCGCGAAGGCGCCGATGCGCTCGAAGCCATCGTGGCCCGCCACCCGCAGGTGGAGCGTGTGATCTGCGGGCACCTGCACCGGGCCATCCAGGTGCGGTTTGGCGGCACCATCGCGGCCGCCGTGCCATCGCCCGCGCACCAGGTGCGGCTGGACCTGGCGCCCGACGCCGCCTCGGCCTGGATGCTGGAGCCGCCCGGCTTTGCGCTGCACGCCCTGCCTGCGGGGGGGCGGCTGGTCAGCCACACCGTGGCCAGCGGCCAATACGCGGGGCCCTACCCGTTTCATGACGGCGGGCAGCTGATCGACTGAAAAAACGGGCCCTGGCGACAAGACCTCCACCGCCGAGCACCCAGCCGCGACAGGGTCATCGCTGCACAACTCCTCAATCAGGAGTATGCTTATATGTCAGTTTTGTGACAAATGGTCCGGGTGCCGCAGTATTTTCTGCGCGCTCTTCATCCCGGAAGCCGAGCAGCCAGGCTCATGCCTCCCCGCCTGCCGCCGCCTACGGGCACAGAAATGAATGAAACCGCTTCCCTGCACGGGCGCCAGCTTTAACGCTTGCGTCGGCGCAGTGCATGGCGCATGCTCGTTTGGGTGGACACAAGAAGAAGAAACAACGGTTTTTCATGAAGCATCTCTTGAATCTGTTGGCAGCGGTGTCGCTGCTGATCTGGGGCACCCACCTGGTGCGCACCGGCATCCTGCGTGTCTTTGGCGCCAATTTGCGCCAGTTGATCGCGCACAGCGTCAGCAACCGGTTCACGGCCGTGCTGTCGGGCATCGGGGTGACCGCCGTGGTGCAGTCGAGCACGGCCACGGCGCTCATCGTGTCCTCCTTCGTGGGCCAGGGCCTGGTGGGCCTGCCCGCCGCGCTGGCTGTGATGCTGGGCGCCGACGTGGGCACCAGCGTGATGGCGGTGGTGTTCTCGATGGATTTGTCCTGGCTGTCGCCCCTGTTCATCTTCGCAGGTGTGGTGCTGTTCATCTCGCGCAAGGACACGGCCGTGGGCCGTGTGGGCAGGGTGCTGATCGGCCTGGGGCTGATGCTGCTGGCGCTGCGCCTCATCACCGAATCGACCACGGTGCTCACCCAGTCACCCACGGTGCGTACGCTGCTCGGGGCGCTGACCAGCGACCTGCTGCTGGAGATCTTCACCGGCGCCATCCTGGCCATCGTGGCGTATTCGAGCCTCGCCACCGTGCTGCTCACCGCCGCGCTGGCAGGCTCCGGCGGCATCCCGCCCGACGTGGCGCTGGGCCTGGTGCTGGGTGCCAACCTCGGCAGCGGCGTACTGGCGGTGCTGACCACGATGAAGGCCAACGTGCAAACGCGCCAGGTGCCACTGGGCAACCTGTTCTTCAAGATCATTGGCGTCATCATCATGACCCCGCTCACCGGGCTGTGGCTGCAGCATGTGCGCCCCTACGTGCCCGAAATCGCAGCACTGGTGGTGCTGTTCCACCTGGCATTCAACGTGGTGGTGGGCATCATCTGCATCGGCCTGACGGGCACAGTGGCGCGCGTGGTGCAACGCCTGCTGCCGAAGGAAAAGGCGCAGGCTGCGGGCACCCGCCCCCAGCATCTGGACCCCTCCGCCCTGGCCACGCCCTCGCTGGCCATTTCGTGCGCCGCGCGCGAGGCCCTGCACCAAGCCGACGTGGTCGAATCCATGCTGCTGGGCCTGCACAAGGTGATCCGCACCGACGACCTGCAGCTGGCGCAGGACCTGCGCAAACTGGACGACGAGGTGGACGGCCTGTACTCGGCCATCAAGTACTACATGACCAAGATCTCGCGCGAGGCCCTGGATGAACGCGAGGGCCGCCGCTGGGCCGACATCATCAGCTTCACGATCAACATGGAGCAGATCGGCGACATCATCGAGCGCGTGCTGATCGACATCGAGGACAAGAAGATCAAGAAGGGTCGCCAGTTCTCCGAAGCGGGCATGGAAGAAATCAACGAACTGCACGCCCGCCTGATCGACAATCTGCGCCTGGCGATGAGCGTGTTCCTCAACGGCAGCGTGCGCGATGCGCAAAAGCTGCTCGAAGAAAAAGCCCGCTTTCGCGACCTGGAACACGCGTATTCCGCCACCCACCTGGCGCGCCTGTCGGATAACACGGTGCAAAGCATCGAGACCAGTTCGCTGCACATCGACCTGATCAGCGAACTCAAGCGCATCAACTCGCTGCTGTGCTCGGTGGCCTACCCGATTCTGGAATCGGCCGGAGCACTGGCCCCCAGCCGGCTGCGGGCAATGGCGGACCAGGCTTGAGCAGCGCCTTCAGCAGAAATTCAAGCCTTTTCTGGTCTCTAGCGCTTTATCCATAAGCGCTAAAAGCTATTATTTTTATAGCAACACCTCACCACCGTCGCTGTGCGGCGTTGTCTCGCCGTCACTCCACGTCCGCCACGTAGCGCTGCAGCCCCGTCCACAACGCATCCAGCGTGACCTTGCAGCGCGGGCTGGCGCGCAGGTCCTCGTGCATCACCACCCAGGTTTCCAGCCCGTACACAAACTGCTGTGGCAACACATGCACCAGCGCCGGGGTGCTACGGCGCGCCAGTGCCACCTGGCAAACGCCAATGCCGCCCCCGGCGCGCATGAAAGCCAGTTGCGCCACATCGCTGTCGCTGCGCACTGCAAACTGATCGCGCCGCCACGCGGGCACCGCCTTTTGTGCGGCGCGCAAAAAGGGCGTTTCTGCGTCAAAACCAATCAGGCGGTGGTGCGCGAGGTCGGCCAGCGTCTCAGGCACTCCGTGCGCCTGCAAGTAGCTGGGGTGGGCGTGCAGTCCCAAGGGAATGCTGCCGACGCGGCGGGCGATCAACGCGTCCTGGCGGGGCTCGGTCATGCGGATGGCGATGTCGGCCTCGTGCTGCAGCAGGTCCTGCACGCGGTTGCTGAGCACCAGTTCCACCGTCAGCGCCGGGTGCTCGGCCTGCAGTTGCGCCAGAATGGGCGGCAGCACCTCCACGCCGATCACCTCGCTGGCCGTCACCCGCACCGTGCCCCGCACACCGCCGCCATGGCTGTCGGCTGCGCGCACCAGGGCAGCGGCGGTGTGGCCCATGGCTTGCGCGTAGGGGCGCAGCGCCAGCGCCGCCTCGGTCGGCAGCAGGCCCTGCTGCGAGCGGGTGAACAGCACCAGTCCCAGCGCCTGCTCCAGCGCCGCAATGTGGCGCCCCACCGTGGGTTGTGTCACCCCCAGCGCGCGGGCTGCGCCCGAGAGCGATCCCTCTTGCACCACGCCCAGGTACGAGCGGTACAGCTCCCAGCCAATGTCTTTGTGTGCAGGTTGTGCCATACATAAATGTATAGCCATGCGCCGATTTTCGGTAATTCCATTTCACAACACCCACGACCACACTGCATTCATCACCACTTTTTTTGGAGCAAAACATGGCAAACGCAGGCAATACGGTTCTGGTTCTCGGCGCGACCGGGGGCATCGGTGGCGAAGTGGCGCGGCAGCTGCGCGACCGGGGATGGCAGGTGCGCGCGCTGCACCGGGGCGTGGCGCAGGCCGGGGAGCAACGCGACGGCATGGCCTGGATTCGCGGCGACGCGATGCGGCGCGAGGACGTGGTGGCCGCTGCCGCAGGCTGCGACGTGATCGTGCACGCGGTCAACCCGCCCGGCTACCGGCGCTGGAGCGAGCTGGTGCTGCCGATGATCGACAACACCATTGCGGCGGCCACCGCAGTGGGTGCCACCGTGGTGCTGCCCGGCACGATCTACAACTACGGGCCCGACGCCTTCCCGGTGCTGCGCGAGGACTCACCGCAGCGCCCCCACACCCGCAAGGGCACTGTGCGCGTGGAGCTGGAGCGGCGCCTGCAGCAGGCGACCGAGCCCCACCCGCTGCGCGCGGGCACCTGCCGCGTGCTCATCGTGCGGGCGGGGGACTACTTTGGCCCCCAGGTGGGCAACAGCTGGTTCTCGCAAGGCCTCGTCAAGCCCGGCCAACCCGTGAAGGCGGTGAACCTGCCCGGCGCACCCGGCGTGGGCCACCAATGGTCATACCTGCCCGACGTGGCGCGCACCATGGTGCAGTTGCTGGAGCGCCGCGCCACACTGCCCGCGTTTGCACGCTTTCACATGGCCGGGCACTGGGACGCCGACGGCACGCAGATGGCCGCCGCGATTGGCCGCACCGTGGTGGCACATGGTGGTGCGGCCCCGCACGTGCGGGCCTTTCCGTGGTGGCTGGTCACACTCGCCTCGCCGTTTGTGGCCACGCTGCGCGAACTGCGGGAGATGCGCTACCTGTGGAGGCAACCGGTGCGCATGGCCAACGACCCGCTGCGCGCCGTGCTGGGCGAAGAGCCCCACACGCCGCTGGACGCGGCGGTGCAGGCCACGCTGTTGGGTCTGGGCTGCCTGCCAGGGGCCAAAGCGCCGCTCACAGCCCCAGGAAACCCGCAATCACCAGCCCGGCTTCCAGCGTGAACCGGCCCTGGGCAACCTGCGCGCGCACCTCTTCCAAGGGCAGCAGTGCAAACTCGTCCACCTCGCCGTCCTGGTTGTCGGGCGCCATGCCCTCGGGCACCACGGCGCGGAACCAGTCGATGCGCTCGACCATGTACCCCGCGCCGCCCCCCTCGCTGCTGGGGCGGCTGAACAGCACATGGCCACCGTGCGCCACGCCGGCAAGGGTGTGCACATGCAGCCCGGCTTCTTCCCAGGTCTCGCGCACCAGAGCTTGGGGCAACGAGTCGGCGGCCGAGATCATGCCGCCCATCAGCGTGTCCCACAGGCCTGGGTCGTTGGGTTTGTTCAGCGAACGCTTTTGCACCCACATGCGCCCATCGGGTGCCAGGCCCACCAGGTGCACGGCGCAGGTGGTGATGCCCAGCACACGCACGGCACCCCGCTCCACGGTGCCCACGACTTCGCCGCTGGGGTTGGTCACCGCCAGTTGCTCGTTGCGCCACGGGCCACACAGGTTGGCGTCGCGCAGCGCTTCGGCCAGGGTGTTCAGGGCATCGGTGGTGGCGTTGACGTTGGCACCAGAGGCCGCTTGGGGCGGCAGATGCAGACTCCATGCAGGGGCGCCGCCATGCTCACCCATTGATAGCTGGTAGCGCTTGTCCAATAAGCGCTGGAGGCTTATTTTGCTTAGAAATCCTTCCGCCACCGACCCTACCACCTGCCCCGCCACCCGCAGGGGTTGGCGTGGCTGGCGGGCGGGCTGGTGCGCCAGTTGCCGCGCGCCCACCAGCCACTGGTCGAACGATGCGCCGGGGTAGGAGGCTGTCACAGCGTGAGGATGGTGCAGCCCGTGGTCTTGCGTGCTTCCAGGTCGCGGTGCGCCTGCTGCACGTCGGCCAGCGGGTAGCGCTGGTCGATGTGGATCTTCACCTGCCCACTGGCCACCACGGCAAACAGGTCGTCGGCCATGGCCTGCGTGCTTTCGCGCGTGGCGATGTGGGTGAACAGCGTCTGGCGCGTGACGTAGAGCGAGCCCTTGGCGCCCAGCGAACCCGGTGCAAACGGTGCCACGGGGCCCGAGGCGTTGCCGAAGCTGGCCATCAGGCCAAAGGGACGCAGACATTCGAGTGACTTGTCCCAGGTGTCCTTGCCCACCGAGTCGTACACCACCTTCACGCCCTTGCCGCCGGTGATCTCTTTGACCCGGGCTGCGAAATCTTCTTTTTGATAGTTGATGGCATGCGCCGCGCCGTTGGCCAGGGCCAGTTGGCACTTGGCATCGGTGCCTGCCGTGCCGATGAGCTGCAGGCCCAGCGCCTTGGCCCACTGGCTGGCGATCAGGCCTACCCCACCCGCAGCGGCGTGGAACAGCACATGGTCGCCGGGCTGCAGGCCTTCCACGGGCAGCGTCTTCTTGAGCAGGTACTGCGCCGTCAGGCCCTTGAGCATCATGGCCGCGCCCGTCTCAAAGCTGATGGCATCGGGCAGCTTGCACACACACTTGGCGGGCATCACCCGCACTTCGCAATAAGCGCCGGGGGGCTGGCTGGCGTAGGCAGCGCGGTCGCCCACCTTCAGGTGCGCAACGCCCTCGCCCACGGCTTCGACCACGCCCGCGCCTTCCATGCCGATGGTGGCGGGCATGTTCAGGGGGTACAACCCCGTGCGGTGGTACACGTCGATGAAGTTCAGGCCGATGGCGTGGTGGCGGATGCGGATCTCGCCGGGGCCGGGCTCGCCCACGGTGACGTCAACGATGTGAAGTTCTTCGGGACCACCGTGCTGGCGGATCTGGACGGCAAGGCTCATGGCAAAACGCTCCTGGATAACGGGTGTTGAACGGGTCCCCAACGGGCATGGATGGGGCCTGTAACGGGCGAGACAAACGGCGGCCATCCTGCCATGAATCTGAAAGCCTTGTCCTGCCCTGCACCGTTACAGTGCAGCCCATGACTCAAAGACTCACGCCCGGTACGGCGGCGCTGCTGGTGATACCGCCGCTGCTGTGGGCTGGCAACGCCGTCACAGGCCGGCTGGTGCACGACCTGATCCCGCCCATCACGCTCAATTTCATCCGCTGGGTGCTGGCTTTCTTCATCCTGCTGCCGCTCGCATACAACGTGCTGCGCAAGGACAGCCCGCTGTGGCCCCACTGGCGCCGTTATGCACTGCTGGGGCTGCTCGGCATTGGCCTGTACAACGCGCTGCAGTACATGGCGCTGCAGACTTCCACGCCCATCAACGTGACGCTGGTGGGCTCCAGCATGCCGGTGTGGATGCTGGCCGTGGGGGCGCTGTTCTTTGGCGCGACGGTCACGCGGCGGCAACTGCTGGGCGCGCTGCTGTCGATGTGTGGCGTGCTGCTGGTGCTCAGCCGGGGCGAGTGGTCGCAGCTGCTGGCTTTTCGCCTCGTGCCAGGCGATGTGTTCATGCTGCTGGCCACCATCTCGTGGGCGTTCTACAGCTGGCTGCTGTCGCGCACCAGCGAGCCCGCCCGCATCCGGGGCGACTGGGCCGCTTTTTTGATGGCGCAGATGGTGTTTGGCCTGGCATGGTCGGGCAGCTTCGCGGGCGTGGAATGGGCGATGGGCCACACCCACATCGCATGGGGCTGGCCGCTGATCGCAGCGCTGGCTTTCATCGCCGTGGGCCCCGCCGTGCTGGCCTATCGCTGCTGGGGCGTGGGGGTGGAGCGCGCCGGGCCTGCGGTGGCGGGCTTCTTCGTGAACCTCACCCCGCTGTTTGCGGGCATCCTGTCGGCCGCCTTTTTAGGGGAAACCCCACAGCTTTTCCACGGTGTGGCATTCGCACTGATCGTGGGCGGGATCGTGGTGTCGTCGCGGCGATAGCGGCAGGCGGGATCAGCCTGCTGCGCCTTCGGCCGAGGCTTGTGTTGCGGCCTGCTGCAACAAGACTTCGAGCTCCGATACCGGCCCGGGCATGCCCAGCAAATAACCCTGAAAGAGCTGGCAGCCATAGTCTGCCAGCAGGGCTTTCTGCTGTGCGGTTTCCACACCTTCGGCAATCACATCCAGCTCCAGGTTGCGCGCCATGCCGATGATGGTCTGCACGATCACGTCGTCGGTGTGCCGCAAACCCAGGTTGCGCACAAAGGACTGGTCGATCTTGAGCTGGTCCAGCGGCAGCCGCGTGAGGTAGGCCAGCGACGAGTAGCCCGTGCCGAAGTCGTCCACCGAAAAGCGCACACCCTTGGTCTTGAGCAGGCCCATCTTGGCAATGGTGTCGTCCACGTTGTCCAGCACCAGCGACTCGGTCAGCTCCAGCTTGAGCAGGTGGGGCCGCGCGCCGGTCTCGCGCAGCACCTCGACCACGCGGGCCACGAAGTCGCGCTGGCGGAACTGCCGGGCGCTCACGTTGACCGACAGCGGCACATGCCGGTAGCGGGCATCGTTCTCCCACGCCGCCAGCTGCTCGCACGCGGTGCGCAGCACCCAGTGGCCCATGGGCACGATGAGTTCGCTTTCTTCTGCCACGCCAATGAAGGCGCTCGGCGCAATAAGGCCGCGCTCGGGATGGATCCAGCGGATCAGCGCCTCGGCGCCCACGATGCGCCCGTCCAGATGGAACTGGGGCTGGTAGTGCAGCGCGAACTGCCGCGCGGCCAGCGCGGCCTGCAGATCCCCCTCCAGCTGCGCGCGCACGCTGATGGCAATCTGCATCTGCGGATCGAAAAAACACAGCGCATTGCGGCCCTGCGACTTGACCTGGTACATGGCGATGTCGGCCTGTTTGAGCAGATCGACCGAGGGCTGCAGCGCCCCGCCCATGAGCGTGGCCCCGATGCTGGGCGTGCTGTGGTGGCTGAGCCCGGCCAGCGAGTACGGCATGTTGAGCGTGCGCAGGATCTTTTCGCCCACGCGGCGCGCATAGGCAGCCGCCTCTTCGCTGTGCAGCGACAGCTCGTGCAGCATGACCACGAACTCGTCTCCCCCCAGGCGCGCCACGGTGTCCTCGCGGCGCACGCAGGTCTTCAGGCGCTCTGCCACCTGGCGCAGCAGCATGTCGCCCACCTCATGGCCCATGGTGTCGTTCAGCGTCTTGAAGTGGTCCAGATCCAGGAACAGCAAGGCCCCGTACTGCCCGCTGCGCACACTGGCCGCAATCACCTGCTGCATGCGGTCCATCAGCAGCCGGCGGTTGGGCAGATTGGTCAGAGGGTCGTAGAAGGCCAGGCTCTCAATCTCAGCGCTGGCGCGGCGCAGGGCCGTCACGTCGTGGTAGGTGATGACCAGCCCGCCTTCGGGCGTGGGCCGTTCGGTGATCTGGATCGTGCGGCCATTGGGCAGCACCTGCTCATGGGGCTCATGGTGCTGGTTCTGCTTGAGCAGCCGCAGCTCCACCCAGCGCATGCGTTCTTCCTCGCTGGCGCGCGGCAGATGGTGCCGGGCGGTCTCTTCCATCACGCGCCGAAACGGCACCATGGGCGCCATCACGGCGCGCAGCCAGGGGAAAATTTCCTCAAACCGGCTGTTCCATTGCACCACGCGCTGCTCGCCGTCGAGCAGAACAAAACCACTCACCATCGACTCCAGTGCCTGGTCGAGGGTGGCCTTGGACTGCGCAATGGCAAGCCGCGCCTGGGACATGCGGTCCAGGTAGCGCAGCGCCAGGTTGCCCGCTGCCACGATCATGGCCACAAACAACAGCCCCGTCAGTGCAATGGCGTTGCGCTGGTCGCGCCAGCCTGCCAGCGCATCGCGCAGCGGAATGCTCGCCGAGATGCGCAGGTCCTGGTACAGGATGGGTCGGTAGACCACCAGCGCCGGCTCGCCACTCAAGCGGGCGGGTGCCTTCCACGCCTGCCCCAGGGCGGCCACCTCCTGCAGTGGCGGGGACAGCACGGGCGTGATCGCCTCTTCGCGGTTGGGCGCACTCAGCAGCAGCAGCCCTCCGGCACGCTCCAGCGTCACTTGCAGGCCTGTGATGTCCACACCCTGGACCAGCACCGAGCTGAGCGCCCCCACCGGCAATTCGGCAATGGCCACCACAAGGGAACTGTCGGCCATGCGCAGGTGGCGCGCAAAATACAGCACGCGCTCGGCAGTCGCAAAGCTCACCACCGGCGGGCTGATCATCAGGGTGGAAACGGGCTGCTCCAGCACAGACGCCAGAAAACCGGGAGGCAGCTGCAGCGGCAGCGCACTGCCAGCCGCATCGGAAGAGGCGATGGTCTTGCCGTTCGCGTCCAGCAGCGCCACATAGCGCACCATCAGGTTCTGCCGAGCGGAGCTGCGCAGGCGCTGGCTTGCAAGGTCAGGGTCCACCCATTCGCTCATCGAACCCGACAGGCCCAGCAGTTCGTCCATGCTGGCCAGCAGCACGTCCACCGCCAGCAGGGAACGATTGAGCGCCGCTTCGGCACCCGCCACAAAACGGGTGGCCTGGGCTTCGTAATCGTCCAGCGCCACCTTGCGAGCGTTCCATACCAGCGCGGCAGACACCATCACCACCGCCGCAATGAACACCGCCGCCCCGGCCCATACAAAGGCCCTGATGCGCAGTGGGGTCGTGGTATCCCTCATTTCGCCGGGGCCGCAGCCAGGCCACGGACGGGACCGATCGTCTGGTTCCACACCTGGGCGCAACGCGGCCCGCAGCGCTGCACCCAGCGCGGCAGCACGGTGGAGGCAAGGATCTCCTGGCGGCTGCGTTCATCCTGCGCAGACACCGGCACCACCACCATGCTGCCCTTGCGTCCCCCCACACAGGCGGGGATGCCACGGTTGCAGGCCATGCCGTCGGAGGTTTCGCGCTCGGACTCCTCCCAGATGGCGGCCTCCAGCCGGGGCAGCTCGCGCCGCAGCAGGGCCCGCAGATCGGGTGGCAGCGCCTCCCAGGCGGCCTTGTTGGCGCTGAACACCGCCAGTCCCCAAGTCACGGGCAGCGCATGCACATGGGAGGTCATGGTATGCAGCCCCAGCGTGTTGCCCGACATGGTGCCGGTGATGGCGCACTCGGTATTGCCCGCCGTGAGGCTGGGCACGATCTGCGCGAAGCCAGTCAGCACGGGGATGCCGCCGAGCGCCCCGACAAAATCCGCCTGGGTGGATGACGACACGCGCGTGCGGCGCCCGGCCAGATCGGCCAGCCCGCGCAGGGGCTTCTTGCAAAACACCACCTGGGCCGGATACACATACATCGCCAGCGCCTCCACGCCGTGCTGGTCACGCAGACTCTTCTCCAGGTAAGGGCGAAACGCCGCCAGCGTGGTCTTGAGCGTGGCAATGTCGGGGTTCAGCCCCGCCAGATCGGGTGCGGTGTACTCGGGGTACTGGGCCGTGAACGAGCTCATGAGCGTGGTGCCAAAAGGCACCACACCCAGCTGCAGCAGGCGCAGCATTTCGGCGCCAGGCACGCCCGCTCGGTCAAAGGGCACGATTTCAGCGTCAAACCGGCCACCGCTCAAGCGGAGCAGTTCCTTGCTCCAGAAGGGCTCTTCCTGCCGGGTGTACTGGTTGATACCTGCCAGCCCCCCCACGATGCGCAGCTTGTAGGGCGCAGTGGCCGCTGCCGGGGTGGCCGCAGGCTGGCCCACAGCCTGTGGCGAACAACCCAGCGCGGCCCATGCCACGCACAGTGCAGCGATGCGGTGCAGAAGGCGGGAAGTCACAGCGGGTTTGGGCTGCATGGCAACTTCTGGCTCGTCAACCGGGGGGCAGTGGACGGCCACCGCCGCGCACCCTTCATGCCCAGGGCCATGCCAGCGCCCCAGCGGCATCCATGGATCGCATAGAGGTCTGGAAGGCCGCCCTGGGGAGGGATGCGCGGTGTCATGTTCCGGTACTTTCGGGTTGGAATGCTGGGGCACCATTCTTCACCAAGTTTTCCCCCTCGGCGGGCAAAGCTGTCTGCAAAACGCCACGCCCTGCCGCCAGGGAATCTCCTTCGCCCGCCAGTGACCACAGACGACGGGTTGACCTTCTGTCTCAACCCGGGTCAGAAGGTCCCAGGATAAGCGCCGCCGTCCGCCAGCACGTTCTGCCCGGTCATATAACCCGCCTGCTGGCTGCACAGGAAAGCGCAGATGGCACCAAACTCCTGCGCCGTGCCATACCGCCCTGCCGGAATCTGGGCCTGCTGTTGCGCGCGAACATCGTCCACGCTCTTGCCAGCCTTACCGGCAGCAGCGGTCACGGTGGCGGCCAGTCGGTCGGTGTCGAACTTGCCGGGCAAGAGGTTGTTGATGGTGACGCCCCGTGCAGCGATCTTGCTGCGCGAGACCCCCGCCACAAAGCCCGTGAGCCCGCTGCGCGCGCCGTTGGACAGACCCAGGATGTCGATGGGCGCCTTCACCGCGCTGGAGGTGATGTTGACGATGCGGCCAAACCCCCGCGCAGCCATGCCGTCCACTGTGGCCTTGATCAGTTCGATGGGGGTGAGCATGTTGGCGTCCACGGCCTTGATCCATGCATCGCGATCCCAGTCGCGGAAGTCGCCCGTGGGCGGGCCGCCGGCATTTGTCACCACGATGTCAAAGTCACGGCCCGGGCCACCTGTCACGGAGAACACGGCGGCACGGCCCTCGGCGGTGGTGATGTCAGCAGCTACCGCCAGCACCGTCGGCTTGGAGCTTTTTTGGCCGCCAGCGCCTTCCTGCATTGCGCCTTCAGCTACCAATTGCGTAGCAGCCTGCTCCAGCGCCTGGGCATTGCGGGCGTTGATGACAACATTGACGCCCTCACGCACCAGGGCCAGCGCACAGCCATAGCCCAAACCCTTGCTCGCGCCACACACCAGCGCCCATTTGCCTGCGATACCCAAATCCATAACAATCTCCGGTTCTGCTGCAAGCCGCAGCATTCACAGATCATCATAAGTGGAGAGCTGCAACATGAATTGGCTGCACCGCGGAGCCCTGGCCACCTGGCTGGCATGGGCCGCATTGGCACCCCTGGCAGGTAGCGCGCATGCGCAGGAGGCGGCCGTGGTCAAGCGTGCCACCCAGTTGCGCGACACCCCCGCCGACAGCGGTGCGAGCGTGGCCCCGCTGGAGGCCAACACCGTGGTCACGCGCAGCAACGAGCGCAAGGGCCCCTGGACCAAGGTGAGCACACAGCAAGGCGCCACCGGCTGGGTGCACATGTTCGACCTGGGACCGCAGTCGGGGTCGGCCACGCCCACCAACAACGCCGCCACCAGCGGCCTGCGAGGCTTGGGCGGGCTGTTTGGCGGCAACAGCGGCTCCACCACCACGGCCACCTCCACGGTGGGCATTCGTGGCCTGGATGCTGAAGACATTGCCAATGCGCAGCCCAATCCTGCTGCTGTCGGCCGGGCAGAAAGCCTGCGGGTGAATGCCGACCAGGCGCGCCAGTTCGCCAGCTCGGCGTCCCTGCAATCCCGGGATGTGCCCGCCCTGGCGCAGCCCGCACTGCCCACATCCAGTCGGGGCTCCGGCAGCGGGTCCAGCAACCCCTCCGACCCCAACTACAGCCCTAACTGAGGAAATGGCCATGAACCGGAATTCCGCCTGGAAACGCCGTGCGCAGACGGCAGCCTTGTGCGCGCTGCTCGCTGCAGCGCCCCTGGCCGCCCACAGCCAGAACGTGATGAACATCCTCAACTCCCTGGGGGGCGGGCTGGGCTCGGCCATCACGGGGGGCAAAGCCGCTCCGGCGGCGCAGGGTGACGATCTGATCAGCCTGCTCACGCAGTCGATGGAGAACATCGACGAGGCCAAGGAAATCGAGATCGGCCGCCAGCTGGCCGCCCTGCTGCTGGGCGCCAAGCCCGCCCACCCGGACATGGCGCTGCAGCGCTATGTGAACCGCCTGGGCCGGTGGGTGAGCCTGCAGTCGTCGCGCCCCGGACTGCCCTGGACCTTTGTGGTGCTGGACGACGCAGGCTACAACGCCTTTGCCGCGCCGGGCGGCTATGTGTTCGTGACGAAGGGGCTCATTGACCGCTGCGCCGACGAGTCCGAGCTGGCGGGCATCCTGGCGCACGAGATCACGCACGTGACCTCCAAACACCACCTCCAGGCCATCCGGCAAAGCGCCATGGCAGGGGTCGGCACGCAACTGCTGGCCTCGCAGATCCGCACCAGCAACATCGCCGGGCAGCTCGTCAAGGACCAGCTGCTGTCGCTGTTCCGCACCGTATACACCAAGGGGCTGAGCCAGTCCGACGAATTCGAGGCGGACCGCACCGGGGTGTCGCTGGCGGCCAAGGCGGGTTTTGACCCCTACGGTCTGGTCTCAGTGCTGCAGCAGCTGCGCACCGTCACGCCGGACAACCCCATGTTCACGCTGACGATGTCCACCCACCCCGCCGCACAGGCCCGCCTGGACTACCTGGAGCAATCCATGGGCCGCCAGCTCGATGGGCTGGGCGGGTCGCGCGCGTCGATTGCACAGCGCCTGGGCGGCAGTGCGCCTGCCAATGCTCCGGCACCCTCTGCCCGGCCTGCAGCGGCAAAGAAGGCGGGATAAGTCACCCCCAAGGAGAGCGCGCACCCGCTCTCCGCTGCCAGGTCAGGGCGCTTGGCGGCGCGCCAATTGGGTAAACACAAAAATACCCGTGATCACCAGTGCCGTGCCCGCAGCCACCCACACCGTGAACGGCTCACCCAGAATCCACACCCCCATGAGGATGGTGGACAGCGGCCCCACCATGCCGGTCTGCGCGGTCATTCCAGCGCCCACGCGCTCAATGGCCATCATCACCATGAGCACGGGCGCAGCCGTGCAGAGCGTGGCGTTGAGGATAGACAGCCAGATCACCTCGGGTGCCACCACGGCAGCACTGAAGGGCCGCAGCACCACAAACTGCAGCAGGCACAGCAGGCACGCCACGGTGGTGGCCAGTCCCACCAGCCGCAGCGAACCCAGGCGCCGCACCATCTCGCCGCTGTAGACCAGATAGATGGCATAGCTCACCGCACTCAGGAACACCAGCAGGGTGCCCCAGGCTGCGTTGGTGCCCTGCAGGTTGGCTTCGTGGCCGAACACCAGCACCACGCCGCAGTAGCTGATCAGCATGCCCACCGCCTGCCCCCAGTGGATGCCGCGCCGATACAGCACCCAGCCCAGCATTACCACCAGCGTGGGGTTGAGATACAGGATCAGGCGCTCCAGGCTGGCACTGATGTAGGCCAGCCCTGCAAAGTCCAGAAAACTCGCCAGGTAGTAGCCCGTGAGCCCCAGCCCCAGCACGCCCAGCCAGTCCTTGCGGGTCAGGGGGGGCTTGCCCCGGCTGGCCCACCAGGCCATCACGGCGAAGATGGGCAGCGCAAACAGCATGCGGTACATGATGAGCGTGACCGCATCAACACCGTGGCGGTACGCCAGCTTGACGATGATGGCCTTGCCGCTGAAGGCGATGGAGCCCAGCAGGGCCAGGGCAAGACCGGTTGCTACGTTTTTTGTAGCTGCTTGCGCTTGTTCAGATTGCGGTGGAGCCACTTTTTCTTCAAATCCTGATCTGGCGGCAGCCGGTCAATACCCCGCCACTTGGCCGTCGCGACGCGGATCGCTGGCGGCCACATAGCCCTGCACTTTGGGATCGCCCATGCGCCAGATGAACTGGCCGGCGCCAAAGTCCTGGTAGGAATCCTGGATCACCTCCATGCGGTGCCCCAGGCCCAGCAGGCCCTGCACCGTCGCGGCGGGCATGGCGGCCTCGACGTTGATCGACAGCCCTTCATTGAAGCGCCAGCGTGGTGCGTCGCAAGCCACCTGCGGGTTCTGGCCGTAGTCCAGCATGCGCACCAGGGTTTGCATGTGGCCCTGTGGCTGCATGTTGGCGCCCATCACTCCGTAGCTCATCACGGGCTGGCCGTTTTGCGTGAGGAAGGCGGGGATGATGGTGTGAAACGGTCGCTTGCCGGGCGCCACCAGGTTGGCTGGGTTGGGGCCCGCCGGGTCGGTGCTGAACGCCTGGCCCCGGTTCTGCAGGCTGATGCCAAAGGTGGGCTCCACACAACCCGAGCCGAAGCCCATGTAGTTGCTCTGGATGAAGCTCACCATCATGCCGTTTTCGTCGGCCGCAGTGAGGTAGATCGTGCCACCCTTGACCGGATTGCCAGCCCCGAAATCCCGCGCCTTGTTCATGTCGATGAGTTTGGCACGGGAGGCCAGGTACGCGTCATCGAGCATTTGCGCGGGGGTCACCTCCATGGACGATGGCTCGGCCACATGGCGGTACACATCGGCAAATGCGAGCTTCATCGCCTCGATCTGCAGATGCTGGGACGCTGCGCCATCCACGGGATGGCTCGCCAGATCGAATCGGTCCAGTATGCCCAGCGCAATCAGCGCTGCGATGCCCTGCCCGTTGGGCGGGATCTCGTGCAGGGTATAGCCTCGGTAGTTGCGGGCAATGGGCGTAACCCATTCAGGGCGGTGTGCTGCCAGATCCGCCAGCGTCAGGCTGCCGCCCTGGGCCTGCGAGAAGGCGACCAGCGCCTGGGCAATTTCGCCCCTGTAGAACGCCTGGCCCTGTGTGGCCCCGATGGCGCGCAGCGCACGGGCTGCGGCGGCAAACTGGAAGAGCTCACCCACCTGCGGCGCGCGGCCCCAGGGCATAAAGCTTTGCGCAAACCCCGGCTGCGACTGCAGTTCAGGCACTGCAGCGGCCCATTTTTGCTGCACCACCACCGGCACCAGGTAGCCACGCTCGGCAATCTCGGCGGCGGGCTCCATCAGCGCGGCAAAGGGCAGCTTGCCGAAACGCTTGGACAGAGCGACCCACGCGCTGACGGCACCCGGCACAGTGACGGAATCGATCCCGCGTTTGGGAGGGCTCGCCGGGCTCTTGCCGTAGCGGCTGTGAAAGTACCCGGGTGTCCAGGCCGCAGGGGCGCGGCCCGAGGCATTGAGCCCGTGCAGGGCCTGTCCGTCCCAGAGGATGCAGAACGCGTCGCTGCCCAGCCCATTGCTCACGGGCTCGCAGATCGTCATGGCCGCTGCCGCCGCCGCCGCCACAGCAGCATCAACGGCATTGCCGCCCTGCTGCAGCATGCGCAGGCCCGCCTGGGCGGCCAACGGATGCGAGGTGGAAACCACATTGCGCGCGAACACCGGCAGGCGGGTGCTGGCATAGGAGTGGGTGTAGCTGAAGTGCATCGGGCCATTATGGGTCGCGTGCCATGTCCGCACATTGGGCATACGACAAGGGCCTGCCTGCCCGTCGGGCTTGGCCCCACCCACAGCATCCCTGCTCAGCACTCAGCACGCCGCGGTGCGCTGAGCTGTCCTCTTGTGGATCCCTGCTAGCCGTGCTTGCGGAACACCCGGTGGTGCAGCCGCCTCAGCGACCACCACACGCCCCCCGCCACCACCGGAATGGCGATGGCTGCCGTGGTTTCCGGCGACAGGGGCCAACCAAGCTTCTGCGCCCCCTTGGCCAGGTAGCTCACCAGGCCCACGATGTAGTACGTGATGGCCGCCACCGACAGCCCTTCCACCGTGGACTGCATCTGCAGCTGCAAATCCTGCCGGTGGTTCATGGTGGTCAGCAGCGCCTGGCTGCTTTGCTGCTGCTCGATCTCCACGCGGGTGCGCAGCAGGTTGCTCATGCGGGAGACACGTTGCGACAGCGCATCCTGGCGCCGCGCCGCCCATTCGCAGGTGCTGCGTGCAGGCGTGAGGCGCCGGTCCATGAATTCCCGAATCGTCTGCATCCCGGCCAGGCGCGATTCGGCAATGTCCTGAATGCGCTTGTCCAGCAGTTCGAAGTACGCGCTGCTGGCCGAAAAACGCGAGTGGGTGGCCGCATACTGGCTCTCCACCTGCCCGGCCAGACGGGTCAGGCGGTCCAGCAGCGCAGGCTCTGCGTCGCGGTTGGCGGTGCGGATGGCGTCGGCCAGTTCGGCCAGTTCGCGTTCGGCAAAAGCCAGCACACTGGCGGCCTCGCGCGCAGCGGGCAGGCCCAGCAAGGCAGCCATGCGGTAGGTCTCGATTTCGAGCAGGCGCTGCACCAGGCGGCCCAGGCGGCGCTGCGTCATGCCGCCCGCGAGCAGCACCATGCGCGAGAACCCATCGGCGTGGATCGCAAAATCGGTATAGACCTCGCCATGCCCGTCGGCCACCGTGGAGGCCACCAGCGTGTCCTCATGCAGCACATGCTTGACCAGCGACCCCGAACCAAAGGTGTGGGTGGGCAGTACCCACAGGTTCAGGCTGCACAGACAATGCCCGGGCAAAGCCGCCAGCCACCCGCGGGGCACCGCGTCTGCGGCGCTGGCCGGCTCCCGCTCGCCAAAGGCGTCGGCCGCCATGGGCACCATGAAGGTCCAGGACACAAATTCGGTGTGCAGCTCCCAGCGCATGCGGTAAGCCCCCAGGTCCATGCGCAGGTGCGTGGTGTCCGCATCGGGCAATGCCAGGTGGTGGTCGCGCAACAGAGCCGCCACATGGGCCCGGCTCGCTTCACGCCCTGCGGCATCGGCCAGCATCACGATGTGTGCAATGGCCAGCGGGGCCGTCATGGCCTCGGGCGGACGGGCGTGGATTTCGTTGTGCAGCATCGCCCGGTGGGGATGCTGTGGCAGATGGAATGGAGTGGACATGCGGGCCTCTTGCCCGCCATTGTGTACTGGCGCTGAGAGCGTGCTGCAGCTGCAGATCGCCAAAAAACAACGGCACCCGAAGGTGCCGTTGTTCTGGAGTCGGATGGAAAAGGCCGTGCCGTCAGTCTTCGACGAAGGCTTCCTCGCGCTTGCTCTTCACCGAAGGCAGCAGCACGATGATGAGCAGCAGTGCCGCAGCAGCCAGCAGGCCTGCCGACAGCGGACGCGTGACGAACACGCTCCAGTCGCCACGCGACAGCAGCAGCGCGCGGCGCAGGTTCTCTTCCATCATCGGGCCCAGGATGAAGCCCAGCAGCAGAGGTGCGGGTTCGGTGCCCAGCTTGTGGAAGATGTAGCCCACCAGCCCAAACGCACCCACCATCCAGATGTCCCAGGTGTTGTTGTTGGTCGAATACACACCCACCGCGCAGAACAGCACGATGGACGGGAACAGCCAGCGGTAGGGCACCGTGAGCAGCTTGATCCAAATGCCGATCAGCGGCAGGTTCAAGATGATCAGCATGGCATTGCCCAGCCACATCGAGGCGATCAGGCCCCAGAACAGCTCGGGATTGCTCGTCATCACCTGGGGACCAGGCTGGATGTTGTGGATCGTCATGGCACCCACCATCAGCGCCATCACGGCGTTGGGGGGGATACCCAGCGTCAGCAGCGGGATGAAGGAAGTCTGCGAACCGGCATTGTTGGCCGACTCGGGCGCTGCCACACCACGGATGTTGCCTTGGCCAAAAGGCACTTCACCGGGCTGGAGCTTGGTCTTCTTCTCCACGGTGTAGGCCGCAAACGCAGCCAGCAATGCCCCACCACCGGGCAGGATACCGAGGGCGGCACCCAGCGCCGTGCCCCGCAGCACGGCAGGAATCATGCGCTTGAAGTCGTCCTTGGTGGGGAACAGGCCTTCCACCTTGGCAGTGAACACTTCGCGCTCATCGTCAGGGCGCGAGAGGTTGGCAATGATCTCGCCGTAGCCGAAAACACCCATGGCGATGGTCACAAAGCCGATGCCGTCGGTCAGTTCAGGAATGTCGAAGCTGAAACGGGCCACACCCGAGTTCACGTCGGTACCCACCAGGCCCATCAGCAGGCCCAGCACGATCATGGCCACGGCCTTGAGCAGCGAGCCCGAAGCCAGCACCACGGCGCCAATGAGGCCCAGCACCATCAGCGAGAAGTACTCGGCAGGGCCGAACTTGAATGCCACTTCGGTCAACGGAGGTGCGAAGGCCGCCAGGATCAGCGTACCCACGCAGCCGGCAAAGAACGAGCCCAGGCCCGCCGCCGCCAATGCAGGGCCCGCACGGCCCTTGCGCGCCATCTGGTAGCCGTCGATCACGGTCACCACCGACGAGGACTCGCCCGGCAGGTTCACCAGAATGGCAGTGGTCGAGCCACCGTACTGCGCACCGTAATAGATACCGGCCAGCATGATCAGCGCAGCCACGGGTGGCAGCGCGTAGGTGGCTGGAAGCAGCATGGCGATGGTTGCCACCGGGCCGATGCCGGGCAACACACCAATGAGCGTGCCCAGCAAGCAGCCCACAAAGCAGTAAATGAGGTTTTGGAACGTGAACGCGACGCCAAAACCCATCGCGAGGTTGTCAAATAATTCCATGGTCGGTGCTCCTGCTCAACCCGTGATGAAACTCGGCCACACAGGGAACTGCAGCTTGAGCGCCCAGACGAATGCCACGTAACTGCCAATGGCCAACACGGTGGCCAAGATGAACACGGACTTCGCGTGGAACTCCTGGCCCGCCAGGCTTGCGATGAAGGTCAGTGCATAGATGCCCACGATGAGGCCCATCGCCGGGACACCTATGCTGGGCAAGCCGCCCAGCAGGATACCGAACGCAAAGTTGGCAGCCAAGATGAAGAACAGCGGCTTCCAGGCCCACTTTCCAATCTTGTCACCGTCTTGGGTTTCGACCGTAGTGGCCTTGAAGGTGATCGCGCCGCCGATGATGGCCAGCAAGATACCCAGCAGCAGCGGGAAGTAACCCGGACCCATGCGGGCCCCGTTTCCGACGTTGTACGTGGTGGCTCCCCACGCAAACGCAACACCAACCCCCATGAACATGAGGCCGGCAAAGAAGTCTTTTTGACTTTTGATTTTCACGAATTGTCTCCTTGGCGGGAAATCTCGACTGCGCGATTGTGCGTGCAACCAAGGCCCGCGCGGATGTGGATTCCACCTACATCCGGTAACGCTTGGGATGTCCTGCATAACCCTCGCGCGTCGGTGGTAGTGCGGATCGGGAAAGGCCGCAAGGCGTCTTTTTGCGGCCAATAGCATGGCTATTGGCAAGAAAAGCAACGCAGCGGACTGCCCGAGACCGCGCTATCACAGACCGCAGGGAGTTATGCAGGACATCCCTTGCTCCTGCGGAGCTGGTTCAAGGTCTTACTCCAGCGGCGGTGTCGCAGCAATCACCTCGTCCAGCGTGGTCAGGCCCTCTGCCACCCGCAGCGCGCCCGCCAGGCGCAAGGGCCGCATGCCATCCTGCACGGCCTGGCGGCGCAACTGGTCGATCGAGGGCGCCTGGTTGATCTTCTCCTTGAGCGCCTCGGTCACGGTGAGCAATTCATACAGGCCCATGCGCCCCCGAAATCCACCCATGCGGCAATCCACGCAGCCCACGGGCTTGTAGGGGTGATAGCCGCCACTGAGCTTCCACGGCTTGACCACCTCCACCAGCGTTTCGCGCTGCGCCGTTTCGTCCTTTTGTTTGCACTGCTTGCACAGCGTGCGCACCAGCCGCTGGGCCAGCACCCCCAGCAGCGTGGCATTGAGCAGATAGGGGGGCACGCCCAGTTCCATCATGCGGGTGATGGCCGACGGGGCGTCGTTGGTGTGCAGTGTGGAGAACACCAGATGCCCGGTCAGCGCAGCCTGAATGGCCATCTCGGCCGTCTCCAGGTCGCGGATTTCGCCCACCATGATGATGTCCGGGTCCTGGCGCATGAGGGCACGCAGGCCCTCGGCAAAGTTGAAGTCGAGCTGGGGCTGCACCTGGGTCTGGTTGAAGCTGGGCTCGATCATTTCGATCGGGTCTTCCACCGTGCTCACGTTCACCTCTTCGGTCGCCACCCGCTTCAAGGTGGAATACAGCGTGGTGGTCTTTCCCGAGCCCGTGGGCCCCGTCACGAGAATGATGCCGTGCGGGCGCTTGACCAGCGCCTCCCAGCGCTCGGCATCGTGCTGGGCAAAGCCCAGGGCGTCCAGATCCTTGACGGCATTGTCCGGGTCAAAGATCCGCATGACCATCTTCTCGCCAAACGCCGTGGGCAGGGTGGACAGGCGCATTTCCACCTCGTCCCCGCGCTGGTTGCGCGTCTTGATGCGGCCATCCTGCGGACGGCGCTTTTCCACCACGTCGATGCGGCCCAGCAGCTTGATGCGCGAGACCATGGCGTTGTGCACGCCCATCGGCATCTGGTAGACCGGGTGCAATACGCCGTCAATGCGAAAACGGATCACGCCCTGGTCGCGCCGTGGTTCCAGGTGGATGTCGCTCGCGCGCTGGTCAAAGGCATATTGCCAGAGCCAGTCCACCACCTTGACCACGCCCTGGTCGTTGGCGTCGAGCTGCTTGTTGCTCTTGCCCAGCTCCACCAGCTGCTCGAAGCTACTGCCCCCGGAGTTGCCCCCTGCCTTCTGCGCGGCACGCACGGACTTGGCCAGGGCAAAAAACTCTGCAGTAAACCGGTGAATGTCCAGCGGGCTGGCCACCACGCGGCGCACCGTGCGCCGGGACTGACGCTCCACCTCCGCCACCCAGTCCTCAATGAAGGGCTCGGCCGTAGCCACCACCACTTCCTTGGGGGTGACCTGCACGGGCAGCACCTTGTGGCGCTCTGCATAGGTGGCGCTCATGGTTTCGGCCACGCGCCCCACGTCCACCTTGAGCGGGTCGATGCGCAAATAGGGCAGGCCCGCGCGCTTGGCGAGGTACTCGGAAAGCGCCTCGATGTCCAGCGGCTTGCCATCGCTGGCACGTTCCATGGCCACGTTGGCCAGGCGCACCAGCGCATGCTGGGAGCTTTCCGCCTGCGAGCAGCGGGCGATGGTGCGTTGAGCTTCTTCCTGGGAGATGACTTCGTCATCGCTGAGCCACTGCACCATACGTCGCCAGTCCACCGGACCGACGTAGGGTCGCGCCGCAGTGCTGGCCAGGGAAGCGGAGATTGTTTTCATCAGATACCTTTCCGAAACGGGGCTGTGGGCGGCCCGGGGGCTCAGGCCGCGACGGGCTTGAATGCCCGCAGCCATTTGGTGGTCGGCAGGTCCCAGCGCGCCTGGATGGCCTGCGCCTGCACGTCGAGTTCCGCCCGCTTGGGGCGCGTTGGCGTCTTCTGGGCCAGCACCACGGTGTTGCCTTCTCGCGTGGGCTTGAAGGCCCAGAGTGCCTTGTCACCAAAGGCCGCCGCCATGCTCTGCAGGCTGCGCTCAAAGCTGGACGCCCGCCCGAACAGGTTGACCGTCATGCACCCCGTGTCGGTCAGCAAGGCGCGGCAGTCGGCGTAGAAGTCTGCGCTGTCGAGCACCGGCGCTGCGGCCTCATGGTCGTACAGGTCCACCGCCAGCGCATCCACCGTGCCCTGCCACATGGGGTTCTTGATCTCTTGCGCCGCATCGGCCAGCACCACCCGCAGCTTGGGGCCATCGGGCGGCAGCTTGAACCATTGCCGACATACCGCCAAGACCTGTGGGTTGAGCTCGATGGCCGTGGTGCAGATGCGCAGCTTCTTGTGGCAGAACTTGGTGATGGCACCGGCCCCCAGCCCGAGCTGCATGGCATGCCCCTTGGACACCTGGGGCAGGTCGGCAAACAACAGCCACGCCATCATGCGCTGCACGTACTCCAGTTCCAGTTCAAAAGGCTCTGCAACGCGCATGGACCCCTGAATCCACGGGGTGCCCAGGTGCAGGTGGCGCACTTCGCCGTCATCAGAGACGCTGACTTCGGGCAGTTCTTGTGATTTTTCTTTTTTGCGGGTCATTCACAACAATCAAAGCAGGCGGTGGGCCGCCATCAGGTCCGCCCAGGCAGCCAATTTACGTTCAAAACTCCAGGAGGCATTGGCCGGGCTGGTCGAGGGCAGACGGTGCGATGCGATAGAGCGGGCGGAACCAGGCCCGGAACCCGTGCCCACGCGCTGATCGGAAAGCACATCATCATGCGCCGCAGCGCGGGGGGGCCGGAAGCTGCTGAGCACCGCCGGGGCATGCTTGAAGCTCTCACCCCCATTGTGGGCGACGGCGGCGAGCTGCGGACACACCGCCTGCAGGCGCGCAAAGTCGTTGACCTGCGCATTGCGGATGCTGGTGTCCAGGCTGCCCTCCCGCTCGCAGCTCGCATACACATCCCACAGGCCAAGCCCCCTTGCCAGCAACCAGTCGCAACGTGCGGCATACCCTTCGGCCCCTGCGGGCGGCAAGGGATGCTGCGGCCACAGCGCTCGCAAGATCTTCCAGAAATGGTTTTGCGGGTGTGCGTAGTACTGGCGCAGCCGCAAGGAGGCAGCCCCCGGAAAACTTCCGAGGACCAGCACCACCGTGCCTGCAGACACCACCGGCGGCAGCCCCTGGAGGCGCACCGGCGGGGCTGGCGCCGGAGCATCAGGGAGCGGAGGGGGCTGCGTCAGAGCGGCGTCGGGCATCCGCCGATTCTGAACCGAAACCCGTCAGCAACCCCGCGACATCCTCAAAAAAAACGATAGCTGTAAACCCTTTACCACAAAGCGCTAGCCTCCTAAAAACCTACCAATTGGTGGATCAGACGGAGACCAGAGCCTGCAACCGGGGCAGCGCAACCAGCGCATTGGCACAGGTGATACCCGCCAAATCCTCCAGCGGCTGACTGCGCAGCTCGGCCAATGCGCTTGCAATGCGCGGGAGTTCGCCGGGTGCATTGCGCCCTTGGGGCAGGCCTTCGAGCCGCTGGGCGGCGGTGGCATACAACCAATGGGGCGGGATGTCCGGCGCATCGGTCTCCACCACCAGGGCCTCTGCGGGCAGTTCTGCCGCCAGGCGACGCAGCTGCAGCGCCCGGTCGTAGGTCATCGCGCCGCCAAACCCCAGCTTGAAGCCCAGGGCGATGAACGCCTGCGCCTGCTGCACGCTGCCATTGAAGGCATGGGCGATACCGCCTTGTACCGGCAGCTCCCGCAGGCCTTTGAGCAATTTGTCGGACGAGCGGCGCACATGCAGGATTACGGGCAGGTCGAACCGGCGCGCCAGCTGAAGCTGCGTGCGATAGAACTGCTCCTGCCGGGCTGGGTCCAGGCCGGGCACAAAATAATCCAGGCCAATCTCTCCGATGGCCACCAGACGCTGGTCAGCCCGGTGTTGCTCCAGTTCCTGCGCCAGCAGCTCCAGATCTGCGTCGTGCGCGCGCCCTGTGTACAGGGGGTGAATGCCCAGCGCATAGCTATCGCCATGCCGATGGGCCAGGCCGCGCACCGTGGCCCAGTTGCTGCGCTCCACCGCCGGAATCACACAATGGGCCACGCCCTGAGTCCGCGCCTGGGCACGCACGGCATCGCGGTCGGGGTCAAATTCGGGCGCATCCAGGTGGCAATGGGTATCGATCCAGACAGTCATGGGGTGATGATGCCCCATCAGCCCCAACCGCTCCCTCGGCGTGAAACCTTGCAAGTGCACTCTGCAGCGATCCGTGCTAACGTGAAAACCGTGCGCCGTCTCGCGGCGTCTTCCGTAGAAAAGGTGACAGGATGCCCCGGCCCGCCCTCTACAGCAGCTCCCGCCACACCCGCCGCTCCCCACCCGAGCCGGTTGAAAAAGTGCCTGCGCCCACCGAACAACCAGCGGCCAGTGTGATGGAGCCCTCTCCAAACCCTGCCACCAAGCCAGTGGCGGGCACGGCTCTGTCGCGGCGCCATCTGTACGCCCTGTGGGCATTGGTCGCGTTGCTGGCCACACTGCTGCTCTACAGCCTGTGGCTGCACCAGCGCCCCGCCGCCCAGCGGATCACCCAGGAAGACATTGACGCCGCCGTGCTGCGCACGCTGGAGACGACCACCCCGCCCTCCGCCGCCGCCCGCGCTGTGGAAGCGATCTCTCCCTCGATCGTGCGCGTGGTGGGCTACGGCCGCAGCAAAAACGGCAAGGAAGAGGTGGAACGCGGCATTGGCACGGGCGTGGTGATTGTGGACAAAGGCATCATCCTGACCAACCTGCACGTGGTGGCGGGCGCGGACCGCATTGCAATCACCTTCCACGATGGCCTGGAAACCACCGCCAGCATCACGGGCGCCCAGCCCGAAAACGACCTGGCCGTGCTGCAAGCCCACAAAGTACCCGATGACCTCTTCGCAGCCCCGCTGCGCTCCACCCAGGACCTGCGCCCCGGCGACCACGTGGTGGCCGTGGGCTTCCCGTTCGGCATCGGGCCTTCGGCCTCAGCGGGCGTGGTCTCGGGCCTCCAGCGCGAATTCACCTCGCCCGAAGGCAAGCGCCAGCTCAGCAACCTGATCCAGTTCGATGCTGCGGCCAACCCCGGCAACTCCGGTGGCCCACTGGTCACGCTCGATGGCGAGGTGGTGGGCATCGTCACCGCCATCCTGAACCCCACGTCGGCACGCACCTTCATCGGCATCGGGTTTGCGGTGCCCATCGAGAACGCGGCTTCTGCCGTTGGCATGCCCCCCTTCTGATCCCGACCCTTCACAAGGAGCACCATGGAAACCACCCCATCGCCCTCTGCCATGAACAACGCCGCCACCGCCACCCTGATGGAGCAGGTGCTCTACGAAGTCAAGCGCGTGGTGGTGGGCCAGGATCGCTTTCTCGAGCGGGTCATGGTGGCCATGCTCGCACAGGGCCATCTGCTGGTCGAAGGTGTGCCGGGCCTGGCCAAGACGCTTACGGTGAAGACGCTGGCCAGCACCATCCAGGGCAGCTTCAAGCGCATCCAGTTCACGCCCGACCTGGTGCCTGCCGACCTGGTGGGCACGCGCATGTACAACCAGAAGACCGGCGAGTTCAGCACCACGCTGGGCCCGGTCTTCACCCACCTGCTGCTGGCCGACGAAATCAACCGCGCACCCGCCAAGGTGCAAAGCGCCCTGCTGGAGGTGATGCAGGAACGCCAGGTGACGATTGCGGGCGAGACCCACAAGGTGCCCGAGCCCTTCCTGGTGATGGCCACGCAGAACCCCATCGAGACCGAAGGCACCTACGCGCTGCCCGAAGCCCAGGTGGACCGCTTCATGATGAAAGTGCTGCTGGGCTACCCCACCGAGGAGGAAGAGTTCGTGATCGCCCAGCGTGCGCTCGATGTGCCCGTGCAGGTGCTGCCCGTGGCCACCACCGCGCAGCTGGCGGCGCTGCAGGCCGAATGCCGCACCGTGTATGTAGACCCGTCGATGCTGCAATACGCCGTGAAGCTGGTGGCCGCCACCCGCGAGCCCACGCGGCATGGCCTCAAGGACCTGACCGGCTACATCAGCTGCGGCGCCAGCCCGCGCGCCACCATTGCCCTCGCAGAGGGCGCCCAGGCCCTGGCCATGCTGCGCGGGCGCAACTACGTGCTGCCCGAAGACATGACCGACCTGGCGGCCGACGTGCTGCGCCACCGCATCGCGCTGTCGTACGAGGCGCTGTCCGAAGGGCTGGATGCCGATGCCCTCGTCAAGCGCATCATGGCCAAGATACCGGCGCCTGCTCGGCCTCTGCATCATGAGCAAAAAGTTGCCTGACACCACTTCAGCCACGGTCCACACACTGCCCACCCTGCCGGGGCAGGCGGACCGGTTGCTGCGCGAGCTGGAGTGGAAGGTGATCCGCCGCCTGGACGGCCTGCTGCAGGGCGACTACCGCACGCTGATGCGCGGCAGCGGCCTGGACCTGGCCGACCTGCGCGAGTACCAGCCGCATGACGACGTGCGCCACATCGACTGGAACGTGACCGCGCGGCTGAACATCCCCCACGTGCGCGTGTTCACCGAAGACCGCGAGATGTCCGCCTGGTTTTTGCTGGACCTGAGCCCGTCCATCAACTTCGGCCCGCAGGGCAACGCCAAGCGCGACATCCTGACCGGCTTTGTGGCCGTGCTGTCGCGCCTGCTGACGCGCCACGGCAACCGCGTGGGCGCCATGCTCTACGGCGCAGGCAATGCAACCGCCCGCGCTGTGGATGCGGTGTTACCGCCCCGCAACAGCCGCGCCCATGTGCTGCATCTTGTGCACAGACTGTTGACACCGCCGGCCCCTGCCACCGGCACATCCAAACCCGGCGGAGGCGCCACAGAACTGCACCGTTTGCTGCAAACGGGCCTGGCCAACCTGCGCCGCCGCTCCACGGTGTTTGTGGTGTCCGACTTCATCAGCGCACCCGGCTGGGAAAAGCCCCTGGCCCAACTCGCCCAGCGGCACGACGTAGTGGCCGTGCGCCTGCTCGACCCGCTGGAGCTGGAACTGCCCGATGTGGGCCTCATCACGCTGCGCGATGCCGAAAGCGGCGAGCAGCTGCAGGTGGACACCCACGACGCGGGCTTTCGCCGCCGCTTCGCCCGCTTGGCGGCCGAACGCGAGACCGTGCTGCGCGAAGGCCTGACCCGCGCGGGCGCCGACACGCTGGAGCTGTGCACCGACGACGATCTGGTCGATGCCCTGCTGCGTTTCATGGACCTGCGCCAGCGCCGGGTACGCACCTCCCGAGCCGCGCCCTCCCGCGCTGCAGATCCGGCGCAGCACGCCGCCTGAACGAACCACGTCCCCGCCCGAAGGAACACACCATGGTTTTTCTCTGGCCCACCCTGCTCTGGCTGTTGCTGGTCGTGCCCCTGCTGGTACTGATGTACTGGTGGCTGCTGCACCGGCGCAAGAAAACGGCGCTGAGCTATTCCAGCCTGTCGCTGGTGCGCGAGGCCATGGGCCCCGGCCAGAACCTGCGCCGCCACATCCCGCCCGCACTCTTTCTGCTGGCGCTGGTGGCACTGCTGCTGGCCACCGCACGCCCGCTGGCCGTCATCACCCTGCCCTCGCAGGACCAGACCATCATGCTGGCCATGGATGTCTCGGGCAGCATGCGCGCCGCCGATGTGGAGCCCGACCGCCTCACTGCTGCGCAGAACGCCGCCAAGGCCTTCATCGCCGAGCTGCCCCGCCATGTGCGTGTGGGCATCGTGGCGTTTGCCGGCAGCGCCCAGCTGGCCCAGCTGCCCACGCAAAGCCGCGAAGACCTCGTCAAAGCTATCGACAGTTTTCAGCTCCAGCGCGGCACGGCCACCGGCAACGGCATCATGCTGTCGCTGGCCACCATCTTCCCCGACGCGGGCATCGACATCTCCGCCCTGGGCGGCCGCCAGGCCATGCGACCCAAACCCATTGACGAAATTGGCAAACAGGACCCGGCCAAGGCGTTCACGCCCGTGGCGCCCGGCTCCTACACCTCGGCCGCCATCATCATGCTGACCGACGGCCAGCGCACCACTGGCGTGGATCCACTGGAGGCCGCCAAATGGGCGGCCGACCGGGGGGTGCGGGTCTACACCGTGGGCGTGGGTACGGTGGCGGGGGAGACCATCGGCTTTGAAGGCTGGTCCATGCGGGTGCGGCTGGACGAAGAAACCCTGAAGGCCGTGGCCACGCGCACAAACGCCGAGTACTTCCACGCGGCCACCGCCGCGGATTTGAAGAAGGTGTACGAGACGCTCAGCTCACGGCTGACGGTGGAGAAGCGGGAAACCGAAATCTCGTCATTGCTGGCGTTGCTGGGGGCGACGTTGGCGTTGCTGGCAGCCGGGCTGTCGGTGTGGTGGCACGGGCGGATTTTGTGAGATTTTTTGGCTCTACCGCTTACTAGACAAGCGTAAATAGCTACCATTTTTATAGCATATAGCCTGTAGTGCTTGTCTCGGGCGTGCTTGGGATGCGAGTAAGCGCCACCGTGCACTCCTCAGCATTCTCCAAACCATAGACTTCAAAAAAGATAGCTGTCAGCGCATTACCAGCCAGCGCTACACCCCAAAATCTTTTGGAATCTGCTCACGCCGCTCCCAGCGCCATCCGCCCCGACGCCGTCGCCTGGCTCGCATGGCGCGTCTCTACCCGGTTGCGCCCCGCGCGCTTGGCGTCGTAGCACGCCATGTCGGCCGCATACAGCACCGACGGCACATCCTGCAGACTCGCATCCAGCACCACCAACCCGATGCTCACCCCCAGCGTGAAGCTGCGCCCCTGGTACGAAGGCTCCCACGCCTGTACCGAGGCGCGCAGCTGCTCCGCCACCGCCTGGCCCCGTGCCAGCGCGCATCCGGGCAGCACCACCGCAAACTCGTCGCCGCCCAGCCGCGCGGCCCAGCCGATCTGGCGCACCTGGGATTCGAGCAAGCGGGCCACGTGGCGCAGCACATCGTCGCCCGCGTCATGCCCGGCAATGTCATTGACCACGGTGAAGTGGTCCAGATCCAGAAACAGCACCACGCCGTCCCCGGCTGCTTCGCTGCTGTCTGCATCCGGTGCGCGCGGGCGCATCGAGCGTTCGGCCAGCAGCAGGCCCAGGCGCTCGTCAAACGCATTGCGGTTGTAAAGCTGGGTCAGGGCATCGTGCGTGCGCTCCCACGCCTGCTGCATCTGTGCCTCGCGTGCAGCGGTGATGTCCTCCAGAATCCAGACGGTGCCGCCTGCCATCTCGTCGGGCCGCACACCACGGCCCTGCACGCGGGCCCACACGGGGGTGCCATCCTTGCGCATGAAGCAGACATCGCCATCGAAGGCGCCATGTGCGGCGAACTCGGCCTGCACACGCTCGCCAATGCGGCCGTATTCAGCATCGTTGGCATACAGGGTGCGCGCCGGATGGCCCTGCAGTTCGCCCTCGGTGTAGCCCAGCATCAGGCAGGCCTGCCGGCTCACCACCTCCAGGATGCCGTGGCGCGAGATGACGATGCCCACCGAGGCACTGTCGAGCACGGCCTGGAACTGCCCGTCCAGCGTGGCCTTGTGCTGCTGCTGCAGGCTGCCCTGCTGCACCATGCCCTGGAACATTTGCACCAGTTCGCCCACTTCACCCCCCGCACGCGGCCAGGCGACGGTGCCCTGCGGCGGGCCAGCACGCGTGCTGCGCCGCAGCAGCTGGCGGGCACTGTGCGTGAGCTGCGCCAGCGGCTGCGCCATCCAGGCCATCAGCCCGGCCACGAGCAGCATGCACAGCGCCATGCTGGCGGCGGCCAGCCACCAGGCTTCGCGCTGTGCACCCTGCAGTGGCGCCAGCAGCGCCTGCGAGGGGCTGACCCGCGCCACGATCCATTGCGGCAGCGGCATGCCCGCCATGCTGACGATGTGCTGGTCTTCAAGATGGGTCGTGCCCCGCCCTACCACTGGCTGGGCCTGCTCCAGCCAGCGGCTGTAGACGGGCGCCAGGCCCGTCTCGTCGCTCACCTTGCCCATGATGCGGGTCGGGTCCGAGTGCGAGAGGATGGTGCCGTCGCGCGTAAACACCAGCAGCCGAGAATCATCGCGCGCGGGCAGCGTCATGGACGGCGGCAGCAGGCCCTGCGATTGCAGGCGCAACGCACCCGCCACCACACCCAGCACAGTGCCGTCTTCGCGGTGCAGCGGCATGGTGAACATCACGCGCGCGTCGCTGGTGCGCCCGGCAATCAGCTCGGACACCAGCGGCTTGCCGTCGATGAGCGTGCGGCGCAGCGCATCGCGCTCGGCGGGGTCCAGGTTGGAGGCCTTGTCCAGCCGCCCCCCACGCAAGTTCAGCCGCAGTTCTCCATTGTCGCGGGCGACCTGCATCGCATCAAAGAACTGCACGGCGGGCAGGCCCTGCTGGAGCAGCCATTCGAGGGCCGAGGGTGATTCGAGCATGGCGGGCGTAATACCAGCAGCCACCGTGCGCAACACCTTCTGGCTTTGCTCGATCTTGCTGGCCAGCAGGCGGGCCACCACCTCGACCTCATCGGTCTGCTGGCTCACCACCCGGCGCATGGCCTCTTGCCCGGAGGCCCGCGTAACCAGCCACGCCGACACCGCCCCCGACAGCCCCACGGCCAGCACCGCCACCAGCACCAGCCGCAACACCAGCGGACCGGGCATTGACCAGCCCGGCGCGTCCTGTGGCGGCGCAGGGTGGGTCGGGGGCGTCATGGACACTCCGCGCAGGGAGCGCCCGATGGGCGCAAAGGGGTGGCGTTGGGCATGGGGACAGGTCAAACCGGACAGGTCCCAACAAATATACGCAGCCCCTGCAGCCCAGGGCTTGGGTAGAACCCTCAGTGAAACCCAAGGACAAACCCTGACGAGGAAGCCCCCTGAGCCGCAGCGCGGCTTCCCCCGGAGGGGGACGCACCCAGGGGCCTGGCAAAGCCAGTTCCACGGGTGCGCTCGCTGGCGGCGCGCCAGTAGCAGAAGCGGTGCGCGCTATTTTTCGCGCGGCGCCGAAGCCATCCACACTGGGTTCAGTTCAGCAACCCGCCATCGACTGCAGCGCCCGGGGTTGGGGCAGGTTCAGCACATTGCCCGTGCCGTGGATAAGGCCCAGCTCCCGCAGATGGCGCAGCACGCGCGAGAAGGTTTCGGGGGCGATGCCCAACTGCGCCGCAATCAGGCGCTTGCGCTGGTGCAGCGTGACCTGCATGGTGCCGCTGTGGTCGGGCTGGGCGTGGTTGAGCAACCACTGCGCGCAGCGCGATTCGGCATCCTGCGCGAGGCGGCTCACGGCCAGCTCGGACTGCTGGCGGTAGCCCTGAGCCATGTCGAGCAACAGGCCCCGTGCACCCGCCGGCATTTCTGCAAGGCTGCGGCGAAACTCCTCGATGGGAAGGCGGCGCACCTGCACACGTGTATCGGCCACCATGTCCACCGGCAGCGGCATGCCCATCAGGGCCGACGCGGCATCGAGCCAGAACGGCCCTTCCACGGCCCCCAACTGGTGGCGCAGGTAGCCATCGTCGAGCACGCCGCGCAGCACGCGGCCACTTTCGAGGTGCAGCACAGACGTCAGCACCTCGTTGCGCCTGCGCAGCACTTCACCGGCGGCAATCACCTCGGTTTCGGCGGGCAGTGAGAAATAGGTAGAGGGCAGCATGGGACGGACTGTGCCGCGCCCCGGACCGCTGGGCATTGAGCAAGATCAAACCGAACCCTCGCGGCAGCCCTGCCGCTGCGCCAGGGTTGAGCCAACGCATGAACAACCTGCATGCCCCCCCCAACGTCCACCCCAGGGAATGGCCTGCCACCTGACGGAAACAGTGTGTAACAAGGTTGTCACACCCGGCCGATATCGTGGGCTCCTTGCTCAGAGCCCCCCCATCTACCGTGACGCACAACCCCCTTTGGAGCCGACTGGAGGCGATGATGGCCTTGCTGTCCCCGGCTGCGCGCCATGGCAAGGGCCCTCTGGCACAACTCATGCGCGAAGGGGGCCTGCACTGCGTGTTTCAGCCCCTGGCCGATCTGCGCGAGGGCAGCGTGTATGCCCACGAAGCCCTGATCCGGGGCCCCGAGGGCACCCCTTTGCACACGCCCGATGCCTTGCTGGAGCTGGCGCGGCGCGAGCACATCCTTCAGGACTTCGAGCTGCTGTGCGTGTTCACCGCCTTGCAGCAGTGGGGCGTTCAGAAGGCGCCGGGCCGCCTGTTTGTGAACATCAGCGCCGACGCGCTGGTGCACGGGGTGGCCCTGGTGGGCGCGCCGATGCTGGGCGAGGCCGTGCGCAGCTTTGGCGTGAGCGCCCGCCTTCTGGTGCTGGAAATCACCGAGCACGAGCGCGTGACCGACATGCCCCAGCTGCGCCAGGCCATCAAGGCGGTGCACGCCTGCGGCGCGCGGCTGGCGCTGGACGACTTTGGCGACGGCCGCTCCAGCCTGCGGCTGTGGTCCGAGGTGAAGCCCGACTTCGTGAAGATCGACAAATACTTCATCCGCGACATCAGCAACCAGCCCGAAAACCTGCAGATGCTGCAGGCCATCAAGGGCATAGCCCATATGTTTGGCACCAAGCTGATTGCCGAAGGCATCGAGACACGCGACGACCTGCGCGCGCTGCGCGACCTGGACGTCCCTTACGGCCAGGGCTGGCTGCTGGGCCGCCCTGCCAAGGCCCCGCGCGAGGCCGTGGAGAGCCCGGCACAGGAAGTGATGCAGGACCGCCGCGTGGCCGTGCTGCCGCACCTGGGCCAGACGGCGCGCCCCGGCATCCTGCGCAGCCTGCTGGTGGTGCAGGCGCCCACCGCCGCGCCCGCCACCAGCAACGATGCAGTGGCCGCCATGTTCCATGAGCGCACCGACCTGCATGCGCTGGCCGTGGTGGACGGCACGCGCCCCGTGGCACTCATCAACCGCCAGCAGTTCATGAACCACTACGCCACGCTGTACTTTCGCGAGGTGCATGGCCGCAAATCGTGCCTGGCGTTTGCCAACCAGGCGCCGCGCGTGGTCGAGCTGGACTGTGACGTGGACCAGCTCGTGGGCATCCTCACCTCGCAGGACCAGCGCTACCTGAACGACGGCTACATCGTCACCGACAACGGCCGCTACCTGGGCCTGGGCACGGGCGACCAACTGGTGCGCGCCGTGACAGAAACTCGCATCGAAGCCGCGCGCCATGCCAACCCGCTGACCTTTCTGCCCGGCAACATCCCCATCAGCCTGCACATGCAGCGCCTGCTGGACCACCACACCGAGTTCGTGGCGTGTTATGCCGACCTGAACAACTTCAAGCCCTTCAATGACCACTACGGCTACTGGCGCGGCGACCAGATGATCCGCCTCGTCGCCCGCCTGGCCACAGCCCACTGCGACGCGCGGCGCGACTTTGTGGGCCATGTGGGTGGGGACGATTTCATGCTGATCTTTCAGAGCAGCAACTGGCTGCAGCGCTGCAAGAACATCGTGGACGCCTTTGCCCGCGAAGCGCTCACGCTGTTTGACGACGAGGCCCGGCGCGCCGGTGGCATCCAGGCCGAAGACCGGCATGGTGTGCCACGGTTCTTTCCGTGCACCACGCTGGCCATTGGTGCGGTGCGCATCACGCCCGGGCGCTTTCGGCATGCCGAGGAAGTGGCCAACCTGGCGGCCGTGGCCAAGCATGAGGCCAAGCAGGCAGCGACCGGTGTGGTGCTGCATGGGGGCTTTACCGAATCAAGCCTGGGCGCGCTGGCGGCGACGCGGGCGCTGCAGGATGTGCTGGCGGCATAGGGGGTGGAGGGAGCAGCGTAGTTTCCGTCGCGTATTGGGACTGGGCGATTCACGCGGCAAGCCAGTCCGCTTGGACCTCTAGCGCGCCTCTGAAGGAAGCCCATGCGCTCATGGATTCTGTGCGCGCCCGGATTGAGTTCCCGGGCACGCAGCCTTTCAGCTGTGCAAGCTATAGTTTGATCGGCTGAGGCATGCCGAGTTTCTCTGAAGTTTTATACCTGTGCTTTTGTGCAGCACATGGACCGCCATCCCAAGCTGCAAGCCACTTTCAGGAGGAATCGGTGTCCAGAATATCCTGCAAGCCCCAGTTTATCCCACAGGTTTTGTGGTTTAAATTGCGTTGGGCGTCACTATGAGCGGCTACTTCTGCAAAACCTGCGGCGAACACCACGATGAATTGCTGATGTGCCTCGGCCCCAGCGCTCCCGACCTTTGGTACTCCATTCCAGAAGGCGAGCGGTCGGAACGGGGTGAGCTGACCTCCGATCAGTGCGTGATCGACGGCCAACACTTCTTTGTGCTTGGGCGCATCGTCATTCCAGTAGTCGATGGGCCGGAACCATTCGTTTGGTTGGCTTGGGTCTCACTGAGCGAAGCAAACTTTCTACGGACTTGCGAGCTCTGGGAAAGTGAGGGCAGGGAAAGCGAACCGCCATACTTTGGTTGGTTACAGAACTCGCTGCCATATGAACCGACAACGCTGAATCTCAAGACGCATGTCCAAACCATGCCCGTTGGCGAGCGACCCAACATCGTGCTGGAGTTGACGATTCATCCTCTTTCCATAGAGCAACACTCCGGAATCTCATTGGCAAGAGTCCAGCAGATTGTCGAGTCAGCACTGCATGGGTAAGGTGACGCCCAACCATTCCATCGAGCGGACTTGCCTTCGGCTAGCCGCTCATGTCAAACGTTAACCGCCACCAAGCGAACTGGCCCCACATCTCGCTGCGCACCACCCATGAACGAAGCCGAAATCGCCTCAGGCCTGCCAAGCACGCCGAACTATCAATACGCGCAGCGCGTGGGGAATCAGCTCTTCCTTGCAGGCCAGGTGCCACAAGTTCCCGATGGCTCGATCATGGCGCCCGGAGATCCGTGCGCCCAGGCATCGCAGTGTTTGGAGAATCTGAGCAAGGTTCTGGCTGTTCACGGGTTTGCCGCGCCAGACATTCGCCGCCTTGTTGTCTACGTCGTTGGCGAACAGGCCGACCTTTCAGCGGCCTGGGGCGCCGTGACCGAGCACTTTGGGGGGCAAGTGCCTCCGGCAACGCTCTTGGGCGTCGCCCGCCTGGGATACCCGGGGCAGATGGTGGAGATCGACGCCACCGTCGTCAAGGGCTAGGAGTCTGCACGGCTTCGCTGGAGTGCAGAGTGACGCCTCCTCCACAACCCTCAAGGCCCTGTAGGCGCCCCCGCCTCAAACCACCGCCCAATCAGCGCCCGCTCCGCATCGGTAATCTGCGTGGCATTGTTCATGGGCATGAGTTTTTGCACCACCACCTGCTGGTAGATGGCCTGGGCGTGTTGCTTGACCATGTCCGGCGAGTCGAGCCGCAGGTTCTTCATCTGCACCGCCTCGCCGTGGCACAGGTAGCAGCGTTGCTCCAGCACGGCTTGCACAGATTTGTAGTCATTTTGGCCGCTAGCGCTTGCTGTAATTGCGCCAGCAGCTCCTGAAACAGGAGCACCACTGACAGCAGCCATGGGCGCGGGGCACATCCACACGATGGCGCCCACGATGACGGCCACGCCCACCAGCGCATACGGCAGCGGGTTGCCGTTGCGGCCCAGCTTGTAGCCGTGGCGCATCACAAAGAACTGGCGGATGGCGGCGCCCGCAAACATCATCAGGATGAGCACCAGCCAGTTTTGCGGGTGGCTCCAGGTAAAGCTGTAATGGTTGCTGAGCATGGCAAACAGCACGGGCAGCGTGAAGTAGGTGTTGTGCACGCTGCGCTGCTTGCCGCGTTTGCCGTGGATGGGGTCCACGGGCTCGCCCGCCTTGATCTGTGCGATCACGGTGCGCTGGCCTGGGATGATCCAGAAGAACACGTTGGCGCTCATGGCCGTGGCGATCATCGCGCCCACCAGCAAGAAGGCTGCGCGGCCAGCAAACCAGTGGCAGGCCAGCCACGAGGCGATGCACACCAGCACGAAGACGAGCGCACCCACGATGGCGTCGCCGTTCTTCCTCTGGCCAAAGATGCGGCAGATCGCGTCGTACATCAGCCAGAACACGAAGAAGAACGCGAGCGCCACCACGATGGCCGTGGCAGGCGCCCAGTCCATCTTCGACTTGTCGATGAGGTAGGTGCTGGCGCTGTAGAGGTACGACACGGTGAACAGCGCAAAGCCGCTGATCCACGTGCTGTAGCTTTCCCAGAAGAACCAGTGGAGGTGGCCGGGCAGCTTGGGCGGCGACACGGCGAACTTGACCGGGTGGTAGAACCCGCCGCCGTGCACGGCCCAGAGTTCGCCGCTGACGCCCTGTTTTTTGAGGTCTTCGTCTTCGGGCGGCGTGAGGCTGCTGTCGAGGAACACGAAGTAGAACGACGAGCCAATCCAGGCGATGGCGGTGATGACGTGGACCCAGCGCAACAGCAGGTTGGCCCAGTCGAGAAAGTAGCTTTCCATATCTCAACCTTGATGGCGCGTCAGCGCCAAACAGCAAACCTGCTCACCACTGCGGGCGCTCTGAGCAGAAATTTTGGTCGCGCACCTTGGCGGGCAAACCCGCCGGGGCACCGCTGCGACCCGTAAACCGTCAACAAATCCGTTGAAAAGTGTATGCAGAAATTGTTCCCGACTCCAGCCCCAATCCGAGGCATGGAGGCCCGGAATTACCCTCAGCCCGCCCCCTTCAGCGTCTGCAGCAGCTGCGCAGCCACCGCCACGGCGATCACTTCAGGCTCCTTGCCCTCAATGCCGGGGATACCAATGGGGCAGGTGACCTGGGCCAGTTCGTCCTGTGCAAAGCCGCGCCCATGCAGGCGATTGCGAAACGTCGCCCATTTGGTCTTGCTGCCTATGAGGCCGATGAAAGGCAGGTCGCCCTGTTCACGCTGGCGGCGCAGGCAGGCGGCCACCACGTCCAGGTCTTCGGCATGGCTGAAGCTCATGATCAGCACGCGGCTGCCCGGCGCCAGGCGAGGCACAGCCAGTTGCACGGGCTCGGAGTGTTCGCAGACCACGCCCTCGGGCGTGGGGCTAGGGAAGATGCCGTCGCGGCTGTCGATCCAGGTCAGCGCAAACGGCAGCGGCGCCAGCACCCGCGCCAGCGCGTGGCCCACATGGCCGCCACCGAACAGCGCCACGGGGTGCTGGTGCGGCGACAGGCGCGCGCGCAGACCGGCAGCGGGGGCCAGGTCGGCAGCGGTCAGCACCTCAAAACCCAGGTACACCACGCCCCCGCAGCATTGCCCCAGCGCCGGGCCCAGTGCAAAACGCATGGGTGGCTGCCCCGGGGCCGGGCCGGGCACACCGCCCAGGCGGCGGCGCGCTTCGGCAATCGCCTGCAGCTCCAGATGGCCGCCGCCGATGGTGCCCACGATACGGTCTGCGAACACGGCCATCCACGCGCCGGGTTCACGCGGGGCCGAGCCTTCGATAGACTCCACCCTTACCAGACAGGCGGGGTCGGCTGCAAGGCCGTCCAGCAACAAAAGTACATCAGTCAATCCAGATCCTTCACGCCACCAAGGGTCGCCCGCCCCACGGGGCATCGTTCAGTTCACAAAAGCCATCATGCCGCCCACCCCCACCGAGCGCTCCTCCAGCCACCGCAGCCCCTGGCTGCTTGCCGGACTCATGGCCGCCGTTGCATCACTGGTGGCGGCCTGTAAGTCGGCCCCCGAGCCACCAGCCCCGGCGCAGGACAGCACCATGCCCAGCCCGGACACCGCCAGCGTCAAGGGGCCTGTGCCCGCTGCCGCAGGCTCGGCGCGCGCGTCTGCCGCCAGCACGGCACGCGCTTACCGCGAAGACGCTGCCACCCACCTTTATGGCCTGAACGCACAGCGTGTGTACAAGGGCAAACTGCCGCCCATGCTGTATGCCATCGGCGTGCTGGAGGTGGATATCGACCGCGCCGGCAAGGTCACGCGCCTGCGCTGGATGCGTGCTCCCAAACACGCCCCCGAGGTGGTGGCCGAAATCGAACGCACCGTACGCGCCGCAGCCCCCTTCCCTGCGCCCACGCGCATGGGCAAGGTCACCTACACCGACACCTGGTTGTGGGACAAAAGCGGGCATTTCCAGCTCGATACGCTCACCGAAGGGCAGCATTAGGTACATCCCCCTGAGCGGCTACGCCGCTTCCCCCTTCTCTCGAAATCGCTCCGCGACTTCGGGAAAGGGGACGATGCCCTCGCCGCGGGGCGGCCCTTGCTTGGCATCCCTGGTCCGGGCAGCGCCAGTAAAGACGGCCACGCGATGCCACGCACCGCAGCAGTACCTCTCACGACCCACGGTAGGTCGAATAGCTCCACGGGCTGACCAGCAGGGGCACGTGGTAGTGCTGGTCGGCGTGCGCAATGCCGAAGTCCAGGCTCACTTGGTTCAGAAAATTGGGTTCGGGCAACTCCACACCCCGGGCCTTGAAGTACCCCGCCACATCAAACCGCAGCCGGTAGGTGCCGGTGCGCAGGCTGGCGTTGTCGAACAGCGGGGCATCGGTGCGGCCATCGTGGTTCAGCACCAGGCGCTTGATGAGGGTGGCGTTGTCGCCGTCGGTGGAGTACAGGGCCACCTCCATGCCAGCGGCGGGGCAGCCGTTCATGGTGTCCAGAACGTGGGTGCTCAATCCCATAGGGAATCTCCTGAAGTGGGGGCCACGGCCAATCGGCGAGGATTGCCGGACCGCAGTGTGTAGACCAAAAGTGTATACACTTTTCGCCATCCACCGTATCATGCCGCCATGGAATCCTCATCCACCAGCGCCATTGTTGACGCTCTGACCCGCGCCATCGTAGAGCACCGCCTGCAGCCGGGCACCAAGCTGGCCGAGCAGAAGCTGGCCGACCACTTTGGCGTGTCGCGCACGCTGGTGCGCCAGGCGCTGTTTCAGCTTGCGCAAAACCGCCTCGTCACGCTGGAGCCTGCGCGCGGTGCGTTCGTGTCCACCCCTTCAGTGGAAGAAGCCCGCCAGGTGTTCGCCGTGCGCCGCATGCTCGAAACCGAGATGACCCGCGCCTTCGTGCAGAGCGTAACCCCCGCCAAGATCAAGGCGCTGCGCACCCATGTGGCCAGCGAGAAGGCCGCCATGGACACCGCCGACGCCAGCAGCCGCACCGAGCTGCTGGGCGACTTCCATGTGCGCATGGCCGAGCTGATGGGCAACGAGGTGCTGGCGCAGATGCTGGGCGACCTGATCTCGCGCTGCGCGCTCATCACGCTGATGTACCAGTCGGCCAGCGCCGCAGAACACTCGCACGAGGAGCACACCGACATCGTGACAGCCCTGGCCGCGCGCGACGAAGAACGCGCCGTCGCCCTGATGCAAAGCCACCTCGAACATGTCGAAGCCAGCCTGACCTTTGACCGCAAGCGCCCGGCCAGCGATCTGGCCGCCGCCCTGGCCCCCATCACCGCCTGACCTTCCGAAGTTTTCCGCATTCCCATGATCTACGATTCCACCCAAGCCTACCCCCGCGACCTCATCGGCTACGGCAAGACCCCGCCCCACGCGCAGTGGCCGGGCGGTGCGCGCATTGCCGTGCAGTTTGTGCTGAACTACGAGGAAGGCGGCGAAAACGCCGTGCTGCATGGCGATGCGGGCAGCGAGCAGTTCCTCTCCGAAATGTTCAACCCAGCGAGCTACCCCGAGCGGCACATGAGCATGGAGGGCATCTACGAATACGGCTCGCGCGCCGGCGTGTGGCGCATCCTGCGCGAGTTTGAAAAACGCCATCTGCCGCTCACGGTGTTTGGCGTGTCCACGGCTCTGCAGCGCCACCCCGAGCTCACAGCCGCCTTTGTGGAGCTGGGCCACGAGATCGCCTGCCACGGCCTCAAGTGGATCCACTACCAGCACATCCCTGAAGAGGTGGAACGCGCCCACATGCAAGAGGCCATGGACATCATCCAGCGCATGACGGGCGAGAGAGGAAGCTCGGAAGGCCATGTGCATGGCCTGGGCTGGTACACCGGCCGCGACAGCCCCAACACCCGCCGCCTGGTGGCCGACTTTGGCGGCTTTGAATACGACAGCGACTACTACGGCGACGACCTGCCCTTCTGGATGAAGGTGCAAAAGACCGACGGCAGTGTGGCGCCCCAGCTCATCGTGCCCTACACGCTGGACTGCAACGACATGCGCTTTGCGCTGCCCCAGGGCTACTCGCACGCCGACCCGTTCTTTCAGTACATGAAGGACACCTTCGACGCGCTGTATGCCGAAGGCGACCCCAACGGCGACAACGCGCCCAAGATGATGAGCATCGGCATGCACTGCCGCCTGCTGGGCCGCCCCGGTCGCATCACGGCGCTGCAGCGGTTTCTGGACCACATTGCCCAGCACGACAAGGTGTGGGTGGCACGGCGCATCGACATTGCGCGCCACTGGGCGCAGCATCATCCCGCGCCAACCGTGTGAGCCAATTTATGAACCAAATTGGCCTCCAGCGCTTATCCAATAAGCGCAAGCAGCTCACTTTTTTGAAGCACCCACCATGCCACTGACCCTGGAACAACTCAACGCCGCCAGCCCCGCCGAGGCCTTGGCGCTGCTGGACGGGCTGTACGAGCACTCGCCCTGGATTGCCGAGCAGGCCCTGGCGCAGCGGCCCTTCCGAACGCTGGCGCACCTGAAGCACGCGCTGGCGCAGGTGGTGCGCACTGCCGAGCTGGACGCCCAGCTGGGCCTGATCCGCGCCCACCCCGAGCTGGCGGGCAAAGCCATGGTGGCAAAAAACCTCACGGCCGAATCCACCAACGAGCAAAGCACGGCGGGCCTGACCCAATGCACGCCCGAGGAGTTCGAGCGCATCCAGCAGCTCAACGCGGCCTACAACGAGCGCTTCGGCTTCCCGTTCATCCTGGCCGTGCGCGGGCCGCGCGGCACGGGCCTGGCCAAGCGGGAGATCATCGACACCTTTGCGCGGCGCCTGGACAACCACCCCGAGTTCGAACTGGCCGAGGCCCTGCGCAACATCCACCGCATTGCCGAGATTCGCCTGAACGACAAGTTCGCGGCCGAGCCCGTGCTGGGCAACGACGTGTGGGACTGGCAGGAAAAACTGGCCGAACACTCCGACCCCGGCTTTGCCGAAAAAGGCCAGCTCACCGTCACCTACCTCACCGACGCGCACCGCGCCTGCGCACAGCGCATCAGCCACTGGATGCGCGACTGCGGCTTTGACGAGGTGGAGATCGACGCCGTGGGCAACGTGGTGGGCCGCTACCACCCGGCGGCCCCAGGCGCACGCTACCTCATGACCGGCAGCCACTACGACACCGTGCGCAACGGCGGCAAATACGACGGCCGCCTGGGCATCTTCGTGCCCATGGCCTGCGTGCGCGAGCTGCACCGCACCGGCCAGCGCCTGCCCTTCGGCATCGAGGTGGTGGGCTTTGCCGAAGAGGAAGGCCAGCGCTACAAGGCCACCTTCCTGGGCTCGGGCGCGCTCATCGGCGACTTCAACCCCGCATGGCTCGACCAGAAGGACGTGGATGGTGTGACCATGCGCGCGGCCATGCAGCATGCAGGCTTGTGCATTGATGACATCCCCAAGCTGCAGCGCGACCCGGCGCAGTACCTGGGTTTCATCGAGGTGCACATCGAGCAGGGCCCGGTGCTCAACGAGCTGGACCTGCCCCTGGGTGTGGTCACCTCCATCAACGGCAGTGTGCGTTTTCTGTGCGAGATGATCGGCACCGCCAGCCACGCTGGCACCACCCCGATGGACCGCCGCCGCGACGCGGCCGTGGCCGTGGCGGAGCTGGCGCTGTATGTGGAGCAGCGCGCCGCGCAAGATGGCGACTCGGTGGGCACCATCGGCCAGCTGCAGGTGCCCGCTGGCTCCATCAACGTGGTGCCGGGGCGTTGCCTGTTTTCACTGGATCTGCGCGCCCCTACCGATGCCCAGCGCGATGCGCTGGTGAGCGATGTGAAAGAGCAGCTCGCCCACATCGCGGCCCGGCGTGGCCTGCGCTACACCCTGGAAGAATCCATGCGCGCCGCCGCCGCGCCCAGTGCGCCCGCCTGGCAGCACCAGTGGGAGCGCGCCGTGGACACTCTGGGCGTGCCCGTGTTCCGCATGCCCAGCGGCGCGGGGCACGACGCGATGAAGCTGCACGAAATCATGCCCCAGGCCATGCTCTTTGTGCGCGGCCAGAACTCCGGCATCAGCCACAACCCGCTCGAATCCACCACCAACAACGACATGCAGCTGGCCGTGGACGCCTTCACCCAGGTGCTGCGCCAACTTGCCGAGGAACCACAACCATGACAACGAATAACAACTACGCCGCGCTGGACGCCTGGATCGACCAGCACTTCGACGAGGAAGTGCGCTTTCTGCAGGCCCTGGTGCGCGTGCCCACCGACACACCGCCCGGCAACAACGCACCCCACGCCGAACGCACGGCCGAGCTGCTCAAGGAGTTTGGCTACGAGGCCGAAAAACACGCGGTGCCCGCTTCCGATGTGCTGGCCTACGGCATGGAGTCCATCACCAACCTCATCGTGCGCCGCAAGTACGGTGCGCAGGGCGACGGCGGCAAAACCATTGCCCTGAACGCCCACGGCGACGTGGTGCCCCCCGGCGAAGGCTGGACGCACGACCCCTATGGCGCCGAGATCGTGGATGGCGCCATGTATGGCCGCGCCACTGCCGTGAGCAAGAGCGACTTTGCATCGTTCACCTTTGCCGTGCGCGCCCTGGAAGCCATGGCCAAGCCCACGAAGGGCGCGGTCGAGCTGCACTTCACCTACGACGAAGAGTTTGGCGGCGAGCTGGGCCCCGGATGGCTGCTTCAAAAGGGGCTGACGAAGCCCGATTTGATGATTGCCGCAGGCTTCAGCTACGAAGTGGTCACCGCCCACAACGGCTGCCTGCAAATGGAAGTGACCGTGCACGGCAAGATGGCCCACGCCGCCGTGCCGCACACCGGCGTGGACGCGCTGCAGGGCGCGGTGCACATCCTGAACGCGCTGTACGCGCAGAACGACGAATACAAGAAGGTCACGTCCAACGTCACCGGCATCAAGCACCCCTACCTGAACGTGGGCCGCATCGAAGGCGGCACCAACACCAATGTCGTGCCCGGCAAGGTGATGTTCAAGCTCGACCGCCGCATGATCCCTGAAGAGAACCCGGTGGAAGTCGAAGCCGCCATCCGCCGCATCATTGAGCAGGCTGCGGGCGAACGCGCTGGCATCAGCGTGGAGATCAAGCGCCTGCTGCTGGCCAACGCCATGACCCCGCTGGCGGGCAATGCACCGCTGGTCGAGGCGATCCAGAAACACGCCCAGGCCGTGCTGGGCGAGCCCGTGCCCGCCGTGGGCACGCCGCTGTACACCGACGTGCGCCTGTATGTGGAGCGCGGCATCCCCGGCGTGATCTACGGGGCCGGGCCACGTACGGTTCTCGAATCCCACGCCAAGCGCGCCGACGAGCGACTGCAGCTGGAAGACCTGCGCAGTGCGACCAAGGTGATTGCGCGGGCGCTGTGCGATCTCCTGGCGTGAACTGTCAGGCAGAACTTGGGGGAAATTAGCCTCTAGCGCTTATCCATCAAGCGCTGGAAGCTACAAAATTAATAGCGCACGGAAATCGTTTACGTTGGTGTGGGTAGGCCCCGTCACCACCAGATCCCCCAGGGGCTCAAAGAAGCCATAGGCGTCGTTGCGGTCCAGGTGGGCTGCGATGCGCAGGCCCGCCGCCTCGGCCCGCGCCAGCGTGTCGGGCGCCACGCGGGCACCCGCGTTGTCCTCCACGCCGTCGATGCCGTCGGTGTCTGCGGCCAGCGCCCACACACCCGGCTGCCCCTGCAGCGCCTGCGCCAGGCCCAGGCAGAACTCGCCCGCGCGGCCACCCCGCCCCCGGGGTGCGCCTGGCGGCTGTGGGCGTACCGTCACGGTCGTCTCACCGCCAGACAGGATCACGCACGGCCTTGTGAAGGGCTGACCACGCCGCGCCACGGCCCGCGCCAGCGCGGCGTGCACCTTGCCCACCTCGCGCGATTCGCCTTCGATTTCGTCCGACAAGATGTGCGCCTGCACACCCGCCGCCCGCGCGGCCTCGGCCGCAGCTTCCAGCGACTGCTGGGGCGTGGCGGTCATGTGCACCACATGGTGAGCAAACACGGCGTCGCCGGGCTTCGGGGTTTCCAGCGTGCCCGCTTCGAGGGCTGAGCGCACTGCAGAGGGTACCTCGATGCGGTAGCGGTCCAGGATGGACAGCGCATCGGCGCAGGTGGTGGCATCAGGCACCGTGGGGCCGCTGGCAATGACCGAAGGGTCGTCCCCCGGCACATCGCTGATGGTGAGCGTGACCACCCGCGCAGGCGCGCAGGCCGCCGCCAGCCGCCCGCCCTTGATGCGCGAGAGGTGCTTGCGCACACAGTTCATTTCGTCGATGGCAGCGCCGCTTTCGAGCAGCGCCTTGTTGATGCGCTGCTTGTCCTCCAGCGTGAGGCCGTCGCCCGGGAGCGTGAGCAGGGCGGAGCCCCCGCCCGAGATGAGGCACAGCACGAGGTCGTTTTCAGTCAGACCCTGCGTCAGCGCCAGGATGCGCTGCGCAGCAGCCAGGCCCGCCGCATCGGGCACGGGGTGGGCGGCCTCGACCACTTCGATGCGCTGCGCCAGGCCTTGCAGCCGGGGCGGTGTGTGGTGGTAGCGCGTGACCACCAGCCCCGACAAGGGTGCATCCGCAGGCCACAGTGCTTCGACGGCCTGCGCCATGGCGCCGCCCGCCTTGCCAGCACCCAGCACCAGCGTGCGGCCTCCGCTTTCGCGGCTGGGCGGCGGGGGCAAAAAGGCTGCAGTGTTGTGCAGCGGCAGCGCGCGGCGCACGGCAACACCGTAGAGATATTCGAGGAATTCGCCGCTCTGGCGAATGGGGTTTGGCACGGTGGGGGGGGTGGTCATGAATGGTCGTCTCCGCGAGCGATTGTGCGGGCACGGCCGGGGCATGACCGTGCGCAGAAGTCAAAACTACTTCAACCCAGCCCACGGCGGCATGACGCGGTGGCGACGCGGTTACCACGCGCAGCGCGGGATAACCCCATGTTCTGGCCCGCAACTGTTGTCTACAGTTCTTGTATGCAAGATTGACCAACAGTATCGCCTTCCTATCCAAAGGGTTCACATGCTCCGCTTTCTCAACTCCTTGTTTGGCCGGGTGGTCCTGGCCTTGATTGCTGGCGTGGCCATCGGGCTGCTCTGGCCCGACACGGCCGTGCAGCTCAAGCCGCTGGGCGACGGTTTCATCAAGCTCATCAAGATGCTGATCCCGCTCATCGTCTTTTGTGTGGTGGTTCACGGCATCGCGGGCACGGGCGACCTGAAGCGTGTGGGCCGCGTGGGCATCAAGTCGCTGATCTACTTCGAGGTGGTCACCACCATCGCGCTGGTGCTGGGCCTGGCGCTCGCGTTCTGGTTTGAACCCGGTGTGGGCATGAATGTGGACCCGAAGGCGCTCGACCCCAAGGCGATGGGCGCCTATGCAGACAACGCCAGCAAGCTCACGGGTGGCGGCTTCAGCGACTTTTTGCTCAAGCTCATCCCCACCACCGCCGTGAGCGCCTTCGCCAATGGCGATGTGCTGCAGGTGCTGCTGTTCTCCATTGTGTTTGGCTGCGCGCTGGCGCTGATGGGCGAGCGCGGCGCGCGCGTCACCAGCCTCATCGAAGACCTGTCGCACGTGCTGTTCAAGACCATGGGCCTGATCATCAAGCTGGCGCCGCTGGGTGTGCTGGGCGCGATTGCGTTCACGGTGGGCAAGTACGGCATTGGCTCGCTCAAGCAGCTGGGCATGCTGGTGGTGCTGTTCTATGCGGCAGTGGCCATCTTCGTGGTGGTGGTGCTGGGCCTGATCATGCGGTTTTCGGGCTTCAGCCTGTTCAAGCTGCTGCGCTACCTGCGCGAGGAGCTGGCCGTGGTGTTTGCCACCACGTCGTCCGACAGCGTGCTGCCGCAGATCATGGCCAAGCTCAAGCACATGGGCATCCGCGACTCGACCGTGGGCCTGGTGATCCCCACGGGCTACTCGTTCAACCTGGACGCGTTCTCGATCTACATCACGCTTGCGGCCGTGTTCATCGCCCAGGCCACGAACACGCCCATCTCGATGGCCGACCTGCTGACCATCCTGGCGATCTCGCTGGTCACGTCCAAGGGCGCTCACGGTGTGCCGGGCTCGGCCATTGTGGTGCTGGCCGCCACGCTGCACGCAATCCCGGCCATCCCCGCCATCGGGCTGGTGCTGGTGCTGTCGGTGGACTGGTTCATGGGCATTGCCCGCGCCCTGGGCAACCTGATTGGCAACTGCGTGGCAACCGTGGCCATCGCGGCCTGGGAGGGCGACATCGACCGCGAGCGCGCACATGCCGTGCTGGACGGCCGCAGCACGCCGCCGCTGGCCCCCGAGGTCTCGCCAGAGATGGCGCCCCCGGTAGCGCCACAATCGGCCGCATGAGCATCAACCAGACCCAGATCGCCCAGCAGGTGGTGGAATCCATCCTTGCGCAAAAGCTCTCACCCGGCGAGCGCCTGGGCGAGCAGGAACTGGCCGACCTCTTCGGTGTGAGCCGTACCCTGGTGCGCGAGGCGCTCATGCAGCTGCAGGCCCGTGGTTTTGTCGAAGTGCGGCCACGCCGGGGCTGGTATGTGGTGGAGCCTACGGTGGAAGACGCACGCGATGCGTTCTCGGCCCGGCGCATCATCGAGTCGGGCATCCTGGCCGATGCGGGCCGCCCGCTGCAGAGCGTGACCCGCCGCCTGCGGGCGCACATCGCCGAAGAACAGCAGGCCATCGAAGGTGCAGATGCCGCCACACGCGCCTTTCTGCTCGCAGACTTCCACGTCTGCCTGGCCGAGGCGATGGGACACCGCAGCCTGAGCGACATACTGCGCGACCTCACGGCGCGCACCACTTTGGCGGCCTCGCTGTACCAGTCGCAGCACGCGGCCAGCCAGTCGTGCGCCGAACACGCCTCCATCGTCGAAGCGCTGGAAGCAGGCAACACCACGCTGGCCCGCGAACGCATGCTGGCCCACATCGGGCATGTGGAAGGCGCCCTCAACCCCGGCCAGCCGCTGGTGCGGGACCGGCTGCGTGAATCCCTCGCACCGCTGACCAGCCAACGCACCAAGGCGGCATCGACAGCCCTGAGCTAGCCCAAGCCGGTCGCGCCCCGGCCACAAACCTTCCAATCGCCTGCATCCACTGCAGGCGGGTATTTTGCTGCGCCACTCTAGGGGTTTACCGGGATAAGCGCGTCCGGTCATTTTGTATACGATTTTTGTATGGACACTTGTGCACCATCCGGCTCAGGTATCCCTTCCGTATTAATACCCCCAACCCCCGAAAGACTCGCATGAACCCGCCTGTACACCCCGTGGACGAACACCTACCTTTGGGGCGACTCACGGCGCTAGGCTTGCAGCATGTGCTGGTGATGTATGCGGGCGCTGTAGCGGTGCCGCTCATCGTGGGCCGCGCCCTCAACCTCACGCCCGACCAGGTGGCCAAGCTGATTTCGGCCGACCTGTTTGTATGCGGGCTGGTCACGCTGATCCAGGCGCTGGGCGCCTCGCGCTGGTTCGGCATTCAGCTGCCCGTGATGATGGGGGTGACCTTCGCATCGGTGGCGCCCATGGTCTCGATGGCGCAGACCACGGGCGGCACGGCCGGGGCCGGGCTTATCTTTGGCTCGGTGATTGGCGCGGGCGTGATTTCCATCCTGATCGCTCCGCTGGTCAGCCGCATGCTCCGGTTCTTCCCGCCGGTGGTCACGGGCACCATCATCGCGGTGATCGGCATCAGCCTGATGCGCGTGGGTATCAACTGGATCTTTGGCAACCCCGTGGGCCCCACGGCGCCCAGCGTGCCCAACCCCGAGCACCTCAAGTGGCTGGCCGATGCCCAAGCCGCTGCCGGAGCCCCCGGCTCTTCGCTGCCTCCGGTGCCCAAGGGCTTTGCGGTGGTGCCTACGGTGCCCAACCCCAAGTACGCGGACCTGACCGGCGTAGGCATCTCGGCCCTGGTGCTGCTGTCCATCCTGCTGATAGCCAAGTTCGCCAAGGGCTTCATTGCCAACATCTCGGTGCTGTTGGGCATCGTGATCGGCGCAGTGGTGGCCGTGGGCATGGGACTGATGAACTTCGACAAGGTGGCCAAGGCACAGTGGTTTGACCTGGTGCTGCCGTTCGAGATTGCCAGCCCTGTCTTCGACCCCATCCTGATCCTGACCATGACCCTGGTGATGATCGTGGTCATGATCGAATCCACCGGCATGTTCCTGGCCCTGGGGGAGATGACCGACCGCAAGGTGGACCAGGCGGCACTCACGCGCGGACTGCGCACAGATGGCCTGGGCACGCTGCTGGGTGGCATCTTCAACACCTTTCCGTACACCAGCTTCTCGCAGAACGTGGGGCTGGTCGCCGTCACCGGCGTCAAGAGCCGCTTTGTGTGCGTGGCCGGCGGCGTGATCCTGATCGTGCTGGGCGTGCTGCCCAAGATGGCCGCGCTGGTCGAGTCGCTGCCCACCATGGTGCTGGGCGGCGCGGGCCTGGTGATGTTCGGCATGGTGGCGGCCACAGGCATCCGCATTCTGGGCGGGGTGGACTTCAAGACCAACCGCTTCAACGCCATGATCGTGGCCGTATCCATCGGCGTGGGCATGGTGCCGCTGATCGCGCCCAACTTCCGCCAGTGGATGCCGCATGCCATCCACCCGCTGATCGAATCCGGTATCCTCCTGGCCTCGATCACGGCGGTGGCCCTGAACGTTTTCTTCAATGGCGCCAGCCGCGACACCTCCGCCGCTGTCAACGCCGCACGCCAGGCCGACGCCCACTAGGCCTGACGCCTGCACGCTGCCGAAAACCTGACACCGCCCGCGTGGCTCCGCCCCCTGTCCGCCATGGCTGCCAGGGGGTTTTGGCTTCATGCTGCATACGCATAAACCTGCATGTCCGCCACCCACGCCATCGGGTACCCTTGTTTTGCATTCCGCCGAGGACTTCCAGGATTTCCGTATGACACAGAACATTTCCGCCGCCGAACAGGCCCTGCGCGACGCTGCGCGCGAGTACCACCGCAACCCCACCCGGGGCAAGATTTCGGTCACCCCCACCAAGCCGTTGTCCAACCAGCGCGACCTGTCGCTGGCCTACTCGCCAGGCGTGGCCTATCCGTGCCTGGACATCGCGGCCGACCCCTCCAAGGCGTTTGACTACACATCGCGCGGCAACCTGGTCGCGGTGATCACCAACGGCACGGCGGTGCTGGGACTGGGCGACATCGGGCCGCTGGCCAGCAAGCCCGTGATGGAAGGCAAGGGTTGCCTGTTCAAGAAGTTCGCGGGCGTCGATGTGTTCGACATCGAACTGGCCGAGCGCGACCCCGACAAGCTCATCGAGATCATTGCGGCGCTGGAGCCCACGCTGGGCGGCATCAACCTCGAAGACATCAAGGCGCCCGAGTGCTTCTACATCGAGCGCGAACTCAGCAAGCGCATGAACATCCCGGTGTTCCATGACGACCAGCACGGCACGGCCATCATCAGCAGCGCCGCGCTGCTCAACGGCCTGGAGCTGGTGGGCAAGCAGATCGGCGAGGTGAAGATTGCCGTTTCTGGCGCGGGCGCGGCCGCCATTGCCTGCCTGAACGTGATGGTGGGCCTGGGCGTGAAAATCGAGAACGTCTTCGTGTGCGACTCCAAGGGCGTGATCTACGAAGGCCGCCCCGGGGGCTACGATGAGTCGAAGGCGCGATACGCGCAAAAGACCGATGCCCGCACGCTGGCCGATGCCGTCAACGGCGCCGACGTATTCCTGGGTTGTTCGGCACCGGGCGTGCTCACGGCCGAAATGGTCAAGACCATGGGCCCCAAGCCCATCATCCTGGCGCTGGCCAACCCCGAGCCCGAGATCCGCCCCGAACTGGCCAAGGCCGTGCGCCCCGACTGCATCATTGCCACGGGCCGCTCGGACTACCCCAACCAGGTCAACAACGTCCTGTGTTTCCCGTACATCTTCCGCGGCGCGCTGGACTGCGGCGCGACCAAGATCACCGAGGCGATGAAGCTGGCCTGCGTGCGCCAGATCGCCGACCTGGCCAAGGCCGACATCAGCGAAGAAGTGGCCAGCGCCTATGCGGGCAAAGAGCTGACCTTTGGCCCCGACTACCTCATCCCTACACCGTTCGACTCGCGCCTGATCCTCAAGATCGCGCCCGCCGTGGCCAAGGCCGCTGCCGAATCGGGCGTGGCCACGCGCCCCATCGAAGACATGGAGGCCTACAAGGAAACGCTGTCGCGCTTCGTCTACCAGACCGGCATGCTGATGCGCCCCGTGATCATGGCTGCCAAGGCCCTGCCCGACGCGCAAAAGCGCGTGGCCTACGCCGACGGTGAAGACGAACGCGCCCTGCGTGCCGCGCAGATGGCCATCGACGACAAGATCGCGCAACCCATCCTCATCGGTCGCCCTGCCGTGATTGCTGCGCGCATCGCCAAGGCCGGTCTGCGCATGCAGCTGGGCAAGGATGTGGAGGTGTGCAACCCCGAGGACGACCCACGCTTTCGCCAGTACTGGGAGCACTACCACCAGCTCATGAAGCGCAACGGCGCCTCGCCCGAAGTGGCCAAGGCCGCCGTGCGCCGCTCCAACACCATCATTGCCTCGCTGATGGTCAAGCTGGGCGATGCCGACGCGATGATCTGCGGCCTGGTGGGGACGTATGAAACGCACCTGGAACGCATCCACAGCATCATCGGCCGCCAGGAAGGTGCCCACAACTACGCTGCCCTGAACGCGCTGATGACCAACCGGGGCACGCTGTTCATTGCCGACACCTATGTGAACGAAGACCCCACGGCACAGCAGCTGGCGGACATCGCCTGGATGTCGGTGCAGGAGGTGCAACGCTTTGGCATCCCACCCAAGGTCGCCTTCCTGTCGCACTCCAGCTATGGCTCGTCCAAGCGCGCATCGGCCCGCAAGATGCGCGAGGCGCGCGACCTGTTCGTGGCCGCCCACCCCGAGATCGAGTGTGACGGTGAGCTGCACGGCGATGCCGCGCTGGAACCGAACATCCGCAACGCCTACATGGCGGATTCGACCCTGACGGACTCGGCCAACCTGCTGATCTGCCCCAACCTGGATGCCGCCAACATCCTCTACAACGTGCTGAAGACGACCACCAGCGGTGGCGTGACGGTGGGCCCCATCCTGATGGGTGCCGCTGCCACGGCCTACATCCTGACCCCGGCCGCCACTGTGCGCCGCGTGCTCAACATGACGGCCCTGGCCGTGGCCAGCGCTGCCGCCCGGCCACGCTGAGCGCGTTGTGCCGTGCTGACCGTGCGCAGTCCATGATCAGGCCTGCCCACACACCGTTTCAACGGGGCCCACGGGCCCCGTTTTTCATGGGCAAGCCAACCCCTCACCCGGCGCATGCACCATTTCGGGAAACCCAGCATGCTGGCGTGCACCACTTCGGTGAACAATGGGGCACAGCAAAGCACCCGCGTACACAAACCGGGCATCGTTTTTGCTGACTGCAGGTGTATGGCCCCTGGATGGGGCCCATGCCTTCCCTCACCGCATTTCCCCTCGCCCGACAGGAGCCCCCGATGAAAAAGAGACTGTTCATGCAAACCGCTGCCGCCCTGGCCCTGATCGGCAGCACCTCGCTGGCCCAGGCGCAGGCCACCACGCCCATCAAGTTCCAGCTCGACTGGCGCTTTGAAGGCCCCGCCGCGCTGTTCCTGCAGCCCGTGGCCAAGGGTTACTTCAAGGCCGCAGGCCTGGATGTGGCCGTGGATGCTGGCAACGGCTCGGGTGGTGCAGTGCAGCGCGTGGCCTCGGGCACGTACGACATGGGCTTTGCTGACCTGGCCGCCGTGATGGAGTTCCACGCCAACAACCCCGACGCACAGAACAAACCCGTGGCGGTGATGATGGTGTACAACAACACGCCTGCCTCGGTCATGGCGCTCAAGAAGAGCGGCATCACGAAGCCCGCCGACCTGGCGGGCAAGAAGCTGGGCGCCCCCGTGTTTGACGCGGGTCGCCGCGCATTCCCCATCTTCCAGAAGGCCAACGGCATTGGCGCTGTGACCTGGACGGCCATGGACCCGCCCCTGCGCGAAACCATGCTGGTGCGCGGCGATGTGGACGCCATCACCGGCTTCACCTTCACCTCGCTGCTGAACCTGGAAGCCCGTGGCGCCAAGGCCGCCGACGTGGTGGTGCTGCCCTATGCCGATTTCGGCGTAAAGCTCTATGGCAACGTGATCATCGCGTCTCCAAAGCTCATCAAGGAGAACCCGGCCGCCATCAAAGCGTTCCTGTCGGCCTTTGCCAAGGGCGCCAAGGAAGTGATCGCCAACCCCGCAGCCGCCATTGAGCATGTGAAGGCGCGCGACGGCATCGTGAACGTGCCGCTCGAAACCCGCCGCCTGCAACTGGCCATCGACACTGTCATCAACAGCCCCGACGCCCGCGCCGAAGGTTTTGGCCAAGCCAAGCCCGGCCGCCTGTCGCTGATGGCATCGCAGGTGTCGGACGCGTTCAACACCAAGACCCGCGTGAACGCCGACGATGTGTGGAACCCCAGCTTTCTGCCCCCTGCAGCCGAGCTGAACATCCTGCCGAAGAAGTGACACCCCCTGAGTCGCTTCGCGCCTTCCCCCTCTCTCGACTCGCTGCGCGAGTCGGGAGGGGGACGCCCCCGGTGCGACGGGGCGGCCCTTGCACGGGGGCGCTGGCCTGGGCCGCGCCCAGCATCAACCTCGGTGCACAAACACTACTCACTACGGACCTCTGATGCAGGCTGCTGATTCCTACTTTGTGGACTTCCGCGATGTCTGGCTCGCCTACAACGACGAGCTGCGCGCCAAGAACCAGTTTGCGGTGGAGGCCATCGACCTGCAGGTGCGCCAGGGCGAGTTCATCGCCATCGTGGGCCCCTCGGGCTGTGGCAAGTCCACCTTCATGAAGCTGGCCACGGGGCTGAAGATGCCATCGATGGGCAAGATCCTCATCGACGGACAGCCGGTGACGGGGCCGCTCAAGGTCTCGGGCATGGCGTTTCAGGCGCCCTCGCTGCTGCCCTGGCGCACCACGGTGGACAACGTGCTGCTGCCACTCGAAATCGTCGAGCCCTATCGCAGCAACTTCAAGCAAAAGCGCAAGGAGTACGAAGAACGCGCCCGCAAGCTGCTGCAGAAAGTGGGCCTCGCGGGCTACGAAGACAAGTTCCCCTGGCAGCTGTCGGGCGGCATGCAGCAACGCGCCAGCATCTGCCGCGCGCTGATCCACGAGCCCAAGATGCTGCTGCTGGACGAGCCGTTTGGCGCGCTCGACGCATTCACCCGCGAAGAGCTGTGGTGCATCCTGCGCGACCTGTGGACCGAGCAGCAGTTCAACGTGATCCTGGTCACGCACGACCTGCGCGAGTCGGTCTTTCTGGCCGACACGGTGTATGTGATGAGCAAGAGCCCCGGCCGGTTTGTGGTGCGCAAGGAGATCGAGCTGCCCCGCCCGCGCGACCTGGAGGTGACCTACACCAAGGAGTTCACCGACATCGTGCATGAACTGCGCGGCCACATCGGTGCCCTGCGAAAAGCAGGCGCGCCCATCCAGCAGTAACCCGAAGACCTTCCCACCATGCACAAGAAAACCGTAGAGCGCTGGTCCCCCTGGCTGCTGCTGACCGCCACCATTCTGCTGTGGCAAATCATCTGTTCGGCCTTCAGCGTCCCCGAATTTCTCTTCCCCAGCCCCTGGGTCATTGCCACGCAGCTGGTCGAGTTCAGCGGCGTGATCGCCGCACACGCTTGGCGCACCTACTGGGTCACCATGGCCGGGTTTGGCATTGCTATCGTGGTGGGGGTGCTGCTGGGCTTCGTCATCGGCAGCTCGCGCCTGGCCTACGCCGCCGTGTACCCGCTCATGACCGCCTTCAACGCCCTGCCCAAGGCGGCCTTCGTGCCCATCCTGGTGGTCTGGTTCGGCATTGGCGTGGGGCCAGCCATCCTCACGGCGTTTCTCATCAGCTTCTTCCCCATCATGGTCAATATCGCCACGGGGCTGGCCACCCTGGAACCCGAGCTGGAAGACGTGTTGCGCGTGCTGGGCGCCAAGCGCTGGGACGTGCTGACCAAGGTCGGCCTGCCGCGCTCCATGCCTTACTTCTACGGCTCGCTCAAGGTGGCGATCACGCTGGCCTTTGTCGGCACCACGGTATCGGAGATGACCGCTGCGAACGAAGGCATCGGCTACCTGCTCATCAGCGCAGGCTCGTCCATGCAGATGGGCCTGGCCTTTGCGGGCCTGATGGTGGTGGGCGCCATGGCCATGGTGATGTACGAGCTGTTCAGCTGGATCGAAAAGCGCACCACAGGGTGGGCACACCGGGGTTCGCAAGGCGAGTAGGTAGGGTACATCCCCCTGAGTCGCCTTCGGCGCCTTCCCCGTTCTCTCGAATCGCTGACGCGATTCGAGAGAAGGGGGACACCGCCAGCGCGGCGGGGCGGACCTTGCGCGGCGGTTCTCGACCAGGCCGCGCCGGTTTCGACGATTGCGCTCCTTGCCAGTGCAAAGGATGCGCCGGCACTTCCTCTTCAGAAGCAATGGGCCGTATTTCCCGCGCTGCCAAAACGCCGCCGATATACTGCCCGCCCGTTGACCGCAGGACTCCCGGCATGCACCTGACCGCCCTTTTCCACCCCATCGCGGCGTTTGCAGCGCCCCCCGCCATCCGGATCGCCATCGTCACGGCGGCGACCCTCTGTCTGGCGGCATGTGGCAGCACGAGCACCAGCACCGCCCCCGCGCGCGCCGACGATTCCACCAGCGCGCCGCTGGTGACATCTACCCCCGCCCACATCCGCATCGGCATCGCCCTGGGCGGCGGCGCAGCCAAGGGTTTTGCGCACATCGGCGTGATCAAAATGCTGGAAGCCAACGGCTTCGCGCCCGCTGTGGTCTCTGGCACCAGCGCAGGCAGCGTGGTCGGTGCGCTGTATGCCAGCGGCATGAATGCGTTCGAAATGCAGGAAAAGGCTGTGGCGCTGGACGAAGCCAAGATCCGCGACCTGCAGCTCTCGTCCGGGGGCCTGGTGCTGGGCCAGAAACTCGAAGACTATGTGAACGAGCAGGTGCGCCGCAAGCCGCTGGAGCAGATGGCCAAACCGTTTGTGGTGGTGGCAACGCGCCTCGAAGATGGCGAGCGCACGGTGTTTGCACGCGGCAACACGGGGCAGGCGGTACGTGCATCGAGCAGCGTTCCCGGCGTGTTCCAGCCCGTCACCATCGGCAAATACCATTTTGTGGACGGCGGCATCGTGAGCCCGGTGCCGGTGGACGCCGCGCGCCAGCTGGGCGCCGACATCGTGATTGCGGTGGACATCTCCAACAAGGCCCGGGGCCAGACGCCGGGCAACATGCTGGGCGCGCTCAACCAGTCCATTGCCATCATGGGTCAGAAGCTGGGCCAGGCAGAACTGGCGCGGGCCGACGTGATCGTGCGCCCGCAGGTGCTGGACATTGGCGCCGCCGACTTCAGCCAGCGCGCCAATGCCATTGTGGAAGGCGAGAAGGCCGCGCTGGCCGTGATGCCGCAAATCCGCGAGCTTGTGGCCCAGCTCCAGGCCGAGCGCAGCAAGGCGGCGGCGCAGGCCCAGCAGAAGGCGGCCGAGGCGCAGTACCAGGCCTGTCTGGACAACCGCAGCCGGCTGCAGAAGCTGGCGGGCCTGGCCAAACTGGACGACTCCTGCCCGGCGCCCAAGTAGCGCGGCAAACAAACGATTCCGGCGCAGTGCCCTTCAGGTAAAGTCAACTGCGCCCCGGCCTGCCCGCACATCCCGGCACCGACTTCACGCCCCACTGCCCGCCCCGCCCATGTCTTCGCCGTTCTCCGCCGTCAAACCCAGCGCCAAGCTCTCCGACCAGGTGGCCAGCGCGCTGGAGGCCGAGATCCGTGCGGGCCGCATCCAGGCGTCCGACAAGCTGCCCACCGAGGCGGTGCTGGCGCAGCAGTTTCAGGTCAGCCGCACGGTGGTGCGCGAGGCCATCTCGCGCCTCAAGTCGCTGGGGCTCGTGGACTCGCGGCAGGGTAGCGGCGTGTATGTGCTCGCGCCGGGCATCGAGCCGCTGCAGTTCGATGTGCCCCTTGCCGCATCGCGCGAGGCGGTGATGCAGATCGTGGAAGTGCGCCGTGCGCTGGAGGCCGAGGTGGCCGAGCTGGCAGCCCTGCGTCGCACCGATGAAGACATTGCCGCCATCCGCGCCGCCATGCAGCACATTGCCGACGCCGTGCGCGCAGGCCGCGACGGGGTAGAGGAAGACGTGCTGTTCCACCGCGCCATCGCCCAGGCGGCAGGCAACCCGTTCATGATCAGCACGCTGGACTATCTGGCGCAGTTTCTCAAGGGCGCCACCCGCGTGACCCGCGCCAACGAGGCGCGGCGCGCCGACTTTGCCGACGCCGTGACCCATGAGCACACGCAGATCGTGCTGGCCATCGAGGCAGGCGATGCAGTAGCTGCCCGCGCTGCGGCGGCGCAGCACATGAAGAACGCACTGGCCCGCATCGAACAGGCCGACCTGGCCTTCTGGGCCCAGGACGGCGCGCGGCTGGCACAGCCGCTGGTGGCGGCATCCGGTCCACTGGTCTTCTGACCTTGTTGGCCGCCCAGCGGCGCGGGGACCTTGAGGCGGGAAAAGGTCTCTCCGAATTGCTATTAAATCAATAGCTATTAGCGCTTAACAGATAAGCGCTAGATAGCAAAAAACCTTGTAAACACGAGCGTAGCGCCCGCCGCAGATGGCTACCGATACGGGTTAACCCGAAGCGGAATAGAACGCGGTAATTTGTATGATAACCATATAAACACATCAATCAAGGTGCCGACAGGAGCTGCAAATCGGCCGCTTGCACTGACCCGTTGCTCCGTCTGCCACCCTTCCATCCCGGAGATATCCCTCACATGTCCACCCTCGCACTTCTCGGCATCGGCGCCGGCAGCATTGCCCTGCTTCTGTTGCTCATCATCCGCTGGCAGGTCCACGCTTTCGTGGCGATGATGCTGGTGAGCTTTCTCGTGGCGTTTGCCACCGGCATGCCCATTGGCGACATCATCAGCACGCTGATTGCAGGCATGGGCGGCACGCTGGGGTCGGTGGCCATCCTGGTGGCGCTGGGCTCCATGCTAGGGCGCATGATCGAGGTCTCGGGCGGTGCGGCCAGCCTGGCCAACCGCTTCACGCAGCTGCTGGGCCCCACACGGGTGCCCATGGCCCTCACGGCCGCAGCGCTGGTGCTGGCCATCCCGGTGTTTTTTGACGTGGGCTTCATCATCCTGGTGCCCATCGTCTATGGCTTTTGCAAGGCGGCGGGCGTCAACCCGATCAAGTTCGGCCTGCCCGTGGCGGGCATCATGCTGGCCGCGCACGTGGTGGTGCCGCCGCACCCCGGCATCGTGGGCGGCGCGGCCATCGTCAAGGGCGACATTGGCTGGATCACCATCATCGGCCTGGCCATCTGCATCCCGCTGGCGGCGCTGTCGCAGGTTGTGTCGGGCTGGCTCAACCGCAAGGGCTACCCCCTGCTGCCCACCACGGCCGAGCAGTTTGCGGCCTTTGGCAACAGCCAAGAAGGTGCGGAATCCAAGGCCCCCAAGGCTGCCGCAACCCCAGGCGTGGGCACCATCATGGCGCTCATCCTGATCCCGCTGGCGCTCATCATGGCCGGGACCACCGGCGCCACCCTGCTGCCCAAGGGCGACAACCTGCGCAACGTGCTGGGCTTCATCGGCTCGCCCATCTTTGCGCTGATGGTGGCCGTGGGCCTGGCGATGTTTCTGCTGGGCCGCAACCAGGGCTGGAACCGCGAGCGCACCAACGCCATCATGGAATCCGCCCTGCCCCCCGCTGCAACGGTGATCTTGGTGACGGGCGCAGGCGGCGTGTTTGCCAAGGTGCTCACCGCCAGCGGCATTGGCACGGCGCTGTCGCAAAGCCTCACGGCCACGCACCTGCCGCTCATCCTGCTGGCTTTCATCATCTCGCTGGCGCTGCGTGCTGCCCAGGGTTCGGCCACCGTGGCCATCATCACCACCTGCGGCCTGCTGGCCGATGCCATTGCAGGTGGCGGGTATTCCCCCTTGCAAGTGGCGCTGCTCACGGTTGCCATCGGCTTTGGCAGCCTCGGGCTTTCGCACGTCAACGATTCGGGCTTCTGGATCGTGACCCGCTACCTGGGCCTGAGCGTGGGTGATGGCCTGCGCACCTGGACCGTACTGACCACCGTGCTGGGCCTGGCGGGTTTTGCCCTCACGGCCTTGCTGTGGGCACTGGTGGCCTGAACGCCCCCTTTTTGAATTTCTTTGAAGGACTGACAACATGACAAAACCCACCGTCGGCATCATCGGCCTGGGCGCCATGGGCGCTGGCATTGCCAAGACCCTGCGCAACAACGGCTTCACCATCCACGTCTGCGACGTGCGCCCCGGCGTGGCCGATGCCTTTGTGGCCGATGGCGGGACGGCCCACGCCACCACCGCCGCACTGGCAGCGGTGAGTGATGTGGTGGTATCGGTGGTGGTCAACGCCGCGCAGACCGAGAGCGTGCTATTTGGCGACGATGGCAAGGGCGGTGCAGCCAGCACCATGCGCCCCGGCAGCACCTTTGTGATGTGCTCCACCGTGGACCCCAACTGGTCCGTGGCGATGGAAGTGCGCCTGAACGCCCTGGGCCTGCACTATGTGGACGCCCCCATCTCCGGCGGCGCAGCCAAGGCTGCCTCGGGCCAGATGACCATGATGACCTCGGCCAAGCCCGAGGCCTATGCCGCAGCGGGCGCCGTGCTCGACGGCATGGCCGGCAAGGTGTACCGCCTGGGCGACAAGGCGGGTGCGGGCAGCAAGGTCAAGATCATCAACCAGTTGCTGGCCGGTGTGCACATTGCCGTGGCCGCCGAAGCCATGGCCCTGGGCCTGCGCGAAGGCGTGGAAGCAAGCGCCTTGTATGAAGTGATCACGAACAGCGCGGGCAACAGCTGGATGTTTGAAAACCGCATGGCCCATGTGCTGGCGGGCGACTACACGCCGCTGTCGGCCGTCGATATCTTCGTGAAGGACCTGGGCCTGGTGCTGGACACCGCACGCGCCAGCAAATTTCCCCTGCCGCTGGCGGCCACTGCGCACCAGATGTTCATGCAAGCCTCCACCGCAGGCTTTGCCAAGGAAGATGACAGCGCCGTGATCAAGATCTTCCCTGGCATCACGTTGCCCGAAGGAAAGGAGAAGGCATGACACGCGCGTTGCTGGGCTGCATTGCCGACGACTTCACGGGCGCGACCGACCTGGCCAACAACCTCGTGCGCGCAGGCATGCGCGTGGTGCAGGCCATGGGCGTGCCCACCGCACCGCTCGACGCCGAGGCAGACGCCATTGTGGTCGCGCTCAAGTCGCGCACCATTCCCAAAGACGAGGCCATCGCCCAGTCCCTGGCCGCGCTGCAATGGCTGAAAGCGCAAGGCGCCGAGCAGATCTACTTCAAATACTGCTCCACCTTTGACAGCACGGCCGAAGGCAACATCGGCCCCGTGACCGATGCGCTGATGCAGGCCCTGGGCACCGACTTCACCATCGCCACGCCCGCGTTCCCCGACAACAAGCGCACCGTGTTCAAGGGCTACCTGTTTGTGGGCGATGTGCTGCTGAACGAGAGCGGCATGCAGAACCACCCGCTCACGCCCATGACCGACCCCAACCTGGTGCGCGTGCTGCAGGCACAAACACCCAGCCGCGTGGGCCTGATCGACCACAGCGTGGTCGCACAGGGCGAGGCCGCCATCCGCGCGCGCACCGATCAACTCAAGGCCGAGGGCGTGCGCATGGCCGTGGTCGATGCGGTGTCCAACGCCGACCTGCTGCGCCTGGGCCCTGCGCTCAAGGGCATGCCGCTGGTCACCGCAGGCTCCGGCGTGGCCATTGGCCTGCCGGGCAACTTTGGCGTGGCCCCCAGCAACGAGGCAGCCCGCCTGCCCGCCGCGCAAGGGCTGCAGGCCATCGTGTCGGGCAGCTGCTCGGTGGCCACCAACCAGCAGGTCATGGATTTCATCAAGGCGGGCAAGCCAGCCCTGGCCATCGACCCGCTGCGCATCGCCGCAGGCGTGGACGTGGCCGCCGAAGCGCTGGCCTGGGCCGAAGACCACATCGGCCAGGGCCCGGTGCTGGTGTATTCCACCGCCGAGCCCTCGGCCGTGCGCGCCATTCAAGGCAAACTGGGCTCCGAAAAAGCCGGTGCCATGGTGGAGGAAACCATTGCCGCCATTGCACGCGGCCTGGTGCAGCGCGGTGTGCGCCAGCTCATCGTGGCGGGTGGCGAAACCTCCGGCGCCTGTGTGCAGGCACTGGGCATCACGCAGATGCGCATTGGCGCGCAGATTGACCCCGGCGTGCCGTGGTGCCATGCGGTGGCCCCGGACGCCAAGGACGGGCTGCACATCACGCTGAAGTCGGGCAATTTTGGTAGCACCGACTTTTTTACCAAGGCTTTTGCACAATTGTTGGCATGACCTCTACCCCCGCCTTCATGGATGAGCGCCAAGCCCGCGACGAAATCTGCCGCGTGGGCCGCAGCCTGTTTGAGCGGGGCTATGTGCATGCCACCGCAGGCAACATCAGCGTGCGCCTGGCCGACGGTTACCTCATCACCCCCACCGATGCCTGCCTGGGCACGCTGCAGCCCGAGCGGCTGGCGCGCCTGGACGCACAAGGCCAGCAGGTGGCGGGCGACCGGGCCAGCAAAACCATTGCGCTGCACCGCCAGATTTACGAGGCATCGGCATCGACAGCCGTACCCGCCCGCTGCGTGATCCACACCCACAGCACGCACCTGGTGGCCTGCTCGCTGCAAGCCGACACGGCTGCGGGTGGCCAGCTGGCGCGCGATGCGCAATTGCTGCCCCCTATCACGCCCTACTTCGTCATGAAGGTGGGCCGTGTGCCGCACATCCCCTACCACCGCCCCGGTGACGCCGCAGCGGCAGCGCTGGTGGCGCAAACCATCACCCGCTATGCCGCACAGGGCAGCCCTGTGTGCGCCGTGATGCTGGCGCGCCTCGGGCCCAATGTGTGGCACGACACGCCCGCCGCCGCCATGGCCGTGCTGGAAGAGCTGGAAGAAACCGCCCGCCTGTGGATGCTGTGCCAGCCCCGCCCCACGCCGCTGACCGAGCCCCAGATCGAGGAGCTGCGCCAGAGCTTTGGTGCCCACTGGTAACTGGTAACCGGCTGGCTGCGCACAAGGCGCGGGGACGAAAGAACACACACAAGGAGACAAACCATGACCCTTTCTTTCTGGCGCAAAGCCTTTGCTCCCATGCTGCTGGGCGTGCTGGCCACAGGCGGCGCATCGGCTGCGGACTACCCCGCCCCCAAACACGGCGAGTGGGTCGTCAAGGATTTCCGCTTCCACACCGGCCAGACCTTGCCCGAACTCAAGCTGGCCTACTCCACCGTGGGCGAGCCCACCGGCGAACCCGTGCTGGTGCTGCATGGCACCAATGGCTCGGCAGAAAGCATGCTCACCCCCGGTTTTGCAGGCACGCTGTTTGGCCCCGGCCAGCCTCTGGATGCACGCAAGCACTTCATCATCCTGCCGGACGCCATCGGCACCGGCCGCTCCAGCAAACCGTCGGACGGCCTGCGCGCCGCCTTTCCGGCCTACAACTATGACGACATGGTGCAGGCCCAGTACCGCCTGCTGACAGAGCACCTGGGCGTGCGCCATGTGCGCGCCATCATCGGCAACTCCATGGGCGGCATGCACACCTGGGTGTGGGCCCAGCGCTACCCCGACTTCATGGACATTGCCGTACCCATGGCCTCGCTGCCCGCCGCCATGTCGGGCCGCAACTGGATGATGCGCCGCCTGCTGGTCGATGCCATCCGCAACGACCCCGAATGGCAAGGCGGCAACTACACCCGCCAGCCCCGCAGCCTGCAGTTTGCATCGGTGTTCTTTGGCACCGGCACCAACGGCGGCAACCAGGGTCTGCAAAAGCTGGCCCCCAACCGCGCTGCAGCCGATGCGCTGGTGGAGCAGCGCCTCAAAGCCCCTTTCCGTGGCGATGCCAACGACCACATCTACCAGTGGGAAGCATCGCGCGACTACGACCCCGAGCCCGGGCTGGAACGCATCACCGCGCGCGTGCTGGCCATCAACTCGGCAGACGATGAGCGCAACCCACCCGAGCTGGGTGTGCTGGACAAAGCCATCGCCCGCATCCCGCACGCCCAGGCCTACGTGATCCCCGCCAGCGCCGACACCCTCGGCCACAGCACGGTGGGCCTGGCGCGCTTGTACCAAGACCGGCTGGCCCAGGTGTTCACCAACGCACCGCGCCGCTGACCCGTACTTTTCAGGAACCCTTTTCATGCCCCGCTTTGCCGCCAACCTGTCCATGCTCTACAACGACGTGGACTTTCTCGACCGTTTTGCCGCCGCTGCCCGCGATGGCTTCAAGGCGGTGGAGTACCTGTTTCCCTACGCCTACCCGGCGCAAGAACTGGCCGCGCGCCTGCAAGCCAACGGCCTGCAGCAAGTGCTGTTCAACGCCCCGCCCGGCAACTGGGACGGGGGCGAACGCGGGCTGGCCTGCCTGCCCGGGCGCGAGGCCGAGTTCCGCGAAGGCATTGCCAAAGCCATCGAATACGCCCAGGCGCTGCAATGCCCCCGCATCCACGTGATGGCCGGGCTGGTGACCCGGGGTGCAGACGCGGCCATGGTGCGCGCCACCTACATCGCCAACGTGCGCTACGCGGCCGAACAGGCCGCGCCCCATGGCATCCAGATCCTGCTGGAGCCCATCAACGGCCGCGACATGCCCGGCTTCTTCCTGAGCCGCCAGGACCAGGCCCATGTGCTGATCGCCGAGATCGGTGCCCCCAACGTCAAGGTGCAGATGGACCTGTACCACTGCCAGATCGTGGAAGGCGACCTGGCCATGAAGGTGCGCCAGTACCTGCCCACCGGCAACGTCGGCCACTTCCAGATTGCCGGTGTGCCCGAGCGCCACGAGCCCGATGTGGGCGAAATCAACTACACCTACCTGTTCAAGCTGCTGGACAGCCTGGGCTATGACGGCTGGATCGGCTGCGAATACCGCCCCGCGCGCGGCACGGCAGCCCACGCCACCAGCGACGGACTGGGCTGGCTCCAGCCCTGGCTGTAAGCCGCACGGCCACCGGCGGCCTACGCGCCATCAATACGCCTTGAAGTTCGCCGCCACCCGCTGGTTCAGGTAGTCACCCGCAGCAATCGCCGGGTACTTCTTGCCGGGCCCCGCGATGATGGCGTCGCGGTTGGCCTGGGCAAAGAAGGCAATGCTGTAGCGCGGGCCCATGTACTCGCCCGGCAGCGGGTTCTTCACACGGTGGAAGTTGCTGGGCAGCTGGTCGTCGCTCCAGCGCATCAGCATGTCCCCGATGTTGCAGGTGATGGCCCGCTCGTCGGGCTCCACCGAGGTCCAGGCCTGGGTGTCCATCTCCTTGCCCGGGCACACCTGCAGGCCGCCCTGGCCCTGGCGCTGAAAGAGCAGGGTCAGGCAATCAAAGTCGGTATGCGCCCCGGCGCGCCACAGGCCCAGGCTGGCTTGTTGCTCGAGCGGGGTCGCAAAGTAGTGCAGCAGGCGCAAGGTGCTTTGGTAGCTGGCCTGTGCAGGGTCGTGCGCGCGGGCAAAGAAGGCCTCGTCAAACCCCAGCTTCCACGCAAAACACGACAGCACCTGCATGGCCACCTGCCAGCACTGGCCCTCAAACGCGAGCATGGTGGCCTGGAAGCCTGCCAGCTCCTCGTCGGTGGGCCACAGGCCTGCCATGTGCGGGCGGGTGATCTGGTACGACTCCTTCTGGTCCGGTGTGCCGGTGGAGGGGCGCACCTGCGCGCGGCTCTCCCAGCCCACGTTGAGCGCCTTCTTGAGCGGGTACTGCGCCTTCACGGCATCAGGCAGCGCAAAGAAGCGCTCGGTCATCGCAAAGGCTTTATGCACCTCGGCCAGGTCAATGCCGTGGTTCACGATCTGGAAAAAGCCGACATCGACGGCGGCGTCCCACAGCTGATCGGCAATTTCGGTCTTGCGCTGAGCAAAGTGGCTGAGGTCGATGCGGCGGATCTCGCGGCTCGCGGTTTCCGAGCCCATCGCGCCCATGCGCGTTTCTTTTTGCAGCTCGGCGAGGTCGTAGGTGGCGGTGGTCATGGAGTTCTCCTGAAGACAAGTCGAAGGAAGAAAGGCCCTCCCGCTGGGTGCTTCAAGAGCGTTTGGCACCGCCTGCTGCGGCCGGCCATTCAACCCTTGAAGCCACGGTGTGCCAACGCACACCGCTGTGCGCACAGCGGGCTTCAAGAGCAATTTCCGACTGGCATCGCCTCGTGCAGGGTGGCACAGGGATAACGCAGTGAACGCTTCTACTCTTGCCAATAGCGATGCAAGAAGAATGCCCACAGCGCCTTGCATGCGTGCCAGCAAGCAGCCAGAGCGCTGGTGCACAGCACGTCAAAAGCCATGCATACATGTCACTGATTGTGATTGGCATGCCAAATGCATAGCGCCCTGCACCACAACGGCGGGCGTGCAGACAGTCCGGCGTTGCACAACGACAGCAACCCACCCACCATCGACGGAGACACCCCATGCACGCGCTCATGTCTGCACGCCCTGCCAGTTTTGACGACCCCACGCCCATCAACGACACCGACGGCACCTACCTGCGCCAGGCCATCGTCTGGTCCTGCACGGCACGCGCGCGCGGCAATCGTCCATTTGGCGCCGTGGTGGTGGGCGCAGGCGGCGAACTGCTTGCCGAGGCTTACTGCAACACCACTGAAACTGGCGACTGCACAGGCCATGCCGAAACCAACGCCGTGCGCCAGCTCAGCCCCCGCGTGGGCCGCGATGCACTGGCCAAAGCCACGCTGTACTCGTCAGCCGAGCCCTGCGTGATGTGCGCAGGCGCAATTTTCTGGTCTGGCATTGGCCGCGTGGTGTTTGGCATTGACGCCGTTCGCCTGCGGGTCTATCGCGGCGAGCGAGCGGAACAACGCGATGCAGAGCTGTCCTGCCGCGATGTGTTCGCAGCATCGCCCCATTCCATCGAGTGCATTGGCCCCGCGCTGATCGAGGAGGCCAGCGTTCCCCACATCGGCTTCTGGAAAGCGTGAAGCGAGCAGTAGCGCGCAAAATCGCTGTCTTCTACCTGTTGTCTCTTGCAAGCCGCGCATCCCGCACCCCGCCCGTCCATGACTGAAACCGAAACCGATGTCGCCTCAGGCGCACTCCTGGGCCGCGCCAAACAAGGGCGCGAGCGCATCCTCACCGCCATCCGCGAGGCGGCGGTTGCCGAGTTCAGCCGCCATGGGTTCAAAGGGGCATCCACCAAAGCCATCGCCGAGCGCGCGGGCCTGACCAAGCCCCAGTTGCACTACTACATCAGCAGCAAGGAAGAGCTGTATGAAGAGCTGCTGTACTCGGTGCTCAACGGCTGGTCGGGCGCCTTCATCTTTGACAGCAACAGCGACGACCCAAAGAAGGTGTTGAGCAGCTATGTGCGCAAAAAGCTCGACTACGCGCTGGACAACCCGGGCCTGTCGCGCATCTTCACCACCGAGGTGCTGGGCGGTGGGCGCAACCTGGGCAAATACTGGCCCGTGGCCGTCAAGTCCACCCAGCAGAAGGTGGACCTCATCAACCGCTGGATTGCCGAAGGCCGCATGCGCGCCGTCAACCCCACGCTGCTGCTCATGCAGATCTGGGGCATGACGCAGCACTACGCCGACTACGGCGTGCAGGTGCACATCATGCTGGGCCTGGCGCCCGACGAGCCCATCGACCGCGAGCCCATCGTGCGTGAACTCACCAGCTTTGTGCTGCTGGGCTGCGGCCTCGCACCAGACTAAGGCCCCCGCCCCATTCTGGGCATCCCTCGGGTGCCCGAGGGGCGAATCCCGGGCAATTTGCACCAGCACGCGGCGTCAAAAGCCCCTTTCAGGCCGCGTTGATCCACCACAAAGACGTTTGACCGTTTTCTGTAGCTGGCACAGCCTTTGCAATAGTTTGACCAATCGATCAAATCACATGGTCAAACAATGCAGACAGCCCCTGACACCGCCAGCGCCACCCGCACAGAACACACGTTCGAGCTGATCCTGCAGCGCAGCCAGATGCGCTTGCCCGTTGGCCCCGGCGAGAGCATGGCCGACGTGCTGCAGCTCGCTGGCGTGCCGCTGGAAACCCTGTGCGAGCAGGGCGTGTGCGGTACCTGCGTCACCCGCTGGCTGGACGGCGAGCCCGACCACCGCGACAGCTGCCTGAGCGCTGCAGAGCAAGCCACCCACGTCGCCGTGTGCTGCGCGCGCAGCCACAGCGCCACGCTCACGCTGGACCTCTAGGCCCATCCCACACAACCCGAAGGACACCCGCCATGCGCATCCTCGTGATCTATTGCCACCCGGTAGAGACCAGCTACAACGCAGCCCTGCACACCGAGGTGGTGCAGCAGCTGCGTGGCGCGGGCCACAAGGTGGACGATTGCGACCTGTACGCCGAGGGCTTCAACCCCGTGATGACACGCGAAGAGCGCCTGGGCTACCACGAGGTGCCCAGCAACCAGTTGCCCGTGCAGGGCTATGTGGACCGCCTGCTCTGGGCCGAAGCCGTGGTGTTCTGCTTTCCCACCTGGTGCTTTGGCATGCCTGCGATGCTCAAAGGATTTTTCGACCGCGTGCTCATGCCCGGCGTGGCCTTTGACATCAGCGACCCGCACAACGTCAAACCTTCGCTCACGCACATCCAGCGCATCTCGGCCGTGGTCACTTACGGGCGCCCCCGCTGGACGGCCCTGTTCATGGGCGACCCGCCGCGCAAGTCCATCACCCGCTACATGCGCCTGCTCACCGGTGGCAAGGCGCGGGTGGATTACCACGCCTACTACCACATGAACGTGGCCACACCGCCCCGGCTGGCGGCCTTCAAGGCCCGTGTGGGCCAGGCGATGGCGCGCTTTGCGTAAGACCACGTTCTAAGGGCCACAGCATGCACGCATCCAACACCCCCGACCGCATCCTGCGCACACGGTTGCCGCGCTGGCTGCTGCCCGCCGCCTGGCCGCCGCAGGGCCACCAGCCCGCACTGGCCGACCTGCAGCTGGCCCAGGGACGCATCGTGCAAGTGCTGCCCCACGGCACCCAGCCTGCGCCACATGGCACCGTGTGGGACGTAGCGGGCGCCCTGGTGTTGCCCGGCCTGGTCGATGCCCACACCCACCTGGACAAGGCCTTCACCCTACCCCGCATGGGCGTGGTCAAACCAGGCCTGCTGGGCGCCATCGAGGCCATGATGGTGGACCGCCAGGGCTGGACCGAAGCCGACATCCACGCCCGCGCCAGTCGCGGGCTGCAATGGGCCTACGACGCAGGCACCGTGCACCTGCGCACCCACTGCGACTGGTGGGAGCCCGACGCGCAGCCACTGGCCTGGAACGTGTTGCGCGCACTGGCCCACGACTGGGCCGACCGCATCACGCTAGAGCGTGTGAGCCTGATCCCCTTGCACCTGTACGCAGACCGCAGCGCCGCCCTGCGGCTGGCCGCCACCGTGGCCGCCAGCGGCCCCGGCGCATTGCTGGGCGGCTTTGTGCATTCCACCAACTGGGACCCGCAAGCGCTGCGCCACCTGTTGGAAGCCGCACAACACCACGGGCTGAACGTGGACCTGCATGTGGACGAAGAACTGCACCCCGGCGCCCAGGGCTTGGCGACCACGGCCGCACTGGTCAAGGAACTGCGCTTTGAAGGCCATGTGGTCTGCGGCCACACCTGCGCCCTGGCCGCACAGGACGAGGCCACGGCCCTCGCCACGCTCGACGCGGTGGCACAAAGCCCGATCACGCTGGTCACGCTGCCCATCACCAACCTGCTGCTGCAGGACGCCACCACCGGCCGCACACCGCGCCAGCGTGGTCTGACGCTGGTGAAGGAGGCGCGCGCACGTGGCATCCCGGTGCTGGTCGCCAGCGACAACGTGCAAGACCCGTTCTGCCCCGTGGGCAGCTTTGACCCGCTGGAAGCCCTGGCCACGGGCGTGCTGGCGGCGCAGCTGGATGCACCTTTCGACCAATGGAGCGAATCGCTGTGCCGTGCCGACTGGCTGCGCACCGGCCGCACTGGCACCACGGCGCTGCCGCTGCAGCCTGGCACGGTGGCTGACCTGCTGGTCTTCACGCAGGCCGACCACTGGGGCTTTCCATCGCGCGCACAAAGCCGTGTAGTGCTGCGCCAGGGCCGCGTCGCCAGCGGCCATGCACCGGCTGCCTGGCATGTGCCCACCACCCAATCCGCACGGAGCCTCGCATGAGCCCCACATCTGCGCCCGTACCTGCGCCAGGTATCGCCCAGCCCCTGGCCCGCTACGCCGCGTGGCGCCGCGCAGGCGACTTCATCTACCTGAGCGGGATCATTGCCGTGGACCCTGCCGCCAGCCGCATCGTGCGTGGCTACGACGACATCCCGCATGAGGCCGCCACGTTGATTGGCCGCACGGGCGAGTTCAGCAGCGACATCAAGGAAGGCCCCATCCTCGCGCAGAGCTGGTATGTGCTGGACCGCATTCGCCAGACCATTGAAGCGGCGGGCGGCCAGATGTCCGACGTGTTCAAGCTGGTGCAGTACTTCAAGAACCTGGACCACTTCCCGCAGTACAGCCGCGTGCGCAAGCTGTTCTTCCCCGGCGAGCCCCCTGCATCCACCGTGGTGGAAGTGAGCGGCATGTTGCCCACGCCCGACATCCTCATCGAGGTGGAGGCCACGGCCTACCTCCCTTTGCGCTGACAACAGCTTCCTTCACGAAAGAACCACCCATGCTGCACGGCTACAACCCGCCCCACCGCTACCTGCCTTACCTGAGCTGGACCGAGATCGCCGACCTGCCAGACAAGGAAAACACCGTCATCGTGCTGCCCACGGGCGCCACAGAACAGCATGGCCCGCACCTGCCGTGTGCGGTGGACACGGTGATCAGCGCGGGGGTGGTGGGCCATGCACTGGCCCGCCTGCCGGCCGATGTGCCTGCGTTTGCGATGGCCCCCATCACCTACGGCAAGTCCGAAGAGCACCTGCACTTCCCCGGCACCGTAACGCTGAGCGGCGAGACCCTGCTGGCTACCATGAACGAGGTGGGCGAATCGGTGTACCGCGCAGGCTTTCGCAAGCTGCTGTTCGTCAACGGCCACGGCGGTCAGCCGCAGGTGATGGAGATGTGCGCGCGCGAGCTGCGCCTGCGCCATGGCGACTTCATCGTGGTGCCCAGCTTCACCTGGCGTGTGCCGCATGTGGCGGGCAAGTACCTGTCCGACACCGAAAAGAAACTGGCCATGCACGCAGGCCATGCCGAGACCGCGTTGATGCTGGCGCTGGCCCCCGACACCGTGCACATGGAGCGCGCGGTGGTCAACTACCCGCCCGTTTTTGATTCGCCCCTGCTCTCACCCGACGGCCGCCCGGCCTGTGCCTGGAGTGCGCGCGACTTCGGCCCCAGCGGAATCATTGGCGACCCGCTGCCCGCCACGGCCGAACAAGGGCACGCCATCCTCGACTCGCTGGCCGTGAGCTGGGCCGCCGCCATTACCGAGCTGCATCGGCTGCAGTGGGCACCGCGCACTGAGCCCACCTGGGGCCGAGCCAATCACACCGGCCACGTGGAGCACTCCAGCGCACTGGCCTGAAACCTGCGAACGCCACCGCAAAACCTTTTCGCCTTCCCCTTCGTTGTCCCTTCGTTCCACCTCCACCACCCTACCGGAGTACCACCATGATGAAGACCGCCTCCCGCCTTTCCAAACTTGGTGCAGCCGCGCTGCTCGCTGTTGGTGCCGTCGGCACCATGCAGGCCCACGCGCAGGAAAAGTTCACCTACATGACCAACTGGTACGCGCAAGCCGAGCATGGCGGCTTCTACCAGGCGGTGGCCACGGGCCTGTACAAAAAGTATGGGCTGGATGTGACCATCAAGATGGGCGGCCCGCAGGTCAACATCGTGCAGATGATGGCCGCCGGCCAAGCCGAATGTGTAATGGGGTCGAGCGACCTGCAGATGATCCAGATGCGTGAAGGCGGTGTGCCCGTGGTCAACGTGGCGGCCGTGTTCCAGAAGGACCCGCAGGTGCTCATCGCGCACGAGGACGTGAAGAAGTTCGAAGACCTCAAGGGCAAGACCATCCTGATCGCCTCGTCGGCCCAGCGCGGCTACTGGCCCTGGCTGAAGGCCAAGTACGGCTTCACCGATTCGCAGACCCGCCCCTACACCTTCAACATCCAGCCCTTTGTCGCTGACAAGAACTCTGCCCAACAGGGTTACCTGACGTCCGAGCCGTTTGCGATTGCCAAGGCGGGCGTGAAGGCCAACACACTGATGTTCAGCGACCACGGCTACCCAGCGTACGCCACCACCATCTCGTGCATGGAAAAGACGGTGAAGGACCGCAGCGCCGCCGTGGCCTCGTTCGTGAAGGCATCGATGGAAGGCTGGAAGAGCTACCTGGCCGACCCCGCCCCCGCCAACGCACTGATCAAGAAGGACAACCCCAACATGACCGACGAGCAGCTCGCCTACAGCGTGGCCAAGCTCAAGGAAATGGGCATGGCCACGGGTGGTGACGCCGCCACCATGGGCATCGGCATCATGACCGACGCACGCGCCAAGGCCAGCTACGACTTCCTGGTGGACGCCAAGCTCATCGACCCTGCCAAGGTCAAGCTGACAGAGACCTACACCACGTCGTTCGTCAAAGACCTCAAGGTTCTTCCCTGAGCCTGACAGCCCTGAAACAGCGGCCGGTGCGCTCCCTTGCACGCCCGGCCGCATCCATCGAAAGGCGACCATGACATCCCCCGCTAACTCCCCACCGCTGGCGCACGCCCCGACGCCAGCCACCTATTCCACGCCCGCCGTGGAGGTGCTCTCCGCCGAAAAAACCTACCCCAACGGCACCCAGGCCCTGCTGCCGGTAGACCTGACCATTGAGGAAGGCGAATTCGTCACCCTGCTCGGCCCCTCGGGCTGCGGCAAGAGCACGTTGCTGAAAATGGTGGCGGGCCTGCTGGAGCCCACCGACGGCCGCCTGCACCTGTGGCGCAAGCCCGTGGCGCAGCTGGACGAGAGCGGCAAGAAGATGGCGTTTGTCTTCCAGTCGCCCACGCTCATGCCCTGGGCCAGTGTGCAGACCAATGTGCGCCTGCCACTGGACCTGGCGGGCGTGCCGCGTGCCGAGGCCGATGCGCGCGTGACCGAGGCACTGGCGCTGGTGGGCTTGTCAAAGTTTGCCAACGCCCTGCCCCGTGCGCTGTCCGGCGGCATGCAGATGCGCGTGTCGATTGCGCGCGGCCTGGTCACCCAGCCTGACCTGCTGCTGATGGACGAGCCCTTTGGAGCACTCGACGAAATCACGCGCCACAAGCTCGACGCCGACCTGCTGGATCTGTGGCGCAAGAAGAAGCTCACCGTGATCTTTGTGACGCACTCGATCCACGAGGCGGTGTTCCTCTCCAGCCGCGTGGTCATGATGGCCGCGCGCCCGGGCCGCGTGGTCGAAGAGTTCCGCATCGACGCGCCCTACCCCCGCACGGCCGACTTCATGGTGTCGCCCGAATTCAGCCGCTATGCCAAGCTGCTGCAGGACAGCCTGCTGCGCGCCAGCGTGGACACCGAGGAGACCGTGGCATGAGCACCCCCTTCCCTTCCGCACCGATGGCGTCGCCCGTGGTCACCGCCCACCCCTCAGCCGCCCCGCGCTCAGCGCCTGCACCCGTCGCTGCCAAACCTGCCGCCAAGGCCACACCCAAACGCCCGCCGCTCATGGCCCAACCCCGCGTGCAGCGCGTGGTCTACCCAGTGCTGGTCGGCCTTGTGCTGATTGCGCTGTGGCAGGGCCTGGTCACGGCCATGGAGCTACCGCCCTACCTGGTGCCCTCGCCCATCCTGATGATGAAGACGTTGTTCACCGACTGGGCCGCCCTGGGCGGCTCGCTGTGGGTCACCGTCAAGATCGCGGTGCTGGCCTTTGTGGTGGCCACCGTGGCGGGTGTGCTCATCTCGTTCCTGTTTGTGCAGAGCAAACGCATCGAGACCGCGCTCTTCCCCTACGCCGTGCTGCTGCAGGTCACGCCCATCGTGGCCGTGGCGCCGCTCATCATCATCTGGGTGAAGGACCCGACCGCGTCCATGGTGATCTGCGCCGCACTGGTCGCCCTGTTCCCCATCATCAGCAACACCACGCTGGGTTTGCGCAGCGTGGAGCCTGACCTGCAAAGCTACTTCCAGCTCAACCGCGCCACGCGGCTGCAGACGCTGCTGCGCCTGCGCATCCCGAGCGCGCTGCCCTACTTTTTTGGCGGGCTGCGCATTTCCAGCGGCCTGGCGCTCATCGGCGCCGTGGTGGCGGAGTTTGTGGCGGGCACCGGGGGCCAGGGTGCGGGGCTGGCGTACCAGATTCTGCAGGCCGGCTTTCAGCTCAACATCCCGCGCATGTTTGCTGCACTGCTGCTGATTTCGCTCACTGGCGTCGCCTTGTTCGTGCTGATGGCCTGGCTCACCCGTGTCGCCCTGGGCGGCTGGCACGCCAGCGAAACGTCGCACGACTAGCCCTTTCAACCCCATCGCCAACACACTGCGCGCAGCCACTGGCGCGCGGCAAGGGCTTCCTTTTGCCCAAAACGGCCACCAGCGGCCAAGGAGATACCGACATGACCACCACCGCCCATCAACTGCCCGACCTGCTGCCCGACCTCGACTGGATTGCTGACCCGCTGCGCGTGGGCCGCCTCTCACAGGACTTTGCCTGGTTCAGCCCCGTGCTCAAACGCGACCTGGCGGGCAAGCGCGGCGACATCGCCGTGCGCCCGCGCACCGAAGCAGAAATCCGGCAGGTGGTGGCCGCCTGCGCCAGTGCGGGCACTCCCCTCACCGTGCGCGGCAGCGGCACCGGCAACTACGGGCAAAGCACGCCGCTGCACGGCGGCGTGATCCTGGACCTGTCGGGCTACAACGCATTTGGCTGGGTGCGCGGCGGTGTGGGCCGCGCGCAGTCGGGCATCCGGCTGGCAGACTTTGATGCGCAGGCCAAGCCCCATGGGCAAGAGCTGCGCTGGCTGCCCAGCACCTACCGCAGCGCCACGCTGGGCGGGCTGTTTGGCGGCGGCTTTGGGGGGGCAGGCTCCATCAACCACGGCCCGCTGGCCGCGCCTGGCAACGTGCTGGCCGTGCGTGCGATGACGGTGGAGCCCGAACCGCAGATCATCGAACTGCACGGCCCCGAAGCCATGCTGCTGCACCACACCTACGGCACCAACGGCATCGTGCTGGAGCTGGAAGTGGCCCTGGCCCCTGCCGTGGAGTGGACCGAATGCATCGCTACCTTCGACAAGTTTGACGACGCGCTGGAATTTGCCGACCGCTTTGGCAGCGCCCCCGGGCTGGAGAAAAAAGAGGTGTGTTTTCTGGCCGCACCCATCCCGCAATACTTCACCAGCCTGGCCGAGCACTTGCCCGCCGACCAGCACGCGGTGCTGATGCTGGTAGCCCCGCACTCCGAAGCCGGCATGCGCGATATGGTGGCTCAGCACGGCGGCCAGATTACCTACCGCAAGACCGCCGACGAAGTGGCCGGCAGCCACAAGACGCTGCTCGAATACACCTGGAACCACACCACCCTGCACGCCCTCAAGGTGGACAAGGGCCTGACTTACATCCAGAGCGGCTTCAACCCCATGCACCGCCTCAAGCAGGTGAAGGCGCTGGAGGCAGCGCTGAAGGGCGAGGTCATGATGCACCTGGAGTTCTTGCGCACCAAGGAAGGCGCCTTCAACTGCAGCGGCCTGCAGATCATCCGCTACACCACCGAAGAACGCCTGAACCAGATCATGCAGATCTACCGCGACCACGGCGTGCAGATCAACAACCCGCACGTGTACATCGTAGAAGACGGCAAGCAGAACCACCTGGACCCGGCCGTGGTGGGCATGAAGCGCCGCTTCGACCCGCAGGGCCTGCTCAACCCCGGCAAACTGCGCAGCTGGTATGCGGAAACACAACTGGCGCCCGAGACAAAGCCAGCGCGACAAACTGCCTGAGAGCGCCTCACAAACTTCCCTGGCGTCGTTGTCCCACCTTGCCGTACTCCTTGTACGGCCTGAGGCCGAACGCCTAGGGATGGCCGCTTCGCTGAGTTTTTTGAGCCGCTCTAAGTCCATCCCGCCCACCACTGCGCCCTCGTCCACAAGGCGAGAGGAAGGAAGCTCAGGTCAGATCCATCCGCTGCGCGCCAGCCACTGCACCAGCAGCCGTGTCACCGTTTCAGGTTGCTCCATGGTCAGCATGTGGCCGCTGTCCGGCAAGAGGTGGTGCTCAGCACCGGGCACCAGCGCCGCAATCTCAGCCGAACATTCGGGCGGCGTGAGCTGGTCAGCCTCGCCGCATACCACCAGCACCGGGCAGGCCACGCCGGGCAGGTGCTGGCGGGCATCGGGCCGATGGATGACGGCGCGGTTCTGGCGAACCAGGTGGGAGGCGCCTGCGTCCAGCACAAAGTCGAGATAGGCCTGCACCAGCTCAGGCCGCGTGGCGTTGTCAGGATGAAAGGCAAAGGCCACGTTGGGCTCGATCACTTCGCGCAGGCGGCCTTGTTCAAAGAGTTCGATAGCGGCTTCGCGCAGCGCCCGCATATCCGGCGTCTCGGGCCGCGCGGTGGTGCCCAGCAGCGCCAGCCCTGCCACACGCTGCGGCGCCTGGCGCGCGGCTTCCATGGCGATCATGCCGCCCATCGACGCACCGGCCAGCACCAGTGGCCCCGCGTGTTGTGCCAGCAGGCGTGCGGCAAAGTCTTCGATGCGGTGCAGGTTCACATCCTGGTGGGCGGTGGCGACCTCGGGGCGCAGCGCGGCGGGCAGCAGCGGCAGCACGCCGCGCCACATGCGTTCATCGGCGGCCAGGCCGGGGAGGAGCAGCAGTTGGGGGGATTGGGACATGGGTGAATCAGGGCATCACCAAGTTGGTGCGCAGTCAGAAAAACAGGCGGCCCCGGCAGCGGGGTACGGACCGCACATTGTGAACAGCCGATGACCGCTTGTCACCGCCCCCGGAATAGTTGCCCGCGATGGCTCGGGACTTGCTAGCATGGCCTGCATATGCCCATCCACGCCGCGCTCCACCACGTCACGCATTACCAATACGACCGGCTGGTAGGCCTCGGGCCACAGACCATCCGATTGCGGCCCGCGCCCCACTGTCGCAGCAATGTGATTTCGTACTCGCTCAAGGTCGAGCCCGCGCAGCACTTCATCAACTGGCAGCAGGACCCGTTTGCCAACTACCAGGCGCGGCTGGTCTTCCCCGAGAAGACGCGCGAGTTCAAGGTCACGGTGGACCTGGTGGTGGAAATGGCGGTGTACAACCCCTTCGACTTCTTCCTGGAGCCCGAGGCCGAGAACATCCCGTTCAACTACAGCAGCGATGTGCAGCAGGAGCTGGCGCCCTACCTGGCTACCGACCCGATGACACCGCTGGTGCAGGCCTATCTGGACAAGGTGGACCGCAGCAAGCAGCGCACCATCGATTTCCTGGTCAAGCTCAACCAGCAGGTATCGCAAGACATCCGCTACCTGATCCGCATGGAACCCGGCGTGCAGACACCCGAGGAAACGCTGCAAAAAGCCAGCGGCTCGTGCCGCGACTCGGGCTGGCTGCTGGTGCAGCTGCTGCGCCACCTGGGGCTGGCGGCGCGGTTTGTGTCGGGCTACCTGATCCAGCTCACGCCGGACGTGAAGGCGCTGGACGGCCCCAGCGGCACCGACCACGACTTCACCGACCTGCACGCCTGGTGCGAGGTCTACCTGCCCGGCGCAGGCTGGATCGGCCTGGATGCCACCAGCGGCCTGATGGCGGGCGAGGGCCACATCCCGCTCGCTTGCACACCCCAGCCCTCGGGCGCCGCGCCGATTGAAGGCGGCGTGGACAAGGCCGAGGTGGAGTTCAGCCACGAGATGCGCGTGACGCGCATCTTTGAATCGCCCCGCGTGACCAAGCCCTACACCGAAGCCCAGTGGCGGGCCGTGCTGGCGCTGGGCGAGCGGGTGGACGCCGACCTGGTGGCGGGCGATGTGCGCCTGACCATGGGCGGCGAGCCCACCTTTGTGGCCGTGGGCGACCGCGACGCGCCGGAGTGGAACACCGACGCCCTGGGCCCCACCAAGCGCGGTTTTGCCACCGAGCTGGTGCACAAGCTGCGCGCCGAATACGGCCAGGGCGGCTTCCTGCACTTTGGCCAGGGCAAGTGGTACCCGGGCGAGCAGTTGCCGCGCTGGGCACTGTCGATCTGCTGGCGCGCCGACGGCCAGCCCGCGTGGCAGAACCCCGCGCTGTTTGCCGACGAACGCAACCCCTCGCACTACACCAGCGCCGATGCCGGACGTTTTGTGCGCCACCTCACGCGCAAGCTGGGCATCACCGACCGCTACATCCAGCCCGGTTATGAAGACACCTTCTACTACCTGTGGCGCGAGCGGCGCCTGCCGGTCAACGTGGACCCGTTTGACGCGCGCCTGGACGATGAGCTGGAGCGCGCACGCCTTCGCCGCGTGTTCGAGCAAAAACTCGACAGCGTGGTGGGCTACGTGCTGCCGCTGCAGGCAGGCGAAGGCGCTGGCACGCTGGTGGGCAGCGTGTGGAGCACCGGGCCGTGGTTCTTCCGCGATGACCGCATGCTGCTCATCCCCGGCGATTCGCCCATGGGCTACCGCCTGCCGCTGGACGCCCTGCCCTGGGTGAAGGCGTCGGACACCGATCACCTGATCGCGCAAGACCCGACTGCACCCCAGGGCCCGCTGGCCGCTGCCGCCACGCTGCGTGCGCGGTATTCCGTTCCAGCGGGCCCTGTCACCGGCGACCGCGACCTGCCCTACCTGGCGGGCGCCACCGCACCGGGCGAGGCACGCCGCATGGCGCAAGGCACTGCGGGCGGCGACCACGCGCGCCAGGCAGGGCAGCCCGACCCCCATGCGGGCGTGCAGCCCCCGGGCAAGTTCCAGTCGGCCGCAGGCCTGTCACGCACCGCCCTGTGCGTGGAGGTGCGCGACCCGCGCCGCGCCAGCGGCCCCAGGGCGGAGAAGGTGGGCGAGAAGTACGGCGTTTTGTACGTGTTCATGCCGCCCCTGGCACGCCTGGACGACTACCTGGACCTGCTGGCCGCCATCGAAGCCACGGCCGAAGAGCTGGGCATGAAGATCGTGCTCGAAGGCTACCCGCCCCCGCGCGACGCACGCCTGAAGGTGCTGGCAGTCACGCCCGACCCGGGCGTGATCGAAGTGAACATCCACCCCGCCAGCCATTGGAAGGAGCTGGTGCAGCACACCGAGTTTCTGTACCAGGCCGCGTGGGAGACGCGCCTGTCGGCCGAGAAGTTCATGACCGATGGCCGCCACACCGGCACCGGCGGCGGCAACCATTTTGTGATGGGCGGCGCCACACCGGCCGACTCGCCGTTCTTGCGCAAGCCCGAGCTGCTGGCCAGCCTGCTGCTGTACTGGCACAACCACCCCAGCCTGAGCTACCTGTTCAGCGGCCTGTTCATCGGCCCCACCAGCCAGTCGCCGCGCGTGGACGAGGCGCGCAACGACCAGCTGTATGAGCTGGAGATCGCACTGCGCGAGATCGAATCCAACCGCGCCCTGTACGGCCAGGACATGCCGCCCTGGCTGGTGGACCGCACGCTGCGCAACATCCTGGTGGACGTGACGGGCAATACCCACCGCAGCGAGTTTTCCATCGACAAGATGTTCTCGCCCGACAGCAGCACCGGTCGCCTGGGCCTGCTGGAGCTGCGCGCGTTCGAGATGCCGCCCCACGCCCACATGAGCGTGGTGCAGCAGCTGCTGCTGCGCGCCCTGATCGCCCGCTTCTGGAAGGCGCCCTACCGCGCGCCCGCCGCCCGCTGGGGCACCGAGCTGCACGACCGCTGGATGCTGCCCACCTTCATCCAGCAGGACATGCACGACGTGATGGCCGAGATGAACACTGCAGGCTACGCGTTCGACCCCGCCTGGTTTGCGCCACAGTTCGAATTCCGCTTCCCCATGGTCGGCACCGTCCAATCGATGGGCGTGGAGCTGACCCTGCGCAACGCGCTGGAGCCCTGGCATGTGATGGGCGAGGAAGGCTCTGCGGGCGGCACCGTGCGCTATGTGGACTCGTCGCTGGAGCGCATCGAGGTGCGCGTGACGGGCATGAACGAAAGCCGCCATGTGGTCACCGTCAACGGCCAGCCGCTGCCGCTGCAAAGCACGGGCACGACCGGCGAATTTGTGGCCGGTGTGCGCTACAAGGCCTGGAACCCGCCCTCGGCCTTGCACCCGACCATTGGCGCCCATGCGCCGCTCACGTTCGACATCGTGGACACCTGGATGAACCGCTCGCTCGGCGGCTGCCAGTACCACGTGGCGCACCCGGGCGGGCGCAACTACGACACCTTCCCGGTCAACGCGTATGAGGCCGAAAGCCGCCGCCTGGCGCGCTTCTCGCGCATGGGCCACACGCCGGGCAGGCTGGCGGTGCCGCCTGCGACGATTGAGCTGCCGGGCAGCCGGGAGTTTCCGTTCACGCTGGATCTGCGGCGAAAGATGCGGAGGTAGAGAAGCCCCCCTGAGTCGCTGCGCGCCTTCCCCCCAGGGGGACGACGCCCTTGCTGCGGGGCGGCCCTTGCTTGGCGTCTCTGGCATCGGCCCCGCCAGTTTCGACGGTGCGGGTTACCCGCAGAGTGTTGTCGACCAAATGCCCGAAAATCGAGCGCAGTGAACCACCTCAACGACAGCCTCCCCACCCCCGACCCTTCTGACAGCGCAGCCCAATTGGCGGCTGCACTGGCGCCTGCTGCGGCGGCCGGGCATTTTGACGAGCTGCGGGGTGCCAGCGTGGCGGACGCCCCCGCCGCTGCCACTGCATCAACCACTCCCAAATCAATAGCAAACAAGCCAGATATCACTAGCGCCTGGGCCCAATTCTTTGATCAATTGGGGCCCGAGGGCTTCCAGGACCTGGACCGGCGCATGCAAAGCCTGCAGCGCCAGGTGCGCGACAACGGCATCACCTACAACGTCTATGCCGACGCCGACGGCCCGCAGCGGCCCTGGTCGGTGGATCTATTCCCGCTGATCCTCTCGCAGGGCGACTGGGCACACATCGAGCGCGGTGTGCTGCAACGCGCGCGCCTGCTCAACCGCGTGATGGCCGACGTGTATGGCCCGCAGGAGCTGCTGCGCAAAGGCCTGCTGCCCAGCGCGCTGGTGCAGGGCCACCCGGGCTACCTGCGCGCCATGCATGGCGTGCAGCCCGTGGGCGGCACCCATTTGCACATCGCGGCGTTCGACATGGCGCGCGACGCGCAGGGCGACTGGTGGGTGGTGACGCAGCGCACGCAGGCGCCCTCAGGCCTGGGATATTTGCTGGAGAACCGGCTGCTCATCTCGCGCCTGTTCCCCGAGGCGTTCAGCCAGATGCATGTGCAGCGCCTGGCAGCCACCTACCGCGCACTGCTCGACGGACTGCGGCAGATGAGCCCGGCGGGGGCGGATGCGCGCATCGTGCTGCTCACGCCCGGCCCGTACAACGAGACCTACTTTGAGCACGCGTACCTGGCGCGCTACCTGGGTCTGACGCTGGTGGAGGGCAACGACCTCACCGTGCGCGACGCGCGCCTGTACCTCAAGACGCTGCATGGCCTGCAGCCGGTGCACGGCATCCTCAAGCGCCTGGACGACGAGTTTCTGGACCCGCTGGAGCTGCGCAGCGACTCGCGCCTGGGCGTGCCCGGCCTGCTGCAGGCCATCCGTGCGGGCAACGTGCTGGTGGCCAATGCGCCGGGCTCGGCGTTCCTCGAATCGTCGGCGCTGCTGGGCTTCATGCCTGCGCTGTCGCGCCACCTGCTGGGCGAAGAGCTGGCCCTGCCGTCGCTGCCCACCTGGTGGTGTGGCGAGCGATCGGCCATGCAGGCGGTGCTGCCGCAGCTCGCGCACAGCGTGATCCGCCCCACCTGGCCCATGGCGCAGCGCGTGCCCGTGCTGGGCGGTGCGCTGTCGGCGCAAGACCTGGCGCAGTGGTCCGCACGCATCGAAGCCCAGGGCGACGAATACACCGTGCAGGCCCACCTGCCGCTGTCGCAAATGCCCACCTGGCGCAGTGAAGCCGCAGAAGGTGCGGGCCAGGGCGGCAGCCCCATCGCCCCCCGCTCGGTGATGCTGCGCGTGTTTGCGGTGTGCGACGGCCCCGGCTCGTGGCGCGTGTTGCCGGGCGGGCTGGCCCGCCTGGCCCAGGGCGACAGCGGCATTACATCCATGCAGCGCGGCGGCAGCAGCGCCGATGTATGGGTGCAGACAGATGGCCCCGTGGACACCACCACGCTGCTGGCCCACAACCAGGCCGCGCCCGCCGTGGTGCACCGCAGCCGCCAGGTGACCAGCCGCGCGGCCGAAAACCTGTTCTGGCTGGGTCGCTACACCGAACGCACCGAGAACGTCACGCGCCTGGCGCGCATCACGCTGCAATGCCTCAATGGGGAGGACCAGACCTCGCAGCCGCTGCTGACCTGGCTGAGCGCCATGGGCGTGAGCCAGGGGCTGGTGCTACCGACCGTGCCTGCGGCCGGGCAGGCACGGCGCGTGTTCGAGCGCTCGCTGATCGCCGGGCTGACGCAGCCCGCGCAGGTGACCAGCGTGGGCTACAACCTGCGCGGCATCCTGGGTGCGGCCTCGGCCGTGCGCGACCGTTTGTCGCAGGAACACTGGAACCTCATCGTGCGCGCCGAGGCGGAGTTTTTTGCGCCCCGCACAGGAGCCGAAGACGACGGCGACTATTCGCCGCTGGACGCGCTGCGCCAGCTGGAAGGCCTGAGCGGCCACACCGCAGCCATGACGGGCCAGCAGACCGACCGCATGACCCGCGACGACGGCTGGCGCCTGCTGTCCATCGGGCGCCACCTGGAGCGCCTGGGCTTTCTGGCCTCGGCGCTGGAAAGTGGCCTGCAGACCGGCGCCGTGCACGATGAGGGCGGCTTCGAGGCCATGGTGGCGCTGTTTGACAGCACCATCACCTTCCACGCGCAGTACCAGCAGCGGCGCGACATGCCCGCCCTGCTGGACCTGCTGGTGATCGACCGCGACAACCCCCGCTCGCTGGCCTGGGTCGCACAGACGCTGCGCGGGCGCATTGCCAAGATCGAAGCGACCGCCGGTACGCCCTGCGAATCCGCCGCCACGGGCATCCCCGAAGCGTCCGACCTGTCGCTGGTGGCCCTGTGCGCACAGGACGCCGAAGGCCGCCATGCCACTCTGGAGGAATATCTGGGCCGGTGTGTGCGGGGCGTGATGGGCTTGTCGGATGTGCTGGCCACGCGCTACTTCACGCATTCGGCGGATGCACTTCGGCACAGCGTAGGAGCTTGACCATGAAGCTGCGCGTCATCCACGAAACGGTGTACCACTACAGCCCGGCGGTGCAGAACGCCCAGCACATGGCCCATCTGCGTCCGCGCACCGGTGTGGTGCAGCGTGTGCTGACCCACAGCCTGCAGGTGGACCCCGCCCCAACACAGTGCAACATGGTGCAGGACGTGTTTGGCAACACCCGCGCGTTCTTCAGCCTGCCGTTCACCCACGAGCAACTGCGGGTGCGCGCCGAAAGCCTGCTGGAGACCCTGCCCGTGCCCGCCGCACCGCCCGGCGAGCCCTGGGAGGCCGTGCGCGAGCGCCTGGGTTATCGGCGCGGCCAGCCCTACCACGCGGCCACCGAGTTCAGCTTTGCGTCGCCCTATATTCCCCGGCATGCCGACTTCGTGGCCTATGCCGCCGAGAGCTTTGCACCCGGCCGCCCGCTGATGCAGGCCGCCCGCCACCTGATGTCGCGCATCCATGCCGACTTTGCCTACACCGCCAACGCCACCGACGCGGGCACGCCCGCGCTCGAATCGTTGCGGCTGCGCCGGGGCGTGTGCCAGGACTTTGCCCACGTGATGATCGGCTGCCTGCGCAGCCTGGGCCTGGCGGCGCGGTATGTGAGCGGCTACCTGCTGACCGAGCCCCCGCCCGGACAACCCCGGCTGGTGGGGGCCGATGCCTCGCACGCCTGGGTGTCGGTGTGGTCACCGGCAGCCGACGAAAGTGATGGCGCATCAGGCGACAACACCTGGTTTGACCTGGACCCCACCAACGACCGCGCGGCGGGCGAGGACTACGTGACCCTGGCCATCGGCCGCGATTTTTCGGATGTGTCGCCGCTGCGCGGCGTGATCCACGGCGGCGACCACCATGTGCTGCAGGTGGGCGTGACGGTGGAGCCGGTGCCGGCCGCTATGGCCGCTGCGCCAGACGCACCAGATACACCCCTCACACCGCCGCAGGCACCAGAAAGTCCCGGCTGATCCGCGCGCCCAGGTCGTTCACCCGCTCCAGGAACTGGGTGAGGTAGGCGTGCAGTCCATGGGTCAGGATTTCATCGATGCGTGCGAACTTCAGGTGCGCCAGCAGCCGCCCCGCGTGCCGCTGGGTCTCGGCCGACTGGCCGCTGCCCAGCATGTCGAGGTTGCCCAGCACCTCTTTCATGCAAGCGTGCAGTGAGCGGGGCATGTCGGCCCGCAGGATCAGCAGTTCGGCCACACGTTCGGGCGTGATCACGTCGCGGTACACCTTGCGGTAGGTCTCGAAGCCCGACACGCTGAGCAGGATGGCGCTCCAGTGGTAGAAATCGTAGTCTTGGTCCTGCGCCGTGGCCGCGCCCATGAAGTCGCTTTGCACCGCGTGAAACTTCACATCCAGCAGCCGCGCCGTGTTGTCGGCCCGCTCCAAAAAGGTGCCCAGGCGCATGAAGTGCAGCGCCTCGTCCTGCAGCATGGTGCCCACCGTCACACCCCGCGAGAGGTGCGAGCGGAACTTCACCCATTCGAAGAATCGCGCCGGGTCCTGCTCCAGTGCACCGCTGGCGATCAGGCGGTTCACTTCGAGCCAGGTCTGGTTCTGGATCTCCCAGGCCTCGGTGTTGAGCGCACCGCGTACGGCCCGCGCGTTCTCCCGCGCGGCCTGCAGGCAGGCCAGAATGGACGAGGGGTTGGAAGGGTCCTTGACCATGAAGTCCAGCACCTTCGCCGGAGTCACTTCGCCATGCTGGGCGGTGTAGGCGGGCAGCAGCTCGCTGATGGACAGCAACCCTTGCCAGCCCTGCTTGGCGACCTCGGTCGATTGCGGCAGCAGCGCGCTCTGGTAATTCACATCCAGCATGCGCGCCGTATTTTCGGCGCGCTCGGTATAGCGTGCCATCCAGAAAAGATGGTCAGCGGTGCGGCTCAGCATGGTCGCGCCCTCCCTTGGCGTCGTGTGTGGCTCGGTACTGGCTGCTCAAGGGGTTTCAACAGCCCCATGGCAGACACCTAGCAAGTTCCAGGCCGCCACCCTTGCCGCTCTTTGATGCAGGCAAAAAACCAAGGAAAAAATGGCGCTAGCGCACGTCCTTACTGGTTGTTTTGCTATTTTTTTTGACGTTTTGTTTGGGAGCCGGTGCGGGCTGCGGAGCCGGAGCGGCGACTGGGGCGGGCCGCCGGGCGGCTTCGCGCACCACGTCATGCACAAACCGCAGCTTGGCCAACACCTCGCCTGCCAAGGCAAACGGATAGGCATCTGGCTGCCCCAAGCTGCGGGTGAGGCTGTTGAGCAGCAGTGTCAGCGGCACCAGGTGCTGCACCATCGACTGGAAATCAGGCGCCGGGCTGGCAAACGGGTCGATGGCGCTGCTGCGCTGCGCCCCATAAATGCCCGGGATCGTGACCTCGGTCGCGTAGCTGGCCGACGTCTCCAGCAGATCGATCATGTGCAGGTAATGGGCCCATGTTTCGGCCCAGTCTTCCCAGGGGTGAGCAGCGGCATAGGCGCTGACATGGTGGTCGACCCAGTCGCCCAGGTCGTTGCCCTTGGCGTAGTGAGCCTCCAGCGCGGCAGCGTAGTCCTGGCGCTCATCGCCAAACATCTGGCGAAAATCTTCCAGGCGGCCGCCGTCGCGCACCAGCTGGTCCCAATAAAAATGGCCGGACTCATGCCGCAGGTGGCCAATCAGCGTGCGGTAGGGCTCACCCAGCGCGATCCGGCGGCGTGCGCGCTCATCGTCATCGGCCTCGGCCACATTCAGCGTAATCGTTCCGCTGTGGTGGCCCGTCAACACCGGCGGACCACCGGGCACCTCGGCCAGAAATTCAAAAACGGGTCCGGTGCGCCCGGGGGCGGGCTCCAGGCCCAGGCGGGCCAGGCTGTAGAACAGGCGCCGCTTGGCGGCCTCGATCTGCATCCAGCGGCCCATGTTCGCGGGCTCCGACAGATCGGGCAACACCCGGGTCTGGCGGCACGATACACACAGTTCCGCATAGTCGTTGGCAGGCACGGCAAAGTTGCAGGCCTGGTGTTCGGTATGGTTGCGGCACATACGGTACAAGCGACCGCTGTAATCCGAGCCACCGCGCCCGCCCCGGCGGCGCCACAGGTCGGCGCCATCCTGCGGCGCAGGCGCCAGGGCCGCGATGGTCAACACATCGGGCAAAAATGCCAGCGCACTGCCACAGTGCAGGCACTGCACGCTGTCGAAAAAAACCAGATGACCGCAATGGTCGCAATTGAATACCCGCATGGTGTGGAGCTTATACCCGGTGGGGTGTGGCAAACGAGCAAGACCCAGGGGTATGCCTGCTGGCGCCCCATGAAAAAAGCAGGCCCCAGGAGGTACCCGGAGCCTGCTCAGCGGTCAGTGCCTATGCGCTACCGGCAGGAAGCCCGCAGCGCAGTGTTCAGGCATCCTGTCAGGGACGGACCACGATGCTGTTGCGCACTTCACGCACATTCTTGGTGTTGCGTGCGATGGCTTCAGCCTGGTTCTTTTCAGCCTGCGACTTGGCAAAGCCCGAGAGCTGCACCGTGCCGTTGAGCGTTTCCACGCTGATCGACGTGGCGGAGACGGATTTGTCTTCAGCCATTTTTGCCTTGACGGCGGTGGTGATGCCGGCGTCATCTACATAGGCGCCAACGGTCTGTTGTTCACGGGCCACCGAGCAGCCCGTGGCCGTGATGATGGTGATGCCAGCGACAGCGGCAAAGGCGAGTGCACGTGCGTATTTCATGGTGTTGTCCTTGTTTGAAAATGGTTGGGAACGCGGGTGCTGGAAGATTGCAATCTGCCGGTCTGTTGCACCCTCCGCGACCGGCGGACTGTAGGGATAGAGACAGGCTTCAGTAGGCGTGCTTGCGGCGCGACATCCAGAGCACCAGGGTTGCGAGTACGGCACCCGATGCTGCGGCGATCACCATCGATTTGCCGGGTTGCTCCGCCACATACTTGGTGGTGGCGTCTGCTGCATGCTGCATCTGGCGACGGGCACGGGCACTGGTTTCTGCGCAATAGCCGATGCTGCGGGCTGCCAGATCCTGGGCACGCGCTGCCAAGTCGTCAATGACGGGGTCGGTCTGGCTGCGAAGGGCACGTACGCCTTCTTCGGCTTTTTCCAGCGAGGTGTTAGCGGCCGTGCGGGTGGACTGCACGGCGTCTTGGGCGCTTTGCAGCACATCATCTGCGAGATGGCGTGCGCCGTTGGCAACTTTGTCGGTAGCGGTCTGGATACTCATGCGGAAACTCCTTGAAGGGGTGGATGCGGAATGCTTGGTTTCACGGCCGGGGCGTCAGCCCTTTTTGAGCAGACCCAGTACAAAGGTCACAACCGCCATGATGACGAACACGAAGAACAGAATCTTGGCGATGCCCACGGCACCGGCAGCAATACCGCCAAAGCCGAACAGGGCTGCGATCAGCGCGATCACCAGAAAAACAACTGCGTAGTGCAACATTTCTTTCTCCTTCTCCTCTTGAGGGGGCCGGTTGCCGGCGGGTGGGTTGGCACATGAATTTCAGCGCCTGGAATCCACTGTAAGGAGCATGGAGAGTCAAAGATGCCGGTGCCCGGCGCGCAAGCCTGTCGGCGGTGCAGCGGGCCGCCTGTAGGACGGCGCGCTGCGGCTCGCTATCCCTGGCCCAAGGCCGCCAGGTCAAGCGGCCAGAGAGGGCGGCTGCGACGACGCCTCGGCGCCATGGCGCTGCAGCGGGAGCACGGCAGAGACCAGGGTGCCGTTGCCCGGGCGCGAGGTGATGGACAGCCTGCCGCCCGCAGACTCCACGCGGTGGCGCATTCCCGACAGCCCGTGCGAGGTAGGACGCACCGTGGCGGGATCGAACCCCTCGCCATCGTCGCGCACCTGAACTGCCACATGCGTGGGGTAACCGTGTACCGACACCAGCACCTTGCTGGCTTTGGCGTATTTGCCGATGTTGGTCAACGCCTCCTGCACCATGCGGTACACCGTGAGTTGCGAGGCATCAGGCAACTGCACGGATTCCAGGCTCGTTTCCACTTCGATACCTGCGCGTTCGGCATATTCGCGGGTGAGGATCTCGATCGCGGCCGTCAGTCCGAGGTTGGAGAGCGATGAGGGCCGCAGGTCTTCAATGATGCGGCGCTTGAGCGCAATACCGCTGTTGAGCGTTTCGGTCAGGTGCTTGAGCCGCTCTGCCACCTCGGGGGCGTTGGCGTCGATCCTGGACTTGAGCCGCGCAACATCCAGCTTGGCCGCAGTGAGCAGCGCACCCAGCTCATCGTGCAGCTCGCGCGCAAGGTGCCCACGTTCATCTTCACGTACTTGCTGCAGATGGTTTGCCAGCTCGGAAAGCGTTGCGGTACGGGCCTTTACAAGACCTTCGAGGCGGTCCCGTTCGCGTTCCAGCAAGGCCTGTTCGCGCTGGTTGACGACCTGCAGCGCCTGCGCCTGGCGCAGATACATGTAGAACGCCAGCAAGCCAATGACCGTCACCGTGGCAATGCCAATGCGCGACAGCATGAGCGACTGCTCGATCTGGTCCTGGCCTTGTTTCACGTGCATGTCGCTGCGGGCAATCAACTCCAGCGCGTGCTTGCGGATGGCCTCCATGTGCTCCTTGCCCACATCGGTATGCAGGATGAACTTCCAGGCATCTTCATTGCCCTGCCGGCGCAAACGCAGGCTCAGTTCCATCTCCGCGAGCTTGCGGGATATCTGCCGCGACAGCAGCGCAAATTCCTGCATGTCTTCGGGGGCATCCATGAACAGCCCGCGCAAGCCGTCCAGGTTGGTCTGCACGGTAGCCACCGCCTTGTCGTAAGGCTCCAGATAAGTCTCGTTGCCGGTGAGCAGATAGCCACGCTGCCCGGTTTCTGCGTCCAGCATGCTCTGCAGCAACAGGTTGACGGCCTTGCGCGTGTTCTGACCGTGGCTCATCTGCTCCACCGCATCTTGTGAGCGCATGTGACCCGTTTCGTTGATACCCACCAGCACCATGGCCGCCAGCAACGCCATGGGCAGGCTCAAGGCCATCTTGCGGACCTTGGGCAGCCAGATGCGGGTGTTTTCTTTAAGACTCATACGCGGTATTCTGGATAATGTGTGAAGACCCGGGTACCACCCTGCCAACAGGGATGACGTGCCGGATAAGCTTTCCAACCAACAAACATCAGGAGCGGCATCACCGCCCTGCGAAAGAAAGATCGATGATCAAGATTGGCATTGTGGATGACCACGCGATAGTTCGTTCCGGGCTGCGGCAGTTCCTGTCCGAGCATGTGGATCTGCGGGTGGAGGGTGAGGCCTCCAACGGCCGTGAAGCCATCGACCTGGTGCGCAACAAGGAAATTGATGTCCTGCTCATGGACCTGTCGATGCCCGGACAGAGCGGGCTGGATGCGCTGGCCATGCTGCGGGCCAAGGCCCCGGACATGGGCATCCTGATTCTGAGCGGCTACCCCGAAGAGCACTATGCGATCAACCTGATCCGCCAGGGCGCGAGCGGCTACCTGAACAAGGAGTGCGAACCCTCTGAAATCGTGGAGGCGATCCGTACCATTGCGCTGGGCCGCCGCTACCTGACGCCTGCCGTGGCCGAACTGCTGGCCCAGCAACTCAATCGCAAGGACGACGCACCGCCCCACGAGCAGTTGTCGGAACGCGAGTTCCAGGTGTTCCTCAAGCTGGCCAAGGGAGAGACGGCAGGCGATATCGCCAAGGCCTTGTCGCTCAGCGTCAAGACGGTGAGCACCTACCGCACGCGATTGATGGAGAAGATGAGCCTGTCGTCCAACAGCGATCTGACCTACTACGCGCTCAAGAACCGCTTGATTGACTGACATGGAGCAGTGGCCTCAGTCCGGGGTCATTGGGCCTGACTCAGCCCGCTGGCGAGAAGAGTAGAAAATAAAAAACCCCGCCGCGCGCACCCGCGCTGCAGGGCGCAGCATCACAGCGAATGGCCAGGCGACGACAGGGACTGGCCAGCTTCCATCCCCGCAGGACTGCTGCTGTGCTGGATGCAGTAGTCCACCAGCGCATCAATTTCGTTGGATTTGTCGAAGACCGCATCCACCCCAAGCTGTGCACAACGCATGCGCACATCGGGTGTCGCGTAGTTGCTCAGCACCACCATCTTCTGGCCAGGGCGGCGCGAGCGGCATGCTGCCAGGACCCCCAGCCCACTGCCTTGGCGCAGAAAAAGATCCACTATTGCCAGATCCCACTGCTCACCATGGGTGGCGAGCCAGTTCTTGCCCTCGTCCTCGGTCTCAGCGACCCCTACCGCCTCTACGGACGCCAACTCTTCGAGCGTCCCGATCAGGTTCTCTCGAATGGTGGCGTTGTCTTCAACGATATAAGTGCGGAGTTTCACAGAAGGGTCCCGTTTCACTACCAACGCACATTTACGCTGGTCGAGCCTCAAATTTAGTGGCTCAGCTGAGCGGATTCTGCCAGCCGCTGCACGCGGACGCTGTAGGAGTAATCCTACCGAGCAACACACACCGTGCAGTGCGGCGCACGCGCCACGTTCATCATGCTCCATTCCATGGACCGTCCATCCAGCATCAACAGACGCCCAGCCAGTGACGTCCCGATGCCTGCAAGCAGCTTGAGCGCCTCGGCCGCCTGCAGGGCACCCACCACGCCCACCAGCGGGGCAAACACGCCCATGGTGGAGCAACGCACCTCTTCAAAATCCGCCTCAGGCGGAAAAATACAGGCGTAACAGGGCGACGCAGCCTGGCGCGGGTCCACCACCGTGATCTGGGCATCAAAGCGGATGACGGCCCCCGCAACAAGGGGCTTGCGATGGCGCACACAGGCCGCATTGACGGCGTGGCGTGTTGCGTAGTTGTCGCTGCAATCGAGCACCACGCAGGCGTCTTGCACCAGGGTATCGAGCACAGCGGCATCTGCGCGCGCCTGGAGCACGGTTACCTGCACTTCGGGGTTGATAGCTGCCATGGCGCTGGCTGCAGACGCCACCTTGGGCTGGCCGACGCGCGCGGTGGTGTGTGCGATTTGGCGTTGCAGGTTGGTCAGGTCCACCACATCGTCGTCCACCAGGGTGATGTGCCCCACACCGGCAGACGCCAGGTACAGCGCGGCAGGCGAGCCCAGGCCACCCGCACCGATGATGAGGGCATGGGACGCCAGCACCTGCTCCTGCCCCTCGATGCCCATCTCATCGAGCAGGATGTGGCGGGAGTACCGCAGGAGCTGGTCATCGGTCATGGCGATAGTCTCAAGAAAAGAAGAGCAAGAAGGACAAGAAAAAAGGCCGGACTTCGCTGGAAATCCGGCCTTCAGCACAGGGAGCGAAAGCTCAATTTTCTTTCTTTTCGTCCTTGCGTTCCGTCAGTGTCTTGCTGACCAGCACGGGGCGGCCCTTGAGCTGGTTGAGCGCCTGCACGAGCTGGAAGTCCTTGTCCGAACCGAACTCTGGAGCCTTGCGTTCTGCTGCAGGCTTTTTGGCTTCTTCTTCCATGCGCTTGAGGGCGCTTTCGCGGGCCTTTTCACGGGCCTCATCCTTCTTTTCCTCGCCTTGGCCGCTACCCAGGTGCTTGTCCAGATCGGCCTCGCGCATGCGCAAAGCAGCGAAGATGTTGCCTTCTTCCGATTCGTCGATCATCACGTCGGGCACGATGCCCTTGGCCTGGATCGACTTGCCGCTGGGGGTGTAATAGCGCGCGGTGGTCAGCTTGATGCCGGTATCAGGCCCCAGCGGACGTACGGTCTGCACCGAGCCCTTGCCAAAGGTCTGGCTGCCCATGATGGTGGCGCGCTTGTGGTCCTGCAGAGCGCCCGCCACGATCTCGCTGGCCGACGCAGAGCCTTCATTCACCAACACCACGAGTGGCACGGACTTGAGGGCTGCGGGCAGGCGGCGCAGCGGGTCACCCCCGCCACGGCGCTGATAGAAGTCGGGCGAGGCCTTGTAAGTGGCCTTGCTGTCCGCCAGTTGCCCGTTGGTCGTGACCACCGTGACGTTTTCTGGCAGGAACGCGGCCGACACGGCCACAGCCGCATCCAGCAGGCCGCCGGGGTCGTTGCGCAGGTCGAGCACCAGGCCCTTGAGGTTGGGTTCCTGCTTGTAGACCTCTTCCACCTTGCGCACAAAGTCATCGACCGTGCGCTCCTGGAACTGCGACAGGCGGATCCAGGCGTAACCTGGCTCCACCACCTTGCCCTTGACGGACTGGGTCTTGATCTCTTCGCGCGTGATGGTGACCGGGAAGGTGCGGCTCTCGTCCTTGCGGAAGATGGTGAGCGTGACCTTGGTGTTGGGCTCGCCACGCATGCGCTTGACGGCATCGTTCAAGGACAGGCCTTTGACCGCCGTTTCGTCGATCTTGGTGATCAGGTCATTGGTCTTGAGGCCAGCGCGGAAGGCGGGAGAACCTTCGATGGGCGACACCACCTTGATCAAGCCGTCTTCCTGGGTGATTTCGATGCCAACCCCCACAAAACGGCCGGAAGTGCCTTCGCGAAATTCCTTGAAGGACTTCTTGTCGAAATACTGGGAGTGTGGGTCCAGGCTGGCGACCATGCCGGAGATGGCGTCGGTGATGAGCTTTTTGTCATCCACCGGTTCGACATAGTCGGTCTTTACGAGGCCAAACACCGCCGATAGCTGCTGGATTTCCTCCAGCGGCAGCGGAGTCATCGCACCACGCGCGACCGTCTGCAACGAAACCGTCGTCAGAGCCCCAGCCACGACACCAACCGATACCCATCCCGCAATTTTGAGTTTGTGGCCCATACAACACCTTTACCGCTTCAAAACCAATATACACCTTGGAAGGACCAAACCCGCTGCAGTTCCGCGCAGGCACTCACTTTAGACAGGGTATCGGCGGGTTTTCCCCGTCTTTACCCAGGCTTTACGCCTTGCCTTGCGAGGCGACTGCCGCAGCTGCCTTGGCGGCCGCTTCTGCATCGCCCAGATAGTAGTGGCGGATGGGCTTGAGGTCGGCGTCCAGTTCATATACCAACGGGATTCCGTTGGGAATGTTCAGGCCCACGATGTCCGACTCGGAGATGTTGTCCAAGTACTTCACCAGGGCGCGGATGGAATTGCCGTGCGCGGCGACCACCACGCGCTTGCCTGAGCGGATGGCCGGTGCCATGGCATCGTTCCAGAACGGCAGCACGCGGGCCACGGTGTCCTTCAGGCATTCCGTGAGCGGCACGCTGCCTTCGGCCAGAGCGGCGTAGCGGCGGTCGCTGCGCTCGCTGCGGGGGTCGGTGGCTTCCAGCGCTGGCGGCGGGGTGTCATAGCTGCGGCGCCACACCAGCACCTGCTCGTCGCCGTACTGCTTGGCCATGTCGGCCTTGTTCAGGCCCTGCAGGGCACCGTAGTGGCGCTCGTTCAGGCGCCAGTCCTTGACCACGGGCAGCCAGGTGCAATCCATTTCGTCCAGCGTGTACCACAGGGTGTGGATGGCGCGCTTGAGCACGCTGGTGAACGCCAGGTCGAACTCGTAGCCCTCGGCCTTGAGCAGCTTGCCGGCCGACATGGCCTGGGAAACACCGGTGGGCGTGAGATCCACGTCGGTCCAGCCGGTAAAGCGGTTTTCAAGGTTCCAGGTGGATTCGCCGTGGCGAATCAGAACGAGCTTGTACATGGTTTCCCCAGGAAAGGCAGGTCAAAAAAATGCGGGCCAAAACCCAGCATTCTAGAATTACGCTGTTCGCCAACCCAAGGAAGCTTCGTGAAATTCATTATTGATAACTGGTATCTGTTCCTCGTTGCACTGGCTTCGGGCAGCATGTTGCTGTGGCCGGTCCTCAAGAACGCCAGTGGCGGCTCGCTGACGCCAGCGCGCGCCGTGCAGCTCATCAACCGCGAAAAAGCGGTGGTCATCGACGTCTGCGAAACCGAGGAATTCGCCGCCGGCCACGTGAACGGAGCCAAGAACGTGCCCCTGGGCCAGCTCGAAGAGCGCCTGCCCACCGTGGTCAAGAACAAGGCCCTGCCCGTGGTGCTGGTGTGTGCCAGTGGCGCCCGCTCCAACCGCGCCGTCGCCATTGCAAAAAAACTGGGCTACGAAAACGCCCAGTCGCTCGCTGGTGGCCTGAAGGCCTGGCGAGAAGCCAGCCTGCCTGTGGAAAAAGCCTGATCCGCCCCCAGTTATTGGGTCCGCGATAGTCTTGCCACTGATTTTTAGCCCCACAGGAAGAAAGAGGAAGGTCCGCCATGCAACCCGTGAAGATGTACACCACCGCCGTCTGCCCCTACTGCATCCGGGCCAAGCAGATCCTCAAGTCCAAGGGTGTGGAGCAGATCGAGGAGATCCGCATCGACACCGACCCCGCCGCGCGCAGCCACATGATGGAGATCACCGGCCGCCGCACGGTGCCGCAGATCTACATCGGTGACACCCATGTGGGCGGCCACGACGATCTGGTGGCGCTGGACAGCCGTGGCGAGCTCATGCCCTTGTTGGGCGCCTGACCCCCTCCCCGGGCGCTGCATAATGCAGCCCCATGTGCCCGCTGCGGGAGCTGCTCCCCGGCGGGTTTTGTTTTGCTAGCAATTTTGTAAGCTCAAAGAGACTTCACCATGGCCGATCAAGAAAACCCAGTGTTCCAGATCCAGCGCGTCTACCTCAAGGACCTGTCGCTGGAGCAACCCAATTCCCCCGGCATCCTGCTCGAACAAGAGCAACCCAGCGTGGACATCCAACTGGGTGTGGAAGCCACTCCCGTGGCCGAAGGCATTTTTGAAGTGGCCGTGACGGCTACCGTGCAGACCAAGATCAAGGACAAGACCGTGTTCCTGGTCGAAGCCAAGCAGGCCGGCATCTTCGAAATCCGCAACGTGCCCGAAGACCAGATGGGCCCCATCATGGGCATCGCCTGCCCACAGATCGTGTACCCCTACCTGCGCGGCAACGTGGCCGACGTGATCAACCGAGCTGGCTTCCCGCCCGTCCACCTGGCCGAAATCAACTTCCAGGCCATGTACGAGCAGCAGCAAGCGCAGGCTGCCGGCCAAGCCTCGCCCATCATCACGCAGTGATGTAAAACGCCCCCTGAGTCGCTTCGCGCCTTCCCCCTCTCTCTACGCGCTGCGCGCTACGGGAGGGGGACGCAGCCAGCGGCCTGGCAAAGCCAGTTCCGCGGCTACCGCGCTTGGGCCACGCCGGTTCCACGGACGGCCGACGAAGCACAGCGCAGTGGGCCCTTGAAATCAATGCTATTTTTGGCCTCTACCGCACGATAGATAAGCGCAAGCAGCTATGAAAATCATAGTATTGGGCGCTGGTGCCTGGGGCTCTGCGGTCGCCATGAGCGCAGCCCAGCACCCTGCCGGGCACGCGGTCACCCTGTGGGCCCGCGATGCAGCCCAGGCGCAAAGCATGCGCGCCCAGGCACAAAACGCCCGCTACCTGCCGGGCATTGCCCTCCCCCCGTCCCTCTCAGTGGTCGATGGCGACTTCCGCGCGCTGTTGCCAGGTGCCGACCTGGTCATCGTGGCCACGCCCATGGCGGCCCTGCGCGGCATGCTGCTGGCGCTGCGCGGGTGCGCGGCACCTGTGGCCTGGCTGTGCAAGGGCTTCGAGGCGGTGCCTGCCGGTGCCAATTCAGCATCTTTTGGGCTGCTGGCGCACGAAGTACAAGCGCAAGTAGCTCCTGATTTGATAGCTGGCGTATTCAGCGGCCCGAGCTTTGCGCAGGAAGTCGCCCTGGGGCAGCCCACAGCCCTGGTGGCCGCCAGCGCCCATGCCGCCGTGCGCGATGCGCTGGTCAACGCCTTTCACAGCCCGAGCGTGCGCGTGTATGCCAACGAAGACATCGTGGGCGTGGAAGTGGGCGGCGCGGTGAAGAACGTGCTGGCCATTGCCACCGGCCTGTGCGACGGGCTGGCGCTGGGTCTCAACGCCCGCGCCGCACTCATCACGCGCGGCCTGGCTGAGATGACGCGGCTGGGCCTGGCGCTGGGCGCGCGGCCCGACACCTTCATGGGCCTGTCCGGCCTGGGCGACCTGGTGCTGACCGCCACCGGCGACCTGTCGCGCAACCGGCGCGTGGGCATGCTGCTGGCACAGGGCCAGACCCTGGCGCAGGCGGTGGAATCCCTGGGCCATGTGGCGGAAGGCGTCTACAGCGCCCGCACCGTGGTGCAGCGCGCGCAGACACTGGGTGTGGACATGCCCATCGCCGAGGCCGCCGTGGCCTTGCTTGACGGCCGCCTGCAACCAGCCGAAGCCGTGGCGCAGCTCATGGGGCGCGGCCCCCGGGGCGAGCTCTGACGGTAGAGGCCCCGCGCAAGACCTGACCGCTACCCCACTGAAAGGCGCCGCAGCAGCCCCTCTTCATCGTCGGGGTGGAAGAAATAGGGGTAGAAGCTGCGCTCCACGCTGGCCAGCTTGGGCTGGCCGCCAAATTGGTCGATGAGCCGGCGCCCCTTGTCGGCGCCGATGTGCAGCAGCACGGCGGGCGCACCCACACGCTCGCACATGCGTTCGGGGCCGATCTGGTCAAAACACAGCATGCGCCGGTAGAACGGGGCGTGGCGCGGGTTCACCTCGATGACGATGTCGGTGGCGCGCCGGGCGCGGAAGGCCACGATCCACGCAATGTGGAAGATGGCACCCAGCACATGCTTGGAACGCACCCCGGGGTCCATTGCAAGCTTGCCCATCTCGCAGATGCGCGCGCCGCGCTGGCGCAGTTCGGCGATGAACTCGGGGTACTGCTCCTCGGCCGCCAGGTGCCCGTCATCCATGCGGACCGAAATCGTCCCCTGCGACTGCCCATCAATCTGCACCACCAGGCTGCTCAAGTCGCAGTCGTGCGACAAGGTGGCCTGCATGCTGTAGCCCTTGCGGGCGTACATGCGGGCCAGCAGCCCCTGGCCCTTGCGGGACAGGCGGATCTTGCAGGTCTTGGTTTCGGCACAGCCCAGGCGGCTCAGGTATTCGCCGGGGTAGTCCAGCTCGACAATGGTCTGTTCTTCGGCGTCCATGGCGGCTCCAGGGGTGGGCAAAGTGGCCTCTACCCGCCCGCGCGCCGTGCGTGGCGCGAGGCAGCCGGGGCCTCGTCGCTCCGTTGAAAACAGGGCGAAAGGCCAGCTTAGCGGCTTCTCTCGTTCCCCGGAGCCCGGGTTGGCATGGCAAGCGGACGAACGGACGCACGACCTTGGCGAAAGGCATCCCAGCAAAAAAAGCCGCAGGGAACCATGGATAGGCGCCCTGCGGCTTTTTTGGCAATCCCCTTGCGGGGCAGGATCAGAACACGCCGAACAGCATGAGCAACAGAACAACGGACAGTGGGACGCCGAGCAGCCAGGCAATGATGGGCATAGTGATCTCCTGAAAAGGGTTGAAGGGGATAAGTGATTTCACTGTAGGGCCCTCCTTTTCCCGCCCGTGTGCGCCAGCACGGCGCGTGGCCGTAGGCGCGCGCCTACCGGCTGTGGGAGCGGCGCCCGCCGCACCGCACGATCAAAGCCCCAGTTCCAGCGCCAGCAGTTCGTCCACCGTCTGACGGCGGCGGATCAGGCGCGCCTGACCATCGTCAACGAGCACCTCGGCAATCAGCGGACGCGTGTTGTAGTTGGAGGACATCGATGCGCCATAGGCCCCGGTGTCGTGGATCACCAGCAGATCACCCACCTGGGCGGCGGGCAGGTCCCGTGGCAGCACCACGCCGCCGTCGCCCTGGGTGAACACGTCGCCCGACTCGCACAGCGGCCCTCCCACCACCGTGGGTTGCTCTGCCGCCGCCGAGCCATCGCGACGCAGCACGCTCATGGCGTGGTAGCTGCCGTACATCGAGGGGCGCATGAGTTCATTGAAGCCGGTATCGACCAGCACGAAGTGGTTGTTGCCTGCGTTCTTGGTGGCGCGCACCTGGCCCAGCAGCACGCCGGATTCGGCCACCAGGTAGCGGCCGGGCTCGATCTCCAGGCCCAGCTTGCGGCCCACGATGGCCTCGGCCTGCTGGCGCGCGGCGTCCCACAGGCCGTGGTAATGCTGCGTATCGACCACCGGGTCGCCACTGCGGTAGGGGATGGACAGGCCGCCACCGGCCGAGATGGCGTGCAGGTCATGCCCGGCCGCATGCGCCGTGCGCACCAAGTTGACCATCGCACCACACACCTCCTGCAAGTGGCTGTAGTCCACGCCCGAGCCGATGTGCATGTGCAGGCCCACGAGCTTCAGACCGTGCTGCTTGATCGCGGCCAGCGCTGCAGGCAGGTCGGTGTGCCAGATGCCGTGCTTGCTGTGCTCGCCGCCGGTGTTGGTCTTGTTGCTGTGGCCATGGCCAAAGCCGGGGTTGATGCGCAGCCACACCGCATGGCCCGGCGAGCGCGCGCCCAGCTGGTGCAGCATGTCGATCGAGCCAGCGTTGACCGGCACGCCGTGTTCCACCACGCAGTCGAGCGTGGCGGCGTCGAACAGGTCGGCGGTAAAGACGATCTCCGACGGCTCTCCGCCGGCCGTGTAGCCGGCCGCCAGCGCACGCAGGATCTCGCCGCGCGAGACCGCATCCACCTTCACGCCCTGCTCGCGCATGAGCTTCAGGATGTGGATGTTGGAGCAGGCCTTCTGCGCGAACCGGATGGTCTCGAAATTGGACACCTGCGCAATGCGCTGGCGGATGGTGGCCGCGTCATACACCCACAAGGGGGTGCCGAACTGGTCGGCCAGGGACCACAGCTGGGCGGGCGAGAAGGGGTTGGACATGGGGACTCCGAAGGCACAAAGACTGATAGGACTTACGCAAATCGGGATGCAACAACCGCCTCGCCCTGGGGTGAACCGCTTGCCTGAACCCTGTTTTGCGTAAGTCATGACTGAATGGAAGCGCGGATGATGCCCCTTCCAAGGTATTTGGTCGAATGCTTTGATTTACATTCTCTATTCAATATGGATATGCTTTGCCCATGACCGACCCCGCACTGGCCCACCGCATCACCCACCGGCACATCGAGGTGTTCCGCGCCGTGATGACCGCTGGCAGCGCCACCGGCGCCGCCGACCTGCTGCACAGCTCGCAGCCCACGGTGAGCCGCGAGCTGGCCCGGCTTGAATCCTTATTGGGCTATGCGCTGTTCGAGCGCATACAGGGCCGCCTGCGCGCCAATGCGCGGGCACTGGCCCTGTGGGACGAGGTACAGCGCTCGTGGCAGGGGCTGGAGCGCGTGGTGGACCGCGCCGTGGCGCTGGGCCGGCCCGACGCCGTGCAGCTGGCAGTGCTATGCCTGCCCGCGCTGGCGCATGCGCTGCTGCCCGGCGCGGCGGCGCGGCTGATGCAGGGGCAGCCCCACGCGCGCCTGTCGGTCACGCCGCAGGATTCGCCGCTACTCGAAGAATGGATGAGCGCCCAGCGTTTTGACCTGGGCCTGTGCGAGCAGACCGCAGCCCCGCCCGGCACCCGCGCCGAGGTACTGCTCACCCTGGACGAAGTGGCCGTGCTGCCCGCAAGCCACGCCCTGGCCCGGCAACCCGTGCTGCAGCTGGCGGACTTTGCCGACCAGCCCTTTGTGAGCCTGTCGGCCAACGACCCCTATCGCCGCATCATCGACGCGCGCTTTGCCGAAGCCGCCGTGCCACGCACGCTGCGCATGGAAACCCACAGCGCGGCTGCCGTGTGCGCGATGGTGGAGCATGGCCTGGGGCTGGCCATCGTCAACCCGCTGACGGCCCTGACCGCCGCAGCCAATGGCCGGCTGGTGGTGCGTCGGCTCGCGTTGTCGATCCCGTTCAGCGTGGCGGCCGTACTGCCGCTGTACCGCCCACCGCTGCCCGAGGTAGCGCCCATGCTGGAGGCCCTGCGGGCCGAGGCGGCGGAGGTGGCGCGCCGCCTGGAGGCCGTGGCGTGACCACTGCCGCCACAGAGAGTTTGCTACTATTTATATAGCTTTTCGCGCTTACCAGATAAGCGCTAGAGGCTATTTAGGCCAAAAATCAGGGCGGCGTGAGCGTGCGCACCTTCTCGGCCAGCCGCTGCTCCACCGAGGGCGACACAAACTTGGTCACCTCGCCGCCGAGCACGGCGATCTCGCGCACAAAGGTGCTGCTGATGAACTGGTACTTGTCGCTGGGGGTGAGGAACACGGTTTCCACCTGCGGCATCAGGCTGCGGTTCATGCCCGCCAGCTGGAACTCGTAGTCAAAGTCGGTCACGGCGCGCAGGCCACGCACCATGGCCTTGCCGCCACGCTCCACGACAAAGTCGCGCAGCAGGCCCGAGAAGGCCTCGACCTGCACTTGTGGGTAGTTCTTGACCGCCTCGCGGACCATGTCGATGCGTTCTTCCAGGGTGAACAGCGTCTTCTTGTGGTGGCCCGCAGCCACGGCCACGATCACGCGTTCGAACAACTGGGTGGCCCTGCGCACCACGTCTTCATGGCCCAGCGTGATGGGGTCAAAGGTTCCGGGGTACACGGCGAGCACGTTCTGGGCCATGGCTGGTTGTCTCCTGTCTGGCTGTATAGACGTTGGCCCGGGCCCTGGGAGCGGATGAACCACCCGTGCCGCAGGGCCTGCGGGCCGCGTGCGCGCATTATGCAGTGCACTGCAACATGGACCGGCGGGCCGCCCCCTCCCCACGGGATCACACCACCGCAATCCCCTGCAGTGCCACGTTGCCCGGTGCCAGCAGCATCAGCCGGGCCACCAGCGCCACCAGATCCTGCTGGCGCTGGGTGCGCGTCTTGGCCAGCAGCGCGCTCATCTGCGTGCGCACGGTCGAGATGCGCGAGCCGCGTGCGTCAGCAAAATCCTGCGGGGTCTGGCCGCGCATCAGCGCCAGCAGCAGGTCGGCCTCTGACGGGCTCAGGCGGTAGGCCTGGCGGGCCAGGGCGACGGCGGCCTCGCTGCACAGGCTGCGCTCCAGCACCACCCAGGCGATGCCTGGCGCGCGGTGGCACAGGCCCAGCGCGGCCAGGTCGCTCAGGGGCAGCGTCACCAGCAGCAAGCCGCCCTCGGTGCCGGGCAGCTCCACACAGCCGCTGCGGCCCTGCAGCGATTGCTGGAACAGCGCGCGCAGCGCGGCATCGGCCGTGCTGGCCAGCACCGGGCGGCGCAGCAGCGTGTGCAGGGCCACGCTTTCGGGCCGGGCGCTCAGCAGCCGGGCGCGTGCATTGGCGTGCAGCAGGCGGCCGGCGGTGTCAAAGAACAGCAGGCCCATGGGCATCTGCTCCATCAGCGACTCCAGGCCCTGGGTGCGCGCGCGCAGCGCCACCATCTCGCGGTGCAGAAAGGCCGCGCGCTGCACGCCGCCAAACTCTGCGCGAAAACGCGCGACTTCCTCCGGTGTGAAGCCCTCGTCGTCCCCCTGGCGGTACACCGACATGAACAAATTGCCCACCGGGTGCGACGCGCCCTGGCTGCCGCCAAACATGCGGGTGCCGATGCCGTACTCGCGCAGGAAGTCGCTGTAGATCTCGCTGCGGCGAAAGCCGCGCGTGGCGTGCACGGGCGCGTCCGTGGCCACCCAGGTGCCCGACGGGCCCGTGCGCGCACGCTGCGCCATGGCGTCGTCCCACAGCGGGTCTTGCATGCGAAAGTGCGTGGCGTAGCGCTGCGCCGCCTCGGGCGTCACGCCCATCGCCAGCAGCGCGGGCGCGCCGTCGCTCGATGGCGACTGCAGCCAGTAGTCCACCTCGGGGTGCGCGGCAAACTCCGCGCCCCACTGCGCCAGCTGGTCCAGATCGCTGGCCAGGAAGGCGCCACCGAGCAGGTCCGCGCGAAAGCTGGCGGCGTAGCGGGCCAGCGTGTCGCCAAACCGGGTGCCGTCCGACACCGATGCCAGCAGATCGCAAAAAGCAGGATGCAAACCCATTCCCTTCATGCAGAGCCTGCGCCCGCCGGAATGCTGCCCCAGCGTTTGCCCCCTGCCCGTTACCTTTTGCAAAAGGCAGGCAGGCGGGCCGGACGCAGGCACCCGGCTTCGCACAGGCCATGTGTTTCATAGAAAGCGGCGGATCGTAGGAGCCGCCCCTGGCTGCCGTCATCATCTACCCGAATGAGAACATAGCGAGCGAGGCTCCTCCAGGTAGCGGATGGGCAAGGGCGCCGGGGCTTTCTACAGTCCCTGCGTGTCGCCGCTCGCGCCAGCGGGCGGCATGGTCCATTTTTTTCCAAGCCTCGCACCCATGAAACTCCGCCGCCGCATTTTCCGCGTTGCCCTGTTCCGCTCCGTGTCCGTCAGCGCCTGCCTAGCCGCAGGAAGCGCCCAGGCCCAGTGGGCCACCATCAACACCATCAGCAACCCGCCCGGCGCGTTCACCATTACCTGCACCGATTTCCCGGTGCCCGGCCCCCAACAGGTCTGCGCCGTTTCGCCGCCACTCCCCGTGGGCAGCACGGTCCGCGGCAACTGCGGCGGCAACGTCCGCATGGTCGATGACCCGGCCCGCCCCAACACCTGGCTGTACCAGGTGGGCCCCCGGCCCGCCAACCCACCCACGGCCACCTGCGACTTCACGGTGAACGCGCCCAACGTTCCCCCCGTCGGCGCCACCGCCGTGCCCACCCTGGGTGAATGGGCGCTGCTCCTGCTGTCGCTCGCGGCGGCCACGCTGGGCATGGGGGCACTGCGTCGCAAGAATTTTTAAGACTTTTTGGGCGATAGCGCCTATCCATCAAGCGTTATTAGCTACACAAAACATAGCAAACCCACGCAGCGCCGTCGCTCATCGTCGTTCATGTGAACGATGGCGGCTGCCGGGCCACAGCCTACGATCCGCAGCCCACCCCAGCCCGGCCTGCGCCGTTCCTTCCTTGTGATTCCCCGTCCGCCCCAGCCCACTCCCACCACCGTCAGCGACGCGCTGTTCGACACCCAGGCATGCCTGAACTGCGGCGCGGCGCTCTCTGGCCCGTTTTGCGCGCAATGCGGGCAGAAGAAGGCCGCGCGCATGGGCAGCAGCACCGTGCGCAAGGAAGCGTGGGAGCGTTTTCGCTGGTTTGAATGGAACACCCTCCGCAACGCACTGCGCGTGCTGCCCCAGCCCGGCACCACCGCACGCGAATACGTGCTGGGCCAGCGCAAGGACCACCCGCACCCGCTGACCCTGCTGTGCCTGGCCATCGGCTTCCTGCTGATCGTGCTGGGCCACACCGACTACTTGCGGCCCGAGCTACCCAGCGAAGAGGCGCAGCGTATGGTCGCTCTGGTCACGGGCTACTCCAAGTGGTCGTTCTCGCTGGGCGCGGTGGCGGCGTTTGCCAGCATGTGGCTGGTGTTCCGCCGGTGGGGCTACAACGTGGCCGAGCTGCTGACCCTGGCACTGTATTGCCAGGCGGTGTTCATTGCGCTGCAGATGGTCAACCAGCTGCCGCTGGTGCTGGCGTCGTCGCCCGAGCTGTTCAGGTGGCACAAGGCCTGGTCTCCCTGGTACATGACGGCGCTGCAGACGCTGATGCTCATGGTGGCGCTGCGGCAGTTTTTGGTGCTGGATTGGCGGCGCGATGGCTGGCGGCTGCTGCTGGCCGGTGCGCTGTTCGCGGCGCTCAAGTGGCAGGCCACCCAGCTTTATGCCCGCGCAGTGGTCGAACTCGTGCTGTGGCAAATGGGCGCGTGAAAAGCGTGAACAAGTTCATGAAAACCTGTCGGGCCGCAGCCACATCCTTCACCTGAATGATGTTGCCGCGCAGGCATCAACCCTACCATCCGGCGCAGTTCATTCAACCTGATGAGGAGGCACCCATTGAGCGGTGAAGAGCGGGACCCGCAGCCTGTGGGAATACCGGGTTTCGAGACCCTGATGGCCGAAAGCCTGGAGGCCCTGGGCGAGCCCGGCATGGTGGAGCGCCTGCTGCACCGCGTGGGCGAATCGCTGGGCAGCCACAAGGTGGTGCTGTTTTGCCCCCTGCCCGGCTCGGACGACCCGCTGGCCGCCTACCAATGGGGCATGCCCGATGATTTTCTGGCGCGCTATGCGAACCTGATCCAGGGCAGCGATGCGTGGAGCGAAGCGCTCGCGCGCCAGCAGGGTGAGGCGCTGGCACGCGGCGGTTCGCTGAGCCAGCAGCTCGTCAGCACCCCAGCCCTGCGCCGTGGCGCGTTCTATGCCGACTACCTCAAGCCCCTGGGCATCGATGCCATGGTCAACAGCATCGTGGAGGCCTCGCCCGAGGTGGGCATGCACGTGCTGGCGATGTACAACGACCTGGGCCAGAACGAGTTCACGCCCGAGCAATTTGCCCGGCTGCGCACCGTGACGCCCTGGGTGCGCAGCCTCATGCGCGCCCAGCGCCGCCTGCAGCAGGCCCGCCGCCACAGCAGTGCGCTGGAGCGCACGCTGGACCAGCTGCCGCTGGGGCTGATGCATGTGAACCAGCGTGGCGAGGTGCGCTACCTGAACGAACACGCCCGCGCCTGGCTGGGGGTGGAGGATGAATGCCGCATCCTGCTGCGCAACGCCACGGGCTGGCAGGCGCGCCAGCCCCTGCAGCTGGCGCAGATCCACCCCGGGCTGACGCCACTGCTCACCGCCAGCCTGAGCACACGCTCGCCCGTCTCGGCCCGGCTGCAGACGCAGCACGACACCGCGCCGGGGACGCTGGTGACACTGGCCGCGCCGCTGCGCAATGGCCCGGGGCCCGCCGCCGAGCCGCTGGCCCAGTTCATCCTGGTGCCCGAGGCACCACCCCACGCGGGCGCCACGGTGTCGGTGTGCAGCGCGCTCTATGGCCTGACCCCCGCCGAAGCCGCCCTGCTGCCCCTGCTGCTGCAGGGCATGACCCCGCGCGAAATGGCCGACAACCGGCACGTGAAGATGCCCACCGTGCGCTCCCAGCTGGCCAGCCTGTACGCCAAGACCGGCACACGCGGCCAGGCCGAACTGGCCCAGCGCGTGCTGCGCGTGGCGGCACTGGTGACGGTATGAGACACCCCCCTGAGTCGCCTTCGGCGCCTTCCCCCCGCTCTCGCATGGCTGCGCCATACGGGCAGGGGGACGCGGCCCTCACTGCGGGGCGGCCCTTGCTCGGCCGCCCTGGCTTGGGGCGCGACAGTATCGACGGCTGCGCGCAACACGCAGCGCAACCGGCCACCGCATTCACTGATCCCAACCCAAGGAACCCATCCCCATGAAACACCGCATTGTTCGCCCTGTCGCCTTCGCCTGCGCCACCATGCTGGGCCTGGCCGTGGGCGGCCTGGCCATGGCCCAAAAGACGGCTGCCGTGGCCAAGCCCAGCAAGGCCCAGCTGGCGGCCGAGCTGGCCGCTACGCTGCAGGCCTGCTCGTACGACGGCAGCCCACTGGCCTTCTCGCCACCCGACCTGTCCAAGGGCGGCGGCACCGGCAAACAGGTGGTGGCCGAGATCATGAAATACACCGGACTGCCCGCCAACTTTGTGGTGGTGGAGGGCAAGGTGCCCAATGCGGCGGCGGTGATCATGCAGGGGCCTGACAAGGTGCCGCGCCGCGTGATTGCCTACAACCCGGCCTTCATGGGCGAAGTCATTCAGGCCACCAAATCCAACAACTGGGCGCCCGTGAGCATCATGGCCCACGAGATCGGGCACCACCTCTCGGGCCACACCATCGTGCCCGGCGGCAGCCAGCCGCCCATCGAGCTGGAGTCGGACAAGTTCAGCGGCTTTGTGCTCTACAAGATGGGCGCGCCGCTGGCCGATGCCCAGCGCGCCATTGCCACGCTGATCCCCGAGAAGGACGGCGAAACCCACCCCGGCCGCAAGAAGCGCCTGGCCGCCATTGCCAGCGGCTGGACAGAAGCCTGTGAGCTGCAAGGCGGTGGGCCGCAGTGCTCTGGCGGATTGCCGGTGCGCACCGCAGCGGCTGCACCCGCTGCACCGGCACCGGCTGCCGCATCACCCGCCCCGGCACCGACTACCACGGTGGCCAAGGCCCCGGCGCCCACGGCAGCACCGGCGGTCCCCTCGGCCAAGACGCCCGCCCCAGCCCTGGCCGCCGCGGCCGAAACCCTGCCCAAGGTGGACGCGGCCGCCATCCCGTCCAAGGGCACACAGTTCATCTACGACGAGTTCGGCATCCTGGACCCGGCCATCCGTGCTCAGTTTGAAAAGCAGATGTATGAGCATGCGCAGAAAACGGGCGTGGAGATCGTCACCCTGCTGGTGAAAGACCTGGGCGGCAAGAGCGCCAATGAATATGCCCACGCCATGATGCGCCAGCTGCGCGTAGGCAAGCTCGATGTGGGCAACGGCGCCGTGCTGGTGGTGGCGCCCGAGCAGAACCAGGCCGCCGCCGTGCTGGGCGCGGGCGTAGCGCTGGAGATGGACGGCCACCAGGACAAGGCCGAGCAGCTCAAGCGCTGGATCAGCACGGCCTGGCCGCTGTGCAAGAAGAAGAACGCCTGTGGCGGCTGGACCGAAACCCTGATGCTCGCCGCCGACCACCTGCGCCGCGATACCAGCCACGCGGACTGGACCATCGCCTACCAGTCGCTGGGCGACATTCAGAAGGCCGATGCCGCAGAAAGCGGCAAGGTCACCAACCCGAAGGACAGCAAGGTCTGGCGCAAGATCGTGCGCCTGTCGGGTACCGTGGAGAGCCTGAACCCGCCCACCGGCAACAAGGCGGCCTGGGTGAACGATATCAAGGTGAAAAACGGCAAGCAGGCCGTGCTGCTTCGCAGCGCCGAAGGGTTCACGGCCATGCTCTACGTAGACCCGCGCACCGCCGCCCTGCAACCTGGCGGCAAGCTGGAACAGGGCAGGGTGTACACGGTGATCGCCCGTGCGGACTGGATCTCGGGCAACCCCCAGCACACGCAGTCTCTGGATGTGCTGAGCTACGCCGTCACGGAGTAAGCCGCAGGCCCACCGCATGTCAGCCACGACCCTCACCATGCTCCTGGCGGGCGCTGCCAATCTGCTGCCCGCGCTGTTTTTCATGTTTACGGCACTGCTCGGCAGCAACGGGATGAACTCCACCCAGGGCGGAAAGCTGCTGGGCGCCCTGGCCGTGCTGCTGGTGCTGGGCTGGCTCGCCGCGCTGGGGCTGGCCCGCCACCTTGCCCACTGGGGCCAGGCGCGCGGCTGGTCCACCGTGGTCAGCGTGGCAGCGGCCAGCGGTGGCGCGGTAGTCGCTTTCACCGTGCTGGCGCTGCTGTCCACCCTGGCAGCGCTCCTGTGGGTGGGCGCATGAGCTTCCTGCACTCCCCCTGAAAAGAGAAGAACGCCAGAAAGAAGGCCTCCCATGCAACATCCCCTGCACCAGCCCTTGTACAACACCACCCTTGCACTGCTGGCCGCACTCACCCTGCTGGCCGCCGGGACACACACAGCCCACGCCGCCGAACACTTCTGCGGCCAGACCTCTGCCCACCCCATCGACAAGGCCCAGGCTGCGGCCGCCGAACGCAGCGGGGGCGTGACGGTGGACCTGCGTGACGCGCAGTCGGCCGCCTACGCCGCGTGGGACAAGGAGCTCAACCGCGTCTACGCCCAGGCCCTCAAGGCCGCTGGCCCGACCCGGCGTGACGCCCTGCGTGCGGCGCAGCGCGCATGGCTGGCGTTCGACACCGCGCAGGGCCAGTGGGACGCCATGCTGCATGCCGACCAGGGCACATCGGCCGCGCTCAACATCGCGGGTGCCGCGCTGGAACGCCGGCGCGCGCGGGTGTGCGACCTGAGCAGGGACCTGCAAAACCTGAAGGATTCGGAATGATGCGCCGCACACTCCTGCGGCTGCTGCCCGTGCTGGCACCCGGACTGGCCCACGCGCAGGACCACCCCACGGTGTGGCTGCGCGTGCGCAACAACAGCCAGGAGGTGTTCGAGCATGTTTGGCAAGGCCTGCCGCGCACCCGCAGCGATGTGGACCTGGGCCCCTTGCGGCCCGGCCAGACCAGCCGGTGGCACGCCGTTCCGGCCACGCTGGCGCACTACCGCAAGACCCGCATCCAGCTGGCCCAGCGCCAGCTCACCGACGTGACCGACACCTCCTTCCCACAAGGCCGCGCCACCCTGGAGCCGGGCCGCTACACCTTCGCCTACAAGCTGGAGGGAGATGCACTGCGGTTGACGGTGATCCCGGAAGCCGGGACCACCGCGCCAGACAGATCACATCAAAAACAATAGCAGCCACCGCTTATCAGATAAGCGCTAGAACCCAATTTCATCCAAAAAATGGCGTCCATGAACACCCTCAGCACCTTGCACCCCGTCCGCATGGCGCGGCTCACGGCCCTGGCGGCCGCCCTGTTTGCGGCGGCCTGTGGCGGCGGGGACGCCAACGAGGCACCCACTCCCACGCCAGCCCCAGGCACGGCGCCCGCACCAGGGCCCACGCCGGAACCCCCACCACCGCCCCCGCCGGCCCCCACAGCACCGCCGGTGCAGCCCCCGTCTGCACCACCCCCATCGCCGCCGCCGTCGCAGCCACCCTCGGTACCACCGCCGCCGCCACCTCCTGCGCCCCCGCCGCCCAGCGCGGGATGGAGCGTGGTTTCAGTGAACTCCCTGCTCGCGCCCCTGGCCATCGCCAGCGACCTGACCCCCAACCCCGGCCGGGGCTACTACCAGTGGCGCTCGGACCCGGGTGACGTGCCGCTCGCACAATCGGCACCACCCCAGGCCGCCTACCAGCGCTACCTCTGGAAAGACCTGGAAGGCAACACACCCGGCCAATACACCCTCGGCAACCTGGTGGCCGCGCGCGATGCCGCCCGGGCCGCTGGGCGGCAGTTTGCGTTTCGCATCCAGGCCATGCGCGGCTACGGCACCAACACGCTGGACGTGCCCACCTACCTGCACGGTGCGGGCACGGCGCAGCCGCAATGCTCCGCACCCAACCCCGCCTGCGTGTGGGCGGCCCCGATGCCCGCCCCCACCCCGCCCGCGCCCGCATTGCCTCCCACGCTGGTGCCCAACTGGAACCACCCCTATGTGCTGGAGCGCATGCAGGCCCTGCTGCAGGCCGTGGCCGCCGCGCTGGGCGACACGTCGGACCTGGCCTGGATCGACGTGGGCCTGTACGGGCAGTACGGCGAGTGGGCCATGAGCACCACCAACGTGGTCTACACGCCGGCCCTGGAAACCCAAGGCATCACCCCGGCCTCCAACGCCACCAAGCGCAGCATTGCGCAGATGCATTTCGACAGGTTCCCGGATGCGCAGCATGCGATGTTCATCCCGCATGCCAACCTGGACACGCTGCAGTACGCGTTCTTCCAGCAGACCACCACCACGCTGCCGGTGGGCCTGCGCTGGGACTGCCTGGCGCAGGACGGCTTCATGAAGCAGTGGACCGACCGCCCGAGCGACTGGGCACAGATCTCGGACCGCTGGAAGACCGCCCCCTGGATCGCGGAGTTCTGCCCCTTCGGCCCCGGCGAGTCCAAGACCAACGCCGCCACCGCGCTGCAGCAGGTGCGCGACTTCCATGTCTCCACCGTGGGCAATGGCAACCTGAACGCGCCGTGGTCCAGCTTTACGGGCACCGAACAGGCCCACCTGGCGGCCGTGGGGCGCGAGGCGGGCTACCGCTTTGCGCTGGGGCCCATCACTGTCACGGCCCCCACGCCCAGCACGGTGCAGGTGCAGGTGCGCGTGGACAACACGGGTAACGCACCGCTCTACACCCCTTGGCAACTGCAGGCTCAGCTGCGCGATGGCACCGGCCAGGTGGTGGCCAGCCGAGAGCTGCTGAGCACCGCCCAGGCGCGTGCCATTCTTCCGGGTGTGCCCACACAGATCAACACTGCCTGGACCTTGCCGAGCCCACCTGCGGGCAGCTACACGGTGCACCTGGCCTGGGTGCGCCAGCCCACGCTGGCGGGGCTGCCGCAGACGCTGCGCTGGAACATGGCGGGCATCGAGGCCGACGGCAGCATCCGGCTGGCGACGTTGAAAAGGTAGGTCGCTGCGGGCCTGCTGCGGCCCGCAGATCCGGCTCAGGCGCTGAATTACTTCAGGCGCTGCGCTGAAGCAGGTGCGCGTGCACGGCGCCGGCCTTGAGGTGGCGGTACAGCACCAGGCCACTCGCAGCCAGCTCCTCGTCCGTCCAGGCGCGGGGAGCTTCGAGGTAGACAAAGCCCTGGGCGGCCACAGCCTTGGAAGCGGCCTGCAGGGCAGCGACGAACAGGTCGCTGTCAAACGGCGGGTCCAGCAGCACCAAGTCGATGCTGGCGGGCGCCGCCTGTTTGAGGGCGGCAATCCCGTCGCCACGCTGCACGCGCACGGCCGTGGCCGAAAGGCGCTGCTGCAGGGTGTGCAGCTGGGCCACTAGAGCGGCATCGCTTTCCACCAGCTGCACGGCGGCCGCTCCACGCGACGCGGCTTCAAGCCCCAACGCGCCCGTGCCCGCAAAGGCATCCAGGCAGCGCCAGCCGGTCAGGTCCTGGCCCAACCAGTTGAACAGCGTTTCGCGCACGCGGTCGGGCGTGGGGCGCAGGCCGGGGCGCTGGGCCACGGGCAGGCGGGTGCGTTTCCATTGCCCGCCAATGATGCGGATTTCACCCGCGCCCTTGGGCGCTGCTGCGGCAACGGCCTTGTCCTTGGGCGCGCCCTTTTTGCCAGCGGCAACCGGGGGGGTGGCCGCTGCAGCCTGGGCTTTGCGGATCTCGGCGTTGATGGCGGTGGTCTTCAGGGTTGAACGGCTCATGGCTTGCCCCCCACCACCACGGTCACCATGCGTTCGGGTTGCAGCTTCTTGGCCATGGCCGTGCGCACATCGGCCACGGTAAGGGCTTCGACCTTCTTCGTCCACTGGTCCAGGTAGTCCAGCGGCAACTCGTTCCAGGCGATGTTGGCCACATTGCCCAGGAGCTTCTTGTTGCTGTCGATGCGCAGCGCAAAGCCGCCGATGAGGTTGTCCTTGGCGGCGCGCAGCTCGGCCTCGGTGGGGCCTTCGGCCACAAAACGTGCGATCACGTCGCGCGAGACCTTCACGGCCTGGGCCGCCTGGTCGGGGCGCGTCTGCAGGCCCACCGTGAAGGCGCCGGCGTGCATGCCAGCGGCAAAGTAGCTGTACACGCTGTAGCTGAGGCCGCGCTTTTCACGCACCTCGTTGGTCAGGCGCGAGACAAAACCGCCGCCACCCAGGATGTGGTTGCCCACCAGCAGCGCTACAAAGTCCGGGTCGCGCCGCTGGAAGCCCGGCTGGCCAATCAGCACATGGGCCTGGGCCGAGGTGAAGGGGATGTTCTGCTCGGCGGGGGCAGCGAGCGCTGCGATCTCGCCCACGGGCGGCAGCGGCGCGCACCCGGTGCTGACGGGCAGGCGCGACAGCAGCGTGGCCACCAGCGCCTGGGCCTGTGTGCGCGACACGGCGCCCACAATGCTGACCTTGGCGCGGCAGGCGCCGATGTGCTGGGTGTGAAACGCCTGCATGTCGGCCACGCTGATGCGCGCCAGCGTCTCTGCGGTGGTCTGCACGCCGTAGGGGTGGCTGCCGTACACGGCGGCTTCAAACGCGTGGTTGGCCACGGTGGCCGGGCGTGTCAGCGACTCTTTGATGCTGGCGCTCCAGCGGGCGCGGTCGCGTGGCCACACGTCGGCCGGAAAACTGGGCTCGCCGATCTGGCGCGCGGCCAGGCGGGCGGCCTTGTCGAGCAGCGGCGGGTCGGTGAGCGAGCGCAGTGAATACTGCAGCCTGTCGTTGTCGGCGGCCACCTCGAAATTGGCGCCCAGGTCGGCCCAGGCCTCGCCCAGGCCGTTTTCGTCCAGCGCGGGTTCGGTGCTGGTGTCGCGCCCGGCCTTCACGCCCTTGCTGGCCATGGCGGCCACAGCGCTGGCCAGGCCCGACTGGCCCGCCGGGTCGCGGCGGCTGCCAGCGTCAAAGTCGATCTGCACGTCCACCATGGGGATGACCGGGCTTTCAACCAGGTAGACCTTGGCGCCGTTCCCCTCCGTCCAGTGCTGGATGGGCAGCAGCGCCCAGGCAGAATTTGAATAAAAAACGGCTCCAACGCTTATCAGTAAAGCGCGAGCAGCTATGTTTTTAATAGTAATCATGAAATAGGGCGCAAAGCGGGTTCAGTGGCGGGACGCACCGGGTGCGGGCTGTGCGCGGGGGCGGGGGGAATCCAGCGGCTGGGGCAGCAAGGTGGCCACCGTGAGCTGGTCGTCGCCAAAATATTTGGCGGCCACGGCCTGCACCTGGGCGGGCGTCACGGTGCGCAGCAGCTCCAGAAGGCGTTCGTTGGCGTCGAGCGGAAATCCCTGAATCCAGTTGCCCCCCAGCTCCTGCGCCTGGTTCATCACCGAGTCGCGTTCGTACACGGTGGAGGCGATCCACTGCGTCTTCACGCGGGTCAGCTCAGCCTCGCTGACCCCATCGCGGGCGACGCGGGTGACCTCGGCGCGCAGGGCGTCTTCCACCTGCTGGGCCGTCTTGCCGGCAGCGGGCACACCGCTGAGCATGAACAGGCTGGGGCCACGGCCCGTGACCATGGCGCCGCTGCTGGCGCTGTCGGCCACGCGGTTTTCGCCCTGAGTCAGCGCACGGTCGAGCCGCGCGCCGTCGTAGCCGTTGAACACCGCCGACAGCACCATGAGCGCCAGAGCGTCGCGGTCGGTTTCTGTCAGGTTCTCCACACGGTTCAGGCTGGGCGTACGAAACGCCAGCGCCACGTAGGCCTGCTCGGCCGGTGCCTTGACAGCGAGGCGGCGCAGGCCCTGCTGCGCGGGCTCGGTGCGGGGCTTGCGCTCGGGCAGCGCGTGGGCGGGCAGGCTGCCGTAATACTTCTCGGCCAGTGCGAGGACCTGGGCCACATCCACATCGCCTGCCACCACCACGGCGGCGTTGGTGGGCGTGTACCACTGGCGGTAGAAAGCGCGCGCATCATTCGGTGTCATGGCATCCAGGTCGCTCATCCAGCCCACGATCGGTCGGCGGTAGGGCGATGCGGTGAAGGTGGCGGCAAACAGCTGCTCGGCCAGCATGGCGCGAGGCTGGTCTTCGGTGCGCAGGCGGCGCTCTTCCTTGACAACCTCCAGCTCCTTCTTGAACTCGTCATCCGGCCAGTGGTTGTTGGCAAACCGGTCGGATTCGAGCTTCATCACATCTTCGAGCCGGTTGGACGGGATCTGCTGGTAGTAACCCGTGTAGTCGCGGCTGGTGAAAGCGTTTTCGCGCCCGCCCAAAGCCGCCACACGCCGCGAGAACTCGCCCGGCGGCAACGTCTTGGTGCCTTTGAACATCATGTGCTCCAGCACATGGGCCACACCCGTGGTGCCATCCACCTCGTCCATGGAGCCCACGCGCACCCACACCATGTGCACCGCAGTGGGGGCACGCCGGTCGGGCTGCACGATAAGCTGCATGCCGTTCTTGAGCGTGAACTGCTGCGCGCCAGAGGCCGTGGCGGGCGGCGTGGTGGAAGGCGCAGCGGGGGGTTGAGAGGCGGGAGGCGTTGCCGCAAAGGCAGCCCCGGACGAGAGGCAGGCCAGCAGGCCCAGTAGGGTGAAAGCACGTTTCATAGAATGGATGATTCTAAGAACCCTCCAATGTTCAGTTTTTTCAAGAAAAAGCCCGCCGCTCCGCCATCGACGCCTGCACCGTCCGATGCGCCCTCCCCGGCCGTTTCGCACGGCGCTCCGGCGCCTGCCGCCCCCCACACCCCGGTCGTGCCAGCGGCGACAGCTGCGGTGGCGCAGCCGCCGTCTCCGGCTACTTCGCCCGCCCCGGCACCCGTGCCCGCGCCACCGCCCGTCGAAGCCCCGGCTGCAGCACCGGCAGCGTTTGGCTGGCTGCGCAACCCGTTTGCCCCCAAGGCGCCCGAGGCAGCTCCGGCGCCCACGCCCGCAACAGCGCCAGCCCCACCGCCTGCGCCAGTGCCAGCCGCAGCGCCCCCAGCCACACCCGTTCCCACACCTGTGCCGGTGGCAGCCCCGGTTCAGGCAACTCCTGCGGCACCCGTGCCGGTGGCAGCCCCCGCCATCGCTGCCCTAGCACCCGCTTCCGCACCGGCAGCCGCCCCCACGGAACGCAAGGGCTGGCTGGATCGCCTCAAGGCCGGCCTGCGCAAAACCGGCAGCAGCATCACCACGGTGTTCACCGGCACGCAGATCGACGATGCGCTGTATGAAGAGCTGGAAGAGGCCCTGCTGATGGCCGACACCGGTGTCAAGGCCACCACCCACCTGCTGGCCGACCTCAAGCGCCGCGTGAAGGAGGCCAAGGCAACCGACCCCGCCGCCGTCAAGGGCCTGCTGGCCGATGCACTGACCGACCTGCTGCGCCCGCTCGAAAAAGCCCTGGTCATCGGCGAACACACACCCACGGTGATCATGGTGGCGGGCGTCAACGGCGCGGGCAAGACCACGTCGATTGGCAAACTCACCAAACACCTGGCTGGCGAAGGGGCGGCCGTGCTGCTGGCGGCGGCCGACACCTTCCGCGCGGCAGCGCGCGAGCAGCTCGGCGTCTGGGCCGACCGCAACACGGTCGAAATCGTGAGCCAGGAAGGCGGCGACCCCGCAGCCGTGAGCTTTGACGCCGTCACGGCCGGCAAGGCGCGCGGCAAGGATGTGGTGCTGGTGGACACCGCCGGCCGGCTGCCCACGCAGCTGCACCTGATGGAAGAGCTCAAGAAGATCCGCCGCGTGGTGACCAAGGCCGACGCCACGGCCCCGCACGAGGTGCTGCTGGTGATCGACGGCAACACTGGCCAGAACGCTCTGGCCCAGGTGCGGGCGTTTGACGACGCGCTGCAGCTCACCGGCCTCATCGTGACCAAGCTGGACGGCACGGCCAAGGGCGGTGTGCTGGCCGCCATCGCGCAGGAGCGCCCGATTCCGGTGTATTTCATCGGCGTGGGCGAAAAGCTCGAAGACCTGGAAACCTTTAACGCGCGCGAGTTCGCGCAGGCGCTGCTCACCTGATGCAGCCCGGCGGTCCGGGCCGCCCCCTTCCCCCGCCAGCGTGATCCATGGCCCCTTCGGGGGCCATTTTCACGTTTACGAACTGCGGCAATTCCCCCATGATGGGCTTCCCCCTGGAAAGGCACGGAGGCCCATGTTCATTGAGCTGGTCAAAGGTGTTGCCCTGCTGCTGGCGCTGTGCTTTCTGCATGGGTTCAACATCCGCGTCTGGCGCCAGCATCCGCGCACCGGGCAGGTGTTCTCGGGCATTCTTTTTGGCACCATCTGCGTGGTGGGCATGCTCACACCGGTGGTGCTGATGCCAGGGGTGATCTTTGACGCCCGCTCGGTGGTGCTGAGCATGGCGGGTCTGTTTGGCGGCCCGCTGGTGGCCTGCATCGCCGCCGCCATGGCCGCCACCGGCCGCCTGTGGCTGGGCGGCGCGGGGGCGGAGGTGGGCTTGATGGTGATCGCACTGTGCACCGCACTGGGCCTGGTCTACCGCGAGGGCCGGGCGCGTGGGCGCCTGGGGGTCGAGCCCGTGACGCTGGCGCTGTTCGGACTGCTGTTGCACACCGCCGTGCTGGCGGTGTTCCAGCTGCTGCCGACCGAAGTGGTTCAGCGCGTCAACCAGACCCTGGCCCTGCCCTTTCTGCTGACCTTCACACCCGCCACGGTGGCGCTGGGCCTGCTGCTGCACGACGTGGAAGAACGCCTGGCCACCGAACGCGCACTGCACGGCACGGCCGCCCGGCTGCGGGCCATTGCGCAGGCCATTCCCGACGTGCTGCTGGTGCTGGATGCCCAGGGGCGCTATGTGGAAGTGCTCTCGCCCGACGACGCCCCGCTGGCCGCCAGCCCCGCCCAACTTGTGGGCAAGCGGATGCATGACGTGCTGCCCGCAGAGCAGGCCGACAGATTTGTGGAACTGATCCGCAGCACCTTGCTGTCGGGCCAGACGCAGAGCGTGGAATACGAGATGCAAACCCTCTCGGGAACGCGGCAATTTGAAGGGCGCGCACAGCCCCTGGGGGTGACAGTTGGTGGCCAGGCGGCCGTGGTCTTCCTGGCGCGGGACATCACCCAACGCAAGCGCGCCGAAAGTGCGCTGCGCGAGTCAGAGCTTCGCTTTCGCTCGCTGCTGCGCAATATCCCGTCCATCTCGGTGCAAGGCTATCTGGAAGATGGCACCACGAGCTACTGGAACCAGGCCTCCGAGGAGCTGTATGGCTACACGGCCGAGGAGGCACTGGGCAGCAACCTGCTCGACCTCATCATTCCGCCCCCCATGCGCGACGCCGTGCGTGAACACGTACGCCACATGTTCGCCACGGCCGAGGTGATTCCCGCTGGCGAGCTGCAGCTGCAGCGCAAGGACGGTACGCCCGTGCATGTCTTCTCCAGCCATGCCTACATCCGGGTGCCAGGCCACCCACCGGAGATGTTCTGTATCGACATCGACATCTCGGGCCGCAAGGCGGCCGAGGACGAGGCCCGCTACTTGGCCTTCTACGACGCCCTCACGCAGCTGCCCAATCGGCGCCTGCTGGTAGACCGTCTGCAGCAGGTGTTGGCCAGCGGCGCGCGCTCGGGCTTGACCACAGCCGTGCTGTTTGTGGACCTGGACAACTTCAAGACCCTGAACGACACCCGGGGCCACGAGGTGGGCGACCTGCTGCTCAAGGAAGTGGCCCTGCGCCTGCGCGGCTGCGTGCGGGAGCAGGACACGGTGGCCCGGCTGGGGGGCGACGAGTTTGTGGTGGTGCTGCAGAACCTGAGCAGTGACCCGCCGGAAGCCGCCGCCCAGGCGCGCACGCTGGGCGAACTGATCCTGGCCCAGCTGCGCCAGCCCTACGATCTGGCCGGGCATGAACACCACTTCACAGCCAGCATCGGGGTGACGCTGCTGCGCGAGCACCGTGACTCGGTGGACGAGGTGCTCAAACAGGCCGACATGGCCATGTACCGCGCCAAGGACGCGGGCCGCAACACCCTGCGTTTTTTTGACCCTGACATGCAGCAGGCCGTGAACCGCCGCGCGCTGCTGGAAACGGAGCTGCACAACGGCCTGCGCCAGTCGCAGTTCCTGCTGCTGTACCAGCCCCAGGTGAACGCGCAGGGGCGGGTTACCGGCGCAGAGGCGTTGGTGCGCTGGCAACACCCCGCGCACGGCATGGTGCCGCCATCGGAGTTCATCCCGCTGGCAGAAGAATCGGGCCTCATCCTGCCCTTGGGTTATTGGGTGATGGAAACCGCCCTGCGCCAACAAGCCCGGTGGCGGCTGGACCCGGCAATGGCCCACCTGAGCCTGGCCATCAACGTCAGCGCGCGGCAGTTTCTGCAGGAAGACTTTGTGACACAGGTGCTGGCCTTGCTGCAGCGCACTGGCGCCGACCCGGCGCACATCAAGCTGGAGCTGACCGAAAGCCTGCTGCTGGACAACGTGGACAGCGTGATCGCCACCATGCGCGCACTTAAAGCCCAGGGCCTGGGCTTTTCGCTGGATGACTTTGGCACCGGCTATTCGTCCTTGAGCTACCTCAAGCGCCTGCCGCTGGACCAGATCAAGATTGACCAGGGTTTTGTACGCGACGTGCTGCTGGACCCCAGCGACGCGGCCATCGCACGCTCCATCATCGCGCTGGCCGGCAGCCTGGGTCTGGACGTGATCGCCGAGGGGGTCGAAACGGCGGCGCACCACCAATTTCTGCTGGCGCACGGCTGCAAGGCGTTTCAGGGCTATCTGTTTGGCAGGCCGATGGCGCTGGAAGACTTTGAACGGGTCGCGCGGGAGGTGCTGGGCCCGGAAGGCACCTCCGGCTGACCTTGGGCCGGTATCGGGATTGCATTCAAGGTACCGCGCAGAAGTGCCGATAACCAGGGGCCACGCCAGCCCGCACCGCGCCGGACCTCCGTGGAAACCATGGAGGTGCCCCATGAGAATCGAGTCGTCCACCCTGCAGATGCAGTCCCAGCATGTCGCCACGCGCATGCACAGCCAGACAAGCCGCCTGGAAATGTGGGTGGGCGACCGCCCCGCCAGCACGCCCCTCGCCCGCCAGGCACCGCCGCTGCAAATCTCCACCGCGGCCCGCCTGGCCCAGGCCGCCCATGCACCCCATGGGGTCACCACCTCGGTCGAGCCTCTGCCGGAGCGCGCCCGCGACGAGGGCCTGACGCCCCAGCTCGCCATGATCCGCGATCTGATCGAACGCATGACCGGGGTGCTCGTCCGCGTCTATGCCGGGCCGCAGTCCACCGACACGCCCACAGCTCCCCCGCCCCCCTTGGCCCCAACGAACAGCACGGCCGCAGCCCCGCGCCAGCGCGTGGGCTTTGGCCTGATCTATGAGCAGCGCGAAGTGCTGGAAGAAACCGAGCGTACCCAGTTCGCTGCAGCGGGCACGGTGCGCACCACCGATGGCCGGGAAATCCGGTTCACGCTGCAGCTGGATATGCAACGCAGCTACCGCGAGGAATCCTCCGTGAGCCTGCGGCTGGGCGACGCCGTGGCGGTGGACCCGCTGGTCATCAACTTCGACGGCACCGCCGCCCAATTGCAGGACCTGCGCTTTGCCTTCGACCTGGACGGCGACGGGCAGACCGAACAAGTGCCGCTGCTTGCCGGCAACCGGGGTTATCTGGCGCTGGACACCAACCAGAACGCGCGCATCGACAGCGGCCTGGAACTCTTCGGCCCGGACACGGGCAACGGCTTTACAGAACTGGCCCGGCATGACAGCGACGGCAACGGCTGGATCGATGAGGCCGACCCGGTCTTCCATCAGCTGCGCGTGTGGACCCCGAATGCAGATGGCAGCGGTAGCCTGCAGACCCTGGAGGAACTGGGCGTGGGCGCGGTGCAACTCACCGCCCAGGCAACGCCCTTCGCCCTGCGCACGGCGGACAACCACAGCCTGGGCGCCGTGCGCTCCACCAGCATCTACCTGCGAGAAAACGGCAGCGCGGGCACGGTGCAGCAGATCGACCTGAGCGTGTGATCGCGATCCAAGAGTTTGAGCGCCCCGTACCAGCGGCCGAGACGTCCGCAAACTGGGGAATGCCCAAGCTTCAGGCCAGCACCGTAGCGTGGGCCACCTGCGCATCCACCCAGCCAGCATATTCCGCAGACCCCTGCAGCGCGTGCGTGACCAGCTGCGGCAGCGCATAGGGATGCTGCGCCCGCAGCAGCGCCAGCAGCGGGTGCAGCGCACGGGGCACGGTCTTGCACACCAGCCGGAGCTCGCGGTCCTCCTGCAACGCGCCCTGCCAACGAAAGTAGGCCGTGATGGGCTCCACCTGCACACAGGCCGCCAGCCGCGCCTGCAACACCAGCTGTGCCAGCCGCCGCGCTTCCGCTTCGGTGGCCACCGTGGTAGTGACAACGAGAATGTCGCAAAGTGCGGTCGGCTCAGTCATGCGCGTCTCCCGAAGGCGTTGGGCGGTGCAGTCTGCCATAGCGGGGGATGCAATGCCAGCGGCGCGAAAACCGCCAGGGATCCTCTGCACGAATCGAGCGGTAAGTGTGTGCTGCGGATCGGGAGGGGCTGCCAGGCGCAAGACGCAGCAATAGCCGTAGCTATTGCGAGTATTTGCAACACCGCAGACCACCCGAGTCCGCAGATCCAGACGGCGCGGTGATTCGTGCAGAGGGTCCCTAGGGATGTCCTGCACAACCCTCGCGAGGCGGTGGCAGTGCGGATCGGGATGGGGCGCAAGGCGTCATTTGGCAGCCAATAGACGGGCTATTGGCAAGAAAAGCAACGCAGCGAAACGCCTGGGGCCATAGGGAGTTATGCAGGTCATCCCTAGATCATGAAAACACTGTTCTATTTGTCGCAACAATCGGAAAAACTTGGCTACAAAGGGCTGGAACCCTGAACCCAGAACGCGCTCTGACAACGAAATATTGCGTTCATCGCGGCCTCTGCAGCCATAAAATTTCTTTTTGAATCAATGGCTTAGCAAAACCATCCAACCATATCGCGTTCGGATTCCTGGGCCAATTGTCGATATGCGCTGAGTGTTGTACTGCCGAATTCGAGAAATCAACGACTTGGAACAACACGGGGGGCCTACCTTTGTACTATTTATTCCTTCAGTGTTGTACTTTCCCGGTCGTTTCTCACTGAGTCTTATATTTTTCAGCCGGGCTATTCGATGCGCCCTCGGCTCGGGATCTTTCACTCAACGCCTTACTTAAAGGCTTGACGCAGAGCCCAGCGATTGGGCCGTGTCCGACGCGGATTGTCGACGTGGGCTATGTGGGCTTGATGTCGAGCTCGCTTTGAATAGTCTCCGAGCAATTCTGGGCATGATGAATTGCCTCAATCAATCCGGGCACCACACGAGGATCAGACCAGTAGTCGGTATGGCCACCCAGCCCGACGTTGCGCTCACAAACTTGATCTACATCAAGTTTGGTTCCCACGAAGTCGTCAATGCGGTAGATGTTGAACCACTTACAAACGGCGCCAGGGTGAAGTCGGTAGCGATCAGGCAAATAGAACTTCAAAAGGTTGATGATGGGATTTCCCATTGTTACGAACGACACTCGACTGTAGGCAGGCTTGACCTCGCTCTGTTCACTTACCCCAACTACCTCCAGAGCCCCAAGTCCGTCTGCAGATATTGCGGAGCCCAGGCTGTGGGCGACAACCACCACCCTTCGTGCGCCACCGTCTTTTGCAAGCTCGCAGTCCAACACTTGGCGAAATCGATTTACTGTCCTATTCCAAGAAACATTTGACTTTCCCTCCTCATAGTCGTTCACCCGAAAGTGCATTATCACATCCAGTATAAGATCCATCGCAAAGAGAAAATGGGATCGACTCGCAATAACAATCGACACCACGCCGGCTGACAATGCAATCGCGAAAGATTTCAAACCATTCTCACCCAATAAATCCTTCAGTTTAACCAGCGTAGCATATCCAAATAATTGCCCCTCTCCCTGATCTTGCGACAATTGATAAAAAATTGCAATGCAATACCAAGCAAAGATAAAAGCAAACCCCCCAGAACCGACCACAAGCAATGAGACGGCCCATGGATTTACAATGTAACGATAGCGATTCATTTCACGATTTTTTCGTAGCTTATAATTTTTTAATGCCACTCCCAGAAAGACCAGCCCAAGAGTTGCAAGGCATATTACAAGAAGTGGAAGTTGATGGATACCCATCTCAATCCTATCGGCCAAACGGGTACCGACAGTTTCCCAAAGATCAGAAGTAATACAATGATCCGCATAGGGCCAGAGATCCGGAGCGCATCTGGCAATCCGGTCCGCATTGCTTTCACGAATTGCTTTACCAAAAACAATCCACAGGGCAATGATAACAAACGTAAATAATGCGAGCGACAATCCAGTGCAGAATACGATAACAACAATAGGTTTTCTCAGCTCTTTTGATTTAAACCAAGACCAAGCACATAACAAAAAGTAAGCAAGCACCAATATTGCCATCGAAAAAGCACCAACCAACATTATTGACGAAATATCCCAGTTCATTCTTTCGGGACGGCCAACAAGTGCCCCTGCATCGTGCTCTCCCAAGAGGCACAAGCCGATGGATAGTAAAAATGTGCACGCACTGAGAAGAATGAGGCATACACCCGTATCAGAAGACCATTCAAGCCGTCGCGCGAACTGGCAAACAAAATAGCCAGCAACAATCATTAATAACGAACCGCACAGTCCGGCCACAATTGGAGCAGAAACATATGATGACCAATTGAATGTACTGAACCAGACGTAGAGTCCTGCGATCGCCATGGCAAGAATATTGAGTGCAAACATGGGGCCACGAATCCACCATAGTGCAGCTCCTGCGATTTTTCCGGCAATATTCGCCACACCAGTGGTTTGGCTGGTCGCTGCAGCCACGATGTAACGAAGACCAAAAATTAGATCGAACACCGCGCTGATGAGGCCGAATAGGCTCGCTTTCTGACGCGAAATGTCGCCCCAGTACACCTCTCGCAGATGGAGCCTGTGCATCTGAGAGTTTTCCGTCCTTTCCAAGGTCGCACGAGCTACCGGAAAAGTTTTGACCTCTCGATCATCTAAGCCCAGTTGCTCTTTCTCATGTCGGGTTTCGACCCAGCTTCCCTCCACTTGCTGCCAGTCCGCAGCTGACAATCCCTGGACGAGTTTCTCTAACGCGTTTCCCGGCAACGGATCGCCGATACCATGGACGACAACTACCGATGTTTCCATTGCAAACTCCGATGTATTCGCGACTTAGGCCTGCTGCTCCTTAGAGGGTGAGACAAGGAGGCCAGGGTTCTTGCCCACGAAGAGGTTCGGTTTGAAATTCGAAACCTGCTGAGTTTTAAATGCAGGAGACGTAACAACTCCTGGAGAAACACTTATCCGGGCGGCTGCTCACCGTAGCGTCACCAGCGCTCCGAGCCTGCGCGACCATCGCGTAGGCTTGCCTTGACTCAGGACGCGGTGCGCCTGTCCGATTTCCGAGGAATTTGCCGCCAGTGAGATAGAGCTTCCGGCTCGGCAATGGCGGCAAGTGAGACCATCAAGCTGGCGCTTCTTGTTCCAGGCTTGTCGGCTCAGGCAAAGCGAAGTTCAGAAGATCCGCGATGTTCAGGATCCCGGCACCAAAGGAGCCTGGCTGCTGATTGGGCATGAGGCGCGCGGTCTTTTTGGCCGCCACTTTGAAAGCCTCCACTCGTTGCCAGCCCTCAGGGTATTTCAACGACAGAGCATCACCGTGCCGAGCCATCCACAGTGCTGCTGCACCTGTGGAAATAGCGGTCGCGTAAGAAGTCCCGTCACCGCCTCCGCCATAGGCTGCCGGTCCGCCTTTTTGCATGTTGGCGCGGAAAATCTGCTTGGCTGGGGCAGACCAGTCCACCGTGGGCCCGTAGGCGCTACCTCCCCAAGGGATGCTCCCAATAGCCGTACCAGCCGCTGCAATGGTTCTGCGCATGTGGGCAGGGGAGACCACTTGCCGCAAGGGCTGCCCTGCAGCGCAGACGAAGATCACTCCAGACATATAGGCATGGTTGATTGCCTGTTTGAGAGCCTTGATGGGGGTGTGAGGCAGGAATCCCATGCTCAAGTTGACTACTGAGACTTTGGCCGTGTCCACCAGGTAGTTCAGCGCTGCGGCCATCTCTTTTTGCGCGTGGCCGGCCAGCACCGTGTTGGCAATTCGCACGGGCACTAGAGGTACCTTGGGTGCAATGCCCAGATAGGGCGCCTCGGGGGCCGCGGGATCGTAGCCGCAGATGACGCTGCCGATACGCGTCCCATGGCCGTCAAACAGATCAGCAAGCGGGTCGATCCCACTGCCCGGGCCAGGATCGCCTCCGTTCGCATCAGGGGCAAACATCGTGCGGGCGGCATCTGTATCGACCCAAGGGTTCCCTCCGAAACCGAAGACGGGGTGCTTCGTATATCCCGTGTCGATCTGCCCCACTTTTACCGAGCCCCAGATAATGTTGTCGGGACCTCCCCAGTGCTGCTTCCAAGCGGGGTTCACGTTGACTTCTTCCAAATGCCAGTTTTTGCTCACATCATCCGTGGCGCGCGCCGGGAGCTTGGACGGATCGCGAGCATTCATTCTGGCGAGTGCTTGGTCGTCCGAGATCGGCTCGCTACGAATGACACCAGCATCACGCAAGATCAAAGCGGCGCCCTCTTGCCCGTAAGCCTTCTCCAGTGCTTCCAGCGTGGCGCCGGCCAGAAGTCCCTCGCTGATTCCCAGGGCCGTCAATCCTGGATCAAAGCCGGGCAGATAGTTGGCCAGAGTCTGGCTGCAGTGCAGTAGGCCGCGCCCGTCAAATTTCAACAGATGGATGGATTTCATGAGAAAGGCCCCCTCGTAGAAGTTGATTGATCTTTGTCCGCAGAACATGTTGTCACCAACTCGATCGATCGGCTACATCTAAATGGCATGCCGTCAAGTGAATAGCTTCTCGCTTTTGGGTGGGGGCCGCCAACTCTACGGGCTCTACTGCGGTTCACTGCAAGCGATGCAAACCTGGCGTCAAGCACGAGTTGGCTAAAACTCAAATCGCTGTGGCACAGCCATGCTGACATGCCGCCCTCTACCCAGATGCCAGCTCCGTCGTTGGTATCGCACCAGACTGATACCGGGCAAGCCCTAGAACAACACCTTCTGCGCACTCGTCAATGCTGCAAAGTTGTCCCCCAACGGCTGAAGAATCGCATCCGCAATAGGCTGCAGTTGTTTGACGAGGTAGTGCTCATAGTCAATGCGCGAATGCCGGGCCTCCAGAGGCTCGGGGCCGCTCTGCGTCATCACGTACTCGATCCAGCCTCCACGCTGGTACTGCTGCGGACGGTTCAACTTCGCGTTGTGTGCATCAGCAATGCGCGCCGCGCGCACCTGGGGCGGCACATTGACCTCGTAGGCATCGAGCCGGTGGCGCAGACGCTTGCGGTAGACGAGCAGCGCATCCATCTGGCCATCCAGCATCGACCGCGCGTAGTCGGCCACGAACGCCCGGTAGGGCTCACCATGGAAGATGCGTGACAGCAAGCCTTCCTGGAACTGGCGTGCCAACAGGGTCCAGTCGCTGCGGGCCATCTCCAGCCCGCGATAGACCATCTCCTCCCGCCCCTCTTCATCTATGCTCAGGCCGGCGTAGCGCTTCTTGCTGCCGACATCCGAGCCTCGGATGGTGGGCATGAAGAACTTGGCGTAGTGGGTGTCGAACTCGATTTCGAGGAAGTTCTCCAGCTGCTGCTCTTCTCGCAGCTTGCGGGTCCACCAGGCGTTGATCTCCTGCACCAGATTGGCCGCAATGGCGTGAGCCTCCGCGTTGGGATAGGTGCGTTTGAGCCAGATGAAGATGGAGTCGGTGTCTCCGTAGATGACCTGGTATCCGCGCTGCTCCACGAACGCCCGGGTGAGCTTCATCACCTCGTGGCCGCGCAGGGTGACGGCGGACACCAGCTTCGGGTTGAAGAAGCGGCACTCGGACGCGCCCAGCACTCCGGCGAAGGAGTTCATGAGCAGCTTCAGGGCCTGCGACAGCGGCTGGTTGCGCACCCGCTTGGCTTCGTCCCGGGCAGTCGATAGGGTGGTCACGATGTCCGGCAGACAGTGTTTGTCGCGCGAAAACAGCGTGCCTTGCGGCCCCTGCACCAACCAGCTCTGGATGTCGGCGCTCTCTCCCTCGGCCAGACCCACGGGGTCCACCAGAAAGGTCCGGATGATGGAGGGGTACAGACTCTTGTAGTCAAGGACCACGACGGAGTCGTAGAAGCCCGGGGTGGAGTCCATCACATAGCCGCCGGGAAAGGCCTTGGCAGCGATGTCACCCACGTTGGGTGCTACGTAGCCCAGGCGGTGCATGCGCGGCAGGTAGTGGTGGCTGAATGCGGCGATGGAGCCGCCGAAGTGATCTATCTGCAAGCCCGTGGTCTGGGCTCGCTCCAGCACGAACGGCAGCAGCTCCAGTTTGTCGAAAATGCGAAGGACGAGCGCGCAGTCGCGGATGTTGTAGCTGGCCAGCGCCGGCTTGTCTTCCTGGTAGCGCCGCTCGATTTCATCCATCTTGTCGTAAGCATCGCCGATCTCCTTGCCCTCGCCGAGCAATGCCTGCGAGACCGCTTCGAGGCTGAAAGACGGGAAGCTCCACATGCCCGCCCGCAGTGCTTCGATGCCATCGACAACCACGCGTCCGGGCATGGGTGCGAACAGGTAGCCCTGACGGCCCGGGTGCGTACGCCAAGCGATGGGGCGGCGCTCGCGTCCGAGTAGCAGTTGCACGGAGTTCGCGTCGGCGGTCTTTTGCAGCACCCGCAGGTCGAACTGGATCACGCTCCAGCCGACGATGACATCCGGGTCATGGTCTGCAAACCAGGCATTGAGCTGCTCAATCATCTCCCGGCGTGTCGGGCAGTACACAAGCCTGAAGTCCACCGGCGACACAGCTGGCGCTGATACAGACTCTGGTGCTTCCCCCAGCATGAACACCACCCGGTCGCCCGCACCATCCAGTGCGATCGAGTACAGCTCCTCGGTCGCGCTCGTCTCAATATCCAGCGACACCACCTTCAACACCGGGCGCCAACCGGACGCGGGCTTCAACCTGCCATCAATGATGGTCGAGCCTTCGCGCTGGCCTCCCTCGATCAGAACACCGGCTGTGATGAACCGCTCCATCAGGTAGCGGTCGTGTGGGCGGACATCCGCTTCGTACAACGGTATTCCCAGTGGCTGGAGTGCGCGCGCCAGCTTGCCGAGATCGCGGAACCTGCGGGCATAGACACCGAGGACGGGCTGCTGATCGAATGTCTTCAGATCGAGCTCCTTCACCTCCAGGCCCTGCAGGTTTGCCAAGTACGCCTGTGCCGCAGTCCGATGGAGGGCCGGCAGGAAGGCGACTGAGGTCTGCTGGGTCAAAAGCACCTTCTTGGGCCCCTCTTCAGTGGCCAGCCAGTATTCAAGCTCGGTGCCGTCTGGAAGGTCACGCCAGTGGCGTGTGAGGAGGAAGCCCCGGAGTTCGGTGGGTGGGAGGGCTGAAGGCATCAAGTGGAGCAGTGAACGCTGGCGCGGCAATTCTGATGCCTAGGGCGAGATGGTGGGCGGGCGCGGCAGCTCTTGCGCATGATACTGATGTTTTGTACAGTATCTAGAAAACTGCCATCGAGAAGACCATGCACAAACCAACCCGCTATGTATTCCGTCCTGCACGACCGGCGCCGGCATTGCTGCGTCGCATCTGGGCATGGTTCTAAGCCGGCACCACAGCGCTATGAAGGCATGCCTCTACAGGCCACCACAATGCCCTAAATGCTCCCCGCTAGCAGGTCCAGTACTTAGCCTGCGGAAACTCAAGGGTGCGCACTGTCTGTGTCGACAGCTTGAGGCTGATCTGAGTCATTTACAGTCCAATGCCTGAGCGGCAGCACCAACTGTTGAACGACGCCGGTTTGGAACAGCCGCTTCGCCCTCGGTAGCGACCTCTCGATTGCGCGGTCCGCCACGTACCCACATGGAAGACCTCCATCGTCGGCCGCGTCGTGGTTACCTGTCTTGACGCAGGTTAGCGTCGAGAACGATGGCCGCGATTCCCCTCGACCTCTTCGCCCCATCACACCAAAGCAATCACTCGGCTCCTAAACTCATCAGCGCTGATGCCCGCTTCCGCGAGCTTCCTCGTTAAGTTGATGTGCGGATGCGCCGTACCACGATACGAGGTGCGCAGACCCCGGGTTACTCCAAGGTCATCGAAGACAGCTGCTCGAAGTTCCATAATCCTGGCGTGTTGATTTCCACGCAAACCTAACCCACCATTTCCATCTCGATCTGACCCACCCTGGTTCGTGAACTTCACGCTCACGTTGTGGATAAGTTCTTGG